>Ga0308156_1000030_pt1 | contig 611866 bp, 617 predicted proteins | sample PhyAR2_FD_201041 | JGI IMG/M metagenome (GOLD analysis project Ga0308156, IMG submission 201041) | Phyllosphere microbial communities from UC Gill Tract Community Farm, Albany, California, United States - DLSL A.R2 | ecosystem: Host-associated > Plants > Phyllosphere > Unclassified | place... | reverse complement strand
AGGCGCGGTGCCAGCTGGCACCGCGCCTCCAGTCCGATGACGGTCGCGTCAGCGACCAGGGCGGCTCACAGGCCCGAGTAGCTGTGCAGGCCCTTGAAGAAGACGTTCACGACGGAGAAGTTGAACATCACCGCGGCGAAGCCGATGAGCGCCAGCCACGACGACCGCGCCCCACGCCAGCCGCGCGTCGCCCGCGCGTGGATGTACCCGGCGTAGACGACCCAGATGATGAAGGTCCAGACCTCCTTGGTGTCCCAGCCCCAGTAGCGACCCCAGGCCCGCTCGGCCCAGATGGCACCGGCGATGAGCGTGAAGGTCCAGAGCACGAAGCCGACCAGGATGACGCGGTAGGTCAGGACCTCGAGCCGGTCGGCGTCGGGCAGCGTCTCCATGAAGCGGAGCTTGCCCGAGGTCGAACGGCCCTGGCGGTAGGTCTGCACGAGCTGCGACACCGCGAGGCCGGCACCCAGGGCGAAGAACCCGGTGCCGGCGATCGCCACGAACACGTGGATGACGAGCCAGTACGACTGCAGCGCGGGCTGCAGCGGGACGACGGGCACCCAGTAGTTCACGGTCGCGATGCCGAGCAGGATGATCGTGAGCCCGGTGATGAACACACCGAGGAACTTGAGGTTCTGCCAGAGCTGCACGAGCAGGAAGATCAGGATGATCAGGCCGGTGCCGGTCAGCGAGAACTCGAACATGTTGCCCCACGGGACACGGTCGGCCGCGATGCCGCGCAGCACGATCGAGCCGACGTGCAGCACGAGCGCGAGGATCGTCATCGCCATGCCGACGCGTTCGAACCGGGTGCCCCCGCGTCGGGCGCTCCCGCCGTCGGACGACTGCGACACCTTCTCGAGGACGACCGTGCCGCCCTGCACGGTGGCGACCGTCCGCTCGGCGGTGCTCGCCTGGGGTGCACCGGCGCCGTCGGCGGCGGCCGCGACGTTGCCGGAGCGCTTCGCGACGTCCAGGGCGAACGCGATGAACGCGATGACGTAGACCGCCATGGCGGAGTACGTCAGCACGACCGAGTAGGTCGCGAGGTTCGTGGTCATGTCGTTCACTGGGGCATCCTAACTCCGAGGTCCGACGTGTGGCGCTTGGCGATGTCCGCCACGGCTCGTTCGAGGTTCGGGTCCTCGCCGCGGGCGAGGCCTGCGTACTCGAGGTCGTAGCCCGGCTCGGCCCCGGTGCCGTCGTCGCGACGGGGCACGACCTTCACCCACACGCGACGGCGCGGGACGAAGAGCGACGTGAGCAGGCCGAGGACCGACAGCACGGCGAAGCCGCCGACCCACAGCTGCGAGGGGTCGTGGTGCACGTCGAGCGAGACGTAGCGCTTCACGCCGTCGAAGGTGATCGAGCCGGCGTCACCCGGCAGCTTCTTGGTCTGTCCGGGCTTCAGCTCGATGCTGGCGGTGTCGGACTGCCGCCCCGCGATCTGCTGCAGGCCGCTCGTGTCGAGCGTGTAGACGCTCTGCGGGACGCCGTCGTCCAGACCGAGGTCGCCCGTGTACACCTGCAGCGTCAGCAGGGGGTTCTGGTCGTCCGGGTAGGCGCTGGCGTACGCCCCGGTGGAGAGCTTCGACGCCGTCGGGTAGAAGAAGCCGACCATGCCCAGCTGGTCCGGCGCGGCGTCGGGCACCTTGATGACGCCGGTGGACGTGTAGTTCGCGTCCTCCGGCAGGAACGGGACGGTGTCCTTGAACGCCACGTTGCCGTCGCCGTCGCGCACCGTGACGTCCATCGCGTAGCCGTTGCCGAGGAGGTAGACGTTGGTGCCGCCGACGCTCACCGGGTCGTTGACGCCGAGGCGGCTCGTCTGCTTCGCGCCGCCCTTCTCCTGCGTCGTCACGGTCGCCGAGTAGTCGAGCGCCTGGCCGAGGGCGTCGAGGTTTCGCTCCTCGTACTTGGTGACGAACTTGTCGAGGGTGAAGTTGTAGCCCTTGAGGTCGGTCTGCTGGAACCACCGCCCAGGGTTGAACGAGTCGTACGAGCCGAGCACGTTCGAGAACGTCTGCCCCTCGACGAGGAGGCGCTGGCCGGTGTAGCCGAAGCCCCCGCCCACGCCGACCGCCAGGAGCACGCCGACGAGTGCCGCGTGGAAGACCAGGTTCCCGGTCTCGCGCAGGTAGCCGCGCTCGGCGCTGACCGAGTCGCCGAACCGCTCGACGCGGTAGCCGGAACGCTTCAGCAGCGCCATCGCGCGGGTGACCGCCTGCTCCGCCGACACCTCGGTGTCGTCAGCGGCGACCTTCTGGTAGCCCGCGAGCCGCGTCAGGCGCACCGGCGTCTTCGGCGGCCGGGTGCGGAGCGCCTGCCAGTGGTGCTTCGTGCGCGGGATGATGCAGCCGATCAGGGAGACGAACAGCAGCAGGTAGATCGCCGAGAACCACACCGAGGTGTAGGTGTCGAAGACCTGGAGCTTGTCGAGGATCGGGTAGAGCGTCGCGTGGTCCGCCTTGTACTGCACGACGCCGTTCGGGTCGGCGGTGCGCTGCGGGACCAGCGAGCCCGGGATCGCCGCGAGGGCGAGCAGCATGAGCAGGAACAGCGCGGTCCGCATGCTCGTGAGCTGGCGCCAGAAGAAGCGCAGGTAGCCGACGAGTCCGAGCTTCGGCTGGTTGACCCCATCGCCACCACCCGCGGCGGAGGGGTCGGCCGGACCGGAGCCGTCGACGTGGTCGGACGGTCGCTGCGGGTCCGCCGAGGTGTCGGTGGAGTCGATGTCGGCGGCGACGACGTCGGGGTCAGACTGCGGGGACAAAGCTCTGGATCACCGCCCCCGCGCTCGACATGACGGCCGACCAGATTCCGGTGACCATGAGCAGACCGATGACGATCAGGATCGCTCCTCCGATGATGTTGACGGTGCGCATGTGGCGCTTCACGGCGCGGATGGCCCCGGTGGCCCAGCCGGCGCCGAGCGCGACGAGGACGAACGGGATGCCCAGGCCGAGGCAGTACGCGACACCGAGCCACATGCCCTGCCAGGCACTGCCCGACTGGACGCTGAGCAGGTTGATGGCGGCGAGGGTCGGGCCGAGGCACGGCGTCCAGCCCAGGCCGAACACGACGCCGAGCAGTGGCGCGCCGACGAGACCCGTCGCGGGCGTCCACCCCGGCTTGATGGTGCGCTGCAGGAACGTGAAACGGCCGACGAACACGAGGCCCATCGCGATCACGACGACGCCGAGGATCTGCGTGATGAGGTCACGCCACCGCACGAGCCAGAAGCCGAGCGCCCCGAAGACCGTCGTGTACGCGACGAACACCGCCGTGAACCCGAGGATGAACAACAGGACCCCGAGCACCACGCGACCCCGGCGCTGCCCGCCCTCGGCGACGCCGCCGACGTAGCCGAGGTACCCCGGCACGAGCGGCAGGACGCACGGGGACAGGAACGACACGAGTCCGGCGAGCGCCGCGACGGGGAGCGCCACGGCCATCTGCCCGCTGAGGATCGCGTCGGCGAAGGGGTTGCTGGACACGGGTCAGGAGGCCTTGCCCGACAACTCGTCGGAGACGAGGGTGTTCAGGATCCCCGGGCCGTCGACGGCACCGAGGACGCGTGCGGCGACACGGCCCTGCTTGTCGAGCACGATGGTCGCGGGCACGGCGTTCGGGGCGATCTGCCCGGACATCGCGAGCTGCATCGCGCCGGTCTTCTGGTCGAGCACCGTCGGGTAGTCGACCTTGAAGGTGCGCTCGAACGCCTCGGCCGTGGCCTGTTCGTCACGCACGTTGACGCCGATGAACTGGACGTCGTCGGCGGCGAACTGGTCGTGCACCTTGTTGAGGTACTTCGCCTCGGCACGGCACGGCGGGCAGCCGGCGTACCAGAAGTTCAGGACGACGACCTTGCCCTTGAGCGCCTTCGACGAGATGGTGTCGCCGTCGGTGTCCTTCGCCTCGAAGTCCACGGCGTCCGTGCGCTTGTCCGTGGCGACCTCGGTCACCGCGCCGTCGCCGGAGATGTAGTTCTGCGTCGTGCCGCTGCCGTACTGCTTCGACAGCGAGTCGTTGTCCGACGAGCAGCCCGTCAGGACGAGGGCGGCCGTCACCGCCGTCGCCGCGAGGACCGCGAGCCGCTTCCTGGTGCTGGTCACACTGCTCCTTCGTCGATGGCGGTCGCGCGCAGTGCCTGCGCCGGGTCCGCGTACCCGACCTCGGTGAACCGACCGGACGAGGTGGCGGGTACACGCTCGACGGTCGTGATGCTGGAGAGGTCGCAGCGCCGCTTCCTCGGGTCGTGCCAGAGCTGCTCCCCGGCGAGACGGCGGTGCACCATCCAGATCGGCAGCTGGTGGCTCACGAGGACGACGTCGCCCTCGTCGACGCTCTCCCATGCCGTGGCGATCGCCGCGAGCATCCGGTTCGCGATGGACTCGTACGCCTCGCCCCAGCTCGGGCGGAACGGGTTCGCGATCCACGGCCACTCGGCCGGGCGTCCGAGCGAACGCTTCGTGAAGCCCGGGGGCTGTCCCTCGTACCGGTTCGTCGGCTCGATGAGTCGCTCGTCGAGCGCAACGTCGAGCCCGAAGGCCTCTGACCACGGCGCCGCGGACTCCTGCGTGCGCTGCAGCGGGGAGGCCACGATGCGGCGGACGTCGACCCCGGCGTCCTTCCAGGCGGTGGCCGATGCGAGCGCCATCTGCTTGCCGAGGTCGCTCAGCCCGAAGCCGGGGAGCCGCCCGTAGAGGACACGGTCCGGGTTGTGCACCTCGCCGTGACGGACGAGGTGGATTCGGGACGCGGGCATGGGTTCCAGTGTAGGTCGCTCAGGCGTTCCCACCGCCCGCACAGACGATTCACCGGATGCGGAAGCGCTCAGCCGAGTTCGCCGGAGAGCCGCCCGTGCAGGGCGACCGAACCCGTGTTGAGGTTCACCACCTCGACCGTCGAGCCGTGCTTGGCGAAGCGCTGCTCGACCCCGTCCAGGGCTGCGACCGTGCTCGCGTCGAACACGTGCGCGTCGGACATGTCGATCACCACGTGCTCGGGGTCCTGCGCGTAGGAGAACCGCGTGACGAGGTCGTTCGACGACGCGAAGAACAGTGCGCCGCGCACCCGGTACCGGACGGTGTGCTCGTCGACGGGTTCGCGCACGACGGTCACGACGTGCGCGGCTCTCCGGGCGAAGACCAGCGCCGCGACCACCACACCCACCAGGACGCCGGTGGCGAGGTTGTCCGTCGCGACGACCACGACGACGGTGATGACCATCACCGCGGTCTCACCGAGCGGCATGCGGCCGAGGGTGCGGGGGCGGATGCTGTGCCAGTCGAAGGTCGCGACGCAGACCATGATCATCACCGCGGTGAGCGCGGCCATCGGGATCTCGGCGACCAGGTCGTGCAGCACGATCGTCAGCACGAGCACCGAGGCCCCTGCCACGAAGGTCGAGATCCGCGTCCGGGCACCGGCGGTCTTCACGTTGATCACGGTCTGGCCGATCATCGCGCACCCGCCCGTCCCGCCGAAGAACGCGGAGACGACGTTCGCGATCCCCTGCCCCCAGGACTCCCGCCACTTGCTCGACCCGGTCTCGGTGATCGAGTCGACGAGCTGGGCGGTGAGGAGCGTCTCGATGAGCCCGACGATCGCGACGCCGAACGCGTACGGCGCGATGGTCTGCAGCGTCTCGAACGAGAACGGGGTCGTGATGCCGGAGAACCCCGGCAACGCCGTCGGCAGGGCCCCCTTGTCCCCCACGGTCGGGACCGCGATGCCGGCGACCAGCGTGATCGCGGTGATCACCACGACGGCGACGAGCGGGGCCGGGACCGCCTTCGTGAGGAACGGGAAGCCGACGATGATCGCGACGCCGAGGGCGGTGAGCGGCCAGACGACCGCCGGGACGTCCCCGCCGAAGAGGTTCGGCAGCTGCGCGGTGAAGATGAGGATGGCGAGGGCGTTCACGAAGGCCACGTTGACGCTCCGCGGGATGAACCGCATCAGACGCGCGACACCGAGGAAGCCGAGCACGATCTGGAACACCCCGCCGAGCACGATCGTCGGGACGAGGTAGGCGATGCCGTGGTCCCGCACGAGCGGCGCGATGACGAGCGCGACCGATCCTGCGGCGGCGGACACCATCGCCGGGCGACCACCGACGATCGAGATGACGACCGCGATGACGACGCTCGAGAAGAGCCCGACGGCGGGGTCCACGCCGGCGACGACCGAGAAGGAGATCGCCTCGGGGATGAGGGCGAGCGCGGTGACGATCCCGGCGAGGACCTCGCGTGTCAGCAGTCGGGGCGAACGCAGGGCGCCGAGGACGGTCGGGGCCGTCGGGGCATGGGTGATCACGGACATCGCGTCGAACTCTACCCTCACGTGAGGGTAGAGTTCGACGCGTGAGCACCACCATGCACATCGGGGAACTGGCCGAGCGCGCGGAGATGTCCCTCCGCACCATCCGGCACTACGACGAGGTCGGGCTGCTCGTGCCGAGTGGACGGACGAGCGGCGGGTTCCGGGTCTACACGGAGCAGGACCTGGAGCGGTTGCTCGTGATCCGTCGGATGAAGCCGCTCGGGTTCACGCTCGACGAGATGGCCGAGCTGCTCCGGGTCGTCGACGGGCTCGCGGCCCAGGACCCCGACGACGCGCCGGCCCTCGCCGCACGGCTGGACGAGTTCCTCGTGGATGCGCGGGCTCGGCACGCGAAGCTCGTCGAGCGTGCGGGCATGGCCGAGGAGTTCATCGGCACGCTCGGTGCGCTGCGCGCGTCAGTCCCGTGACAGCTCGCCGGTCTCGATGAGTCGCCGGCGCTCGCGACGCGCGTCCCGCCACTCGGCCTGCCGTCGGTTGAGCTCGTCGTGTTCCCAGATCAGACGACGCGCCTTCCACGGCCGCAAGCGGTACTTCCGCCGGATCCGCTGACGCCATTCTTCCTGGCGCCGAGCGACGAGCGCGAGCACCGGATCTTCCACCGTCATTCCGATTCCCTCCCCGTGACGAGCCCGAGCACCATCGTGCCCAGCACGGCGTCGCCCTCGCGAAGAATCTGCATGTCGTACACGACATCAGCACTCGCGAACCCGATCTCTGCCCGCCCGACGTCCCCGTCGCACGCCTGCTCGACCGTCCACACGAACCGCGACCACGCCCGGTCCCGCTCCTCACGCGCCACGTCCCGCCGCCACCGCAGCACGGCCCACAGGCCGCCGACCAACCCCGCGACCACCGTCAGCGCGACCACCAGCGCCGCCGCGACCACCGTCGCCACCGCCGCAGGCGGCCAGGCCGCGAGCCCCTCGACCCCTGCCGTCATCCGGGGCCTCCCTCCAGCTCGCGACCCGGCCACGTCGAGAACGCTACGGAGCCGCCGGGCCCGACCCGTGCCTCCAGGCCGCCCCTGTGGACGACGCCGGGCGGAGGCCGACCTGTGGAGGACAGCCGCGCACGCCCACACCGACGGACGCACACAACGACGGGCCCTGAGGCGGACCGGTAGACTCGACCACCGTGATCGAACGCACCCGCATCGCCGACCTCGCCGCACGCCCCGACGGCCCCGTCTCCGTCGCCGGATGGGTGGAGACCGTCCGAGACCAGAAGAAGGTGCAGTTCGTCGTCCTCCGCGACGAGTCCGGCGCCGCTCAGCTCGTCAACCCCGCCACGCGCGAAGCGGTCGAGGGCGACGACGCCTCCGCCGCGGCACTCGCGACGACCGAGGCGATCTCCGGCCTCGCGCACGGCACCTTCGTGCACGTGCAGGGCACGCTGAAGCACGACGAGCGCGTCAAGCTCGGCGGGCTCGAGGTCAAGGTCGGCGACCTGACCGTCATCAGCGCCGCGATCCCGGAGACCCCGATCGCGGACGACTCCTCGCTCGACAAGCGCCTCGACTGGCGCTTCCTCGACCTGCGCAACCGCAAGCAGAACCTCATCTTCCGCATCCAGACGACGATGGAGCACGCGTTCCGCACCTACTGGGTCGAGCGCGACTACATCGAGATCCACACCCCGAAGCTCATGGCGTCGGCGTCCGAGTCGCGTGCCGAGCTCTTCCAGCTCGAGTACTTCGAGACGACGGCGTACCTCGCGCAGTCCCCGCAGAACTTCAAGCAGATGGCGCAGCCCGCGGGATTCGGTGCGGTCTTCGAGATCGCGGACGCCTTCCGCGCCGACCCCTCCTTCACGAGCCGGCACGCGACCGAGTTCACGAGCATCGACGCCGAGTTCTCGTGGGTCGAGTCCCACGAGGACGTCATGGCCATGCACGAGGAGCTCCTCGTCGCCGGGTTCACCGCGGTCAAGGAGAAGCACGGCAAGGACATCGAGGAGGTCTTCGGCTTCGAGTTCGTCGTCCCGACCGCCCCGTTCCCCCGCGTCACCCTGGCCGAGGCCCGGAAGATCGTCGCCGACAGCGGCTACGAGGTCGTGCGCGCCGACGGTGACCTCGACCCAGAGGGCGAGCGCCGCGTGAGCGCCTGGGCGAAGGAGACGCACGGCTCGGAGTTCGTCTTCGTGACCGACTACGACGCGTCGATCCGCCCCTACTACCACATGCGCCACGCCGACGACCCGACGCTCACGAACAGCTACGACCTGCTGTTCAACGGCGCCGAGATCTCGACGGGCGCACAGCGTGAGCACCGCGTGGAGACCCTGACGGCGCAGGCCGTCGAGAAGGGCCTCGACCCGGAGGAGCTCGGCTGGTACCTCGACTTCTTCCGCTACGGCGTCCCGCCGCACGGCGGCTTCGGCATGGGCCTGGCACGCGTGCTCATGCTCGCCCTGCACGAGCCGTCGATCCGCGAGGTCACGTACCTCTTCCGTGGCCCGACGCGCCTGACCCCGTAGTCACCCGGCACACGCGAAGCGGCCCCCGTCCGAGGACGGGGGCCGCTTCGCGTTCCGCGGTGGGCCTGGAGGCGCGGCTCAGCTCTCCCAGTCGATGGCCGCCCGCCCCGTGACCAGGCCACGGATCTCCGCCGCCGCGGCCTGGTGCTGCGGGTGCACCTGGTACTCGTCGAGGCCGGCGAGGTCGTCGAAGGCCGCCACGACGGCGACGTCCTGGTTCTTCCCCGGGTAGGCGACGTTCTCGACGACCTCCAGCGAACGGATCGACCCGACGGTGCCGATCAGCCCGACGAGGAGCTCCCGGATCCGGGCGATGGACGTGGCGCGGTCGAGGTCCTCGCGCAGGGTCCAGGAGACGACGTGGTGGATCATGCGGTGGCCTCGGCCTTCTCGAGAGCACGGTGGAGCCGGTCGGCGTCGACGTGCCAGTTGCTGTGGACGCGCCCGTCGACCAGGACGACGGGGATGTCCTCCGCGTACTCCTCGCGGAGGGCGTCGTCGTCGAGGATGGACAGCTCCTGCAGGGTCGCGCCTGGGTGTTCGGCCACGACGCGTTCGACGACCGGTCGGGCGTCGTCGCAGAGGTGGCAGCCGGGCTTGGTCAGCAGGGTCACGGCGGGCATGGGACAACCATAACCGGCCCGCACAGTACCCTCTCCGGACATGCGAAAGCCCCGGCGAACCGGGGCTTGACGCTGCAGGCTCGGGGCCTACTTCTTGTTGCGACGCTGGTGGCGCGTCTTGCGAAGCAGCTTGCGGTGCTTCTTCTTCGCCATGCGCTTGCGACGCTTCTTGATGACAGAACCCATACGGACCTCACTCGGACTGATGTTGTGTGGACACCGGGCCAACGAGACCGCGGAAAAACAACCCCGCCGAGTCTAGCGGAGGGCCGACGCGATGTCGAACGGGCCGGTTCGGACCCCACTAGCCGACGTCGGCGATGCCGCCGCGCAGGACGTCCGCGACGGCGGACTCCGGGACGCGGAAGGACCGGCCGAACCGGATGGCGGGGAGTTCACCCGCGTGGACCATGCGGTAGACCGTCATCTTGGAGACGCGCATCATCTCGGCGACCTCAGCGACGGTGAGGAAGCGCACGTCGTCGAAACTGCCGGTCATGGTCCGCCTTCGGGGATTGGTGTGACCTGTGTGGTCACTGGCAACTGTAGGGGCCGGTGCGACCGGTGTCCAGATCCGGCTCAGTCCTCGTCGCCACGCCGGGTGAAGCGCTTGCGGCTGCGGTCGACGACCCGCTCCCAGCCCTGCTGCGCACCGCTCAGTGCGGCGGTCGCACGGTAGGACGCTTCGGCCATGACCCGGCCGAGTTCGGTGCCGACCTCGACCGTGGCCTTGCCGGCCGTACCGGAGCGGCGGACCGACACCGGCTGGCCGTCGAGCGTCCACGCCGTCGTCGCCGGGGTGCCGTCCGCGTCGACCGCGCTCGTGAACGGGAGCACCCACTCCTCGATGCCGACGAGCGGTTCCGGGTCGAGGCGGTAGTAGCGGTGCTGCCCCTCTTCACGGCTGGTGACGAGACCCATGTCCCGGAGGACACGGAGGTGCTTCGACACGGTGGGTTGACTGACGCCGAGTTTCTCGACGAGCTGGCCGACGCTGAGTTCGCCGCCGGTGACGTCCGAGCCGTACGAGGACAGCAGCGCCCCGAGCAGCTCACGCCTGGTGGGATCCGCCACGACGCTGAAGATGTCGGCCATGCAGCAAGGCTAGCCGGGCCGTCACGGATGTACCATGACGAACCGTCCCGCCCATGTCCCCGGAGGCATACGATGCTCGATCGCCACGAGCCGCCGTCGCGTCCGGCGGGCGCCACCCGTCGGCGGCCGTCCCGGATCGGCACCGCGCTCCGGTCGTCGCCGTCCCGCCTGGCGATCATCGTGTTCGTCGCGTTGATCTTCGTCTTCACGAGCCTGTTCATGACGCCGTGGGCAGCGGCGGACGGTCGCTCGACCCACTTCGCGGACGCACTCTTCACCGCCGCGTCGGTGGTGTGCGTCACCGGGCTCGCCACGGTGGACATGGCGACGCACTGGTCGGTGTTCGGCAAGACCCTCGTGGTGATCGGCACGCAGATCGGTGCCGTGGGCGTCCTGACGTTCGCCTCGATCCTCGGGCTGTTCGTCACCCGGAAGCTCGGACTCCGGGCGAAGCTCATGGCCGCCGGGGACTCGAACCCGCTACGGACGCACCACGGCGCCGTCCCCGAGGGCCAGGCCGTCCGCCTGGGCGAGGTCGGCACCCTGCTCGCCACCGTCGCGGTGAGCACGCTGTCCATCGAGATCGTCCTCGGGCTCCTCCTGCTGCCGTCCGTGCTCATCGCGGGGATGCCGTTCTGGACGGCGGTCGGCGACTCCTTCTACTACGCGGCGATGGCGTTCACGAACACCGGCTTCGCGCCGAACGCCAGCGGGTTGACCCCCTTCGCGCACGACTACTGGTTCCTGTCCCTGCTCATGGTCGGCGTCGTGGCGGGCTCGATCGGCTTCCCGGTGATCCGCGCCCTGACGAAGCAGCTCCGCACCCCGCGCCGCTGGCCCATCCACGTGAAGCTCACCCTGGCGACGAGCGCGGTCCTGCTCGTCGGCGGGGCGGCCGTGTACATCGCGCTCGAGGCATCGAACCCGACGACCTTCGGTGAGGAGGGCGCGGGTCGGACGGCGTTCCAGGCACTCTTCCTCTCGACCATGACCCGGTCGGGCGGGTTCTCGCTCGTCGACTTCGACCAGTTGAACGGCTCGAGCCTGCTCGTCACGGACATGCTCATGTTCATCGGCGGCGGCTCGGCCTCGACCGCCGGCGGCATCAAGGTCACGACGCTGGCAGTGCTGTTCCTGGCGGCGGTGGCGGAGGCACGCGGACGACAGAGCATGGAGGCGTTCGGTCGTCGCATCCCGAGCGACGTGCTCCGCGTCGCCGTGGCCGTCGTCCTCTGGGGTGCCACGATCGTCGCCGTCGCCACGGTCGTGCTGCTCCAGATCACGCACGAGTCGCTCGACCGGGTGCTGTTCGAGGTCATCTCCGCGTTCGCCACCTGCGGCCTCTCGTCCGGGGTGTCCGCGAACCTGCCCGAGTCCGGCAAGTACGTCCTCGCCGCGACGATGTTCCTGGGCCGTGTCGGTACAGTGACCATCGCCGCTGCACTGGCCGCCAGCCAGAGCCGGCAGTTGTTCCGCCGTCCCGAGGAGAGGCCGATCGTTGGCTGACCGCAACCGCCCGCACCCGCTCGGTGCCGTCAGCCACGACGCCCCGGTGCTCGTCATCGGCCTCGGCCGGTTCGGCGCCGCCACCGCCGGACAGCTCGAGCGGCAGGACCGCGAGGTCCTCGTCGTCGACACCGACGCCGGGCTCGTGCAGAAGTGGTCCGACCGGGTCACCCACGCGGTGCAGGCCGACGCGACCGACATCGACGCGCTCCGGCAGATCGGCGCGCAGGACTTCCCGATCGCCGTCGTCGGGACCGGCAGCGACCTCGAGTCGAGCGTGCTCATCACGGCGAACCTGGTCGACCTCGGCATCCCGCAGATCTGGGCGAAGGCGATCAGTCGGTCGCACGGCACGATCCTGTCCCGCATCGGCGCCAACCACGTCGTCTACCCCGAGCGCGAGGCCGGCGAACGCACGGCGCACCTGGTGTCCGGCCGGATGCTCGACTTCATCGAGTTCGACGACGACTTCGCCGTCGTCAAGATGTTCCCGCCGGCGTCGGTCCGCGGGAAGGACCTGGCGACCACGGTGATCCGCACGCGCTTCGGCCTCACGGTGCTCGGCATCAAGACCCCGGGCGAGGCCTTCGTGCCGGCCACGCCGGAGAGCGTCATCGGCCAGAACGACGTCATCATCGTCTCCGGGACCGAGAGCGCCCTGGAACGCTTCGCCGCCCTGGAGTGAGCAACGGGCGGACGGGAGGCGCGGGGCGGGCCCGCACCGTCCCTCCAGTCCGCATCATGGTCACGTCGCGGACGCGACCCCGTCCCGGAGTGCGCGGAAGAGTCGGTCCAGTCCGGCGCGGTGCGCCGTCGTGACGGCGTCCCGGTCCTCCCCCGCGAGGATCCGCCGAGCGGTCTCCACGAACACCGTCGCGTAGCCGGCGACGAAGAGCGCAGCGAGCAGTGCGTCACCCGTCGCCTCGGCGAGCGCGTCCTGCGCTCCCGCTGCGAGCTCCCGGGCACGGGCCTGCAGCGACGGTGACGCCGCGATGGTCCGGAAGAACGACTCCGACCCGGGCGCGAGGCCGGAGACCGGCGCACGGTCGTCGACGAGTCGCGTGGTCAGGGCCTCGAGCGCGTCGAGGACCCGCGTCCGTGGGACCCCGTCGACCGCGGAGCGGAACAGGTCCACCGTCTCGGCGGAGCGGTCGAGGAACAGGTCCTCCTTGCGTGGGAAGTGCTTGAAGACCGTCACGCTCGAGACGCCCGCGGCCCTGGCGACCTGCGCCACGGTGACCGCGTCGAAGCCCTGTTCGGCGAACATCCCGGAGGCCGTCTCGGCGATCCGCGCGCGGGTCTCCGGTCCCCCGCGGGGTGCGCTCCTGGGCATGCGAATCCACTTTCTGTTGACTGACTGAGTTTAGTGACTTAACTTAGACGCATGAGCGCCGTCATCACCCACTCTCCCCGATCCCTCCGCGGTTCGCGGGTCGCCCTCGCCGGGCTCGCCGCGGTCTTCCTGTTCGAGATGCTCGACAACTCCGTCCTGAACGTCGCGTTGCCCACGATCGGCCGGGAGCTCCACGTGGGCGCGTCCGGCCTGCAGTGGGTCACCGGCGCGTACTCGGTGGTGTTCGGCGGCCTCATGCTCGCCGCGGGTGCCGTCGCCGACCGGTACGGTCGCCGGCGGGTGATGCTCGTCGGGCTCGTGCTGCTCGGGCTGGCGAGCCTGGCGACGGCGTTCGTCACCACCGCGGACCAGCTCGTCGCCGTGCGCGTCGTCACCGGCATCGCGGCGGCCATGACCACTCCGGGGTCGATGGCCCTGGCGTTCCGGCTGTTCGACGACGACGACCAGCGCGTCCGGGCGATCACCCTCATCTCGACCGTCGGGCTCGTCGGCCTGGCGGTCGGCCCCACCCTGGGCGGCCTCGTCCTCGCCGTCGCCCCGTGGCAGGCGCTCCTGCTCGTCAACGTGCCGATCGCCGCACTCGCGTTCGCCGGCATCCGGTCCGGCGTCGCCCGCGACGAACCCGCCGGGCTGCACCGGGCACCGATCGACTGGACGGGGGCCGTGCTCGGCACCGCGACGATCGTGCTGGCGCTCGTCGCCCCGACCCGGTTCGCCGAGGGCGGGGTCGGCGACTGGACGGGGTGGGCCGCTGGTCTCGGCGCTGTCCTCGCCGGCACCGGTTTCGTGCTGCGCGAGCGTCGGGCCGAGCACCCGCTGCTCGATCTCGACCTGCTCGCCCGCCCCCTGGTGACGAGCGGCCTGGCCTACAAGGCGGCGACCGGCCTCGCCGTCGCCGGCCTCGGGTACCTGGTCACCCTGCAGCTCCAGCTCGCGTGGGGATGGCCGCCGGCACTCGCCGCGATCGGGATGCTCCCCCAGGTCGCCGTGCTCGTGGCGGGGAGCGCGTTCGTCGGACCGTTCGTCCGCCGGGTCGGGCTCGAGCACGCCGCGTGGTCGAGTGCCGCCGCGGTCGTCGTCGGGCTCGGCGTCTACACGGTGCTCGGCCCGCGGGGCTACGGCTGGGTCGCCCTCGCCCTGGTGCTCGTCGCGGCTGGGATGCGCGTCGTCGGTGTGGTCGCCGGCACGAACGTGCTGCGGGGGCTGCCGGAGGACCGCACCACGATCGGCGCCGCGCTGGTCGACACGTCGTCCGAGGTCACCTCGGCGATCGGGATCGCGATCGCGGGCACGGTCCTCGCCGCGGTGTTCTCCGGACGACTGACCGCGACCCCCTGGACGCAGGCACAGGGCACGCAGTTCGACAGCGCCGTCGTGATCGCCGGGACGGTCCTGACGGTACTGGCCGGTGCGCTCGTCACGTGGGCGGTGCTGCGCGCCCGGCGCTAGCCCTTCGCGAGTTCCTCGGCGCGGGCGATCGCCGCACGGGACGCCCGCTCGAACGTCCCCGCCAGGTCGGCGTACTGCAGCACGGCGACGGCGCGCTCGGTCGTGCCCTTCGGGCTCGTGACGGCCCTCCGCAGGTCGGTCGGCTCCTTCCCGGACGCCGCCAGCAGCTCCACCGCGCCACGGAGGGTGCCCTGCACCATCGTCTCGGCCTGGTCGTGCGAGAACCCGAGGGACTCGGCCGCCTGCTGCCACTGCTCCACGAGCAGGAACACGTACGCCGGGCCGGACCCGGACACGGCGGACAGTGCGTCGAGCTGTGCCTCGGGGACCTCGACGACCACACCGGAGACGTCGAACACCGACGACGCGAGCGCCACGGCCTCGGCATCGGCGGAGGGACCGGCACTGATCCCCGTCACGCCGTGCCCGACAGCGATCGGGGTGTTCGGGAGCGCCCGGACGACACGGACCCCGGCGGGCACCTTCGCCTCCATGCTGGCGATCGTCGTCCCCACGGCCACGCTCACGACGACCGCCCCGGGCTCGAGGTCCGCCGAGACCTCGTCGAGCAGGTCCCCGATCACGTACGGCTTCACCCCGAGCACGACGAGCCCCGCGCCACGCACGGCCGCGCGGTTCGCGTCTGCGTCGGTGTCGGTCGCGGTGGCGTCCAGCCCGCGCTCCCGGTGCGCCGCGGCGGACTGCTCGGACTTCGTGGTGAGGGTCACGGTCGCCGGGTCGAGACCGGCGGCGAGCAGGCCGTCGAGGACCGCGCCCGACATGGAGCCGACGCCGAGCATGGCGGTACGGGGCAGTTCGATCGTCATGCTCCCGACCCTACCCAGCGCGCCCGCCTAGGATCGTGGGCGCAGGTCAGGGAGAAGGGACATCTGTGAGCGCTTCCGGAGGCACCAAGGCCATCTTCGCCGCACTCGGTGCCAACATCGGCATCGCGATCGTGAAGTTCGTCGCCGCGGCGATCAGCGGCTCGGCGTCGATGCTCGCCGAGGGCGTCCACTCGCTCGCGGACTCCGCGAACCAGCTCCTGCTCCTGCTCGGCGGGCGACGAGCTCGGCGGGCGGCGGACGAGGAGCACCCGTTCGGCTACGGGCGCGAGCGCTACGTGTACGCGTTCGTCGTGTCGATCATCCTGTTCTCCGTCGGTGGCGTGTTCTCGCTCTACGAGGGCATCGAGAAGCTCACCCACCCGCACCCCCTCGAGAACTGGTGGCTGCCCCTCGTGGTGCTCGTCATCGCGATCGGGCTCGAGGGCTTCTCCCTCCGGACCGCCCTGCACGAGGCCCGGCCGCAGAAGGGCCGGCAGAGCTGGGTGCAGTTCGTCCGCCGCGCCAAGGCCCCCGAACTCCCGGTCGTCATGCTCGAGGACACCGCGGCCCTGCTCGGCCTGGTGTTCGCCCTGTTCGGCGTCGGCCTGACCGCGATCACGGGCAACGGCGTGTTCGACGCGGTCGGCACGATCCTCATCGCCGTGCTGCTCATCGCGGTCGCGGTCGTGCTCGGCATCGAGACGAAGAGCCTGCTCGTCGGTGAGGGCGCGACCGCCGCGGACGTCGAGCGGATCAAGCAGGCCGTGCTGGACGGCCCCGAGGTCGACTCGATCATCCACATCAAGACCCTCTACCTCGGTCCGGACGAGCTCATGGTCGGCGTGAAGGTCGCCGTCGACGGCGACCGTCGGCTCGGCGACGTCGCGGCCGGCATCGACGTGGTCGAGCAGCGGGTCCGGACGGCCGTCCCGATCGCGCGGGTCATCTACGTCGAGCCCGACGTGCTCCGCACCGGCCCGCGTCCGCCGACCGAGGCGATCGTGATCCGCGCCGCAGACTAAGGGGAACCTTGCTGGCGAGCACCGGCGCCGGTCATCCACGATGGTGCCATGTCGGCGCTCTTCACCATCCTGCTCGTCCTGCACTTCCTCGGCCTCGCGGCGGTCATCGGTGCGTTCCTCGTGCAGGTCCGACGCAAGGGCGGGTTCCAGACCTTCTGGCCGATCACCGGCCTCGTCGTCCAGCTCGTCACCGGCCTCGGCATGATGGGGATCATCGACGCCACGAGCGACGGCGGCGCGAACCACGCCAAGCTCGGTGTGAAGCTCGTCATCGCGGCGGTCGCCCTCGTGCTGGCGTTCGTCGCCCGGGCGCGCCAGAAGCGCGCGGACGCCGGCACCGCGAAGGCCAAGGCCGCGCTGCCGTTCTTCCACTCGGCCGGAGCGCTCGCGATCGTCAACGTCCTGATCGCGGTCCTCTGGAAGTGACGCCCGTCGCCTGGCGCCGCGCGGCGAAGAACGCGTCCAGCAGCGCCGCGCACTCCGCCTCGAGCACCCCGCCGACGACCTCGGACCGGTGCGGCAGCCGGCGGTCCCGCGCGACGTCGTAGACGCTCCCGCTCGCCCCCGCCTTCGGGTCCCACGCACCGAACACGATCCGCGGCACACGAGCCGCCATCACCGCACCGGCGCACATCGGGCACGGCTCGAGCGTCACCACCAGGGTGAGGTCCGCCAGGTGCCAGTCGCCGATCGCCGCGGCAGCGGCCCGCAGCGCGAGGACCTCGGCGTGCGCGGTCGGGTCCTGCCGCGCCTCGCGTTCGTTCCGCCCGACGGCGACGACCCTGCCGTCCCGGTCGAGGACGACCGCACCGACGGGGACGTCCCCGGTCGCCAGGCACGCACGGGCCTCGTCGAGTGCGCGTTCCATCGCGGGCACGAACGGGCGGGCGGCGGGTGCTTCCACGGGTCCCTCCTGGGGGTCGACGGCACGGTAGGCTCGACCCTATGCGAGTCCACGTCGCCGACCACCCGCTCATCACCCACAAGCTCTCGGTGCTCCGCGACCGTACGACGCCCTCCCCGACGTTCCGCGCCCTCACCGAGGAACTCGTGACGCTCCTGGCGTACGAGGCGACCCGGAACGTGCGCGTCACCGCGACGCCGATCGACACCCCGGTGGCCCACACCATGGGCGTCTCGATCGCGAAGCCCCGCCCGCTCGTCGTCCCGATCCTCCGTGCCGGTCTCGGCATGCTCGAGGGCATGGTCAAGCTCGTCCCGACGGCCGAGGTCGGCTTCCTCGGCATGGCGCGCAACGAGGAGACCCTCGAGCCGCAGACCTACGCCGAGCGGCTGCCAGACGACCTGACCGGTCGGCAGTGCTTCGTGCTCGACCCGATGCTCGCGACGGGCGGCACCCTCGCGGCCGCGATCGACTTCCTGTTCGACCGCGGTGCGCAGGAGGTCACGTGCGTGTGCATCCTCGGCGCTCCGGAGGGCCTCGCGGCCGTCGAGCAGGCCGTGGGCGACCGCAACGTCTCGATCGTGCTCGGCGCCCTGGACGAGAAGCTCGACGAGAACGGCTACATCGTGCCGGGCCTCGGCGACGCCGGCGACCGTCTCTACGGCCTGGCCGAGTAGGACGACCACCGGTCGCGACGCGACCACCTTCTTCACTGGAGGCGCGGTGCCAGCTGGCACTGTCCCTCCAGGCACGGCCGTCACCCCGCTGGCGCGGTGCGCCGGAACCGGCTGGTGGGGCCCACCTCCTGTCCTTCGTCCTGTCCGGTTCACCGCACCGTCCGCGCGGACGGTTGACACGACGTTGGTATCCCACCGATACTCGTCCCATGACTGCAACCGTGTCCACCCGCGTCCTCTCCGAGGCACAGGGGACCGCCGGCATGATGATGCCGGCCATGGCCGTCATGCGTTGTCGAATGTGTGCCTGATCGGCACCCGTTCCAGCCGGATCCCCCGCGACACCACCCCCGTCGCGCGAGCGTGATCCCCGGGTGACGACCACGTCGACGACGCGCACCACGTCACGAGGTCTGTCTCCCGTACCCCCGGGTCTGCCCCGGTCCGCAGCAGGACCGCAGGGCACCACGGCACTCGCCGTACCCGGACCGACGCATTCGACACGGCCGCGGCACCACCTCGTGCCCGCAGCCACATCGCCCGGAGAACCGCCATGTCGCTCACCATCGCCCAGCCCCGCACCACCCTCCGCACCGCAGCCCCGGCGCCGACCGACCTCGGCACCGTGACCCCGATCCGTCCGCGCCGCGAGCCGGTCGCCCCGCCCGTCGCGGCCGGTGTGCCGACCAGCCCGGTGGTCGCCCCGCAGCGCAACCGCGCACTGCCCGAGGGCACCGAGGCACGCGGGTTCGCGCTGTACGTCGGCATCGACGAGGCGAAGGCCGCCGCCGCCGGTACGACGCTCGCCGCGGTGGTCGAGCAGCTCAAGGCCCTCACCGCACAGCTCGTCCCGTCGTCGGAGACGTACGCGGCGGTGGCCGTCGCGGCCGAGGGGTCCGGTGGCCGCGACGTCGACGTCGTCCGGCTCGCCTTGCAGGACCGCTCCGCCGTGGCCGCACGCAAGCAGGCCGAGAAGCCCGAGCCCGAGGAGACCGGGGTCGTCATCGACATCTCCCGGAAGCGCGTCACCCTCGACGGCGAGGCCGCTCCCCTGACGTACAAGGAGTTCGAGCTCCTGCAGTTCCTCGTCCTGCGCGAGGGCCAGACCGTCGACCGCTCGGCGATCATCGACGGCCTGTGGTCCGACGGCGAGGACGAGACCCCGAACGAGCGCACGATCGACGTGCACGTCCGCCGTCTCCGGTCGAAGCTCGGCGCCTTCGAGGAGATCGTCCGCACCGTGCGCGGTGTCGGCTACCGCTTCGACCGCCACGCGGACGTCGCCGTCCGCTACGCCTCGACGCCGTCGCCCGACCTCTTCTGATCCTGATCGGTCGTTCTTGGTGAACTCGCAGCGAACGACCGCCGCGTCCGGTAGCGCGCCGTTACCCGTTCGTTATACAGTCGATGGTGCAGACGGTGTTTGCTGTGGCACCGCCTGCGGAATGTGATTGCAGGAAACTCTTGGTGCAAGGGAGAGGGCCGGTCGTCCCCGTGACGGCCGGCCCTCGTTGCGTCCCGGGGGACATCGCTGCACGCCAGCGGCATCGCGTGTCGCAGGCCGTCGGTAGTGTGGGATGACCGTACGACCGGAGGGAGCGCGATCGTGGACGAGACACGTCGGAGCGAGAAGGCGACCGCCGTGGCGGCCTGGGAAGCGCTGTTCCGCGCCCAGGTCACCGTGATGCGGGCACTCAACGCCGAGTTCCCCGGCGGCGAGATCTCCTTCAACGAGTACGACGTCTGCTTCAACCTGTCGACCCAGCCCGGTCGCCGGTGCCGGATGCGCGAACTCACCGGGCACCTCCTCCTCACGCAGCCGAGCGTCAGCCGACTCGTCGACCGACTCACCGCGCGTGGCATCGTCGAGAAGCAGCCGGATCCCACCGATGCCCGCGGCGTCATCGTGGCCCTCACGGCGCACGGGTTCGACGTCTACCGGTCGGTGGCGGTCCAGCACGCGCAGACGATCGTCGACCAGGTCGGCGCCGGCCTGAGCGACGCCGAACTCCGCACGCTCACGGAGCTCTGCACGAAGCTGCGCATCGGAGCGGCTTCGTCGGCACCCCGTCGCGGCGCCCGCGCGACGGCCACCCCGGACCCGGCCGCGGTGTGACCGGCGCACTCGTCTGGCTCCGCGACGACCTCCGGCTCGCGGACAACCCGGCCCTCCGAGCGGCGATCGACCACGGCGGCGACGTCACGGTCGTCTACGTGCTCGACGAGCAGTCCCCCGGCATCCGTCCGGTCGGGGCTGCCGCACGGTGGTGGCTGCACCACTCCCTCGCCGCGCTGGACGGCGAACTCCGCGAGCGCGGGTCCCGACTGGTCCTCCGCCGCGGGCCGGCCGCCGAGGCCATCGACGCCCTCGTGTCCGACACCGGCGCCGACGCGGTGTTCTGGAACCGCCGCTACGGTCGCGCCGAGCGGGACCTCGACGCCGGCATCAAGTCGTCGCTGACGGACGGCGGGACCGAGGCGCACAGCTTCGCCGCGAGCCTGCTCTGGGAACCGTGGACCGTCCTGACCGGACAGGGCGAGCCGTACAAGGTCTTCACACCGTTCTGGCGAGCAGCCCAGGCGATGCCCGAGCCCCGCCATCCGCTGCCCAAACCGCGCGACCTCCCCGCGGCGGCCCGGGTCGCGAGCGACGACCTCGACGCCTGGGAGTTGCTGCCGACCCGCCCCGACTGGGCCGGCGGCCTCCGGGACGCCTGGGAACCCGGCGAGCAGGGCGCGCACCGCCGGCTCGAGCACTTCGTGCACCACGCGCTCGAGGACTACGACCAGCGCGACGAACCCGCGATGGCCGCCACGAGCGACCTCTCCCCGCACCTGCGGTGGGGTGAGGTCAGCCCGTACCAGGTCTGGCACCGCCTGCACGGACAGCTCGAGCCCGAGCAGCGCAAGAACGCCTCGGCGTTCCTCCGGCAGCTGGCCTGGCGCGAGTTCAACTGGAACGAGTACTTCCACTGCGAGGACATCACCACGGTGAACGTCCGGCGCGAGTTCGACGCCTTCCCCTGGCGGGACGTCCCCGACGCCGAGGTCGACCGCTGGCGCACGGGGACGACCGGGTTCGACCTCGTCGATGCGGGCATGCGGGAGCTCTGGCACTCGGGTGCGATGCACAACCGGGTCCGGCTCGCGACGGCCAGCTTCCTCGTGAAGAACATGCTCGTCGACTGGCGCATCGGGGAACAGTGGTTCTGGGACACCCTCGTCGATGCCGACTCCGCCAACAACGCGGCGAACTGGCAGTGGGTCGCTGGCTCCGGGTTCGACGCGGCGCCGTACTTCCGGGTGTTCAACCCCGACCGGCAGCTCGAGCGGTTCGACCCGCACCGCGAGTACGTGCACCGCTGGGTCCCCGCCGACGAGGACCGTCCCGAGCCCATGCTGGACCTCAAGGAGACCCGGCAGCGGGCCCTCGACGCCTACGACCGGATGCGTCGGTCGTGAGCGGCATCGATCCGCAGGTGGTCGCGGACGTCGACGCGCTGTTCCGCGAGCGCGTCGAACGGGGCGTCGCACCGAGCAGCGTCTGGGGCGTCTTCGACCGCACCGGGCTCGTCGCGTCCGGCGGGCACGGGGACCGCGGCGACGGAGCGGTCCCGGACGCCGACACCGTGTACCGGATCGCGTCGTGCACGAAGAGCGTGACGGCAGCGACGCTCCTCGCCCTCGTGGCGGACGGCCTCGTCTCCCTCGACGCCCCGGTGACGGACTTCGTGCCGGCCTTCGCCGCCGTCGCCCTCCCCACCCCGGACTCCCCCGTCCCGACACTGCGCATGCTCCTGACGATGGCGGCAGGCTTCCCCACCGACGACCCGTGGGCGGACCGGCAGGAGTCGATCTCCGACGCCGAACTCGACGCGCTCCTGCACGGTGGACTGCTCTTCGACTCGGTCCCGGGAACGCGGTTCGCCTACTCGAACACCGGCTACGCCCTGCTCGGCCGGGTGATCTCCGTCGTCGCCGGTGCGCCGTACCCGCAGGTGGCCGCCGACAGGGTGCTCCGCCCGCTCGGCCTCGACGACACCGTCTTCAGCGCCGCCGAGTCGCGCGGCTTCGTGGTGACCGGCGTCCGCCCGCACGCCGGCGGCTGGGAGCCCCTGGCACTGACCGGACCCGGTGCCTTCTCGTCGATCGGCGGGCTGTTCTCCACCGTCGCCGACCTCGCCCGGTGGGGCACGCACCTGGCATCGGCGTTCACCGACGCTCCCGAGCCGGGTCCCGTCACACCGGCCGACCGACGACTCATGCAGCAGGCGATGCGCGTCGTCCCGGCGTCGGCCGTGCCGTCGTCGACCCGTCCCACGGCGTACGGCTTCGGCCTCTTCGTCGAGCAGGACCCCCGGTTCGGTGAACTCGTGTCCCACTCCGGCGGCTACCCGGGGTTCTCCGCACACATGCGGTGGTCCGTGCGGGACGGTCTCGGGGTCGTCGCGTTCGAGAACGCCACCCAGGCGAAGGTCTCCGCGGCAGCGGACCGCGCGCTCGACGTCGTCCTCGACGGAGCGAGCGGACGCGCGCCTGTGGACGCAGGTCCGGGCACTGGACGCACCACGGCCGCGACGCGGGCGGCGCAGGGAGCCGTCACGCGCCTCCTGGCCGACTGGAGCGACGACCTGGCGGACGCGATCTGCACCCCCAACGTCGCCATGGACGTCCCGTACGAGCGTCGGTGTCGCGCGATCGCCGAAGCGGTCGCCGCCGTGGGCGCGGACGTGTCGGCGGCTCCCGTGGAGGAGTCCTCGACGGCCCCGTCGCACCTCCGCTGGTGGCTCCCCGGGACCGCCGGACGACTCCGGGTCGAGATCCGACTCGCGCCCCTCGCGGTCGGGCTCGTCCAGACCCTGACCGTGACGGCCGAGCCCAGCGAACGCTGACCCGTCGCGTCAGACCGGCGGGCGACCGCCCACGAACCCGAGCGCCCGAGCGGCGACCCGTGTGCCCTCGCGTGCGGCCGCGCCGACACGGACCGGATCGGTCGCCCATGCACGGAGGAACCCGGCCGCGAAGGCATCACCGGCCCCGAGCGTGTCGACGACCGTCGCTGGGGTGACCGGGACACGCTGCGGGCTGCGCCCCGGGCGACCGAGGAGCACGCCCTCCTGGCCCATCGTGACGACCACGAGTGGCACCCTGGCGGTCAGGATCGGGATCGCCGCCGCCACCGAGGAGGTGCCGGTCAGCACGAGGGCCTCCTGCTCGCTCGGGAACAGGACGTCGACGCCGTCGAGCGCCTCGAGGAACGCGGCCGCGCCGATCCGGTCCACGACGGCGGCGGACGAGGGGTCGAGTGCCACCCGGGCCGGCCCGGTGTGCGCCCGCTCGACCAGTGACGCGATGCGGGCTGCACCGCCCCCGCCGAGCATGGCCGAGCCGGTGAGGTGCACGATGTCCGCCCGTCCGATCAGCTCGGACGGCAGGTCGTCCTCGGAGAGCACGCCACTCGCTGCCGGGTCGGACATCGCCGTCCTGCGGTCCCCGTTGCGGACGGACACGACGGCTCCGGTGGCCGACCGGGCGTCGTACCGGATGTGGGCACGGACCCCGGCGTCGGCGAGTGCCCGCTCGTGCCGGTAGACGTCGTCGACACCGACCCGGGCGACGAGGTCGACCTCGGCACCGAGCCACCCCAGCCAGGTCGCCGTGTTCCCGGCGGCGCCCGTCGGCCGGTGCCGGATGACGGCGACGGGATCGTGGTCGCCCAACACCGAGGCGGTCGTCTGCACCAGGACGCCGTCGAGCACGTCCCCGACGACGAGGAAGCGCTTCCCCGCCCCGCGACGCCGGCCCGCGACCGCCCGTCCGGCCCGGGGCACGTCGGGACGTGACGGGGCCTCGGGGCGCTCTGACGGCATGGACATCCCGCCCATCCTACGCGGAAACGAGCAGACCTCGATTTCTGGCTCTCTCGAAGTCTCGGGCCCGTTCGGATCACTCCTGGAGTTCTCGACCATAAACCGGTAATATACTCACTGATCGTATGTGAACGTTCGCGTACGGACCACGACCCGCTGGAGACGCCATGCCCCGGAAGCCCGACCCCACCCTGAAACCCGCGATCATCGCGAAGGTGGCCCAGCACCTCCAGGACACCAAGCTCGAGGACGTCTCCGTCCGCAGCCTCGGCCGCGTGCTCGGCACGAGTGCGTACCCGATCGTCTACCACTTCGGCACGCGCGAAGCCCTCATCGACGCCGTGGTGGAGCACCTCGCCGAAGCCGTCTCGACCACCACCCTCGAGTCGACGGCGGACGACCTCGCCCTGGCCGAGTACCTCATCGCCGTGTTCGGCGGCCTCGACGACCCCGAGCGCTCCCTCTCCGCACGACTCACCTTCGAGCTCGGCGCGGTCGAGTCCATCGACGGCCGCGACCGCGAGCGCTCCTTCCACCGCGACCAGGTCACCGCGATCGCCGCGTGGTGCCGTGCACACGGCTACGGCACCGTGGACGCCGACCGGGCAGCGAAGGGCGCGGTCCTCGCGGCTCGGGGCGCGCAGTGGGGCACGATCATCGACCGCGAACGCACCGACACCGACACCGCGCTGCGCGCGATCGCGCACAAGCTCGTGTCCGGTGCGCAGTTCGCGGCGGCCTGAACGCCCTGGGCCCGACGCGAGACGAACGGGAGGCACGGTGCCAGCTGGCACCGTGCCTCCCGTTCGTCAGTCGGTCACCCCTACGGCGTGACCCGCTGCGTGTGCGTCAGAGCGTGACGAAGCGCTGCGACTTCGCGTTCGCGAAGCGAGCGGCGACGTTCTCCCAGTCGACGATGTTCCACACGGCCTTGACGTAGTCCGCCTTGACGTTGAGGTAGTCGAGGTAGAAGGCGTGCTCCCACATGTCGAGCATGAAGATCGGCACGAGACCGAACGGCACGTTGGCCTGCTGGTCGAACAGCTGGAACGTGGTGAGCTTCTGACCAACGGTGTCCCAGGCGAGGACGGACCAGCCGGAGCCCTGGATGCCCGTGGCGACGGCCGTGAACTGGGCCTGGAACTTCTCGAACGAGCCGAAGAACTCGTCGATCGCCGCGGCGAGCTCGCCCTCCGGGACCTTCGTGTCCGGGCCGAGGTTGGTCCAGAAGATCGAGTGGTTGACGTGGCCACCGAGGTTGAACGCGAGGTCCTTCTCGAGCTTGTTGACGTTCGCCAGGTTGCCGGACTCGCGAGCCTCGGCCAGCTGCTCGAGCGCGGTGTTCGCACCCGTCACGTAGGTCTGGTGGTGCTTGTCGTGGTGCAGCTGCATGATCTTGCCGCTGATGTGCGGCTCGAGTGCGGCGTAGTCGTACGGCAGCTCCGGCAGGGTGTACTCAGCCATGTGAGTTCCTTTCGATCAGTGGTTGGCGGACGGTGCTCCGCGGCTCACGAGAGCCGGGAACGATCGGTGAGGGAGTGGAATTCCCGGTTGTGGTAGACCAGCGGCTCGCCGCGCTCGAGGCCGACGACGATGTCGAGGACCTCTGCCACGACGACCGTGGACGACCCGATCGGGGTGGTCGACAGTGGCCGGCAGCGCAGGGCACTCGCGGCACTCGGCAGGTAGCGGTCACCGGAGGGCAGCGTGCCCCAGATCGGGTCGTCGGCCGCAGGGCTGCCGGTCGCGGCGAAGCGCTTGGCGAGGTCGACGCCGAGGGAGTCGACCAGGTGCACGACGAAGATCGGTGCACCGAGGACGACGCCGGCGGAGCCGGAGTTCGTGGACAGCGAGAAGACGAGCACGGGCGGGTCGATCGCGACGCTGGCGACGCTCGACGCGGTGAGGCCGGTCGGACCGTCGGGGCCGTCGGCCGTGATGACGGCGACGCCGGCGGGGTGCCCGCGGAAGGCGGACTTGTACGCGTCAGCGATGGTCACCGGTGCTTCGTCGGGCATGGGAGTCGTGGTCGTTCCTTCGGATGGGGAGGGCCGCGGCTCCGCGGCCACGTCCCAACGTATGACCTCAACCATGGTTGAGGTCAACGATTCCCAGGTTCGACCGATCCCGGGCGCGCCGTGTGACCTCGTGTGACGTCCGCTGGGTGCGTGCTGGGCGCACGGTGCGAGGTGGTGCGGGCGCTTGCGGGTGCGGGTCGGGGCGCTGCGGGTCGCACGGTGCGAGGCGCGGCGCAGTGTGCGAGGGTCCGAGGCCCGCACCGTGTGCAAAACCTCGCACGCTGCGGATCTGCGCGTCGCAGGCTCGCACGGTGCGGCCCCGGGGGCGCTGCGGGTCGCACGGTGCGAGGCGCGGCGCGGACGGTGCGAGGTCCCCCGCAGTGTGCGAGGGTCCGCGGTCCGCACCGTGCGCGGAACCTCGCACGCTGCGGATCTTCGCGTCGCAGGCTCGCACGGTGCGACCCCGGGGGCGCTGCGGGTCGCACGGTGCGAGGCAGGGCGCGGACGGTGCGAGGTGCCGCGCAGTGTGCGAGGGTCCGCGGTCCGCACCGTGCGCGGAACCTCGCACGCTGCGGATCTGCGCGTCGCAGGCTCGCACGGTGCGACCCCGCGCGACCCCGCGCGACGCCGCGCGACCCCGCGCGCTACCGGCGCTTGAGCATCACGACGGCACCGGCCGCCGCGACGACCATGAGGAGCGCAGCGACCCCCGCCGTGATCGTCACGCCGGAGTCGAACGCCGCCCGCGCCGACTCGAGCAGCGCCTGCCCGGCCGACCCGCCGAGCGAGGTCGCGGCCGACACGGCGCCGCCGAGGGTCTCCTGGGCCGCCGTGTGCGCCGACGAGCTCAGGCCACCGGGCACCACGACGTGCGCCCGGTACGCGGTCGCCAGGATCGTGCCGAGGACCGCCGTGCCGAGGACCGCACCGATCTCGTACGCGGTCTCGGACATCGCGGACGCCGCACCGGCCTTGTCCGCCGGTGCCGTCGAGATGATGAGGTCGTTCGTCACGGTCTCGGACGCGCCGATCCCGATGCCGAGCAGCACGAACGCGACCGCCAGCGCCACGATCGAGGCGTCGTGGCCGAGCACGGCGACCATCGCGTACGCGGCGGCCGAGAACAGCAGGGCGACGGCGACGACCCAGCGCGGTGCGACCCGGGCGACGATCGGCACGACGACGAGTCCGGCGACGATCGTCAGCACCGACCCCGGGACGAGCACGATGCCGGACGTGAACGGGTCGAGCCCGGCGACGAGCTGCAGGTGCTGCGCGATGAAGAACAGGAACCCGGTGAGCGAGAACATCGCCGCCATGTTCATCAGGACGCTGCCGGTGAACGCGGTGCTGCGGAACAGTCGGAGGTCGAGCATCGGGGTCCGCGAGCGGAGCTGCCGGCGCACGAACGCGATCCCGCAGAGCACACCGACGGCGAGCATCGCGATCGCGAACCCGCGCTCCTCCGGGTGCACGACGGACTTGATCGCCCAGGCGGTCGGTGCCAGGGCGCCGAGGGAGAGGAACATGCTCGGGATGTCGACGGGGCCCGGGTTCGGGTCGCGGGACTCCGGCACGCAGAACGGCACGGCGACGAGCATGACGACGAGGATCGGCACCGCGACGAGGAACACCGCACCCCAGTGGAAGTGCGCGAGCAGGGTGCCACCGACGAGCGGGCCGAGCGCGTTGCCCGCCGCGAACATCGTCGACCAGACGGCGAGCGCCATCCGCCGCTCCCCCGCGTCGACGAAGACGTTGCGGATGATCGACAGCGTCGCGGGCATGAGCATGGCACCGAAGACGCCCATCACGATCCGGGCCGCGACGAGCATCCAGGCGTCGGTCGCGAAGGCCGCCGCGACCGAGAACACCGCGAAGCCCGTCGCGCCGATCACCAGGATCCGCCGGCGCCCGATGCGGTCGCCGATGCTGCCCATCACCACGAGGAGCCCGGCGAGGACGAGCGGGTACGCGTCGACGATCCAGAGCTGCGTGGTGGCGTCCGGGTTCAGCGCGCGCGAGATCGACGGCAGCGCGAAGCTCAGGATCGTGTTGTCGACCGAGATGAGCAGCACGGGCAGCATGAGCACGGCCAACGCGGCGAACCGTCGGGTGCGGCTGCCGGTGACCGGGGTGGGGACGGGGCTGGTGAGCAGGGCGGACACGGTGACTCCAGGGACTTCGAGCCGGACCAGGTCGACGGCGGAACAGACGAGACGGGACGCGGGGTGGGCACGCGCCCCGGCAGGACTCCGCTAGTGTACCGTCTGGACGGTGATGGTTGCAAATGCAACCAAGAGCGGACTGGAGGCACGGTGCCAGCCCGCACCGTGCCTCCAGTCCGATGCCCGGTCCCGCCCAGGGCGGGCCGCAGTCGTCAGGCCGACTCGCGCAGGAGCAGGCGGTGGCGCACGGTGCGCTGCACCGCGTCGCCGTGGCGCGGGAGCTCCCCGGCGAGCATGCCGAGGGCCAGCCCGAGCGCCTCGCGCGCGACGGCGTCGAGGTCCACCGCGAGGGTCGTGAGCGTCGGCGACACCAGCCCCCCGAGGGGCAGCCCGTCGACGCCGACGACCCGGATGTCCCCTGGCACGTCGACCCCGCCGCGTCGGCAGGCCTGCAGCACGCCGAGTGCCATGACGTCGTTGAACGCGAGGACGGCGTCCTCGCGGCGTCGGTGTCGGAGGATCCGCGTCGTCTCCTCCGCGCCGCACTCGGCCGTGCCGTGCGGGGCGTGCACCAGCTCCGGCAGGTACCCGCGTCGCCGCAGGGCGTCCACCATCAGCACGCCGCGCACGCTGGTGTGCTCGGGCGAGGAGTTGTCGAGGACGACGGGGTGCCGGACACCGGTCGCCACGAGGTGGTCGGCGAGTTCCTCGATCGCGTCCGCCGGGTCGATCCAGACGGCAGCCGTGGGCGGGTCGGTGGACGGGTCGAGCTCCACCATCGGCACCGTGCCGAGCAGGTCGTTCCACCGCTCACGGCGCGAGCCGAGGTAGCCGATGACGACGTCCGTCTGCGACCCGAGGGCCTGCACCATCCGGTCCGCGTCGCTCGCGAGGTCGACGTCGGCGAGCATGACGTTCCACCCCTGCTCCGCGGCCAGCCGGAACACGGCGGAGGCGAGTTGCGGCGTGTACGGGTTCCGGAGGTCGTTGACGACCAGGCCGAGCTGGTGGTCGCCCCCGGTGACGAGCCCGCGCCCGAACCGGGACGGCCGGTAGTCGAGCCGCTCGGCGGCGGCGAGGACCCGCTGCTTCGTCGCCGCGCTGATCCCGGACATGCCGTTCATGGCACGCGTGACGGTCTGCCGGGACACCCCGGCGGCCGCTGCGACGTCGATGATCGTCGCCCGGCCGCCGGGGGCGGGGACCGGGTCGGTCAGTCGCGGAGGTCCAGCCATGCCACCTGTTCGGGAGTGAGGTCGACGGAGAGCCCCGTCATCGAGGACCGGGCTTCCGCGATCGTACGCGGTCCGAAGAGCGGGAACGTCGGGAAGGGCTGGTTCAGCACGTAGGCCAGGGCGATCGCCGTCGCCGGGACGCCGAACTGCTCCCCGAGCTCCCGCGCCCGACGCAGGCGTTCGAAGTTGTCGTCGGAGTAGTAGCAGCGCACGAGTTCGGCGTCGCTCGTGTCCTCCGGCTTCGCGCGGCCCGTGAAGAACCCGCGCGCCTGGGACGACCACGGCAGGAGCGGGACCTGACGCTCCTCGAGCCACTGCTTCGACGCGGCGTCGGTCGCGTGCCGGCACCCAGCCCACGGCACGTCGTACGCCTCGGCCAGGCCGAAGTGGTTGCTGAGGACCTCGAACTCGTGCTTGCCGTTCGCGCGGGCGTACTCGTTGGCCTCGTCGAACCGCGCGGTGCTCCAGTTCGAGCCGCCGTACACGCGGATGCGTCCCGCACGGCGGTGCTCGTCGAGGACGTCGACGAACTCCCCCACCGGGATGTCCTCGTTGTCGCGGTGCATCATGTAGATGTCCGCGTAGTCGGTGCCCTGGCGTTCGAGGCTCTCGAGCAGCTGGCGGGTGAGCGACTCCGGGTCGCAGAACGGCGTGTGCGCACCCTTCGTGATGACGACCACGTCCTCGCGCACGCCACGGTTCTGGATCCACTTGCCCAGGCGCCCCTCGAGCACGCCACCGCCGTAGATGTACCCGGTGTCGAAGACGTTGCCGCCCTGCTCGGCGAACAGGTCGAAGACGGCGCTGGCGTGCGCCAGGTCGGGCTGGTTGTCGACGCCCATGACCAGGCGGGACATCCGCTTGCCGACTCCGGGGACCTCGCCGTAGCGCATCGGGTTGCCGTCCTGCACCCGCAGGGGTTGCCCGCTCACGGTGGGGATGTCGGCCGTCTCCGCCTCGAACGGGAAGCGCAGGCCGATCGCCGCACGCCACTTGTCGAGCGTGCGGGCGGCGGCGAGCGACTCGTCGAGGGTGAACTCGGGGGCGTCGACCCGGCCGTCGGCGAGCGCGGCGGTGGTCGCGTCGGCCTCGCGGGCGTAGGGGTGCTCGCCCGCGAACGAGAGCCTGCGCGGGTCCTCGTCGACGGTGCGGACCTCGATCGTCGGGTCGTCGCCGAGGGTCCACGGGTCGGTGAGCGTGATCTTCCCGGTCGTGCCGTGCACGACCACGGCGTTGTCGTCCTGCACGCGGACGCCGGTGCGGAGGTTCGCCGTGATGCCGTTCCGGTACGTGAGCTCGGCCACGGTCCACTCGTCGACGCCGGTCGGGCCGAGCGTTCCGGTCGCCGTGAGCTCGGTCGGCTCGGCCACCTGCTCGCCGCTCGCGGCCTGCACGATCGCCGCGGCCATCGTCACCGGGTACCCGCCGACGTCGAGGATGCCGCCGCCAGCGGTGTCGACGTCGAACAGCCGTCCGGTCCGGCCGCCCGCGCGGAACGCGAACGAGGCGTCGATGTGGGTGACCTGGCCGATCGCACCCTGGCGCACGAGGTCGAGCAGGGCAGCGGTCTGCGGGTGGAAGCGGTACATGTACGCCTCGACGAGCGGCAGGCCGGCCTGGCGGGCCGCGTCGGCGAGCGCCATCGAGGTGCCGTGGTTCGGCGACAGGGGCTTCTCGCACAGCACGGCCTTGCCGGCGGCGAGCGCGGCGAGCACGAGGGCCGCGTGACCGGTGTGCACCGTGGAGACGTACACGGCGTGCACCCGGGGGTCGGCGAGGACCTCGTCGTAGGTCAGGGCTGCGACGTCGGCGAAGCCGTGCTCGGCTGCTTCGTCCGCGAACGCCTGCGCACGCTCGGGCGACGAGCTGCCGGCGGCCACGAGGGTCGCCCCTGCAGTGCTCGACGACAGCTGCGAGAGGAAGCGGCGGGCGATGCTGCCCGGCCCGAGGACGGCCCAGTTCTGGGTGCTGGTGGCGGTGGTCGCGGTCTGCGCTGACATGCGGATCCCTATCGTGTCGTGAACCTTCACGGTCGCATCGACCGTAACGCCCCGTTCCCGCCGTCGCAATGATGTTGGTGCTTGACACGGCGTGTCGGTCGGGGCAGGCTCTGCACCACTTCGTGAGCGTTCACGGTCGAACGCTCCGGGCATCCCCATCTCAATGACGAGAGCAGGTACTCCGTGACAGCAGCACCATCGACCAGTCTCAGCCGGCGGGGGTTCCTCGCCGGTGCGGGCGCCCTCGGCGCCCTCGCCACCACGGCGCTCCTCGCCGGGTGCTCCACCGGCACCGCGATCTCGAAGGACCCCGACGAACTGGTCCTCTGGTACTGGAACCGGTCCCTCGACCCGAAGTTCCTCAAGCAGGCCGCCGGGGGCATCAGCGGGCACGAACCGAAGCGTCTCCGGCCCGACCTGATCGGCGGCGCGTCGTACGACACGAAGTTCCGGACCGCTCTCGCCGGCAACGCGTTCATCCCCGACGTGCTCATGGTGAACTCGAACTGCTGGCTGTACTTCCCCGACGAGGACCTCTTCACCGACTTCGACGACCACGGCGGCGCGGCGAAGAAGGGCGAGTACTACGACTGGAAGCTCGCGCTCGGTCGCGCCCCGAGCGGCCGGCAGTGCTTCTGGCCGGTGGACACCGGTCCGACCGGGTTCTTCTACCGGCAGGACGTCCTGGCGAAGGCCGGGCTGCCGACCGACCCCGACGAGGTCTCCGACGCCATCGCGACCTGGGACGGGTTCCGCGCCTTCGGCTCGAAGATCCGGAAGGGGGCCGGCGCGGCGACCGTCATCACCGCGACGCAGCTCTTCAACCAGTACATCGCGGCGAGCAAGACCCGCTACTTCGACCGTGACGACCGGCCGGTGTTCGAGCAGGACGACAGCTCGGTGCGCCAGGCGTGGGAGAACGCAGTCGCCTGCATCCGGTCCGGACTGACCGGCAACCTGCAGTCCGGCACCGACCAGAACGCCGGTTGGGTGTCCGGTCGCGTCGCCGGCCAGATCGAGGGCGCCTGGTGGACGCAGGTCATCCACGACACCGCACCGGACGCCGCCGGGAAGTGGCGGATCGCCCGGCAGCCGGAGCGGCCGGGCAACAGCGGCGGCTCGTTCCTCGCCGTCCCGAAGACGTCGAAGGACCCGGCGGCGGCCACGGCCTTCGCGCAGTGGATCACGTCACCCGAGGTGCAGTCGCACACGTACAACGACGTGCAGCTGTTCCCCTCGACACCGGCGTCGTTCTCCAACGGGCTCATGAAGAACCCCGGGAACTACTTCGGCGACCAGGACCCGCTCGGGTTCTTCAACGCCTCGGCCATGGACGTCCCCGTGACGTACATCTCGAACTCGGAGCGCTTCATCGGCGCGTTCGCGACCGAGATCACGAACGTCGAGTCCGGCAAGGACCAGGAGCGCGCCTGGCAGGACGCCGTCGACCAGACCAACCGGGTCCTCGAGAAGCGCGGGGTGCGGGCATGAGCACGAAGCAGGCACCCCCGACGACGAGCATCCCCGCGGTCGTCGGCACCCCGACGGCTTCCATCACGACCGCCGCGACCGGCGGGCGGTTCGGTCTCCGGCGCTTCTGGCCGCAGTACGTCGCGATCGCGCCGTTCTACATCCTGTTCCTGGTCTTCGGGCTGTTCCCGATCGTCTTCTCGATCGTGCTGTCGTTCACCGACTGGGACGGCGTCGGCTCCCCCGCGTTCGTCGGGCTGGCGCAGTACCAGTACCTGCTCGGCGACCCGCGGTTCTGGAACGCCGTCGCCAACACGTTCCTGATCTGGATCATGTCCACGGTCCCGATGCTGTTCCTGGCGCTCGTGCTCGCGTTCCTGCTGCACGGCGACATCCGCGGCAAGGGCCTCTACCGGGTGGCGTTCTTCATCCCGAACGTCACGAGCATGGTCGCGATGGCGATCGTCTTCGGGTCGGTGTTCTCCGACGGCTTCGGCCTGGTGAACGCCGCGATGAAGGCACTCGGGGCCGACCCCGTCGGGTGGCTGTCGTCGTACTGGGGCATCAAGGTCACGATCTCGGTGATGGTGATCTGGCGCTGGACCGGGTACAACGCGATCATCTACCTCGCGGGCCTGCAGTCGATCTCCACCGAGCTCTACGACGCGGCGAAGGTCGACGGGGCGAACACGTGGCAGATCTTCTCGCGGATCACGGTGCCGCTCCTCCGGCCGGTGATCCTGTTCACCGTCATCACGTCGACGATCGGCGGCCTGGGGCTCTTCACGGAGCCGCAGATCCTGTTCAACGGCCAGGCGGTCGGTGGCCCGGACGAGGCCGGCATGACGATCGTGCTCTACCAGTACGAACAGGCGTTCAACCAGTTCGACTTCGGGTACGGCTCGGCGATCGCCTGGGTGCTGTTCATCTTCTCGGTGGTCTTCGCCATCATCAACTGGCGACTGCTCAGTGAACGCGACGGCCTCAAGACCCCGCGGCGCCTGCGGACCCCGCGCGCCGTCCGCACCGCTCCGAAGGGGGTCGACGCATGACCGCGACACCGACCACGACGACGACCAACACCGCGGCAGCGCTCGGCCGACCGGGAGCCGCTGGTCAGGACCGGGGGCACGCGTTCCGCCGCGGCTGGGTGGGGACCGCCGTCACGCACCTCTGCCTGATCGTCGGCGTCGTGCTGTCGATCTTCCCCTTCTACTGGCTGCTCGTGATGTCGACGTCGACGAACGCGGAGATCTTCGGCTACCCGCCGTCGCTCTGGTTCGGCGGCAACGCCCTGGCGAACGTCGCCTCGGTGTTCAGCAACGTCGACATGCTCCGCGCCCTGCTCAACACGGTCGTCGTGGCGGGTGGCACGGCGGTCCTCGTCATGCTGTTCGACTCGCTCGCCGCGTTCGCCTTCGCGAAGTACGAGTTCCCGTTCAAGCGCTCGCTGTTCACGGTGATGCTCGCCACCTTCCTCGTGCCCGGCAGCCTGTCGCTGGTGCCGAGCTTCGTGCTGATGGCGCACCTCGGGTGGATCGGCGGCCTGCAGGCGTTGATCATCCCGGGTGCCGCGAACGCGTTCGGGATCTTCCTGCTCCGGCAGTTCGCCACCGGGTCGATCCCGAACGAGGTGATCGACTCGGCCCGGGTCGACGGCGCCGGCTTCTTCCGGACGTGGTGGTCGATCGCGGTCCCGATGCTCCGGGGTGGCCTGGCGTTCCTCGGGATCTTCACGTTCATCACGGCGTGGAACGACTACGTCTGGCCGCTCATCGTGCTCATCGACCCGAAGGGCCAGACCCTGCAGGTGGCACTCGCCGGGCTGAGTTCGGTGAACGCGACCGACCTCGGGGCGGTGATGGCCGGCGCGGTCATCAGTGTGTTCCCGTTGATCGGGGTGTTCATCATCGGTTCGCGGCACTTCATCGCGAACATCGCCGCCGGTGCGCTGAAGGGATGAGGCCGCGGGCGGCAGCGCGTGTCCCGCGCTGCCGCCCGCGAATCCCTAGACTCACCCCATGGCAAGTGCTCGCGACCGTGTCCTCGACAGCTTCGTCGCCATCGTGTGCGAAGAAGGGGAACGCCCGGCGACCCTCGACGCCGTGGCCGCCCGCGCCGGTGTCTCCAAGGGCGGGCTGCTCTACCACTTCGGCTCGAAGGCGGCACTCGTCGAGGGCCTGTGCGAGCGCCTGTCCGACCTGTCCGCCATCGACGTCGAGCGGATGCGGGACGCCGAGGACGGTGCCGCGCGCTACTTCGTCCGCAACTGCCAGTTCGTCGGCAGCGAGCTCGACCTCGCGCTCCTCGCGGCCAGTCGACTGCAGCAGGCCGGGTACGAAGAGGCCGGCCGCACCCTCGACGACACCGAGAACGCCTGGCTCGCGACACTCGTCGACTCGCTCGGCGACGCGCCGACCGCCCAGGCGATCAAGCTCATGGGCGACGGGCTGTACCACGCCGCGTCCCTCGGTGCCGCGAGCGCCGGCCGACCCGATCGGGCGAGCGTCGACATGGAGCCGCTCCTCGCCGTCGTCGACCGACTCGTCGCCACCCGACCCGGCGCGTGAACGACGATCCCCGCTCCTGGGGATAGACTGGGTGCGATCCACCCGCCTGACATCCGGAGGTACCACTGTGGGCCGCGTCATCGCCGCTGTTTTCTCGATCCTGCTGCTGCTGGTGTCGATGTACCTGTTCGGTTTCGCGTTCCAGGTGAGCTCGGGTCAGGCGTTCATCTTCATGGGCGGTCTCGTGCTCATGTGCCTCTCGTTCTTCCTGCCGATCCACGTGTTCGGCAAGCGGTAGATCAGCACCGCACACGGACGGCCCCGCACCCCTCGAGGTGCGGGGCCGTCGTCGTTCGGGCGGAGCGGGTCGCCGGCCGCTGGGCGCGGGCGGGCGCGGGCGCCGCACAACCAAAGTGGCCCGGAACCGCGCGTTCACGCGGCGCGGGGTGACTTTGGTTGTGCGAGCGCGCGGCGCACCAGCGAGCGCGCGGCGCACCGGCGCACCGCCCTACGCGAGCACGCGCAACCGGCGCAGCGTCACCGCCGTCGACACCGCGGCGTGCACGGCCTCGGCACCCTTGTCCTCCTTCGACCCGGGCAGCCCGGCACGGTCGATCCCCTGCTGCTCGTCGTCGAGCGTGAGGACGCCGAACCCGACGGGCTTGCCGGTGTCGATCGCCACGCGGGTGAGCCCGCTCGTGGCCGCGTCCGACACGTACTCGAAGTGCGGGGTGCCGCCGCGGATGATCACGCCGAGGGCGACCGCCGCGTCGAACCCGGACTCCAGCGCGGCCTTCGCGACCACCGGCAGCTCGAAGCTGCCCGGGACGGGGATGACCTCGGCAGTGGCGCCGAGTCGTTCGACCTCGCGCTGCGCCCCGGCGAGGAGCCCGCCCGCGATCTGCTCGTGCCACTGCCCGGCGACGATCGCCACCCGGATCCCAGTGCCGTCGACCTGGTCGCGGTCCGCCGCGCCTGCTCCGCTCATCGTGCTGTTCCCTCCGTGGACAGGGCTTCCGCCGCCGCCCGGTCTGCCGCGTCGAGCCACTCGACGAGTGCGGCGATGGTGATGACGGGCACGCCTTCTCGGTGCCCCAGTTCGACGAGCCGCGGCAGGCGCATCATGCTGCCGTCCTCGTCGACGATCTCGCAGATCGCCGCCGCGGGGCGCAACCCGGCGGCGGTGACGAGCTCGATCGCTGCTTCGGTGTGGCCCGCACGTTCGCGGACCCCGCCCGGTCGTGCGCGCAGGGGCACGACGTGTCCGGGTCGGTGCAGGTCGTCGCGCACGGAGGCCGGATCGGCGAGGACCCGGAGCGTCCGCGCACGGTCGTGCGCGCTGATCCCGGTGGTCACCCCGACGGCCGCGTCGACGGTCACGGTGTAGGCGGTGCCGCGGACGTCTTCGTTGTCCCGCACCATCGGCGGCAGGTCGAGTGCGTCCGCGATCTCGACGCTCACCGGGGCGCAGATGAACCCGGACGAGTGCGCGACCGTCCAGGCGATCCACTCGGGTGTCGCGAGCTCGGCGGACAGGATGACGTCGCCCTCGTTCTCCCGGTGCTCGTCGTCCGCGACGATGACCGGGCGTCCGACCGCGATCGCGGCGACGGCGTCCTCGATGCTCGACAGCGCGTCCATCTAGACCGCCTCGGCGACCCGGTCGAGCCGCAGCATCCGTCGGACGTGCCGTGCCAGGACGTCGGTCTCGATGTTCACGCGGTCCCCCGGCACGCGGGCTCCGAGGGTCGTGGCCTCGAGCGTCTCCGGGATGAGGCTCACCTCGAACCAGGCGTCGCCCGCCGGGGTCTCCTCGTCGGAGACGGCGCTCACCGTGAGCGAGACGCCGTCGATCGCGATCGAGCCCTTGTCGACGACGAGCGGGCTGAGCTCCGGTGCGAGCGAGAACCGTACGCGCCGCCAGCCGTCGCCGTCCGCGGTCTCGAGCACGGTGGCGGTGCCGTCGACGTGCCCCTGCACGATGTGGCCGCCGAGCCGGTCGCCGACGGAGGCCGCACGCTCGAGGTTCAGGCGGTCGCCGACGGCGAGCGAGCCGTGCGCGCTCATGTCGAGCGTCTGCTTCATGACGAACGCGGTGAAGGTCTCGGGGGTCTGCTCGACCACGGTCAGACAGACGCCGCTCGTCGCGATCGAGTCGCCGTGTCGGGCGTCGCGGACCACGAGGGGTCCGCGGACGGTGAGCGCGACGGAGTCGCCGTGCTGCTCGACGGCGGTGACGGTGCCGAGTTCCTCGATGATGCCGGTGAACACTGGTGTCCTCTCAACGGGACTCCGGGGGCGTTCGACGATCGTCGGCATCGACGGACGGGTCGCACCCACGCATCGTGGGCCGTCTCGTCCGCCAGCGCGCCTCCCATCCGGACTCTCACCGTCGGTCCCGGAGTCCCACCGGGTCAACCTCTGCCGGGTTCGCACCCGTCATCAGTTCGTGGACTGTCACCACCGGTTCGGAATTGCACCGACCCCGGAGCGCTTGCGTACTCGGAACGATACCCCACACGGACGACGACGACACCGCACCGGTCGCACGGGCGTAACGGAGCGTCGTCGGCGCGCGATACGCCGGTGTTCCGTCGACACGAGACACCGTCCAGCGGACGAGACAGCGCCGCCCGCACGAGACACCGCAGGATCCGGCGGCGTCTCGCCAGACACGCGGCGTCCCGCCGGACACGCGGCGTCTCGACAGACGGGCGGCGTCTCGACAGACGGGCGGCGTCTCGCCTGACACGCGACGCACCGCCGGACGGGAGGCGCGGGGCGGCGCCGCACCGCGCCTCCAGGCCGCCGGGTGGTCCCGTGGGCCGCGGGGCGGACGCGTGGTCCGCTCAGCCGCGACCGCGCGCCAGCGCGACCGCCTGCCGGAGCGACAGGTCGGGCAGGTAGGCGCGGACCACCGCGATCCCGATCGCCGGCAACGCGACCGGGTCCGGGTACGCGAGCACGAGCGGGTGCAGCTCCGGCCCGAACTTCAGCTTGAACCGCAGCAGCGACCGGAACCCGTACACCGGCTCGAGCACGCCGCCGACGAGGCCGAGCAGGTCCTGCACGCCCTCGTTCGCCGGCGCTCCGTCCGAGGCCTGGGCGAGCGGTGCCGCGGACAGGCTGAGCCGTTCCACCCCGTCCTCCCGCATCCGGTCGGCAGCGCTCGCGACGAGGAACTCCATCACCCCGTTCGGTGCCGCTCCGGTCCGGCGCATGACGTCGAGCGTCCACCCGACGACCCGGCCCTCCCGGTGGCTCGGCAGCCAGCTCGTGACGGCGAGCACCGTGCCGTGCTCGTCCTGGGCGACGAGGATCCGGACGGCGGGGTCGCGCATCTCGTCGACGCCGCCGAGCGTGAAGCCCATCTCCGGCAGCTCGCGGTCGGCGACCCACTCCTCGGAGATCGCCTCGATCTGCCGCGTGGTCGACGCCGGGAGCTCCTGCCAGCTCGACCACGTCGCGGTGAGCCCCTCGCGCTTCGCCTTGTTGACCGAGGTCCGGACGTCCTGCTTCTTCTTGCCGCTCGTGGTCCAGGTGCGGGGGTCGAGGTCGGCGTCCTCCGCGACCGGGAGCGTTCCCCACCCCTGCGCGGTGAGCGTGCCGGCGGCGTCCGCGCCGATGCCGTAGAAGACGGCCGTCCACCCGTTGTCGTCGCACCAGCGAGCGAACGCGGTCATCGCGGGGCCTCGCGCGTCGGGCCATCCGAACGGGCCGCCCACCGTGACGGCGACGCGGCCGTTGCGCCGGAACGCGACGCCGGCCCGACCGTCGGCGGCGAACCAGTAGGCGTTGCCGTGCCACGTCGTCATCCAGCCGAACGCGTCGCCACCACCGGCTTCGAGAAGGGCGCGAGCGCGCTCACGGTCCCGGCGCGTGCCGTCAGCGTCGGCGTCGGGTTCCACTGCGCCGGTCGGCCGGACGGCGGCGAAGGCGATCACGAACCAGAGCACCGGGCCGGCGAGTCCGAGCACCACGCGCAGCATCGGGTGGAGCGACGGGAGCCGGTCCCAGAACGTCACAGGGGCGATCGGGCCGAGTGCCGCGACGGCCAGGCGGAGCGGGTCCTCGACGTGCTGGGGCGACGATGCCGCGGTGACGAGGACGACCACGACGATCGTTCCCGCCGCGGCCGCCACGGTCACCGCGAAGGCGACGACCCGACGGCGCGAGGGCAGCACCGTGAAGGAACGGCGAAGCAGCACGAGGACGACGGCGGTCGCGAGCGGGACGACGATCGACGCGGCGATGGACACCCCGACGATGAACTGGTCCTCGGTGCCGTGCAGCCGTTCGACCCTGCCCGGGACCGCCCCGTACGTGACGGCCGCGGCGAGCGCGGTCACCACGTCGACGACCACCACGAGCCAGACCGCGAACCGGCTGCCGCGGAACAGCCCGAGCCCCGCGACGACGAGCACCAGCAGCGGCGCCGCGGCGAGGACCACGGTCCACGGGTCGGTCGCGCGGTACGCCAGCAGGGATCGGAGGCACTCCCCCGCGATCCCGTCCGCCCGGCACCCGTGCACCGGGGTGACCGGTCCGGCGCCCACCACGGCGGCGAGCGGCGCGAGGATGCCGACCCGAGCGCGGGAGACGAGCGCGATGACCGGCCCCACTGCGGAGACCAGGACGACGGTGCCGAGCAGCACCCGGGTCTCGCGGTGTGAACTGCGCACCCACCCGTTGCGCTTCGGCGTGCGGCGGAGGAGCTCGCCGAGGACCCAACCGGCCCCGGCCGCGAGGACGGCGTACAGGTCCGAGGCGTGTCCCGCGTACAGGAGCAGTGCCGCGACGACGGCGAGGGCGTTCACCCGGATGCGCCGCCGCCAGAGCGGACCGGCGAAGGCGCTCGCGGTCACGATCGTCCCGACGATGGCGGTCCAGGGGTCGAAGCTCGTCGCCCGCCCGAGCATCAGGGGGCCGACGTCGCGGCCGTCCGTGTCGACGAAGGCGCTCAGCGCACCGATCCCCGTGCCGACCAGGGTCGTCACGACGAACGCGAGCGCGGTCCGCCACGACCCCATCAGGCGCTCGGCTGCGCCGACCAGGACCACGACCCCGGCGAGGGTGAGCAGGAGCGCCAGCACGCCGGTGGAGACCGCGAAGACCCGGAACGGGCCGTACGAGACCGGCCCGCCGCCGTGCAGGACGCGCAGCACCACGGCCGTGACCGACGTGGCGAGCACGAGCAGGACGATCGTGGTCGTGACGGGGTGCCGACGGATCGTCCGCCAAGCGCGGCGGACGGCTTTCACAGTGCCGCCTGACACCACGGTGCCACCTGCCATCACAGCGCACCCGACGTCGCCGGGAGCCCGAGGTGCGCGAGGACCGCAGGCAGCCCGTGCGCCAGGACGTACCGCACGGTGTTCCAGTCGTGGGCCGACCCCGGGGACACCACGAGCGACGTCTGCATGCCCTCGCGCTCGGCGACGGCCCGCAGTGCCGCGGTCGACGCCCGGTACGGCGCGTCGTCCTGCCCGACCCCGAAGACCGTCAGGTGGTCCCGGTACCGGCCGTGCGCGGTCATGATGGCACTCGGCGACGCCGCACGGTAGGCGGCCGCCGACCCGCCGAAGCCCTCGGCTATCGTGTGCTGGACGCTGCCGTTGCGAGGGGCGAGTTCGCTCGAGATCGCGAGGGCGCTCCCGAAGACGTCCGGGTGGGCGGTCGAGAACTGCATCGCGCAGGTGGCCCCCTCGGAGAACCCGACGATCCCCCACGCGTTCGGCGCCGTCGCGACGGGGAGGTGCTGGCGGATCCACCGCACGACGTCGGTCATCACGTACGTGGCACTCCGGCCGAGGGGACGGGAGTCGACGCACATCGGGTTGTGCGCCGGTGCGCCGAGCTGGTCCGGTGCGACGACGATCGGGGCGAGTCCGTGGTGCGCGTCGGCATACCGGTCAAGGTACCGACCGAGGTCACCGGTCTGGAACAGGTCGGACGGCTCGCCCGGCTGCCCGGAGAGCGCGATGAGCACGGGGAGCGTCGGCGGGTGTGCGGTCCGGGCGGCCGGCGGGAGCCAGACCACGGCCTTCCGGGCACGGAAGTGCGAGGTGGTCCCCGGGATCCGCACGCTCAGGGTCTCCCCTCCGCGCGGCATGCCCGCCGGAGCGTGCCAGTGCACTCCGTCCACCACCTGGTCGGCGTTCGTGGCGTCCGGCCGTGCGCTCAGCGACCGGGTCGGGTACGGGTTCGTCGCGATGGCCTGCTCGACGTCCTTGTAGAAACCGAAGTCCACGTTCACCCCGAGACCGGCGGAGAGCGCGACCGCCGCCGCCGCACCGACGGCGACGACGCGCAGGGTCCAGCCGCCCTGGACGAGGACCACGACCAGCAGTGCGATCGCGGCGCACGCGAACGCGATCCACATGCGGGTCACCGGCGTGAAGGACACACCGAACAGGTCGAGCACGTCACCGGTCCACCACACCGCGACCAGCCCGATCCCTGCGCCGACCACCAGCGACGCCGTCCGGACGAGCACCGCTCGGACCGGGTGCTGGCGCGTCCGGCGGAGGACCGGCGCGACCACGACGAAGACGGTCAGCAGGGCTGCGGCGACGTCGACGGGGACGAGCACGTCGGGGCCGGTGACGGGGATGCGCAGGAGGTCGTGGAGCACGGTCTCATCGTGGCGTCGGCCCGCTGCCGGGCGGCCGCGGAGCCGCTTCTGCTGTGCACAGGTTCGGCATCGGCGGCTCCCAGGAGTCGATCGGACTTTTCCCAGCTGCGGGCACGGGGACGAGGGGCACCGCGCGGCGGTGCCCCTCGTGCCCTCGTTCCGTCAGTGCCGCTTGCGCAGCACCATGGTCCCCGCTCCGGCCAGCAGCAGGAGCAGTGCGATGCCCAGGGGCGCGACCGGCGAGGTCGCTCCCGTGTAGGCGAGGGCGGGCTGGGTGCTCGAGGCGCCGACCGCGCGCGCGACGGTCTGTGCGACCGTCGGGACGCCGGTGGCCGTCGCGAGCACGGTCCCCGTCCTGGAGGCACCGGTCGCCGCCGACACGTCGGCTGCGGTCACCGGGGTGGTCGCCGTTCCGGGCGTGCTGCCGTCGCCGACGCCGGTCCCGTCACCGGGGTCCGTGCCGTCACCGGGCGTGGTGCCGCCACCGGGCGTGGTGCCGTCACCGGGGTCGGTCCCGTCACCCGGGTCCGTGCCGTCGCCGGGGTCGGTACCACCACCGGGGTTCGTGCCGGTTCCCGGCGTGGTGGTGCTGGTGCCGGCGCCGACGATGCCGATCCCGTTGCCGCCGATGGTGATCGGGAGGCTGATGACCGGGGTCAGCTGGGTCCCGGAGAGGAGCCCGCCGTCGCCGGAGGTCGTTCCTCCGGCAGTCGGGGTCGTGCCCGTGGAGCCGGTCGGGGTGGTCGAACCGGTGCTCGTGCCGTCACCGACCAGGCCGATGCCGTTCCCGCCGATCGTCACCGGCAGCGAGACCACCGGGGACACCTGCGAACCCGAGGCGACCCCGTCCGAACCGGAGGTCGAACCCCCGGCGGCAGGGGTCGTGCCCGTGGAGCCCGTCGCCGGCGTCGTCGAACCAGCCGACGCGCCGTCGCCGAGGACACCGATGCCGTTGCCCGACACCGTGATCGGGACCGAGACGACCGGCGCCACCTGGGTGCCCGACGCGGTTCCGTCCGAACCCGACGTCGTCGGAGCCGACGACGCTGCCGGAGCGGCGGACGTCGGTGCAGCCGATGCCGTGGCGGGCGTCGACGCCGAGGTGGCGTCTCCCCCGACCGCGATCGCGTTGCCGGAGGCGGTCACCGGGGCGGTGACGTCACCGGCGACCTGCGTGCCCGACGCGATGCCGTCCGAACCGGACGTCGCGGGAGCAGCGGCCGGTGCCGGAGCGGTCGCTGCGGGTGCCGGAGCGGCAGCGGGCGCCGGCGCCGACGCGGCAGCGTCGCCGCCGACGGCGATCGCGTTGCCGGCGACGTGCACGGGGGCCGTGACGTCCGGGACGACCTGGGTCCCGGACGCGACACCGTCAGTTCCCGAGGTGGACGGAGCCGCAGCGGGTGCAGCCGCTGCTGCAGGTGCCGCGGGGGTGGCTGCCGGCGCGCTGCTCGTGACCGCGGACACCGCGTCCCCGAGGACTCCGAGTGCGTTGCCGGTCGCGGACACCGGGGCTTCGATGGACGGTGCCACCTGGGTTCCAGAAGCGGTGCCGTCCGCGCCGGAGGTCGTGGCCGCGTTCGCCGCAGCAGCACCCCCGAGCGTCAGCCCGCCGACGAAGAGGGCGAACCAGAGCCCTCTGGAGACGTACTTGTTCATGATCGTTGCTCCCTGATCGAGATGTGGGGCCGACCGCGATGGCGGCCGGTGGTGCGTGCCTGCCGTGCCGGACAGGCGCACCGATCTCAGTCAGGGGCGACGTCGTGCTCGCCGACGATCGACGCGGGGACGGCGTCGTCGGAGAGGGTGCCGCGTGACCCCGCGGCGAGGGAGATCTGTCCGCCGGTGGAACCGACGATTCCGACGGCGGCTGCGGCGCCTGCCGAACCCGCGGCGCTGCCGCCGAGGACCCCGGGGCCGCTCCCGTCGAAGGGGCCGTCACCGTGCCCGGTGCCGTGCCCCTCGGGGACGAGGAGCGCGCGGCCGCCGTACGCGACGTCCTGCACGGCGTCTGCGGCCTGCGCGGCGCCGGCGACCACCGTCGCCCGCGTGGCGGACGCGGAGGTGGTCTGCGCGGATTCGGAACGCTGCGCCGCTGCGGGGGTCACCGCCGCAGCCGTGGCTGCGACGCGCGCACCGGTGGCCGACGTCGTCGGCCCAGACGGCGTGGTGGAGCCGCCACCCACCGGGCCGGAGGGGGCACCGGGGACGGGATCCGTGCCTCCAGGCAGGGTGCCGCCGAGCACCGGGGGCAGGCCGTCGACCGCGCCGGGGAGGGAACCGACCGTCGTCCCGACGCCACCGAGGGTGTCGTCGACGAGTCCGGTGACCGGGCGGGTGACGGTCCCGAGCGTGTCGTCACCGACGACGGCTCCCACGATCGGCAGACCACCGAGCACCTGGTCGAGCGTGTGGACGACGGTGGTCACGGGACGCGCTTCGGTGAGCGACTGCACGGTGCCGGTGACGGGGCGCAGCACGGTCACGACCGCGTCGGTGAGCGGCCTGGAGGCACTGCTCGCCGCCGTCGGCTCGGCCTGCGTCGCGGGGGTGGTCGGTGCGGTCGCGGCAGCCGGTGCCGGGGCGGCGGGGGCCGGCGCTGCTGCGACCGGCGCAGGTGCTGCGTGCACCGGAGCCGGTGCTGCCGGAGCGGGTGCGGGTGCGGCAGATGCCGGGGCAGGTGCAGTCGGAGCGGGTGCCACCGGCGCGACCGCCGTCCGGACGGGTGCCACGACGTCCTGCACGACGTGTCCGACCCCGCCGGTGACGCCGTGGACGGTGTCGCCGAGGCCCTGGACCAGGCCGCCGACCAGCCCGCGCTGCTGCGGCTGCTGGGTCTGGGGTGCGGTGGCGGGCGTCGCCGCGGAGGCCGGACGGGCGCCCAGGACGAGCGAGAGCAGCACGAGGGCAGCGGCGATCCCGACGCCGAGGACGGCGTACCGGACGATCGCGCGCCAGGGTGCACGCATCGGCTGGTCCATGCGCTCACCTCCTGATCTCGGCCGCGCACGTAGAGTGGTTGATCGGCACGGTACGCCGCTCCGCGCCGGAACGCACCCTGTTTCGGAAGAAATCGTCAGGAAAGGCCGGTCTTGGTCTCGATCTTCAACGCTCCGACCCGCAACCTCGACATCGTGACGCTGCACGAGATCCTGCGCCTCCGCCAGGACGTCTTCGTCGTCGAGCAGGGGGCCGCCTACCCCGACATCGACGGGCGCGACCTCGAGCCGGGCACGCTGCAGTTCTGGGCGGGGCAGGGGTCCGTCGACGCCACGCTCCGGCTCCTCCGCGAACCGGACGGCACCGAGCGCATCGGCCGCGTCGCCACCGCTGCCGCCGCCCGCGGGCAGGGTCTCGCGGCGCAGCTGATGGAGGCCGCCATCGCCGAGGCCCGCTCCCCGCGGATCGCGATCGACGCGCAGGCGCACCTCGAGCAGTGGTACGCCCGGTTCGGGTTCGTGCGCTCGGGCGAGGACTTCTCCGAGGACGGCATCCCGCACCTCCCGATGGCGCGGACGCGCTGACCGTCAGGCGCGCCAGCGGCGGAGTTCGTCGAACGACCGGCCCTGGTGCGCGCGGTCCGCGACGAGCCGCTCGAAGACGATGTTCGTCTGGGTCGTGGCCACGGACGGGTCCCCGCTGAGCTCGTCGGCCACGAAGTCCCGGAGCTGCTCGGTGGACGTGCAGGCGATGTGCACCAGGAAGTCCTTGTCCCCGGCGAGGAACGACACGTCCTGCACGACGGGAACCCGGAGCAGGCGCTTCGCGAAGTCGCGGAGCTCGTGGCGTGCCGCGGCGTGCACCCGCACGGAGACCATCGCCTCGATCGCGAACCCGAGCCGGGCGACGTCCACCTCGGCGCGGTAGCCGCGGATGATCCCGGCGTCCTCGAGGGCGCGGACCCGGGTCAGGCAGGTCGACGGTGCGATGCCCACCGCAGCGGCCAGCCGGTTGTTCGGGATCCGGGCGTCGGCGGCCAGGGTCCAGAGGATCCGCTCGTCGACCTCGTCGAGGCGCGGAGCGGGGTCGGGGCGGCGGACGGGACGATCGGACACGCCTCGACGCTACCGGGTCACTCCGCTGGCCGCGCCGCGGCCGTGGTGACGCAGTCATCGCGCCGTGTCCTGACGCCCTGGTGGTGACCACCCCTGGAGGCCCGGCCCGCGTCGACGACGCGAGCCGCGCCTCCAGGCGGTTGCGACCACTGCCCCGGTCCGCGCCGACCTGCGAGGTGCCCGAGCGTGCACGCAGACGACGTGACGATCCTCGGAGTCGCAGCGTCCCACGGACGGACGCGGAGCCCCGCGACCGGACAGGAGACCCCATGAGCACCACCGACCACGACGACACCACGACCGGCAAGCCGTCCTTCCGCGACACCGTCACCGCGGGACTCGTGCAGAAGGCCCTCGAGCCGGTGCTGCGTGCCGTCCGCGACGAGGTCGCCTCGGCGCGGCGGGAGATCTCCGAACGGGCGAACGGCGCGAAGACCGGCCTGGTGCTCGCCGGCATCGCCGTGGGCTTCGCGCTGACGACGCTCGTCCTGCTCGCCGGCCTCGTGGTCGCACTGATCGCCCTCGCGCTGCCGGTGTGGGCCGCGGTGGGCATCACGTTCGTGGTGTTCGCGATCGTCACGGCGGTCCTCGGCGTCGTCGGCCTCCGTGGCATCCGCCGTGGTGTCCCGCCGGTGCCGACGGACACCATCCACGAGGCGAAGGAGCGGGTGACGAACCGCTGAGGCCGGACGCCGCTACATCGCGAGCGTCATGCCGACGACGGCGACCGTCATCGCGAAGACCTCGCCGCTCCGCACGGCCCGTCGGTCCTCGCGGGCCCACTCGTACCGGAGCAGCCACCCGCTGAACGCCGAGTAGCCGATCACGCCGGCGCCGAGCACCGCGGTCAACGCGATCCCGTGCCCGGCGTGTCCGTCGGCGATGCCGGTCGCGTGGCCCATCAGGAGCATGCCCGCCATCACGACCGCGGAGAGCGCGCGGTGCACGTCCATGGGCTCGGCACGGCGACCGTCCGCTCGACGACGGCGCATCACCGGCAGCGGGGCGAGGAGCAGCAGCAGGGTCGCCGCGAGGAGCGTCCACACGGCCCCCGCGTGCACGACGGGCATCAGCATCGCGACGAGCATCACCGTCGCGGGGACGATCACGCCCGGACGCGGCCGGTAGCGGTCACCGACGATGCAGCAGACCGACGCGAACTGCGGCACGACGAGCATGGCGTCGGCGACGGTCTCGTGCACGGCGTGTCCTCGGGTGCGGCGGCTGGTGCGGGGTGGGTCAGTCCTCGGCGCGGGAAGCGGCCTTCGCGGCGCGTTCCTGCTTCACGCGGGCGTTCTCGGCGTGCACGGCGGCCTGGGTCGCACGCTCACGGACGAGCCACTCGGGCTTCTGCTCGAGCAGCGTCTTGATCTCGGACGTGGTCAGCGGCTCGTCGATGCCCGCACGGGTCAGCCCCGAGATCGACACGCCGAGCTTCTGCGCCACGACGGGTCGCGGGTGGGGGCCGTCGCGACGGAGGTCCTCGAGCCAGGACGGGGGTTCCGTGCGGAGTTCGTCGAACGCGGTCCGGCTGATCGGCGCGCTCTGGAAGGTCTCCGGGGCGGCCGCCAGCAGGATGCCGAGCTTCTTCGCGGCCGTCTCGGGCTTCATGGTCTGTTCCTGCGCCATACCCCCAAGGGTACGGCCCCTATGCTCGGTTGCATGACCGCGGCCCTCACCATCGCCTTCGTACCAGGGGTGTCCCCGGCGAAGTGGGCACGCGTCTGGCGCGACCGCTTCCCCGAGACCGACCTCCGTCTCCGTCCGATCGGAGCCGACGAGGTGGTCGACGCACTCGCTGACGAGGCCGACATGGCCTTCGTCCGAGCGCCCTTCCCGGACGGGCACAACGCCATCCCGCTCTGGACCGAGACCGCGGTCGTCGCGGTCCCGAAGGACTCCCCGCTCGCCGACCTCGCCCAGATCGACCTCGCCGAGACCGACGTGCACGTCGTCGACGCCGGGCCCGTCCCGGCCGACGTCGACGCCGCCCTCGACCTCGTCGAAGCCAACGTCGGTGTCGTGGTGCTCCCCCAGTCGCTCTTCCGCGCGGCGAGCCGCAAGGACCTCGTCGCGCGCCCGCTCGTCGACGCACCTGGTACCCGGATCGCGCTCGTCTGGCGCGACGAGGACGCCTCCGACACGACGGAGGAGTTCATCGGCGTGGTGCGCGGGCGGACCGCGAACAGTTCGCGGGGCACGCAGGACGAGCCTGGAGGCACGGATCGCGCCGCGGACGCCGGCTCGCGCCCGTCGGGTGGCGGCAAGGCGACCGCTGCGAACAAGAAGACCGTCGCCAAGCGCGGAGCCACGAAGGGCACGAGCGCGAAGAGCGGCGGGGGCAAGAACTCCACCGGGCGCGGCCGGGTGCAGCGCGGCATGAAGGGCAAGCCGAAGCGCGGCTCGAAGGGCAACCGCTAGCGCATCACAGCTGCGGCTGCGCGTGCGACGCGTTCGCCCCGGGCGTCCTCGGCGGCCGCTCGGGCAGCGGTGACCACCCGGGTGTCGGCGCGCACGGCGGACCCGGCGTCGAACGGTGGCTGCGGGTCGTACTCGATCTGCAGCTGGATCGCCTCGGCCGCGGGCTGACCGGCGAGCTCGGCCGCGAGCCACAGCGCCATGTCGATGCCCGCGCTGACCCCGGCCGCGGTCACGATCGCACCGTCGTCGACCACGCGGTCGTCGACGGGCTGCGCACCGAACGCCGCGAGCATGGGCTTCGACGCCCAGTGCGTCGTCGCACGCTTCCCCGCCAGGAGCCCTGCACCGCCGAGCACGAACGCACCCGTGCAGACCGACGTCACCCACGTGGCCCGCTCGGCCTCGCGCCGGACGAACCCGATCACCTCGGGGTCGAGCATGGCGTCGAACGCGCCGTCGCCACCGGGGACCACGAGGACGTCGGCGGGCCCGGCCTCGGCGATCGTCGTCGTCGGCACGAGCGCCAGCCCGCAGTCGCTCGGCACCGGGTCGAGCGTCGCGGCGACGTACTCGACGCGGGCTCCCGGTACCCGGGTCAGCACCTGCGCCGGACCCGTCAGGTCGAGCTGTGTGAGGTCGGGGAACAGCAGGAACGAGATCCGGACCTCGTCGGGGTCGTGGTCGGGCGTGACCGCGTCGTCGCTCGGCTCGGCCACCGGGACGTCCGTGTCGACCGGCACCTCGACCACCTCGGCGTCGACCGGGTGGACGGGGCGGACGCGCGGGTTCTCGGAGCTCATGTCGCGACCCTAGCGCTGCTGCGAGGACCGCGTTCCGGTCAGGCCCAGACGCCGGAGGTCCCCCGGCGGTGGCTGCCCACGAGGTGCGTGTCGACGATCCCGAGCGCCTCCATCAGGGCGTACATCGTGGTCGGCCCGACGAAGGCGAACCCCCGCTTCCGCAGCGCCTTCGACAGCGCCACGGACTCGTCGGACTTCGTCGGGACCTCGGCGTAGGAGTGCGGCTCGGGTGTGGTCGTGGGCCGGAACGACCACACGAACTCGCTCAGGCCACCGTCGTCACGCAGGGCGATCGTGGCGTTCGCGTTCGTGATGGTCGCGAGGATCTTCGCCCGGTTCCGGACGATGCCGGCGTCGGCCATCAGACGTGCGACGTCGTCCTCACCGAACTGCGCCACGGTGTCGGCGTCGAAGTCCGCGAAGGCCGCACGGAACGCCGGCCGCTTCGCCAGGATCGTCCGCCACGACAGACCGGACTGGAACGCCTCGAGCGAGAGCCGTTCGAACACGCCCCGCTCATCACGCACGGGCATGCCCCACTCGGTGTCGTAGTAGCTCCGGAGCAGCTCGTCCGTCGACGCCCACACCGGCCGCGCGAGCCCGTCGTCCCCGACCACGAGGTCCGACGATGGCGGTGCGGGTTCAGTGCTCATGGCACCATCCTGGCGCGGGCCGCCGACAGCCGACGCCACGACCCTCGGTCACTCGGCGGGCGGGCCGTCCTGCGCCGCCTGCGGATCCATCCACACGTACTCCCAACGGTGACCGTCCGGGTCGGTGAAGCTCCGCTGGTACATGAACCCGAGGTCCATCTCCGGGCGGTCCTCGGTGCCGCCGGACATCACCGCGCCGTCGACGATCCGGTGGACCTCGTCCTTCGACGGCGCACTGAGTGAGTTGATGACCTCGATCGTCCCCGCGTCGGCGATCGTCTTGTCGGTGAACTCGGCGAACTTGGCGTGCGTGAGCACCATGACGTAGATCGTGTCGCTCACCACGACGCACGCGGCGGTGTCGTCAGTGAACGCCGGGTTGATCGAGTAGCCGAGTGCCTCGTAGAACGCCTTCGAGCGCTCGAGGTCGGCGACGGGCAGGTTGATGAAGACCATCGTGTCCATGGGGAGGTTCCTTTCGTCGTGCTCAACCTGGCGCGTCGGAGGGCGGAGCGCAACCGTTCCATCGGCGAAGCAAGTGGAACGCAATGCACTGGACGGACGACCGCCCGCGTCGACGACCGGCACCGCGCCTCCAGGCCGACCGCCGCGGAACGACGAAACCGCTGTCGCACGACAGCGGTTTCGTCGTTCCGGGTCGGCAGGAGCCACTCAGCCCAGCCGACCGCAGCCGTCAGGCGAGCTCGCGCCCCTCGCCGGCGGCCTTCTGGTGCGCCTCGGCCTCGGCCTGGCCGATGATGTCCTCCGCCGGGACCGGGTTCAGCCGGTCCCAGAGGAAGAAGAGCAGCCCGCCGACGAGCATCGACAGCCCGACCCACAGGTTGATGTGGATGCCGCCGGTCTTCTCCGGGTCGGTGTTCCAGTGGACGATGCCGACGATGGTCGTGATCACGCCGTACAGGACGAACAGGCCACCGAGGATGCGACGCAGGTCGAGTCGGCGGGTGGAACGGACGAGGGCGGCCTTCTGCTCCTCGGTCATGGCGGTGTTGGTGTCGCTCATGGGAGATCTCCTTCGGTGATCAGAGGAACGGGAGGTAGAGGACGACGCACAGCACGAGTGCGACCGTGCCGAGCAGCGCGGGCGAGCGGTACCAGGCGGTGTCGGTCGCCACGGAGTCGCCGTGCAGGTCGATCTTGCCGATGCCGTAGACCAGGCCGCCGAGTTCCTTCTCGGCCTTCGGCTTGGTGAACATCGACACGACGAAGCCGACGACGAGCACGGTGACGAACGAGATGATCGCGCCGTACAGGGTCTCGGCGGTCGCGGTGGCGAACAGCTTCGGGTTCACGAGGTACGCGATCCACGTGATCGTCGGCGTGACGATGCCGAGGATGTAGCCCCAGAGCGCACCGGCGGTGGTCATCCGCTTCCAGAGCAGACCGAGGATGAACACGGCGAACAGCGGCGCGTTGAAGAACGAGAACAGCGTCTGCATGTACGTCATGATGTTCGACGCCTGCGCGGCGATGAACGCGGTCGCGATGCCGATGAGCACACCGACGACGGTCACCCAGCGACCGGTCTTCAGGTAGTGCAGGTCGGGCATGTTCGGCTTGATGTAGCGCTGCCAGATGTCGTACGTGAAGACCGTGTTGAAGGACGACACGTTCGCCGCCATGCCGGCCATGAACGAGGCGAGCAGACCGGTGACCGCGACGCCGAGCACGCCGGTGGGCAGGTACATCTGGATGAGCTTCGGGATCGCGTCGTTGTAGTCGAGCGCCCCGGAGGCGAACTGGTTGCCGACGACGGCGGCGGCGATCAGGCCGGGGATGACGACGATCGCGGGGATGAAGAGCTTCGGGATCGCGGCGATGAGCGGGGTGCGGCGGGCAGCGGACATGTTCTTCGCCGAGAACGCGCGCTGGACCTCGGTGAAGTTCGTCGTCCAGTAACCGAAGCCGAGGACGAAGCCCAGGCCGAGCACGATGGCGAGCCAGTTCGCACCGATCGGGTTGGTGACGTCGCCGAAGCCGGTGCCGGCCCAGGCCTGCAGGTGCTGCACACCCTGGGTCTCGGTGATCGCCTTCGTCAGGCCGTTCCAGCCGCCGACGCGGTGCAGACCGACGATCGTCAGCGGGATGAGGCCGGCGATGATCACGAAGAACTGCATGACCTCGTTGTAGATCGCGCTGCTCAGGCCGCCCAGCGTGATGTAGACGAGCACGAAGCCGGCGGAGACGATGATCGCGAGCCACTCCGGCCAGCCGAGCATCGCCTCGATGACGATCGCCATCGCGTAGAGGTTGATACCCGCGATGAGGACGTTCGACACCGCGAACGCGATCGAGTTCACCAGGTGCGGGGCCTTGCCGAACCGCCGCAGCATGAACTCGGGTACGGAGCGCACCTTCGAGCCGTAGTAGAAGGGCATCATCACGAGCCCGAGGAACACCATCGCCGGCACCGCGCCGACGAGGTAGTAGTGCAGGGTCGCCATGCCGATCTGGGCGCCGTTGGCGGCCATGCCGAGGATCTCGGTCGCGCCGAGGTTCGCGGACACGAACGCCAGGCCCGTGATCCACGCGGGCATCGAGCGGCCCGAGAGGAAGAAGTCCATGCTCGTCCGGACCTGCTTCCGGGCGGTGAACCCGATCCCGATGACGACCGCGAAGTACACGATGATCATCAGGTAGTCGACCCAGCCCAGATCGAGCCGGATCCCGTTGTTCGCTGCAGCGAGAACCATTCAAACTCCACGTCAGTGTGTTGCGATCGACAACTCCGCCGACCCGGACGGGAACGTTACACCGATTTGTGACCGTTCACATAGCCGGGGTATGCATCGCGCCCGCAAGGGCCACGAGCGGCGTCGGTAGGCTCGCCCCATGACCGAGCAGTCGCGCATCCTCGTCCTCAACGGCCCGAACCTCGACATCCTCGGGCGGCGCGATCCGACGCAGTACGGCACGGTGACGCTCGCCGAGATCGAGGCGATCGTGCACACCGAGGCCGCGGTCCACGGTCTCGATGCCGACTTCCGGCAGACGAACCGCGAGGGCGAGCTCGTCGAGTGGCTGCACGAGGCGCTCGACGACTTCGTCGGGGTGGTCATCAACCCCGCCGCGTACGCGCACACCTCGGTCGCGTTGCACGACGCGGTCGAGGCGCTCTCGGTCCCGGTCGTCGAGGTGCACCTGTCGAACACGTGGAAGCGCGAACCGTTCCGGCACGTCGACCACGTCGCGACGGCGGCAACCGCCGTCATCGCCGGCGCCGGCCCCGACGGCTACCGACTGGCGGTCGCGCACGTCGCGTCCCTGCAGCGCTGACCCCACGGCGGACTGGAGGCGCGGGGCGGGCCCGCCACGCGCCTCCAGTCCGGTGGTTGAGACGTTCAGGGCGTCGCGCGGTGCGGCCGCGCGCGGTGTCGCGCGGCGGCGCACAACCGAAGTGCGCCGGAACCACGGGATTCCGCGGTTCGGGCGCACTTTGGTCGTGCGGCGGCGGTCCAGCCCAGCGCGCGGCCGGCTCCCGCGCCGCGACTCAGAAGTCGGCGGGGCGGCGGACGTCTCCGGCGCCGGCGGTGGCGAAGCCCCCGCGGATGATCGGCAGGGCGCGGTGCACGGCCTGGTCGATGCGGAGCTCGAGGTCGACGTTCGCGATGTCGTAGCCGCCCTCGCGCTTCGTGAAGTCCCGCTCGTTCCCGAAGACGCCGATGGGCAGCGTGGTCGACTGGAAGAACCCGAACAGCGGCCGCATCTGGTGCTCGACGAGCAGTGCGTGCCGGTCACTGCCACCCGTCGCGGTCAGGAGCACCGGGGTGTCGACGAGGTCGTACTGGCCGATCCAGTCGAAGAAGAGCTTGAACGCGCCTGAGTACGCGGCGCGGAAGGCCGGGCTGCCCACGACGAGCACGTCAGCTGCCTCGACGGTCTCGAGGGCACGGCGGGTGCGGTCGGACATCGCCTCGCGCGACGGCGCAGCACCGAGGTCGGCGAGCAGCGGTCCGATCTCGACCGTCTCGGTCCGTGCGTCCTCGATCTCCTGGCCGAGGCGCGCCACGGTCGCAGCCACCAGGGTGGACGTCCGCGAGGGGTCCGATGGGCTGCCGCTCACGCCGACGACGAGTTCTCCGCTCATGCGATCGATCGTCACACGCATGCCGCCCGGCGGCTCGCGTGTGACGACATGTGTCGGGTTCCAGCGCCTGTCGCGTACCGTCCCCGCCATGCAGACGTTCCTGCCGTACCCGGACTTCCGCGCCTCGGCCGAGGTGCTCGACGACCGGCGGCTCGGCAAGCAGCGGGTCGAGACGCTGCAGGTCATGCGTGCGCTGACGCTGCCGGACTACGGCTGGCAGCACCACCCCGTCGTCGCGATGTGGCGCGGGTACCGTCCGGCGCTGATGGCGTACCAGGACGCCACGTGCCGGGTGTGGACGGAGCGCGGGTACGCGGACACCTGTCTCGACAAGACGCTCGCCGACCTGGGGCTCGTGCCGGAGGACCGCGACGCGTACGACCGTGGCGACTTCCCGACACCGCCGTGGAACGACGACCCGGCCGTGCACCGCTCGCACCGGTCGAAGCTCGTGCAGAAGGCGCCGGAGCACTACCGGCCGCTCTTCCCCGACGTGCCGGACGACCTCGACTACGTGTGGCCGGTCAGCGCACGGGCGTCCACCGGGGCCCGTCGCGCCGGGTGACGGCAGCTGACCGGACCTCGGCGGTGGCCGCGAGTCCGTCCGCGGCGTGCGAGGCGACGGCCTCGGCGATCTCGTCCGACGGCGCTTCGAACCGCACGACGGCATAGGGCACGCCACGGAGCAGCTGGACGTCCTTCGCCTCGACCACGGTGAGCTCGGCGACCAACCGAGCGGCCTCGGGCAGGACGGCGTCGGGGGTGGCGCCGGGAGCGAGCGCCCCGACGGCCAGGGTCACGCGGTACGACGGCATGCACCAACGCTAGCGGGGTCAGGGGCAGGATCCGGGGCCCGCCGTGGGCGGAGGGGGCGGCGTCGCACAGGGGAAGCGACGCCCACGCCCACGACGGGTCGCGGGATCCAGCGGGGCACGACGATTCAGGGGGTGCCGTGCCCCGCGCCGGACGCAGATCAGGGGCAGCGTCCGGTCGTCGCACCGTCGGGTCCGCAGGGGGACGGACCCGACGGTGCTGGTCCTCAAGGGTGTTCGGTGTCCTCTCGGTACCGGTCGGTCTCGGTCGGTGCGGGCATCGACCTTCGGGCCGCCGCCGGTCGGACCATGGGGAGCAGCGCGCTCCCGATGGTCGCCAGCGCACCGACGACGGCGATCAGCCCGAGCGGGGCGCTGCCGAGGTCGTGCTGTGCGGCGAGGACGAGCGCGGCGACCGTCGCGGGTGCGGGGAGGAGCTGGACCGCCCGGAAGTGGTCCTCCTGCCGGACCCGAGTCGTCATCGCGTTTGCCATGTGAACACTCTGACGCAGATCCGCTGTCCGCAGAAGGGGGGACACGACCCCACTCATGGAGTAGAACGTCTAGTACACCTTGAGGCCGGTCAGGCGAGGGATCGCACGGCCGCGACCGAATCCGCGACCGCCCCGACCACGACGGGGACGTCCGCCTCGGTCAGGCTCGCGTCGAAGGTCAGTCGGAGTGCCGTGCGGGCGACCTCGTCGGACAGTCCGAGCGCCGTGAGCACGTGTGACGCCTCCGTGCTGCCGGCGGCGCAGGCGCTCCCCGACGACGAGACGACGTCCCGTTGCTCCAGCTCGAGCAGCACCGTCTCGCCGTTCACGCCGGGGAAGCAGAACGACGCGTGTCCCGGCAGCCTCGCGGCCCGCGACCCGGTGACGAACGCCCCGGGGACGACGGCGAGCACCCCGTCGAGCACGGCGTCCCGGGTCGCGGTGGCGCGCGCCGCGGAGTCCGGTCGGGTGGCGGCCAGCAGGCGCAGCGCCGTCGCGACCGCCACGGCACCGGCGACGTCCTCGGTGCCGGACCGTCTCCCCCGCTCCTGGCCGCCGCCGTGCAGGAGCGGCTCGAGCGGGACGCCCGACCGGACCGCCAGCACACCGGTGCCCTTCGGCGCGCCGACCTTGTGCCCCGACAGCGACAGGGCGTCGACGCCGAGCACGTCGAGTCCGATCGGGAGCCAGGGCGCCGACTGCACCGCGTCGGTGTGGAACCGGGCGCCGACCTCGTGCGCGACCGCAGCGAGCGCCCGGACGTCCTGCACGGTCCCGATCTCGTTGTCGGCGTGCGCGATCGACACGAGCGTGGTGTCGGGTCGGAGGGCGTCCCGCAGGACGTCGGGGTCCACCACGCCGTCGGCGTCGACGGGCAGGATCGTCAGGTCGAATCCGTGGAAGCGCTCGAGGTAGCGGCAGCTCTCGAGCACCGCTTCGTGCTCGATCGCACTCGTCACGACGTGCCGGCCGCGGGGCGACGCGAGCGCGATGCCCTTCACCGCGGTGTTCGCGCCCTCGGTCCCGCCCGTGGTGAAGACGACCTCGGCCGGTCGGCACCCGAGGACCCGTGCGACGGCGGTCCGCGCGTCGGCGAGCCCCCGAGCAGCCGCGTCGCCGACCCCGTGTGTCGACGACGGGTTGCCGAACGTGCCCGTGAGGTACGGCCACATGGCCTCGAGCACCTCGCGGCGCACGGGGGTCGTCGCCGCGCGGTCCAGGTAGAACACGGGGCCGGTCAGACCGCGACGTCGATGTCGAGCCCGAGGTCGAGGGCCCGGGCGGAGTGCGTCAGGGCCCCGACGGAGACGACGTCCACCCCGGTCGCGGCGATCGCGGCGACCGTGTCGAGCGACACACCACCTGATGCTTCGACGAGCGCACGACCGTCGACGAGCGCGATGCCCTCGACGAGCATCTCCGGCGTGAAGTTGTCGAGCATGATCGTGTCGACGCCGGCCGAGACCACGGGTTCGATCTGGTCGAGGCGGTCCACCTCGACCTCGAGGTGCACGGTGTGCCCGAGGCGCTTCCGGGCCGCCACGATGGCGTCACCGATGGCCGTCCCGCCCGCCAGGAGCACCGCGAGGTGGTTGTCCTTGGCGAGCACGGCGTCCGACAGCGAGGTCCGGTGGTTGTGCCCACCGCCGCAACGCACCGCGTACCGCTCGACCGCTCGGAGCCCCGGGGTCGTCTTCCGGGTGTCGACGATCCGCGCATGGGTACCCGCGACCGCTGCGACGTAGGTGGCCGTCGCGGTCGCGATGCCGGACATCCGCTGCGCCAGGTTGAGCGCGACCCGTTCGGCACGGAGGACGGAGCGTGCCGGACCGCTCACGGTCGCCAGGACGTCCCCGGCGACGAACCGTGTGCCGTCCGCGACGTGCAGCTCGGTGACGATCGACGGGTCGACGGCGTGCATGACCGCGACGAAGACCCCGCCGCCGCTCAGCACGCCCGGCTCCCGCGCCACGAGGGTCGCCGTCGCGGTCGCCTCGGCGGGGATGAGCGTCTCGCTCGTGACGTCGCCCCACGGCGCGTCCTCCTCCAGCGCGGTCTCGATCACCCGGCGGAGGGCGTGCGGCGGGATGGTCCCGGGGTCGATCGGTGCGGTGTCGACGGTCATGCGGGTACCTCCTGCGGGACGGCTGCGTGCTGGGCGACCCACGCGTACGACGCGGGGGCGGTCGGGTCGGTGTCGGGGTGGTCGGTGCGGGCGTGCGCACCGCGGGACTCGGTGCGGGTCTCGGCGGCGAGCGCGACGACCCGCGCGAGGTCGAGGAGTGCTCGGTCCTCGTGGTCGCGCACCCCGGCGGGGTCCGCGACGCGCAGGGCGTCGAGTTCGCGGCGTGCGGTCGCGAGTCCGGTCGCGTCGCGGAGCAGGCCCACGCGGTCCGTCATGACGGACTGGACCGCCTGGCGGACGTCCGTGACGTCGGTGCGGTGATCCGCGCCTCCAGTCTGGGTCGGACTGGGCCCACGCCTGCCGGTTCCGGCGCGCTGCGGAGCCTGCGGAGCGGCGTGACGGCCGAGCAGGTGGGGAGAGGCGCGGATCACGTCGGCCGCGCTGCTGACGGTGGTGACGTGGAGGCCTGCGTCACCCCGCAGGCGCAGTCGGCCGGGACGCGTCGCGTCGAGCGCGTCCGCTGCACGGACGGCGAAGACGAGCCCCTCGAGGAGCGAGTTCGAGGCGAGCCGGTTCGCTCCGTGCACCCCGGTGCAGGCGACCTCGCCGACGGCGAGCAGTCCGGGGAGGCTGGTGCGTCCCTCGGCGTCGGTCGCGATGCCACCCATCGAGTAGTGCGCGGCCGGCGAGACGGGCACGCCCTCGCGGGTCCAGTCGAACCCGGCGGCGCGGGTGGCGCGGGTGAGCCCGGGGAAGCGTCGGACCAGGAAGCCGGCGTCGAGGCCCGTCGCGTCCAACAGCACGGGTTCGCCGCCCTGGTCGCGCACCGCGGCGGCGATCCCGCGCGCCACCACGTCTCGCGGGGCGAGCTCGGCGTCCGGGTGCACGTCGGTCATGAACCGCCGGCCACGGGCGTCCCGGAGCACGGCGCCTTCGCCACGGACGGCCTCGGACACGAGTCCCCCGCCGGGCACCGCGAGCCGGGTCGGGTGGAACTGCACGAACTCGAGGTCGGCGAGGACCGCACCGGCACGCCACGCGGCGGCCACGCCGTCGCCCGTCGCGACGAGCGGGTTCGTCGTCTCGCGGTACAGGTGCCCCGCTCCGCCGGAAGCGAGCAGGACCGCGTCGGCGTCGAGCCGCCGCGGCTCGCCGAGCAGGTCGAGCACGTCGACCCCGACCACCGCGCCGTCACGGACGACGAGGTCGGTGAGGCAGGTGCGCTCGAGGATCGTGACGTGGCGCCGGTGCAGCGCGTCGATGAGGGTGCGCTCGATCGCCGCTCCGGTGGCGTCGCCGTCCGCGTGCACCACGCGCCACCGGCCGTGCGCGGCCTCGCGACCGCGGGCGAGGTCGTCGCCGTGCCGGTCGAGGCTCGACGCGTCGGCCGTGCGGTCGAACGGGACGCCGAGGGACAGCAGGTCACGGACGCGTGCCGGGCCGTCCGTGCAGAGCACCTCGACCGCGCGGGCGTCAGCGCTGCCGGCCGCCGCGACGTGCGTGTCGGCCTGGTGGAGCGACGAGGAGTCGTCGGTACCGAGCGCGACCGCGACGCCGCCCTGGGCGTACGCGGTCGCGCTGTCGGCGAGGGCGCCCTTCGTCACCAGGGTGACGTCGTGGCGCGCGCTCGCGCGGATCGCTGCGGTCAGCCCGGCGATGCCGGAACCGACGATGACGACGTGCACGGTCGCTCCGTCTCAGTCTCTCGGCTTCGCGGCGAGCATGCGCTCGAGGGCGACCTTGGCGTCGGCCTGGACGTCGGCGGGGACGACGATCTCGTTGAGGACCTCGCCGTCGACCAGGGCCTCGAGCACCCACGCCAGGTACCCCGGGTGGATCCGGTACATCGTCGAGCAGGGGCACACGACGGGGTCGAGGCAGAAGATCGTGTGCTGCGGGTACTCGGCCGCGAGCCGGTTCACCATGTTGATCTCGGTACCGATCGCGAACGTCGTCGGTTCGGTCGCGGCGGCCACCGTCTTCCGGATGAGGTCCGTGCTGCCGGCTGCGTCCGCCGCGTCGACCACGGCCATCGGGCACTCGGGGTGGACGATCACCTGGACGCCGGGGTGGTCCCGTCGGGCCTGTTCGATCTGGTCGACCGTGAAGCGGCGGTGCACCGAGCAGAAGCCGTGCCAGAGGATCACCTTCGCGTCCTGCAGGGTCTGCGCGTCGTTGCCGCCCAGGGCCTTCCGCGGGTTCCACATCGGCATCAGGTCCGTGCTGATCCCCATGGCCTTCGCGGTGTTCCGCCCGAGGTGCTGGTCCGGGAAGAAGAGGACGCGCTGCCCACGCTCGAACGCCCACTCGAGGACGGTCGCCGCGTTCGACGACGTGCAGACGATGCCACCGTTCCGACCGCAGAACGCCTTGAGGTCGGCCGCGGAGTTCATGTAGGTGACGGGGATGACCGGGACGCGGCCGTCGGCGTCCGGCTCGGTGCCGTAGACCGCCGTCAGTTCGGCCCACGCGGCCTCGACGCTGTCGATGTCGGCCATGTCCGCCATCGAGCACCCGGCGGCGAGGTTCGGCAGGATGACGCGCTGGTCGTCGCGGGCGAGGATGTCGGCCGTCTCCGCCATGAAGTGCACACCGCAGAACACGATGGCCTCGGCGTCGGGCTTGGTCAGCGCCGCGTTGGCGAGCTGGAACGAGTCGCCGAGGAAGTGCGCGTGCCGCACGACCTCGTCCCGCTGGTAGAAGTGCCCGAGCACCACGACGCGGTCACCAAGGGTCGCCTTCGCCCGCTCGATGCGCTCGTGGAGTTCGTCCACCGGCGCGTTCCTGTACTCGTCCGGGATCACGCCCTGTCGCGGCGCGGAGGTCGGGATGACGTCGGACATCGACGAGCCCGGGCCGTAGCCGGGGCGGGCGTCGAAGTCCCAGGTCGGCATGGCGAGGTCGGGCGTGCAGGTGCTGCCGGCGGCCTGGCCGTTGGAGATGAGTTCGATGGTCGTTGCGATGGACACTGCGGTGTTCCTATCGGTTCTGCGGTCGTGTGCCCTGCTGCAGCGGACCGTTGTCCGCGTAGGCCAGGTCGGGGTTCGAGCGGTACAGCCGGGCCGGACGGTGCCGTCCTCCGCTCGTGGTCTCGTCGGTCGGCAGGATCGCGTCGGTCTTCTCGACCTGCCGCCGGAAGTTCGCCGGGTCGAGCGCACGCCCGAGCACCGCCTCGTACACCCCGCGGAGCTCGGCGAGGGTGAACCGGTCCCCCAGGAACGCCTGGGCGATCCGGGAGTACGACATCTTGTTGCGCAGTCGCCAGAGGGCGTACTCGACGATGCAGTCGTGGTCGAAGGCGAGCGGGGGGTGCTCGTCCGCCAGGAACCAGCGCACGTTCCAGTCGTCGGGGACCGAGCTCGCCTCGTCCGGGTGCACCAGGGCCCAGTACACGATCGACACGACCCGGCTCGGGGACCGTTCGACGTCACCGAAGGCGTAGAGCTGCTCGAGGTAGCGCGGCTGGACGTTCGTCGTCTCGCGGAGGCGTGCGGCGGCGGAGTCCTCGAGTCCCTCGTCCGGCTGCACCCACCCGCCCGGCAGCGCCCAGGACCCCTCGAACGGTTCGGCGACCCGGCGGACGAGCGGCATCCAGAGCGCGGGTGCCCCGGTGTCGGGGTGCGGGCGCAGCGCGACGATCACGGTCGAGACCGCGACGCGGATGCGGGGTTCGGAGGGTTCGCTGGTTTGTGTCATCTTGACTCGAAGTGTTCGGGTTGCAATGACACTATCACCGGGTTTCACGAGACGGAAACAGCGACGAAAACTCCTGGTGGGGCCGCGCGCCTACATTGAGCCGCATGACAACGGTGACGAGGATGCACGCCGTGGTGTCGGGGACGGTCCAGGGGGTCGGTTTCCGGTACTGGACCGCGCGGAAGGCCGACGGACTGGAACTCGCCGGGTACGCGCGGAACCTGTTCGACGGGACGGTCGAGGTCGAGGCGGAGGGGCCGGCCCCGGCGGTCGACGCGCTGATGGCCTTCATCCGGACCGGACCGCCCTCGGCGACCGTCACGGACGTGGCGTGCCGGGCGGTCGTGCCGCACGGAGACGTCAACGGGTTCGCCATCCTGCACTGACGGTGCGCGGCGCACGTCCCGGCGCGGATGTCGGTGCGAAGCGGAATAATCGAATCCACTCAGGCGGTTGCCCTGTCTGCGCGTCCTGCGCCACCTCGTTCCACCAGTCGTGATCCACCAGGAGCCCCGCATGTCCCAGGCCGTCGATTCCGCACCCCGCACCGGGAGCGTCGCGCAGCCCTCCCCCGGCGAGACCCGGCTCGTGATCGGGCTGCTCCTCGTCTCGGCGTTCGTGGTCATCCTCAACGAGACGATCATGGGCGTCGCCCTGCCCCGACTCATGGACGACCTCCACATCAGCGCCGCGACCGGTCAGTGGCTGACGACCGGCTTCCTCCTCACCATGGCGGTGGTGATCCCGATCACCGGATTCCTGCTGCAGCGGTTCAACACCCGGCCGGTGTTCGTCTGGGCGATGAGCCTGTTCTCCGCCGGCACGCTCATCGCGCTGCTCGCGCCCGGGTTCACGATGCTGCTGCTCGGCCGGATCGTGCAGGCGAGCGGGACGGCGATCATGATGCCGCTGCTCATGACGACGGTGCTCACGCTCGTCGAGCCGGCCCACCGCGGCCGCGTGATGGGCAACATCTCGATCGTCATCTCCGTCGCCCCGGCGATCGGTCCGACGATCTCGGGCCTCATCCTCAACGCGTTCTCGTGGCGCTGGCTGTTCGGGTTCGTCCTGCCGATCGCCCTCGCCGCGCTCATCCTCGGCATGGTGAAGGTCGCGAACGTCTCGACCCCGCGCAAGGCACCGCTCGACGTGCTCTCGGTGATCCTGTCGGCCTTCGCGTTCGGCGGGATCGTCTACGGGCTGTCGAGCATCGGCGAGATCGCGACCACCGGTCCCGTCGTGCCGATCACCGCACTGGTCGTCGGCGTGGTCGCCCTCGCGGTCTTCGTCCTCCGCCAGACCCGGCTGCAGCGCAGCGACAGCGCCCTGCTCGACCTGCGCACCTTCCGGACGAAGGGCTTCACCATCCCGATCGTCGCGATGGCACTGAGCTTCATGGCGATGTTCGGCACGCTCATCCTGCTGCCGATCTACCTCGAGCGCGTGCTCGGGCTCGCGGTCCTGCAGGTCGGGCTGCTCCTGCTCCCCGGCGGACTGCTGATGGGGCTGCTCTCGCCCGTCGTCGGCCGGATCTACGACCGCCGTGGCCCGCGCGTCCTGCTCGTCCCCGGCTCGATCATCGTCAGCGCCGTGCTCTGGGCGCTGTCCACGGTCGGCGTCGACACGAGCGTGTGGTTCGTCCTCGGCGCCCACGTCGTCCTGAGCATCGGGCTCGCCCTGACGTTCACGCCCCTGTTCACGGCGGCGCTCGGCGGGCTCCCCCCGAAGCTCTACTCGCACGGCAGCGCGGTCCTCGGCACGGCGCAGCAGCTCGCCGGGGCCGCGGGGACCGCCCTGTTCGTGACGCTCCTCACCATCGGCGCCTCGGGCGCCGTGGCCGGCAGCGGGGCCGACGGACTCGCGGCCGCGACCGCGTCTGGCGTGAAGACGGCGTTCCTCGTCGGCGCGGTCATCTCGCTGTTCGGCATCGCGACCTCCGCGATGGTCCGGCGTCCGGCGACGCCCGAGGGCGCGCCGGCACCGTCGATGCACTGACCAGCGGTCGGCATCGCCCGCGCTCCGATTCGCGCCGCGCTCCGGTTCGCGCCGCGCTTCAGCCGCGCCCCCTTCCGAACATCGCGCCCCGTTCCTCCGGGGCGCGATGTGCATCCGGGGGCGCGATCCGATCCGCGCGTGGCATCGTGGGCGGCATGCGGTCGACGACGAGCGAACTGAACTGGTCCGGCACGGTCACGTACACGGCCGAGCGGGTCCTCCGCCCGTCGTCGATCGACGAAGCAGCCGCGATCGTCGCCCGCGAACCCCGGGTCCACGGGCTCGGGACCCGGCACTCGTTCAACGACTCCGCCGACGCCCCCGGGGTGCTGCTCGACCTGACCGGGATCCCGACGAACCTCGAGGTCGACGCCGCCCACCGCACCGTGACGATGGGGGCGGGCACCCGGTACGGCGCCGTCGCACCCGAGATCGACCGTGCCGGGTTCGGTCTGCACAACATGGGCTCGCTCCCGCACATCTCCCTCGGCGGAGCGATCGCGACCGGCACCCACGGCTCCGGCACGGCCCTCGGGTCGCTCAGCACGGCGGTCCGCTCGTTCGAGGTGCTCGGACCCGACGGCACCGCGCGGAGGATCGACCGCGACGACCCGTCCTTCCCGGGGGCCGTGCTGCACCTCGGACTGCTCGGGATCGTCACCCGCGTCACGCTCGACGTCGAGCCGACCTACGGCATGCGGCAGGACTCGTACGGTCCGGTCCCGTGGGACGTCTTCGTCGCGAACGTCGCCGGGATCCACGCCTCGGCCACCTCGGTCTGCTCGTACACCGTCTTCGGCGACGAGATCAGCGAGGTCCTGCTGAAGTCCCGCGTCCCCGACGGTGCCGCCGACGTCTCCGTACCCGAGGAGCTCGTCGGTGCGCCAAAGCTCCCCGGGTCACCGGGCGACGGACACCACACCGCCCGCGACGGCTCGGTCGGGCCGTGGTGGGACCGTCTGCCGCACTTCCCGATCGAGTCGGTCCCGAGCCACGGCTCCGAGGTGCAGAGCGAACACTTCGTCCCGCTCCGGCACGCGGCAGCAGCGCTCGACGCCGTCCGTGGTCTCGCCGACCGCATCCAGCCGCACCTGCACGTGTGCGAGCTCCGGACGATGGCGGCGGACCCGTTCTGGCTCAGCCCGACGCAGGGCGAGGACGTGCTGTGCATCGCCTTCACGTGGAAGAAGCACCCGGCCGAGGTCGCGGCGCTGCTCCCGGACCTCGAGCAGCGGCTCGCACCGTTCGACGGACGACCGCACTGGGGGAAGATGAGCTCCCTGGGGCGCGAGGCGATCGACGGGTTGTACCCGCGCCTCCAGGCCTTCCGCGACCTCGTCGCCGCAGCCGACCCGGACCGGACGTTCGCGTCGGCGTTCGGCGAACGCGTGCTCGGGGTCTGACCCACCCGCGTCTGGCCGGGGCGGGACGCCGTCCCAGCATCGAGACGCCGTCCCAGCGCCGAGACGCCGCCAGAACCGGCGGCGTCTCGCGAGCCGGGCGGCGTCTCGCGAGCCGCGCGACCACACCGACCGCCTCAGCTGACCGGCGTCACCGTCCGCGTCTCCCCGTCCCAGTGCCGGACCCCGGCCACCTGCAGGGTCGCCGGCAACGGGCACTCGCGGAGCACCTCGACCGCGCGGGGCAGGTCGGCGTCGCGCACCCGGCGGGCGAACGAGACGTGCGGCGACCACCGGCCGGGCAGTGTGGTGTCGACGGCGTCCGGTGCGGCCCGGTGCACCGCGGCGTGGAAGGCGGCGAGCACCGGGTCCAGCACGACCGACCGGACGAGCACGGACCGGCCCGGGCCGGCGGGGAAGAGCAGCACGCCGCCGAGCAGCAGCGACTCCGGCGCGGGTGCGTCGAACGCCGTGGGCACCGGCACCGTTGGACCCGCCGCGAGTGTCACGTGCGGCGCGTTCGAGGGGGACGGGTGCCGACCGAGGCTCGGGAGGTCGGCGTCGACGAGCGCGGACCACACCGCCCGCACCGCAGCGTCGGACGAGGGCTCGAGGACGAGTTCGATGCTCCGCACGTACCGAGTGAACCAATGAAGCGTGTGACAGCGATGTAACACGGCGGAACGGAACTCGCACGGTGCCGGGCGGCCCGTCACACTCGACTGCACGCCGCGGACCACCGCGGTCACGGCCGCGGCCACCGCGGCACCCCCACAGCACTGCCCACGAGGAGCACCCGAATGTCCGCAGCACCTGCACTGCCCGAGAAGCCGAAGGGCAAGCGCCCGATCGGCTGGATCATCGCCGCCGCGGTGGTCGTCGTCGCGATCGTCGTCGCCCTCATCGTCGGAGCCGTCCGTTCGGGCGGCGACGACGACGGAGCCGGCGCTTCCGGTGACGCGCCGAAGACCGTCACGATCGGCGTCGCGGACAAGTCGCTCTCGTACTGGAGCACCTACACGAAGCTCGCGAAGTCGAAGCTCAACGTCACGGTGAAGCTGACCAACTTCGCGGACTACTCGCTGCCGAACCCCGCGCTCAAGGACAAGCAGCTGGACCTCAACCAGTTCCAGCACATCCAGTACCTCGCGGACTACAACGTCACCTCGAACGACGACCTGCAGCCGATCGGCTCGACCGCCGTCTACCCGCTGCCGCTCTACGCGACGAAGTACGACAAGGCATCGGCGATCCCCGAGGGCTCGAAGATCGCCATCCCGAACGACTCGATCAACCAGGCGCGTGCGCTCCTCGTGCTGCAGGGCGCGAAGCTCATCACCCTGAAGGACGGCGGCTCGGCCTTCTCGACCACGTCGGACATCGAGACGAAGAAGGTCGACGTCGAGCCGCTCGAAGCCTCGCAGACCGCGAACGCGCTGCAGCAGGGCTCCGTCGCCGGCGCCGTCGTGAACAACAACTTCGCGACCGCCGCCGGTCTCCCGACGAGCGACGTCGTGTACCAGGACGACCCCTCCAGCGCGAACGCCGCCCCGTACGTGAACGTCTTCGCCGCCCGCAACGCGGACAAGGACGACAAGACGTACCTCGCCCTCGCGAAGCTCTTCCAGGACGACGCCGTGCAGAAGGTGTTCCTCAAGGACAACCCCGACGCCGTCGTCCGTGACGAGAGCGCCTCCTCGCTGCAGGACGAGCTCGCCAAGGTCGAGAAGGACGCGAAGGCGGCCAAGCAGTAGTGACCGTCCTCGTCGAACTCCGCGGCGTCTCGAAGCACTACCGCCGCGCCGACACCGGCGAGACCGTGGTGGCCGTCGAGGACGTCTCCCTGGACGTGCACCAGGGAGAGGTCCTCGGCGTCATCGGGTACTCCGGTGCCGGCAAGTCCACCCTGGTCCGCCTCGTGAACGCACTGGAGCTGCCGTCGGCCGGCTCGGTGACGGTGGCCGGCCAGGAGCTCACGGCGATCCCCGAGCGGGACCGCCGTCTGGCGCGTCGGCGCATCGGGATGATCTTCCAGCAGTTCAACCTGTTCCGCTCGCGCACCATCGCCGGCAACGTCGCGTACCCGCTCAAGGTCGCAGGTGTGCCGAAGGCCGAGCGCGACCGCCGCGTCGCCGAGCTGCTCGACTTCGTCGGCCTGCTCGACCGGGCGTACGCGTACCCGGAGCAGTTGTCCGGCGGCCAGAAGCAGCGCGTCGGCATCGCCCGCGCGCTCGCCTCGAACCCGGAACTCCTGCTCGCCGACGAGGCCACGAGCGCCCTCGACCCGGAGACCACCTCGGAGGTCCTCGCGCTGCTGCGCCGGGTGAACAAGGAGCTCGGCGTCACCATCATCGTCATCACGCACGAGATGGACGCCGTCCGCCAGATCGCGGACCGGGTGGCCGTGATGGAGCAGGGCCGCGTGGTCGAGGTCGGGGACGTGTACGACGTGTTCTCGACCCCGAAGACCGACGCCGCCCAGCGCTTCGTGCGCACCGCGCTGCACGACCGGCCCTCCCCCGAGACGCTCACGCGTCTGCGGGAGCGGCACCCCGGTCGGCTCGTCACGGTGCAGATCACCGACGAGGCCGGGCTCCAGAACCGCATCGACGCCGCGTTCCGCGCCGCCGGGGTCACCGCCGAGCTCGTCTACGGCGGGGTCGGGGAGATCCGTGAGCGTCGGATCGGCTCGCTGACGTACGAGCTCGGCGCAGCCGACACGACCGCCATCGACCGGGCCGTCGCCGCACTGCGCGCCGACGGCGTCACGACCGACGAGGAGGCAGCGGCGTGAACAACAGCTTCCAGAGCGTGATCGACACGTTCGACGTCTTCCTGTCGTCGATCCGCGACACCATCGTGATGTCGCTCATCTCGCTGGTGATCGCCGGGATCATCGGGCTCGCACTGGGCCTGCTCCTGTACGCGACCCGTCCCGGCAACCTGCTCGGCAACCGGGTGGCGTACACGGTCATCAACGTGGTCGTGAACCTCGTCCGGCCGATCCCGTTCGTGATCTTCCTCGCGGCCATCGCGCCGCTGTCACGGGTCGTCGTGCAGACCACCATCGGCGTGCCCGCGGTGACGTTCGCGATCTCGCTCGCGGCGGCGTTCGCGGTCTCCCGGATCGTCGAGCAGAACCTGCTCGCGATCGACCCCGGCGTCGTCGAGGCGGCTCGGGCGTCGGGCGCACACCCGGTATCGATCCTGCTGACCGTGCTCATCCCCGAGGGCCTCGGCCCGCTGATCCTCGGCTACACGTTCATCTACATCGGCATCGTCGACATGACGGCGCAGGGTGCGTTGGTCGGTGGCGGTGGCCTCGGCGAGTACGCGATCACGTACGGGTCGCAGCGGTACGACTGGTGGATCGTGTACGTGTCGGTGGCGGCGATCGTCGTCATCGTGCAGCTCGGCCAGTTCATCGGCAACCGGTTGGCCCGCGCGACCCTGCGTCGCTGACGCGCGCCGCGCGGCGCGGTGGTCGAGGTCGCAGGAACTGCCGCCTCGGCCGCCGCCCGGCGGCACGTCGTGCGACCGACGCGTCCACGACACGGCGCGTCCTGCGACCGCGGCACGTGCCCTGGATGCAACCGCCTGGAGGCCCGGTGCCGGTCCCAGGAACCGGCACCGGGCCTCCCGTGCATGCGCTGGCGCGGGGCGCACCCATGGTGCCGCGCGACCGGCACGTCGTGCGACCCCGGCGAGGCGCCCGCGGGCGCGGCGCGTCAGGCGGCTGGAGCCTCGGTCGTTGCGACGCTGCCCGTCGCGCCGGGGTGCTCGTAGTGCGCACGGACTAGGATCGGCCGATGGTCGGAGATGCCCGCCGGCAGGGTCTCGACGCCGGCGATGTGCAGACCGACGCTCGTCGCGAAGTCGAAGTGGCCGGTGAACTTGCGGTAGCGCAGGTACGTCGGCTGGTCGGAGAGGGACAGCGCGAAGCCGTGCTGTTCGATCTTGCGGCGCAGGTTCGTCTGGAACCAGGGGTAGTTGAAGTCGCCGACCATGACCGCAGGGGCCTCGGCCGAGAGGTCCCGGACGAACTGGTGCGCGGCCTCGATCTGCTTGCGGCGCAGGGAGTTCGTCGCGGTCAGGGGCGAGGCGTGGAAGGACGCGACGATGACCTCGGCGTCGGCCTCGGTGTCGCGCAGGTGCATCGCGATGAGCCGCTCGTGCGCGGGTGCGAGGACCCGGTCGTGCAGCGACTTCTGCAGGGAGTGGATCGTGAAGTCCTGGACCTCGAAGCGGTCGTCGCGCTTGTAGATCGCGAGTCCGAGCCGGTTCCCCTGGGTCGACGCGGCGAGGGAGAGGCCGGCGACGGATGGTGCCAGGTCGTTGCTGTCGCACTCCTGCACGCAGATCACATCGGCCTGCGAGGCCTCGGCCAACGCGGCGAGCTCGCCGTTCGCGGTGTGCTCGCGGAGGTTGTAACTGACGACACGCAGCCCGGTCGGTTCCACGGCCGTGTCGGCTGCGATCGTCCCCTGCTGCTGTGGCGCGGCCATGCTGCCTTCCTGTTCCGGGTGTTTCCGGTCACCCTGCCGCGGGCAACCGTACTCGGCGATCGCAAACGGATGCTGAGACTGTAGCGCGGCCCGGGTTTCGTGCGTGTGACCGTGTCGAAAACGGACGACGACGCCGGATCGGCGGCCTCAGGCGCGAACGCGGCGCGCGGGTCGGACCGTCTCGCCGGCTGTGCGGCTCATCAGGAGCCCCTCGACGCAGGCGACGACGAGCAGCACCGCGATCACCCAGAACGCCGCGTCGTACGGCCCGGTACCGCCGAGTCCGGCAGCGGCCCGGATGACCACCGCGGCGACCGCGACACCGAAGCCGGCGGCCGTCTGCTGGAGGGTCGACGACAGCGTGTTCGCCGGGGTCATGTCGGCCTGCTCGACGTCCGCGAACGCGATGGTGTTGTACGCCGTGAAGCCGACGGACCGCGCGGCGCCGCTCACGACGAGCAGCACGGCGAGGAGCCAGAACGGGGTGTCCTCGGTCATGAAGACCATCGCGACGACGCTCAGCGCGGCGATCGCACTCGACACGACGATGACCGGGCGGTACCCGAACCAGCGGAGGAACGGCGTCGTCATGGGCTTGATGCCGAGGTTGCCGACGAAGACCCAGAGCACGGCGGACCCGGCGAGCACGGCACTCCAGCCCCAGGCGTCCTGGAAGAGCAGCGGCAGGACGAACGGCACCGCGGACACGGCCAGGCGGAACAGGCTGCCGCCGGCGTGCGACACCCGGAAGGTCTCGAGCCGGAACGAGTCGAGCCCCATGATCGGGTGCGGTGCCCGGCGGAAGTGCCAGACCGCGAGCCAGCAGCACACCGCACCGAGGATCCCGAACAGGACCACGGCGACCACCGGGATCGTGTCGAGCGCGAGCAGGGACGCCATCACGACGAGCGAACCGAGGCCGAAGCAGGCGAGCAGCGAGCCGAACCAGTCGAACGGCACCCGCTCCGCCGCACGCTCCTGCGGGACGAGCACGAGCGCCGCGACGAACGCGACGACGCCGAGCGGGATGTTGATGAGGAAGATCCAGTGCCAGGACAGGGTGTCGACGAGCACGCCACCGATGAACGGCGCGATGATCGGCGCCGCGAGGGCCGGCCAGGTCAGGATCGCGATCGCGGTGACGAGCTGCTCCCGCCCGGCGCTCCGGAGCACGACGAGCCGGCCGACCGGCACCATGAGCGCCCCGCCGAGCCCCTGCAGGATGCGCCAGAGCGTCAGGTCGACGAGCCCCGTCGACAGCGCGCAGAGGGCGGAGGCGATCGTGAACAGGGCGATCGCGCCCGCGAAGACGGTGCGGGAGCCGATGCGGTCGGTCAGCCAACCGCTCACCGGGATGAACACGGCCAACGTGACCAGGTACGCGGTGATCGCGACACCGACCGCAGCGGAGTCGACCCCGAGGTCGCGTCCCATCGCCGGCGCCGCAGTGGCCAGGATCGTGCCGTCCAGGAGCTCCATGAAGAAGGTGCCCGCGACGAGCACGGCCACCGCCGTACTGCCCCGTCGTCGTGTCGTCATCGTCGTCGCCATGTCAGGCCGAATGCTATGCCCAACCGAGGTTTTGCACTGCAGAATGACGGGGACGAGGACGTTGCCCAACACGACGCGACACCGCGAACGTAGGGGCACCGCACGACGCACAGGAGGTTCGATGACGACCACACCCGGCACGGTCACGACCAAGGGCGCCCCCGACCCGGCGGCCCCGGCGACCCGCCACGTCCTCGACCACGCGCACCTGCCCGTGATGACGCTGCGCGAGTCCGCGTTGGCGAACAACACCGCCGTCATGCAGGCCTACGTCGAGCGGCACGGACTCCTGTTCGCGCCGCACATGAAGACGCACATGGCACCGGCGCTGGCCGCCCGGCAGGTCGACGCCGGCGCCTGGGGCGTCACCGTCGCGTCCGTCCAGCAGGCCATGGTCGCGTGGGAGCACGGCGTGCACCGGATCCTCGTCGCGAACGAGGTCCTCGACCCCGCCGGCCTCGCCTGGCTCGCCTCCCGTCGCGCAGCCGACCCCGCCGCGGACGTCCTCTGCTACGTCGACTCCCCCGCCGGCGTCGAGGCGGCCCGCGCCGCGCAGGCCGAGGTCGCCGGCGACCTGCACGTCCTGGTCGAGGTCGGGTTCCCCGGCGGTCGCACCGGCGTCCGGACCGCGGCCGCAGCGCGCGACGTCGCCCGGGCCGCGCACGACGCCGGCCTCTCGCTCCGGGGCGTCTCCGGGTACGAGGGCGGCCTGCCGGGCGTGGACGCCGCACGCAGGTACGTCGAGGGCGTCCTCGCCGTCGCCGCCGCGGTGCGACCGCTCGTCGACGCCCCACGCGCCCTGTTCAGCATGGGCGGGAGCGCCTGGTTCGACGGGGTGGTCGACGCGGTCGCCGCACGCCCGGACGACCTCGACGTGCTGCTCCGGTCCGGCGCGTACCTCACGCACGACGACGGCTTCTACGCCGAGCGCACGCCCTTCGGCCGCCACCCGGAGGAAGGCTCGCTCGTCCCCGCGATCGAGGTCTGGGGACGCGTCACGTCCTGCCCCGAACCCGGACTCGCGCTGGTCGCGGTCGGCAAGCGGGACCTCTCGTTCGACGAGGGACTCCCAGTGGTCCGTTCCGTCCGGCACGTCCGGCACATCCCGCCTGGGCCCACGCCGCCGGTTCCGGACCGACGCGCCAGCGGCGGGCCGGCCGTGCCGGTGGGGAGAGGCGCGGGTGACGTCGTCCCCGTCGCTCCGGTTCCCGGGGCGGTCACCGTCACCCGCCTCGACGACCAGCACTGCTACCTCGCGCTGGTGGACGGGGCGCCGGAGCTGACACCCGGCGACGTCGTCGTGTTCGGCATCTCGCACCCGTGCACGGTCTTCGACAAGTGGCGGCAGGTGGTCGTCCTGGACGACGACGAGACCGTCCTCGACACGATCGCGACGTGGTTCTGATGCGCGCCACCACCCCGGTCGCACCCGTGACGGACGACGGCGACCCGACGCCGGCCCGCAACGCCGCACTGTCGCTGCGCCGCGGCCTCCGACTGCTCGACTGCATCGCGGACCGCACCAGGAACGGCGAGCCCGCGGTGTCGCTCACCACGCTCGCGGCGGAGCTCGGCACCTCGAAGTCCACCGTGCTCCGGCTGACGGCCCCGATGGTCGAGAACGACCTGCTGCGCCGGACGCCCGACGCGGGCTTCACGCTCGGCCTCGGCGCCCTGCTGCTCGGGCAGAGCTACCTCGAGGGCATCGACCTCCGCTCGGCGGCCGCACCGTTCCTTCGTCGCACCGCCGAGCAGACGGGGCTGACGTGCCACCTCGTCGTCCCGGACGGCACCGACATCGTCTACGTCGACAAGGTCGAGATGCGCGGGACCGTGCGGATGGGCTCCCGGATCGGCAACCGCCTGCCGATGCGCAACACCGCGTCCGGCAAGGCGATGGTGGCCTTCGGCGAGCCGGAGCTGCTCGAGCGGGTGCTCGCGGAGCCGGCGACCGCCATGACCGAGCACTCGATCGTCGACGACGACCGCTGGCGTGCGGAGGTCGACCGGACGCACGGCCGCGGGTACGGCATCGACGACCGCGAGAACGAGCCGGACATCCGGTGCGTCGCCGCTCCGGTGCTCGACCACGCGAACCAGGTCGTCGGCGCGATGAGCATCTCCGGCCTGGCCTCCCGGTTCCCCGCCGCGGCCGTCCGCGAACTCGGCGACGGCGTCGTCCGGACCGCGCTCGAGATCTCCGTCGCGCTCGGGTCGTCATCGGCGCAGCTCGCCCTGTCGAAGGGCACCCGGTGAGCGGGGACGGCGTCGGTCGCGTCCTGACCTTCGGCGAGACGATGCTGCTCCTGACCGGCCGGGACACGGGTGCCGTCCCCGACCTCGAGCACATGCGCGTGGACACCGGCGGCGCCGAGAGCAACGTCGCGATCGGCCTCGTCCGCGCCGGCGTGCCGACGACGTGGATCGGCCGCGTGGGCACCGACCCCGCCGGCGACCGCGTCACGCGTGATGTCCGGAGCGAGGGCGTCGACGTCGTCGCCGTACCGGACCCCGAGCGGTCGACCGGCATCATGATGAAGGAGCGGCTGGCCGACGGACGCACCCGGGTGACCTACCACCGTCGGGGTTCGGCGGGCTCGGCCCTGCGGCCGTCCGACCTGCCGGCGAGCATCGTAGAGCAGGCCGCGCTCCTGCACGTCACCGGCATCACGCTCGCGCTGTCCGACGAGGCCCGCGCGACCGTCGAGTCGGCGATCGACCGCGCAGACGCCGCCGGGGTCCCGGTGTCCTTCGACGTGAACCACCGGCCGAAGCTCATCGACGCCGACACCGCACGGGAGCGCTACCGGGCCGTCGCCCGGCGCTCCTCGATCGTGTTCGCCGGCGACGACGAGGCCCGACTCGTCCTCGGGCTCGCCGACGACGAGGGCGACGACGAGACCCTCGCGCACGACCTCGCGGCACTCGCCAGGGGCCGCGCCGTCGTGAAGCTCGGGTCGCGCGGCGCGGTGGCGTCCGTCGACGGGGCGTTCCTCCGTCGCCCGGCCACCCCGGTGCGGGTCGTCGACCCCGTCGGCGCCGGGGACGCCTTCGTCGCCGGCTGGCTCGCGGCGACGCTCTCCGGCGCCACCACGGCCGATGCCATCGACCGGGCGGCCGACGCCGGCGCGCTCGCGTGCACCGTCGAGAGCGACTGGCACCGCCCGGACCCGGCCGCCCTGCACGACACCACCACCCCCTCGGACGTCGACCACGCCGTCCACGACCGCGTCGACCGCTGACCGGTCCCGCTGACCACGAGGAACGAGCACATGACGAACACCACCAGCACCGAGCCCGCAGCCCCCGTCCGACACCGGCACGCCGCCGGCCCGGCGATCGCGATCCTGCGCGGCGGCACCGGCGAGCACGTCGAGGACGTCATCGCCACGCTGGTCGAGGCCGGCGTCCGGGCGATCGAGATCACCACGAACACGCCGCGCTGGCGGGAGGGCATCGCCTGGGCCGCCGATCGGTACGGCACCGCGGCGTCGATCGGCGTCGGCACCGTGCTCGAACCGCGGCAGCTCGACGAGGCAGCGGCAGCCGGGGCGGTCTTCGCGGTGAGCCCGCACCTCGACGCCGACATCGGGGAACGCGCGCACGAACGCGGCCTCGGGTGGTACCCGGGGGCGGCGACCCCGACCGAGATCGTCCGCGCCTGGCAGCTCGGTGCCCGCGCGGTGAAGGTCTTCCCGGCCGCACAGCTCGGCGGCCCGGCGTTCCTCAAGCAGGTCCTGGCACCGCTCGACTTCGTGGACGTGATCCCCACGGGCGGCATCGGCGTCGACGACGCGTCCGACTACCTCGCGGCCGGAGCGGTCGCGGTCGGGCTCGGCTCCCCGCTCGTCGGCGACGCCCTGACGAGCGGTGACCTCGACGCCCTCCGGACCCGCGCAGGTCGACTCGTGGCCGGGCTCGCACGGTGACCGACCCGGCGCAGGTCCTCCTCCGCGGTGGCAGCGTCGTCGGTGCCGACGGTGCCGACGGTGCCGTGCGCGCTGACGTGCTCGTCGCGGACGGTCGGATCGTCGCCGTCGGCACCGACCTCGACGTCCCGACCGACGTCGCCACGATCGACTGCGGCGAGCGCCTCGTGCTCCCCGGGTTCGTGGACGCACACTCGCACGGCGGCTCGCTCGTGTTCGACGACGCCGTGCAGACCGCGCTGCTCCGACAGGGCGTCACGACGATCGTCACCGGGCAGGACGGCGTCGGCCCCGCTCCGGGCGACGGCGGCTACGCCGACCGGTACTTCGCCGCGATCGACGGACCCCACCCCCGGTACGACGGCGGTGGGGTGGGGGCGCTGCTCGCGACGTACGACGGCACGACACCGGTGAACGTGGCGACCCTGGTGCCCGCCGGCACGGTCCGGCACGAGGTCGTCGGCGACGACGACCGGCCCGCGACCCCGGCCGAGCTCGGGGCCATGCGTGCCCTCGTGCGCCGGGGCCTGGCCGAGGGTGCGGCAGGGCTCGCGACCGGTCTCGACTACGTGCCGGGCCTGTACGCCGACACCGCGGAGCTCGCGGCGCTCTGCACGGAGGTCGCGGCCGTCGACGGGCTGTACGTCTCGCACATGCGCGGCGGCTACGAGGGGAACGCCCGCGCGGGGCTGGACGAGATCGCGGACATCGTCCGGGCCTCCGGCGTGCGGGCACACGTGTCGCACCTGCACGCGCCGGTCGAGCTCGCCGTCGCCGCCCTCGCCGAACTCGCGGCGGTCGGGGCGCCGATGTCGTTCGACGCCTACCCGTACTCCCGCGGCTGCACGATCCTGTCGATGCTGCTGCTGCCCGCCGAGCTCGCGCGGCCCGGCACCGAGGACCTCGCCCGGGCGCTCGCCGACGACGCCGGCCGGCACCGGGTCCGGGGCGCGGTGCTGGCACGCGTGCTCGGTCGCGCCGACCTCGGGACGGACTGGGCGGACCAGATCACGCTGTCGCACGTGCCGGCCGCCGAGTTCCACGCGCTGCAGGGCCGGACGCTCGCCGAGGCCGCTGCGGCCACGGGCACCGACCCGGTGGACCTCGCGCTCGACGTGCTCGTCGACTCGGCCCTGCAGGTCACCGTCGTGATGCGGGTCCCCCGGCCCCGGACCGCGGACGAGCTCACGCCGCTCTTCCGGCTCCCCGGGCACACGGCCGGATCGGACGGCATCTTCGTCGGGACGCACCCGCACCCGCGGGCGTACGGCACGTTCGTGCGATACCTGCAGGAGTACGCCGTGCCCGGACGGCTCGGCTGGTCGGAGACCGTCCGGCACCTGTCCACCACGAGCGTCGAGCGCTACCGGCTCGGGGACCGCGGCGTGGTCTGTGCCGGAGCGGTCGCGGACCTGGCGGTCGTCGACCCCGACGCGGTCACGGCCGGCTCGTCGTACGCGGAGCCGATGCGGCTGGCCGAGGGCATCGACGACGTCCTCGTCGCAGGGGTCCCGGTGCTCGCCGACGGCGCCCTGACGCACGCGACCCCCGGCGCGGGGCTCCGTCGGGTCGGCTCCGGCACCGGGGGTCGGTGAGGCTTCACTCAGTGAACGCGGGCGTCACTCCGCGGTCGGCAGCACCGCGACGACGTCGATCTCGACGAGGATGTTCGCGAGGTGCGACTGCACGGTGGTGCGGACCGGGTACGGCTGCGAGAAGTGCTTCGCGTACTCCTCGTTGAAGGCCGGGAAGTCGCGGTCGGAGTGCTCGAGGTGCACGGTCGACTTCACGACGTCGTCCAGGGTCGCACCGTGCTCGGCGAGGACGGCCGCGACGTTCGCCAGCACCTGGGCGGTCTGGCCGGCGACGTCGTCGGCGATCGCTCCCGTCGCCGGGTCCTGCGGGCCGAAGCCGGCGGTGTAGATGAAGCCGTTCGCGACGATCCCCTGGCTGTACGGGCCGGCGGGCTTCGGGGCGTTGTCGGTCACGATGGCGGTCTTCGGTGCGGTGGTGTCCGGCACGGTGGCTCCTCACGGGTCGGTGGACGTGACCTCCAGGCTAGGCGGCGGCGCGGCGGTGGACCCGGCCGCGCGCCCGACCCGTTCCGTCCTGCACAACGCGATCCGTGCCTCCAGGCCGCGTGGTGAGGAACCCGCAAGCATCGCGCGTCTACGCTCGTACTGTGCCCCCTGCCATGCCCGGACATCGCGGAGTGCCGCGGTGAGTCGACTGGACGGGACCCTGACGGAGTCGATCGCGAGCGGCCGTCGTCGGCTGCTCGACCTCGTGACGAGCCTGCCGGCGTGGGCCGCCGTGCTCCTCGTGTGGACCGGCGGGCGCATCGTGTCGACGTTCTGGCTCGCACTCGCCTTCCCGCTCATCGGCCGTGCGCTGCCGGAGAACGCGATCTGGGGCAACGACCACGGCTTCCTCAACTTCTTGACGGCGTGGGACGGCCAGTACTACGAGCAGATCTCGGTGCACGGCTACCCGACGGCCCTCCCGCTCGACGCCGCCGGGAACGTCGCGCAGAACGCGTGGGCGTTCCTCCCGGCGTTCCCGTTCACGATCCGGATGCTCACCGCCTCGACCGGCGTGCCGTTCGACGTCGGCGCGCCCGCGATCGCCCTGCTCGCCGGACTCGTCGCGACCTACCTGCTGCACCGGCTGGTCCGCGACCGCGCCGGGTCCTCGGCCGCGATGTGGGCGGTGTTCTTCTTCACCTGCGGGCCGTTGTCGTTCCTGCTGCAGGTCGGGTACGCCGAGAGCACGTTCCTCGCGCTGACGTTCGGGGCGCTCCTCGCGCTCGAGCGTCGACGGTACGGCCTGCTGACCGTCCTCGGGGTGGTCGCCGCGTTCACCCGGCCCGGGGCGCTCGCGATCCCGCTCGTGCTCGGGGTCGTCGCCCTCGTGCGGTGGGTCAGTGCCCGACGGACCGCAGGTGTCCGCTCGCTCGACGTGTTCCCGGTGGCCGAACGCCTCCGCGTCGTCGCGGCCGGCGTGGTCATGGTGGCCGCCGGGTTCGCCTGGCCGGTCATCGCCGCGCACGTGACGGGTTCGCCGAACGCCTACCTCGAGACCGAGATGTCCTGGTGGGTGAACTTCATCGGACGGGTCGACTTCACGCCGCTCACCCCGTGGTTCCTCATCGCCGCACGGTGGCTCGGCGTGGGCGGGGTGCTCATCGTGGTGTTCCTGCTCGTGGCGTACCCGGTGTGGCTGCTGCGCCGGTCCACCCGCCGACTGGGGTTCACGACCGTGGTGTTCTCGGCGGCGTACGCGCTGTACATCTTCGCGGTGTCGCTGCCGATGGCCTCGACGCCCCGGCTGCTGATGCCGCTCGCGCCGCTGTTCGGTTCGCCGGAGCTCGTCGCGAAGCCGTGGATGCGGTGGACGTTCGTGGTCTGCGCCGTGCTCGGGCAGCCGGTGCTCGTCGCGGTGCTGTGGCTGCTCGGCCCGCCGTGACGCACGGGCCGAGCAGCAGACGTCCGAGTTCGGCGCGCGCGAAACACCGCCGCACGCGCGAAACACCGCCGCACGCGCGAGGCACCGCCGGATTCGGCGGCGTCTCGGGCCCGTGGCGGTGTCTCGCGTATCGAGCGGCGTGCTGGCCGCGCGAGACGCCGCGCGGCGAGCACGCGCTACAGCTCGACGGTGCCGTGGTCGCCGGTGTCCGGCTGACTCTGCTTGCCGAGTGCGGCCTTGAGGGTCTGCACGAGGCTCCCCACCGGGCCGGTGTCCTGCGTCCAGTACTCGACCGAGTCACCCTCGACGGTCAGCAGCCGGATCGTCGGGTCCTCGCGGCCGTCCGGGAACCAGGCTTCCGCGAACGGTGACCACAGCTCGTCGATGACCGTGTCGTCCTGGGTGACCGTGGCGGTGCCGGCGATGGACAGGTACCCGCCCTGCGACTCGATCGCGATGTTGACGTGCGGGTTCCGGGCGATGTCCTCGACCTTCTCGCTGCCGTCCTGCACGAGGAAGCGGAGCGTGCCGTGGAACGCCTTGTCCTGCACGGCGAGGGGTCGTGCGTGCAGCTGGCCGTCCTCGCTGACGGTCGTCAGCAGGGCCGTGTGGGCTCCGTGGACGATGTCCGAGATGGCTGCGCGCTGGTCTGCCTCTGTGTCGGTCATGGTGCTCCTCTCGCGTCGTGCGCCCCGTTGTGCTCGACGTGCGGCCGGGTCTCCCCGGGGCGCGGTCCGTTCCCGCCAGTCTGCCCCTCGATGCTGGGCGCGTCCGGGTCGGCGCGGCTGGTGCCCCGCGGTCAGGCCGGTTCGCGGATGGTCGTCTCGACGTCGACGACCTGCGGGATCCGCGGCATCGACGCGAACCCGAAGGCCACGGGCGGGTCGAGCGGCGCCAGGGACCCCAGCGGCTCCCCCGCCCAGGTCCCCCGCACGCCGGTGACGTCGTGCGCCCCGGTCACGCCGTAGTACTCGCGTCGGCCGTTCCCGGCGGAGCCCGCCGTGCCCGACCCCGGCGCCAGCAGCCGCGCCACGGGGTCGATCACCGCGAGCCACCGGGGGTCGCGGGCGATCGGCTTCGGGACGATGCGGAGCACCCGGCCGAGCGGGGAGATCGTGCCGACGTCGATCGAGGCCTGCAGCGCGCCGGCGGAGAGCTCGATGCCGCTCGAGGTCCGACGGGCGGACACGTCGACGACCGAGACCGTGTCGAACCGGTAGGTGCCGGACACGTAGGCGGCGACGATCTCGTCCGGGGCGAGCAGGACGCTCGTACCGTCGGGCAGTTCGAGGAACACGTCGGTGAAGGCACCGAACGGCGAGCGCTCCCACATGCCCACGACGATGCGCACGCCGGACGTCGTGCCGACGCCCGTGATCCGGCCGCGGAACCGACGCTCGACGGGGGACGGGGCGGGGGTGGGCGACATGCCCTGGACCGTACCCGGCGCCCCCGTGAGCGGCGTCGGTGGGGCGAGGCGCGCCTCCAGGCCGACCCAGGCGACCACCCGTCGTGCGAAAGCGACAGGTTCCCGCGTCACGACGGCGGGAACCTGTCGCTTTGGCGGAAGCCTCAGGCGACCGGGACGGGCTCCGCCAGCAGTTCCCGCACCCGCGGGGCGACCTGCGTGCCGTACAGCTCGATCGACCGCATCATGTCGTCGTGCGGCAGGCGACCCGTCGCGTACCGCATGTCGAAGCGGGTGACACCGAGGATCCGCATGTTCCGCGCGATCTTCCGTGCGACCGTCTCCGGCGACCCGACGTAGAGCGACCCGCCGGCCGACAGCCCGGCGCGGTACCCGGCGACGTCGAGGGGCGGCCAGCCGCGCTCGGCGCCGAGCCGGTCGGTGACGGCCTTGTGGTACGGCCAGTAGCGCTCGGCCGCCTCCTCGTCGGTGGCGGCGACGAACCCGGGCGAGTGCATCGCGATCGGCTGCTGCGGCAGGTCGAGCTGCGCGAGCGCCTGGCGGTACAGGCGTGAGAACGGGGCGAACTGCGCGGGCTGCCCGCCGATGATCGCGAGGAACAGCGGCAGACCGTAGGACGCGGCGCGGATGACGGACTGCGGCGAGCCGCCGACGCCGACCCAGGTGGGGATGGCGCCGTGCTCGAGCTTCGGGAAGACGTCCTGGTCGGTGAGCGGTGCACGCTTCGTGCCGGACCACGTGACCGGGTCGCCGCCGCGGAGTGCGGCGAAGAGCTGGAGCTTCTCCTCGAACAGGACCTCGTAGTCGGCGAGGTCGTAGCCGAACAGCGGGAACGACTCGGTGAAGGACCCGCGTCCCAGGATGACCTCGGCGCGGCCGTTCGACAGCGCGTCGACGGTGGCGAACCGCTCGTACACGCGGACCGGGTCGTCGCTCGACAGCACGGTCACCGCGCTGCCCATCCGGATCCGCGAGGTCCGAGCGGCGATCGCGGCGAGGACCACCTCGGGTGCGCTCACCACGAAGTCGGCGCGGTGGTGCTCCCCCACGCCGATGAAGTCGATGCCGACCTGGTCGGCGAGGACGGCCTGGTCGACGACGTCGCGGATGCTCTGCGCGTCCGACTTGACGCTGCCGTCGGGGAGCTCGGTGACGTCGCCGAAGGTGTCGAGGCCGAGCTGCACGGGGCCGATCCGCTCGGGTGCGGGCGGCGGGACGTCCGAGGGGCGGTCGGTGCCGAATGCGTTGCTCATGGGTCCTCCTGCTGGCTGCGGGTGTGACCGCCGCCGTTTTCATGCGTTTGCATCAAACTACCACGGGGGTCGCGGCACCACCAGGGTCCGCGTGTACGGTCCCCCGCATGCCGCAGATCCCCGACCAGACCGGCCGCCGCATCGTCGTCACGGGCGCGAACAGCGGAACCGGCAAGGAGACCGCCACCCGCCTCGCCGCCGCCGGAGCGTCCGTGGTCCTCGCCGTCCGCACGCCCTCGAAGGGCGAGGACGCAGCCGCCGCCATCCGGTCGGCCCACCCGGACGCCGACGTCGAGGTGCGCGAGCTCGACCTCGCCGACCTCGCGAGTGTCCGGCGGTTCGCTGCCGGCATCCTCGCGGAGGACCGGGCACTCGACGTCCTCGTCAACAACGCCGGCGTGATGGCGCCACCGAAGCGCTTCGAGACCGTCGACGGCTTCGAGCTGCAGTTCGGCACGAACTTCCTCGGGCCGTTCGCCCTGACCAACCTGCTGCTCCCCGCGCTCCTCCGCTCGCCCGACTCCCGCGTCGCGACGATGTCGAGCATCGCGGCCGTCCCCGGACGGATCCGGTTCGACGACCTGCAGTGGGAGCGCGGCTACAACGGCTGGCGCGCCTACGCCCAGTCGAAGCTCGCCGACCTCCTGCTCGCGCTGCACCTGCACCGGCTGTCCGTCGAGCTCGACTGGCCGCTCACGAGCACGGCGGCGCACCCCGGCTACACGCGGACGAACCTGCAGTCGGCCGGCCGGTCGCTGGGGCGGTCGAAGCCCGTGCGGTCCCGCAACCTCGCCCTGCCGTTCACCCAGGACGTGGAGCAGGGGTCGGAGCCGCTGCTGTACGCGGCCGTCGGTCCGAACGCGACCGGAGGGGCGTACTACGGGCCGTCGGGTGCGTTCGGTCTGACCGGTCCGACCACCACGGCGTCCGTCCCGAAGTCGGCTCGGAAGGCCGACCTGGCGCGGTCGCTGTGGGCCGTGGCCGAGGACCTGACGGGGACCGCGCCGCCCGCCTGAGACGCCGCCCTGCGGTCCGTCAGTGTCGGCGGGCGTCGGCCTGGAGGCGCGGCTCGGCTCCGCCCCGCTGCGTCAGAACCGCACGTGGTCGCGTCCGAAGGCCGCGCGCACCGCCGCCGCGATCGCCCGCTGCCCGCGGGCAGTGGGGTGCACGTCGTCCGCCTGCATCCAGTCCCCGTGGCCGCGGAGCGGCTCGCCGACGTCGACCGAGGTCCCGCCGTCCCGCTCGACGGCGGACCGGAGCGCCGCCGAGATCGACGCGAGCTGGGCGGGCGGCGCGTCCTCGTTCCAGATCGCGCTGAGGCCGACGACACGGGCGCGGGGCAGGCGTCGGTGGACCTCGGCGACGAGCTGCTCGGTGGCACCGGCGAGCTCGTCGTCGTCCTGCCCGAGGTCGTTCGAGCTCGCCTGCACCAGGACGACCGCGGGTCGGAGGTCCACGGCGCGCTCGACCAGCTGCTCGTACGTGCTGCCGCAGTCGTCGTCGTCCCCCTCGGTCAGCACGCCGGCGCCGTCGCACGACAGGTTCGTCAGCTGCCACCGCTCGCTCCGGGCGAGGAGCTCGGGCCAGGCCTGCTCGGCGGACAAGCCGTGCCCGCCGCTGATCGAGTCGCCGATCACGACGACGCGGGCACCGGGAGCGTCGTCCCACGACCGGGCAGCGCGTGCGGTCGGCGTCGGGGCCGCGTCCGAGGTCGGGGCCGCGGCGACGGACGCGTCCTCGGAGCACGCGGCCAGTCCGAGCACCGCGACGACCGCCACGACGGCGGTCAGCACGGAACGCGTCCCGGAGAGCACACCTGGACGCTACGCGCGGCGGCCATGACGCGGCCGGTCACCCGCTGTGGGCCGGTTCAGGCGTGGTGCAGCTCCACCGACCCGTCGAGCCGCCCCGGTTCGGTGAGCCGCGCGTGCTGCAGGACCGTGCGCTCGGGTCCCACCGCCGCTGCCACGATCGAGAGCGTCGCGAAGTGGCCGTCCCGTTCGTGCGCGTCGCGGAGGATCGCGTCCGGGTCGTCGGCGGGCAGCACGGCCGACTCGGCGAGCAGGCCGAACCACCCGCTCCACCCGTCACCCGCGTCGTCGCCGGCGTCCGCGGTGCGGAGCTCGTCGAACGGCCCGAGCACGGGCGGACCGGTCGGCGCCTCGACGCCCCGGAAGGCCTCGAGCCACCGGCCGATGCGCGGCGCCGCGGGGTCGTCGGGTTCACCGTGCGTGACCATGTGCACGCCCGGTCCGAGCTCGGTCGTGCGGACCCGGGAGCCGTCCCACGTCAGGACCTCGGCGCCCGAGGCCGTCGCGCGCACCAGGTTGAACGCCCGCGTCGTCGGCACCGTGCCGTCGTGCCCCGGGAGCACACCACCGACGGCGTCGAGCGGCACGATCCCGCGGGTCGCCCAGGTGCCGTCGGCGCTCGGGACGTCCTCGCCGCGGTTCAGGACGACCGCGAGCCCGGCCCGGTCGGACGCCGCGAGCCACGCACCCCCGGCCGAGCGGTCGCGGACACCGCGGATCGCCGGGTCGCGCTCCGGCCACCACGCCGCCGGCGGGTCCCACGGACGCTCGGGCGACTCGTCGCGGAGCGCGAGCATCGTGACGGGCCACGCGGACCCCGGGTCGACGCGGACGACGACGGTGCACATGGGATCGATCCTCGCACGCCGCTCCGGGTAGCGTGACGGACGTGAACGCAGCAGCAGCAGAGCGCCGCCTGACCGTCGTCGTGGGGATCACCGGGGGCATCGCCGCCTACAAGGCCGTCGGCGTCGTCCGCGACCTCGTCAAGCGCGGCCACGACGTGCACGTCGTCCCGACCGAGGGCGCGCTGCAGTTCGTCGGCCTGCCCACGCTCGAGGCGCTCAGCCGGAACCCGGTCACCACGAGCGTCTTCGAGGACGTCGCCGAGGTCCGGCACGTGTCGCTCGGCCGGCGCGCGGACCTGATCGTCGTCGCCCCGGCCACCGCCGACACCCTCGCCCGGATGACCGCGGGCCTGGCGGGCGACCTGCTCGGCACGACCCTCCTGGCCACGGAGGCACCCGTCGTCGTCGCACCCGCGATGCACCCGCAGATGTGGGAGCACCCGGCGACGACCGCCAACGTGGCCGTGCTCCGGGACCGCGGCGTCCGGTTCGTCGGACCCGTCGTCGGCGCCCTGACCGGTGACGACGCGGGCATCGGTCGGATTGCGGAGCCTGAGGACATCGTGGACGCCGCGCTCGCCGTGGTCGGAGGCGCCCCGGGATCCCCGGCCACCCCCTCCGGCACGGTCGCCCGGGGCGAGCAGGGCGACCTCGCCGGCGTGCGCGTCGTCGTCAGCGCCGGCGGCACCCGGGAACCGTTCGACCCGGTCCGCTTCGTCGGGAACCGCTCGAGCGGACGACAGGGACTCGCGATCGCCGCCGACGCCGCCGGGCGCGGCGCCACGGTGACCGTGGTCGCGGCCAACGTCGACGCGGGGCTGACCGGAGGTCTCGACGCGACGATCGTGCCCGTCGGGTCGGCGCTCGAGCTCGCCGAGGCGGTGCACGCGGCGGCAGCCGAGGCCGACGTCGTCGTGATGACCGCCGCCGTCGCCGACTACCGTCCGGCCGAGGTCCGCCCGGACAAGCTCAAGAAGGAGGCGCAGGGCGACACCATGACGCTCGAGCTCGTCCGGAACCCCGACGTCCTCGCCGACCTCGTCGCGGCTCGGCGCACCGGGCAGATCATCGTCGGGTTCGCGGCCGAGACGGAGCCCGACCGCGCCGCCCGTCTCGAACTCGGCCGCGCCAAGATCGCCCGGAAGCCGGCCGACCTGCTCGTGGTGAACCACGTCGGCTGGTCGGCGGGCTTCGAGCGCGAGGAGAACGCCATCGAGGTGCTCGTACCCGGCGGCGAGGTCGTCCAGGAGACCTCCGGCACCAAGGCCGAGGTGGCGACGGCGATCCTCGACCTCGTCGCGACCGCGCTGACCTGAGCACGCACCGACCTGAGCACGCACCGACCTGAGCGCTCTCCGGACGCGTCGAGGGTCGCACGGGCACGATGGGGGCATGCGACGACGCGAGCGTCAACGACGCGCCACCCGGACCGCCACCCTCCTCGCCGTCGTGCTGGGCGGGGCCGGCGTCACCCACTTCCTGCGGCCGAAGGGCTACGACCGGATCGTGCCGGACACGCTGCCCCCACGGCTGACCACACTGGCCTCCGGTGCCGCCGAGCTCGGCATCGCGACCGGCCTCGCGATCCCCGCGACGCGTCGGGCAGCGGGGTGGGCCGCGGCGGCGCTGTTCCTGGCGGTCTTCCCCGCGAACGTCAAGATGGCGAACGACCTCCTCGACAGCCCCCGCTCGACACGGGCCGCGCGACTCGTGTCCGTCCTCCGGCTGCCGCTGCAGGCACCCCTCGTCGCCTGGGCCGTGCGCGTCGGCCGCCACGCGCCGAAGCGGTGACCGAGCCGGCGCGTGCCCGGGCCGCGGTGCCGCTGCTGCACCGGCCCGTCACGGTGCACGCCTGGGAGGACATCGTGTTCGCGCACTGGCGGCACGACCCGGAGTCCCTGGCACGACTGGTCCCGCGCGGCACCCGCCCGGACGTGGTCGACGGCAGTGCCTGGGCCGGGCTGTCGGCGTACGTCTTCCGCGAGACGCGCGTGCCGCCGTTCCCGCCCTCGGGTCGGCTCGGCACGATGACCGAGGTCACGATCGAGATCCTGACGATCGACGACCACGGGCGCCGCGGCGTCGCCTACCGCACCGTGGACACCGCGAACGTGCCCGCCATCGTCGCCGCGCACGCGCTGCTCGGGGTTCCGTACACGTTCGCGCACGCCCGTGCCCGCCGTCGTGGGGACACCATCGCGCACCACTCGGTCCGTCACCCCGCGCGTGCGCTGCACCCGATCCGCTGGCTGCGCGGTCACGGGACACGGCCGGGAGGAGCGGTGCAGCCCCGCCACGAGGCCACCGTCCGCGTCGTGGCCGGCCCGGCCGTCGACACACCGCTCGCCACGGAGCTCACGACGCGCGAGGGCATCCACGCACGGCACCTCGCCCAGACCGTCTTCTGGCAGCGCCAGCACCCGCCGCTCGAGATCCGGTCGGCGCGGCTCGAACGACTCGAGGGCGACCTGCCCGACGCGGTCGGCATGCCCGGGCTCCTCGACCGCACCCCGGACTCGCTGCTCGTCGTGGACCGCACCACCGTCCGGTACGGCTGGGGAGACGTGGTCCGGTGACCGACGACCCGCACCACCTCGAACGGTTCGTCCGCGCGCAGGACGGCGTGCACGGGACCGCGCTCGCCGAGCTCCGGCACGGCCGGAAGACCTCGCACTGGATGTGGTTCGTGTTCCCGCAGCTCGCCGGGCTCGGCCGGAGCGCGACGGCGCAGCAGTACGCGCTCGACGGCACCGCCGAGGCGCGCGCGTACCTGGCGCACCCCGTCCTCGGCCCGCGACTCCTCGAGGCGACCGAGGCGGCGGCGACCGCACCCGCGCAATCGGCCGACGAACTGCTCGGCGGTGTCGACGCCCTGAAGCTCCGGTCGTCGATGACGCTGTTCGCCCGGTCGGCGGACGACCCCGAGCCGTTCCGCGCCGTCCTGGCACGCTGGTACGCCGGGACCGAGGACCCGGTGACGCTGCGGCTGCTGCGCCTCGACGAGTGACGTCGTCCGACCTCGTGACACTCCCCGATCCGATCGGAACGCCGTTCTTATATCAGGTACGGTGAACCACGCGACCGTACCGAACGGTCGGTCGCCCGACCCGATCCCTTCCGCCACGATCCCGAAGGAACCCGCATGCCGGTCCCCAGCAGCGCACCGACCGAGCACCAGCTGCTCCGCGACACCGTCCGCCAGAAGATCCACGACGCCATCATGGACGGCACGTTGGAGCCCGGTGAGCGTCTCAACGACGACGAGCTCATCTCGTGGCTCGGCGTCTCCCGCACACCCATCCGCGAGGCCCTGAGCCAGCTCGCCCGCGCCGGCCTCATCGAGATGGCGCCGAACCGGTACACGCGCGTCACGACGCCGAACCCGACCGAGGTGGTCGAGGCGCTGCAGACGCTCGGCGTGCTGTTCGGCGGGGTCGTCCGCCTGGCGGTCCCACTGCTGGGCGCGAGCGCGAAGAAGAAGATCCTCGCCCAGCTCGACGCCACCATCAAGGACTACGAGCAGCACGACGTCGCGGCCGTCAACCACGACGCGCTCGGGGTGTTCGCCCTGTACGTCGACGAGTGCGGCAACGAGAACCTGCAGCGCGTCTGCCGGGACACGATGGACGGGCTCGCGTTCCGCCTGCGCCTGCCGAACCTCGACGAGCTCGTCGACTGGGACCAGATGACCGAGGACTTCCGCCGTCTGCGCGAGGCCACGGCCTCCGGCGACAACGTCGCGGCGGAGCTCGCGACCGAGGCGATCCACCTCCTGCCGGGCGAGAAGCGCTGATCAGCTGAACCGCCGTACAGGAACCCGCCCGTCTCGCCCACGCGAGGCGGGCGGTCCTCGTTCCCCGCGCCTCCAGGCAGTCGCCGTCCGCGCCTGCGCGACGCTCCCAGTCATGCGCTCCGGCGAGCCGGTAGCATCGGCGCGACCGCCCGCCAGACCACCCGGAGCACCGCATGAGCAACCGCCGACCGGACCGTACCGAGATCGCCGCGCGCCTCGCCGCAGCGGTCGGCCGGATCAACCGACGGGCACGCACCGACTCGGCCGCGCTCGGCTACGGGATCGTCTCCGCACTCGCCACGATCCAACGAGAGGGTCCCCTGCGTCCCGGCGACCTGTCGCGGATCGAGGTCGTCACGAAGCCGACGATGACGCGGATCCTGACCGAGCTCGAGCAGCGGGGGTTCATCGAGCGCGAGGCCGATCCGCGGGACGGTCGCGCCTTCATGGTCACCGCCACGCCGGAGGGCATCGCCGCCGTCGAGCGTGCGCGGTCCGACCGCACCGGGATCGTCGCGGAACTCATCGCGGAGCTCCCCGAGCCGGACGTCGACGCGATCGCCGCGGCACTCGACGCCCTCGAACGTGTGGCCCAGGGCGACCGCACCCAGGAAGCTCACACCTCCCAGGCCTGATCGGGTCGTTACCGAACCGTTACGAACGGGTGGACGGACGGTTCTGCCAGTCAGTCTGGACGGTGCGTCCAGGATGACGGGTCATCGTTTCGTCTTCGCCCATCGGCGGCCACCCCACGGTCGCCGGCCGGCGGACGGACGGGCCCCACACCACCGTCCGGTCCTCCCCCGGCTCGCGAGCTCCGACGACGGACATCACACGTCCGACACCCCTGCGCGCTCCCATCACCCGCGTGCACCGTCCCGAGCTGCGCACCACGAGCCGGCCGACCAGCGGAATCGATGACAGGACGCAACACCGACCTCCCCACCACCACGGCCTCGACCCGACGTGAGGCCCTGAACTCCCCCAACCGGCGGCTCCGCCGTGCGCTCCGTCGCCCCACCACGTTCATCGTGGGCGGCGCAGCGGTCCTCGCCGTCGCCGGCGGCATCGCGACCGTCGGCACACAGCCCGCGATCGGCGAAGCCCTCGGCATGCCGAGCGCCAGCGCCACCACCGCACCGGCACTCGAGGGGACCGCGCTCGACCGGGCCCAGGCCGCCGCGACCATCGCCACCGCGCAGACCATCGTCGAGACCGCGAACGACAAGACCGACACGGCGACCCTCGAGCGGCGCATCGACTCGCTCGACGACTACCGGAAGCTCTCCGGTGCCGCGCTCACGTCGCGGATCTCCTCGACGGTCGACGCCACCACCGACGTCGCGAACGCCAGCGCCACCCAGGACAAGCGCGACGCCGACGCGAAGGCCGCCGCCGAAGCCGCAGCGCGGAAGGCAGCGGCCGAGCGCGCGGCGGCAGCCGAAGCGGCGCGCAAGCAGGCCGCCGCGAACACCGTCGAGGGTGCGAAGGCCACGGCCAGCTCCCTCGCGGCGTCGAAGTACGGCTGGGGTTCCGACCAGTTCCAGTGCCTCGACAACCTGTGGACCAAGGAGTCCGGCTGGAACTACCAGGCCGTCAACGCGAACGGCGGCGCGACCGGCATCCCGCAGGCCCTGCCCGGCTCGAAGATGGCGACCATCGCCGCGGACTGGCGCACCAACGCCACGACGCAGATCACGTGGGGGCTGCAGTACATCAGCGCCTCCTACGGCACGCCCTGCGCGGCGTGGGCGCACTCGCAGGCGTCGAACTTCTACTGAGCAGCGCGCACAGAACGGCCCCGGGATCGCTCCACTGGAGATCCGCCCGTTCTCGACGAACGGCCCCGGGATCGCTCCCGGGGCCGTTCGTCGTGTAGGCATACCGGGTGACCACCATCGGACTCCGCCGCATGGCGCCCCGGGACCCCACCGAGGGACACCGCGCCGCAAGCCCCCTCGAGCTCCTCTTCGACCTGGTGTTCGTCGTCGCCGTGGGGTTCGCCGCCTCGAACCTGCACGAGATCGAGGCGGAGGGGCACGTCTCCTCTGCCGTGGTCTCGTACGCCTTCGTGTTCTTCGCCATCTGGTGGGCCTGGATCAACTTCACGTGGTTCGCCACGTCGTTCGACACGGACGACTGGCTCTACCGCGTGATGACGTTCGTGCAGATGGCCGGCGTGCTCGTGCTCGCCGCCGGGGTCCACGCGGCGATGGTCGAGGGCTCGACCACGATCGTCGTCCTCGGGTACGTGGTGATGCGGCTCGCCCTGGTCGGTCAGTGGCTCCGCGCTGCCGCGTCCTCGCCCGAGTACCGACGCACGGCCCTGCGGTACGCCGCGGGGATCGTGGTCGTCCAGGTCCTCTGGGTGGTCGCGCTCCTGCTGCCGCACGACGTGGGGTGGGCGGTGATCCCGGTGCTCATCCTGCTCGAGGTCCTCGTCCCGCCGTTCGCCGAGGCCGGCACCCGCACGACCCCCTGGCACACGCGGCACATCGCCGAGCGCTACTCGCTCTTCACGCTCATCGTGCTCGGTGAGGGACTCGTCGCCTCCGCCAACGCGGTCATCGACGGGATCGCCCACGCCGACCACCTGGCGTCGCTCCTCGTCCTCGCCGCGTGCGGGCTGGTGATCGTCGCCGGTCTCTGGTGGATCTACTTCTCGCGGGAGCAGCACGACCACATCCGCTCGCTGCCGACGGCGCTCGTCTTCGGCTACGGCCACTACCTCGTGTTCGCCGCCGCCGGTGCGCTGCCAGCCGGCATCGAGGTCGCCGTCAGCGCCGACGCGGGCGAGGCGGACCTGTCCCACGCGACCGTCGCGGCCACCATCGCGGTGCCGGTCGCGCTCTTCGTGCTCGCGATCTGGGCACTCGCGCTGCGACCGTCGCTGCGCACCGGGTGGAACGTCGTCGTCGTCGTGCTCGCGCTCGCGGTGCTCGCGAGCATCGCGGTGCCCGCGATCTCGCTGGTCGCGACGGCCGTGCTCGTCGCGGCGATCGTGGTGGTCCTGGAGGTCGCGGACCGCGGGCGGTGACCCGGTGACGGACGGGAGGAGCGGTGCGGTGCCGCCCCGCGCCTCCAGTCTGCAGGGTGGTGACGTCAGCCGACGCGCGCGACCCGGACGTCCACGCGGCTGAGCGGGAGACCGTGCGCGGTCGCCGCCGCGAGCGCCGCGAGGTGCGCCGCACGCGCCGTCTCCGGCGCGGGGACCGAGCCGTCGGTGCCGATCACGATGCGGAGGACGTCGTCGTCGAGGACGACCCGCGCGATCGTCGACCGGGTCGCGAGGTTCTTGGCCGCGGTCACGGTGCTCCCGAGGGTCGGGCGGGCGCGGTAGAGGTCGGCCACACCGGGGACGGCCAGGACGGCTTCCTCGACGGCTGCGAAGGTCTCGTCGTGGTCGCTCATGCCCGGTCCTCCTCGGTGTCCTCTGGTGCGACGGTGTGCTCTGGTGCGACGGTGTCGTCACTCGTCGGTGGTGGGAGCAGGTCGCGGACCACCACGTCGACGGCCTCCACCAGCAGGTCGGTCTGGGTGGCGAGCACCTGCCCGACGGTCTCGCGGACGTCGGCGGCGACCCGCTGGATCGTCGAGCCGGCACGCACCGCGATCTCGACGACGATCCGGACCGGTGCGCCGAGCTCGGTGACGTCGCCCTCGAGCGTGCACCGCGCGACGAGCGCATCGGGGACGGCGTCGCCGGCGGTCCGGACGAGGGAGCGGATGGCACCCTCGGTCATCACGGGCCGCTCGGTCGGCGCCGCCGGGCGGAGCGGGACGTCGCGACCGGCGCGGGCCTCGAGCGAGATGTTCGCGAGCACCCCGCTGATCCAGGACTCGTCGGCCGGGGCTTCCTGCTCGGCTGCGGCCTCGAGCGAGCCGAGCGAGGAGTGCCGGAGCCGCACGATCGCGGCGAGGGCGTTCTGGCAGGCTGCGGAGTCGTCGATGCTCGGGTCGGCCGGCTGCATGCCGGCGTCGAGGTAGTCGGCGAGCTCGTCGATCGTGTGCCCGTCGAGGTCGTCGGGCTCGAGCGACTCGAGCCCGACGGTGTCGCGGTCGGTCATCGCCATCCCTCCATCAGACGGATCATGTTCTTCCTCGCCCGGGACAGGAGTCCGCGGACCGTCGAGGCGGGGAGGTCCAGTTCCTCCGCTATCGCCTCGTAGGAGTACTCGAGCACTTCCTTCATCACCCAGCACCGTCGTTGCGCCTCCGGCAGTTCGGCGAGCGCCGTCTCCACCGCCTCTTCGCGGGAGCGTGCCTCGGCCACGCGTTCCGGGGCGTCGGCCGCCGGTGCGGCGACCTCGAGCTCGGTGACGTCGTCGTGGAACCGGCGAGCCCGGATCCGGTCGATGCACTTCCGGCTGAGGATGCGCATGAGCCACGCCTTGACGCGGGCGCCGTCGTCGAGCCGGTCGAGCCGGTTCCAGGCGGTGATGAAGGTCTCCTGCACGACGTCGTCGAGTTCGTCGGTCGAGCCGAGGGTCCGTCGCGCGTAGGCACGCAACAGCGGTGTGTACCGGCGGATGAGGACCTCGAACGCCCGGACGTCGCCGTCGGACGAGCGACCTGCGAGGACGGCGTCGTCGAGATCGGTGAGGGGCTGGTGGTGCACGCTTTCCTTCTACTGGTGGTGGATGGGGTTCAGCTGGGCACGGACGACCTTCATCGGTCCGACGGGCCTCGCCGAGAGCGCACGGACCCGGGCCTGTGCGAGCAGGTGCTGTGGCGCGATCCGTCCGTGGGACGTCGCGTGGCGCGCATCGGTGTCGGTGTCGGGCATCTGGGCTCCTCGGGTGGACCGCGCGTTCGGGGTCCGTCACCGATGAGACGTGTGTCGGAGGTGGATCGTCACACTTCTGCGCCCGCCGATTCTGCGGCAGGCTGGGGGCATGTCGCTCGTCACCGCCGTCTGCCGCGTCGACCGCCTGCTGCCCGACTCGGGCACGATCGGGATCACCGCGATCGACAAGCGTCCCGTCGACGGCGCGGTCCGCGTACGTCCGCTCGGGCTGTACGCCGACGTGCAGGCCGACCGGAAGCACCACGGCGGCGAGGACCAGGCGGTGTACGCCTACGCCGACGAGGACGCCGCGTACTTCGCCGAGCTGCTCGACCGCGAGGTCCCGCCCGGGCTGTTCGGCGAGAACCTGCGGACCTCGGGCATCGACGTCACCGGCGCCGTCACGGGCGAGCGCTGGCGGATCGGGGAGACCCTCGAGCTCGAGGTCACGATCCCGCGGAACCCGTGCGGCACCTTCGCCCGGCGCATGCGGGTCGACAAGTGGGTCAAGCGGTTCACCGAGGAGGGGCGCCCCGGGGCGTACCTCCGGGTGCTGCACTCCGGACCGGTCTCGGCCGGCGATCCGATCGTCGTCACGCACCGGCCGGACCACGGCGTCACGATCGGGCAGATCTTCAGCGGGTTGACGCCCGAGCAGGCGCAGGCGGTGCTGTCGTCCGGCCGTGGGGCCGGCGGCGGGCCCGGCACGGGCGGCCTCGCCCCGAAGGTGGTCCGGGACGTGTCGAAGGTGCTGGCCCGCGCGAGCGTCTGAGCGCACGCCTGCGCCCGCGCCCGCGGCCGCGTCAGTCGGTCTGCGTGCGCCGGAGCGGGTCGATCGGGCGCTTCGCCCGCGGGAGCCCCGCCACCACCAGCTCGTAGGCGTTGGCCACGAGGTCCTCCACCAGGGTCTCGTCGATACCGGCCCCGGGCGACAGCGTGATCCAGTGCTGCTTGTTCATGTGCCAGCCCGGCGTGATCTCGTCGTGGTCGCGCACGAGCGAGGCACCGTGTGGCGGCGCGCACTTCAGGTTGACGATCGGCACACCCCGCAGCTCGGACGTCATCACGAACATCTTGCCGACGACCTTGTAGACGAACGCGCCCTCGCCGAAGGGCTGCGTCTCCGCCACCGCGGGCAGGCCCATCGCAGTGCGGGTCGCGACCTCGTGCAGGGTCTCGCCGTCCATGCGTCCAGCATGCCTCGTTCTGGGGTGGGAGGAGCCGCGCCTTGCTGACGTACCCTCAGGCCGTGAACCTCACCCGAACCCGTCTCGTCCGCTCGCTCGGCATCGCCGCCGCCACGACCGCACTCGCCGCGTCCGTCGTCGTCGGCGGAGCCTCGACCGCGCAGGCCGCTCCGACCGTCTACAAGAACTGCACCGCCGTGCAGAAGGTGTACTCGGGCGGGATCGCGAAGAAGTCGGTCACGAAGAACAAGGTGACCTCGAAGGGGAAGACCACCTACCGCGCGCTCAAGGGCACCGTGAAGAAGGACGACGCGCTCTACAACGCGAACAAGAAGATGGACGCGGACGCCGACGGGATCGCCTGCGAGAAGAGCTGACCGCCGCGGTCCGGACTGCGCCGCGCCGGGCCGCGCCGGCCGCTCGTCAGAGGGTGGGAACGCCCTCGTGCCCCGAGCGCGGGCGCGCCGTCCCGGCCACACCGGTGACGACCGAGCCCGCGGGCACGTCCTTCGTCACCACGGTGTTCGCACCGACGACCGAGTCCGCGCCGACCGTGATCGCGCCGATCAGGGACGACCCCGCTCCGAGCACGACCCGGTCCCCCACCGCGGGGTGCCGACGAGCGCCCGGTCCGTGGTCGCCACCACGGCCGCCCAGCGTCACGCCGTGGAAGATCACGACGTCGTCGCCGACCACCGCGGTCTCCCCGATCACGACCCCCATGCCGTGGTCGATGAAGAAGCGTCGGCCGATCCGGGCACCGGGGTGGATCTCGATGCCCGTCACCGACCGCGCGACCTGACCGATGACCCGCGCCGCGAACCGGGACCCTGGGAGCCCCCGCGCGATCCACAGCCGGTGCGTCAACCGGTAGGTCCAGATGGCGTGCAGCCCCGAGTACACGATCGCGTTCTCGAGGTCACCGCGGGATGCGGGATCACCGCGGCGTGCTGCGGCCAGGTCCTCCCGGACAGAACGCAGCACGCCTCGTCGGACGGGACGGCTCACGCAGTGAGTCCCTCGAAGAGCACGGTCGACAGGTAGCGCTCACCGGTGTCGCACACGATCGCGACGATGCGCTTGCCCGCGTTCTCGGGGCGTGCGGCGATCTCGATCGCGGCGTGGATGATCGCGCCGGAGGAGATGCCCGCGAGGATGCCCTCCTGCGTGCCGAGGTCACGGGCGACGCGGAGTGCGTCGTCGAGCTCGACGTCGAACACCTCGTCGATGACCGACTGGTCGAGGACCTCGGGGATGAAGTTCGCGCCGATGCCCTGGATCTTGTGCGGGCCCGCCTTGCCCTCGGTCAGCAGTGGGGAGTCCTTGGGCTCGACGGCGACGATCTGCACGCCGGGCACCCGCTCCTTGAGCACCTGACCGACACCGGTGATCGTGCCGCCGGTGCCGACACCGGCGACGAACACGTCGACGTGCTCCTCGGTGTCGCGGAGGATCTCCTCCGCCGTGGTCTTCCGGTGGATCGCCGCGTTCGCCGGCGTCTCGAACTGGTGCGCCAGGATCGCACCCGGCGTCTCGGCGACGATCTGCTCGGCCTTCGAGACGGCGCCCTTCATGCCCTCCGACCCCGGCGTGAGGACGATCTCCGCCCCGTACGCGCGGATCAGGGCCCGACGCTCGACGCTCATCGTCTCGGGCATCGTGATGACGACCCGGTACCCGCGCGCTGCGCCGACCAGTGCGAGCGCGATGCCCGTGTTGCCGGAGGACCCCTCGACGATGGTCCCGCCGGCCTGCAGTTCGCCGGACTCCTCGGCCGCGTCGATGATCGCGACGCCGAGGCGGTCCTTCACGCTCGCGCCCGGGTTGTAGAACTCGAGCTTCGCCAGGATCTCGGCCCCGCCCGCCTTCGGCAGGCGGTTCAGCCGCACCAACGGCGTGTTCCCGAACGCCTGCGAGATGTTGTCGTGGATCGTGCCGCTCATCGGTACCGTCCTCTTCGGGTCAGGTCGCGTGCCTCCCCCACTGGAGGCACGGCGTGCGCTGTGATCCTAGCGATCCGACCCGGCGTGTCCCTGTTCGGTGACGCACGCGCGTTCCGCGCGTGCCGTGCTCCGCAACGACGACGAGGTCGCCATGTCCGAGGAACAGCAACCCGACGTCGCCCCACCGGTCGTCGACCGCGCCGCGTTCGACGAGGCGCTCGCGGCGCAGGTGCAGGACGAGAAGGAACTCACGCGCCACGGCGACCGTGTCGCAGCGGCTCGACGGCGGCTGCCGATGGTCCGCGTCGACGACTACGAGTTCGCCGGCCCCGACGGCCCCGTGCGGCGCACCGAGCTGTTCGGGGACGAGTACCTGCTCCTCGTCCAGAACGTCATGTACGGACGGGACTGGGACGCCGGGTGCCCGAGCTGCACCTGGGCCGACTCGACGACGAGGGGATCGCGTTCGCGATGGTGTCCGAGGGGTCGGTCGAGAAGCTCGAGGCCTGGCGGGAACAGCACGGATGGCCGCACACGTGGGTGTCCTCGGGCGCGACGACCTACCACGACGACTGGGGCTGGACCGTGCACAGCGACGACTGGGACGGCCCGGTGCCCGGCTACTCGTACTACCTGCTGCGGGACGGCGTGCCGTACCTGACGTACGCGACCGGTTCGCGCGGCACGGAGGCGATCCTCCCCGTGGCGCACATCATGGACCGCACGGCGTACGGGCGGCAGCAGGACTGGGAGGACAGCCCCGACGGCTGGCCGCAGTACCCCACCTACGGTTGAGGCTTCGGTCGCCCCGGGTGGCCCGGCCCACCGCAAAGCGACACGATCCCGCCGAACTCTCGCGTCACTCTGTCGCCTCCGCGGGACGGACCGCGACCAGACCCGGGAGACTGTCGCTTCGGCGGTGAGGAACGATCGGCACCCGCGACCAGCGGCCGTGACCCGGGCCGACGCTCGCGCTGAGCGACAGTTCTCGCAGCCGGGCGCCCGAGAAGTGTCGCGCAGCGCGAGACTCGGCCAGCGCGGCGGACTCGGCCAGCGCGTCAGCGCACGAACGCCGTGCGCGCGAACCGCTCGTCGGTCGCCTCGAGCACCCGCAGCACGTTGCCGCCCGCCAGCGCCCGGAGATCCGCCGGACCCCACCCGCGCCGCTGGAGCTCCGCCGCGAGCACCGGGTACCGCGACACGTCCCGCAGGTCCGGCGGCAGCACCGGGGTGCCGTCGTAGTCCCCACCGAGGCCGACGTGCGCCGCGCCGGCCACGTCGCGCGCGTGCTCGACGTGGTCCGCGACGTCGGAGACGGTGACGGGCGGCGCGTCCTCCGACGACCCGGCGGCGAACCACTCCGCGTACGCCGCGGAGACGAACTGCGGCACGAACGTGATCATCACGACGCCGCCGTTGTCCGCCAGGCGGGCGAGCACGTCGTCGGGCACGTTCCGCGGGTGGTCGTTCACGGCGACGGTCGAGGAGTGGCTGAAGACCACGGGCTGCGACGCGACGTCGAGGGTGTCGCGCATCGTGGTCGGCGCGGTGTGGGACAGGTCGACGAGCATGCCGATGCGCTCCATCTCGGCGACGACCTCGCGCCCGCGGTCCGTGAGTCCGCCGTGCGGGTGCGCCCCGGTCGCCGAGTCGGCCCACGGGGTGTCGTCGTTGTGCGTCAGGGTCATGTACCGGACGCCGAGCCGGGCGAGGTCGCGCAGGACGGCGAGGTCGTCACCGATCGAGTGCCCGCCCTCGGCGCCGAGGAGCGAGGCGATCCGGCCGGAGTCGATCGCCGCACGCACCTCGGCGGCGGTGCGTGCGAGCGCGAGGGTGTCCGGGTAGCGGTCGATGATCCGGTGCGCGACGTCGACCTGCTGCAGGGTCGCCCGCACCGGATCGGGTTCGTCGCACGGGACGAACACCGACCAGAACTGTCCGACGACGCCGCCGGCACGGAGCTTCGGCAGGTCGGTGTGGAGCGAGCCCGCTTCGGAGTCGATGCCCTCCACCCCGGAGCCGTGGGTCTCGCGGCGTTCCCAGGGCAGGTCGTTGTGGCCGTCGATGACCGGGAACGGGAGCGCGTCGAACGTCATCCCCCGACGGTACCGTCGGTCCTCGTTAGGCTCGGCAGATGGACCCCGTGACGCTCCGCACCGAACGGCTCGTGCTCTCGGTACCGGAACCCTCCGACGCCGAGGACGTCGTGGCCTACGCGAACGACCCGGACGTCATCGCGTACACCCCTGTGCCGGTTCCCTACGGCCACGCCGAGGCCCGGCAGTGGATCACCGAGGTGGTCCGCACGGGCTGGGCGGCCGACACCCGGTACGACTTCGGGATCCGCCGGGCGGACGACCTGCGGCTGCTCGGCACGATCGGCGTGTTCGGCTTCGTCGACGGCGCCGCGGAGATCGGGTACGCGATGCACCCGGACGGGCGCGGCCACGGGTTCGTGACCGAGGCCGCGGCAGCCGTCCTCGAGTGGGCGTTCGCACCGGAGCCCGACGGTCTCGGGCTCGTGCGCGTGCAGTGGCGCGCGATCGCGACGAACACGCCGTCGGCCGCGATCGCGCGGCGGCTCGGCCTCCGCTACGAGGGACGGCTCCGGTCCGGCGTGTTCCACCGCGGACAGCGCCACGACCAGCTCATCGCCGCCGCCCTGCGCGACGACGACCGGTCCACGCCCACGGTCTGGCCGACGTCGTGACGGTGTCGTTCCGGGTCGTCACCGAACTGGACGCCCCGCCGGAGCGCGCGTTCGCGCTGTCGCTCGACATCGGCGCGCACGAACGCTCGATGGCCGCCACCGACGAGCGCGCCGTGGCCGGCACGACCAGCGGCACGATCGGGCTCGGTGAGAGCGTCACCTGGCGTGCGCGGCACTTCGGGATCGTCTGGCGGATGACGAGTCGGATCACCGCCCTGGAGGCGCCCCACCGGTTCGTCGACGAACAGGTGCGTGGGCCGTTCGCTCACTTCCACCACCTCCATCGCTTCGAGCCGTCGGCTCACGGCACACGGATGGTCGACGAGATCGAGTTCCGCGCCCCGCTCGGGCCGCTCGGGGTGCTCGCCGAACGGATCGCGCTCGCGCGGTACCTGCCCCGGCTCATCGCCGAGCGGAACGCCTCGCTCGCGGCCGAGCTCCGTGCGGACGGGCACGACGCCGACGGCGGTCAGGGCGCGGCGAGCTCGCCCAGCGCCTCGTAGGCCTTCGCGACCGCGTCGACCCGCGTCCGTCCACCCGGACCGGACGCCTCGTAGACGTCGTTCGCGATCGCCGCGACCACCGCGAAGAGCGCCGCCATCGAGTCGAACGCCGACGGCGAGTCGACCGGGCACAGGATCGCGGTGTTGGCCGGCGCCGCGATGACGGCGGCGGTCGGGTCTCCGAGGACGACCACGTCGGCACCCGTCGAGACGCAGTGCCGCACCGCCCGGGCCACGCCGGCCGCGTGCCGCCGCACCGTGACGAGGACGACGAGGTCGCGGCGGTCGAGGTCCGCCACCTCCTCGCCGAGTCGCTGGCCCGGAGACGGCCCGACCCGGACGTCCGGTCGGACCTGGGCGAGCTGCGCGCGGAGCTGCAGGGCGACCGGGTACGCACCTCGCTCCCCGATCACGAGCACGCGACGGGCGCGGACGATGCGCCGCGCGAGCCGGGGCCGATCGGCGCGGGCGAGGGAGGCGAACGCGGCGTCGAGGTTCCGCGACTCGACGGCCCGCTGGTCGACGTGGGAGGCGTCCTCGGCGGCCCAGGGCAGTCCGCTTCCCCGCGCCGACATGAGGTTCTGCCGGACCTCGGCGGCGTCCTGGAACCCCAGGGAGCGGACGAGCCGCGAGACCGTGGCCTTCGAGGTGCCGGACTCGGCGGCGAGTTCGGCCGAGGTCCCGACGAGCAGGAGCTCCGGGTCGTGGCGCACCATCGCGGCGACGCGGCGCTCGGCGGGCGAGAGCTGCTCCCAGACCGAGTCGATGCGTGCTCGGACGTCGGTGCCGGCGGTGCTCACGCCCGGGCCACCCGTTCGACCGCGACGGCGAGCGCGTCGAGTCCGAGCGCGATGTCCTCGGTGGAGACGAACTCGTCGGGGTGGTGGCTGATGCCGTCCGGGTTGCGGAGGAACAGCATGGCGACGTCCGTGATCAGCCCGAGCGACATCGCGTCGTGACCGGCACGCGAGAACAGCTCCATCGGGGCTGCTTCGCCCGTCGACTCGATGCCCGCGCGGACGGCGTCCATCAGCCGCGGCGCACAGAACACGGCGGGCGCCCGGTGCACCTCGGTCGGCTCGACGCTCACCCCGCGGCGCTCCCCGATGAGGGCGAACGCCTTGGTGATCTCGTCCCAGACCTCGTCGCGGCCTTCGTCGAACTCCCCGCGGAGGTCGACCGAGAACCGTGCGAGCCCCGGGACGACGTTGACCGCACCGGGTTCGACGGTCATGGTGCCGACCGTCCCGACGTGCTGGGACGCCCGACAGATCCGTTCCACGGCGAGCGCGGCCTCGGCCGCGGCGAGCAGCGCGTCGTGCCGTCGCTCGTACGGGGTGCCGCCGGCGTGCCGGGCCTCACCCACGGCCTCGACCGTGAAGCGCCGGGCGCTCGCGATGCTCGTGACGACGCCGAGTGCCTGCCCGGCCTGCTCGAGGTACGGCCCCTGCTCGATGTGCGCCTCGAGGTACCCCGCGAGTGCGGCCGGGTCCGCCGCGGCGTCGCCGACCCGCGACGGGTCGAGCCCGAAGTCCTCGAACGCCCGGCGGAGGGTGACCCCCTCGCCGTCGGCCAGGTCCCACCACGACTCGTCCCAGACGCCCGCGACGGCCGAGGACCCGAGCAGCGCCTTGCCGAACCGCGTGCCCTCCTCGTCGGAGAACGCGATGACCTCGAGCGCGACGGGCAGCGGCCCGGCGGCGGTCAGTCGGGCGACGGTGCGGACGGCCATCAGGACCCCGACGATCCCGTCGTAGCGTCCGGCGTCGACCACGGTGTCGAGGTGCGAGCCGAGCAGGAGCACCGGGGCGTCCGCCGTGGCACCGTCGACACGGCCGTGCAGGTTGCCGGCGGCGTCCTGCCAGGTCGTGAGCCCGGCGTCCTGCATCCACCCGGCGACGATCGCGTTCACCCGGGCGTGCTCGGGCGACAGGTAGACGCGGGTGATGCGGCCGGTCTCCTCGGTGACCAGGGCGAGTTCGTCGCACCAGCGCGCGACGAGCTCGGCGTCGGCGGTGGCCTGCTCGGTGGCGTGCACCGCGGGCGCGGCGCTCACGCGGGCACCCCGACGGCCGAGCCCGCGTAGACGTCCAGCGCCGCGTCGACGCCACCGCCCTGCGGCACCGCGTGGCCGGCCCGGCGCAGCGCGTGCTCGAGCGCGGCGAGCGTCGTCACGACGGCGTCCTTCCGGGCGTTGTAGCCCATGGTGCCGATCCGCCAGACCTTGCCGTGCAACGGTCCGAACGACGTCCCGATCTCGATGCCGTGGTCGTCGAGCATCGATGCCCGGACCTGGTCGCCGACGACGTCCGACGGGATCTCGACGGCGACGACGTTGTGCATCTTGTGCCCGAGGTCCCCGAAGACCCCGAGTCCGAGGGCGCGGACCCCGGCGAGCATGGCGCTGCCGGCGGTCTCGTGCCGGGCGATGACGGCGTCGCGGCCTTCCTCGAGCAGGATGCGGGCGCACTCGTTCGCGGCGTAGAGCATCGACGCCGCCTCGGTGTGGTGGTTGAGCCGGCGCGGGCCCCAGTAGTCGAGGATCATCGCCAGGTCGAGGTAGTTCGAGCGGATCGGTTCGTCGGACACGTCGTCACCGGGTTCACGGATGCCGGCCTCGACGCTGCGGCGCTGGTCGAGGACCGCCACCGCGCGCGGTGACACCGTGAGCGGCGCGCTGCCGGACGGGCCGCCGAGGCACTTCTGCAGCCCGGCGCTCACCGCGTCGATCCCCCAGGCGTCGACCTCGAGCGGGTTGCCCCCGATGGTCGCGGTGGCGTCGGTGTAGAACAGGACGCCGTGCCGGTCGCAGATCGCACCGAGCTCGTCGAGCGGCTGGTTCATCGTCGTCGAGGTGTCGCCCTGAACGATCGCCAGGACCTTCGGACGGACACGGACGATCGCGTCCTCGATCGCGGTCGGCGTGAACACCTGACCCCAGTCGGTCTCGATCGTGTGGACCTCGGCCCCGGCGCGCCCGGCGATCTCGGCGAGCAGGTGTCCGAAGCGGCCGAACACCGGTACGAGCACGCGGTCCCCCGGGGCGAGCAGCGACACCAGTGCCGCTTCGATCCCGGCGCGCGAGGTCCCGTCGACGAGGACGGTCGCCTCGTTCGCGGTGCCGAACACCCGCCGGTACAGCTCCTGTGTCTCGTTCATCGTGGTGGTCATCCACGGGTCGTACTGCCCGACGAGCGGGGTGGACAGGGCGCGGAGCACCCGCGGGTCGGCGGTGATCGGCCCCGGCCCCATGAGCAGACGGGCGGGCGGGTTCACAGGGAGCATGTTCGGTCCTCTCGTTCCGGTGGAGATCGTATCGGAACGATCGTTACAGCGGTGTTTCGGCGGGTGCGGTGACCGGACGCGTGACGAGCCGACCCGCGACGGACGTGACGCCGGCGTCCGACGACGCGACCAGCTGCCCGCGCAACCAGGTCTCGGTGACGCGGCCCCGCGCCTCCAGGCCGGCGAACGCGGAGACCGGGTTGCGGTGTTCGAGCCCGGCCACGTCGATGACGGCCGTGGCGGACGGGTCGAACACCGCGAAGTGGGCGAGCGCTCCGGGTGCGATGCGGCCGCGGTCGGCGAAGCCGGCGAGCGCCGCCGGTCCGGTGGTGAACAGTGGCAGCAGCTCGCCGAGCGCGACGCCGCGGCGGATCCCTTCCGTCCAGACCGCGCGGAACCCGACCTGCAGGCCGGCGATCCCGCCCCACGCGAGCCCCCAGTCGTCGGTCTTCAGGTCCGCCGTGGAGGGCGAGTGGTCGGACACGATCATGTCGATCGTGCCGTCGAGCACCCCCTGCCAGAGGGCGTCGCGGTTCGCGTCGTCACGGATCGGCGGGCAGCACTTGTACTCGGTCGCGCCGTCCGGGATCGTGCCCGCCTCGAACGCGAGGTAGTGCGGACAGGTCTCGACCGTGATCCGGACCCCGTCCGCCCTGGCCGCTCGGATCATCGGCAGGGCCCCGGCGTCGGACAGGTGCAGGATGTGGACGCGCGCGCCGGTCGCCCGTGCGCCCTCGATGACCCGCGCGATCGCGGATCGTTCAGCGTCGACCGGGCGGGTGACGAGGAAGTCCTCGTAGTGGCCGCCGAGCGCGTCGTGGTCGACCAGGAACTCCGGGTCCTCGGCGTGCACGATGAGGAGCGCGTCGATGCGGGCGACCTCCTCGATCGCGGCACGCAGCTGCGGACCGTCGAGGTGCGGGAACTCGTCGACGCCGGACGGCGCCGTGAAGCACTTGAACCCGAAGACGCCGGCGTCGTGCAGCTGGTCGAGGGATCCGAGGCTCGCGGGGATCGCTCCGCCCCAGAAGCCCACGTCGACGGCGACCCGCCCCTCGGCGCTCGCGCGCTTGACGTCGAGTGCCTCGATGGTCGTCGTCGCCGGGATGGAGTTGAGCGGCATGTCGATGATGGTCGTCACGCCGCCGAGCGCGGCGGCCCGGGTGGCGGAGGCGAAGCCCTCCCACTCGGTGCGTCCGGGTTCGTTGACGTGCACGTGGGTGTCGACCAGTCCGGGGAGCAGCACCTGCCCGTCGGGTACGCGACGGTCGTCGCGGGCGGCGACGTCCGCGTCGAGCGGGAGGAGGTCGGCGACGCGGCCGTCGCGGACGACGACCGCGGCCGGGCGGAAGGCGCCGTCGATCCAGGTGCGCTCGGCGCGGAGGACGAGGTCGGCGCGGTCGGCGCTCTCAGCGCTGTCGACGCTGTCGGCCTGGAGGCGCGTCATGCGTCCGCCCCGACCGTCGCGTCCGCCGCCGGCTGGCGTTCGAACCCCGCGAGCAGTCCCGACATCGGCTTCGCGGGCGGGGCGGCGTACTCCCCGTGCTTCCCCGTCGTCAGGCCGAGCCGCACGAGCGACTCGGCGAGCACCGTGGCCGCGGCCACCCCGTCGACCACGGGCGCACCGATCGCCCGGGACACCTCGGCGCAGAAGTCCGCCATCCCGGCGCACCCGAGCACGACCGCGTCCGCGCCGCCCGCGATGACGGCCCGGCACTCCTCGATCACCAGGGCGCGGGCGTCCGAGGTCGGGTCCTCCAGGCGGAGCACCGGCACCTCGCACGCCCGGATCTCGGTGACGAGCGAGGCGAAGCCGTACCGCTCGGCGAGCTCGTGCGCCCGCCCGACGGTCCGGCCGAGGGTGGTGACGACGCCGAAGCGCCGTCCGAGCAGCGCCGCCGCGTGGAAGCCCGCCTCGGCGATCCCGATGACGGGTCCGGAGGCGGCCTCCCGCGCGGCGTCGAGGCCCGGGTCCCCGAAGCAGGCGACGACGTACGCGTCCACCCCCTGCTGCTCGCCGATCGCGATCTGCTCGAGGAGCCCCGGCACGGCCAGGGCCTCCTCGTAGTGGCTCTCGATGGACGCCGGCCCCATGGAGGGCGTGACGGCCTCGACGATCGTGCCGGGCCCGGCGACCGCGGCGGCGGCGGTGCCGATCGCCGCGGTCATCGAGCTCGTGGTGTTGGGGTTGACGACGCGGATGCGCATCGGGGTCCTTCCGGTGGTGCGGGCGGTGCGGTGGTGCGGGTGGTTCAGGCGCGGCCGGCTGCTGCCCCGTCGTCGACCGTGGGGTCGTCGGCGGCGAGCTCCGGCATGCTCGGACGAGCACGCTCCAGGCCCCAGAAGACCACGAGTCCGAGTGCGCACCCGATGAACCAGCTGTAGTTCGACAGCCACGGGACGACGCCGAGGACCGAGGGCAGGACCGCGCTGGCGACCGAGACCACCCCGGTGACGACGAGCGTCCAGATCGCGTTCGGGTTGAAGCCCTTCGCGTACCAGTACCGCGCGCTCGGGTCCTTCGTGTACATGTCGTCGACCGCCACGCGCTGCTTCGCGACGATGTAGTAGCCGGCGATGAGGATGCCGAACAGCGGGCCGATCAGGGCGCCGAGCACCCCGAGCGTGTAGAGGATCGCTTGGTCGTTGCCGTACCAGTTCCACGGGGTGAGGAGCACGGAACCGACCGCCGCGATCATGCCGCCGGCACGCCAGCTGATCTTCCGCGGTGCCACGTTCGAGAAGTCGAAGGCGGGGCTGATGAAGTTCGCGACGATGTTGATGCCGACCGTGGCGGTGACGAACGTCAGGCCGCCGAGCAGGATGGCGAACGGGGCGCCGATCGCCTGCACGGTCTCGATGGGGTCGGTGATGAGCTTGCCGAACACCGGCACCGTGGCGCTGGCGCAGAGCACGGTGAGCACCGAGAAGAACAGGAAGTTGATCGGCAGGCCCCAGAGGTTGCCGCGCTTGACCGCACCGTAGGACTTCGCGTACCGGGAGAAGTCGCCGAAGTTCAGCATCGGGCCGGAGAAGTAGCTCACGACGAGCGCGATCGCCGAGAGCATCACTGGGATGCTCGCGCCGAACGAGAGCGGCTCCCCCGCGGACAGCGTGAACGAGATGTTCCCGATGCCCGCCTGGCTGACCAGGTACACGGCGAGGGCGATCATCACGACGTAGACGGCCGGTCCTGCCCAGTCGATGAACTTCTTGATCGCGTCCATGCCCATCCAGAACAGCGCGCCCTGGGCCACCCAGAGGATCGCGTACGAGATCCAGCCGAGCGCGGACAACCCGAGGAACGAGTGCTCGAGCAGGCCGGCCGACGCCGGGATGAACTTGAGGAAGATGATGTTGAGGGACTGCGCAGCGAGGAACGTCTGCACCCCGTACCACGCCATCGCGATGAGGCCGCGGATGATCGCGGGGACGTTCGCACCGAGGACCCCGAACACCGCACGGTTGATCACCGGGTACGGCACCCCGGTGCGCTGGGACGGCTTGGCGACGAGGTTCGCGAACACCTGCACGATGAGGATGCCGACCACCAGGGCGATGAGCACCTGCCAGCTGGCGATTCCGAGGGCGAAGAGCGACCCGGCGGTGACGTACCCGCCGACCGAGTGCACGTCGGACATCCAGAAGGCGAAGATGTTGTAGCTCGTCCACGTCTGCTTGCGCAGCGGGGCGAGGTCCTCGTTGGTGAGTGCCGGGTCGTACCCGGGCTTGACGACGCCGGCACCCGCTGGGGCTGCCGTCGTGAGGGGGGCGTGGGGCGCGGCGACCGGGGTCGCGATCTCTGTAGCCATGGCGTCCTCCGAAGGAGTGGGAAGGGCGAGCGGTGCCCGCCTCTGCCACGAAGCTACGGAGCCTCTTCGAGCCGCCCGTTTCCCCTGTGTAACGGTCGTGTGACACGCCACCCGACTTGGAACGGTCGTTCCAGGACGGGTGCGCGGTGCGGGCTGCGGCTTGCCGCACGGAAGGCGCACGCGCTGCCGAACGCCTGCCGCGGCAGGCTCGGCCGGTGGTACCAATCACCCATGACCAGGGGAATCAGGATCGATCACGTGGGCGTCACGGTGCCGGACATCGACGCAGCCACGGCGTTCTTCGTGGCGGCGTTCGACGCCGTCGTCCTGTACGACATGCGCTGCCGCACCGAGGCACCGAACAGCTCGCCGGAGGCACACCGCTACCTCGGCATCCCACCGACCATGGCGCAGGGGGCGATGCGGATGCTCGCCCTCCCCGAGGGCCCCGGACTCGAGCTGTTCGAGTACCTCGGCCCGGACCAGCACGGCGCCGCGCACCCGTCCGACCTCGGCTGGCAGCACCTGGCGATCTACGCGGACGACCTCGACGATGCCCTCGCCCGGGTCGAGGCGGCCGGGGGCACGCGCAACTCGGACCCGCGCGACCTCCGCGGGCTCGAGGCGGGCGACGGCAACCGGTTCGTCTACACCCGCACGCCGTGGGGGTCGACGCTCGAGCTCGTCAGCTACCCGTCGCCGCAGCCGTACCTGCTGAGCGCGCCCCGGGCGAAGTGGGCGCCGTGGCCGATCGCTGCGGACGCCCTCCCGATGCCGCTGTGACCCACGCCCGGGTGGGGCGGCCGCTCAGGGCGTGCGGGAACGCCGCGCCCACCGGGTGGAACCCGGCGCTGCGGTAGAGCAGGAGGGCCGGCGCGTTGTCGTCGAGCACGTGGAGCAGACACCGCCGGTGCCCGGCACACTCGGCAGCGTCGACCGCGGCGCCGATCAGCGACCGGCCGAGCCCCCGCCCCTGTGCACGCGGGTCCACGGCGAGCAGCGAGAGGTACGCGGCGTCGAGGTCGCCGGTCACGCCGGAGCCCGGATCGGTCACGAGCGCGAAGCCACCCAGGCCGGCATCGTCGACCGCGACGACCAGGGCCACGCGCGGCACGGTGAACTCGGCGGCCGCCCGCTGCCGGACCGCCTCCGACTCCCGCACGCCGTCACGCGCCGCGACCGCCGTCACCCAGAGGTCGACACACGCCGGTACCTCGTCCTCGGTCGCGGCTCGCACGACGACGGACGCTCCACTCACCCGGTCAGCCCACGGCGGAGCGCTGGCCGATCCGGAACGATGCGCCCCGGTGCTCGTCCGGCAGGCGGTCGCCGCGGCCGTGCAGCTTGTGGCGGAGCGACCCCTGCTCGTAGCCCTCGGGGTAGACACCCCGCGCGCGGAGCTCGGGGATCACGAACTCGATGACGTCCTCCCACGTGCCCGGGGTCACCGCGTACGCCAGGTTGAACCCGTCGACGTCGGTCAGCTCCTGGATCTCCTGCAGCCGGTCGGCGATCGTCGCTCCGCCACCGACCGCCACCGGCCCGAGTCCGCCGATCGCCGTGTGCCGGGCCAGGTCGCGGATCGTCCACGAGCTGCCGTCCTCGCCGGTCGCCGCAGCGATGTTCGCCGCCGCCGACTGGATCGCGTTCGACTCGACGTCCCCGAGGGGCTCGTCGAGGTCCCACTGCGACAGGTCGACACCCATCCACCCGGAGTTGAGCACGAGCGCCCCGAGCTCGGAGGCGTACGACAGGTAGTCCTCGTACTTCGCCTGGGCCAGCTCGTCGGTGGCGTCCGTGATCACGGTGAGCAGCGTGTAGACGCGAGCGGCGTACCGGTCGCGACCAGCTGCCTCCAGAGCGTCACGGACCTTCGCGACGGTCGACGCGAGCTGGTCGACGGTCGGTGCGCCCACGAAGACGGCTTCGGCGTTCTCCGCTGCGAAGCGGATGCCGCGCGGCGACGCGCCGGCCTGGTAGATGACGGGCGACCGCTGCACCGACGGCTCGGACAGGTGGATCCCCGGCACGTCGAAGTGCTCGCCGTGGTGCTCGATCGGGTGCACCTTCGTCGGGTCGGTGAAGACGCCGGTCTCGCGGTCCTCGACGACGGCGTCGTCCTCCCACGAGCCCTCCCACAGCTTGTAGAGGACCTCGAGGTACTCGTCCGCGACGTCGTAGCGGTCGTCGTGCGACAGCTGGTCCGTCTGCCCCATGTTCCGCGCCGCACTCGGCAGGTAGCCGGTCACGACGTTCCAGCCGACACGGCCCTTCGTGAGGTGGTCGAGCGTCGAGATGCGGCGGGCGAACGGGTACGGGTGCTCGTAGGCGGTGCCGGCCGTGATGCCGAAGCCGAGGTGCTCGGTCACCGACGCCATCGCGGAGACGAGCAGGATCGGGTCGTTCACCGGTACCTGCGAGCCGGTCCGGAGCGCGGCCTCGTTCGAGTCGCCGTACACGTCGTACGTCCCGAGGACGTCCGCGATGAAGATCCCGTCGAAGTTCCCCCGCTCCAGCAGCTGCGCCAGACCGGTCCAGTACGACAGGTCGTTGTAGTGGCGCGACCGGTCACGCGGGTGCCGCCAGAGCCCGGAGGACTGGTGCGCCACGCAGTTCATGTCGAACGCGTTGAACCGGATCTGCCGCTTGCCGCTGCTGGAGGTCACGGGCGCGACGTTACGTGCCGACGACCCCGTGGTCACGCACCGTGACGAAGCGTGACGCGCGACCGGTCAGCGGGCCGCGGTCGCCTCGCGGACGGCGGCCTCAGCCGCGACCCACGCGAGCATGCCGCACTTGACGCGCATCACGAACTTCGAGACGCCGTGGAAGGCGACGAGGTCCTCGAGGACGTCCTCGTCGGGTTCACCGGCGCCGCGGGACCGCATCATCGTGCGGAAGTCCTCGGTGAGCGCCAGGAGCTCAGAGACCGTCCGCCCGACGGCCATGTCGGTGAGCACCGAGGCCGAGGCCATCGAGATGGAGCAGCCGTCACCCTGCCAGGCGAGGTCCGCGATGCGGTCCGTGCCGGGCTCGAGCCGGACGCGCACGGTGATCTCGTCGCCGCACGTGGGGTTCCGTTCGAAGTGCTCGGCGTCGGCGGCGTCGAGCAGACGATCGCCGTGCCGGGCCTTCGCGTGGTCGAGGATGACCTGCTGGTACAGCGAGTCGAGGGCGCTCACGACACTGCTCCTTCGGCGCCGAAGTAGGCGCGGATCTCGCCGACGGCGGTCAGGAACCGGTCGACGTCCTGCTCCGTCGTGTACACGTAGGTGCTCGCACGGCTGGTGGCGACGAGACCGAGTCGACGGTGCAACGGTTGGGCGCAGTGGTGGCCGGAGCGGACCGCGATGCCCTGCGCGTCGAGGTACTGCGAGACGTCGTGCGCGTGCACGCCGTCGACGTCGAACGACACGAGGCCGGACCGCGGCACGTCGACGGGCGGACCGACGGTGCGGATGCCGGGGATCGCCGCGAGGCCCTCGAGCAGACGGCGCGCGAGGTGCTCCTCGTGGGCGCGGACACGTTCCGTGCCGATGGCCTGCAGGTACCGGACGGCCTCGGCGAGCGCGACGGCCTGGGACACCGGCTGGGTGCCGGCCTCGAAGCGCTCGGGCGCCGGCATGAAGTCGGTGTGCTCCATCGTCACCGTGGTGATCATCGACCCGCCCGTCCGGAACGGGGGCAGGGCGTCGAGGAGTTCGTGGCGCCCCCAGAGCACGCCGATGCCGTTGGGTCCGAGCATCTTGTGGCCGGAGAACGCGGCGAAGTCGACGCCGAGCGCCTGCACGTCGAGGGGTCGGTGCGGCGCGGACTGGCAGGCGTCGAGGACGACGAGCGCACCGTGCGCGTGGGCCGCCGCGACGACGGCGGACACCGGCGCGATCATGCCCGTGACGTTGGAGACGTGCGCGAACGCGACGACCTTCGTGCGGTCCGAGATCAGGGCGACGGCTGCCTCGGCGGTCCAGGTGCCGTCGTCGGCGACCGGCACCCACCGGAGGGTCGCCCCCGTCAGCTCGGCGAGTTCCTGCCACGGGACGAGGTTGGCGTGGTGCTCGGCCTCGGTGACGAGGACCTCGTCGCCCGGACCGATCCGGAAGCGCTCGGCCGCCGCTCCTCCGCGGCCACGGCTGGCGTTCGCGATGCCGTACGCCACGAGGTTGAGGGCGTCCGTGGCGTTGCTCGTCCACACGACCTCGTTGGGTGACGCCGCGCCGATGAAGCCGGCGACGGTGGCTCGGGCGTCCTCGTAGGCGTCGGTGCTCAGCGCGGCGAGGGTGTGGGCACCACGGTGGACGGCGGCGTTGTCCTGCTCGAGGAACCGGCGCTCGGCGTCGAGGACCTGGCGGGGTCGTTCTGCCGTCGCCCCGGAGTCGAGGTACGCGAGGGGGAATCCGTTGACCTCCTGCTGGAGGATCGGGAAGTCCCGCTTGATCGCCTCGACCTCGGACTCGGTGAGCGGTTGGTTCGGCGCCACGACTGTCACCTCCCCATGGTGGTCCCTCGTGGTGCGCACGTCCAGTCGGCAGGATATATCAGTATTATGACCATAAAGGCTTGTCACCATATAAATCCGATATGTATGCTGTTCACCGAGTTCGGACACGACCCGGACCGACGTGAGGACGAGACCATGCGCACCACGACACGACCCGACATCGATTCGGCCGTCGCCGAGTACACGGACGCCGTGGACGACGGCCTGGTCCACATCGCGGACGCCGTCCGACGGCACGCGACCCGCGAGATCGCGGCGTCCTCCGGTCTCTCGAGCACCGCGGCGGAGGAGGTCTTCGAGCACGCCGTCGAGGACCGTTCGTCGACGGTCCCGATCATCGTCGCCTGACCGCCCCACGGCGAAGGGCCCCGGACCGCTCGGTCCGGGGCCCTTCGTGTCGCGCGACTACTCGTTGCCGATCTGCTTGTCGGCGGCGTCGCGTGCGCCCTCGATCTTGTCGTCGAACTTGCCGCCCGTCGCCTTCTTCACCGCGTCGGCGACACCGTCGAGCACCTTGTCGCTGATGCCCTCGGCCTTCTCGCTCTTCAGGGCGTCCTGGACCTTCCCGTCCTTCAGGAAGTCCTGGGCCTTCTTCGTGATGTCGTCGAACCCCGCCATCGGGTGCTCCTCGCCTCGGTGCGGAGCCCTGCGCCCCGTCATGGCGCCGATGGTAGGCCCGATGTCCGGGATGTGCGCGGGATCGTGACGAACTGTTCAGACCATCTGTGCGCTGCGCCGACGGGCCAGGACGTAGCCGACCGCGACCGATCCGGAGACGGCGAGCAGCGAGGGGATGAGGATGTCGGTCCCCTGCTGCGTGAACTCGACGACGAGCACGAGGGCGGTGAAGGGTGCCCGCATCGTCGTCGCGAGGAACGCCGCGGCGCCGATGAACGCGAACGCCGTGAGGCTCGGACCGTCGGTGGGCCAGAGCAGGAGCCAGAGACCACCGAGGCCGCCGCCGACGGCCGAGCCGATCGCGATGGACGGGGTGAGCGTGCCCCCGACGGCTCCGGCACCGATGGTGGCCGAGGTCGTGATCGTCCGGATGACGCCGAGGACGAGGAGGAACACGATCGGCGACAGACCAGCGACCGAACCGGCGTCGAGGGAGGAGTTCATGGCGACGAGCCCGAGTGCCCGACCGTTGCCGAGGATCTCCGGGAAGGGCACCGCGATGAGCCCCACCATCGCGAAGACGACGGGGAGCACGACGAGCAGGTGCCACCCCTTCGGCGCGAGCCCCTGCAGCCGGTTCGTGAGCTTCACGAAGCCGACCCCGGCGAAGCCCAGCACGGGGCCGACGATCACGGCCCAGACGAGCAGGGACGGCGAGAGGTGCATCGCGGGCACGTGGTACAGGACCTCGTCCGGGATGACGAGGCGGGCGACGAACGCCGCGACCGCACTCGTGGCGAACGCCGGCAGCGCGGTCGCGAAGGTCAGTTCACCGAGCAGGACCTCGACCGCGAACAGTGCACCCCCGAGCGGGACGTCGTACACGGCAGCGAGACCGGCGGCCGCACCGCAGGCGACGAGGATCTTCGTCTCGCGGGCCGTCAAGCCGGCCCGTGCGGTGACGAGCTGGGCCAACCAGGCACCGATCTCACGCGGCGCCACCTCCTTGCCGATGGAGGCGCCGAGGCCCACGGCGAGGATCTGCACGCCGGCGTTGGCGACCGTGGCCAGGGCGGGCATCCGCTTGCCGCCGACGGCTGCCGGCACGGACACGATCGGTCGACCCCAGCGGCGCAGCGCCCACCAGGCGAACCCGGTCAGGACACCGGCGGCGACGAGGGCCAGGAAGCGGTTCAGCGCCGAGGGGGCGTCGGCTGCCTCGAGGTGTCCGCCGAACGGGTACCCGAACGCGACGAACTGGATGAGCTGCAGGGCGAGCCAGACGGAGACGCCGGCGATGCCGCCCGCGACCCCGACGAGGCCGGTGACCACGGCGAGCTTGAGGGCCCAGACAGGGGTCGCGCGCGTCGCGTGTCCGGTGTGCGGCATATCGGGAAGCCTACTGGCTCGCCCCGCCCGGACCGGACACGCGAGGACCCGCAGTGATCAGTCGAAGAGCTCGCTCAGCCAGTTGCCCCGACGCTTCTTGCCGTACCCGTACTGCTGCTGGCCGTACCCGGGCTGGCCGTACTGCTGCCCGTACCCGGGCTGCCCGTACCCACGACGCCCCTTGTCCCACGACCCGGGCGAACCGGGCGACCCCGGCGAGGCGTACCCGTTGCGGGGCACGGCCATCCCGGGTGCGTACGCCGGCTGCGGGTACGGGCTGCCGGACTGCGGGAAGGCGGAGTCCGGCACGGCCCGCTGCGCCTGCGGTGCCGGCGGCGTCGTCTGCGCGGGTCCGCCCGAGGCGCGCTCGATGATCTTGTCGAGTTCACCGCGGTCGAGCCACACACCCCGGCACTCGGGGCAGTAGTCGATCTCGATGCCGGACCGCTCCGACATCACGAGGGTGGCCTGGTCGTTGGGGCACTGCATGGGGAGGTCCTTCCGAGCGGAGGCGCCGGTCGAGGCGCTTCCTGTGATCCTGGCCAGGTTCCATGGGGCGACCATGCGAAGGACCTGGACGGACCCGGTGAGACGACCCGCGCCTCCAGGCCCGATGCCCCGCTGCGGTCAGACGGCCGTCAGCCGGAACGGCACCACGCAGTCCGCCGGCACGAGCGGCGGCTGCAGGCCGACGCGCTCGAGCGCACTCCCCCGGAACACCCGCTCGCCGTCCCACCACGCGGGTGCCGAGATCCCGTGGCCGTCCCCGACGACGACCGGGTCGACGCGGTACGCCGTGTCGGGGTCCAGGTCGCGGAAGGTGATGCGCCCGGTGCCCGACACCTCGGACCGTCCGACGCTCGCGAAGAAGAACAGCGCCTCCCGCTTGTCCGCGGCGACGGTGCCGGAGACGAGACGGGAGCCGTCCACCTCGTCCACCCGGACCAGGTCCCCACCGTGCAGGAGCCCCCGCCACTCCTGGTACAGCGCGATCCACTCGGCCAGCTCGGACTCCTCGGCCGGGGTCGCCTGCGCGAGGTCCCACTCGATGCCGAAGTGCCCGACGATCGCGGTGCCCGCGCGGAACGCGAGGTCGTGCACCCGGCCCGTCGTGTGGTTCCGCCCGCTCGCGACGTGCGAGCCGAGGAGCTCCGGCGGCAGGAGCTGCTGCGTCCACCGGTGCATCTGCTGCCGTTCCAGCGGATCGATGTCGTCCGACACCCACACGCGGTCGGTGTGCTCCAGGACGCCGAGGTCGACCCGGGCACCACCCGACGAGCACGACTCGATCTCGAGCGTCGGGAAGCGTTCCCTGAGCGTGGCCATGAGCCGGTAGGCGGCGAGGGTCTGCTCGTGCACGGCCGCAGAGCCGCCCGGGTGACCGGCCTCGACGAGGTCGCGGTTGTGGTCCCACTTCACGTACTCGATGCCGTACTCGCCGATGATCGCCGTCATCCGCTCGAGCACGTGGGCGAAGGCCTCCGGGATCGCGAGGTTCAGCACCTGCTGGTGGCGCGACCGGATCGGCAGGCGGCCGTCGGCCTGCAGGATCCACTCCGGGTGGGCACGGGCGAGGTCGCTGTCCTCGTTGACCATCTCCGGCTCGAACCACAGCCCGAACTCCATGCCGAGGGCCCGCACGCGGTGCACGATCGGGCCGAGGCCGTCCGGCCAGACGTCCTCGTCGACGTACCAGTCACCGAGGCCGGCGTGGTCGTTGCGACGGTGTCGGAACCAGCCGTCGTCGAGGACCCAGCGCTCGACCCCGAGCCGGGCGGCCCGTTCCGCGAGGTCGGTCAGGCGGGCGAGGTCGTGGTCGAAGTACACGGCCTCCCAGACGTTGAGGGTCGTCGGGCGCGGGGTCCTCGGGTGCTGCGGGCGGCTGCGGAGCCAGCGGTGGAACCGGCGGGCCTGGTCGTCGAGGCCGTCCCCGTACGCGGCGTACACCCACGGGCCCTCGTAGGTCTGCCCGGTGTCGAGCCGGACCTCACCGGGAAGGAGCAGCTCGCCGCCTCCGACGACCTGCCGACCGGTCGCCAGGCGCTCGGCGACGTGCCGGTGGTTGCCGCTCCAGGCGGTGTGCACGCCCCACACCTCCCCGCGGGCGAAGCCGAAGCCGGGCGTCCCGACGCTCAGGACGGTCGCCGCGTCGGCCCCCGTGCGGCCCTTCCGCCCCTCGCGCTCGTGCGTGCCGACGACGAGCTCGCGTCGCTGCGGCGTGCGTTCCTTGCCCCAGCGGCCGGCGAAGTCGAGGACCTCGCGGGCGCGGGACGGGATCGGGAACGCCAGGGTGAGGTCGTCGACGGTGTACGTGCCCACGGCGGTGTTCGTGACGGCGGCACGGGTGCGGACGAGCCCGGAGGCGAGCACCTCGACCGTCAGGCGGAGGGCGAGACCGGCGGTGCGGTCCACCGCGTGGGCGGTCACAGTGCCCGGGCCCCGGCCGGGGTCGACCTCGAGCTGCTCCACCGTGAACGCCGGCGACCAGTCCCGTCCGTCCCGGTGCCCGGACAGCCCAGGACGCCCGGTCCACCCGCGGTGCGGCTCGGGCAGGATCGCCAGGCGGACCGGCACGTCGGCCTCGTTCGGTGCGACGGGTGCCACGTCGGCGGACGCCAGGGCGGCGAGCTCGGCGTCGTCGAGCGGGCCGAGGGCCGCACCCCAGTGCACGACCGCCGGCAGCGCGTCGTCGCGGCAGTCGAGGACGAGGGAGACGCCCCCGGCGGTGAGGTGGACGACGTCGTTCGTGGACACCGCCCCAGTCTCCATCAGAACCAGCGTTTGACCTTGAACACCACCCAGAGGACCGCCGCGAAGAGCACCATCGCCACGATCGCCAGCGGGTACCCCCAGGGCCACTGCAGCTCGGGCATGTGCGTGAAGTTCATGCCGTAGATCGCCGCGACGAGCGTCGGCGCGAACAGGATCGCCGCCCACCCGGAGATCTTCTTGGTGTCGTCGTTCTGCTTCTGCGCCGCCAGGGTCGAGTCGACCGTCAGGGCGTTCTGCAGCAGCTGCCGGAAGGTGTCGAGGCGTTCGACGGTCCTGATGGCGTGGTCGAGGACGTCGCGGAACCGGCGCTGCATCTCCACCGGCAGGTGGTACTTCTCGGCGCCCCGGTGCAGGTTCTCGATCATGTACACGAGCGGCCGGGCGGCCCGCTGGAAGTCGACGACCTCGCCGAACAGCTCGTAGATGCGTCGGGAGACCCCGGCCTCGCCCGCGAACAGCTGGTCCTCGATCTGGTTGATGTCCTCTTCGAGCCCGTCGATCACCGGCACGTAGCCGTCGACGATCGAGTCCATCAGCGCCCAGAGCTGCGCCTGGGGCCCCACCGTCACGAGGCCCGGCTTGCCGCTCATCCGCTGCAGGGCCCGCGGGACGGTCTGCTTGCCCCGCGGATCCGCCTGCACGACCGCGAGGAAGAACTCCTCGCCGACGAACGCGTGCACCTCGCCGAACTCGACCTCCTCCGCCTGGTCGTTGTAGAGCGCCGGCTTCAGGACGACGAACAGCGTCTTGCCGTAACGCTCGAGCTTCGGGCGCTGGTGGCCCTCGGCCGAGTCCTCCACCGCGAGCTCGTGCAGGCCGAGGGCGACCGCGACGTCGCCGAGCTCCTGCGCGTCGGGCTGGTGCAGGACGATGCACGCGCTGGCACCCTGGTCCTCGAGCATCCGGAAGGTGTCGTCGAGCGAGGGACTCGGGATCGGAGCGATCCGGTCGACGTAGACGGTGTTCAGCTCGACGGTCACGTGCCCACCGTACGCAGGCTGCGCGGCAGCCGCCGGGCGCGACCCGCTGACGGCCTGGAGGCGCGTGGCGGCCCCGCCCCGTGCCTCCAGGCCGTCCCGTCCCCCGTCTGCTGGACGTGCGCTGCGCGCCGGGGCCGCGCACGCGCCTACGGTGCAGGTCATCAGCATGCTGACGAAAGGGGCTGACATGCAGAGGATCTGGAAGCGGATCGCGGTCGCGGTGAGCGCGGTCGTCGCGGTGGTCGGCGCGTTCGTCGGCTCCGGGGCAGCCGGCGGGACCCCGATCCAGGACGCTGCGGACGGGGCGCTGTCGGCGTCCTCCACTGCCATCGCACCGGACGGGCCGGCGTTCTCGATCTGGAGCGTCGTCTACGTCGGCCTGCTGGCGTACGCGATCCGGCAGTGCTTCCGCACGGCGGACGACGACCGGCACGCGCGGCTCACCCTGCCCGTCGTGCTGTCCCTGCTGCTCAACGCGGCGTGGATCCTGTCCGTGCAGTTCGGGTTCCTGTGGCTGAGCGAACCGATCATCGTGGCGCTGCTCGCGGTGCTGGTGTGGACGTTCGTGCTGCTGCGGCGCTCCCGACCGTCGGGCGTCGTCGAGGCGATCGTCACCGACGGGACCTTCGGGCTCTACCTCGGGTGGGTCTGCGTCGCGACGGCGGCGAACACGGCCGCGGTGCTGACGGAAGCGGGCTTCCGGGGCTTCGGGCTGGGCCAGGACCTCTGGGGTGTCGTCGTCGCGCTCGTCGCCGGGCTCGTCGGGGTCCTGCTCGCGGTGTGGGGTCGAGGGCGCCTGGCACCGACGGCGTCGCTCGCGTGGGGGCTGGCGTGGGTCGCGGTCGCGCGGCTCGACGGGCCGCTCGTGTCGACGCCGACCGCCGTCGCCGCGGTGGTGGCCGCGGCTGCGGCGGTCGTCGTGACGCTCGCGGTGCGCGCCCGGGCGGGGTGGCGCGGCGCGGCCGTCGGCGGCGGCGGCGGCGGCGAAGCGACAATCCTCGCCCACTGAGCCTCGTTCCTCCCGCGAAAGCGACAGATCCCCGCCGGATTCCGGCGGGGATCTGTCGCTTTTGCGAACCGGCGGCGGCGGCACGGCGCCGCCGCGGGCGGGCGGCGCGCTCAGCGCGCTGCGGCCACCAGGCCGTGCGCGGCCGCGACGGCCTCGTTGACGACCTGCCCCGCGTGCACGTTCACCCCGAGCGCGAGCGCCGGGTCCGCCGCGGTCGCCGCCTCCCAGCCCTGGTTCGCGATCGCCACGGCGTACGGCAGCGTCGCGTTCGTCAGCGAGATCGTGCTGGTGCGGGGCACGGCTCCGGGCATGTTCGCCACGCAGTAGTACACCGAGTCGTGCACGGCGAAGGTCGGGTCGTCGTGGGTGGTCGGGTGGGAGCCCTCGAAGCAGCCGCCCTGGTCGATCGCGATGTCGACGAGGACCGACCCCGGCTGCATGTCCGCGACCATGGCGTCGGTGACGAGCTTCGGCGCCGAGGCTCCGGGGATGAGCACGGACCCGATGACGAGATCGGCGTCGCGGAGCGCTTCGGCGATCGCGTGCGACGAGGACCGCAGCGTCGTGACCCGACCGTCGAACCGGGCGTCGAGCGCGCGCAGTCGGGGCAGGCTGATGTCGAACACGGTCACGTCCGCTCCCATGCCCAGGGCCATGGTCGCGGCGTGCTCCCCCGCGACGCCGCCGCCGATCACGACCACGCGGCCCTTCGGCGTCCCGGGCACCCCGCCGAGGAGCAGCCCGCGGCCGCCCTTCGTGCGCATGAGGTGGTTCGCGCCGACCTGGGCGGACAGCCGTCCGGCGATCTCGGACATCGGCGACAGCAGCGGGAGCGAACGGTCCGGCAGCTGCACGGTCTCGTACGCGATCGCGGTGGCGCCGGAGTCGATCAGGGCGTCGGTGAGCGGCCGGTCGGCGGCGAGGTGCAGGTACGTGAAGAGGACCTGCCCGGGTCGGATCGACGCGTACTCCGACACGACGGGCTCCTTCACCTTGAGGATCATCTCGGCGCGCGACCACACGTCGGCGGCGGTCGGGACCACGGTCGCGCCGGCTTCGGCGTACTCGGCGTCGGGGAAGGACGATCCGTCGCCCGCTCCCGCCTGCACGAGCACCTCGTGGCCGTGCAGCGTCAGCTCGGCGACGCCGGCCGGGGTGGCGGCGACGCGGAACTCGTTGTTCTTGATCTCGGTGGGGACGCCGATGAGCATTGCGGACTCCTTCGTGGGCGGTGCTGGTGTCCCCACCATTGAGCGCCGGATTCGTTACGGGAGTGTTACTGCCGAACTTTCCTGCACCGTTGCGCTGATCCGTGCCACGAGATTCGGTGCGGGCCTCAGAACACCTTGCCCGGATTGAGGATCCCCGCGGGGTCGAACACGTTCCGGATGCCCCGCTGGAGCTCGAGCACGTCGTCACCGAGTTCGTCGCCGATCCACCGCCGCTTGAGCACGCCCACCCCGTGCTCGCCGGTCAGCGTCCCGCCGAGTTCGATCGCCGCGCGGAACAGCTCGTCCGCCGCCTGCCACACGTGCGGGGGTACCTCGTCGCCGTCGAACACGAAGTTCGGGTGCAGGTTGCCGTCTCCCGCGTGCGCGACCGTCGGGATCGATATGCCGTGGCGGGCACCGATCGCCTCGACCCGCGCGAACATCTCGGCGAGTCGGCTGCGCGGCACGGCGACGTCCTCGATGAGCACGCGGCCGCGGGCCTCCATCGCCGGGTGGAACGAGCGACGGATCGTCAGCAGGCGGTCGCGTTCCGCCGCCGACGCGGCCAGGCGCACGGTCCCGCCGACCTCCTGGAGGCCCGCCACGGCTCCCAGCGCCGCCTCGGCCGCGCCAGGACCGTCCCACTCGACGAGGAGGAACACCCCGTCCGCCGACGTGCTCCCCATCGTCTCGGTCATCACCGCTGGTCCGAGGTACGCCGCGATCCCCTCGAGCGCCGCCCGGTCGAGCAGTTCCACCGTCGACGGGCGGGCAGCGTCGGTGACGACGAGCGCCGCGGCCCATGCCGCACGCTCGACGTCCGGGTAGACGGCCGCCAGCGTCGCGGGCTCACCCTCCGGGATCGGCACGAGGCGAACGGTCGCGCCGACGATGACGCCGAGCGTGCCCTCCGACCCGACGAGCAGTGCCGTGAGGTCGAGGCCGGTGACACCCTTCACCGTCCGGTGCCCGGTGGAGATCAACCGACCGTCGGCCAGGACCACGTCGAGCCCGAGCACGGCCTCCCTCGTGACGCCGTACTTCACGCAGCGCAGGCCGCCGGCGTTCGTGGCGATGTTGCCGCCGACGCTCGCGATCGCCGCACTCGCGGGGTCTGGTGCGAACCGCAGGCCGAACTCGGCGACCGCGGCGTTCAGGTCGCCGTTCAGCACGCCGGGTTCGACGATCGCGTACTCGTCCTGCGTCGACACCCCGAGGATGCGGTCCATGCGCGCCACGCTCAGGACGACGCTGCCCTCGGTGCCGTTCGCACCACCGGCGAGCCCGGTACCGGCGCCGCGCGGGACGACCGGGACACCGAGCTCGGAGCACGTCCGGAGGGTCGCCTGCACGTGCTCGACCGTCCGGGCCTCGACCACGGCGTGGGGACCGCCAGCGGCGGTCCAGCCGGACTTGTCCGTCCGAGCCGCGTCGAGCACGGCACGCTCGGTCCGGACGACCTCGCCGTCCGGGTCGGCGAGCGCGGAACGGAGGGCGGTGACGACGGTGTCCATCCCGCCACGCTACCGAGCGCGGAGGGACTCGCTCGGCAGTTCCCCGAAACGGGACCGGTACGTCGCCGAGAACCGGCCGAGGTGCCCGAAGCCCCACGCACGGGCGATGTCCGCCACCGACGTGTCGTCGCGGTCGCCCCGGACGAGATCGGCCCGCGCACCGTCGAGCCGCACGCCACGGAGCAGGTCACCAGGGGTCTGGTCGAGGTGCCGACGGAGCGACTGCTGCAGCCCGCGCGGACTGAGTCCGGCCGCCGCGGCGATCTCCGGCGTGCCGATCGGTTCGCGCGCGTGCTCGTGCACGTACTCGAGCGCTCGCCGGAGCCGCTCGTGCTCCGGCCCGCTGCCGGTCACGGTCGACCGCCACCGGCTGCGCTGCGGGAACGCCGCGATCGCCGCGGTCGCGAACGCCTCGGCGATGTCGCGCTGCGCCGTCGCGGTGAGCTCGTGGTCGACGTCGAGCCAGGTGGCCGAGTGCGCACGGACGACGGACTGCCAGGCCCGCATCCCCTCGGCCGACGGGCGGCGCAGGGGTTCGAAGGCGAAGTCGTCCTCGCCCACGACGGACCGGAGGAACCCGGCGTCGAGGTGCACGAGGTTGAGCGCGATGTCGCGGTGGTGGAGTTCGTAGGTGTCGCAGAACGGCAGCACCACGGGCACGCCGGCTTCGAGGTCGTGCGATTCGCCGCCGTACGTGATCGTGCTCGAGCCGCTGCGCATCCAGGCGACGAGGAACTGGTCGTCGACCCGGCTGTCGCTCCGGAGGTCGACCAGGAACCGCGAGGACCGCAGGGACATCCGGTCGTCGCCGACCCCCGCGAAGTCCCAGTGGGGCTGCGTGCGGGTGCGACGGACCGACGGCGTGCGGAAGTCGTAGTCACCGCCGAAGAACGCCAGTGCCTGGTCGACGTCGGTGCCCACGAGTCGCCGGAAGTACCGGGTGTCGCCGGAACGGCGGGGATCGATCGGGGCAACCATGCTCCAGAACGTACTGCGCACCACCGACAAACCGGATCGGAAGGTGACGCAGGACGCCGCTCAGGGCTGCAGGATCGCCTGCCCGACGCTCTCGTCCAGGATCAGGTCCGTGATGAGCCCGGCGGCGAGGGCACCCTTCAGCGAAGCGGCCTTCGACCGTCCGGCGACGACGCAGACCCGACGAGGAGCGCGCTTGATCGTGTCGAGGTCCGGCGCCCCCGCGCGGGCGTTCACGCCGATGTCCTTCCAGGACCCGTCCGCCCGGTAGAAGACGGTCGAGACGTCCCCGACGACCTGGGCCTTGGTCAGCTCGTCGCGGTCGGACGGGTCGAGGTAGCCACCGGAGTACACGTGCGAGGGCACCGGGGCCTGGGGCGCGCCGACGCCGAACACGACGAGGTCCATGCGTTCGTGCAGGTCGAGCACGCGGCGGATCGAGCGCTCGCGGAACAGGGCCTCCTTCGTCGCGGGGTCGTCGAAGAACGCCGGGACGGGGAACTGCTGCACGAAGGCGCCGTAGGCCTCACCGAACCGACGGAGGATCTCGGACGCGTAGACGATGCCGGTGGTACGGGTGTTCGCCGCGCCGTTGATCTGCACGACCGTCGAGCCGTGGGTCGTCTTCGGCACGAGGTAGCGGCTGACGGCGCTCACGGTCGAGCCCCAGGAGATCCCGATGACCATGTTCGACTCGACGTACTGCGTCAGGATGCGAGCGGCGGACAGGGCGACCCGCTCGAGGCGGTCGACGTCGCTCGTGTGGTCGGGCACCGGCACCACGTGCGCGTGCACCCCGAAGCGCGACCGGATGCTGCGGCTCAGCGCGGCGGCCTGGTCGAGCGGCGACCGGATCTGGATGTCGACGAGCCCGGTGTCGCGGGCGTACTTCAGCAGGCGCGACACCGACGACCGCGACGTCGCGAGCTCGTCGGCGATGGCGTCCATCGTCAGGTCCTGCAGGTAGTAGAGGTGCGCAGCGCGCAGCGCCTGCTGCGTGCGCATGGGTTGAGCCGCATCGCTCACGAGTGCTCCGATCGGTAGAACGCAACCATGCACGGACGTGCACGGCCTCTGCAACCCCTGTCGCGCCTCCAGGCCGGCGTCCGGGCCGTGCCCACACGTGTGCTGCACGTTCGTGCACGCGAGTTGCCCGACCTCTCACCCGAGGCGCACGATCGGTGTCGAACCCCACGGAACCGACCAAGGAAGCGACGCACCATGTCGAAGAAGACGCAGCCCCGGAACACGGTGAACGCGCTCACGGAGCGCCCGAACGCACAGGTCCTCGTCGTCGGTGGCGGCATCAACGGCATCGCCACCTTCCGCGACCTCGCCCTGCAGGGGGTCGACGTCGCCCTCGTCGAGCGCGGCGACTACGCCTCCGGCGCCTCGGCCGCGTCGAGCCACATGATCCACGGCGGCATCCGCTACCTGGAGAACGGCGAGTTCCGCCTGGTGCGCGAAAGCGTGCAGGAGCGCAACGGCCTCATCCGCATCGCCCCGCACTACGTCAAGCCGCTGCAGACGACGATGCCGATCTTCTCGACCTTCTCGGGCATCATGAACGCCCCGCTGCGCATGCTGACGCACAAGCAGCGCTCCACGAAGGAGCGCGGCGCGATGCTCATCAAGATCGGCATGACGATCTACGACTCCTTCTCGCGTGACGGCGGCTCCGTCCCGAAGCACGTCTTCCGCACGAAGAAGGCCGCGCTCGAGGACATGCCGGCCCTGAACAGGGACCTCAGGTACACGGGCACCTACTACGACGCTTCCGTGCACGAGCCGGAGCGTCTCGCGCTCGACGTGCTCAAGGACGGCCTCGCCGCAGGGAAGGGCACCGGCTCCGCCGCGACCGCCCGCGCGACCAACTACGTCGAGGCCGCCGGCACCCGCGACGGCGGCGTGCTGCTCCGCGACCGCGAGACCGGTGCGGAGTTCGTGTTCACGGCCGACGTCGTCATCAACGCCTCCGGCCCCTGGACCGACCTGACGAACGGCGCGTTCGGCGGCGAGACGAAGTTCATGGGCGGCACGAAGGGCTCCCACATCGTCGTGCACAACGACGAGCTGCTCGAGGCGACGAAGGGCCGCGAGCTCTTCTTCGAGAACGACGACGGCCGCATCGTGCTCATCTACCCGCTCAAGGGCCGGGTGCTCATCGGCACGACCGACATCGACGCCGACCCCTCGAAGCCGGTCACCACGACCGACGAGGAGATCGACTACTTCTTCGGCCTCGTGAAGCACGTGTTCCCGCAGATCGAGGTCACCCGCGACCACATCGTCTACAGCTACTCCGGCATCCGCCCGCTCCCCCGTCACGAGGACACCGCCCCCGGCTTCGTCTCGCGTGACTACCGGATCGTGGACACCCCGATCGCCGGGCTGCCGCGGTCAACCGTGCTGTCGCTCGTCGGCGGCAAGTGGACGACGTTCCGCGCCCTCGCCGCGCACCTGTCGACCGAGGCCACCACGAAGCTCGGCGTCACCCGCTCGGTCGACACGACGGGCATGCCGATCGGTGGCGGCAAGGACTTCCCCACGACGGACGCCCAGCGCGCCCTCTGGATCAAGTCCCACCGCGACGGGCTCGACGCGTCGGTCGTCGAGGGGCTCCTCGAGCGCTACGGCACCCGTGCCGCCGAGGTCGTCGACGTCCTGGTCGACGGCCCCGTCGAGCCGCTCGAGTCCGACCCCGCGCTGACCCGCGCCGAGGTCGCGTACTTCGCCGAGCACGAGCAGGCCGTGCACCTGGTCGACGTCGTGCTGCGTCGGACGAACCTCGCGTTCGTCGGTGGCGTCACGATCGACCTGCTCGACGAGCTGGCCGACGTGCTCGCGGGAGCGCTGGGTTGGACGCCCGAGGAGCGCGCCGACGAGGTCCAGCGCACGCTCGACGTGCTGCGCGAGTCGCACGGCGTGATCGTGCCGCTGACGTCCGCGTCGCAGCTCGCGTAGCGCGGGCGGCGTCTCGTCTCACCGAGACGAGACGCCGCCGCGTCCGCGAGACGCCGCCTCGTTCGCGAGACGCCGCCGGATCCGGCGGCGTCTCGTCGTCGAGGCGGCGTCTCGCTGCGCATACGGCGTTTCGCCGCGTGCGCGCGCACGTGGTCGCGTTCGCGACCGTGCGTCAGAAACGCTCGCCGGTCGGGTCCTGCGCCGTCCGGTCGATGAGCTGCTCGCCGCCGACCGGCTCGCCCTCCCAGTCGACCAGGCGCCAGCCGTCGTCGAACGAGCCCTCGAGCTCGACGATCCCGGTGTTCTCCAGGTGCCGCTGCGTCCCGAAGTGGTCCGGCGTGTTGTCCGCCGCCGCGCTCGCCCAGGTACGGATCGCGGCACCGTGGCTGAACGCGGCCGCGACGTCGACCTCGGTCTCGAGGATCTGCCGGACGGCGTCGTCGTAGCGGGCGAAGAACTCGTCGCCGCTCTCGGCTCCGGGCATCCGCGTGCTGCGGTCCCCCGCCGACCACCCGTGCACCGTCGAGATGTACATCTGCACGGACACCTGGTCGCGCTTGCCCTGGGTGTCGCCGGCCTCGATCTCGCGGAGCCCCGGCAGCACGACCGGCTCGAGGCCGAGCGACGCCGCCAGGGGTGCCGCGGTGATCTGCGTCCGGACCATCGTCGAGACGAACAGTCGCTCGATCCCCCGGTCGGCGAGTGCCGCCGGGAGCGCGTCCGCCTGCTGCTGGCCGAGTTCGGTCAGACCCGGCCCGGGGACCTCGGCGTCGAGGACGCCGTTCACGTTCGCGGGGGTCTGGCCGTGGCGGATGAGCAGCAGTCGCATGGAACCACCCTACGGAACCCCGGTGACGTCACCCCTGGCGGGCGTTCCAGCGCGGGTCCTTCTTGTTGATGACGTACACGCGGCCGCGACGGCGGACCACCTGCGAGCCGGGGATCTTCTTGAGCGCCTTGAGCGAGTTGCGGACCTTCACGGAGCCTCCTTCGATGGCGTTCCCTTGTTGAGAACGATGATCATGTACATTAGCCGACATGCGTCCCGCCGCCATCACACTCGTCTCCGCCCTGCACGACGTCGACACCGACCGAGTGGCCGCACGGATCTCCGTCGGCCACCGCATGCACGCGCGTGGGAGCGCGTTCGCCGCGGCACGCGCGATCGCCGAGCGGGCCGACCAGCTCGACCGCGTCTGCGGGTCCGACGCCGACCACGGCCTGGTCGTCACCCTGCCGCCCGGAGCCGACGCCCGCGCGGTCGGGATGATGCTCGCGAACGCCGCGCGGTCCGAGACCGGCGACGACCGGATCCTGCAGCACGTCGTGAGCGTCCTGCGCGCCGACGACGTCGTGCGACTGCTGTGGTCCGACGTCGACGACGCGTTCGTCGCAGCCGACCGGGTGGCATCGCTCGTCGAGTACGCCACCGTCATCGCCCTCGACCGTGTCGGGCCCGTCCCGGTCGACCGCCGCCGGGCCCTGCTCGCGCTGCTGCACCGGCTCGCGCCGCAGGCCGTCGTCGTGGCGGTGTCGTCGATCCGGAGCGCCGCGGACCTGCCGGCGTCGAACGGCGGGGCGGCGAGGGTCCTCGCGGCCGGGGCCGGGTGGATGCGGGCGCTCTCCGGCTCGGCGGGACGGGACCCGCGGGACGGCCTGGTCGCGCTGCGCTACCGGGAGCCACTGCCGTTCCACCCCGCACGGCTCGCCACGGTGATCGAGCACGACCTCGCGGCCGGGGTCAACGGGCGGGTCCTGCGGTCGAAGGGGTTCTTCCGCCTCGCCTCACGACCGGACCACGTCGGAGCCTGGTCGAGCCTCGGCGCGATGCTGGCGCTGGATCCCACCGCGAACCCGTCGTGGGACGAGGACGCACCGATCGGCCAGGCGCTGTGGTTCGTCGGCGAGGGACTCGACGTGCACGCGATCGAACGGGCGCTCGACGGGGCGCTGCTCACGGCGCCGGAGCTGCTCGCTGGGCCGGAGCTCTGGCGGTCGTGGGCGGATCCGTTCCCGGTGTGGCCGGCGCTCGACCCGTCCGGGGAGCACCGGCACGAGTAGGGCGGGCGGCGGGCGGGTGGACTCGGAACGACGAGTCCGACGTCGTACGACATCGGACTCGTCGTTCCGAGTCGACGGGCAGCCGGTCAGCGCGCCGCGGCCACCCCCTCGTCACGAGCAGCCTCACGCGCTCGACGCGCAGCGTCCTCGGCGGCGAACGGCAGGTCCCCCAGGTCGAGGTTCGGGTTCGTGTCCTGCGTCTGCACGAGCTCGCGGGCCTCGTCCTCCGTCTCGACCGCCGGCATCGAACCGGGCAGCGGGCGACGCGAGGACTCCTTCATGCAGAACACCCCGACGGCACCGAGGACGCTCATGGCCATCAGGAAGTACGCCGGCGCGAGCTCGTCACCCGTCGCCGTGAGCAACGCCTGCACGATGAGGGGCGTCGTCCCACCGAACACGGCGATGGCGATGTTGTACGCGAAGCCCATGCCCCCGTACCGCGTCGAGGTGGGGAAGAGCGCCGGCAGGGACGCCGCCTGGTTCGACACCCACAGCGCCGTCATGAGCGCGAGGAGCCCGAGCCCGGCGAGCGTCGACCACTGCGCACCGTGGCCGATGAGCAGGAACGCGGGGACGACGAGCACGACCGTGGTGGCCGCGCCGATCCACATGACGACGCGGCGTCCGAGCTTGTCGGACAGCTTGCCGGTCAGGGGCAGCATGACCGCGAGCAGCACGAGCACGGGGATCGTCAGCAGCGTGCCGTCGAGCGCGGAGTAGCCGAGCGAGTCGGTGAGGTACGTCGGCATGTACGACGTCAGCGCGTACCCGACGGTGTTCGAGGCGGCGACGAGCATCACGGCGATGACGATCGGGCGCCAGTGGTCGCGGACCATGACGAACACGTTCGCGGGGCGCTCGCCCTCGAAGGACGCACGGTTCGACGAAGCCGCCTCCTGTGCGGCCTGCGTGGCCTGGAACACCGGGGACTCCTCGATGCGCAGGCGGAAGTAGATCGCCACGACACCGATCACACCGGCGGCCAAGAACGGGAAGCGCCAGCCGTAGGCGGTCATCGCCTCGTCGCCGAGGGTGATCTGCAGCACCGAGACGACGGTCGCACCGAGCGCGAAGCCCAGGTAGCTGCCGAAGTCGAGGATGCTCGCGAAGAACCCGCGACGACGATCCGGGGCGTACTCCGTGACGAACGTGGTGGCACCGGCGTACTCACCGCCGGTCGAGAAGCCCTGCGCGAGCTTCAGCACGACGAGGACGATCGGCGCGAACACCCCGATCGTGGCGTACGCGGGCAGCGCGCCGATGAGGAACGTCGACGCCGCCATCATGATCAGCGTCGTCGCGAGGACCTTCTGCCGACCGATTCGGTCGCCGAGCCGACCGAACACGATGCCGCCGAGCGGACGCGCGATGTAGGTCGCCGCGAAGACACCGAGGCTGAACAGGATCTGGACGGAGGGTTCGGCGGTGGGGAGGAAGACCTTCCCCATCGTGACGGCCAGGTAGCCGTACACACCGACGTCGTACCACTCCATGGTGTTGCCGACGACCATGCCACTGACGGCTCGGCGCATCATGCTCTTGTCGACCACGGTGACGTCGCTCACGCGGAGGCGTCGCTCGGGTCGGGTCGGGGTTCGGCTGGGATCGGAGCCCATGCGTTTCTCCTCGAGGGGATCGGCGGGCCGACGGGTACCGGCCCGGGAACAGCGGACGACGTTACCGAGCAACCGAAATGTCATTGGCCGGTGATTCACAGGTCCCGGGCGTGTCACCCGAACGAGGGACACCTGACTCCCGCGCGCCGACGGCGATCGCGGCAGTTCGCCGCGGGGCCGTAGCATCGCGTCATGGCGATCGAACCCGAGACGAAGAACTGGACGTGGGTCATCGAGTCCGCGTGCCCCGAGTGCGGCTACGACGGCAGCACCGTGACGATCCGCGACGTCCCGGCCATCATCGACGCGAACACGTCCGCGTGGCCGGCCGAACTCGGCCGCGACGACGTGCGCGACCGCCCCGACGACCAGACCTGGTCACCGCTCGAGTACGGCGCGCACGTCCGGGACGTCCACCGGAAGATGGCGGAGCGGCTGGCGCTCATGCTCGCCGAGGACGCGCCCACGTTCCCGAACTGGGACCAGGACACCACTGCCGTGGAGGACGACTACGCCGCGCAGGACCCCGCCGTCGTTGCCCGCGAGCTCGGCGAGGCCGCGCACCGTGCGGCCCGGGCGTTCGACGACGTCCGGGACGACCAGCTCGGCCGCACGGGACTCCGTTCCGACGGCAGTGCGTTCACGGTCGCGACGCTCGCCACCTACTACGCGCACGACCCGGTGCACCACCTGTGGGACGTGCGGCGCACGCGGTAGACGCACCCACCTGACGGCCTGGAGGCGCGTGGCGGCCCCGCCCCGCGCCTCCAGGCCGTCACCGGGTCGGGTTCCCGGGAAGGAGCGCGCAGGGTCAGGCGAGGGCGTCGAGCAGGGCGCGCGCCGTCGCGGCGTCCGTCACCAGCTCGTTGACCAGTCCGCCGCGCACCGCGCCGACGATGCTCGCGACCTTCGCGGCCCCGACCGCCACACCGACGGCGTGCGGGACGGACGACAGGACCTCGCGGGAGGTCCGCACCATCCGGTCGCTGCCCGGGAACTCGATCGCCGAGCCGTCGGCGGCGTAGAAGTTGAGGCACACGTCACCGGCGGCCTGGTCGAAGACGGCGTCCTCGACGGGGACGCCACGCGCGAGGGCGTCGCGGGTCGGGGTCGGCGCGCCGATGCCGAGGATCGCGCCCTTCGCCCGACCCCAGAGGCCGATGACGTGCTGGAACGCCGGGTCCTCGTCGAGCGAGGAGCGCATCGCGGGCGACGGCAGCGCCTGCGCGAAGAGGAACGCCGGGATCGCCCCGGAGTGCTCCGCGGCGGTCCGGGTGATCTCGTTCGTCTGGAACCAGGGCATCGGGTCCGCCTGCCCGCCGACGGTCGGGACGAGCTGCACGCCGGCCAACGGGGGCATGCCCGCGTGCGCGACGTCGTACACGGTGCGACCGGAGGACATCAGGACCGCGTCACCCGGAACGAGCGACATCCCCTCGACCGCGGCGGCCAACGGTGCGGCCAGGTCGGCCCCGAGCGTGGCGGTGTGCGTCACGGCGGCGAGGTGCACGGCCCGGAGCCCGAGCACGACCTGCAGTCGTTCGGCGAGCGCGACGGTCTCGTCCTGGAACGGGTCGACGACCTCGATGCGGACGAGGCCGGCCCGGCGTGCCTCGGCCACGAGTCGCGACACGGTCGGGCGCGAGACACCGAGGCGCGAGGCGATCTCGACCTGGGTGGCGTCCTCGAGGTAGTACATCCGCGCGGCCTGGTAGACGGTGTCGAGCGGGAAGCGGGTCCGGGCACCCTCGGCGGCGGGGATCTCGGCGGACATGGGGCGATCGTAGTCCCGGCACTCGTCAGCGGATCGTGAACCCGCCGTCCACGCGGAGGTCGGCACCGTTCACCATCGCGCTCGACTCGCCGGCGAGGAAGAGCACCGCGGCGGCGATCTCGTCGGGGGTCGCGAAGCGTCCGGTGGGGATCTCGTCCTGGTGCCGGATGCCGTTCTCGTTCGCCCAGGCCGCTCGGCCGAGGTCGGTGAGCACCACGGTCGGCGAGACGGTGTTCACGGTGACGCCACGCCCGCCCCACTCGAGGGCGAGCACGCGGGTGAGCCCGATCACGCCGGCCTTCGACGCGCAGTACGCCGCGTGGCCGTCGATGCCGACGTGGGCCGCCTGCGACGCGATGTTCACGATCCGCCCGTACCCGGCGGCGAGCATGTGCCGACCGGCGGCCTGCGCGACCCGGTAAGTGCCGGTGAGGTTGACGTCGATGGTCTTCGCCCAGGTCGCGGCGTCGAGGTCCTCGGCCGGGGCGAGGGCTGCGATGCCGGCGCAGTTCACGAGCACGTCGATGCCGCCGAACTGCTCGGCGACGGCGGCGACCGTGCGGGCGACGGAAGCCTCGTCGGTGACGTCGCAGCCGAAGCCGGCGTGGACGCCGACCCTGGCGTCCACCCCGTCACCGGCCACGGCGTCGGCCACTGGCAGGTCGGCTGCCGCAGCGGCGGCGCCCTCGGCCCGGACGTCGACGATCGCGACCCGCGCGCCACGCTCGGCGAGCGCCCGGGCGACGGCGTTCCCGATGCCGGAGGCGCCCCCGGTGACGATCGCGGTGCGGCCGGTGAAGTCGTTCGTCAGGTCCACGCTGCTCGGGCCCGGGCGGAGGGCCGCGGCGAAGTCGGTGGGGGTGGTGGTGGTCATGTGCGCTCCGTTGCGTTCAGTCATCCGTTGGACCGAACCGTACCAGAAATTGTGTTCTGGACAAACGTTCCGAAGGGTGTACAGTCATCGCCGAAGCCACCCAACGGAGGAACAGCTCATGTCGACGACGACCGAGAACGCGGCCACCACCGCCGCCACCACCATCCCCACGACGATGCGCGCCGTCGTCGTCCACGGCCCGGGCGACTACCGCCTCGAGACCCGCCCCGTGCCGACGCCGGGCCCCGGCGAGCTCCTGCTCCGCACCGACGCCGTCGGCATCTGCGCCAGCGACCTGAAGTGCTACCACGGCGCCGCGAAGTTCTGGGGCGACGAGAACCGCCCCGCCTGGGCCGAGAAGGACCGCATCCCCGGCCACGAGTTCGTCGGCACGATCGTCGCCGGCGACGACGACACCCTCGCCAAGCGCGGGGTGTCCGTCGGCGACCGCATCGCGTGCGAGCAGATCGTGCCGTGCTGGGAGTGCAAGTACTGCCTCGAGGGCGCGTACTGGATGTGCAACGTCCACGACATGTTCGGGTTCAAGGGCTACGACGGCGCCATGGCCGAGTACGTCCTCGTGCCCGCCAAGGCCCTGACGCACCCGGTGTCGAGCGCCCTCCCCGGCCAGGTCGCCGCCTTCGCCGAACCGCTCTCCTGCGCCTTCCACGCCGTCGAGCGAGGCGACATCAAGTTCGGCGACACCGTCGTCATCGCCGGCGCCGGCCCGATCGGGCTCTCCGCCATCGCCGGCGCCCGCCAGAAGAACCCGCTCCGCATCATCGCGCTCGACGTCGTCGAGGCGAAGCTCGAGCTGGCCCGCAAGGTCGGCGCGGACATCACGATCAACATCGCCGAGGACGACGCCGTCGCCCGCGTGAAGGAACTCACCGACGGCTACGGCGCCGACGTCTACATCGAGGCGACCGGCCACCCGTCCGCGGTGCCGCAGGGCCTCAACCTGCTCCGCAAGCTCGGCACGTTCGTCGAGTACTCGGTCTTCAAGGACAACGTCTCCGTCGACTGGTCGATCATCTCCGACGACAAGGAACTCGACATCCGCGGCGCCCACCTCGGCCCGCACACCTGGCCGGCCGCGATCAAGCTGCTCGAGACCGAGACCCTGCCGATGTCCGAGATCTGCACGCACCAGTTCCCGCTGGAGCGCTTCCAGGAGGCCCTCGACCTGGTCGGCGACTCCGCCGGCGCCAGCGTCAAGGTGTCGATCATCCCGTCCCTGCAGGCCTGAGCCGAAGCCCACCACAGGAGTCAGCAAGCATGTCAACGACGACACAGCGCGCCACCGGTGCGCCGACGACGCCCCGCACCGAGGGCCGCCTCGACAAGATGGGCATCCCCCGCCCGCTCGCCCTCGGGTTCCTCGCCGTCCTGGTCTTCATGACCGGGAACGGCGTCGAGTCGAACTTCATCACGCCGCACATGGTCGCGGTCCTCGGCAGCCCCGAGGCCACGGTCGCGACGATCGTGACGTTCTACAGCCTCGCCGCGCTCATCGGCAGCTACGTGTCCGGCGCCCTGTCCGACCTGGTCGGTCCGCGCCGGGTGATGATCCTCGGCTTCGCCGTCTGGGTCGTCTTCGAGATCCTGTTCCTGCTCGCGCTGAACGTCGGCAGCGTCCCGTTCGCCGCCGTGACCTACGCGATCCGCGGCTTCGGGTACCCGCTGTTCGCCTTCGCGTTCCTGGTCTGGGTGAACATCACCACGCCGGTCGAGCGGAACGGTTCGGCCGTCGGCTGGTTCTACGTCGCCTTCACCGGCGGCCTGCCGACGCTGGGGTCCCTCTTCGCGATCGGCGCCATCCCGGTGTTCGGCGGCGGCACCGGCGGTGAGACGGGCGCGATGGTCGCCTCGATCGGCCTGGTCGTCATCGGCTTCCTCATCCTGCTGTTCGGCGTGCGCCTGCCGAACGGGTTCTCCCGCATCGCACCGGAGGGCGAGAGCGCCTGGCGCGTGCTGACGAGCGGCATCCGGCTCACGGCGACACGACCGAAGATCCTGATGGGCTTCCTGGTCCGACTGATCAACACCGCGCCCGAGTTCGGCATGTTCGTCGTCCTGCCCGCCGTGATCGCGAACGAGCGTGGTTGGGGGCAGAGCCGCTGGCTGCTCATGACCGTGTGCGTCTACGCGACGAACATCCTGGTCAACGCGCTGTTCGGCTGGGTCGGCGACAAGATCGGCTGGCAGCGCACCGTCAAGTGGTTCGGCATCGTGGGCTCCGCGACCGGACTCGTCGCCTGGTGGTACGTCCCGCAGCTCGTCCCCGCCGGGTCCGACTGGGGCTACGTGCTCTCGGTCATCGCCGGCTGCGTGTTCGGCTGCCTGCTCGCCGGGTTCGTCCCGATGGGCGCGATCATGCCGGCGCTCGCCCCGGAGCACAAGGGCGCCGCGATGGCGATGTACACGACGGCTGCGGGTGGCGCGGCGTTCCTCGGCACCGGTGTGGTGGCCGCGGTGCTCGCCCTCGGCGGTGGCGGTCAGGCCGTGACCTGGACGTTCGTCGGCCTGTACGCCTGCGCGTTCGTGATGATCCACTTCCTCAAGGTGCCCCAGGGCCGGAGCGCACACTGAGTTCCGGGCGACGGCGGCCGTCCCGCCGTCGCCCGGTGCACCACCCCCACACGACCGAAGGACACGCACCATGACCACGATCCACGACGACCCCGACGAGTTCGCCGAGGACCAGCTCGCCGGCTGGCTCGCCCTCTACGCCGACCGCGTCCGGGGCGTGCACGGCGGCGTCGTCGCCCTGCCGACCGAGGGCGCCGAGCCGCAGGTCGCCGTCGTCGTCGGCGGCGGCTCCGGCCACTACCCCGCGTTCTGCGGCGTGGTCGGCCCGGGCTTCGCCACCGGCGCCGTCGTCGGCAACATCTTCACGTCGCCGTCCACCGCGCAGGTCTACTCCGTCGCCAAGGCCGCCGACCAGGGGAAGGGCGTCGTGCTCTCGTTCGGCAACTACGCCGGCGACACGATGAACTTCGGGCTCGCGGCCGAGCGGCTGAACGCCGAGGGCATCGACACCCGCATCGTGGTGGTCACGGACGACATCGCCAGCGCCGACGAGGAGTCGAAGCGCCGCGGCATCGCGGGCGACTTCTCGGTCTTCAAGGCGATGGGTGCCGCAGCGGCAGCGGGTGCGGACCTGGACGAGGTCGAACGGATCGGCAACGCGTCCAACACGGCGACCCGCACCATCGGCGTCGCGTTCTCGGGCTGCACCATGCCCGGCGCGACCGAGCCGCTCTTCACCGTCCCGGACGGCCACCTCGGGCTCGGGCTCGGCATCCACGGCGAGCCCGGCATCGAGGACGTCCCGCTGCTGTCCGCGACCGAGCTCGCGAGCCTGCTCGTCGAACGGCTGCTCGCGGACCGTCCGGCGAACGCGGGCACCCGGGTCGCCCCGATCCTCAACGGTCTCGGCGACACCAAGTACGAGGAGCTCTTCCTGCTCTGGGGCCGCGTGCTCCCGCTGCTGCAGGACGCCGGCATCGAGGTCGTCGAGCCCGAGGTCGGCGAACTCGTCACGAGCCTCGACATGGGCGGCTGCTCGCTCACCCTGCAGTGGCTCGACGACGAACTCGAGACGCTCTGGAGGGCCGACGCCTACACGCCCGCGTACCGCAAGGTCGCGGCGCCGGTCGCCGCGCTCGTGCCGGCCGACGCGGTGGACGCGGCGGAGGACGAGGCGACGGTCGTGCCGGAGGCGAGTGGTGCCTCCAGGCAGACCGCGCAGACGGCGCGCGCCGCGATCGAGGCCGTCGACGCGCTCCTGCGGGAGCACGAGGAGGAGCTCGGCCGCATCGACGCGGTCGCCGGCGACGGCGACCACGGACGCGGCATGGTCAAGGGGATCGGTGCGGCCCGCAAGGCGGTCGACAGGGTCGGCCAGGAGGCAGGGGTCGCCTTCGTCCTCGGACGCGCCGGTGATGCGTGGGCCGAGTTCGCGGGCGGCACCTCCGGGGTCCTGTGGGGTGCGGCACTCGAGGCGTTCGGTCGGTCGCTGCGCGACGACCGCTCCGCGTACGAGCCCGCAGACGTCGTCGAGGCGGCGCAGGCGTTCGCGGACTCGATCGTGCACCTCGGCGGGGCGTCGCGCGGGGACAAGACCCTGCTCGACGCACTGCTGCCGTTCGTCGACGAGCTGCGGAGCGGCGTCGACGCTGGCAGCTCCCTCACCGAGGCGTGGCAGGCTGCCGCCGAGGTCGCGGTGTCGGAAGCCGCGGCGACCGCAGACCTGAAGCCGAAGGTCGGGCGGGCCCGGCCGCTGGCGGAGAAGAGCCTGGGGACACCCGACGCGGGTGCCACCTCGATGGGGATGATCCTCACGCGGGTCGGCGAGGTCCTCGCCGCCCGTGCAGCAGACAAGGAAGGGACACACGCATGACGTACCGTCTCGTGGTCGGCTCGGACGATGCCGGGTTCGACTACAAGGAGATCATCAAGGCCGACCTCCTCGGCGATCCGCGGGTGGAATCCGTGGTCGACGTCGGGGTGGACGCGGACGGGCACACCGCCTACCCGCACGTGGCCGTCGACGCAGCACGACTCGTCGCGAACGGGGAGGCCGACCGGGCGATCCTGATCTGCGGCACCGGCCTCGGCGTCGCGATCAGCGCGAACAAGGTGCCGGGCATCCGGGCCGTCACGGCGCACGACTCGTTCTCGGTCGAGCGGTCCATCCTGTCGAACGACGCCCAGGTCCTCTGCATGGGCCAGCGCGTCGTCGGCGTCGAGGTGGCCCGACGCATGGCGAAGGAGTGGTTGGGCTACGAGTTCGACCGCTCGTCCGCGAGCGCCGCGAAGGTCCAGGCGATCTGCGAGTACGACGGCTCGGCGCCCGCGGGCGTCGACGCCTCCGCCTAGGGCGCGCCGCGCGCCGCCGAGGCGCGCCGCCGAGGCGCGCCGCGCTCCGCCGAGGCGCGCCGCGCTCCGCCGAGGGGGCTCCGCGCGCCGCACAACCAAAGTGGGCCGGAACCGCGAACTTCCGCGGTTCCGGCCCACTTCCGTTGTGCGGCAGCAACCGGAACCGGGTCAGCCGCGGGCGGCCAGCCGGTGCACGACGGCCTTCGTCGCCTCGTACAGCTCGCGGTAGTCGCGGTACCCCGGTTCGTACGCGGCCGTCGCCGCCGGGTCCGGTTCGATGCGGGCCGCGGGCGGGTTCCAGGCGCCGAGGTCGACGCCGTCGCCGGGCCCCGCCACGAGGCCCGCCGCGAGGAACGCCGACCCGTAGCAGGCACCGATCGTCACGCTCGGCACCGTCTGCGGCAACCCGGTGACGTCCGACACGATCGTCGGCCACAGCCGCCCGAGCAGTCCCCCGCCGGCGCCGACGAGTTCGCGGACCTCGACCCCGGCCTCACCCAGCACCTCGATGTTGTGCCGCACCGCGTACGCCGTGGCCTCGAGCGTCGCCCGGTACAGGTCGCCTCGCGTGTGCCGGACGGTCAGCCCGGCGATCACGCCGCGGGCGTCCGGGTCGGCGATGGGTGTCCGCTCGCCCGCGAAGTACGGCAGCATGAGCAGCCCGTTCGCGCCGATGCCGGAGCAACGGGCCTCCTCGAGCATCGTCGACCACTCGCCGTCCACGAGCCGCCGCAGCCAGTCGGTGATCGCGCCGGAGGTCGCCATCCCGCCGGACACGCTCGGCTGCCCCGGGTGCGTCCCGACCGTCGTCCACATCCCCGGCACCGGGATCGGCTGGGCCGTCGGCACGATCATGAACATCGTGGTGCCGTACTGCAGGAACATCCGGCCCGGCACGGACTCGCCGACGCTCACGCCCTCGGCCCAGGCGTCGATCGTCCCGGCCGTCACGGGGATGCCGGCCGGGAGGCCCGTGGCCGCGGCCGCCTCGTCCGTCACGACCCCGGCCCGGTCACCAGACCAGACGAGCCTCGGCATCTCGAGCCCCGGCGCGAGCCGCTCGCACCACTCCGGGATCCAGGCGTTCTCGTGCACGTCGTAGAGGGGCGTCGTCTGGCTCGCCGAGTGGTGGTCGAGGACGTACTCCCCCGTCAGCCGCTCCACGATGCGCGACGACGGCATCGTGAACCTGGCGGCCTTCGACCACACCTCGGGCTCGTGCCGGGCGACCCAGGCGAGCTTCACCCCGGCCGCCTGCGTGCTGAGCGCCGACCCGCAGCGCTCCCGGATCGCCCCCTCGCCGCCGAGCTCCGCGGTGACGTCCTCGAGCATGTCCGCCGTCCGGGTGTCGACGCCGTACAGGATCGCCGGACGCAGCGGTTCCCCGGCGTCGTCGCTGAGGAGCACGCACGGACCGATGCCGCTCACCCCGACGGCGGCGACGTCGGCGTCCGGCACCCGCTCGAGCAACTCGCGCGTCAGCGTCGTGAACTCGTCCCACCAGACGTCGGCGTCCATCTCGACGAGCCCCTGCTCCGGGCGGTCGACGTCGTGCTTCCGGCTGACCTCGGCGATGACGGTGCCGTCGAACCGGGCGAGCAGCGCCTTCGTGCTCGACGTCCCGATGTCCAGACCGAGCACCGCCCGCATGCCGTCTCCCTCGTCGCCACCGACCGTCGTCGGTCGTGCCACGAGTCTACGAACGATCGACGCCCGTCATCCTCGCGGTGGACGACGGCGCGTGCCTCGGGAGGGATCGTTGGAGTACGGCGACGCCCAGGCTCCTGTCGGGGGCCGGACGTACCGTACTCCCGACTCCGATGCTCCACCGAGGGGAAACCGATGAAGAAGTCAGCCTGGCTGCCCGCCGTCATCGCGCCGGTCGTCGTCGCCGGCGCCGTCGCGGCTCCGATGATCGCGAACGCCGCCAGCGACCCGATCGCCGGCACGAGCCCGACCGCTGCCGCCGTCATCGCGAGCATCGCCCAGTCGTCCGACGCGCAGTACTCCGGCAAGCTCGTGCAGACGAGCGACCTCGGACTGCCCGAGCTCCCGACCGGATCCGGCGGTTCCTCGCTCGAGGGGAACGCGTCCGACGCCCTCGGCCTGCTGACCTCGTCGCACACCGCTCGGGTCTACGTGGACGGCGCCGACAAGCAGCGGGTCCAGCTGACCCAGCAGCTCGCCGAGCAGGACCTCGTCCGGAACGGCTCCGAGGTCTGGACCTGGGACTCGAAGGAGCGCACGGCGACGCACGTCGTCCTGCCGAAGGACGCCGCGACGCCGAAGAGCGGCACCGCGACGCCGTCCGACATCGCGCAGCAGGCGATCGACGCGATCACGCCGAGCACGAAGGTCTCGAAGCCGAAGGACGTCCGGGTCGCCGGGCACGACGCCTGGCAGATCACGCTGACGCCGAAGTCCTCCGGCACCCTGGTGGGCTCCGTGCGGCTCGCGGTCGACCAGCAGACCGGTCTCCCGCTGCGCGCCACGATCGAGGCGACGGGCCAGTCCGACCCGGCCGTCCAGGTCGGCTTCACGAGCCTGCAGTACGGCGCGCCGGCCGCGCGGCTGTTCGACTTCACCCCGCCGTCGAACGCGAAGGTCGAGACGAAGGACCTCTCCGACGCGCCCGCACACGCGAAGGGTGACGCCCAGCACCGGTCCGCACCCTCCGGCGACGAGCCGACGTTCACCGGGAAGGGCTGGAGCACGATCGCCGAGCTCCCGAAGGGTTCCGTCGACCAGTCTGCGCTCGGCGACGACGCGACCGGGCTGCTCGACCAGCTGACGAAGTCGGTCGACGGCGGACGCGCCGTGCAGACCTCGCTCGTGTCCGTCTACCTGACCGACGACGGACGGGTCCTCGCTGGTGCCGTGCCGGTGTCGGCCCTGGTCGCCGCCGCGAAGTGAGCACGACGGAACCACCGGTGGTGGACCAGGCCGCCCCGTCGGCCGCAGCCGACCTCGCGATCCGCACCACGGGCCTCCAGAAGGTCTTCCGCAAGCAGCGCGCGGTGGACGGCATCGACCTCGCCGTCCCCCGCGGAGCCGTCTTCGGCTTCCTCGGGCCGAACGGCTCCGGCAAGACCACCACGATCCGCATGCTCCTCGGGCTGTCGAGCGCGACGGGCGGGACGATCGAGGTGCTCGGCGAGCCGATGCCGAAGGCGTTGCACGACGTGCTGCCCCGGGTCGGTGCGCTCGTCGAGGGCCCGGCGTTCTACCCGTACCTGTCCGGTCGGGCGAACCTGCTCCGGTTCGACGCCGCGGACCCGACGTCCGATCCGCGCAGCCGGAAGGCCCGGGTGGCGAGCGCCCTCGACCGCGTCGGGCTGGGCCACGCGGCGGACAAGAAAGCGCACGCGTACTCGCTCGGGATGAAGCAGCGGCTCGGGTTGGCGAACGCCCTGCTCTCGCCACGGGACCTCCTCGTGCTCGACGAACCGACGAACGGCCTCGACCCGCAGGGCACCCGCGAGGTCCGGAACCTGATCCGTTCCCTGGCGGACGACGGCACGACGGTGTTCGTGTCGAGCCACCTCCTGGCCGAGATCGAGCAGGTGTGCACGCACGCCGGGGTCATGCGGACGGGCAAGCTCGTCGCGCAGGGCACCCTCGAGGACCTCCGGTCCGCCGGGGCGCGCACGGTCACGGTCCGCACGCCGGACCTCGGACAGGCCGGGTCCGTGCTGACCCGGCTCGGACTGACCCCGCGGCACGACGGCGGCGCGGACGTGCTCGTCGCCGACCTGCCGCACGAGGTCATGCCGGAGACCATCACCGCCGAACTCGTCCGCGCCGACGTGCGGGTCCGCGGGCTGACCGTCGGCGGCGGGACCCTCGAGGACCTGTTCGTCGCCCTCACCGGAGAGGGCTTCGATGTCGCAGCCTGAGCTCCCCACCGCGCCGCAGCCTGACGCCGGCACCGCGCAGCCGGACGCAACGCCGACGCCCGAGGTCCGCGAGTTCGCACGGCGCCGCCCACGCCCGTTCGCCCTGCTCGGCTCCGAACTCGCGCTCGTGTTCCGCCGTCGCCGTACGTGGGCGATGCTCGGAGCACTCGCGCTGGTGCCGATCCTCATCGCCGTCGCGGTCCGGCTGACGACGGACGACGACAGCGGTGGCCCGGCGTTCCTCGGCGACATCACCAACAACGGCCTGTTCGTGTCGTTCACCGCGCTGACCGTGTCGATCCCGCTGTTCCTGCCGCTCACCGTCGGGGTGGTGGCCGGTGACACGGTCGCGGGCGAGGCGAGCCACGGCACGATCCGCTACCTGCTCGTCGCCCCGACCGGCCGGGTGCGGTTCATCCTCGTGAAGTTCGCGGGTGCGGTGGCGTTCTGCCTCGCCGCGACGCTGCTCATCGTGCTCGTGGGCGCGGCGATCGGCGCGGCGCTGTTCCCGATCGGACCGGTCACGCTGCTGTCCGGCACGCAGGTCGACGGCTGGTCGTACGCCGGCCGCGCGCTGCTCCTCGCGCTGTACGTCACCCTGTCGATGCTCGGACTGTCCGCGATCGGCTTGTTCGCGTCGACGCTGACGAGTGTGCCGGTCGGGGCGATGGCCGCGACGGTCGTGCTGGCCGGGGCATCGCAGGTGCTCGACCAGCTGCCGCAGCTGGACTGGCTGCACCCGTTCCTGTTCTCGCACCAGTGGCTCGGGTTCGGGGACCTGCTGCGCGACCCGATCGCGTTCGACTCGTTCGGCTCGAACGCCGTCCTGCAGCTCGGGTACGTCGTCGTGTTCGGCGCGCTGGCCTACAGCCGGTTCGCCAGCAAGGACATCCTCAGCTGACGGGGTCCCGCAGGTCGCGCGACTTCTCGGACTTGTACCAGTGCAGCCGCGCCCCGGTCTCGACGGGCTGCATCCCGACGACGACCTTGCCGCGGGAGTGCATCTCGGCGAGGTCCTCGTACGCGTCGACGATGTACTCGAACGGGTAGTACCCCGAGATGATGAACTGCACCTTGTGCCGCTGCACGAGGTCGCCGAGCGTGGTGAGCATCTCCGCCGCCTCGGTGTCGTCGCCGGGTGCTCGCAGGAACCGGATCTCCAGGTCGCGGCGGTCCTCGCTCGAGACGAAGCGCTTCGGGTCGACGCCGAGTCGGGACGCCAGGTCGACGTTCTCGCCGTGCTCCCGGTTGTCGATGAACGCCGTGATCGGACGATCCTCGGCGATGTCGCGGATCCGCTGCTCCTCGCCCTCGCCGTAGGCGACCGGACGGACCCCGATCTGCCGCAGGGCGTCGTGGTTGCGCGGACTGCCGAGGCCGATCACGGTCGCCCCGGCGTCGCGCGCGAGCTGGCACTCGATGTGCCCGACCCCGCCCGCGGCGGCGCTGATCACGACCGTGTCGTCGGGGCCGAGCTTCAGGGAGCGGACGACCGAGAGCGCGGTGCACCCCGCCAGGTACAGGCTGCCGGCCACCTCGAACGTCATCGTCGAGGGCTTCTTCACGACGGCACCACGCGGCACCGCCACCCAGGTCGCATGGGATCCGCCGTGCGGCGCGTGGCCCATGACCTCGTCGCCGACGTGCAGGTCGCGCACGTTCGACCCTCGGGACCGGACGACACCAGCGAAGTCGACGCCCTGGTGGGCGGGGAACTCGAGGTCGATGAACTCGCGGAGCCGCCCTTCGCGGAGGAACCGCTCGATGTGGTTCAGCCCGGCGACGGAGACCTCGACCACGACCTCGTCGGGGCCGGGGTCCGGCCGTTCCTGAGGGACGAGCTCGACGACGTCGAACCCGCCGTACCGGTCGTACTGCACTGCACTGCCGATCCGCATGGGGTGCTCCTTCGCTGGAGGTGTGGCCCCGGCCTACTCGGTGTTCCCGCATGCAACCCGTGCGTGCGGGGTACCAGCGTGCCGCGCACGACGCCGCGCCGCGCGAGAAACGCCGCGTCCTGCATGAGACGCCGCGTCGCGCACGAGACGACGCCGGATCCGGCGTTGTCTCGCACGGCGCCCGGTGTCTGACCAGTCCGGCGTCGTCTCGACCGAGCCGGACACCGCGCGTCGGCGGGCGTCTACTGCCCGGTGGACGCCTCGATGATGCGCGCAACCGTGTCCGCGTCGAACGCGAACGCGAGCGGATCGGCGTCCGGACGCGGCACGCGGACCGGCGTCGACCAGACCGAGCCGTCCTCGGCGACGTCGACGACGAGGGCTCCGGCGTCGACGTACGCGGCTTCCTCGTCGTACGGCCCCGTGACGTCCGTGTCGTTCGCGACGCCCGGCGCGACGAGGACGGGGACGCCTGCGAGCGCCCCGGCGAAGTGGTGGTGGTAGTGGCCGGCGAGGACGACCCGGACGTCCGACTCGCGGATCACGTCCGCCAGGGCCTCCGGGTTCCGCAGCTGCAGCGCCGCGTGCAGTGCGGTCGGGGCGGGCAACGGCGGGTGGTGCAGGACGACGACGGTGCCGTGTGGGGCGTGCTCGCCGTCGAGTGCTGCTCGGAGTCGCTCGAGCGATGCCGCGCTGATCTCGCCGTACCCGGCGCCGGGCACACTCGTGTCGACCGTCACGATGCGGCGACCGGCGACGAGGGACTGCCCCCAGACCGGGACCGTCGGCGGGTGGTACTCCATGGTGTGCATGAGCGGACGACCGCCCTCGCCGAGCACGTGCCCGTTGGTGAGGACCTGCCGGAAGCCCTCGCGCAGGTCGTGGTTCCCGGGCACGGCCACGAGCGCCGCACCGTGTCGTTCGGCCCAGCCGCCGACGCGCTCGACCAGTGCGGCGTAGGACTCCGGGCTGCCGTCCTCGGAGACGTCTCCGGACACCACGACGAGGCCGATCCCGGGGACGCCGTCGAAGCGGGCGAGCACGCTCTCGAGCGCTGCGGTGGTGTCGACCGCCCCCTGGTGCAGGGCGCCGTCACCCGTCAGGTGGGTGTCGGAGAGGTGGAGGATGCGGAGGGTCCCGGCGGCTGGCTGCTGCATGCGGCCCACGCTACCGAGCGTGCCTTGCGGGCCCCGGTGCCTTCGACCTGCGTTCCGTGAGCAGAACGCAGCACGCGCAGCGCGCGTCAGTCGGCGGCCGCCGCCAACTGGTCCTCGAGGTTGAACACCTCGGGCAACACCCGCGCGGTCTGGTCGGCCCGCCCGGTCGCACCGTCGAACAGGTCCTGCATGTGCGACTCCCACGCCGCAGCGACCTCCGAGGCGGCGAGCGACGCATCGGCATCGGCCACCGAGTCGGTCTCGTAGTACCCGATGAGCAGCCCGTCGTCGTCCAGGAACAGCGAGTAGTTCCGACGTCCGGCCGCCGCGATCGCCCGGAGCATCGCCGGCCAGACCGCCGCGTGCCGCTCGCGGTAGGCGTCCAGGTGTGTGCCCTGCACCTGCAGCCGGAAGCAGACGCGGGTCACCGGTCCGCCTCGGCGCGACGACGCTGCTCGGCCTCTCGGACGGCCCGCTCGTCGGCGGTGCGCACGGTGCCGGTGACGCTGGTCACGGTGCCGTACCGCTCGGCCTCGATCGCCTCGAGCGTCTTGCCCTGCGTCCGAGGCGCCCAGATCGTGCCGACGAGGAACGACAGTGCGAGCAGCCCGAGGATGAGGCCGCCGAGCGCACGCAGTCCGATGTCGGACAGGAGCAGCGGGAACCAGATGCTCAGCAGACCGACCATCACCCGGGCGGCCAGGAACAGCACGCCCTGGGCACTGGCGCGGTAGCGGGTGGCGAAGAGCTCCGACGTCCAGAGGCCGTAGAACGCCTGTGCACCGATGCCCGAGGACACACCCCACGCGATCGCGAAGAACAGCAGGGTGCCGAGGTTCGCCGGTGCGTAGATCAGGACGGCCCACGAGACGATGGCGAGCGCGGCGCCGATCGCGAACAGCATCCGGCGGCTCACCCGGTCGCCGTACCGCATGAACCCGAAGTAGGTCGCAGCGACGGTGCAGCCCCACACCAGGATCTGCAGCCCGTACTGCTCGGTGACGCTGGTCACCCCGGTGGCCGAGTAGACGCGCGGCTGGAAGATGCCGGCCTGTCCCGCGACGGTGTTCCAGAGCGCGTAGACGCCGAACAGGAACAGCATCGCGGTGAGGTTCTTCCGGCGGCTGAACAGCTGCGTGAACCCGTGGAAGAAGTTCGCCGAACCGGTGGCTGCGCGCTCGTCCTTCCAGATCGTCGACTCGGGCAGGCCGCGACGGAGCCACCACACGATCGCGGCGACGACGAACAGGTGCGCGAAGATCAGCCGGCTGCCGAGGAGCCCGAGGGGTGCGGCGGCGATGGCCAGGGCGAACCCGACCATCGGGCCGATCGACCACGCGAGCTGCGCGGTGCCGACGTGGGCGGCACGCTTGTCGGCGGGCGCCTGCTCGGCGATGTACGTCCAGCTCGCCGGGACGCCGGCGCCGACCGCGATGCCGGTGAAGATGAAGCCGACGAGCAGCATCCCGTAGCTGCCCGCGAACACGGCGAGCAGGATGCCGAGCATGTACAGCAGCAGGTCGTAGGTGTAGATGAACTTCCGGCCGTAGCGGTCGCAGAGCGGTCCGCCGATGATGGCGCCGGCGGCAGCGCCGAACGCGTTCGCGGACAGGCTCGCGAGGAGCCCGACCTGCAGGTCGCCGACGTGGAACTGGGCCTGCCAGAGGCTGAGACTGGTGGCGATCGCGATGATCGACCCGGACTCGATGTAGTTCGACATGGCGACCGAGATCGTCGCCTTCCAGCCCGTGGTGTTGCGGGCTCCGATACGGACCGCCATTGGTCCTCCGTTCGCGTGTTCTTCGATGAATCGTTTCAACGGTGCTGCGAGGACGTTACCCGTGGATCGACACGAGGGCAAGTCGCTCCGCCGAATCGCCGGGCCCGATGCCAGGATGACCCCATGGCAGTGAGCGTTCGTGACGTCGCAGCGCTCGCCGGCGTGTCGCTCGGCACGGTCTCGAACGTGCTGAACCGCCCGGACAAGGTCGCCCCCGGCACCGTCGAACGGGTGCAGTCCGCGATCGCCGAACTCGGCTTCGTCCGCAACGACTCGGCACGCCAACTCCGCGCCGGTCGCAGCTCCACCGTCGGGCTCATCGTGCTCGACGGCGGCAATCCGTTCTTCACCGACGTCGCCCGCGGCGCCGAGGACGCCGCGATGCGGAAGGGCCTCGCCGTCCTCGTCGGCAACTCCGACGAGTCCGTCGACCGCGAGCACACCTACGTCGACCTCTTCGAGGAGCGCCGCGTCGCCGGACTCCTCATCTCCCCCGCCGGCGACGACCTCACGCGGCTCGAGCGGCTCCGCGACCAGGGCACCGCCGTGGTGCTCGTCGACCGACGTGCCGATGACGAGCACTTCGCCTCGGTCTCGGTGGACGACGTCGCGGGCGGACACATCGCGGTGTCGCACCTCACGTCGATCGGGCGGACGCGCATCGCCTTCGTCGGCGGCCCGTTCGGCATCCGGCAGGTCGCCGACCGGCACGCCGGAGCGGTCGCCGCCGCAGCCGCCGCGGGGGCGTCGCTCGAGGTGCTCACCACCTCGTCGCTGTCCGTCCTCGAGGGCCGCCGCATCGGCGAAGCACTCCAGGCCCGCCCGGCCGCCGAGCGCCCGGACGCGGTGTTCGCGGCGAACGACCTCCTCGCCGTCGGCCTCGAACAGGCCTTCATCATGCGCGGATCGATCCGCGTTCCGGACGAGATCGCCATCGTCGGGTACGACGACATCGCGTTCGCCGAGGCCGCCGTCGTCCCACTCACCTCGGTGCGGCAGCCGGCGCAGGACCTCGGGCGGCGAGCGATCGAGCTGCTGCTGGCCCAGGTCGAGGAGGGCCAGGGGGTCGAGACCCTCCACGTGGAGTTCACCCCCGAGCTCGTCGTCCGGCAGTCCACGGTCGCCGAGCGCTGACGCGCGCGCCGCGCGTCGAGTTTCGTGCTGGGCGACCGTCCTCGCGCGGTGGAGCGCGAGAACGGTCGCTGAGCCCGAGACTCGGCGCGCGTCATGCGAGACTCGGCTCCGCCGTGTCGGACTGGAGGCGCGTGGCGGCGCCGCACCGTGCCTCCAGTCCGGTGGTGGGCCGGGACGGCACCCCGCTCCGCCTACGATCGGAGCATGGTGCATGTCCCACGGCGCGACGGACCGCCGAGCGTGCACCACGTCGCGGCTCGAGCGGGCGTCTCGCTCGCGACGGTCTCGAACGTCCTGAACCACCCCGAGCGCGTTGCCGACGGCACCGCGGCCCGCGTCCGCGCGGCGATCGCGGAGCTCGGGTACACGCCGAACCGCAACGCCCGCGCCCTGGTGTCGGGGAGCACGCGAGCGATCGGCCTGGTCGTCGCGTCGCTGCGGAACTCCCTGTTCACGGACGTGGTGAGCGGTGCCCAGACGGCCGCGCGCGACCGCGGGAACACCCTGCTGGTGGCGAGCAGCGAGAACGACCTGGTGGCGCAGGGGGAACACCTGGCGTTCCTCGAGAGCACGAGGGTCTCCGGCATCCTGCTCGCCTCGATGACGGAGTCGCGCGACCAGGTCGAGGCCGCGAAGCAGCACGGCCGGCCGATCGTGTACGTCAACTACGAACCGACCGAGGTCGACGCCTGCTCGGTCATCGTCGACAACGAGCAGGCCGGGTACGTCGCGACGAAGCACCTCGTCGAGCAGGGATGCCGACGGATCGGGTTCGTGAGCGCGCGACCGGACCTGCAGCCCGTGGCGCGACGCCGGGTCGGCATGCTCCGGGCGATCGCCGAGCACCCAGGGGTCGAGCTCGTGGACGTCGACGCCGGTGACATCGACCCTCCCGGCGGGACGGACGCGGGCGCACGCATCGCCGCCATGCCCGCCGAGGTCCGGCCGGACGGCGTGCTCGGCGTCACGGACCTGCTGGCGATGGCGGTCGTGACCGAACTGCGCGCAGCGGGCATCCGGGTACCGGAGGACATCCCGGTGTCGGGCTGCGACCACAACTCGGTGGCGTGGGGCGGCGCGGTGCCGCTGACCTCGGTGACGATGCACGGCGAGGAGATGGGCGCGGCGGCGGTGTCGCTCCTGCTCGACGAGTTGACGGACGACCCCGCGGAGCACGTGCACCGGACGGTGGTGCTCGGCAGCGAGCTCGTGCCGCGGGAGAGCACGCTCGGACGGGTGCGCGCCGCCGCGGTGGCCGCGGCGGGGAGGCCGAGCGACCCGAGGCGCACCGAGGCCTGAACGGGGGGCGCGGCCGGCGGCGGCCACTGCGGGCGCACGTGTCCGGCCAAAGCGACAGTCTCCGGCGGACACGCACCGTCCGTGTCGCCAGAGCGACTGTCTCCCGGAGATCTCCGGCGGCAGCCTGTCGCTTTCGCGAACCACCGCACCGCGCCTCCCGGCCCGCGGGCCGTGCGGGAGCACGCGCTTCCGTAACGAATCCGAATCAGTGATTGACACGCTTCAATCCGCATGGTTCCATTCCGATTGAAACGTTCTAAACAGCACCACCGGAACCCGCATCGGCGCGGGCCCGGGTCCGTTTCACCCGGGGTCACCCCGCCCCGGGCCTTACGAGGAGGTAAGGAATGTCAGCTCGTTCCCTGACCACCCGGCTGCTCGCCATCGGCGGCGCCACGGTCCTCATCGGCGGTCTCGCCGCCTGTTCGTCCGGCGGCTCCACCGACACCGGCAGCGGCGGCGGCAAGGTCACGATCACGTACCTCGCCGACAACGCCGAGGCCACCGCCGCCACCGCGAAGCCGCTCATCGCAGCCTTCGAGAAGGCGAACCCCGACATCACCGTCAAGTTCGACACGAAGCCGCAGGGCACCGACGGCGACAACCTGGTGAAGACCCGGCTGTCGACCGGCGAGATGGCCGACGTCTTCAACTACAACTCCGGCTCGCTCATGCAGGCCCTCAACCCGGACAACACCCTCGTCGACCTCTCGAAGGAGAGCTGGGCGAAGGACGTCGACCCGCAGTTCACGAAGGTCGTCAGCACGGACAAGGGCATGTACGGCGCACCGTTCGGCACCAGCTTCGGCGGCGCGGTCCTCTACAACAAGAAGGTCTACGAGAAGCTCGGCCTGAGCGTCCCGACCACGTGGTCGGAGTTCATCAGCAACAGCGAGAAGATCAAGGACGCCGGCATCGCGCCGATCATCCAGACCTACGGCGACACCTGGACCAGCCAGCTGTTCGTCCTCGGCGACTTCGCGAACATCACCGCGCAGCAGAAGAACTGGGCGACGCAGTACACGAAGCACAAGGAGTCCTACGCGGACCAGCCGGCACTCGCCGGGTTCCAGCACCTCCAGGAGGGCAAGGACAAGGACCTCTACAACGAGGACTACGCGTCGGCCACGCAGGCGAACGGCCTGAAGATGCTCGCCGACGGCACGGGCGCCCAGTACCCGATGCTGACCAACGCGATCTCGGCGATCCAGCAGGACTCGCCCGACGCGGTGGACGACATCGGCGCCTTCGCCCTACCGGCGGAGAACGCGGACGACACGAACCTCACCATCTGGGAGCCGAACGGCCTCTACATCCCGAAGACGACCACGGGCGACAAGCTCACGGCCGCGAAGAAGTTCATCGCCTTCGCGAACTCGTCCGAGGGCTGCAAGGTGCAGAACGACACCGGCACCCCGGGCGGCCCGTACGTCATCTCGACGTGCACCCTCCCCGACTCCGTGCCCCCGATGATCGGCGACCTGCAGAAGTACCTCGACGACGGCAAGGCGAGCCCGGCGCTCGAGTTCCTCTCCCCGATCAAGGGCCCGAACCTCGAGAAGATCTGCGTGCAGGTCGGCTCGGGCATCACCAACGCGGCCAAGGGCGCTGACCAGTACGACGACGACGTCGTCCAGCAGGCCCAGCAGCTCGGCATCAAGGGCTGGTGACCGGCGTGACCGCGACGCTCACGACGGCGGTTGCCCCGCCGCAGACAACGAAGGCGGGCCCCGGCCCGGCCCGGAAGCGGATGCGCTCGTTCTACCCGGCGTGGTTCTTCATCCCGGCGATCGCGCTGTACGTCGTGTTCTTCGCGGTCCCGACCTTCGCTGGGTTCTACTTCTCGCTCACCCGCTGGACGCTGTTCGACCAGACCTTCATCGGCTTCGACAACTTCGTCCGGTTCTTCCAGGACCCGCAGCTCGTCTCCGGGTTCGTGCACACGTTCGAGTACGGGTTCGTGACGAGCGCGGCGAAGGTGGTCCTCGGACTCGCCCTCGCGCTGCTCCTCACGAGCCCCGTGCTCGGGCGCGGGTACCTCCGAGCGGTGGTGTTCTTCCCCGTGCTGGTCTCGACCATCGGCATCGGCATCACGTTCAAGGCGCTGATGGACCCCTTCCACGGGATCATCAACGGCGTCCTCGGTTCGGTCGGCCTCCCCACACCAGGGTGGCTGACCGACCCGGCCCTCGCCCTCTGGAGCGTCGCCGCGGTGGACGTCTGGAAGGGCGTCGGGATCGCGACGCTCATCTTCATCGCCGGCATCGTGGCGATCCCCCAGGAGTACTTCGAGGCCGCCAGGGTCGACGGTGCGAGCGCGTGGACGATCTTCCGGAACATCACGCTGCCGCTGTCCCGACCCGCGATGGGGACGGTCATCATCCTGTCGCTGATCGGCGGGCTGCGATCGTTCGACCTCATCTGGGCGATGACCGGCGGCGGACCGGGGTTCACCAGTGACGTCATCGCGAGTGTGATCTACAAGCAGTACCAGGCCGGGTTCTACGGGCTGTCGACCGCGGGCAACGTCGTGCTCTTCATCGTCGTGACCGCGATCATGGTCCCCGTCTCCTGGCTGCTCAACCGCAAGGAGGCGGAACTGTGACCGCGACCACCGCGCCCGCGCGCCGGCCCGTGAAGCGCCAGACCGTCCAGCGGTGGACCGTCGGCTCGATCGCCATCGTCGTCAGCTTCGTGGTCTTCCTCGTGCCGTTCGTCTTCGTCCTGCTGCAGGCCGCGAAGAGTCCGGCCGAGGCGAACCAGCTCGGCTTCAGCCTGCCGACCCAGTGGCAGCTGTGGCAGAACCTCGTCGCGGTCATGCAGACCGGCGACGGCGGGATCCTGCGCTCGTTCCTGAACAGCGCCGTCCTCACCGTGGGGAGCGTCATCATCATGGTGGTGTTCTCCGCGATGGTCGGCTACGTCCTGCAACGGCGGCCGAGCAGGTGGAACGGCGTCATCAACTTCTTCGTCCTGGCCGGCCTCATCGTCCCGCCCGCGATCGTCCCGACGATCTGGGTGCTGCAGGGGCTCAACCTGTTCAAGACCATGGGCGGGATGATCCTCATCGAGGCGACCTTCGGCCTGTCGTTCTGCATCCTGCTGTTCCGGGCGTTCGTCGCGACGATCCCCAAGGAGCTCGACGAGGCCGCCGTGCTCGACGGCGCCGGACCGATCCGTCTGTTCTTCGGAGTCGTCCTGCCGCTGCTCAAGCCGGTGATCATCACGGTCGTGCTCGTCCAGTCGGTGACGGTGTTCAACGACTTCACGAACCCGCTGTACTTCCTGCCCGGGTCCGAGAACGCCACCGTGCAGCAGACGCTGTACACGTTCCAGAGCCAGTCGGTCAGCCAGCTGAACCTGCTGTTCACGGACGTGCTGCTCATCACGATCCCCCCGCTGATCCTCTACGTCTTCTTCAACCGCCAGATCGTCGCCGGCATGACCAGCGGCGCCGTCAAGGGCTGACGCCCGACCCCGGCCTGGAGGCGCGACCCGCCTCCTCCGCACCGCCCACCCGGGCGGGCAGCCGGGCCCCAGACCCCCGCACCGGTCGACGACGACCGGTCGCGTGAAAGGACCACACCACATGACCACCTGGACCGCACCGTTCATCGCGAGCGACGCCGACCTCGGGAGCGCACCGATCCTGCGCCGGGAGTTCACCCTCGACGACGGCCACGGCGCCGTCACGAGCGCGAGCCTCGACGTCAGCGCACTCGGTGTCGTCGAGGCCTGGCTCGGCGGGACCCGCGTCTCCGACCACCTGCTCGAGCCTGGATGGACGAGCTACGAGTGGCGCCTCCGCGTCGTGTCGCACGACGTCACGGCGCACCTCACCGACACCGGGTCGGGCGACGCCGCCGTCCTCGCACTCGTGCTCGGCAGGGGCTGGGCCGCCGGGCGCCTCGCCTGGGGCGGCGGTGGCGGCTGGTACGCCGACGAGGTCGCCGGGTTCGCCGAGCTCCGGATCGTGTTCGCGGACGGCCACGAGCAGCGGGTCGCGACGGACACCGACTGGCTGGCGCTGTCGAGCGCCATCACCGCCGACCAGCTCTACGACGGCGAGGACATCGACGCCCGCCTGCGCGACGGCTCGTTCCTCACGCCGGGCGACGTGACCGTGCCGAGCGTGGACGGACACGAGGGTCGCACCAGCACGGTGCACACGGTGGACCTCGGCGACCGCGAACTCGTCGCGGACACCGTCCCGCCGGTCCGACCCCTCGCCGAGATCGCCCCCGTCGCGGTCTGGACGAGCCCGTCCGGCGCGACCCTGGTCGACTTCGGGGTGAACCTGGTCGGCTGGATCCGCGTGACGACGTCCGGCCCCGCGGGCACCGTCCTGACCCTCCGTCACGCCGAGGTCCTCGAGCACGACGAGCTCGGCACCCGTCCCCTGCGCACCGCGAAGGCCACCGATCACTTCACCCTGAGCGGCGGCGACGACGTCTTCGAACCGCGCTTCACGTTCCACGGCTTCCGCTACGCCCAGGTCGACGGGTGGACCGGCACGCTCGACGACCTCCGCTCGGCGGTCACCGCGGTGCAGGTCGGATCGGACCTCACCCGGACCGGCACGTTCGAGTCGAGCCACGAGCTGCTCAACACGTTCCACGACAACGTCGTCCGCGGCATGCAGGGCAACTTCCTCAGCGTGCCGACGGACTGCCCGCAGCGCGACGAGCGCCTCGGGTGGACGGGCGACATCGCCGCGTTCGCCCCGACGGCCTCGTACCTGTTCGACACCAGGTCGTTCCTCGGCGACTGGCTCCGCGACGTGTGGCTCGAGCAGCAGCACGCCGACGGCGTCATCCCGTTCGTGGTGCCGGACGTGCTGAAGTACTCCCCCGCCGAGGACTTCGGCACGCCCGACGCGACCGCGATCTGGTCGGACGCCGGAGTGTGGGTGCCCTGGACGCTGTACCAGGCGTACGGCGACACCGCGGTGCTCGAGGAGCAGCTCGACTCGATGGCGGCGCACCTCCGTCGCATCAAGGGGCACCTCTCCGCGCAGGGCCTCTGGGACACCGTGTTCCAGTTCGGCGACTGGCTCGACCCGGACGCCCCGCCGGAGGACGCCGCCAAGGCGAAGGCCGACCCGGGCGTCGTCGCGACGGCCTGCGCCTACCGCAGCGCCACCCTGGTGGCGCAGGCGGCGCGGTTGACGGGCCACGAGGCGGAGGCGACCGAGGCAGAGGAACTCGCCGCGGGCCTCCAGGCAGCCTTCACCGAGCACTACGTGACGGACGGTCGGATCCGCTCCGACTGCACGACCGTGTACGCGCTGGCGATCGTCTTCGGCATCCTGTCCGCCGACGACGAGGCGAAGGCGGGCAACCGCCTGGCGGAGCTGGCCGAGCAGTCCGGCTACCGGATCTCGACCGGGTTCGCCGGCACGCCGTTCATCACCGACGCGCTGACGCAGACCGGCCACCTCGACGACGCGTACCGGCTGCTGCTGCAGACGGAGTGCCCGTCGTGGCTGTACCCGGTCACGATGGGCGCGACCACCGTGTGGGAGCGCTGGGACTCGATGCTGCCGGACGGCACCATCAACCCGGGCGAGATGACCTCGTTCAACCACTACGCGCTCGGCGCCGTGGCGGACTGGATGCACCGCGTGGTGGGTGGCCTCGCGCCGCTGACCCCCGGGTACGAGTCGGTGCTCATCGCGCCACAGCCGGGCGGTGGCCTGACGTGGGCGTCGACCTCGCTCGACACGGTGCACGGGCACGTCGCCGTGCGGTGGGAGCTCGTCGACGGCGAGCTGCTCGTCCGTGCGACGGTCCCGGAGGGTGTCTCCGCCGTGGTGCGCCTGCCGGGTGCCGCGGAGCAGCGGCTCGGCGGCGGGACGCACGAGCTGCGTGCGCCGGCCGCGGTGCCCGCCGCGTAGCGGGGCGGGCGGGCGCGGGTTCCTGCTCGTGCCCGTCCGCCGGCGGCTCCGCACAACCAAACGCACCCCGCACCGCGCAATCGCGCGGTTCCGGACCACTTTGGTTGTGCGCAGGCACCCCGCGCTTGCGCGAACCCCGCGCGGCGCGTACGGTATGAAACGATTCAATCGACCACGAGGAAGTGACACGATGACATCAGCGAGCTTCAGCTCCGTCGCCGACCAGCTGGCCCGGCAGCGGATCGAACTCCCGAGCTGGGCGTTCGGCAACTCCGGCACCCGCTTCAAGGTGTTCGGGACGCCCGGCACGCCGCGCGACCCCTACGAGAAGATCGCCGACGCCGCCCAGGTGCACAAGTACACCGGCCTCGCCCCGACCGTCGCGCTGCACATCCCGTGGGACCTCGTCGACGACTTCGCCGACCTGAAGCGCCACGCGGAGGAGCACGGCGTCTCGCTCGGCACCGTGAACTCGAACACGTTCCAGGACGACGACTACAAGTTCGGCGCCCTGACCCACGTCGACGAGACGATCCGGCAGAAGGCGATCGACCACCACCTGCGTTGCATCGACGTGATGGACGCGACGGGATCGCGCGACCTGAAGATCTGGCTCGCCGAGGGCTCGAACTACCCGGGGCAGGAGGACATGCGCTCCCGCCAGGACCGCCTGCACGAGTCACTCAGCACGATCTACGACCGCCTCGGCCCGGACCAGCGCCTGGTGCTCGAGTACAAGTTCTTCGAGCCGTCGTTCTACCACACGGACGTCCCGGACTGGGGTACGAGCTACGTGCAGACGGCTGCCCTCGGCGACAAGGCGATGGTCTGCCTCGACACCGGCCACCACGCCCCCGGCACGAACATCGAGTTCATCGTGATGCAGCTCCTGCGCCTCGGGAAGCTCGGCTCGTTCGACTTCAACTCGCGCTTCTACGCCGACGACGACCTCATCGTCGGTGCGGCGGACCCCTTCCAGCTGTTCCGCATCCTGGTCGAGGTCATCCGCGGCGGCGGCTACGACAACCCCGACGTCGCGTTCATGCTCGACCAGTGCCACAACATCGAGGACAAGATCCCCGGGCAGATCCGCTCGGTGCTCAACGTCCAGGAGATGACGGCCCGAGCGCTGCTGCTCGACCGCGTCGCACTGACCGCGGCGCAGGAGGCACACGACGTCCTCGGCGCGAACGAGATCTTCATGGACGCGTACCAGACGGACATCCGGGCCGACCTCGCCGCGTGGCGGGAGTCCCGCGGGCTGCCGGCGAACCCGATGCGCGCGTACCTCGAGTCGGGGTACCAGCAGTCGATCGCCGAGGACCGCGTCGGCGGCGTCCAGGCCGGATGGGGCGCGTAGACATCATGACGAGCACAGGACTGGAGGCACGGGTGGACCCCGCAACGCAGCGCACGGACGCAGACACGACGATCAGTGGACTCATCGCACGATCGAACGCGCTCGGCTCGGATCCGCGGATCACGAACTACGCGGGCGGCAACACCTCCGCCAAGGGCACCGACACCGACCCCGTCACGGGCGAACCGGTGGAGCTGCTCTGGGTGAAGGGCTCCGGGGGCGACCTCGGCACCCTCACCCCGGCGGGCCTCGCGGTCCTGCGGGTCGACCGCGTCCGCGCACTGCAGGACGTCTACCCGGGTGTCGAGCGCGAGGACGAGATGGTCGCCGCGTTCGACTACACGCTGCACGGCAAGGGCGGTGCGGCACCGTCGATCGACACGGCGATGCACGCGCTCGTCGACGCCGCCCACGTCGACCACCTGCACCCGGACGCCGGCATCGCCATCGCGACGGCAGCGGACGGCCCCGAGCTGACCGAGCGGATCTTCGACAACCGGGTCGTGTGGGTCCCCTGGCGTCGCCCGGGGTTCCAGCTCGGCCTCGACATCGCCGCGATCAAGCGCGACAACCCGCAGGCGATCGGCACGATCCTCGGCGGTCACGGCATCACGGCCTGGGGCGACACGAGCGACGAGGCCGAGGCGAACTCGCGCTGGATCATCGACACGGCGGAGCAGTACATCGCGGCCAACGGGAAGGACCAGCCGTTCGGGCCGGTCCGCCCCGGGTTCGAAGCGCTGCCGACCGCCGAACGCCACGCACGCGCCGCCGCGCTCGCACCGACGATCCGGGGCATCGCCGGGCACGACAAGCCCGTGGTGGGGCACTTCACCGACTCCGACGTCGTGCTCGACTTCCTGGCGAGCGCACGCGCGGAGGAGCTCGCCGCCCTCGGCACGAGCTGCCCGGACCACTTCCTGCGGACCAAGGTGAAGCCGCTCGTCCTCGACCTGCCCGCTTCGGCGAGCACCGACGACACCATCGAGCGGCTGCGGACGCTGCACCAGCAGTACCGCGCGGACTACCAGGCCTACTACGACCGCCACGCGACGCCGGAGTCCCCCGCCATCCGTGGTGCCGACCCGCTCATCGTGCTCGTCCCCGGCGTCGGCATGTTCTCGTACGGCAAGGACGCCCAGACCGCCCGGGTCGCCGGCGAGTTCTACGTCAACGCCATCAACGTCATGCGCGGCGCAGAGTCCCTCAGCACGTACGCCCCCATCGACGAGGCCGAGAAGTTCCGCATCGAGTACTGGTCGCTCGAGGAAGCGAAGCTCCAGCGGATGCCCGCCCCGAAGAAGCTCGCCACGCGCATCGCGCTGGTGACCGGCGCCGCGAGCGGCATCGGCAAGGCCATCGCGAAGCGCCTGGCGGCCGAGGGCGCCGCGGTCGTCATCGCCGACCTCGACCTGGCGAAGGCGCAGGACGCCGCAGCCGAGATCGGGAACACGGACCAGGCCATCGGCGTCGCGGCGAACGTGACGGACGCCGACGCGATCGACCAGGCGATCCAGCAGACGCTGCTGCACTTCGGCGGTCTCGACCTCGTCGTGAACAACGCCGGGCTCTCGCTCTCCAAGTCCCTCCTCGAGACCACCGAGCAGGACTGGGACCTGCAGCACGACGTCATGGCGAAGGGCTCGTTCCTGGTGTCCAAGGCGGCGGCGAAGGTCCTCATCGAGCAGGGCCTCGGCGGCGACATCGTGTACATCTCGTCGAAGAACTCGGTGTTCGCCGGCCCGAACAACATCGCCTACTCGGCGACCAAGGCCGACCAGGCGCACCAGGTCCGCCTGCTCGCCGCCGAGCTCGGCGAACACGGTGTCCGCGTCAACGGGATCAACCCCGACGGCGTCGTCCGCGGCTCGGGAATCTTCGCGTCCGGCTGGGGTGCCAACCGCGCGAAGACGTACGGCATCGAGGAGCAGGACCTCGGCAAGTTCTACGCCCAGCGCACGATCCTCAAGCGCGAGGTCGTGCCCGAGAACGTCGCCAACGCCGTCTACGCGATCTGCACCGACGACTTCTCGCACACCACCGGGCTGCACGTGCCGGTGGACGCGGGTGTCGCGGCAGCGTTCCTGCGCTGATGAACGACAGGAGGTAGCGACGTGACGAACAGCGGCACCGTCGCCGCCGTCGACCTCGGGGCCACCAGCGGCCGGGTGATCCTCGGGCACGTCGACGCCGACGACATCCGGATGGAGCACGTCGCCCGGTTCCCGAACGGCCCGGTGCCCCTCCACGAGGGCGACCGCGAGGCGCTGCACTGGGACGTCGTCGAGCTGTACCGGCAGCTCACCGCGGGCCTCCGCGACGCCTTCGGCCGGCACCCCGAGATCGCGAGCATCGGCATCGACTCGTGGGCGGTCGACTACGGGCTGCTCCGCGACGGGCGCCTGCTCGGGCTGCCGTACCACTACCGCGACGAGCGGCACGAGCACGGCGTCGCTCCGGTGCACGAGCGGGTGCCGGCAGCCGAGCTGTACGCCCGGAACGGCCTGCAGCACCTGCCCTTCAACACGGTGTTCCAGTTCGCCGCCGACCCGTCCGTGCAGCTCGCCAAGCGGGCGCTGCTCGTCCCCGACCTGCTCGGGTACTGGCTCACCGGGGTCGAGGCCGCCGAGCGCACCAACGCGTCGACCACCGGGCTCCTGCACGCGACCACCCGCGGGTGGGACCCGACGTTGCGGGCTGCTGCGCGCCTCCCGTCCGGACTCCTGCCCACCCTGCGCGACCCGGGCGACCGTCTCGGCCCCCTGCTCCCGTCCGTGGCCGACGCCGTCGGCGGCCGCGCCCCGGTGACGCTCGTCGGGTCGCACGACACGGCATCAGCGGTCGTCGCGGTGCCCGCGACGGAACCGGACTTCGCCTACGTCTCGTCCGGCACGTGGTCGCTCGTCGGCGTCGAACTGGACGCGCCGGTCCTGTCGGACGCGGCACGCCGGGCGAACTGCACGAACGAGGGCGGGGTCGACGGCCGCGTCCGCTTCCTCAAGAACGTGTCGGGACTGTGGTTGCTCTCCGAGAGCGTCCGCACCTGGGAACGTGGCGGGGACCGCATCGACCTGGAGGCACTGCTCGCCTCCGCCGCGGCCGTCACGGCCCCGGTTCCCGTCTTCGACGTCGCGGACGAGTCGTTCACGCCACCGGGCGACATGCCGTCGCGCATCGCGGCCTGGTGTGCCGCGCACGGCCTGAGTGCGCCGGCTTCGCCGGCCGAGTACGTGCGGTCGATCCTCGAGTCGCTGGCGTCCGCGTACGCGGACACCCTCGAGACGATCATCACCGTCACAGGCCGAGACGTCCGACAGGTGCACATCGTCGGTGGCGGGTCGCAGAACCGTCTGCTGTGCCAGCTGACCGCCGATCGGACCGGGCTGCCGGTCGTGGCCGGACCCGTCGAGGCGACCGCGCTCGGCAACGTGCTCGTGCAGGCACGGGCAGCCGGGCTCGGCGGATTGACCGGCGTATCGCTCGAAGCGCTGCGCGACCGGGTCGCCCGCACCGTCGAGCCCGTGCGGTACACCCCCGCCACCTCCCCCACTTCGACCCACCGATCCACCCCGAGACGTAGGATGTCTGTATGACCTCGACCGACAACCAGCACCGAGTCGACCCGGCGACGGGCGCACCGGCAGCGACCCCGGGCGCCCCGTCAGCCCGGCGCACGCCGATCAAGCGTCAGCTGCCGACCGTTCGCGACCTCGCACCGCTGATGCAGTTCAAGAAGCCCTCGCTACCAGGACGCCGTCAGCGTCTCGAGCAGGCGTTGACGATCTGGGACCTCCGGGACATCGCCGCGCGACGCACCCCCCGCGCCGCCTTCGACTACACCGAGGGCGCGGCGGAGGCCGAGATCTCCCTCGCCCGCGCCCGCCAGGCGTTCGAGGACATCGAGTTCACGCCCGCGATCCTGCGTGACGTGTCGTCCGTCGACACCTCGCGCTCGGTGTTGGGTGCGCCGGTCGCGTACCCGTTCGGCATCGCACCGACCGGGTTCACCCGCATGATGCAGACCGAGGGCGAGCGAGCCGGGGCCCGGGCGGCCGGACGTGCGGGCATCCCGTTCTCCCTGTCCACCATGGGCACCACCGCGATCGAGGACGTCCGCGACGCCAACCCGCACGGGCGCAACTGGTTCCAGCTGTACATGTGGAAGGACCGCGAGAAGTCGATGGCGCTCGTGTCCCGTGCCGAGAAGGCCGGGTTCGACACGCTGCTCGTCACCGTGGACGTCCCCGTCGCCGGCGCCCGCCTGCGGGACAAGCGGAACGGGTTCTCGATCCCGCCCCAGCTGAGTGCTCGCACCGTGCTGAACGCCATCCCGCGCCCCTGGTGGTGGTTCGACTTCCTCACCACCGAGCCGCTGGCGTTCGCGTCGCTCGACCGCTGGTCCGGCACCGTCGGGGAGCTCCTCGACCACATGTTCGACCCGACCGTCACCTACGAGGACCTGGAGTGGATCCGCTCGCAGTGGAAGGGCAAGGTCGTCGTCAAGGGCGTGCAGTCCCTCGCGGACGCCAAGCGCCTGGCCGGCATGGGCGTCGACGGCATCACGCTGTCGAACCACGGCGGGCGCCAGCTCGACCGCGCTCCCGTGCCGTTCCACCTGCTCCCCTCCGTGGTGAAGGAGGTCGGCAAGGACACCGAGGTCCACCTCGACACGGGCATCATGTCGGGCGCCGACATCGTCGCCGCGGTCGCCCTCGGCGCACAGTTCACGATGGTCGGACGCGCCTACCTGTACGGCCTGATGGCGGGTGGCGAGGCCGGGGTCGACCGGATGATCCAGATCCTGTCCGAGCAGATCGAGCGGACGATGCGCCTGCTCGGGGTCGTGTCGCTCGAGGAGCTCGAGCCGGGGCACGTCACGCAGCTGCAGCGGCTCACACCCATCGCCCGGACCTGACGCGGATCAGGGACCCCGCGACGCTCCCTCGGCGCTCCCGCGGCGCCCCCTCGGCCCGAGTCTCGGGCAGGGCGACAGTTCTCGCGACCAGCGGCGCGAGAAGTGTCGCGCAGGCCGAGTCTCGGCGCGGTCGGGTGCCGGCGGGGACGGTCAAATCGGGCAGGACCCCCCAAACGGGGCACAGATGATGCATGATGTTCGGGGACCCGTCACCGAAATCCGTGGATCGCGCCGTGGAGCGGGCCCCTTCCGTGCCCGAGCCCCACCCGAGGAGCCCGACATCTCTGCTTCGAAGCACCTGCGCGACCGCGCGCAGCACGCATCCACGAACCGTCCGACCCGTCACCGCCGCAGCCGCATCGTCCTGGTGGCAGCGGCCGCCAGCGCCCTGCTGATCGGCGTCCCGACCGCTGCCTCCGCCCACGGCTGGTGGGGCGGACGCGGCCACCAGTCACCACCCACGGCCCCGGTCTCGCCGACACCGACCGACGAGGCGACGCCCTCCGACCAGGCCACACCCTCCGACGAGGCCACGCCGACCGACGAGGCCACCCCCACCGGGAGCCCGTCCGCCGACTCCGCCCCCATCGAGGAGTCGACACCCTCCGACGACGCAACGCCGGGCGACGTCACCGCCCCCGCTGACGACGCGGCACCGGCAGACCCGGTCTCCCTCGCACCCGACACGTCGTTCGTCGAGAACTTCGACCTGTCCGCCGTGACCGGTCTGGTCAGCCGCCTCTACCCGCAGGCGTGGCAGCCCTACCCGGACGGGACGTCCGGCATCTACGAGCCGAGCAAGACCGTCTCCGTCCACGACGGCGTCATGGACGTGCAGCTCGGCGGGGCGGGCACGGCCGGCACCTTCGGCTCGCGCGCCGACGCCTACGACCACGTCGGCGGGACGTTCTCCGTGCGCGCGAAGGCCACCGGCGGCGACGGCAACGGAGCGGCCTTCATGCTGTGGCCGAGCTCCGACAAGTGGTCCGACGGTGAGATCGACTTCCCCGAGGGCAACTTCGACGAGAGCCCGTCTGCGTTCCACCACTCGATGACCCCTGGACACGAAGCCGAACGCGTCCAGCTCGGCACCGGTGTCTCGTGGCGTGACTGGCACACGTACACGATCGACTGGGACCCGGGGAAGTCGGTCACCTACAAGGTGGACGGCAAGGTCATCGGCACCGTCACGCACGACGTCCCGACGACCGAGCACCGGTTCATGTTCCAGACCGGCAACTGGGGCGAGTCCGGGAACCTCCTGATCGACTGGGTCGCGACGACCGAGTAGCGGGCGCGACCAGACCACGGACTGGAGGCGCGGTGCCGGCTGGCACCGCGCCTCCAGTCCGTCAGTGGTCGCGCTCGGGAGCAGCCGGTGCCGAGGACGGTACCGTCCAGGTCCCACGGAGCCGAGTGAGGACGTGCTCGATGTTCCGGAGTGCGCGGCGCGTCTCCCACACGGAGTAGGCGCACATGCCGAGGAACAGCGCCAGGATGAGCCACCAGAACGGGTTGACGGCGAACGCGGCCCACACCGAGAACACCCCGAAGACGACGGCCATGACCGGCACGATCACGCGGTTGTTCCGGTAGCGCTTCCGGGTCGCCTCGAGTTCGCGCGTCCACACGACGTGGTCGACGGAGTCCGGGACCTCGCCGGTGCGCACCGCCCGCTGGATCGCCGCCGCCTGATCCGTCCCGCCCGCCCGACGCCGACGGTAGGCGATGAGGATGCCGAAGAACACCGTCATGAGCACGGCGTAGAAGACCGAGCCGATCGCCCGACCCGCGAGGTGATCCGGGTCGGGGTCCGAGGCGACGCCGATCCCGAAGTAGAGCCCCCCGACCAGGACGAAGAGCACGGGCAGGAGTGCCGGCAGTGGTAGCCTCCGGAAGCGGTCCATGGTGCGTTCCCCTCGATGAGTGCGAGCAGTCCTCGCCTCTTCAACACTGCCGACGACTTCCTCGGAACGGCCTGAGTGGACCGGTGCCCGAGGGTCCGGAGCCCGACATGGCGATCAGCCCGGTCGCGTCCAGGTCACGGAGTAGCGCCACAGCGGGTGCCGTCGGTACCGGGAACCCATGAGAACCGCAGGAGCGGTGCGTTCGACCTCGGCGTACGAGTGCGGCGGCGGCCAGCACGTCGGGGCCGAGTGCTCCCAGTGGCCACGACGCCACGAGTACCAGCGGTGTTGCACGACACCCACCAGGTCGAGCAGGCGATCCCGGAGCCGCGTCGACCGCGCGAGACCGACGACCACGAGCGTTCCTCCAGGCGCGGTCAGGTCCGCCAGGCGCGACAGCGCGAGGGCGAGGTCCGGCAGGTGGTGCACCGTCGCGACCGAGGCGACGACGTCGAACCGCTGCCCGAGGTCGGCCGCCATGACGTCTCCGCGCACCCAGTGGATCGCTGCGTCGGCGTGCTCGGTGCGGGCGGCGTCGAGCACCGTCTCGTCGAGGTCGATCGCCGTCACCGCGAGGCCCGCATCGGCGAGGTCCCGGGCGAGCAGGCCGTTGCCGGTCCCGACGTCGAGTGCCGTCCTCGCACCGGGCGGCGCCGCACGCAGGACCAGGTCGTGGAAGTGCGTGTTGTGGTTCCACCGACCGGCCATGCACTCATTCTGGCTCGGCCTGATCAGCGGACGTCGGTGCGGTGGATGCCGAGGTCGGTCCGCCCGGGAGCGAGATCAGCGCGGAGCGCGCGTCCGGTCCGGTACTCGCCGCTCGCGAGGGTCCGGTAGCGCACGGGTTCCTCCGAGCCGAGACCGGCGATCCGCTCGGTGAGCCGAGTGACCTCACGCGCGACACCGTCGGCGTCCAGACCGTCGGCGTCGAACACCGCGTGCGTCTCGTACGGGTCGATGCCGGAGTAGAACAGCGTGCCGTGCCGGAGCCCGAAGAGCACCGAGTCCAGGTCGCCACTCAGCCCTCGGGCGCCCATCGTGCGCTCGTCCTCGCCCACCGTCACGACGACGAGCGCGCGCTTCCCGGCGAGCAGCCCGGCGCCGTACCTGGTCGGCAGCCCGGTCGCCTCGTCCACGCCGTCGGTCCCGAACCCAGCGCCGAACACCCGGTCGATCCAGCCCTTGAGGACGGCCGGGACGCCGTACCACCAGAGCGGGAACTGCAGCACGATCAGGCCGGCATCGACGAGCTTGCGCTGCTCGGCTCGGACGTCGTCCGGCAGGGTCCCACCGTGCTGCGCCGCGAGCCACCGGTCGAGGAAGCTCCCGTCGGAGTCGCGCTGGGCCCCGACGTCGCCGGGACCGAGCAGCGGCTCGAACCCCATCGCGTACAGGTCACTGACCTCGACCGTGTGGGTCCGTTCGAGTTCGGCCAGGGCAGCGTCGAACAGCTGCCGGTTCAGCGACGCGGCTTCGGGGTGTGCGTAGACGTAGAGGGCCTGCGGGCGAGCGGTGTCGTCGTGGATTGCCATGCCTCCATCACAGCGGCCACCGCCCGATCTGTGAAGTATGCACTTCGATGTGAGGTACGTACATGGGGGATAGTGGGTGCATGCGCGATGCCACCCGGAACGCCCTGGCCGTCTGCCCCGTCGAGGTCACGATGAGCGTGATCGGCGGGTGCTGGAAGCTCAGCATCATCCAGGAGCTCCTCGACCACACCCTCCGCTACAGCGAACTGCGCCGAGCGGTGGGCACGGTCACCGACCGCGTGCTCACCCGACAGCTGCGCGAGCTCGAGGCGGACGGGCTGGTCGAGCGGACGGTGTACGCCGAGGTCCCGCCGCGGGTCGAGTACTCCCTGACGGCGATGGGAGCGTCCCTCCGCCCGCTCGTGACCAGCCTCGACTCCTGGGGGCGGTCGTGGACCGCGACCCAGGTGGACGCCGACGAGCCGGAGCTCGCACTCAGCTGAGGACGCGGAGCGGGAACGACAGCGGGTCGGCACGGACCGCGTCGACGGCGTGCGCGACCGCACCGATGACGACGACGTCCGCACCGAGCGACGACGCCACGATCTCGGGCACGGGGTCGAAGTGCCCGTCGTCGAGCAGTGCCCGTGCGCGCTCGATCACGGCGGCGGCGGGTTCGGCGATCGCGCCGGCGACCACGACACGGTCGATGTCGAGCAGGCTCGCGAGCAGCACGCACACGCGGCCCAGGCGATCCCCGAGCCGGTCCACGATCTCGGTCGCCTGAGCGTCACCGTCCCGCGCGGCCCGGAACACGGTGGCGGCGTCGATCCCTTCGGTCGCGAGCGGGCTGCCGGGCCCGACCGCGCCGGCCGCGACGGCCTCGGCGACGAGCGTGCGGGCCGTGGCGCCGATGCCGTCCGACGACCCGACCCCCTCGACGAGTTCGAGCACCCGCATCTCCCCCGCACCACCGTGCGCGCCGCGGAGGAGGACCCCGTCGACGACGAGTCCGGCGCCGAAGCGTTCGCCGGACAGGAGCGCCGCGAACGAGGCCTCTCCGGAGGACGGCCGCTCGGCGAGCGCCGCGAGGTTGGCGTCGTTCTCGACGAGGACCCGGCCGTGCGGGACGCTGCCCGCGAACCCGGGGTTCATCCGGTCCCAGAAGCCGCCGTCCCCGGGAGATGCCCCGCCGGTGTCGACCGGAGCGGGGATGCCGACGACCGTCACGAGCACACGTCCGGGGTCGATCGCGGCATCGGCGAGCGCAGCCGCGACGGTCTCGGCGAGGACCCGCAGGCGGACCGGGACGTCGAGCCCGGACTCGCCGAGCGTGCCCGAGGCACGGCCGAGGACGGTGCCGCGCAGGTCCGCGACGAACGCGGTCACCCGGTGCTGTCCGGCGTCGACCCCGACCACGACCCCGGCCGTGGTGTCGAGCTCGTAGCGCCGAGCGGGCCGCCCCATCCGGTACTCCCCCGCGGCCCGGGCGTCGTCGAGTTCACGCAGCCAGCCGAGGCGGACGAGCTCCTCGCAGGTGCCGAGGATCGTGGAGCGGGTGAGACCGGTGGTGTCGATCGCCTCGGTCGCGGTGAACGCACGGACCGCGAAGGCGTACTCGAGCAGCGTCTCGGCGCTCGTTCCACGGTGCGGCGGCATGCGGTGACCCTATCGCGGCGACACTTCCTTGCGTAATTAGATTTTCTCGCTAGATTAAGTCCTGCGGGCGGCACCGGAGCCGGACCGCGAACCGGAACGGCAGGGACGCCGGGTCCGGACGGACGGAGACGACGTGCAAACACACGCCACCAGGAGCACCGCCGCGGTCAGCCGCCGCGGGTTCCTGCTCGGGGCGGGCGGCATCGGCGCAGGACTGGCACTCGCCGGGTGCGCCCCGCTCGGTTCCTCGAGCAGCCGACCCGAGACGATCACCTTCTACGTGTCCAAGCCCGAGGTCATCGGGTACTTCGACGACGTGATCGCGAAGTTCCACGCCAGCCAGTCGAAGATCCGCGTCGTCCGCGACTCGACGTCGAGCATGTCCGCAAACTTCGTGCGGAACCGACCGCCGGACCTCGGGTGCTGGAACTACAACTTCTCGGTCGCACCGTTCGTCGAGCACGGCGCCCTCACCGACCTCTCCGACCTGCCCCAGGCGGACACGATCAACCCCGACCTGTGGCCGCTCCTCGAGCAGACCGCCGACCACCCCGGTCGCAAGAGCGCCCTGCCGTACTCGGTGACGGCGGCGTCGGTCATCTACAACAAGCAGCACTTCGCCGAGCAGGGACTCGACGTCCCGACGACGTGGAGCGAGTTCGCGGACGTCTGCGAGCGCCTGACGACGGCCGGCATCGCACCGATCTACGGCACGTTCAAGGACAACTGGACGATCGCGCAGGGCATGTTCGACTACTCGATCGGCGGCATGGTCGACGTCCCGAAGACCTTCGCGGCGCTCCAGCGCGAGGGCACGAAGGTCGGCAAGGACGCCTCGGTGTCGTTCGAACGCGACTTCCAGGGGCCGATGGAGCGCATGGTGCAGCTCCGCCAGTGGCACCAGAAGGGTGCGGCCAGTCGCGGGTACGGCGACGGCAACCTCGCCTTCGCCCAGGGGAAGGCGGCGATGTACCTGCAGGGGCCGTGGGCACTCGGCGAGATCGCGAAGACGACCCCCGACATGGACCTCGGGACGTTCCCGCTGCCCGTCACCGACGACGCCGCCGACAACAAGGTGCGCGTGAACGTCGACCTCGCGCTCTGGATCCCGGAGGCGTCCCGCAAGCAGGAGGCCGCCCGCGAGTTCCTCACGTACCTGATGACCCCGAAGGTCAACGACAAGTACAACGCGGACAACAACGGGTTCGGCGTGCGGAAGGACGCTCCCCCCGCCTCGAACCCCGCACTCACCGGCATGCAGTCCTACTACGACGACGCCGCGTTCTACCTCGGCGCCTCGCAGCTCATCCCCGCCGAGATCCCCGTCGCGAACTACGCGCAGTCGATCGCCTTCGGCGGAGACCCGAAGCCCCAGCTCCGCACCCTCGACGCCGACTGGGCGCGCCTCGCGCTCCGCACGGCCGCGTAAGGAGACGTCGAATGGCCACCACGACCACCGAATCCGTCACGACGGCGGACCGCCGCCGACGGGGCGGAGCCGCACCGCGCCTCCAGGCCGGAACGACCGGGACGCGACGCCGCAGCCGGCGTCTCGACCCGCTCTTCCTGGCGTTCCTGCTCCCAACGCTCGTGCTCTTCACCCTCGCCATCACGCTCCCCGCGGTGATGGGCATCGTGCTGAGCTTCACCAACTCCGTCGGCTTCGGCGAGTTCCGGTTCACCGGACTGACGAACTACATCGCGGTGTTCTCCGACCCCGCGATCCTGCAGGCGTACCTGTTCACGATCGGGTTCTCACTCGTCACCGTGATCGTCGTCAACGCGGTCGCGTTCCTGCTCGCCATCGCCCTGACGTCGAAGATCCGCGGGAAGATCGCGCTCCGCGGTGTCTTCGTCCTGCCGATGGTGATCTCCGGGATCGTCATCGCGTACGTGTTCTCGTTCCTGTTCGCGAACAGCCTGCCGGCGCTCGCGACCTCGATCGGGTTCGCGCCGCTGGAGCAGAGCATCCTGGCGAACCCGGACCTGGCGTGGGTGGCGATCGTGATCGTCACCGCATGGCAGGCGATCCCGTCGACGCTGCTCATCTACATCGCGGGCGTCCTGTCGATCCCCGGCGAGGTGTACGAGGCCGCCGCCCTCGACGGGGCGAGCTCGTGGCGCCAGCTCATCTCGATCACCGCACCCCTCACGGCGGGCTACATCCTCATCAACCTCGTGATCGGGTTCAAGAACTTCCTGAACTCGTACGACATCATCGTCGGCCTCACCGACGGCGGCCCGGGCACCTCGACCACCAGCGTCGCGATGAGCATCTTCAAGGGCTTCAACGGCGGCGACTACGCCTACCAGATGGCGAACGCCACGATCTTCTTCGTCATCGCGGTCGTCATCGCCGTGATCCAGCTGCGGGCGACCCGCGGGAAGGCAGCGCTCTGATGACCATGCAAGCACCCCTGCGACCGGGCACGACGAAGACCGGCAGCATCCGGTCGGTGGACGCGGACCGGTCCGCGGGCGGACGTGCCGCCGGCCGCCGTGGCGGGAACGCGAACTGGCCCGTCACGATCGTCCTGATCGTCTGTGCACTGTCCGTCCTCGTCCCCCTCTACGTCACCGTGACGATGGCGTTCAAGACCACGGCGCAGTCGGTCGACGGCAACGCGTTCTCGCTCCCCGCACCGTTCAGCGTCGACGGATTCGTGCAGGCCTGGCAGCTGACGGACTTCCCGCGGGCGTTCGGCGTCTCGGTGCTCGTCGCCGCGATCACCGTCGTCGGCACGATCCTGCTCGCCTCGTTCACGGCGTACGCCATCGCCCGGAACTGGGACCGTCGGCTGTTCCGCTGGTCGTTCTTCTACCTGCTCGCCGCGATGTTCCTGCCGTTCCCGGTGCTCGCGCTCTCGCAGGTGAAACTGACCGGCCTTGCGCACCTGGACAACCCGTTCGGCGTCGCGATCCTGCACGTCATGTTCCAGCTGTCCTTCAGCGTGCTGCTGTTCACCGCGTTCCTGCGGTCGATCCCGGCCGAGCTGGAGGAGAGCGCCCGCATCGACGGCGCGAGCACCGGGCAGGTGTTCTGGCGGCTGGTGTTCCCGCTCCTCGCGCCGATGAGCGCCACCGTCGGGATCTTCGCGTTCCTGGCCTCGTGGAACGACTTCGTGATGCCGTCGCTCATCACCTCGGACCCGGCGCTGCAGACGCTGCCGGTGCTGCAGCAGATGTTCCAGACGCAGTTCAGCAACAACTACAACGTGTCGTTCGCCTCGTACCTGATGGCGATGGCCCCGGCGATCATCGTCTACCTCATCACCCAGCGCTGGGTGATGGCCGGCGTGACGCAGGGCGCGATCAAGTGACGACAGCAACCGAAGGAAGGAACCCCGTGACCGACACCCTGGTCCAGACCACCCCGACCGCCACCGACGAGACCTGGTGGCGCCAGGCCAGCGTCTACCAGATCTACCCGCGGTCCTTCGCGGACGCGAACGGTGACGGCATCGGCGACCTGCCCGGCGTGACCGCCCGCGTGCCGTACCTGGCGTCGCTCGGCATCGAGGCCGTCTGGCTCAGCCCGTTCTACCCGTCCGCCCTCGCCGACGGCGGCTACGACGTCGACGACTACCGCGACGTCGACCCGCGCCTCGGCACGCTCGAGGACTTCGACGAGATGGTCGCGGCGCTGCACGGTGCGGGCATCCGCGTGATCGTCGACGTGGTGCCGAACCACACGAGCGACCGCCACGCGTGGTTCCGCGAGGCCCTCGCCTCGCCGAAGGGCTCCCCCGCCCGCGACCGCTACGTGTTCCGGGACGGCACCGGGCCTTCCGGCGAACAGGCCCCTGCTGACTGGGTCTCGATCTTCGGCGGCCCGGCCTGGACCGCGGTCGGCGACGGCCAGTGGTACCTGCACAACTTCGCCAAGGAGCAGCCCGACCTGAACTGGGCGAACCGCGAGGTCCGCGACGACTTCCTGCACACCCTCCGCTTCTGGTCCGACCGGGGTGTCGACGGCTTCCGCATCGACGTCGCGCACGGCCTGGCCAAGGACCTGCCGGAGGGCGAGCTGCCGACCTGGGCCGAGGTGCTCGCGTCCCCGAAGGACGGCTCGCACATCCTCTGGGACCGCGACGACGTGCACGAGATCTACGCCGAGTGGCGGAAGGTCTTCGACGAGTACACCCCGGCACGCACCGCCGTCGCCGAGGCGTGGGTCGCCGCCGACCGCCGCGCCCGGTACGCCAGCGCCGACGGGCTCGGGCAGGCGTTCAACTTCGACCTGCTCGAGGCCGACTTCGACGCCGCGTCGTTCCGGACGATCATCGAGTTCAACCTCGGACTCGCCGAGCAGTCCGGCTCGTCGACCACGTGGGTGTTCTCGAACCACGACGTCGTCCGGCACGCCACCCGCTACGCCCTGCCCGCCCGCAACGGCGCCGAGGAGAAGCAGGGCAGCGCCTGGCTGCTCGCCGGCGGCTCGCAGGACGCGCTCGACCGGTCGCTCGGTCTGCGGCGGGCGACGGCGGCGACGCTCCTCGAGCTCGCCCTGCCCGGCTCGGCGTACCTGTACCAGGGCGAGGAGCTCGGCCTGCACGAGGTCGGCGACATCCCCGACGCCGACCGCCAGGACCCGGCGTTCTTCCGGAACCCCGGCATCGACGTCGGCCGTGACGGGTGCCGTGTGCCGCTCCCCTGGACGACGTCGGGTTCGTCGTTCGGCTTCGGATCCGGGACGGCACACCTGCCGCAGCCCTCGTGGTTCGGCGACGTGAGCGTCGAGGCCGAGGACGCGGACCCCGACTCGACCCTCAACCTGTACCGGAAGGCCCTCGGCCTGCGCGGGCAGCTGCAGTCCGAGGAGCACCTCGAGTGGCTCGAGACCGGGCGCGACGACGTGCTCGCGTTCCGCCGGCCGAACGGCTGGACGAGCGTCACGGTGTTCGGCGACGAGCCGTACGAACTCCCCTCCGGCGAGCTGCTGCTCGCCTCCGCGCCGGTGGCAGACGGCGCCCTGTCGGGTGTGGGGACCGCCTGGTTGCGTTCCTGACGCGACCGAGCGACGGACTGGAGGCGCGGTGCGGGCAGGCACCGCGCCTCCAGTCCGTCAGGCGGTCGCCTCCCGCACCCGGTCGAAACGGGCGTACCAGGTCGAAACGGGCATACCAGGTCGATTCTTTCGACCAGGTACGCCCGTTTCCGCATTCCAACGCGACGGTCATGGGAAGAACCGTGCACCATGGCGACGCGACCAAGCGACGGACTGGAGGCGCGGTGCGGGCAGGCACCGCGCCTCCAGTCCGTCAGGCGGTCGCCTCCCGTACCCGGTCGAAACGGGCGTACCAGGTCGATTCTTTCGACCAGGTACGCCCGTTTCCGCATTCCAACGCGAGTGGGATGGGAAGGAACGAACGCGGGCCGTCAGCCGCTCGCCGGTAGGGTCGGCGGCATGAGTGGGGCGAGCATCAGCGTGCGGGACTTCGTGATGCGGTTCGGGGACCGGAACGTGGTCGACGGGCTGTCGTTCGACATCGCCCCCGGCGAGACCTTCGGCCTGCTCGGCAGCAACGGCTCCGGCAAGACCACGACGATCCGCGCCCTGCTCGGCATCACGACGCCGTCGGCGGGCACCCTGACGATCGACGGGCACCCGTACAAGCCCGCGACCGGCGGCATCGGCTACCTCCCCGAGGAACGCGGCCTGTACCGCAAGGAGTCCGTCATCGACGTGATGACCTACTTCGGGCGACTGCGCGGACTGCGGGGACCCGAGGCGACGGCCTGGAGCATGGACTACCTCGCCCGGGTCGGCCTGGCGGACCGCGCGAAGCTCCGCGTCGACAAGCTCTCCGGTGGCCAGCAGCAGAAGGTGCAGCTCGGGATCACGATCATGGACCGGCCACGGCTGCTCATCCTCGACGAGCCGACGAAGGGCCTCGACCCGGTGAACCGTCGACTGTTGCTCGACCTCGTCGACGAACGGAAGGCCGACGGCGCCACCGTGATCCTCGTCACGCACCACATGGACGAGGTCGAACGACTCTGCGACCGCATCCTCCTGCTGAAGGACGGCACCGCGGCCGCGTACGGCACCATCCCCGACGTGCAGGACGCCTTCGGCGGCGCGGTCGCCCGGGTCGGTCTGGACGGTCCCGTGCCGCCGTCGCCGCTGTACCGGATGGCCCGGCACGAGGGGCACGTCGCGTACCTCGTCCCGACGCCCGCGGCGACCGCCGACGGCTCGGACATCCTCGCCTCCCTCGTCTCGGCGGGCGTGCACGTCACCGCGTTCGAGATGCGACGGATCCCGCTCGACGAGATCTTCGTCCAGGTCTACGGGCACGACGCGCTCACTGCCGAGTCGGGGGTCGCCGCATGAGCCGCCTCGGGACCGTCGTCCGGTTCGAGTTCGTCCGCGCGGTGAAGAAGCCCGCGTTCTGGATCGGCACGCTCGCCCTGCCGGTCGTCATCGTCGTGGTGTCGCTGCTCGTCGGCGTGGGGCAGGCCGCCGGTACCGACTCGGTCATGACGAGCTCCTCGGCGTCGAAGACCCCGTTCCGGTACGTCGACCACTCCGGACTCGTGTCGCAGACCGTCGCGGCGAAGTGGGGCGGATCGCCCTCCACCGACGCGGCGGCCGACCGGGCTGCGGTCCGTGACGGCACGCTCGACGCGTTCATCGAGTTCCCGGAGTCGCCGTCGACCAAGCCGATCCGCGTCGACGCCGCCGATCGTGGGTTGTTCGGCAACGGCGGCTACTCCTCGCTCGCCGAACGCGTGCTCGAGCAGAGCGTCGCCGCGACCGTCGACGACCCCGAGACCATCCAGCTGCTACGGACGCCTCCGGACACCGACCTCACGACGTACGCGGACGGCCAGGTCGCCCCGGGCTGGCTGTCGATCGTGCCGCCGTTCCTCTACGTCGCGGCGTTCTTCGGGCTCGTGATCCTGCTCGCGACGCGCATGGTGACGGTCGTCGTCGAGGAGAAGGAGAACCGCATCTCCGAGATGATCCTCACCACCGTGACCGCCGGTGACCTCATCCGCGGCAAGGTCATCGCGATGTTGCTCGTCGGCTTCGTGCAGATCGGGGTATTCCTGGTGCCCGGCCTGATCGGGCTGCTGGTGGCACTCCCCCTGATCGCCTCGCGCCTCGGCGGGTTGGTCGTCGACCCGTGGCGGATGCTCGTCGGCGCGCTGCTGCTCATCGGCGGCGTGCTGCTCGCCTCGGCGCTGTTCGTGGCCGTCGGTGCGGCGGTGCCCTCCATCAAGGACGCGTCCGCGCTGCAGTCCGTCGCGATCTTCTCGCTGATCATCCCGCTCTACGCGGCGTTCTTCGTGATGACCACCCCGACGTCGCCGATCGCGTCGTTCTTCACGTACTTCCCGACGTTCACACCGATCACCGCGATGGTGCGCAACGCGGTCGGGTCGCTGACCGTCGTCGAGTCGGTGGTGTGCATCGTCGAGGTGTTCGTCGTCGCGGCACTGCTCCTGTGGTTCGCCCAGTACCTGTTCCGGCACTCGGTCGCCCAGTACGGGTCGAAGGTCACGCTCCGCCAGATCGCGTCGTGGCGGCGTTCGCGTCCGTAGTGGCGGTCAGCGGGTGAGGACGACCTCGTCGAGGTCCCAGGCGGGGACCTCGCGCTCGCGCCACCCCTGACGGAGTGTGCGGACGGACCGGTCGAACTCCACCAGGACGTCGATGTGCGGCCGGACGAGCATCTGGATCTGCAGCCCCTCGTACACCGCCAGCAGCTGTGTCGCTGCCTGGTACGCCGGGATCGCCAGTCGCTCGCTGCCCGCGTCCACGTCGCGCTGGAGCCCGGCCGAGAGCTGGTCGACATACTCCTCGAAGCGCTTCCGGAACAGCTCGGCGAAGCCGGTGTCGGCCGCCGCGATCGTGATCACACCCGCGAGCACCCGCACGAGCCCCGGGTCGGCGACGTCCTCGGCGAGGGTCATCCGGACGTACTCGATCGTGCACGTCGGCGGGTTCGTCCGACGGGTCCCGCGCAGCTGCGTCCACCGGTCGTACGTCACGAGCAGCAGGGCGTCCCACGTCGGGAACAGCCGCTCCACGACCGCGACCTCGATCCCGGCCACCTCGGCGACGACGCTCGCGTCGACACTGTCGAACGGGTGGAGCCGGTAGGCGCGGATGGCGCCGCGGACGATCCGCTCGGCCAGGGACTGCTCGTCCCCGAGCGAGGCGTCGTGGTCGTGTTCCATCCGACCATCTCACCTCGTCGACCGCCCGGTGTCTCGTCCCAGAGCGGGGGCCGCGCGCTCCGGACGGTCAGCACTCCGGACGGTCAGCGCTCCGGACGGTCAGCCGACGGTCACCGGCGCCGCCGACGGCTTCGTCCGCTGGTTCATCCAGACGAAGAACCCGGTCAGGGTGAACACGCCGTAGAACACGTACATGAGTCCGGACGCGTAGTAGCCGGCCGAGAACAGCAGGGGCACGCCGACGAGGTCCACCGCGACCCAGACGAGCCAGAACTCGACCCAGCCCTTCGCCATGCCGTAGGTGGCGAGCAGCGAGCCGACGAAGATCCACGCATCGCTCCACACCGGTTCGTAGGAACCGAGGGCGCGGAAGATCGGGGTCAGGACCGCGGTGCCGCCCACCATGACGAGGACCATCAGTCCACGAGCCTGCCAGGAGGCCCAGCGCGGCTCGATCACGGTCGTCGCGTCATCGGGACGGTGCGTCCAGCGGTACCAGCCGTAGACGCTCACGATGATGAACATGACCTGTCGGCCGGCCTGGCCGAGCAGGTTCACCGGGTTCGGGGTGTCGAAGAGCGCCCCCATGAAGACCGTGAAGAGCAGGGCGTTGCCGACGATGCCGACCGGCCAGGCCCAGACCTTGCGGCGCATCCCACCGAGCGCGCTGAGCAGGCCGAACACGTTGCCGATCACCTCGCGCCAGAGCACGGTCTGGTCGCCGATGACGAGCTGCGCGTCGAACAGCCACCGCACGATGCCCATGGGCCCTCCTCGTTTCCGGACGGTGCAACGGTACGGGGGTGCTCGGCATTCCGCGCTCCGGGGCTGTCACATCGGGGTACAAACCGTGTCGGCACTCTCGGGGACGAAAATGCCCCCTGTACTGGGTCCATGCAGACGCACGTCCCCCCTTGTCGGCACTTTGGGGGACCGGTAGCGTCGTCACCAGAGCGAGTCCAGCCCGCCCGAGACGTGTCACGTCGCGGAGCCCGGCGACCACTCTCCGGCACAGGTCAGCCGCGGCCCCGCGAACCAGGGGCCGATGACATCGTTCCATCGGCAGCGCCGATGGCCTCAGCGCGCCCGAACGCGCAGGAACGGACTTCCTCCATGCACAAGATCGTGACCGGTGCCATCGCCGGCGCCGCCGGTGTCGCCCTCCTCCTCGGCGGTGCGGGCACCTTCGCCCTCTGGAACGCCAGCGCCAGCACGGCGGCTTCCTCGGTGAGCTCCGGCTCGCTGACCCTCAGCGCCAACAACGACGGTGTCTGGACCGACGTCACGAACGGCCGCTCGGCGACGATCAACCCGGCGAGCGCCCTCATGGTGCCGGGCAACACGTACCAGTTCACCCAGACGCTGACGATCGGTGCGACCGGCCAGGACCTCAAGGCCAACCTCACGTACGCGAACCAGAGCATCACCGGTGACGCCGCGCTCCTCGCCGCCACGACGAAGACCCTCGCGGTGACGTCGTCGAGCGCCTCCGTCGTGCAATCGACGGCGAACGCGAACACCTTCGTGGTCTCTCCCTCGGCGGCGACCTCGACGGTGAAGGTCGTCTTCACCATCGCGCTCCCCTCCTCGGCGACCACCGGGCAGGGCGGGACCCTCAACGTCGGCGCGCTCGCCTTCACGCTGACGCAGACCGCGATCGGTTCCTGACCCGCGGGTGCCGACCCGGGCCTGGAAGGCCGTGGTCCCGATGGGTCCCTGATCCGCCGATCGCGACCACGTGCCTCCAGGCCGTGTCAGCAGCACCCGCACCACCGCACCGCCCCACCGGCGGTGACCGCACGACCACGACGACCAGGGACGGACATGACCAGGACACCGAGGACGACCGGGCGCCACCGCGCACCGCGTCGTCACCGGTGGATCTGGCCGACCGTCATCGCCCTGGTCGTCGCGGTCGTCACCGCGATGCTCGGCACCGGCGGCACCTACGCGCTGTGGAACGGCACGGCGAGCACCTCGGCGTCGACCGTCCGGTCCGCGACCGCGACCATCACCACCGGGCCGCTCTCGGCGATGAACACGGCCGTGCTCGGGCCCGGTACCGGCGTGACCGGCACCTTCACCGTGCAGAACACGGGATCGATCCCGCTCAGCATGCGCGTCGCGACCACCTCGACCAAGGTGTCGTACGCCACGAACTCCACGACCACGGCCGTGCTCGGTGAGCTGACCCTGCGCCTGTCCGTCGTCGGCTCGACCGCCGACTGCCGAACCGGACTGTCCGGCGCGAGTGGCCGTCTGGCGGCCTTCGACACCGGGAGCGGGTCCTTCACCCTCGCCGCCGGGGCCAGCGCCGTCGGCTGCGTCGAGATGGACCTCGACGCCGACGCGCCGCAGAGCGTTGCAGGTGCCGTGACCGACTTCTCCCTCACCGTCACCGGGACGCAGGTGAGCGCATGAGCCGCCGGCTCCGCGCCCTGCTCGCGGTCGTGCTCACCGTGGCGTTCGTCGCCGGTGGGACCTCGGCGGCGTGGGCGCTCTGGAGCGCCACCGGGACCACCGCGTCGAGCGTCACGATCGGCAAGACCGGGGCGTCCCTGAGCGGCACCAGCGACATGACGACCACGTTCTCGTCCAGCGTGACGTCGATGACGAAGCCGATCACGCTGACGAACACCGGCTCCCTCGCCGGCACCGCGACGACCACGGTGTCGGTCGTCTCCGGCAGCTCGACCGCCCTCGCCCAAGCGGTGAGCGTCGTCGCGTGGCCCGTCACCGCGGCGTCGGCCTGCACGGCGTCCACCGCGGTCGGCACCGGGTCCGTGTCCGGCACCTGGGCGTCCCTGCCGAGCATGACGTCGAAGCTCGCGGCCGGCGCCAGCGCCGTGTGGTGCACGCGGAGCACGCCGACCTCGTCCGCCCCGGCGTCCAGCACCACGAACGTGAACCTCAACCTCACGGTGATGGCGGGTACGTGGACGTCCGGCGTCGTGCAGGGCGGCTTCTACCTGAACACTTCGGCCGCCACCCCGGCGTTCACCTGCACGGACCACAGCGGCACGTACGTCGAGGTCGCCTGGCCGACGTCGTCCCGTCCGAAGGACACCTGGTACGGCGCGTTCGTCGGCCCCGATGCCTCGACCATGGTCGGGCAGAAGGAGCAGGACTACTACGGACGCTTCACCCTGGCGCCCGACCAGATCCCGGCGAGCGTCGCCACGAGCGGTCCGGTGACCGTCACCGTCAAGATCCTCGACAGCGCGGGCAACCCGACGAGCACCGTCGTCGCCAGTGGCACGATCACCCTCTTCACGCAGAACAACGGGAAGGCAGTCCGATGCGGCGCATGATCCCTGCCGGTCCGGCGGTCGCGGGCTCTTCGGTCACCGGTTCGACGGTCACGGGCTGGAAGGCCGTGGTCCGCGCCGTCGTGCTCGGGCTGAGCACCGGCCTGCTCCTGCTCGTCGCGGGGCTGGCCGTCGTGCTGATCGTCGTGCCGAAGGCCACCGGATCGACCCCGCTCACCGTGCTCACCCAGTCGATGGACCCGACGCTCCCCCCGGGCACCCTGCTCGTCGTCCGACCGACGCCCGTGGAGGACATCCGCATCGGCGACGTCGTGACGTACCAGATCACCTCCGGGCAGCCCGCGGTCATCAGCCACCGGGTGGTCTCCGTGGCGTCGTCGTCCGACGGGTCCCGGACCTTCACCCTCAAGGGCGACAACAACGCGCTCGCCGACCCGGCCCCCGTCACCGCCGCACAGGTCCGCGGTGTGGTCTGGTACAGCCTGCCCGACGTCGGGCTGGTCAACCAGCTCGTCAACGGGTCGCGCTCGTGGCTCATCCCGGCGATCGCGGGGGTGCTGCTCGCCTACGGGGCCGTCATGGTGACGATCGGCATCGTGTCGGCTGCACGGCGTCGGCGTCGGCGTCGGCGACGCGGCGCCGTTGCTGGTCGTCCCCACGGCAGGCGGTCGTCGGTCGCGCACCGGGCTACGCTCGGGTGACGTGACGGACGGCGTGGAACGGGCCAGGGCGCTGCTCGACGACGCCGCCCGGACGCTCCGGGACGCTGCCGTCCCGGACGAGGCACTCGGGGAGTACGTCGAGCCGAAGGCCGTGCTCGGCATCCGTCGCGAACCCACCATGCGGTCGCTCGGCCGCGTCTGGCGGGTCGGCGCACTGCTCGTGGGTTCCTCGCTCGAGACCGGAGGGCGCGTCTGGTCGACGGGCCTGATCACGCGGGTCACCGATCCCGGCCGCTCCCAGTTCGTCTCGGTGTCCGCCGAGGTGCGACGGGCGTACCGGGCTGCGGCGCAGAAGGGGCACTTCGCGCCGGGCGACACCGTGAACCACGGGGCGACGCCGATCCCGCTCGACGAGTCGCTCGTCGGTTCGTCGGCGGTGCTCTTCGTCGACGACGGGATCCCGCTCGTGCGCTGGTCCCCCGCTGCCGGCGCTGCCGTGCCGCTCGAGGCGTACCTCGCCGACCGGGTGGGCCTGCTGGTCGATCCGCCACGGGGTGCGACGGACTGAGTCGGCTCCCGCACGTTGCGGCGCCGCGTCGGTGCCCGCGCGTCGCGGTGCCGCGTCGGTGCCATCGCGTGGCGATGCTGACAAGATGTCACCATGCATGCGGTCGTCGTCACCGAGTACGGGTCCCCGGACGTCCTGTCCTGGCAGGAGGTCCCCGACCCGGAACCCGGACCCGGCCAGATCCGGATCGCGGTCCGCGCAGCGGGGGTCGGCCCGACCGACCTGCACATCCGCGCCGGGCACCTGCAGGGTCCGTTCCCACTGCCGACGCCCGGGGTCCTCGGGTTCGAGGCGGCCGGGACCGTCGACGCCCTCGGCGCCGGGGTCGACGGCGTCGCGATCGGGGACGACGTCGCCGTCCTCCTACCAGGGCTCGGCGGGTACGCCGAGCGGGTGCTCGCGGACACCTGGGGGGCCAAGCCCCCGAACGTGACGTGGGAGGCGGCCGCGGCCTTCCCCGCCTCCGCCGAGGCGGCCGTCGCCGGACTCGTGCAGCTCGACGTCCGCGCCGGCGACCACCTGCTCCTCTTCGGCGGTGGCGGATCCGTCGGGTCGATCGCCCTCCAGCTCGCCGTCGCCCGCGGGGCCACCGTCTTCGCCGTCGGTCGCGAGCACTCTCGGGCCACGATCGAGGAACTCGGCGCGACGTTCGTCCCGTCCGACGAACCGCTCCTCGACGCCGTGCGCGCCCGGACGGACCGCGTCGACGCCGTCCTGGACGCCGTCGGGCTGGGCGACCTCGGACCGGCCGTCGAGCTCGCCGGAGGCACCGACCGGGTGGTGACCCTCACCGGGGCAGCTGCCAAGGACGGCGTGCACCTGCTCACGTCGGGGCCGCACCGGGCACCCGGTGCGCTCGACGAGACCATGCCGCTGCTCGCCGCCGGAGAGCTGCGACTCCGGTCCCGGACCACGTTCCCGATGCGTGAGGCTGCGGCGGCGCACGCGGCACTGGAGACCGCGGGGCTGCACGACAAGATCGTCCTCGTCGTGGACTGATCGCCCGAGCGCCGGACACCTGCGGATCGCCCGCCAGTGGGTCGTGACAGCGGTCGACCGCGGTGGCAGGATGACCGCACCGCACCGAACGACGGGGACGGTGGACCGCTGATGACGACCGCGCACGAGATCAAGCCGCTGACGGCGGAGACCGGCCTCGCGCTCGTACTCCCGCGCCCAGTGAGCGTGCCGGTTCTCCAAGGACACCATCGGGAGCACCCTAGCCGCGGGCGTCACGGTCAGCCCGTACGCCGCTCCCGGTCCGCGGTGGCCTCGACGGCGATGCCCGTCGGCCGCTCGCACTCGTCGCCGAGGGGACGCGACCACGCGATCTCGTGCTCGAGCTGTCCCGTCTCCGAGAACCGCCGGACCTGCTGCGCGTCCGGGAGCGCAGCGGCGAGGTCGTCTCGGTCGGCCCCCACGAAACCGAGCCGTTGCCAGAACGGGCCGGACCGGCGCGAGAACAACCAGGCTCGCGTGGCACCTGACCGGGCTGCTTCGTCGAGCGCGAACCGTGCGAGTCGGGTGCCAGCGCCCCGGGTACGTCGCCCCTCGGCGACCGCGACACTCCGGATCAGCGCATGCGCTCCGTCGCTGCTCAGCTCGAACCCGGTGCTGCCGACGATGCGACCGTCGGCAGCACGCTCGATGAACAGCCGGACCGTTTCCGAGTCGATGCCGTGCACGGTGAGGTCGGCCTCGCCCAGGAACACCCTGAGGTCGTCGAGGTCGGTGACCCCGACGGGCCGGAGGTCCCCGGGTTCCTCGGTGAGCAGCGCGGCAGCCATGCTCGATCCTCTCAGACGAGCACGATGACCTTGCCCGCGATCCGACCCGCAGCACCCTCGGCGTGCACGGCCCGGAGTTCCGTCAGCGGCACCCGCCGCGTCACCTCGACCGTGAGCTCCCCGGCGTCGACGAGCGCCACGAGCTCGGCCAGGCGCTCCCGGTTCCGCAGGACGAACACCGTCTCGGCACGGACACCCCGGGACTCGTCGCCCGGCGTCGCGATGAACGCCGTGGTGCTCACCACCGCTCCCCCGTCGCGCACTGCGGCGACGAATGATTCGAACCGCTCGGGCTCGAGCGGCGCGAGATTGAGCAGGACGTCGACCTGCCCGTCGACCGCCTGCAGGACGTCCGTCTCGGTGTGGTCGATCACCTGGTCGGCGCCGGCGGCGCGGACCGCGTCGGCGCTGCGCGGGCTGGCGGTCGCGATGACGTGCACGCCGAGCCGCTTCGCGAGCTGGATCGCGTACTTGCCGACGACACCGCCCGCACCGACGATGAGCAGTCGCTGCCCGGCTTCGAGCCGACCGGAGTCGACGAGCGCCTGCCACGCGGTCAACGCCACGGACGGCAGCGCCGCGGCGTCGGCCAGCGGGATGCTCGTCGGTGCGGCGACGAGGGCGTCAGCCGGGGCGACGACGTACTCGGCCGCTCCCCCGTCGCGCTCCATCGGCAGGAACCCGATCACGGCATCGCCCACAGCGAGGTCCGTGACGCCGTCGCCGAGGGTGTCGACCACGCCGGAGACGTCGTAGCCGGGGATGTGCGGGAGTTCGATCGGGATCGGGAGGAACCCGGCGCGCATGCCGTTGTCGGCCGCGCTGTAGGCGGACGCGGTGACCCGGACGAGCACCTCGCCGGTGCCGGGTGTGGGCTGCTCGACCTCGCCGTACTGGAGGACCTCGGGTCCGCCGACCTCGTGGAACTGCACTGCCTTCATGATGATCTCCTTCGTCTTTTGCTTCGAATTCGAAGCGAATACCAGGAACGTACCACTGCTTCGAACTCGAAGCAACAGGTAGGATCGAACCATGTCCGAGACCCCGACCTCCCTGACCCCGACGCAGCTGGGCGCGTACTTCGCGTTCACCGAGGTCGGTGCGCTCCTCCGCCCCGCCGTCGAGCAGCAACTCAAGGAAGTGGGTGGGCTCAGCTACGTGCAGTTCCAGCTCCTGGCCACGCTCGGGGACGCCCCCGACGGGCACATGCGGATGACGGACCTCGCCGACGGGGTCGTCTACAGCCGCAGCGGGTTGACCTACCAGGCACAGCTGCTCGAGCAGCGCGGACTCGTGACGCGGTCGCCGTCACCGGACGACGAACGCAGCACGATGGTCTCGATCACCGATGCCGGACGGGACGTCCTCGCCGCGGTGTTCCCCGGGCACATCAGCACGGTGCACGGGCTCCTGTTCGCGTCGATCACCGACGACGACGCCGCCGACCTCGCGCGCATCCTCGGCACGATCAGCGGGCACCTGCGCGCGAACCCGCCGCGGTCTGCGGCCCGCCGCCGCGCGAGGTGACGGAACCGGCCGAGCCGACCACGGACCGAGATGGTGCGGACCGCACGACGCGACCGACGAGGCGGCGCCGACCCGTGCCTCCAGGCCGGCCCTTCTCGTTCGTCACCGGCCACCGATAGTGTCGAGGCGTGAGCAACGAGGCATTCGACGACCGTTACGAACTGCGCGAGTTCGCGCCCGGCGCGGGCGACCAGGGCGCACCCGACGCCGAGACCGAGGCCTGGATGCAGGCCGTCGGACTCGGGTTCCACGAGACGCACCCCGGCGACGAGCACGCCGCCCGCATGGTCGAGCACTTCGTCGAGGACGGCAACACCTGGCTCGGCGCCTACGTTCGTCGCCCCGCGACCGGATCCGTCGACGAGACCTGGCCGGCCGGCACGTTCGCATGGTTCCGGAAGTCGCTCAGCTGGGGCGACGGATCGTCGATCGACACCCAGGCGATCTCCGCGGTCACGGTCCGACCGACCGAACGACGCCGCGGGATCCTCCGCAGCATGATGACGCACGCGCTCCAGCGCGGCGCCGCCGACGGCTACGCCATCGCGTCGCTCACCGCGTCGGAGGGCACCATCTACCGCCGCTTCGGCTTCGGCAGCGCCATCCGCGAGCGCGCGGTCAGCGTCCGCCGCAACCGCGCGCTGCCGTTCCTCGCGCCGACGACCGGCGTCGTCAGCGTCGTCACACCGCAGTGGCTCGCGGGCGGTCCCGGCCGGGCCGTGTTCGACCGCTTCACCGCACGCACCCCGGGTTCGATGGTGCGGAACGCCGGCACGTGGCCGGTCGTGTTCGGGCTCCTCGACCAGGACGGCCAGAAGGCCAAGGACGTCCGGGCGGCCGTGCACCGCCCCGACGACTCCGACGAGGTCGACGGCTACGTCACCTGGCGCGTCAAGGAGAGCCGTGACGGCGACACCGTGCTCGAGGTCGTCGACCTGGTCTACGCGACCGACGCTGCGTACCTGTCGCTGTGGGAGTTCCTGCTCTCGATCGACCTGAACGACGTCGTCAAGTACAACCGGTCGCGGCTGGACGACCCGATCGTTGCCGCCCTCGGCGACAACCGCGCGTACGACGTCGACCACGAGGAAGACCACGTCTGGCTGCGGATCCTCGACGTGCCGGCGGTGCTCGCCTCGCGGCCGTACGCCGTCGACGGTTCGCTGACGCTCGCCGTCACGGACGCGCTCGGGTTCACCACCGGCACGTACCGCCTGGACGTCCTGGAGGCACGGGGCACCGTCACGAAGACCGCCGACGTCGCCGACGCGGCCGGCTCTGACGTCCAGCTCGACGTCGCAGACCTCGGTGCGTTGCTCCTCGGCTCGGTGTCGCCGGTCACGCTGGCGGCCGCCGGCCTGCTGCGCGCAGCCGACCCGGCTGCGCCGGCGCTGCTCCGCGCGATGCTCACCACGCCGCGGACCCCGCACGGGATCACGTACTTCTGATGGACGTGCAGGAGCTGAGCGACGAGGTCGAGGAGATCCCCGCGTTCTACGCCGAGCGACACGGCATCGACCGAACCCCCGAACTTCTGGAACCGATGTCCAGACGTCCGCAGGCCTTCCTCGCCGTGTCGGGCCAGGCGCGGCGCAAGGGACGGACCGATGCCGAGCTCGAACAGGGCTTCCGTGACGAGATCGCGGACGTCCTCGCCCAGGTGCTCCTCGTGGCGCGGCACTTCGAGGTCCCGATCGACGACGCGATCCGCGAGAAGTGGTCGAAGTGGCACCCGGACCGGATGAGCGCGGGGTCATGACCGACCTGACCCGGTCGGTGGGGCGGGCGCGGCAGGCGGTCGCCGTGCTGGCCAGCCCGACGCTGCGTGCCGCCGTGGTCGGTGACGCCGAGCTCGACGACCGGACCCGGACGGCGATCGCGGCGTTCGACTGGCTCGGCGACGACGGCCCGGACACGCCGCTGCTCGGACGCACGGCGCAGGATCTGCAGCGCCTCCAGGCACCCGCCGCGTTGCTCGAGTTCGACCGGATCGCGCGGATGCCCGCACCGGACGACCAACGACACCCGTTGTCGCTGCGCATCGTGGGGCTGGTGTTCGAACGGCTCGGGGCGACCCGTCCGGTCCCCGAGCCGGTGCTCAACGCGGCGATCGCGATGTTCGCCGAGGACGTCGCGATCGTGCGACGGGACGCGGTGGACCTCGGCGTGCTCGAGCGGACGGACGACGGCGCAGCCTACCGGTACGTCGGCCAGGACGGCTCGGGCGGTTCGGCGTAGTCTCCGCGCCATGAGCGACGCCGACGTGGTCGACTGGCTGCTCGACTCCGACCCGGCGATCCGGTGGCAGGTGGAGCGGGACATCGTCGGCGTGCCCGCGTCCACGTGGGAAGCCACCCGAGCACGCGTCGCCACCGAGGGACTCGGCGCTGCACTCCTCGCCCACCAGGACCCGGACGGGCAGTGGGCGGGCGGTGCGTACTTCCCCGCGGACTTCGACTTCGGCGGTCCCGAGGCGAAACAGCCCGGGCAGCCGTACACGGCGACGACCTGGTCGCTCAACGCCCTGCGCGACTGGGGCCTCGACGCCGCCGTGCTCGGGGACACCGCAGCACGGCTCGACGCGAACAGCCGGTGGGAGTACGAGCAGCTGCCGTACTGGGGCGGCGAGGTCGACTGCTGCATCAACGCGTTCACGCTCGCGAACGGCACGTGGCTCGGGGCGGACGTGGACGGCATCGCGGACTGGCTGCTCGAGCACCAGCAGCCGGACGGCGGCTGGAACTGCGAGTGGGTCGAGGGTTCGACAGTGTCCTCGTTCCACTCGACCCTCAACGTGCTGGAGGGGTTGCTGCACCACGAGCAACTGACCGGCGGTCGGCACCCGCGTGCGGAGGAGCTCCGGGACGCCCGGCACCGTGGTGCGGAGTACCTGCTCGAGCGGCGGCTGCTGCACCGGAAGTCCGACGGCGAGGTCGTCGGCCCCTGGGTCCACCGCTTCGCGTACCCGTTCCGGTGGATCTACACCGCGTTGCGGGTGACGGACCACCTGCGCGCGGCATCGCTGCACGACGGCACCCCGCCGGACCCGCGCGCTGCCGAGGCCGTCGAGGTCGTCCGCGCCGCGCGGAACCCCGACGGCACCTGGACGCAGGGCGAGCGGCCGGCCGGGCGGCAGTGGTTCGAGGTGGACGTCCCCGCTGGGGAGCCGTCGCGGTGGCTCACGCTCTCGGGTACGCGGGTCCTGCGGTGGTGGGACGGCGCACGCCCCGCGTGACGCTCGGATCCGGTCTGTCGTCCGCACAACCAAAGTCACCCCGCACCGCGGAATGCCGTGGTTCGGCGTGACTTTGGTTGTGCGCGAGCGCGCGGCACCGCGCCCCGCGCACCGCGCCCCGCGCGAGCCCGCGCCTACGCGCGCCGGCGCACCCGCGGGTCGACGAACGCGTACACGACGTCGACGATCACGTTCGCGGTCACGATGAGCAGCGCCGAGAAGAGCGTGAAGCCGACGACCACCTGCAGGTCGAGTGTGTGCACCGCGTCGATCAGCAGCGCGCCGAGGCCCTGCATCGAGAACACCTTCTCGGTGATGACCGCACCGCCGAGCAGTGACCCGAGGTCGAGCCCGAACAGCGTGACCACGGGCAGGATCGCCGTCCGGAGTCCGTGGCGCACGACGACCTGGCGTTCGCGCAGGCCCTTCGCGCGGGCGGTCCGGACGAAGTCCTGCGACATCGACTCGAGCATCTCGCCGCGGGTGAGCCGGGCGTAGATCGCCGCACTGATGAACGCGAGCACGCACCACGGCAGGATCAGGTGCGTCAGCCACCCGACGGGATCGTCACCGAACGCCACGTACCCGCTGGTGGGCAGGATGCCGAGCACGAACCCGAACAGCAGGATGCCGAGCAGCCCGACGAGGTACGAGGGCGCGGACACCCCGGCGACGGCGACGGTCATCACGGCACGGTCGACGAACGTTCCCCGGCGCAGGGCGGAGAGCGCTCCGCCCGCGACGCCGGCGACGAGCCACAGCACGGCCGCGCCGACCGCGATCGAGGCGGTGACGGGCAGGCGGGACAGGATCAGGTTCGTGACGCTGTCGTGCAGCTGGAACGAGTAGCCGAAGCACGGTGCGGCGCAGTGGATGACGGAGGCGCCGGAGCCGAACGTCCGGCCGGTGAAGATCCCGGCAAGGTACGCCCCGAACTGCGCGAGCCACGGCTTGTCGGTCCCGAGGAACGCCTGGACCTCACGCAGCCGGTCGGGGGTGCAGGGCTTGTCGCAGATCGCCCGAGCGGGGTTCGTCGGCAACAGCATGAACAGCGCGTAGGTGATCGCGGCGACGACGAGCAGGACGACCGCGGCACCGAGGACGCGGATGGCGATGAAGCGGAACGTGCTCATCGTGCACCTCCACGGGGGTCGAGGGCATCGCGGAGCGCATCGCCGAGCACGTTGAAGGCCAGGGTGATCAGGAACAGCGCGAGACCGGGGAACACGAGGTACATCGGGTCGGTCTGCACCCACCCGATCGCGTCGCCGATGCTCCGGCCCCACGAGGGCGTCGGCGGGGTGACGCCGACGGCGAGGAACGACAGGGCGGCCTCGGCACCGATCATCGAGGGGATGGAGATCGTCGCGTAGACGGTGATCGTCGCCGCGAGGTTCGGCAGCAGCTGGGTCCGGATGACGTGCCAGCGGCCGGCGCCCATCGCGGTCGAGGCGACGACGTAGTTCCGGCTCACGAGCGACAGGGTCTGACCGCGGACGACACGGGCGACGGACGGCCAGCCGAAGAAGCCGATGACGAGGACGACGAGCACGGGCTTCGGGAAGGACGTCGGCACGATCGCGGTGAGCGCGATCATGAACACGAGCGACGGGAACCCGAAGATGACGTCGACGACGCGGGACAGCACCCGGTCGTACCAGCCGCCGAAGAACCCGGTCGTGACGCCGACGAGCACGCCGATCACGATCGAGACGACGGTCGCGGCGAGGCCGATGCCGAGCGAGGTCCGCGCACCGTACGTCACGATGGCGAACAGGTCCCTCCCGGTGAGCGGCTCGACGCCGAACCAGTGCTCGCCGCTGATCCCACCGCCCACGCCCTTCGGCGCACCGAACGAGTTCAAGGCGTCGATGTGGTAGCCGTACGGGTCCTGACCGGTGATCGCGGCGATGAGCGGCGCGGCGATCGCCACGACGACGAACACGACGATGACGACCGCGGACGCCACAGCCCAGCGGTCCTGCCGGACCCGGCGCACGACGGCGCGGAACCCGGTGCTCCGGTTCCCGGTGGCCGCGACCGGACGGTCGACGACGTTGGCGGTCACGAGGCCACCCCTTCCCACGCACGCCATGCCTCGCGGCGGGCGGCCTGTCGCACGGGGTCGGCGACGGGCGCCGCCGCGAGGAGCATGCGCGTGTAGTCCTGCTGCGGGTCGTCGAGCACCGCGTCGGTCGTGCCGCGTTCGACCACGCGGCCGTCGTGGAGCACGACGACCTCGTCGGCGAGCTGCCGGACGACGGCGAGGTCGTGGCTGATGAGCAGCATGCCGAACCCGAAGTCCTGCTGCAGGTCGGACAGCAGGTCGAGCACGGCCGCCTGCACGGTGACGTCGAGGGCCGAGGTCGGCTCGTCGGCGATCACGAGCGCTGGTCGGAGTGCGAGCGCCCGGGCGACGGCGACACGCTGCCGCTGGCCACCCGAGAGCTGGTGCGGGAACCGCTCGGCCCACGACGGGTCGAGCTGGACGGCGACGAGCAGTTCGCGGACCCGTTCGGCACGGTCGGCCGCCGAGGCGGTGCCGTGCACGAGGAGCGGCTCGGCGATGCTCCACCCGATGGTCTGGCGCGGGTTGAGCGAGGACGCGGGGTCCTGGAAGACGATGCCGACACGGCTGCGGAGCTCCCGCAGGCGTCCGCCCCGAGCCGTGCGGAGGTCGCTGCCGTCCACCTCGACCGAGCCGGCCACGACCGGCACCAGGCCGGCGAGCGCCCGCCCGATGGTCGACTTGCCGGATCCGGACTCGCCCACGAGGCCGAGGGTCTCGCCGGCGCGGAGTTCGAGGTCGATCCCGGACACGGTCGGTTCGCCGCGGCGTGCGTACCGCACGGCGACGTCGCGCAACTGCGCGACCAGCGGACTGGAGGCGCGGGTCGGCTCCCCGAGACTCGCCTGCGCCGCTCCGAGACTCGCGTTGGGCGACACTTCTCGCGCCGTTCCGGCCGAGAACGGTCGCTCAGGCCGAGACTCGGGGACGGCTGCGTCCGCAGCCGACGTGGCGGAGGCGGCCCGCGCCTCCAGGCTGGGGACCGCGTCGAGGAGCGCTCGGGTGTACTCGGCGGTCGGGTGCGCGAAGACCTCGGCGACCGTCCCGTGCTCGACCGGGTCGCCCCGTCGCATCACGAGGAGCTCGTCGGCGACGTCCGCCACGACGCCCATGTCGTGCGTGATGAGCAGGACCGCGAGGTCCCGCTCGCGCCCGAGCGTGCGGAGCAGGTCGAGGATCCCCGCCTGCACCGTGACGTCGAGTGCCGTCGTCGGTTCGTCCGCGATGAGCGCCACCGGGTCGCCCGCGAGCGCCATCGCGATCATCGCCCGCTGCAGCTGCCCGCCGGACAGTTCGTGCGGGTACGCCTTCCGGATCCGCTGCGGATCGGTCAGTCCGGCGGCACGCAGCAGCTCGTCGATGCGGGCCGACACCCCGGCGCGGTCGAGCTCCGTCGGGTGCGCCGTGACCGCCTCGGCGATCTGCGTCCCGATCGAGAGCACGGGCGTGAAGGAGTTCATCGGCTCCTGGAACACGACGCCGATGCCCGCGCCACGGACCGCGCGCAGCTGGTCGTCCGTCGCGCCGACCAGCTCGGTGCCGCGGAACCGGATGCTGCCGGTGACGCGGGCCTCTGGCGGGAGCAGGCCGAGCACGCTCATCGCGCTGACGGACTTGCCCGATCCGGACTCGCCGACCAGGGCGAGCACCCGACCGGGCGTCAGGGTGAAGGAGACGTCACGGACGACGGGCTCCGCGTCGCCGAACGCGACGCGGAGCCCCTCGACCTCGAGCAGCGGTGCACTCACTTCGCGAGCGAGACCTTGAGGTAGTTCGGGTACGCCGGGAAGTCCGCGATCTGGAAGTGCTGCACGTTCGAGCCGGCCAGGAAGGACTGCTTCGCGTACGTCAGCGGCACGATGGGGGCGTCGGCCATGATCTTCTTGTCCGCCTCGGCCCAGAGCTTCTGCGCGTCCTTCTGGTCGACGGTCGCGCTGGCCTCCTTGATGAGGGCGTCCACCTCGGGGTTGCTGTACTTCGAGACGTTGTAGCCACCGCCGCCGATCTGCGACGAGTCGTAGAGCGGCTGGATGTTGGCGTTCGCGCTCGGGAAGTCCGGCTGCCAGCTGAACAGCGCCAGGTCGAAGTCGGAGCCGTCCGTGGTCGCCGTGTAGAACGAGTCGATGTCGTACGGCTTCAGCGTGACCGTGATGCCGGCGCGCTTCAGGCCGGCCTGGATCGCCTGCGCCTCGGCGAGGTTCGCGGAGTCGTTCTGGGTCGCGAGCGTGAGCTTGAGGTCGGAGACGCCGGCCTCCTGCAGGAGCTTCTTCGCCTTCGCGACGTCACCGGACGCACCCGGCTTGTACAGGTCGTAGTCCTGACGACCGGCGATGCCCGGCGTGATGAGCGTCGTCGCGTACGACCCGGCGAGCGCGCCGCCGGCGGCGATCCGGTACGACTTCTTGTCGACCGCGTACTGCAGGGCCTGGCGGACCTTGAGCTCCTTGAGCGAGCCCTTCTGCGTGTTGATCGCGACGTAGTTGATCGGGCCGGCCTTCGACGTCGCGAGGCGGTCCTGCGCGGAGGGGTTCGAGCGGACCTGGTTCAGCTCGGCGGCACCGAGGTACGTGGCGCCGAAGGAGTCCTTCGCGTCACCGTTGTCGGCGATGAGGGTCTGGGTGACCGTCGAGGGGTCCTGGCTCTCCTTGAACACGACCTTCGACGGACCGGCGGTGCGGACGTCGTCGGTCTTCGCGCTCCACTCCTTGTTCCGCACGAGGGTGATCTGCGAGCCCTGGGTGTTCGACTGCACCTGGTACGGGCCGGAGGCGACGGGCTTGGCGTCGTAGGCGCCGGTGTCGGTGCCGTCGCCCTCGGGGACCGGGGCGAACGCCGGCATCGAGACGATCCACGGCCAGTCGCCGTACGACGCGTTCAGCTTGAAGACGATCGTCGAGTCGTCCGGCGTCTCGATGCTGTCGAGCGTCTTGCCGTCGAACGGGCCCTTGTAGGTGTCGCCGCCGACGAGGAGGGACTTGTGGTAGCTCAGGCCACCGGTGAGGGTCGGCGCGAACGAGCGCTCGATGCCCCACTTGATGTCCTTCGTGGTGATCGCCGTGCCGTCCTGGAACTTCAGCCCCTTCTTGAGGTGGTAGGTCCAGGTCTTGCCGCCGTCGGTCGAGTCGCCGGTGTTCGTCGCGAGGTCCGGGACGACCTTCGCCGTCTTGCCGGGCTCGACGTCCCACGCGGTCAGGCGACGCAGCACGAGGCCGAGGGTCGTGATGTTGAGGTTCTGGCTGGTGGCCGGGTCCAGGTGGACCGCGGTCGCCGTCGTCAGGATGTTGAGCGTGCCGCCCTTGGCCGTGCCGCCCGATGCGTCGTCCGAGGCCCCTCCGCCCGAGCAGCCGGTCAGGACCAGGGCTGCTGCTGCGGCGACCGCCGCGGTGATGGTCAGGCGCTTGGGGCGTCTCATGACGATGCTGCTCCTCGTGGGAAGTGGTGGGGGTGGCGACCGTGGGGTGGTCGCCGCTGCGGCTCGGGTCGGGTCACCGGGCGCCGTCCATCCTGACACCCGGGCGGTCGACCGTCCGAATCTCGTGCGCGCGGGACGACGCACGGCGTAACGGTCCAAGTCCCGTGCGACGCCCCGCTATTCCCGATGCGTCCGCACAGCGTTCGCGGATCGTCCACGAAGGAGCGCGCTCGAGGACGCGGCGTGCCTCACGCGCGCAGCGTCGGCCGGATCGAGATCGTCTCGAACTGCGCCTCGTGCGGGGCGTCGACCGCGGCGCGGATCCCGGCGGCGATGGTCTCCGGCTGCACGTACGACTCGTCGGAGCCCTCGCGTCCGGACGCTCGCCGGATGGTCCGCGCCATGTCGGTGTCGACGAACCCCGGGTGCACCGAGACGACACGGACGCCGTGCTCCCGCTCCTCCTCACGGAGGCAGTCGGCCATGGTCCGGAGCGCGAACTTCGTGCCCGAGTACACCGCACCGTCCGGGTACGAGAACATCCCCGATCCGGAGTTGAGGAACACGACCGTGCCGCGAGCTGCCCGGAGCGCCGGGAGCATCCGTGCGGTCAGGTCGGCGACGCCGAAGACGTTGACCTCGAACGACCGACGCCAGTCGTCGCGTCCGAACGTGTCGAACCGTCGCTCGTCGGCGATGCCCGCCGAGTGCACGAGCACGTCGAGCCGGGCGAGCCCGAGCGACGCGACGGCAGCGGTCACCGAGTCTCCGTCGCCGACGTCGCAGACGAAGGGGACGACGTCGGGCAGCTCGGCGACGAGCGCGGCGAGCGCCTCCGTCGATCGAGCGCCGACGACCACGGTGTGGGTGCGGGCGAGGTCACGCGCGACGGCGGCCCCGATGCCTCGCGACGCGCCGGTGACCAGAGCGACCGGTCGCCCGTTCACGCGCCGACCGCCGCCACGGAACCGGCGTGCACCGTCCCCTCCTCCGGGACGGCGCCGTTCGCGAAGCGATCGGGGTCGAGGAAGTCGATCGCGGTGTACGGCGTCTCCCCGACCGCGATCTGGGCGAGGAGCTCACCCACCCCGGCGGCGTGCTTGAAGCCGTGACCGTGGTCGCCGCCGGCGATGACGAGGCGCGGGTCCCCGTCGGGTCGGCCGACCAGGAACTGCCCGTCCGGCGAGTTCGTCACCATGCACGGGATCGCCTTGACCGGCACGGGGTCGATCTCCGGGAACGCGTCGGCCACCCACGACGAGAGCTGCTCGATGTCGTCGCGCGGGTGGATGTACCGGTCGACGGTGTCGGCGTCGGTGTCGGCGAAGTTCGCGCCGGAGTCCTCCATGCCGATCTTGACCAGGTAGTCCTCGTCGGAGCCGTGGCCCCACAGGTGCCGGCCGTCCGGGAGCTCGTGGATGAACGCCGGGAAGTCGTCGAGCGCGAAGGACGCGGCCGCGTCGTCCTTCGGCTTGAACCAGTAGAGCGGGGTGCGACGCGGGCGGAGCGGCAGTCCCGGCACGAGTTTGCCGTTCCACGCACCGGCGGCGACGACGGCCTGGGACGCCTCGATCACGAGCGTCGGGGTGGTGACGCGCACGCCGCCGTCGACGAGCTCGACCGCCGTGACGCGGGTGTCGGTGAGTACCCGGGCGCCGAGCTCGATCGCCGCCTCTCCCTGCGCACGGACGTTCTTCTCGGGGTAGCAGATGCCGGCTCCGGGGTCGAGCACCCCGACGGTGTCCTCGGCGGTGCCGCCGTACTGCGGGAAGTTCCGGAGCAGCTCGTCGTGGTCGAGGTGCGTGACGTCGAGGCCGGCGCGAGCCGCGGCCGCGGTGACGCCGGACACCGGACGGGACGACGGCGAGCCGGTGGACAGGCAGCCCGTCTGCCGGACGTACGTCTCGCCGTTCGCCGCGCCGAGCGCGGTCCAGAGCTCGAGGGACTTCTGTGCGATCGGGGTCAGGCCGGGGTGCTCCTGGCAGGCGATGCGGAACAGCCGGGTGGCTCCGTGCGAGGAGCCCATGTGGTGCCCGAGCCCGTACCGGTCGACGCCGACGACGTCGACACCACGTGCCGCGAGTCGCCACAGGGCCGCCGATCCGAACGCGCCGAGTCCGACGACGACGACGTCGGTGGTGATGGTCTCCATGGGGTTCCTTTCGAGGGGTGCTGGATCAGCGACCGACCCGCCGGCCGAAGCGCAGACGGTCGGCCGCGGTGACGTTGGCGGAGAAGCGGGAGGGGGCGAGGAAGTCGGTGGGCAGGTCGGTGCTCCCCGTCGTCACCAGGTCGGCGGCGACGATGCCCATCGCGGGGGCGAGCTTGAAGCCGTGTCCGGAGAACCCGCCGAGGACGGTGACGCGGTCGTCCCATCCGAGCGGTCCGACGAAGGCGTCGTGGTCGGCGGTGTAGCCGTCCATGTACACGCCGGCGCGGACCACCTCGGGGACGACCCCGGGGACGAGGGTGCGGATCGCGTCCCGGACCTCGTCGAACAGCGCGTCCGGGGGTGTGCGGTCCAGCAGGTCGGGGTCGGCGACCCGGTCCCACCCGTTGTTCAGCCCGATCTTCACGGTGGCGCCGTCGATCGAGGGCCAGCCGGAGATGTCGAACCCGTCCGACTGGCGGACGAAGATCGGGAACACGTCCTCGGTGAACCGCTCCGGCGTCGCCGTCGGGAACCAGGTCATGACGATCCGGATGACCTCGTGCAGCGGCGTGATGCCCGGCAGGAGCCGGGACGTCCAGACGCCGGCCGAGACGACGAGGTGGGGGAAGCGGAACACCCGGTCGGCGGTGTGCACCTCGACCGCGGCGTCCGTCATCCGGATCTCCTCCACGCGGGCCCGTCGGTGGACGACCCCGCCGAGTCGTTCCGCCTCGGACGCGGCGAGCGCGACGGCGACCTCGGGGCGCAGGTACCCCGACTCGTGGTCGAGGTACGCGACGTCCCCGGTACGGACCGCGTGCTGCGGGTACCGGCTGCGGAGCGCATCCGTGTCGAGGAACTCGTGGTCGATGCCGTGCTCGTCGATCGACCGGCCGACGGCGTCGAGGAACGCGGATCCGTCGGTCCCGATCATCAGGCCGCCGGTCATGTGGAGCAGCCGCACGCCCGTGTCGGTGCCGAGTCGTTCCCACTCGGCGCGGGACCGGCGCAGGAGCGGGACGTAGTGGCTGCCCTCGAGGTACGCGGTCCGGAACAACCGGGACTCACCGCCGGCACCGGACCGGTCGTGGCCGGGGGCGAACTGCTCGAACCCGATCGCGGAGACGCCGCGCCTGGCGAGCTGCCACATCGTCTGCGACCCCATGGTGCCGACGCCGACGACCCCGACCTCCGCATCGAACCGGGTCATCGGAGCGTCGGGTTCCGTGCGAAGCGGTCGGCGCGGAACCGTCCGACCGGGAGCGCGGTCTCCCCGGTGAGGGCGAGGTCGGCGGCGGCACGGCCGATCACGGGCGACATCTTGAACCCGTGGCCGGAGAACCCGGCCAGCACGACGACGCGGTCGTCGCCGGCGGTGTCCACGATGAAGTCGTGGTCGGCGGTCCACGCGTCGACCTGGACGGCGTGCCGGACCGCGGCCGGCACGGCGTCCGGCACGTAGCGGCGGACGTACGCGTCGACGACGGGGACGAGCTCGTCCGGCATGCGCTGGTCGAGGTCGTCCGCGTTCGCGAGGTGGTCGAGCCCCGCCGCGAGTCCGACCTTGACGGTGGCCCCGTCGGTGGTCGGCCAGACGCAGAAGTCGACGCCGGCGTCGCGGCACACGAACGGGAACCGGTCGGCGGCGAACCGCGCCGGGTGGCGCACCGGGTACCAGTGCACGGCGATCGACTGGACGTCGAGCCGCGGCAGCTCGATGCCGGCGACGTGGTTCGACCAGGCTCCCGCTGCGACGACCACGCGGTCGAACGGGAGGCGCGCCCCGCGCTCCGTCACGACGGTCACCTCGGTGGGCCCGGGCTCCACCGCGACCACCGCGTCGCCGACGCGGAGCACCGATCCGCGGTCGGTCGCGGCACGCGCCGCGGCGGAGACGGACACCTCCGCTCGGATCACGCCGGACCGCTCGTCGAGGACGGCGATCTCGTCGTCGTCCATGACGGTCTCGGGGAACCGGCCGCGAGCCTCCGGGCCGGTCAGCACCTCGTGCGGCAGGTCGTTCTGGGTGACCGACGCGACGACGCCGCGCATGAAGGCGGACTCGGGCCGGCCGATCATCAGGCCGCGCGTGAGCGTGAGGAGGTCGAGGTCGGTCTCCGCTTCGAGCGCGCGCCACTCCAGGAGCGACTCGGCGAGGAGCGGGACGTACTCCGGCCCCTCCGCGTAGGCGCTCCGGAAGAGCCGGGTCTCGCCGCCGGCCGCGCCGAAGGCGTGCCCTGGCGCCCAGCGGTCGAAGCCGACGGCGTCGACCCCGCGCCGGGCGAGCTGCCAGAGCGTCATCGCGCCCATGGTGCCCGTCCCGACGACGGCGACGCGGGGTCCGCGCGGCATCAGAGGACCTTCGACAGGAACCCGGCGAGCCGCTCCGACTCGGGGCGTTCGAACATCGTCGCGGCCTCGCCCTGTTCGACGATCCGGCCCTGGTCCATGAAGACGACGTGGTCGGCGGCCCGGCGGGCGAAGCCCATCTCGTGGGTGACGACGAGCATCGTCATGCCGGCGGTCGCGAGCCCGGCCATCAGGTCGAGGACCTCCTTCACGAGCTCGGGGTCGAGGGCGCTGGTCGCCTCGTCGAAGAGCATCACCTCCGGTCGCATGGCCAGCGCCCTGGCGATCGCGACGCGCTGCTGCTGTCCGCCGGACAGACTCGAGGGGCGGAAGTCGCGCTTGTGGGCGAGGCCGACGTCCGCCAGCGAGCGCACCGCGCGGTCCCTGGCTTCTTCGACACCGAGTCCGCGCACCTTCCGGAGCGGCAGGACGATGTTGTCGAGCACCGTCTTGTGCGGGAACAGGTTGAAGTGCTGGAACACCATGCCGACCCGACTCCGGAGACGGTCGGGGTCCCCCGTCGTCATGTCGTCGCCGTCGAGCAGGATCGTGCCGGCGGTCGGTTCCTCGAGCCGGTTGACGCAGCGCAGCATCGTGGACTTGCCGGAGCCCGACGGGCCGATGATGCAGACGGTGTGGCCGGGCCGGACGGCGAGGTCGACGCTGTGCAGCACCTCGTTGGCGCCGAACCGCTTCGTGATCCCTCGGAGTTCGAGTCCGGCGCCGCGGATGTCGCCGACGAGGTCGGTGACCCCGGTGTCGAGGCCCGGCGTCGTCGTGCCGTTGGTGGGCGTGGTCATGGTCATCCGTCCTGTCCGATCGTGACGGCTCCGGCGGGAGCGGTGGCTGGGGCACCCGAGGACCGGGGTCCGCCCTCGTCGCTCGCGTCGACCGCGGCGCGGCCGGTGCGGAGACGGCGGTCGATGACGTTCACCAGGTGGGTGAGCGGCACCGTGATGAGCAGGTAGAAGATGCCAGCGGTGACGAGCGGCGAGAGGTTGGCGTAGGTGACCGCGGCGTCCTGTCCGACCCGGAAGAGCTCACGCTGTGAGGTGACCAGGCCGAGGAAGTACACCAGCGACGAGTCCTTGACGATCGCGATGAACTGGTTCACGAGCGCCGGCAGCACCCGTCGGATGCCCTGCGGGATGACGACCAACCGCATGGCGGGGCCGTAACCCATGCCGAGCGCGCGGGCCGCCTCGAGCTGGCCCTTGTCGATGCTCTGGATGCCGGACCGGAAGATCTCCCCGATGTAGGCACCGGCGATCAGGCCGAGGGCGAGGATGCCGAGCGGGTACGGGTTGCCCTTCGTGATCGGGTTGAACAGGGGCGCGAGGCCCTGCCCGAGCACCAGGATCGTGAGGATCGCGGGCAGACCGCGGAACACGTCGGTGTAGATGCCCGACAGCACCCGGAGCGTCCGGCTGCGGGACACGGCGAGTGCCGCGAGGCCCAGGCCGATCACGATGCCGACGACGGTCGCGGCGGCGGCGAGCAGCAGGGTGTTCCAGAGCCCGTACCCGAGGATGTCGGGGAGGACGACGAGCATGTCCGGGACGTTGAAGAACGACTGCAGGAGCGTCTGGAGCTGGTCCATGGTCGCGGCCTACTTGTCGGTCGGCTGGAACTGGTCCGGCACCGGTGCGTCCGGGTAGTACTGCTTCTCGATCTCGAGCCACTCGCCGGACGCGATGATCTCCTTGATCGCCTTGTTGATGCCCTTCTTCAGCGCGGGCTTGTCCTTGTGCATGCTCATCGCGACGGGGTACTCCGGGAGCTCGATGTTGATCGGCATCTGGATCGACGAGTCCTGGTCGACGAAGTCCTGGGCGATCGGGTAGTCGAGGAAGACCGCGTCGATGCTGCCGGCCTGCATCGCGGCCTTCGCCGCGTTGTTGTCGGGGTACCGGACGATCTGGACACCCGGGAAGTGGTCCTGGGCGTACTGGTCCTCGAGGGTGCCCTGCATGAGCCCGAGGCGCTTGCCCTTGAGCGACGAGGCCTTCTTCGTGATCGTCGATCCCGACGGCGTGATGATCGAGATGTACCCGATGAAGTAGGTGTCCGAGAAGTCGACCGACTTCTTGCGCTCGGCCGTGACCGACGTGCTCGCAGCGGCGACGTCGAGCGAACCGGCGGCGACGGCGGGCAGCAGCGTCGAGAACTCCTGCTGCACGAACACCGGCCTCAGGTCCATGTGCTTCGCGATCGCGGTGGCCATGTCGACCTCGAAGCCCGTGAGCTTCCCGTTCTCGGTGTAGGCGTAGGGCTTGGCGTCGCTGAGGGTACCGATCTTGAGCGTGCCGGCGGTGAGTGTGCCGTAGTCCTTCGACGAGCTGGACGTCGAGGCGGAGGAAGTCGCGGAGCAGGCCGTGAGCCCGACGGCGAGGGCCGCGATGACGGCGACCGCGGCGGCCTTGGAGTGGGTGCGTCGCATGGTGACTCCTGTGCTGGGGAGGATGAGTGGTGCGGGCAAAATCACCGTAAGCGACGCAAGTGCCCGAAAAACGTTTGGAAATAATTTAGTAACACGACCTTTACGGCGCCGTATCGCAAGTCCGTGGAAGTACCGTGCGACCATCGGGGCATGGAACTGCGCGATCTCCGAGCGTTCACGGCGGTCGCCGAGGACCTCTCCTTCAAGGACGCCGCCGCGCGACTCGGCGTGAGCCAGTCGGCGCTCAGTCAGTCCGTCTCCCGGTTCGAGCGGGAACTCGGGGTGTCGTTGTTCGAGCGGGGACAGCGGCGAGCGCCCGAGCTCACGCCGCAGGGCCGGGTGCTCGCCGAACAGGCGAAGGCGCTGCTCGACCACGCCGAGCGCGTCGAGGCATCGGTCGTGGACGAACCGACGGCGACCGTGCCGCTCAAGGTGTCGTCGATCTCGTCGACGTTCGCCGGCCTCGTGCCGCGGGTCGTCCCCCGGCTCCGTGCCGCGATGCCCGACGTCCGCGTCTCGCTCATGAGCGTCTTCGACACCCACGTCTACCGAGCGGTCCTCGAGCACCGCGTGGACTTCGCGTTCGGTCGCCTGGCCGAGGCGCCGGAGGGCGTCGAGCACTCGTTCATCGCGCACGAACCGCTCGTCGCCGCCGTCCCGTCGACGCACCCGCTCGCATCCCGGGAGCGCATCGACCTGGTGGAGCTCCGCGACGACCCGTTCGTGCTCTTCCACCGTGACGAGGGGATCCCCGGGTACGACGCGATCGTCAGCGCGTGCGTCCGGGCGGGGTTCTCCCCACAGATCCGGACGTACTCGCTCGACGACGTCGCGATGCTGTCGTCGATCGCGTGCGGCCTCGGGGTCTCCCTGATGCCCTTCGTGTCGACCTTGCACGCCTTCGAGGGCGTCCAGTACGTCCCGGTCACGGACGCCCACGCCACGACGCCCCTCTCGGTGCTCCGTCGACAGCACGACGGGCTCGTCGCCGCCGACCTGCTGCTCGAACTGGTCCACGACGAGATGCGGACGCTCGCGGCGCGCGAGGTCGCACGGGGCAACCGACCCCCGCTCCTCCCGTGACGACGGTTTCGCCCGCCGCCGTCAGCGCGCCGTCCGCCGGTCAGGACAGGACGCGCGCCAGGAACTCGTTCCGGAACTTCCCCGTGGGGTCGAGGTCCCGCGCCACCGCGGCGAACGCGTCCAGCCGCGGGTAGACCTCGTGCAACCGCTCGGCACTCGCTGCCGAGACCTTGCCCCAGTGCGGCCGGGCATCGAACGGTGCGAGCGCCTCCTCGATGCGCAGGACCGCGGCGGCCACGGCGTCGGCGTCGCGTCGGAACGTGAAGTGGATCCCCACCGACTGCCGTCCGGACGAGGGTGCGAGCCAGGCGGTGTCGGGTGCGACCGTCCGGACCTCGGCGGCGATGAGCAGCGGTGCGAACAGCGACCGCAGCGGACGCAGGGCCTGCAGCGCGTCGACGGCGGACGACGCGGGCAGCAGGTACTCCGCCTGGATCTCGGCACCGGTCGAGGGCGTGAACGAGGACCGGAAGTGCGGCAGCCGCTCGGACCAGGGCCCGGGGACGCCGCCCTGCTCGGTCACCCCGGCGGGGTCGTTCTCCCCCGGGTGCACGGGGCCGGTCGCGGGCCGGGCCCCGAGCGCGACGAGGTCGACGGCCGGAGCCGCCTCGTCGACGCGGCGCTTCACCCAGACCTGGCGTGCGCCGCGGTCGTCGAACGACGTGAACACCGACACCGAGTACGCGTCGGCCATGACCTCGTCGAAGTGGGTGACGACGGCGTCCCACGGCAGGTCGAGGTGCACGGTCGTGGCGACCTGGAACGTGCGCTCGACGGCGAGCTCGACCGCGGTGACGACACCGAGCGCGCCGAGGGCCACGCGGTGCGCGTCGAGGGCACCGTCCGGCGTGGTCGCATCGACCCACGCCACGTCCCCGGAGGCCCGGACGACCTCGAGACCGACCACCGCCTGCGCGAGCGACGGGTTGCGGGTGCCGGAGCCGTGCGTGCCGGTGGCGACGGCGCCGGCCGTGGAGATGTGCGGCAGGGACGCGAGGTTCGCGAGGGCCCAGCCACGTGCCTCCAGGCCGGCCGCGACCTGACTGTGGACCATGCCGGCGGCGACGCGCACGACGCGACGGTCGGTGTCGATCTCGAGCAGGGGCGGCAGCCCCGCCAGCGAGACCTGCACCGCGTCGGTGTCCGCGATCCGGTTGAAGGAGTGCGTCGACCCGAGCGCCGTGAGGCGCGGCGTGCCCGTGACGATGCGCCGGACCTCGTCGACCGAGGTCGGCGAGACGAGCTCGGACGCCCGGTAGGTGACGTTCCCTGCCCAGTTCGTACGCGTCGCTGCGGTCACGGTCACGAGCCTAGAACCCCCGGTCGAGACGGTGCCACGTCTGCTGGAGCCGCACCTCGTCGCGGAAGCCGCGGGCGGTGGTGTGCTCGTCGATGACGAGGAACTCGGTGCCGACCATCGTCGCGAAGTCCTCGACGACCTGCAGGCCGACGGCCGTGGTCATCACGGTGTGGTGCGCGGCACCGGCGGTGAGCCAGGCCTCGGCGGCGACCGGGAACGACGGGCGCGGCTCCCACACGGCGCGGCCGACCGGCAGCTTGGGCAGGGCTTCGGTGGGTGGCACGACGTCCACGACGTTCGCGGTGAGTCGGAAGCCGTCGCGGGTGTCGGACAGCGCGACCACGACGGCCTCGCCGGCGTCCGCGGTGAAGACCAGGCGGACGGGGTCGTCCTTGCCGCCGATGCCGAGCGGGTGGATCTCGAGCGTGGGCGTGGTGGTCGTGAGCGTCGGCGAGACCTCGAGCATGTGCGCACCGAGGATCTTCTCGGCCCCCGGCGTGAGGTCGTACGTGTAGTCCTCCATCAGGCTCGCTCCGCCGGGGAGCCCGGCGCCGGCGACGTTCATCGCGCGGACGAGGACGGCGGTCTTCCAGTCGCCCTCGGCGCCGAAGCCGTAGCCGTCGGCCATCAGGCGCTGCACGGCGAGGCCGGGGAGCTGCTTGAGGGTGCTGAGGTCCTCGAAGTTGGTGGTGAACGCGGCGGAGTCGTTCTGCGCGAGCAGGGCACGGAGGCCGAGCTCGATGGCGGCGCCGTCGCGGAGGGACTGGTGGCGGTCGCCACCCTCGCGGAGCGACGGGTCGACGTCGTAGTCCTGCTGGTAGGTCGCGACGAGCGCATCGACCGCTGCCGTGTCGGCTTCCGCCGCGGCGACAGCGTCGGCCAGCTCGTTGACGGCCCACGTGTTCACCTGCACGCCGAGCTCGATCTCGGCCTCGGTCTTGTCGCCCTCGGTGACGGCGACGTAGCGCATGTTGTCGCCGAAGCGGGTGAGCTTGAGCTCCCGCACGGCCGCGGCGCCGGCTGCGGCTCGGGTCCAGTTCTGGACACGAGCGACGACGCGCTCGTCGGACACGTGTCCGACGGCGGTCGCGTGCCGGACCCCGAGCCGCGCCAGCATGTACCCGAACTCCCGGTCGCCGTGCGCCGCCTGGTTGAGGTTCATGAAGTCGAAGTCGATGTCCGCCCACGGCAGCGTGACGTTCGCCTGCGTGTGCAGGTGGAGCAGCGGCTTCGTGAGCGCCTGCAGCCCGCCGATCCACATCTTGGCGGGGCTGAACGTGTGCATCCAGGTGGTGACGCCGATGACCCTGTCGTCCGCGCTGGCCTCGATGAGGGCGCGGCGGATGCCGTCGGCGTCCTTGAGCACGGGCTTCCAGACGAGCTTCACCGGCAGCGCACCCTCGAGCTGCGCGTGCACGGCACGTGACTGTTCCTCGACCTGGCGCAGGGTCTCCTCGCCGTACAGCCCCTGGGACCCGGTGAGGAACCAGACCTCGTAGCTGTCCAGGGTGGCTTGCGGGTTCACCTGCGTCATCGCATGGCTCCTTCGGGGTTCTGTCCGTAGACGTTCTGGTAGCGATCGAAGAGTCGATCGATGTCATCCGGTGCGATCGGCACGGTCTCGCCGCCCTGCCGGGCGATGTGCACGGTCCGGGCGACGTCCTCGCACATCACCGCGGCCTTGACCGCGTCGCGGGCGTCGCGACCGATCGTGAACACGCCGTGGTTCTGCATGAGGACCGCCCGTGACCGGTGGCCGCTCAGGGTCTCGACGATGCCGTGGCCGATCGAGTCGTCGCCGATGATCGCGAACGGACCGACCGGGATCGGGCCGCCGAACTCGTCCGCCATCGCCGTGATCACGCACGGGATCTCCTCGGCACGGGCGGCCCACGCGGTCGCGTACGTCGAGTGGGTGTGCACGACACCGCCGACCTCGGGCATGTTCCGGTAGACGTACGCGTGGGCGGCGGTGTCCGAGGACGGGCCGTGCTCGTTGCCCCAGCCGTCGGCGGGCACACCGTCGAGCGTGCAGACCACCTGGTTCTCCGGGGTCAGGTCGTCGCTCGACACCCCGGACGGCTTGATGACGAACAGGTCGGTGCCGGGGACGCGTTCGGATACGTTGCCGCCGGTCCAGATCACCAGTCCGTAGCGCACGAGTTCGCCGTGCAGCCGGGCGACACGTTCACGGGTGGCGGCGACCGCCTGCTGGGTCTCGTCGTTCATCGGGTCACTTCCTCTTCCTGGAGGCGCGGCTCGGCACCCGCCGTCGGTTCGCCGTGGTGGGTGGTGGCGCTGGGTCGCGTCGCGGCAGCCGCGGCGGCCTGGACGGGGAGCGCTGCGCGGTACCGGTCGAGGTAGGTCTGGAAGCCCGCGACGTCCCGCTGCTCGGGGTCGGCCACGTGCACCGCGTCACCCCCGAACACCGTGTCCGCCAGGAAGTCCGCCAGGTGCTGGTCGGTGTGCTCGAGGTACGCCGCGAGCACCGCGATGCCCCAGGCCCCGCCCTCGCCCGCGGTCTCCTCGAGGGCGACCGGCACCCGCAGGGCCGCGGCGAGCAGCCGCTGCGGCGCACCAGGCGTCCGGAAGAGTCCGCCGTGCGCCGTCATCCGGTCGACCCGGACGTGCTCGGCGTGCAGGACCTCCATGCCGATCGCGAGGGTGGCGAACGCGCCGTGCACCTCGGAGCGCACGAGGTTGCCGAGCGTGAACCGCGCATCAGGGGTCCGGAGCAGCAGGGGGCGGCCGTCCTCGACGTGCGTGACGGGTTCGCCCGCGAGGTAGTTGAAGGACAGCAGCCCGCCGGCGTCCGGGTCGGCGTGTGCCGTCTCGGCCAGGAGGGTCGCGTAGACGGTGTCCGTGTCGAGCGGCTGCCCGGCGGCGTCGGCGAACCGGCCGAAGACCTTCGCCCAGCTCGCGATCTCGCTCGCGCCGTTGTTGCAGTGCACCATCGCGACGGCGTCACCGGAGGGCGTGGTCACGACGTCGAGTTCCTCGTGCGGGGTGCGGAGCGGGTGCTCGAGGACGACCATCGCGAAGATGCTCGTGCCGACGCTGACGTTGCCGGTGCGGGGGGCGACGGCGTTCGTCGCGACCATGCCCGTACCGGCGTCGCCCTCGGGCGGGCAGAAGGGGAAACCGGGCTGCAGGGTGCCGGTCGGGTCGAGCCACGCGGCGCCCTCGGGGGTGAGGTCGCCGGCGTGCTCCCCGGCCACGAGCACCTCGGGCAGGAGCGTGCGGAGGTCCGGCACGGACCCGCCCAGCAGGTCCTGCGCCGTGGCGAGCTTGTCGTGGTCCCAGTCGCGGTGACCGGGTTCGCCCGGCCCGCTGTCCACGGGGCCGCTGTCGATGGGGAACATGCCGGAGGCGTCGCCCACCCCGAGGACGTCGCGGCCGGTGAGCCGACGGTGCACGTACCCGGCGAGGGTCGTGATGCCGGCGAGCTCGGCGACGTGGGGCTCCTCGTCGAGGACCGCCTGGTACAGGTGCGCGACCGACCAGCGCAGCGGGACGTTGAAGTCGAGTGCCTCGCTGAGCCGTTCGGCGGCCGGACCGGTCGAGGTGTTGCGCCAGGTGCGGAAGGGCACGAGCAGCTCGCCCGCGGCGTCGAACGCCAGGTAGCCGTGCATCATCGCGCTGACGCCGGCGGCGCGGAAGCTCGTCGGGGTGACGCCGTACTGCGCCTCGACGTCGGCCACGAGGGCGGCGTAGGCGGCGCGGAGTCCGGACTCGACGGCCTCGAGGGAGTAGGTCCAGCGACCGTCGACGAAGGCGTTCTCCCACTCGTGGGCGCCCGCGGCGATGGGTACGAGGTCCTCGTCCACCAGGCACGCCTTGATGCGCGTGGAGCCGAGCTCGATGCCGAGTGTCGTGCGGCCGTCCACGACCTGTTGCCGGCGATCGTCGCCCATGCGTTCCTCCAGAACCTCGTCGTCCTCCGTGAGCGCTCACATCCTGCCACGTGAGCGCTCACGCACGCAACGCCGCCGCGCGCGTTGTGCCGAGGTCGCACGATCGGTCGCCTCGCGGCGCCACGAACGACACTTCGCGCGACCTCGCCGAAGGCGCAGGGCACGACCCGCCCCGCGGACTACGCGCCGATCGTGCTCTCGCGGATGACGAGCGTCGGGGTGACCGCGGAGGACGCCGCCGCCCCGCCGTCGATCAGGTCGAGCAGCGCACGCCCCGCCACCCGCCCGAGTTCCTCGAGCCGCAGGTCCACCGTGGTGAGCGGCGGCCGGCTCGCGAGCGCCATCACGTCCCAGTCGTCGAACCCCGTCACCACGACGTCGTCGGGCACCGACCGCCCGACCTCCCGCAGCCGGTCGCACACGCCACGGGCGATCTGGTCGCTCCCGCAGACGATCGCGTCGACGTCCGCCGATCCCCGCGTCAGCACGTCGACGGCCTGCCGCCCCCACCGCTCCGACCACTCGCCGTACAGCGGTTCGCCGACGAGCCGCGACCCGAGCACCGACACCGCGCCGGCCACCCGTCGCTCGGCGGACCGGTGCCGTGCGGGCCCGGTGACGATCGCGACCCGCTGCCGACCGAGTGAGAGCACGTGCGACGCCACCTCGGACGAACCCGCGGCGTCGTCGAGCGTGATCGAGACGTCGGCGTCCGAGGTCGACGGCGTGAACGCGTAGACGACCGGCATGGGCACGTCGATCGGTGGGCGGGGGTCCGCGGAACGCCCGGTCACGATGATGCCGTCGACCCCGCGTGCAGCGAGCGAGCGGAGGTAGTGGGCCTCCCGCACGTGGTCGTCGCGGGTGTCGCACAGGAGCACGGCCATCTGCCCGGCGGACAGGGCGTCCTCGGCGCCGAGCAGCACGGGGATGGAGAACCGGCCGAACGAGTCCGTCGTGATCATGCCGACCGTGTAGGTCCGGCCGGACGACAGCGCACGAGCCCGGGCGTCGCCGACGAACCCGAGCTTCTCGGCGGCGTCCTTCACCCGGGCGCGGGTGGCGTCCCGGAGCTGTCCGGTCCCGTTGAGCGCCTTCGAGGCCGTGCCGATCGACACCCCGGCGAGCGCGGCGACGTCGGTGATCCGCACGGGCTGCGACACACGATCGATCGTCACGGCAACCACCTTTCCGGATCACGGGACGTGTCCATGAGTCTATCCACCGATTGGGCCGCAGCCCTTGCGCCGGGCTCGCACGTGTCGTAGCGTCCCCGCCAGAAACCGTTTTCCGGCACCCGACCACGGTCCGGCAGACGGACCAGTCACATCGCAAGGAGGCGACATGACCACCACGCTCGCGACCGACAGCCGCGCGCACACCGCGACGCCGGTCCTCCCGACCGCCGACGCGCACCTCACGCTCCGGCCCCTGCCGACGGGCGACGCCCGGATCACCGGCGGGTTCTGGGCGCTCCGGCAGGAACGGAACGGCCGCGACGCGATCCGCGGCGGGTACGCCCTGCTCGAGGCAGCCGGGAACTTCCGGAACCTCCGGATCGCCGCCGGCCTCGAGGAAGGCGACGCGACGGGCCCGATCTTCATGGACTCCGACGTGACGAAGTGGCTCGAGGCGGTGGCGTGGGAGTACGGCCGCGCCCCGTCGGAGGACCTGCTCGACCTGCAGCGCGAGGTCACCGCCCTGTACGCCCAGGCGCAGGCAGACGACGGCTACCTCGACTCCGTGCAGCAGATCCGCGGGAAGGGCGAGCGGTACACGGACCTCAAGTGGAGCCACGAGATGTACTGCGCCGGGCACCTGTACCAGGCGGCTGTGGCGCAGCACCGGGCGACCGGGGACACCGGTCTGCTCGACGTCGCGGTCAAGAACGCCGACCACCTGGTCCGCACGTTCGGCGAGGGACCCGGCAAGCAGCAGGACATCGACGGCCACCCCGTCGTCGAGATGGGCCTCGTCGAGCTCTACCGCGAGACCGGCAACCGCGACTACCTCGACCTCGCGCACTGGTTCGTGGACGCCCGCGGGCACGGCATCATCGAGCGGGCCGGCGGCGAACCGACGTACTTCTCCGACCGCGTGCCGAGCCGACGGGCCACGACCGTCGAGGGGCACGCCGTCCGCGCCGTGTACCTGGCGGCCGGAGCGGTCGACGTCGCGATCGAGACCGGCGACACCGAGCTCCTGGCGGCGAGCGAGCGGCAGTTCGCGGACATGCTCGCGACGAAGGCGTTCATCACCGGCGGCCTCGGTGCCCGCTGGGACTGGGAGGCGTTCGGCGACCCGTACGAGCTCCCGACCGACCGCGGCTACGCCGAGACCTGCGCGGCGATCGGCGGGATCCAGTGGGCGTGGCGCCTGCTCCTCGCGACCGGGAAGCCCGAGTACGCCGACGCGATCGAGCGCCTGCTGTACAACGCGTTCCTCGCCGGGGTGAGCCTGGCGGGCACCGAGTACTTCTACGTCAACCCGCTGCAGCAGCGCGACCACGCCCACCAGGACGAGAACCGCTCCCCCGCGCACGGCCGACGCGGCTGGTTCGACTGCGCCTGCTGCCCGCCGAACATCATGCGGACGTTCGCGAGCCTCGACGGCTACCTCGCCACCGCCACCGACGGCGGCCTCCAGCTGCACCAGTACGCCACGGCGTCGCTCGGTCGGGTCGACGTCGAGACCGGCTACCCGCACGATGGCCACGTGCGCGTCACGGTCACCGAGGACGGCCCGCTCGCCCTCGGTCTGCGGATCCCCGCGTGGTCGGACACCACGACGGTCACGGGTCCGGACGGCACGGACAGCCCCGAGCCGGGCACGCTGCACGTCATCGACCGCGAGTGGACCGCCGGCGACACCGTCGAGCTCGCCTTCGACACGACGCCGCACCGGTACGTCGCCGACACCCGGATCGACGCCGCCCGCGGGCAGGTCGCGATCGAGCGCGGGCCGCTCGTGTACGCGGTCGAGCAGGCCGACCAGCAGGGCTTCACGGTCGACGACCTGACGGTCGACGCGGACGCGACCATCACCGAGGACCGCCAGGACGGGTTGCTCGACGGCATCGTCACGCTGCGCGTTCCGGGTCGTGCGCCTGCCGAGCACGTGCAGGCAGCGTGGCCGTACCGACGACTGGACGGGCCGGGAGGCGCGGATCACGCTCTGGACGCCACCAGCGTCGACGACGCGGCCGGCTCTGCGGGCCCCGCCACGGGCCTCCAGGCGGTCACCGCGACCGCGGTCCCGTACTACGCCTGGGCGAACCGCGGAGCCGCGCCGATGCGCGTCTGGCTCCCGCTGGCGCGGTGACGTGATGCTGCGCAGAGCGTTCCTCGCCGGCGGGCTCGCCGGCGGGGCGGCCCTCGCCCTGGCGGCGTGCTCCGGCACCCTGCCGAAGGTGGACGCGAAGGCGGCGTCCTTCGGCCGGAACGCCACCGGCACCGTGCACGTCTGGTGCCGCGCCGCGACGCAGGCCGGGCTCACCGCGGCCGTGGCCGGGTTCAACAAGGCGAACCCGAAGCTGCAGGTCGAGCTCACCCCGGTGCCAGACGGGCAGTACGTGACGAAACTCGCGACCGCGATCCGTGGTGGTGAGCCGCCGGACGTCGTGGACATCGACGACATCAACTCGCAGCTGTTCATCTTCCGCGAGGCGTTCGCCGACCTGACCGACGTCGTGAAGGGGCTCGACTACTTCGACGAGATCTCCCCAGGGCACCTGCGGCTGCTGGAGTACAAGGACCGGTACTACGGACTGCCGTACCTGGCGGACAACTCGCAGCTCTTCGTCAACACGGAGCTGTTCGAGAAGGCCGGGCTCGACGTCGACGATTCGACGAAGGACCTCGACTCGCTGCTCGCCGCGGCGAAGGCGATCCGGAAGACCGGCGACGACGTCTACGGCTGGTCGATCTCGGGCAACGCCGCGGGCATCATCGGCTTCGTCACGCAGCCGCACGTCTGGGCCACCGGCGTCGACATGATGTCCGGCGAGGTCGGCTCCCAGCAGGCGAACATCACCGGCAACGAGGCCCTCGAACGCATGCTCGAGTTCTACCGGCAGCTGTGGAAGGACGGCGTGCTCTCGAAGGCGACCTACTCCGACGCGGGGACGACGTGGGGGGCCGACTTCCGGGCCGGCAAGGTCGGCATCTTCCCGACCTCGTACGGCGCCACGGTGCCCGCCGCGACGAAGGCGATGCGGGCGAAGATGCAGACGGTGCTCATCCCGTCGTGGGACGGCAAACGGTCGTTCTTCGACGGCGGGGACAACATGTGCATCCCGAACGGGGCGGCGAACCCGTCCGGCGGCTGGGCGTTCATGCAGTACGCGAACGGGCTGCAGCAGCAGCAGGCGCTCCCGGACGGCGGGTACTTCCCGACCCGCTCGGACGCCGCGACCCCGGCGTACCGGAAGCAGTACCCGCTGGCGTTCGGCCCGCTCGACGCCATCGACAAGGGCTACGCGCCGCAGACGCTCGCGTACAACCTGCTCAACAACCAGCCGTCGTCGCCGTACTTCGCGATGTTCCGACAGGCAGTGTTCGGCTCGGGGGCCGCCGCCGCCATGACGACCGCGCAGTCCGAGTACCAGCGGATCCTCGACCAGGTCCAGGCCTGACCCACCGTCGCACCACCGACAGCACAGAGAGGTGCACGTCATGTCGACCATCTCCACCCGGCGGTCCGGCGCCGGCCGGCCAACCGTCGGCCGGCCCAGCGTCGGCGGCCGTTCCGGCCGCCCGGTCCGGACCCGCAACTCCCTCACGCACCCGCCGCGCACCGGCGCCGTGCTCGTCGCCCCGGCGATCCTCTTCGTCGCGGTGTTCGTCCTCGCCCCGCTCGTGTTCGCGCTCTACATCTCGTTCACGAACTGGCCCCTGATCGGCCCGTACCGGTTCATCGGCCTGCAGAACTACGCGACGCTGTTCCAGGACCCGACGTTCGTGCACGCCATCGGGTACACGCTGCTGTACACGGCGATCGTCACGCTGCCGATCCTGGCGCTCGGGTACTTCCTGGCCGTGCTCGTCCGTGCGCGACGACGCGGGAGCACCCTGCTCCGGACGGTGTTCTTCCTGCCGTACGTCGTCGGGCTCACCACGCTGTCGTTCATGCTCGTGCTGGAGGCCCAGCCGAACTCCGGCGCCGTCAACATGGTGCTCCGCTGGCTCGGCATCACCGACGGCAGCACCGCCTGGCTCGTGAACGGTCCACTCGCGACGCTGCTCATCTGCGTGCTCGTGGTCTGGGCGGTGTCCGGGCTGACGATGGTGCTGCTCATGTCCGCGATGCAGGGCGTCCCGGACGAGGTGTACGAGTCCGCGCAGCTCGAGGGCGCGTCCTGGTGGCAGACCGAGCGGCTCATCACGTTCCCGATGATCCGGTCCACGGTCGCGCTCAGCGTGATCATCTCGGTCATCGGGTCGCTGCTGGCGTTCAACCAGTTCTACATCCTGACCCAGGGCGGGCCGGGGACCGAGACCACCACGATCGTCAACGCCATCTACAACCGCGGGTTCGTGAACCTGCAGCTCGGAGCCGCGACCGCCCAGTCGATCGCACTCGTCATCGTCATCGCCGCCGTCACGGTGTTCCAGTTCTGGGCACTCCGAGAGAAGGACTGAGCCATGAGCACCACGACCCCGCGGGCATCGCTCGCCGCCCCGGACCTGTCCACGCGGACCCTCACGACCGATGGCGGCGGGCGCAGGAGGCGTCACCACCAGGGCAGCGTCCAGCACCCGCGAGACACGGCCGTCAAGCGCACGCTCTACGCGATCGCCGGCATCGGTTCGGCGCTCGTGTTCGGCGTCCCGCTCGTCTGGTCGATCCTGCGGGCGTTCCAACCGGAGGCCGTGATCACGCAGGCACCGGACCCGGCGACGTTCTTCCAGCTCGGCTGGCAGAACTTCAGCGCCGTGTTCAGCTCGTCGTCGCACCTGCTGACGGGTGTGCTCAACTCGGTGATCGTCTCGGTGTCGACGGCCGTGCTCACCGCGGTCATCGCGACGATGGCGGGGTACGGGTTCGCCCGCTTCCGGTTCGGCGGGTCCGGGCTCGTGTTCGGACTCGTCCTGTTGACGATGATGGTGCCGTTCCAGGCCATCCTCACGCCGCTGTACCTCGAGCTGAACGCGATGAAGCTCACGAACTCGCTGCTCGGGCTCGTGCTGTTCTACACGACGGTGAACCTGCCGTTCGGGGTGTTCGTGATGCGGAACGCCTTCGAGTCGATCCCGACCGAGCTCGAGGACTCCGCGTTCGTCGACGGCGCCTCCCGCTTCCGGGTCGTCGTGTCCGTGCTCCGTCCGCTGCTCCTGCCCGGGGCCGCGACCGCCGCGCTGTACGCGTTCCTGGCGTCGTGGACGGAGTTCCTCGGAGCGCTGACCTTCCTGACGAAGGACTCGCTCTACACGCTGCCCGTCGCGCTGCTGAACCTGCAGACCGGCGCGTACGGGCAGGTGTCGTACGGGAACCTCGTCGCCGGGTCGGTGGTGGCGATGATCCCGTGCATCGCGCTCTACGTCGGGTTGCAGCGGTTCTACGTCGCGGGCCTGTCGTCGGGCGCGTTGAAGGGCTGACGGGAGGCGCGGGTCGGGTCGGTCCCGCGTGTTCTTTCCCATCATGCCCGCGATGGGTGATGGAAACGGGCGTACCTGGTGGAAGGTTCCGACCAGGTACGCCCGTTTCGACCAGGTACGTGCCTAGGCGCTCCGGCGCACCACCAGCTCCGGCAGGAGCAGGGTCTCGTCGCGGGGTTCACCCTCGACGAGCGCCCGCACGGTGTCGAGCACACGCTCGCCCATCGCCCGGAAGTCCTGGCGCACGGTCGTGAGCGGCGGGGTGAAGTGCGCCGCCTCGGGGACGTCGTCGAACCCGACGACCGCGATGTCGTCCGGTACCCGGAGCCCCTCGTCGGCGAAGGCGTGCAGGACCCCGAGCGCCATCTGGTCGTTCCCGGCGAAGACCGCGTCGACCGTGTGGACGTCGATGGTCCGGGCGGCCGCGAAGCCGCTCGCCGGGGTCCAGTCGCCGTCGAGCACCACGGGTTCGAGCCCGGCGTCGCGCATGATCCGCTCGTAGGTCGTCCGACGGACCTCGGACTCCTGCGAGACCGCAGGGCCGGCGATGTGCACGATCCGACGGTGCCCGCGGGCGAAGAGGTGCTCCATCACGAGCGAGGCACCTGCGGCCTGGTCGATCGCGACCGCTGCGACGCTCGGCGCGACCGGTGCGCGGGCGGCGTCGCGCTGCACGGCGTTCGCCACGACGACGGGCACCGTCACGGGGACGGTCAGCGAGGCGAGGGCGTCGAGCACGCGGTTGTCGGCGGCGACGAGCACGATCGCGGCGACGTCCTGGGCGAGCAGCGTCGTCAGGGCGTTCGACAGGTCGACGGGCCGGGGGTCGTCCGGCAGCGTCGACAGCAGCACGTGGTACCCGGCGGACCGGGCAGCGCGTTCGAAGCCGATCGCGGTGCTCGACGGTCCGTACAGGGCGTCGCCCGCGGTGATGATGCCGAGCGCGCGACTGCGTCCTCCGGCGAGCGCCCGGGCCGCGGCGCGGGGGCGGTACCCCAGTGCGGCGACGGCGTCGGACACCTGGGCGCGGAACTGCTCGCGGACCGTCGGATCGCCGTTGATCACCCGGGAGACCGTCTGGTGGGAGACGCCCGCGCGCTCGGCGACGTCGAAGATCGTGGGGGCCTTGCGACGTTTGCCGCCGGCGTCCCCGAGCGCGGTCGTGGTCGTCACGTGGCCAACCGTACCGCGCAGTCCGGCCGACGCGACAAGATCGCGAAACGGTCACGATGAGTTGACACCCCGTCACGGAACCCCCAGTATGTGAGCGCTCACACGAGCGAATCCCGCGGGGCACAGCAGCCCCGGCACCCGAGTGCGTCGAGGACGACGCGCAGGAACTGAGGTACTTCGATGATGAAGCGCAAGATCGTCGCGGGCGTCGCCGCCCTCGGCATCGCCATCGCTCTGGCAGGTTGCTCGGCCGGCGGCCGTGCGTCCACCGACGGTGGCGGCAGCACCGACAACAAGGGCGCCCTCGTCGGCGTCGCGATGCCGACCAAGGTCTCGGAACGCTGGATCAAGGACGGCAACGCGGTCAAGAGCGACCTCGAGAAGGCCGGCTACAAGGTCGACCTCGAGTACGGGGACAACAAGGTCCAGCAGCAGGCGCAGCAGGTCAGCAACATGATCACGAAGGGCGCGAAGGTCCTCATCATCGCGTCCATCGACGGCGGAGCCCTCTCCGACCAGCTCGACGCCGCCGCGAAGGCCGGCATCAAGGTGATCTCCTACGACCGTCTGCTGACCGGCAACAAGAACGTCGACTACTACGTGTCGTTCGACAACGAGAAGGTCGGCGTCGACCAGGCGAACAGCCTGCTCACCGGCCTCGGCATCCTCGACGCCGACGGGAAGAAGACCGGCGAGAAGGGCCCCTTCAACATCGAGGTCTTCGCCGGATCGCTCGACGACAACAACGCCGGCTTCTTCTTCAACGGTGCGATGAAGACCCTCAAGCCGTACCTCGAGGACGGCACGCTGAAGATCCAGTCCGGCCAGGACCAGCTCTCGCAGGCCGCGACGCAGCAGTGGGACCCGGCCACCGCCAAGGCCCGCATGCAGAACCTCATCGCGAAGTCGTACTCCGGCGGAACGACGCTGAACGGCGTGCTCTCCCCCTACGACGGCATGTCGATCGGCATCATCTCGGCGCTGCAGGGCGCCGGGTACGGATCGAGTGACCGCCCGCTCCCGACCATCACCGGTCAGGACGCCGAGCAGGCGAGCGTGAAGTCGATCATCGCCGGCCAGCAGTACTCGACCATCTACAAGGACACGCGCAAGCTCGCGAAGCAGTCCGTGACGATGGCCGAGGACCTGCTCACCGGCAAGAAGCCCGAGGTCAACGACACCAAGAGCTACGACAACAAGGTCAAGGTCGTCCCGACCTTCCTGTTCCAGCCGACGGTCGTCACGAAGGACAACTACAAGGAAGTCCTCGTCGACTCCGGCTACTACACCGAAGCCGACCTGAAGTGACGGTCGCCGACTCCGGCACAGTGCAGTACTCCAGCACCGAAGCCGACCTGAAGTGACGGTCGCCGACTCCGGCACAGTGCAGTACTCCAGCACCGAAGCCGACCTGAAGTAGTCGCAACCCATCCGTCGGACTGGAGGCGCGGGTCGACCCCGCCCCGCGCCTCCAGTCCGTCTCCTCAGCGCGCACGCGCGCGCACGACGGAAAGGCGGTCCGCATGGCGGACACCATCCTCGAGATGCGGGACATCACCAAGACGTTCCCCGGCGTGAAGGCGCTCCAAGGGGTCTCCATCGAGGTCGAGCGCGGCCAGGTCCACGCGATCTGCGGCGAGAACGGCGCCGGCAAGTCCACCCTGATGAAGGTGCTGTCCGGGGTCTACCCGCACGGCTCCTTCGACGGCGAGATCCGCATCGACGGCTCCCCCGTGGAGTTCGGCGACATCAACGGCTCGGAAGCCGCCGGTGTCGTGATCATCCACCAGGAGCTCGCACTCAGCCCGTTCCTGTCGATCGCCGAGAACATCTTCCTCGGCAACGAGCAGTCGCGGGCCGGGTTCATCGACTGGAACAAGACCAACCTCGCGGCCGCCGAGCTCCTGCAGCGCGTCGGCCTCAAGGACAACCCGGTCACCAAGATCGTCGACATCGGCGTCGGCAAGCAGCAGCTCGTCGAGATCGCGAAGGCCCTGTCGAAGCGGGTGAAGCTCCTCATCCTCGACGAGCCGACCGCTGCACTGAACGACGACGACTCCGCGCACCTGCTCGACCTCATCCGGTCGCTGCAGGCCGAGGGGATGACGGCGATCATCATCAGCCACAAGCTCAACGAGATCAAGGCGATCGCGGACAAGGTCACGATCATCCGCGACGGCAAGACGATCGAGACGCTCGACATGCACGCCGACGACGTCTCCGAGGACCGGATCATCCGCGGCATGGTCGGCCGCGACCTGTCGAACCGGTACCCGGAACGCGAGAACCCGGTGATCGGCGAGGAACTCCTGCGGATCGAGGACTGGACCGTCCACCACCCGCTCGACGCCTCCCGCGAGATCATCCACCAGGCGAACCTCTCCGTCCGCGCGGGCGAGGTCGTCGGCATCGCCGGACTCATGGGTGCCGGACGGACCGAGCTCGCGATGAGCGTCTTCGGGCAGTCCTACGGCACCGGCATCAGCGGCACCGTCTACAAGCGCGGCGAGCCGATCAGGACCCACACGGTCACGCAGGCGATCGACAACGGGATCGCGTACGTCACCGAGGACCGGAAACGCTACGGCCTCAACCTCATCGACGACATCAAGCGGAACATCTCCGGGTCGGCGCTCGGCAAGCTCGCCACCTGGGGCTTCGTCAACGCGTCCGAGGAGACCACGGTCGCCGGGCAGTTCCTCAAGAGCCTCAACATCAAGGCGCCGAACGTCGACGTCGTGACGGGGAAGCTCTCCGGCGGCAACCAGCAGAAGGTCGTCCTGTCGAAGTGGATGTACGCCGACCCCGACGTACTCATCCTCGACGAACCGACGCGCGGCATCGACGTCGGCGCGAAGTACGAGATCTACACGATCATCAACCGGCTCGCCGACCAGGGGAAGGGGATCATCGTGATCTCCTCCGAACTCCCCGAACTGCTCGGCATCTGCGACCGGATCTACACACTCTCCGAGGGCACGATCACCGCCGACGTGCCCCGCTCCGAGGCCACCCCAGAGGTCCTCATGCAGTACATGACCCAGGAACGGGAGACCCCTGTCAATGAACGCGCTTAAGTCCGCCGCCGGCTACCTCACCGGGCAGCTCCGACAGATCGGCCTGTTCATCGCGCTGATCGTCATCGTCATCTTCTTCCAGGTGACGACGAACGGCATCACCCTCGCCCCGATCAACGTCTCGAACCTGATCGTCCAGAACAGCTACATCCTCATCCTCGCCATCGGCATGGTGATGGTCATCATCGCCGGGCACATCGACCTGTCCGTCGGGTCGGTCGTCGCCTTCACGGGCGCGATGGCCGGGGTCATGATCACGCAGTGGGGCCTGCCCTGGCCGGTCGCGGTCGTGCTCTGCCTGGTCGTCGGCGCCCTCGTCGGTGCCTGGCAGGGGTTCTGGATCGCCTACTTCGGCATCCCGGCGTTCATCGTGACGCTCGCGGGCATGCTGGCCTTCCGCGGTGCCGCCCAGATCGTCCTGCACAACCAGCAGATCTCGCCCTTCCCGGAGGGCTTCCGCTCCCTCGGCTCCGGCTTCCTGCCGTCCTTCGGCACCACCGGGTACGAGCCGCTCACGATGATCCTGGGCTTCGCGGCCGCGGTCGTCCTGGTGGTCACGTCGTTCCGCGGGCGGGCCACGCGGCGGAAGTACCAGCTCGAGAGCGAACCGTTCGCGTGGTTCATCGTGAAGCTCGCGTTCACCGTCGCGCTCGTCATCTACGTGGCACTCCTGCTCGCCAGCTACAACGGCACCCCGATCGTGCTCGTCGTGCTCGGCGCCCTCGTGGTGATCTACTCGGTCGTCATGCGCAGCGCGGTGTTCGGTCGCCACATCTACGCGATCGGTGGCAACGCCCTCGCCGCGCAGCTCTCCGGGGTGAAGACGAAGCGGGTGACCTTCCTGCTCTTCGTCAACATGGGCGTCATCTCGGCACTGGCCGGCGTGGTGTTCACGGGGCAGCTGAACCTGGCGGCACCCGGCGCGGGCAACGGGTTCGAGCTCGACGCCATCGCGGCCGTGTTCATCGGTGGCGCGGCCGTCACCGGCGGCATCGGGACCGTGCCCGGCGCGATCGTCGGTGGTCTCATCATCGGCATCCTGAACAACGGCATGTCGATCCTCGGCATCGGCACCGAGTACCAGTCGCTGATCAAGGGCCTGGTGCTGCTCGCGGCGGTCGCGTTCGACGTGTTCAACAAGCGCCGGGCGGCGTCCGCGCGCAAGTAGCGCTGCTCGTCACCCGGTTCTCGTCGAGGGAGCAGGAATCGTCGGGTCGCCTTCCGCGACTCGACGATTCCTGCTCCCTCAGTTCACGAGAACGGCCCAACCTCCGGCCTGGAGGCGCACGGTCCCGTCCCGCACGTCGGCACCGCCCGCCTCCACGCGCGCCGCGTCGGCCGCGGGCACGGTGACGGGGTCGGGTGCCAGGTTCAGGGCGGTCACCACCGCGTGCTCCGCGGTCGCCGTGCGCAGCACGATCGCCGTGTTCGTCAGGTGGACGACGTCGGTGTGGGCACGGTGCAGCCACGGGTTCCGTCGACGGAGTGCGATGAGCGCCTCGTACGCGTGCGTGAGCTCGACCGGCGCGGGCGGATCGGCCGGGAACTCCGGTCGGACGGCATCGTCACCGCCGAGACGCTCCTCCTTCACACCGGTCCAGCCGTACTCGTCCCCGGCCCACACGCTCGGGGTCCCGGCCACCGTGAACAGCACCGCGGCGGCGTGGCCGGCGAACCGCTCCCCCACCGCGCTCGCGATGCGGGTCACGTCGTGGTTGCCGACGAACGTGCTCGGAGCCTGCGCGGCCAGCAGCTCGTCGTGCCGCTCGACGGCGTGCGCCAGTTCGAAGCAGTTCCCGTCGGCGATGCCGTGCCAGATGCCCTGCCAGAGCTCGTACTGCGTGGTCGAGTCGATCGTCGAGTCCCGGACGAACGCGACCGTGTCGCCGTGGATGACCTCGCCCGTGAACCACGCGTCCGGGAAGCGCTCCCGCACCCGCGGCAGCACCCGCGCCCAGAACGCCGTCGGTACCGCGTAGGCCGCGTCCAGCCGCCAGCCGTCGACGCCGCGGGCGAGCCAGTGCGTCATGACCTCGACGACGAGGTCCTCGGTCGCGCGGCTCTGGTGGTCGAGCGCGACGAGGATGTCGTGCCCCTCGAACAGTCCGACCGGCACGTCGTCCCCGGGCGACCAGCCCGACCAGTCGATCGCGAACAGCTCGGCGGTCGGCGCGTCCGGTCCCTGTTCCTCGACGGCGCGGAACGCCGGGTGCTCCCGTCCGACGTGGTTGAAGACGCCGTCGAGCAGGACCCGGATCCCCCGGTCGTGCGCGGCGGTGACGAGCCGGTCGATGTCGTCGTCGTCACCGAGCCGCGGGTCGATCCGGAAGTGGTCGACCGTGTCGTACCCGTGCGTCGAGCTCGCGAAGACCGGCCCGAGCAGCAGCCCGTTCAGCCCGAGGTCCACGACGTGGTCGAGCCAGGGCTCGATGCGGCCGAGCCGGTGGTCGACGGGGCGCTCGTCCACGGGGGTGTCCGGCCGGACATCGGCACCGACGAACCCGAGCGGGTAGACGTGCCACCACATCACGTGCTCCACCCAGGCGGGCTCGCGCGGGCGGTCGGGTGCGGTGTCGGTGCTCACCGCCACGATCGTGCCAGCCGCACCTGTGCTGTGCGCGCAGCCGGACAGCACGGACGATGATGGGTCGCATGGGACGAGCGATCAGGACCGCAGCGGACGCCGAAGCGTCGGACTCGGCGCACGCGGAGCGCACCTGCGCCTCGTGCGGACGCCGCATGCCCTCGTCGGCAGCCCCCGAGGCGAAGTGGTGTTCGGGCGCCTGCCGCAAGCACGGCGTCGACGCCACCGACCACGCGCTCGAACAACGCATCGACGAGCTGCTCGCCGCACGGGCGCGCACGTCGAGCATCTGCCCGTCCGAGGTCGCCCGCTCGATCGACCCCGAGGACTGGCGCCCGCTCATGGAGCCCGCGCGACGGGCAGCCCGCCGGATGGTCGCCCGGGGCGAGGTCGAGATCACGCAGCACGGCAGCGTCGTCGACCCGTCGACCGCCAAGGGCCCGATCCGTATCCGCCGACCGCGCTGAGGGAACACCTGTCGCCCGGCGACGTTGGACCCCGGTGATGACCACAGCGATCGAACCGTCCACCGACCGTCCCCGAGCCCTCGTGGTGGGTGCCAGCGGCATCACCGGCTCGGCCCTCGTCGAGCACGTGCTCGACCTCGGGTGGGAGGTGACCGCACTCTCCCGACGCCCCCTCGCCCGGGACGGTGTCCGGACCGTCGCCGCGGACCTCCGCGACCCGGACTCGCTCCGCACGGCACTGGCCGACGAGCGTCCCACGCACGTGTTCTTCACCGCGTGGCAGCGGCAGGAGACCGAGGCGGAGAACATCCGCGTGAACGGCGGCATGGTCCGGGACCTCCTCGCCGCGCTCGGCCACGCACCCCTGGAGCACGTCGCGCTCGTCACCGGGCTCAAGCACTACCTCGGCCCGTTCGAGGCCTACGCCGCTGGTGAGATGCCGGACACCCCCTTCCACGAAGAGGAACCGCGGCTCGACACCCCGAACTTCTACTACGCCCAGGAGGACGAGCTCTTCGCCGCCGCCGAACGTCAGGGGTTCACCTGGTCGGTGCACCGCTCGCACACCGTGATCGGCCACGCGGTCGGCAACGCGATGAACATGGGCCTGACGATCGCCGTCCAGGCGACCCTGGCGAAGGAGCTCGGCCTGGACTTCGTGTTCCCGGGCAGCGAGGCGCAGTGGAACGGCCTCACGGACATGACCGACGCCGGCATCCTCGCCGAGCACATGGTCTGGGCCTCGACCACGCCGACTGGCGCCGACGAGGCGTTCAACATCGTGAACGGCGACGTCTTCCGGTGGCGGTGGATGTGGCCGCGGCTGGCCGCCCACCTCGGCGTGGACCCCGCCCGTGTCGTCGGGTACGAGGGAACCGTCCGTCCGCTCGAGGAGCAGATGGCGCCGTACGAGTCCGAGTGGGCGGGCGTCGCCGACCGCCACGGGCTCGCCGAGCGGGACATCGCGAGGCTCGCCTCGTGGTGGCACACCGACGCCGACCTCGGTCGCGCGATGGAGGTCGTCACGGACATGGGGAAGAGCCGCGACGCCGGGTTCACCGCGTTCCGACGGACCGAGCGCGCCTTCGCGGAGCTGTTCGACCGCTACCGCGCCGACCGGCTCATCCCCTGACGGCCTCGGAGTGCGCCGGCCCCCTGGACGACCTCCGCCCCGTCCCGTAGCGTGCCGACATGGGGAATCGTGCTGTACCGGCGACGATCATCGGGGTTGCGGTGGTACTCGGACTGCTGCTGCCCTCCGCTGCCATGGGGGCCGTGCCGCCACCCGGGCCCGGGTCCGCGGTCGTCACGGTCCGCACCGGCGGTGACCGGGTCGGCGAGGACCAGGTGGGGGTGCTCCCAGGCGTTCAGCTCGGGTTGTTCGCCACCGAGACGGCGACGGCCCCCGAGGCCCTGTGCACGGCGGACGCGGACGGCGACTGCAGCTTCGCCGTCCCGGCGGGGCTGATCGGCACCGCGCCGTGGGTCGGCTCGGTGAGCGTCCCGGCCGGGTGGTACGCGAACCCGGTCCTCCGGACCGGACCGGCGAGCGGGTCCTCCTCGAACGCCTCGGCGTACCGCTTCCAGGTCCCCGCCATCCAGACGGGCACGACCTACCGGTCGAGTCGCGACTTCATGTACTCGACCTCGAACGCGCTGCCCACCCGCTCGAACGGCGTGTGGCAGCAGTCGCGCACGAACCCGCAGCTCCCGCGGCAGTGCGGCTCCGACGTCGCGGTCGTGCTCGACCTCTCCGCATCGGTGGGATCCGCTCTGCCGCAGTTGAAGGCCGCCGCGGACGCGTTCGCCGACGCGCTCGTCGGGACGCCGTCGCGCCTCGCCGTGTTCAGCTTCTCCCGGCAGTCGCCGAGCACCGAGACCGCGTCCGGCACCGTTGACGAGAACCGACCCGACCTGGTGTCCGTCTCGACCCAGGCCGGCGCGGACGCGTTCACGGCGCAGTACGCGGGATGGGGCTTGGGCTCCGGGACGAACTGGGACCAGGCACTGCAGCAGGTCGCAGCGGCCGACGAGCACCACGACGCCGTGATCATGCTCACCGACGGGAACCCGGACCGCTGGGGCGCGACACACGGCGACGGGTCGAACACGCACTTCACCGACGTCGAGGCCGCGGTGTTCTCGGCCAACACCGTGAAGTCGGAGGGAACCCGGATCGTGTCGTTCGGTGTGGGGTCCGGCGTCGCGGGCATCAGCGGACTGAACCTCGCCGCGATCTCGGGGCCGACACCGTTCGACGGTTCGAACGCCGCCACCGCGGACTCCTTCCAGACCGCCGACTACGCCGGTGCTGCGGAACAGCTCCGTGAGGTCGCCCTCGCGGGCTGCACCGGGTCGCTCTCCGTCGTGAAGCAGATCGTCCCTCCGGACACGTCCGGGGACGACGTCACCGGGGCGACGCCCGCCGGTGCAGGATGGACGTTCGATGCCGAGCCCGGCTCCACCGGGACGACCGTCGGTGCGCCGTCCGCGACGACGACCGACGACGGCACCGGGAGCGTCTCCTTCGCGCTCACGCCGCCGACGGGGTCGTCGACCTCCGTCGTCGATGTCGAGGAACGGCAGCGGCCCGGGTACTCCCTCGTCGCCCGGGCCGGTCAGAACGCGACCTGCACGAACCTCACGAGTGGGGGCCGGGTGCCGGTGACCTCCAGTGGCACGACCGGGTTCCGGGTGGCCGTCCCGTCCGCCGCCGCCGTGAGCTGCACGGTCTACAACCGTCCAGCAGCCGCGGCGTCCGTCACCGTCGGGAAGCAGTGGACGATCGACGGCCGTCCCTACGCGGACGGGGACCAGCCGACGTGGGCCCGAGCCGGGCTGACGCTCACCGGTCCGGGCAGTGCCCGTCCGACCGCGCAGCCGTTCGGCGCCCAGCGCGAGGGCTACCTCTCCGGCGACATCGTGGGCATCGACGAACGCACGGACCTCACCCGGGAGGGGTGCACGCTCGAGAGCAGCACGCTCCGGGACGCGAGCGGCACGGTGGTCGACGGCAGCGTGCCCGCGGAGGTCACGCTTGCAGGCGGCAGCAACGTGTTCACGCTGCAGAACGTCGTCGCGTGCCCGTCGGCTCCGACCTCGACGCCGACCCCGACGGCAGGAGCCGCGGATCCCGGCACGTCGAACGGCAACCGGCCCGGACCCGGCCGACCCGCGAGCACCGGGGACCTCGCGTTCACGGGTCTGGACGGCCCGGCGCTCCTCGGCGCTGCGGGTGCTGCAGCGGGAGGAGTCGCTCTCGGTACGGTGCTGCTCCTCCGGCTCCGTCGCCGGTCGGCGCTCCGGGGAGACTGATCCGGCGGCCGTGCCGCTCGGCGGTGCGGGCGTTCGTCCGCCCCGGCTGTGCGCACCGGGCCGTACCGCCGGTCAGAACGCGTAGCGGATGCGGCAGCTCGGCAGGTGCTCCGCGACGAGCTCGCGGAACCGCTCGACCAGCTGCCCCTTCATCCCGGAGCGGTAGCGCACGTTCACGGAACCGTTCTGCGACACCTTCTGCTCCTGCAGGTCCGGCCGCCACAGCAGGTCCTCGGCCTTCGGGTGCCAGCCGAGGTTCACCTCGTGCAGCGGCTGGTTGTGGGTGAGGAAGATCACCTCGGCCGCGAGCTGCGCCTTCGCCGCGGGCGACAGGACGTCGTCGACCTGCTGGAGCAGCTCGGCCCAGTCGGACTCCCACGTGGGCGTCAGGATGACCGGCGAGAAGTTGAGGTGGACCTCGTACCCGGCGTCGACGAAGTCGTTCACCGCGGCGATCCGCTCGGCGATCGGGCTGGTGCGGATGTCGGTGACCTTCGCGGTCTCGTGCGGCATGAGCGAGAACCGGATGCGTGTCCGTCCGAGCGGGTCCCAGTCGAGCAGGTCCCGGTTGACGTACTTCGTCGCGAAGGACGCCTTGGCCGTCGGTGTCATCCGGAACAGGTCGCACAGGTCACGCACGTTGTCGCTGATCATCGCGTCGACGGAGCAGTCGCTGTTCTCGCCGATGTCGTAGACCCACGCGTCCGGGTCGCACTGGTTCGGCTCGGTCTTCGGCCCCTGCTTCGCGATGTTGCGGGCCACGTGCTTGGTGATCTGGTCGATGTTCGCGAACACGGTGACCGGGTTGCTGTACCCCTTGCGCCGCGGCACGTAGCAGTACGCGCAGGCCATGGCGCAGCCGTTCGCGGTCGACGGCGCGATGAAGTCGGCGGAGCGTCCGTTCGGCCGGGTGACGAGCGACTTCTTCACGCCGAGCACCAACGCCTCGGTCTTGATGCGCACCCACCGCTGGACGTTCCGCTCGTCGCCGTGCACCTCCGGGATGTTCCAGTGCGACTCGACCGGGACGATCTCGGCCCCGGGCCAGCACCCGACGACCTCCTGCCACGCGGGAGTTCGAGGGCGGCCGGCTCGGCGTAGATCCGGCGGACGTCGAGCAGCGGTCGTACGCGAGGGTGGGTCATCGCCTCCTGTCTACCCGCCACCACCGACGGTGCAGGCTGGGGGCATGAGCGAACCCGACGAGCACTTCTTCGTCGTCGACGGTCGGCGGTGGCGTCGGACCGACCCGGCGCTCCCCGAGGACGTCGCGGCCGCACTCCGGTCGCACCTCGGGCGTGGGCGGAACGCCGTCAAGCAGGCGAAGCGCACGGGCGACGACGACGTCCTCGAAGCCGCGCGGCACCGCAACGGGTTGGCGAAGCACGGCCTCGGCGAACGTGGACCCGAGTGGTGGACGCGCCCCGAGGCTGACCGGATCGCGGATGCGCGCGCTGCCCTCGCCGAGCTCGACGCGGACGACGGCGACGCCCCATGACGACGCTGCGCCCACCCCGCCTCGACCGGGTGCTCGCGTTCATCGTGTTCGGGCCGGTCTGGATCGGCACCGGCCTCGCGCTCGCATCCGTTGCGTTCGTCCCTGGAGCCTCGGCGAGGGTGTTCGTCCTCGTTGTGGGCGCTGCGTTCGTGGCCGGCGGGATCTGGACGACGATCCGACTGAGCCGCGTCGCTGTGCACCTGTCGGACGACACGCTCCGGTACGACGGGTTCCTCGTGTCGTGGACCGCACGACGAGGTGAGATCTCCGCTGTGCTGGACGACGCATTCGTGGAGTGGCGCGACGCATCCGGAGCCGAGCACCGCCGTCAGATCTGGATGCTGACCATGGGGTGGCGGGACGACGGGACGAAGTTCGCTCCGCTGTGGCGATGGCGACGCGAAGCGCTGCTCGACGTGCGCCGGTGGGCGGGTGCACCAGCGGTCTGATCCTTCCCAGAACGCCCGCGATGGGAAGCGGAATCGGGCGTACCCGGTCGAAACTTCCGACCAGGTACGCCCGATTCGACCAGGTACGCCGCCGGGGCCGCCGCAGGCCGCCGCAGGCCGCGCCGCCGCCCGCGCTACGCCTCGGTGTGACCGAGGTCCGGCTCCGCCAGCAGGTGCACGGTACGAGCGGCCGCGGCGTGCAGCTCGAGCACGACGACCTCGTTCCGCCCGGCACGCAGCACCGGGCCGGGGACGGCCAGGGTGCGCTGCGGCCCGCGGGACCAGTACCGGCCGAGGCAGAACCCGTTGACCCAGGCGACGCCCTTCCGGAAGCCGTCGAGGCGCAGGTACCGGTCGTCGGCGGAGTCGAGGTCGAACGACCCGGCGGCGAACACCGGGCCGGCGAGCACGTCGCCGTCCGTCGGCTCGATCGCTGCCAGGACGTCGAGGGCGGCGGCGGGCACCGGGTCGAGGGCGATCGGGGACGCGCTCCACCGCGCGAGCTGGACACCGTCGACGGACACCCCGCCGACGAGGCCCTTCGGCTCGCCGATCCGCGGGCCGTAGTCGACGCGACCCTGGTCCTCGACGAGGAGCTCCAGCGTGCCCGTCACCGGCGGGAGCGCGATCGCGCGGTCGTGGTGTTCGCGTTCGAGCACGCCGACGACGGTGCCGTCGACCGAGACGACGGCGCGGTCGCGCACCTCGTCCCCGACGGTGAGCACGCCGCCCGACGGCAGGTCGACCTCGGTCCGGTACAGCACGAAGCCGGAGGCAGCGCCGAGCGCGTCGAACGTCGGCGGGGCGTCGTGCGTCGACCAGTCGGTGAGCGCGGGCAGCAGGGACCGCAGCGACGCGACGCGGTCGAGGCGGACGGCGACGTCCGTCTCGGGGACGACCCGCGCCTCCAGGCCCGAGGATGAGAGGTGACCCGACCCGCCCGGCTGCATCGATGCCGGCAACGGGGGGACGGGCGCGTAGCGCTCGATCACCGAGCGGAAGGCGTGGAACTTCTCCGTCGGACGCCCGGCCTCGTCGAGCGGGGCGTCGTAGTCGTAGGACGTCGCGATCGGCCGGTACACGCCCTTGTCGTTCGCACCGTTCGTGAAGCCGAAGTTCGTGCCGCCGTGGAACATGTAGATGTTGACCGAGCCACCCGCGGCCAGCAGGTCGTCCAGGTCCGACGCCGAGGCAGCGGCGGGCGTCGTGTGGTGGTGCTCGCCCCAGCTGTCGAACCAGCCGTCCCAGAACTCCGAGCACATCAGGGGTCCGGTGGGCTGTGCCTCGCGGAGGCGCGCGAGACGAGCAGCGGACCGTGACCCGAACGACCCGGTCTTGTGCAACGACGGCAGCGAACCGTCCTCGAGCATCGTGCCCATCGGCTGGTCGACGCTCGTGAAGGGGACGGTGAGCCCGATCGCGCGGTGCATCGCCTCGAGCTTCCGCAGGTACACGGGGTCGGAGCCGTACGCGCCGTACTCGTTCTCCACCTGCACGAGCACGATCGGGCCGCCGTTGTCGATCTGCCTCGGGACCAGCACCGGCGCGAGGTGCTCCAGGTACCCCTGCACGGCGTCGAGGAACCCGGGCTCGTCACGCCGCACCCCCACTGTCCCGTCGGCGAAGAGCCAGTAGGGCAGGCCACCGTTGGTCCACTCGGCGCAGATGTAGGGGCCGGGGCGGACGATGGCGTGCATGCCCTCCTCGGCGACGAGGTCGAGGAAGCGGCCGAGGTCCAGACCGTCCTCGAAACTGAACGAAGCAGGCGACGGCGCGTGCGCGTTCCAGGCGACGTACGTCTCGATGGTGTTGAGCCCCATCAGCTTCGCCTTGCGGATCCGGTCGGCCCACAGGTCGGGGTGCACGCGGAAGTAGTGGATCGCGCCGGACAGGATCCGGTGCGGCTCGCCGTCGAGCAGGAAGTCGGTGTCGCCGATGGCGAAGCGCATGAGATGACTCTTTCAGGAGACGGGGCCGTGCGGAAGTATCCGCACGGCCCCGGTCGAACGTGTGACGGACTACTTGGTCGAGACCGTGAAGCCCTGGTCCTTGCCGTACTTCACGAGGGCCTTCTGCCAGGCGGCGAGACCGCTCTCGAGCGAGGTGCCGTTCTCGTACGACTGCCCGACGGTGTCCGCGTAGACGCTGTTCGCGTACACCTGGTACGGCAGGTAGGTGAAGTCGTTGTCGGAGGACTTCGACGCGTCGACGAGCACCTTGTTGATCTGCTGCCCACCGAAGTAGGAAGGCTTCTCGTCGAGGAACGCCGAGGACTCGAGGTCAGCGGTGGTCGACGGGAACCCGCCGGACTCCATGAAGACCTTGGTGGAGGCCTTCGACGAGTTCAGCCACTTGAGGAAGCCCGCGGCGAGGGCCGGGTCCTTCGACTGCTTCATGACGACCTCGGCGCTGCCGCCGTTGTTCGCGGTCTGCGCGGTGCCGCCGTCGTAGGTCGGCATCGGGGCGACACGCCAGTCACCGGACGCGTCGGCGACGCTCGCCTCGAGGTTGCCGGGCATCCAGGCACCCGTGATCAGCGTGGCGATCTGGCCGTTGCCGAGCTGCTTGTACCAGTCGTCGCTCCAGCCGACCGTCTTCGACAGCAGGCCCTGCTCGACGAGCTGGTTCCAGGTGCTCGTCCACTTCTTCGTGCCGGCGTCCTCGAGGTTGATCGTGACCTTGTCACCCTTGGTGGTGAACGGGGTGCCGCCGGCCTGGGCGATCATGCTCGTGGTGAAGCCGGCGTCGCCGGAGTCCGCCGCGATGTAGGCGTTCGGGTCGGCGTCGTGCAGCTTCTTGGCCGCGGCGACGTACTCGTCCCACGTCTTCGGGATCGCGATGCCGTGCTCGTCGAACACCTTCTTGTTGTAGAACAGCGCCATGGGGCCGGAGTCCTGCGGCAGCCCGTAGATCTTCCCGTCCATCGAGACGGAGCTCCAGGTACTCTTCGCGAACTCGTCCTCGAGCGAACCGAACCCGTACGAGGACAGGTCGAGCAGCGAGTCGGACAGGGCGAACTGCGGGAGCGCGTAGTACTCGACCTGGGCGACGTCGGGGGCACCCGACCCGGCCTTCACGGTGTTCTGCAGCTTCGTGTACTGGTCGGCGCCGGTGCCGGCGTTGACGAGCTTGACCTTCACCTTGGGGTACGCCTTCTCGAACGCGGCGACCTGGGCCTTCGCGGACGGGGTCCAGGACCAGTAGGTGAGCGTGCCGCCCTTCTCGAGGGCCTTGTCGATGTCGTCCGACGATCCGCCGGACGACGAACCACCGGAGGCGCAGGCCGCCAGGGCGATGGCGGCGGTGACGCCGATGGCGAGGGCGCTGAGCCCGCGCCGGATGCGCTTGTGCATTCGGGTGCCTTTCACTTCTTCGTGTTGGGGGTGGTGCAGTGGTGCTGCTGTGTACCGGACGGGAGACGCGTGGCGGGGGTGGCCCGCGCCTCCAGTCCGGTGGTTCAGGCCTTGACGGAGCCGGCCGCGAGGCCGGACTGCCAGAAGCGCTGGAGGAAGAGGAACGCGACCACGATCGGGATGATCGTGAGGAGCGATCCGGTGACGACGAGGTTGTAGATCGGCTGCGCGCCGGACCCGGTGGCCTGCGCGTTCCACTGGTTCAGGCCGACCGTCAGCGGGTACCACTTCGGGTCGCTCAGCATGATGAGCGGCAGGAAGTAGTTGTTCCAGGTGGCGACGACCGCGAACAGCAGGACGGTGACGACGCCGGGAGCGAGCAGGCGGAGCGCGATGGTGAAGAAGATCCGGAACTCGCCGGCGCCGTCCATGCGGGCGGCCTCGAGGAGTTCGGCCGGGATCGCGTCGACCGCGTACGTCCAGATCAGGTACATGCCGAACGGGCTGATGAGCGACGGCAGGATGATCGCCCACGGGGTGTTCGTCAGGCCGAACTGCGAGAACAGCAGGAACGTCGGGACGGCGAGGGCGGTGCCGGGGACGGCGATCGCGCCGAGGACGACGGCGAAGACCGCGCGACGGCCGACGAACTGGAACTTCGCCATGCCGTAGCCGGCGACGGTCGCGAGCAGGGTCGCCCCGCCGGCACCGACGACGACGTAGAGCAGCGTGTTGCCGAGCCACTGCACGAAGATGCCGTCGTTGTACGTCAGCGTGTCGACGATGTTCTGCCAGAGGTTGAACTTCCCGCCGAACCACAGACCGAACGTCGACAGCAGCGATGACTGCGTCTTCGTGCTGTTGACGAGCAGGTAGAACAGCGGCGCGAACGAGTAGACGACGAAGACGACCATCACCGCGGTGAGGAGGCCGGATCGCTTCTGCTTGCGTCCGCCCTCCGCGTTCCGCAGACGGCGGGTGCGGGTCGGCCTGGAGGCGCGGCTCGCCTTCTCGCGCGGGTCGCGCTGCGTCGTGGTCGCCTCGGTGACCGTGGCCGGTCCGGTCGCGGCGGGTTGCTGCAGGGTGCTCATCGGTTCTCCTGGCGGGTTCCGCGGACCTGGACGACGTAGGCGATCACGGCGGTGATGACGCCCATGACGATCGCCACGGTGGCGGAGTAGTTGAACTGCTGGCCGCTGAACGACAGCGAGTAGGCGTACATGTTCGGGGTGAAGGCGCTGCCGATGACGTTCGGGGCGAGGGTCTTCAGCAGGTTCGGCTCGTTGAAGAGCTGGAAGCTGCCGATGATCGAGAAGATCGTGGCGATCACCATCGGGCCGCGCAGGGCGGGGAGCTTGATGGAGAACACCGTGCGCAGGGGCCCGGCGCCGTCGAGCTCGGCCGCTTCGTACAGGTCACCGGGGACGACGCGGAGCGCGGCGTAGAAGATCAGCATGTTGTAGCCGAGGAACTCCCACGTGACCACGTTGCCGATCGAGGTCAGGACCCAGTCCGGGCTGAACGGCTGCAGCAGGTCGATGCCGAGCGCGTGGTTCGCGGCGCCGGTCAGGCCGAACTGGTTGCCGTAGATGAAGCCCCAGATGAGCGCCGCGACGACACCGGGGACCGCGTAGGGCAGGAACACGGCGATGCGGAAGAACGACGTGCCCCAGAGCCGCGCGCTGTCGAGGGCCAGGGCGGCGACGAGTGCGAGCCCGAGCATGATCGGCACCTGCACGAGGAGGAACAGGGCGACCCGGCCGAGTCCTGACCAGAACTTGGCGTCCTGGAACAGCTGCACGTAGTTGGCGAACCAGACGAACTGGTTGCCGCCGATCAGCTGGTCGCGGAACAGGCTGAGCCAGAGCGCGTACCCGATCGGGACGATGAGCATCGCGACGAGGACGACGACGAACGGGCCGACGAAGAGCCATCCCGTGTACCTGCCGCGCGGCTTGGCGCGGCGGCGCGGTGGCACGGTCGGAGCGGTGGCTCCGGCTGCGCGCGCTTCGAGCGTGCTCATGTGACTCCCTTGTCGTGCTGCGTTCCGGTCCGTCGATGTTGACGTCAACATCGAACGGCGCGACGATAGCATGGCAACGTCAACATGCGCTAGCGTTCGGGGACGCCGGAGTACTTCGTCCGGCTCTGGACAGAAGGGGCGCCCGTGACGACCGAGCTGTCCGCCGCCGCGCGCCGCTCCCCCTCGATGGCCGCCGTGGCCGAGGCCGCCGGGGTCTCGATGCAGACCGTGTCCCGCGTCGCCCGCGGCTTCGACAACGTCTCCCCGGACACCCGCGACCGCGTCCAGCGCGTGATGGACGACCTCGGGTACCGCCCGAACCGCGCCGCACGCGCCCTGCGCTCCGGCCGGTTCCGCACCATCGGCGTGATCATGTTCACGCTCGCCTCGTACGGCAACATGCGCACGCTCGAGGCCATCGCCGACGCCGCGGGAGCCGCCGACTTCACGATCACCCTGCTGCCGATGGCCTCCCGCACCGAGGAAGGCGTCCGCTCGGCGTTCTCCCGCCTGCACGAACAGGCCGTCGACGGGGTCGTCATCATCATCGAGTCACACATCATCGACACGGCCGAAGTGGCACTGCCCGACGGCGTCCCGATGGTCGTGATCGACTCGACCGGCACCACGCAGCACCCCGCGATCGACACCGACCAGGCCGACGGGGCACGCCAGGCCACGCAGCACCTGCTCGACCTCGGGCACGAGACCGTCTGGCACGTCGCCGGGCCGGAATCGTCCTACTCCGCCGCACGCCGCCTCGCCGCCTGGCAGGCCACGCTCGAGGCCGCCGGGCGACCGGTCCCGCCGGTGTTCCACGGCGGGTGGAGCGCCGAGTCCGGCTACCGCGCCGGGCTGGTGATCGCTGGTCGGCCGGACATCACCGCCGTCTTCGCCGCGAACGACCAGACCGCGCTCGGCGTGCTGCGCGCCGCCCACGAGCTCGGTCGCGCCGTGCCGGAGACCCTGAGCGTGGTGGGCTTCGACGACTCCCCCGAGTCCGACTCGTTCTGGCCGCCGCTCACCACCGTGCACCAGTCCTTCGACGAGGTCGGCCGTCGCGCGGTCACGAACCTCCTCGCCCAGATCGACGGGCAGCAGGTCCGGGCCGAGGCCGACCTGGTCCCTGTCCGGCTCGTCGAGCGATCCAGCACGGCCGCCCCACCCACCCGGACGGCGCGCTGACGCGCTCAGCCTCCGGGGCGTACCGTGCACTCGGAGCCGGATTGCTGTCCCGGCCCCGGGTGTGCGCCACTTCCGTGTGTCCGGAGGACGAGCCGTCGGCTGCGGTCCTCATCTCCCCACCTCGGCGTTCGGATCATGAAGAACATCGTCTACGGGCTCACCGCCGTACTCACCACCGACGAGGCGGCCGATGCGGTCCTCGACTACGCGGCCGCCCTCGCGCACGCCGGACTCGCGGACACCGTCGCCGTCCCGACCGTCGACGCCTTCGGGAGCACGACGACCACCTCGTTCCTGCTCGCCCCCGCGCTCGGCCTGCTGGTCGAGGACGCGGCGGACGACCCGCTCGGCCCCGACACCACCGCGTTCGTCGAGGAGATCTCGTGGCGAGCGCGCGCCGTGCGCTGCACGCCGCCGCGCGTCTGAGCGGCGCGGACGGCGCGCGCGGCCGTGGTCCGCGAAAGCGACACTTTCCCGCTGAACTCCCCCGGGCATCTGTCGCCCTGGCGGCACAGACGACCCCGGAAGGCAGCAGCGAGTCGCTTTCGCGGCACTGACGGCGACCACCCACCGGACGGGAGGCACGGCACAAGCCCGCACCGCGCCTCCCGTCCGCCGTCGCGAAAGCGACAGATCCGCGCTGGATTCCCGCGGACAGGTGTCGCCGTCGCGACACGGACGAGTGCGGCCCCCGGAACACCGTCGCGTTCGCGGGACACCGCCCGCACGGCAGAGGGCGCCGGGACCGCGAAGCGGCCCGACGCCCTCTGTGCTCACTCGACGCCCGCCGGAGCGCGCGCCGAGGCGTCTCAGCCGATCGACACGGCGGTCCAGGAGACCGGCGGGAGCTCGATCGTGATGGTGTCGCCCTCGCGGCGGACGGACTCGTTGGTACGGAGCCCGACACGGGTGGTGTTCGCGAGGTCGTTCACGGCGTGCACGTCGTCGTCCCAGATGCCCTCGGCACGGACGTCGCCGTCGACCGTCAGGCCGGCGAGGTCGATCGTGACGGTCGTGGACTCGGAGGGGTGGCGGTTCACGAGGAAGACCGCGGCCGTGCCGTCGGCGTCGACGGTGGCCGCCGAGTCGACGACCGGCACCTCACCGTACTTGCCGCCGTCGACCGTGTCACCCGAGGCCTTGACCTGCAGCGACGTGCCGTTGGCGAGCTTCGACGTCAGCGAGAACGGGAAGAACGTCGTCTGTCGCCAGGCGGGGCCGCCGGGCTCGGTCATGATCGGGCCGATCACGTTGACGAGCTGCGCGAGCGACGCCGAGGCGACCCGGTCCGCGTGGCGGAGCAGCGAGATGAGCAGCCCACCGACGACCACGGCGTCGGCGACGGTGTAGACGTCCTCGAGGAGGCGCGGGGCGACCGGCCATTCCTCGAGCGTGAACTCCTTCGCCTGCTCGTGCCACTTCGTGAGCGACCAGACGTTCCACTCGTCGAACGAGATGTCGATCCGCTTGTCGGACTTCTTCTGCGCCTGCACGTGGTCGGCGGCGGTCGTGACCGTCTTGATGAAGTGGTCCATGTTGACGCCGGACGCGAGGAACGAGGCGAGGTCGCCGTCCTCCTCGTAGTAGGCGTGCGCGGAGATGTAGTCGACGTCGTCGTAGGTGTGCTCGAGGACGGTGCGCTCCCACTCGCCGAACGTCGGCATCGAGGCACCGGACGAACCGCAGGCGACGAGCTCGAGGTCGGGCTGGATCTGCCGCATCGCCTTGGCGGTCATCGCCGCGAGCTTGCCGTAGTCCTCGGCGTTCTTGTGGCCGAGCTGCCACGGACCGTCCATCTCGTTGCCGAGGCACCACATCTTGATCCCGAACGGCTCGGTGCGGCCGTTCGAGCGGCGGTACTCGGACAGCGCGGTGCCGGCGTCGATGTTGGCGTACTCGAGGAGCTCGATGGCCTCGGCGGTGCCGCGGGTCCCGAGGTTCACCGCGAGCATGAGCTCCGAGCCGACCTGGTCGAGCCAGTGCTGGAACTCGTGCAGACCGACCTCGTTCGTCTCGGTCGAGTGCCAGGCGAGGTCGAGCCGGCGCGGGCGCTGCTCGACGGGTCCGACGCCGTCCTCCCATTTGTACCCGGAGACGAAGTTGCCGCCGGGGTAGCGGATCGCGGACACGTTCAGTTCCTTGACGAGGTCGACGACGTCACGACGGAAGCCGTGCTCGTCGGCGGTCTCGTGCGCGGGCTCGTGGATGCCGTCGTAGACGTGGCGTCCGAGGTGTTCGACGAACCCGCCGAACAGGCGACGTCGCACCGGCCCCACGGTGAACGCGGCGTCGAGGACGAGGTGTGTGCGGGGCATGGATCTCCTTCGATCGTGGGGCTGCCTGCGCTCGACGAAAGTGAGCGCTCACGTTCCCGAAACGCTAGCGGCTTTCCGCGCGACACGAAAGGGGCGGCCACGAACATCACGGATCGGCCCTCACCCTCGCAGAAAGGGTGGCGGTGCACCGGGGCGCGCGCTAATGTGAGCGCTCACGGAGCACCGACCCTGCTCCGACTCGGCCCGTCCCGATGGAGTGATGCCATGCCGAACCGAATCCCCGTACCCACCCCGCACCCACGAGGCGGCGCCTTCACACGGCGGAGTCTCCTCGCCGCGGGCGCAGCCGCCGCGACGGTCCTGCCGCTCGCCGCCTGCTCCAGCCCCCTCGCCGCCGGCATCGCCGGGGCGCCGCTCAACCCGGAGACCCTCGTCTTCTGGAACCTGTTCGGCGGCGGTGACGGCCTCCGCATGCAGGAGATGGAGGCCGGCTACGCCAAACAGCACGGCGGCTCCTCCTCGCTGCAGGCAACCACGTTCGCGTGGGGCAACCCGTACTACTCCAAGGTCACACTGGCCACTGTCGGGAACAAGCCGCCGGACGTCGCGATCGCACACCTCACCCGCGCGAAGCCGCTCTGGGACGGCGACCTGCTCGACCCGATCACGAGCGACGACCTGGCGAGCGTGGGCCTGAGCGCGAGCGACTTCAACCAGAAGGCCTGGACGGCGCAGAAGACCGACGGCAAGAACATCTGCGTCCCGCTCGACACCCACCCGTTCGTGCTCTTCTACAACGTTGATGTCTGCCAGAAGGCCGGCCTCATCGACAGCGACGGCAAGCTCAAGGACCTGACCGGGATCGACGCCTTCGAGAGCGCCCTCGCCGCGGTCGCGAAGGTCACCGGCGGCACGGCCCTCAACGTCGCGAACGTCAGCGAGATCGCGACCCCGTGGCGGTTCTTCTGGACGATGTACAACCAGATCAACGGTGCGACGCCGTTCATCAGCGACGGCGGCTCGAAGCTCACCGTCAATGAGGACGCATACACGAAGGTCACCGACATGACCCAGAAGTGGGTCAAGAACGGCTGGCTCAACAAGGGTCTCGACTACGCGACCGCGCAGACGCTCATGTTCACCGGCAAGGCGGGCTTCTTCATGCAGGGCGAGTGGGAGATCAGCACGGCGCAGTCGATCAAGGGCCTGAAGTTCGGCATGGCGCCGATCCCGCAGCTCTTCGACAAGCCGGCGACGCAGGCCGACTCGCACACGTTCATCCTCCCGAGGAAGGACCGCACGCCCGAGCAGCGCAAGGCGCACATGCTCTTCATCAAGCAGATGCTCGAGCAGAGCCTCACGTGGGCGCAGGGCGGACACGTCCCGGCCTACATGCCGACCTACGACAGCACCGCGTACAAGAAGCTCACGCCGCAGTCGAACTACGCCTCGGCCGCCGAGACCGCCGTGTTCGACGACCCGGCCTGGTACGGCGGATCGGGGTCGACCTTCGAGAACACGGTCGGCGCGCAGCTCGCCCTCGTCCAGCAGGGCAGCAGCTCCCCGGCGCAGGCCATGTCCGCGATCAAGTCGCAGCTGTCCACCTACCTCAACACCCCGAGCCCGCTGTAAGCCCGCGCGAAAGGCACGACGACGTGACCACAGCACCTGTCCTCGACCGGCCCACCGACGCCGCCACGGCGCCGCGTGCTCGCCGGGCCGGCTCCTTCCGAACCAGCCTCACGCGCGGCCAGGGCCGCTCGGGATGGCTCTTCCTCGCCCCCTTCGGCCTGTTCTACCTGGCCTTCCTGCTCGGCCCCACGGTGTGGATGATCGTGTCGAGCTTCTTCAACACCTCGACGGTCCGCACCGGGCTCGGCAGCTTCGCCGGGTTCGCGAACTACGCGGAGATGCTCAGCCGCGACGACTTCTGGTCGTCGCTCTGGCACACCCTGCAGTTCACGCTGTACACGACGCCGCCGCTCGTCATCCTGGCGTTCCTGTTCGCCGTGCTCACGAACCGGATGAACCGCGGCCAGTGGTTCTTCCGCCTGGCGTTCTTCCTGCCGTTCATCCTGCCGTCGGCGACGATCTCGCTGATCTGGGTGTTCATCTTCACGCCCGCGACCGGTCTGTTCGCGTCGATCCAGTCGGCGATCGGCCTGACCCCCGGCGCCGGCGTCCTGGCGAGCCCGAACACCGCGATGATCGGTGTCGCGATCGCCACGGTGTGGTGGACGCTCGGGTTCAACTTCGTGCTCTACCTCGCCGGCCTCCAGGAGATCCCGCGCGAACTGTACGAAGCCGCTGCCGTCGACGGCGCGTCGAACTGGCAGCAGATCAAGTCGATCACGCTCCCACTGCTCGGCCGCACCACGACGCTCGTCATCCTGTTGCAGATCATCGCGAGCCTGAAGATCTTCGACCAGGTCTACCTGATGACGAACGGCGGACCGGGCATCTCGACCCAGGTCTCGCTGCAGCTCATCACCGGCGTCGGCTTCACCGACAACCGACTCGGCGCTGCATCGGCCGCATCGGTGCTCCTGTTCATCGTGATCGTCGCGATCGCGATCATCCGGCAGCTCGTCGAGCGCGCTGCCGCCAAGCGAGAGATGGGTGCCTGACGTGACCACCACCGAGAGCATCACGACCGACCGCCCGAAGCTCCGCACCGGGGTCTCCGCAGCGGCACCGGCGAACGCCGCGAAGATCGGCGTCTCCGGAAAGGGCTTCAACCTCGTCGCCGGCATCATCCTCGGCGTCTTCGCGATCATCTGGCTCATCCCGAGCCTGTTCGCCCTGAAGACGTCCCTGTCCGACAACGGCGTCGCGGCCCTCGGCGCCAACTCGATCCTGTCGAACTGGAACCCGACGCTGCACTCCTACGCGGCCCTGTTCCAGGCCGGCGACATCTGGAACTGGTACCTGGCGAGCGGCATCACGAGCCTCGTGACGACCGCCCTGACGGTGCTGTTCGCGTCGATGGCGGCGTTCGCGCTGTCGCGGCTCGCCTTCCGCGGGCGGAACGTCGCGTTCCTGCTCATCATCCTGGGCATCATGATCCCGACGCAGGTCCTGATCATCCCGATCTTCCAGGAGCTCAACTCGGTCGGCCTGCTGAACACCTACTGGTCGGTCATCTTCCCGCAGGTGCCCGCCGTCATCGCGGTGTTCATCTTCAAGCAGTTCTTCGACGGCATCCCCCGGGAGCTCGAGGAGGCGGCCCGCATCGACGGAGCCGGCATGTGGAAGATCTACTGGTCGGTGATCCTGCCGCTGTCGCGTCCGGTCATCGCGGCGGTGGCGATCCTGACGTTCGTCGGGGTGTGGAACAACCTGCTGCTGCCGCTGTTCGTGCTGTCCAACCCGGACCTCATGACGATCCCGGTCGGGCTCGCCACGGTCCAGGGCAGCTTCGGGCAGCGCTACGCCGACATCCAGGCCGGGGCGATCCTGGCGGCATTGCCGCTGATCATCCTCTACCTGATCTTCCAGCGGCAGATCGTGGAGGGTGTGACCGGGTCCGGTCTCAAGGGCTGACGCGACCCCACATCGGACTGGAGGCGCGGTGCCCGCAGGCACCGCGCCTCCAGTCCGTCCGTGGTCGGGTCCGCACCTGCCTGCCGGAGGCACGCGCCCCTGGTGGGATCGGGCGTACCCGGCTGAATCGGGCGTACCTGGTCGGAAGTTTCGTGGCGGTACGCCCGTTCCGACGAGGTATCGCACGCGCTTTGGGAAAGAACGGGCATACCCGGCGGCGTCGGCGGTACCGGGCGGAACGGCGATGCCCAGCGGAACCGGCGTACCTCGCGGAACGGCGGTGCCAAGCGGAACCGGGCGTACCTCGCGGAACCGGGCGTACCTGCCGGAATCGGGCGTACCTGGTCGGAAGTGTCGTGGCGGTACGCCCGATCCAACCAGGTATCGCACGCGCGTTGGGAAAGAACGGGCATACCCGGCGGCGTCGGCGGTACCGGGCGGAACGGCGATGCCCAGCGGAACCGGGCGTACCTCGCGGAACCGGGCGCACCTCGCGGGGACGGGCACACCAAGCGGAACCGGGCGTACCTGGCGGAATCGGGCGTACCTGGCCGGAAGTTTCGTGGCGGTACGCCCGTTCCACCCAGGTATCGCACGCGCTTTGGGAAAAAACGGGCATGCCCGGGCGGCGTCGGCGGTACCAGGCGGAACTGCGGTGCCAGCGGAACCGGGCGTACCTGCCGCAATCGGGCGTAGCTGGTCGGAAGTTTCGTGGCGGTACGCCCGGAATCGCCAGGTATCGCACGCGCTTTGGGAAAGAACGGGCGGAGCGCGCTCAGGCGGAGACGGACTCGCGTGCCTCGTGCTTCCAGAACCCGGAGAACGTGATGCGGGACTTCGGCAGGCCGGCACGGTGCAGGTGCCGACGCCCCTCGGTCGCGAGCGTCGACTCCCCCACGACGAACGCGTACCCGCGGTCGTCGGTCGGCACGTACCGCTGCAGTTCGGCGAGCGCCGCCCGACCGGGCACGCTGTGCTGGGTCTCCGCGCGGACGATCCACGTGACGGTGACCCCGGCCGGGGCGTCGAGCTCGCGGACGTCCCCGGCGGTGGGGACCTCCTGGATGATGCGGCCGACGGCGTCCCGCGGCAGGGCGGCCGCGATGCCGACGACGCCGGGCAGACCGGTCTCCTCGGCGGCGATGACGATCTCGCTCGTGCCCTCGGGGACGTCGAAGATGCAGCCCTGGTCGAGCATCGCCAGCTCGTCACCCGGGCGGGCGGCGCAGGCCCAGATGGCGGCGCGGCCCTCGGGTTCGCCGTCGGCTCCGGTGTGCACGACGAAGTCGATGTCCATCTCGCGGGACTCTGCGCGGAACTCGGCGACGGTGTAGTTCGCGCAGTGCGGGCGGACGTCCTCGGGGATCGCGAGGAACGTCGGCCACCACTTCTTGCCGTCGAGGTCCGGCATCCGGAAGGCGTCCTGGTCGGGGCGCTGGACGAACAGCCGGAACCAGTGGTCGAAGCCGAGGTAGCCGAACTCGGCGAGGTCGTCGCCGGTCACCGTGACGCGCTGCATCGACGGTGTCAGGCGCTCGCTCCGGAGGACACGAGCGCGGAAGAGCCGGGGGTTCTCGGGCAGGAGCCGCGGGGTCTTCGCCATGAGGCAAGGCTAACCTAAGATGATCTCCGTGCCAGCCCCCATCCCCGCCCTGGCTTCCGCTCCGGATGCCCGCGCCGTCGACCTGACGGATGCCCTCGGCGTCCACCGAGCCGCCGTCCGTCGCCGTGTCCTCGTGATCGTCGGCCTCCTCGTGGTGCTCGCCGCGGTCGCGGTCGCGAGCATGCTCCTCGGCAGCAACCGGATCGGTGTCGACCGGGTCCTCGACGGCCTCACCCGCACCGGGAGCAGCACCGACGAGGCGATCGTCTGGGGCTCCCGGATCCCCCGCACGTTCATCGGTGCCGCCGTCGGCGCGGCCCTCGGCATCGCCGGACTCCTCATGCAGGGCCACACCCGGAACCCGCTCGCCGACCCCGGTCTGTTCGGTGTCTCGTCGGGTGCGGGGCTCGCGGTCGTCATCGGCGTGTACGTCTTCGGCGTGACGAGCACCGGCGCGACCGTCTGGTTCGCCCTCGTCGGGGCCGTCGTCGCGAGCGTCGTCGTGTTCTCCGTGACGATCGCCGGCAGCGGGACGGCGAGCCCGGTCCCCCTCGCCCTCGCCGGCGCTGCGGTCTCGGCACTGCTCGGCGCGCTGACGTCCTTCGTCGTGCTCACCGACCAGGACTCCCTCGACGCGTACCGACTGTGGGTGGTCGGGTCACTCGCCGCCCGGCAACTCGACGTGCTCGGGGCCGTCTGGCCGTTCCTCGTCGCCGGACTCGTGCTCGCCGTGCTGAACGTGCGGGCCCTCGACGCGCTCGGGCTCGGTACGGAGCTCGCGAAGGGCCTCGGCGAGAACATCGTCGTCGCGCGGCTCGTCGGGCTCGGCGGGATCACGCTCCTCGCCGCCGGGGCGACCGCTGCCGCTGGGCCGATCGGCTTCGTCGGGCTGACCGTCCCGCACGTCGCCCGCGCCCTCGTCGGCACCGGACACCGCTGGACGCTGCCCGTGTCCGCACTCGTCGGGGCGTCGCTCGTGCTGCTCGCCGACGTGGTGGGTCGGCTCGTCGGCGGGTTCGCCGAGGTCGAGGTCGGCATCGTCCTGGCCGTCATCGGCGGTCCGATGTTCGTCGCGGTCGCCCGCCGCCGATCGCTGGTGTCGCTGTGAGCGCGGGAGCCACGAGCGCGGCCCCGACCGAGACGGTCCCCGGCCGCCGCGGCGTCGTCGTCGGCCCCGTCGGCCTCGCCTGGCGCCCCCGCGTCTTCTGGTACACGGTCGCCGCACTCGGCACCGCCGTGCTGCTCGTCGTCCTCGGCGTCGCGATCGGTTCGACGTGGATCACCCCCGTGACGGTCGTGCGGTCGCTGCTCGGGCTCGAGACCGGCCCCGACGCCTTCATCGTCGAGAACCTCCGGCTCCCCCGCGTGCTCACCGGTGCCATCGTCGGCCTCACCCTCGGCGTGGCCGGAGCCCTGACGCAGACCTTCACGCGCAACCCGCTCGGCACGCCCGACATCATCGGCGTGACCTCGGGGGCGAGCGTCGGCGCGGTGGCCGCGATCGTGCTCGGCGGCGGCACCTACTCGGTGTCCGCGATCGTCCTCGGCGGCGGGATCCCGATCGCTGCGACCATCGGCGCGCTGGTCGCCGCCGTCGCGGTGTACGGCCTCGGGTGGCGGGGCGGCGTGCAGAGCTACCGGCTCGTCCTCGTCGGCATCGGCGTGAGCGCGACGCTCGACGCCGTGACGAGCTACCTGCTCGTCCGGGCGAAGATCACCGCGGCGGCGGCCGCGTCGCAGTGGCTCGTCGGCAGCCTCAGCAGCACGTCGTGGACCACCGTGTGGCCGTTGCTCGTCGTCGCCGCCGTGGCGGTCCCCCTCGCCCTGGCGACCAGTGCAGCACTCGGCATCGGGCAGCTCGGGGACGAGGTCGCGACCGGTGTGGGCCTGGCCGTTCAGCGCCACCGGCTCGTCGTGATCGCGCTCGCGGTCGTCCTCACCGCCGCGGCCGTCGCCGCGGCCGGCCCGGTCGGGTTCGTGGCGTTCGTGGTGCCGCAGATCGGGCTCCGGCTCGCCGGGACGAACCGTCCCCCGCTCCTGCTCGCGGGAGCGCTCGGCGCCGTCCTCGTCCTCGCCGCGGACCTGCTGGCCCGTGCGGCGTTCCCGTGGCAGGTGCCCGTCGGCATCGTCACGACCGTCGTCGGCGCCCCGTACCTGATCTGGCTGCTCGTCCGTCACCGCAAGGAGATGTCCCGATGAACAACGTCCCCGTCCTCGAGGCCCGCGGCCTGTCCGTCGGCTACGACCGCCACCCGGTGCTCGCCGACCTGGACCTCCGGATCGAACGCGGCACCGTGACGACGTTCCTCGGTGCGAACGGCTGCGGCAAGTCCACCCTGCTCAAGGCGTTCGGCCGGGTGCTCAAGCCGCAGGCCGGCGCAGTCCACCTCGACGGCGTCCCGATCCGCAGCGAGCCGAACCGCGCGGTGGCCCGGAAGCTCGCGATCCTGCCACAATCCCCCGTCGCCCCGGCCGGTACGAGCGTGCTCGACCTGGTGATGCGCGGCCGGAACCCGCACCAGTCCTGGGCGAAGCCGTGGACGGCGGGCGACGCCGACGTCGCCGAGCAGGCCATCGCCGCGACCGGGCTCACCGAGGTCGCACACCGTGACGTCGCGAGCCTGTCCGGCGGCCAGCGGCAGCGCGCCTGGATCGCCCTGGTCGTCGCGCAGCAGGCGGAGACGCTGTTGCTCGACGAACCGACGACCTACCTCGACCTCGCGCACCAGCTCGAGGTCCTCCGGCTCGTCCGACGTCTCAACCGCGAGCAGGGGTCGACCGTCGTGATGGTCCTGCACGACCTGTCCCTCGCCGCGCGCTACTCGGACCGGCTCGTGGTGCTGCACGAGGGCGGGGTCGCTGCGGACGGCACCCCGTCGGACGTCCTGACCCCGGAGCTCCTGGAGCGCGCGTTCGGACTGCACGCCCGGGTCGTCGCGGACCCGGTGACCGGCGCGCCGATGATCGTCCCCGAAGCGGACGAGCACGACGTCATCCACGACCGAGAACTGGCGAGTGCGGCGAACTTAGGTTAGCCTCTCCTAACGTGAAGATCCCCCGCCGCGGCTCCCTCCGTGCCGCCCTCGTGACCTCCGTGGCCGTCTCGGCCCTCCTCCTCGCCGGCTGCTCCAGCACGAGCAGCTCGAACGGCTCCGACTCCGCCGGCAGCGGCAGCACCGCCGCCGCCGACGGCGCCTGGTCGTACAAGGACGCCACCGGCGCGACCGTCAAGGTCGACCACATCCCGAAGCGCGTCGTCGTGCTCAACGACATCGCGCTCTCGTTCATCGAGTACGGCCTGCAGCCCGTCGGGACCTTCGGCCAGCTCACGATGGCGAAGGACGCCCGCTTCACGGGCCTCGACACGGACGGCATCACGCAGCTCGGCGAGGCCTACGGCGACATCGACCTCGAGCAGCTCGCAGCGCTCAAGCCCGACCTCGTCGTGACCTCGGTCTACCCGACCGACGAGCAGGGCACGCTCGACACGACGCAGCCCGGGTACGGCTTCAAGGACATGGAGCAGGAGAAGCAGATCCAGGCGATCGCTCCCGTCGTGCAGGTGAAGTGGGGCGGCAAGGGCGAGGACGTCATCGAGAAGATCGCCGACCTGGCGGAGTCGCTCGGCGCGAAGGAGTCAACGGTCGCCAAGGCCGAGAAGCGCTTCGACGCCGCGGCCGACGAGCTCGAGAAGGTGGCGAAGGACAAGGACCTCTCGGTGGTGTCGATGTACGCCGACGGCGACGGCGCGTACGTCACCCGACCGACCGACGAACCGTCGCTCCAGATGTACTCGTCGTTCGGCGTCGACTTCGTGAACCCGAAGCCGAAGGGCTTCTACTGGGGCATCTACTCGTGGGAGAACGCAGGCCAGATCACCGGCGACGTGATCCTGCTGTCGCAGCAGGGCTACCAGGTCGCGGACCTCGAGAAGCAGCCGACCTTCGCGGACAACGCCGCCCTGCAAGCGGGTCAGGTCCACAGCTGGACCTTCCCGGCCCTCGACTACGCGTCGCAGGCCGACTACATGCAGAAGATGGCGGGCTGGCTCGAGGACAGCAAGAAGCTGTCGTAGACGCGACCGACCGACGGACTGGAGGCACGGTGCCAGCTGGCACCGTGCCTCCCGTCCGTCATCTGGTCACGGTCAGAGCGTCAGCCGGCCGGCGGAGCCGCGTTCACCCCCGTCTGCGCCTGCCGCCAGACCGCGGCACGCGTGCCGGCGTAGGTGCCCTCGCCGCTCGAGTAGTGCCGCAGGTTCGTCGTGCCGCCGTCCGTGTTGCCCTGCCAGTAGGCCGTCACCGCGCGCTTCGTCCCGCCGACGAGCCAGATCTGGTCCGCGGCGTCGGTGGTACCGGTCTTGCCGAACAGCGTGGCGCCGTCCGGGGTCTGGCCACCGCTCGCGGTGCCGCCCCGGAACGCGCCCTGCATCACCTCGAACGCGGTCGACGCCACCGTGGCCGAGACGGCCTGCCGGCACGTCTTCGGCTGGCCGCCGAGCTGCTTGCCGTCGCGGTCGGTCACCTGGTCGACGACCACCGGCGCGCAGTACACCCCGCCGTTCGCGATGCCGGCGTACGCGGCTGCCATCGTGAGCGGGGCGATGCTCGTCGTGCCGAGCACGGCCGCCGGGTTCGCCGGCAGGTCGCCGCCGCGAGCCGGATGCACGCCGAGGCTCGCGGCCACGTCGCGGATGTCGCACAGGTCGAGCTGCGCAGCCATGGACGCGTACGCCGCGTTCACCGACTGCGCCGTGGCAGCACGCACCGTGTAGGGACCGGTCTGGCCAGGCGAGTCGTTCTTCGGGTCCCAGAACGCGGTGATCGTCTGCCCGCACTGGGTCCAGGCGCTCTGCGCGTGCCGCGTGCCGTTCACGACCGCGTCGGGGCTCTTGCCCGCGGCGAGCCACGCGAGGAGCGTGAACATCTTGTACGTCGACCCGACCTGGAAGCCGCTCGATCCCCCGTACGCGTGGTCGGTCGCGTAGTTGAGCGACGTCGCAGTGGCCGGTGCACGGTCCGAGCGGTCGTAGTCCGTGTTCTGCGCCATCGTCAGGACGCGTCCGGTGCCGGCCTCCACCGTGTCGAGGGTGGCACCGAGGGCGAACCGGGACTCGGACGCCGGATCGTAGCGGTCGAGCAGGTCCTTCTGCTGCCCGTTGAGGTCGAGGTCGAGCGTCGTCTGGATCCGGTAGCCGCCCTTCCGCCACGCGTCCTCGCGGCGTTCCTCGGTCGGGCCGAGCTGCGGCAGCTCCTGCGCGACGCGCACCGCGTAGTCGCAGAAGAACTCCGCGCCGTGGGCGACCGCCTCGCAGCCCTGCTGCGGCGCGGTGATGCGGACGTAGTCGGCCGGCTTCGACGCGAGCGCCTCGGTCAGCTCGGCCCGGGTCAGGTGCCCCTGGTCGTGCATCGAGCGGAGGATGACGTCGCGACGGGCGACGTTGTCGTCGTAGTGCGACGGCGTCGAGAGGTCGCGGCGTTCCGGCCACTGGACGATCGCGATCAGGGACGCCGCCTCGGCCGGGCTGAGGTCGGTGGCGTCCTTGCCGTAGTAGTGCTGCGCGGCCGACTGCACGCCGTACGTCTGGTCGCCGAAGTAGGCGATGTTGAGGTAGGCCGTCAGGATCTCCTGCTTCGAGTACTCCTTCGCGAGTCCGATCGCGAGCTTCATCTCGGCGAGCTTCCGGTTCGCGGACCGCTTGGTCGCCTCCTTGTAGCCCGCGTCGCGTTCCGCCTCGGTGGGGAGCTCGCTCGCCTGCTGGATCTTGATGTTCCGCACGAGCTGCATCGTCAGCGTCGAACCACCGGAGCCGCCCTTGCCTCCGGCCGCGATGACGCTCACGAGCGACCGGACCATGCTCGTCGCGTCCACCCCGCCGGTCTCGTAGAAGCGCTTGTCCTCACCGTCGACGGCCGCGTGCTCGAGGGTGTCGCTGATCTGGTCGAGGGTCAGTTCCTGCCGGTTCTGCGCCCACACGTTCGCCAGGTGCACGGGCTGCCCGCCGCGGTAGGCCCAGATCTCGTTGCGCTGCGGGAGGTCCCCGATCTCGATGTACTCCGGCATCGAGTCGAACACCCCGATCGCCGAGCTCGTCCCCACGCCCGCGACCGCGAGCACCGGCGTCACGCCGACCCCGACCAGCAACCCGGCGAGCACACTGCCACCCACGAAGCCGAACACGGCTCCCCCTGCACGTCTGAACGTCATGGCCGGAGCGTCCCAGCCGTCCTCGGACGGCCGCCGGGACTTCGCCGGAGAAGTCCGACACGTCGACTGGGAAAGCGCCGAGGCGGTACGGATCGTTACGAAGCGCGAGCCAGCCCGTGTTCGTACGCGAAGATCACCGCGTGCACACGGTCCCGCAGGCCGAGCTTCGCGAGGACCCGACCGACGTGCGTCTTCACCGTCGACTCGCTGGTGTGCAGCGCCGCCGCGATCTCCTGGTTCGACAGTCCACCGGCGATCGCGAGCAGCACGTCCCGCTCCCGGGGTGTCAACACCGACGCCGCGTCTCCCCCGCCGTCCTCCGGGTCGGGCAGCCGCGTGCCGAAGAGCTCGAGCATCCGCTGCGTGACCCGCGGCGACACGACCGCCTCGCCCGACGCCACCGCCCGGACCGCGTCGAGCAACTGCGCCGAGCTGATGTCCTTCAGCAGGAAGCCGCTCGCCCCGGCGCGGAGCCCGCCGAACGCGTACTCGTCGAGGTCGAACGTCGTGAGGACGAGCACCCGCGTGTCGGGCACCTGCTCCACGATCGCCGCCGTCGCCGTGACGCCGTCGACCCGCGGCATCCGGACGTCCATGAGCACCACGTCCGGGTGGTGGGCGCGGGCGAGCTGGACACCGGCGGCTCCGTCCTCGGCCTCCCCCACCACCTCGATGTCGGGCTGTGCCTCGAGCAGCAGCCGGAACCCGGTCCGGATGAGCTGCTGGTCGTCGACGATCGCGACGCGGATCATGCGGTCACCCTCCTGATCGGGATCGAGGCCCGGACCTCCCAGCCGCCGTCGGGCCGGGGACCGGCGCCGACGCTGCCGTCGAGCGCGTGCACCCGTTCGCGGATGCCGATGAGTCCGCGGCCGGCGCCGATGGGGGTGTCGGGGGCCGAGCGGCGTCCGTCGTCGGCGACCAGGACGACGACGCTGTCCGTGGTCGACGTCACGACCGCCGAGACGGCGCCGGCGTCGGGGGCGTACCGGACGGCGTTCGTGAGCGACTCCTGCACGATCCGGTACACGGCGAGCTGGAGGGCGTCGTCGTCCGGCGGGGCACCGACGAGCTCGAGCGTGACGGGGGTGCCGAGCGTCCGGAAGCCGTCGACGAGCTGCGGGAGGTCCCGGATCGCGGGCTGGGGTGCATGTGGCGCCCGCGTGTTCGGCTGCGCCCCGGTGTCCCCGTCGTTCAGCACCCCGAGCATCCGCCGCATGTCGGTCATCGCGCTGCGGCCCACCTCGGCGACGCCGTGCATGGCGACCGCGGACGGCTCCGAGGGCGGGAGCCCGGCGGCGGCCCCCTCGGCCAGCCGGACCATCACCGTCACTGAGTGCGACACGATGTCGTGCATCTCGCGCGCGATCCTCGCGCGCTCCGCCACGGCGGCGAGCCGGGCCTGCTGGTCCCGTTCCCGAGCGAGTTGGCGTGCGCGTTCGATCAACGCCTCGGTGTAGCGGCGCCGGTCCCCTGTGGTGGTGCCGATCAGGACCGCGATCACGAGGAAGGCGGGCAGTGCCGGCGCGAAGACCTCGCCGAGGCCACCCGATCCCGGCGCGACGACCCACACCCGCACGGCGGTCGCGGCGGCTCCGAGCACCGACGCGACGGCGATGCTCCACCAGCCGGCCGCCCGGGACCACCAGACGCACGCGGCGAAGGCGGCGAAGAGCATCGGCGAGTACCCGGCCTCGGTCCACGCCATCGCGACGACCGACACGAGACCGGCCACCACGGTGACCTGCGGCCGGGTGCGGCGGAACGGGATGCCCGACACCGCGATGCCCACGAGGACCAGGACGATGACGGTGTTCGCGACGGACTCGTCCGCACGCCACACGCCGGCGATCGCGAACGCGAACTCGGGACCGCCCCAGAACAGGATGAGCAGGGCGTCCGCGACGCGCGGGTGCCCGGCCCACAGGCGTCGGATCGGGCCGGGCGGGACGGGCAGCGTGACGTCCCCGGCGCCGTCGAGGGCGCCGGGGAACGTTCTCGCTGGCGTCACGCGTCTCGCTTCTGGGCGAGGACGAGGGCCGTCACCGTCGCGACGACCACCCACGCCGCCAGCACCGCGAATCCACTCCACCCGCCCAAGGCTAGGACGCCGTCGTGCCATCCGGACGTGTCCTCCGTGCCGAACTGCATCAGCGGCTGTCCGGCGTTCTGCGGGAGCACGTTGTTCACCGTGCCGAGCCACTTCGCGTTCGTGAAGCCCTGGACGAGCTGCACGATCACCGGGGCGACGAGCATGAGGCCGAGCACACTGGCGATCGCCCCCGCTGTGGACCGCAGGATGATGCCCACCGCGAAGGCGAGCAGGCCGATGAGCGTCAGGTACACGGACGCTCCCAGCAGCGGCATCGCGACGCCGCCGTCGAGCGATGCCTCGACGCCGTTGGCGTTGGCGATCGGCATCGTGATGAACGCCGTCGCCCACACGCTCACCGCGCTGGCGACGAACACGCTCGCGGCCAGGACGACCCCCTTCGCAGCGAGCGCCTCCCACCGCCGGGGCACGGCGGCGAAGGTCGACCGGATCATGCCGGTGCCGTACTCACCGGTGACGACGAGGGCGCCGATCACCGCGACGACGAGGACCGAGATCGTCGCGCCGCTCGTGCTGTACTGCACGAGCGCGTTGCGGGCGGCGTCGCCGGTGAGCGTCTTCCCGTCGGTGTTCGCCAACGAGGCCAGCAGGACCCCGATGCCGATCGGCAGCAGGATCAGGACGAGGTAGCTCCAGATCGTCGAGCGGAGCGACCGCAGCTTGACCCACTCGGAGTGCAGAACCCCGGAGAACCGCAGGCGGACGTCGTCGTGGTGGACGGTGGTGCGCGGCCGTTCGGCCGTCATGGTGGCGCTCATCGCGCGACCTCCGATCGGTACTCGACCTCGTCGTGCGTCAGCTCGAGGTAGGCCTGTTCGAGGCTCGCCGCGGTCGAGGCGAGCTGGTGCAGGACGATGCCGGACGCCGCAGCGGCCTCACCGATCTGCTCGGCGCCGAGGCCGCGGACGCGCAGGCCGCCGCCGTCCTCGTACGCGATCGCGACGTCCGGCCCGGCGATCGCCGTCATGAGCCGATCGGGTTCGGGCGTGCGCACCGACACCGACCGCTCGGTCGACGAGGCCACGAGGTCGGCGAGGTCCGTGTCGGCCAGTACCCGCCCGCGACCCATCACGACGATGCGGTCCGCCGTCAGCGCCATCTCGCTCATGAGGTGGCTGGAGATGAACACGGCGCGCCCCTCGGCGGCCAGGCTCCGGGCGAGCTGTCGCACCCACACGACACCCTCGGGGTCGAGGCCGTTGACCGGCTCGTCGAGGATCAGGGTCTGCGGGTCGCCGAGCAGTGCCGCCGCGATGCCGAGACGTTGCCCCATGCCGAGGGAGAACCCTCCGACGCGCTTCTTCGCGACGTTCTCCAGCCCGGTCATGCCGATGACCTCCTCCACCCGCGACTTCGGGATGCGGTGGGTGACGGCGAGGGCGAGCAGGTGGTCGTACGCGCTGCGGCCCTTGTGCACGGCCTTCGCCTCGAGCAGGGCCCCCACGCGGCGCAGCGGGTCGCGGAGCTCGCGGTACGGACGTCCGTCGACCACGGCGCTGCCGGACGTCGGGCCGTCCAGGCCCATCACCGCGCGCATCGTGGTGGACTTCCCGGCGCCGTTCGGCCCGAGGAACCCGGTGACGACACCGGGCCGGACGGTGAACGACACGTCGTCGACGGCGGTCTTCTCGCCGTAGCGCTTCGTCAGGTTCTGGATCTCGATCATGCGGCAACGCTACGAATCCACGCCCCTCGCCCACATCGCCGCCAGCGCCCATCTTCCGGCACCGCAGGTGGTACCCCGGTACCACCTGGCCGGCGCACGGCACGGCCCGGAGGCTGCGCGGATACGCTCGACGGATGGCGGACTCCGGCTGGCACGAGGACGTCCTCGGGGCGCCGTTCGAACGCCTCGAACTCCCGCTCGGCGAGGACTCCGAGGGGCCGGTCGTCGCGACCCTGGTCCGCCGTCGCCGGTCCCCCGCCGACCTCCTGCTACACGCGCACGGTCCGCTGCACGGCGTCGACGTCCTCTACGTGCACGGCTGGTCGGACTACTTCTTCCAGGTCGAGCTGGCCGACCGGGTCGAACGGCTCGGAGCACGGTTCCACGCCCTCGACCTCCGCAAGTACGGGCGCAGTCTCCGGCCGCACCAGACGCCGGGGAACGTCGACGACCTCGCCACGTACGACGAGGACATCGCCGCCGCCCTCGACGCGATCGCCGCCGAGCACCACGGCGACTCCCGCCGGCGGCTGGTGCCGATGGGGCACTCGACCGGCGGGCTCACCCTGTCCCTGTGGGCCGCACGGCACGCGGAGCGGGTCGACGGCCTCATCCTGAACAGCCCGTGGCTCGAGTTCCAGGCGAGCGCGGTCGGCCGGGCACTCGTGGCACCGGTGATCAAGCTCGGAGCACGGCGGAACCCGCTCGCCCCGATGCCGGCCGTCGACCCGGGCTTCTACACCCGGACGGTCTCCGCAGCGGGCGAGGGGTCGTGGACCTACGACCAGCAGTGGCGGCCCGACCGGGGCTTCCCGCTGCACCCGGGCTGGCTCGCCGCGGTGTTCGACGGCCAGGCCACCGTCGAGGCCGGCCTCGGCCTCGAGGTCCCGGTGCTCGTGATGCTCAGCGACAAGAGCATGCTGCAGCCCCGGTGGGACGACGGGATGGCCCGCGCCGACGTCGCCCTCAACGTCGACGTCGTCGCGCACCGTGCCCTGTCCCTCGGCAGCGAGGTCACGGTCCGCCGGCTGCACGGGGCCGTGCACGACGTCGTGCTGTCGACGCCCGACGTGCGCGAACACGCCTACGAGTCGATCGACCGGTGGGCCAGGTCCCTGCAGCGCTGACCCGTCGGCCGTTACCCTGAGCGCCATGACCGCATCGTTCAACCACACGATCATCGCGGCGAAGGAGCCCGCGGTGTCCGCGGCGTTCTTCGTCGACCTCCTCGAGGCAGCCGAGGCTCCGTCCTGGGGTCCGTTCACCAACCTGCAGCACACCGAGCACGAGGGCCACTCCGTCGAGCTGCTCACGAGGCCGTACCTGTGACGATCACCCTCGCCCGGCTCGACCCGACCGGCGCCGACCGCGCGGACCTCGTCGCGTTCCTGACCGGCGAGCACTTCCCGTTCCACGTCCGCCGCACGATCGCCCGCGCGGACGCGGAGGCCGCGATCGACGCCGGCGCCTACCGCGACGACGAACACGACACGTACTGGCTGGAGCACGACGGGCTCGGACGCATCGGCATCGTCCGACTCGAGGACCTCGCCGATCCCGTTCCGCTCTTCGACCTGCGCATCGCCGGGCGGTTCCGCGGCCAGGGCCTCGGCGTGCCGGCGCTCCGGGCGACCACCGACCACGTGTTCCGCACGATGGGCGACGTCACACGCTTCGAGGGACAGACCCGGGAGGACAACGTCGCGATGCGCCGTGTCTTCGTCCGTGCGGGCTGGGTGAAGGAAGCGCACTACCGCGAAGCGTGGCCGGTCGAGGGCGCCCGTCCCGTCGCGTCGGTCGCGTACGGGATGCTCCGGCGCGACTGGGAATCGGGCACGATGACGCCCGTCCCGTGGGACGACGACGTCACCGCGAGCAGCGAACGAGCTCGCTGAGGCACCGGCCTGGAGGCGCGGGTCGTCTCCGCCACGCGACGAACGTCGACAGGCGCGAACCGTCCAGGGCATCCGACCCGTGAGAGCGTCACTTCGGGCTGATGGGTACTGCGTACGAGGCGGCGCCGTTCCCGGCGGCGTTGACGGCGGTGACCCGCACCATGTTGTTCCCAGAGGGCAGGCCGGTGAGGGTGAGCGGGCTCGACGTTCCGCTCACCGTGTACGAGCCGTACATGGTGGACAGCACGTAGCTGGTGATCGGCAGTCCGCCGTCACTGGCAGGTGCGGTGAACGCCACCGTCGCGGACCCGGACCCGTTGGTCGTGCTGGTGATGGTCGGCCGGCCGGGTGTCATCACCGTCACCGGAGCGGCACCGAACCGGACGACGGCGGCCTTGCTGACGTTGCCGGTCGCGTCGACGGCGAACAACGCCACCGTGTACTGCTGCCCCGTGGGAACTGACGGCACCGCCGCTGAGGTCCCGGTGACGGTCAGCGGGGTGCCACTCTGCGGTGTCGCGTTCGCGCCGGAGCCCTGCACGAGCCGGGCGACGACGGACTTCGCGTCCTTCGACGCCGACGCCTTCCACGTGACCTTCCGCGGCGACGTCGCTGCGACCGCGACCGAGGTCGGTGCTGCCGGTGCCGTGACGTCTGCGCGGGCCTGCCACTGGAGGGTGCCGGTCTGCGGGTACTTCTCACCGTTGTCGCAGTACTGGGTGAACGACATGTCCACGGTGTCTGGCAGCCCGGTCACCGGGTCGTTGATGAACTGCTTCACGGTGACGGTGCCGTTCGAATCGCAACCGCTGGAGTTCACCGTGTCGACGAGGCTGTAGTCACCGCTGACGGTGGTCTTCGTCGTCCCGACCGGAAGGGGCCGGCTGTTCGGACTCGTGAGCCGGATGTTGAGGGCGCTGCCGGAACCGTCGAGACGGTCCGCGTTGAACGCCCACCCGGAGACGCCGGAAACGACGGTCATGGCCGTGTTCGCCGCGGTGACCTTGGTCGTCTTGCCCTGGTCGACGATGCCCTTGCCGGATGAGGTGATCCCGGTCGTTCCGAGGAACGCGGACCCGGTGAGCGGCACGCTACGAGTCGTTGCTCCGACCTTCATGCCCACCGCAGCAGTGGCAGGACCGGGAGTCTTCGGCGCGAACCCGACCCTGAACGAGCAGGTGGCGCCGGCAGCGAGGGTGGTCTTGCAGGTGCTGCCGCTGACCGAGAACGACGATGCGTTCACCCCGACGACCGCAGGCGTGCCGAGCGTGACAGCCGCGGTACCGGTGTTGTGCACCGTCTCGACCTGCACCGTCTTCGGCAGTCCGATGAACGTCTTCGCGAAGACGACGTTCCGAGCACCGAAGACCACGGATCCGGCGGCGTCCTCCCCGAACCGGAACTCACCGACGCCGGGCACGACGCCGTCGAAGCGGGTGATCGTGCCGTTCGTCGGGTCGGACGCGATGTCGACGATGTCGAACTCGCCGTACAGGTACTCCCCGTTGATGGCCAGCGTGGGCACTTTCGCACCGTACGGCTGCTGCCCGACGAGGCGGTACACCCCGGTGGTCAACGGCTTGTCGTCCGGTGGCGTCAGGATGAACGACGCGCTACTGGTGCTCGAGACAGTCATCCGGGCGTCGATGCCCCGGGTGGTGTCGGAGAGGTACCGCTGCACGTTCGACCCGTCAGCGAACTGTGGCGTTCCGCGGTCCGAGTAGTGCGGGGAGAGGATCTGCAGCACCCCTCCGGTCGGCGTGGCTGCTTCGGCCGGTCCGGCACCGATCCCGCCGACGAGCCCGGCGGTGAGAAGCACGGCAGCACCGAATGCTGCTGAGCGGGCGATGCGCTGCATTGCGTGGTCCGTTCCGTCCCCGTGCGCGCCTCGGGTAGGCGGCGCCGCAGACGCTACTCGCGAGCGTCCTCGTTGCACCGGACGCAGGTGGTTGGGATGCGACGAAGGGTGGCCGCGGTGGGGTCGACGGGAGCCTCTCGCTGGACGGCTAGGGAGCGAGCGTCACTGATCGGATCCACGCGTCACGATGAACGCGTCGAACAGTGCTCGCTCGGAGGTGTCGGTGGTGGTCGCCTCAAGCGTGATGCCGTCGCGGCCCTTCGGCACGTCGATGGGGATGCGGGTCGTCGCTCCGCAGTGGATGCTCGCGTCACCGATGAGCGCGTCGGTGTCGTACGAGTAGCCGTGCTTGTCGTGCTTCGTCGTGATGTCGTGGATCGCGAGGTGCACCGTCTTCGTGGACCGGCACACGGCGAGGACGTCGTACGGGCCGGCGAGCTCGGTCTCCAGTGTGATCTGTGCGCGGGCCTGCTTCGTGTTCTCGTCGTCGACGAGCAGCTGCCCGCCACCGCCGCCGTAGTCGCCACTGAGCTGAGACGACATCTGGCTGAGCCAGTCCTGCCCGTAGCCCTTGGGGAGACCGTTCCCGGTGCCGTGACTGGTGCATCCGGCGAGGAGGAGCGCCGAGCCGATGGTCAGAACTGCGACGGTCAGTCGGCGGCGAGTGTTCAGCACCTGTTGATCATGCCCGCAGGACAGCGACGCGGCCACCCCGTCATCGCGGGGTCCTGCTCCCACGGCGAAGGGTGGTTGCATCCTGTCGTGCTTCGGAAGCGCTCACTCGCGGGAGAGCCCCGACGCTCCAGCGTTCGTTAGCCGATCCTCGGCGGTCAGACACGCCCGGGGTAATGCGAAGTTGTGCATATCAAATGAATTGAGGCAGAGTTTTCCCACTCAGCAACGGAGCTGAGGTTGACTCTCAGCGATGGCGCTGGGAAAGGAAGTCATCATGTACCGCACTCGTCCCCGCTCGATGTTCCCCGCATGCGCCCTGGCGGCCGTCACCGCCGTACTCGCCGCGTCCCTTGTCGGGTCTCCAGCGAACGCCGCAGAAGCGCGGCTGAGCGCGACCGAAGAGCAAGCCGTCCGCACCACGATTCAGGAGGCGGGCCTCACACAGGCTGTCGAGGACCGACTCATCACCAAGCTTCAGTCAGGACAGCTGCTGGACTCAGAGCTGGACGCTTCCGAGCCGGTCTCCACATCGGTCGCGGACACCTCGGATGGACCGCTAACCACGGAGACCTTCGCGGACGGCTCCATTCGAACCACGCAGGTCGTCGGGGCATCCACCGATGGGCCGTCGACGCGGGTCTACGTGGCCCATCCCACCGTTTCGTGCAACTTGATCCACTGCACGTTGATCTACTCGAAGGCCGATACCAAGCAGATGGCCACTGGGTCGTACGCGGCGGCTGCCGCCATCGTGGCGGCAGCATGCGGACCAGCGGCATGGGCGTGCGGCATCGCCACAGGTATCGTTGTTGACATGACCCACAACGCCTACAAGTCCGGGAAGTGCATCGGGCTGCAGAAGGTGATCGCAGCGGGGCCGCCGTACCCGGTGATCGTCACCTGCACCCACTGAATCTCAGCTCAAGGGTGAACTAGATCATGAGTCAGCAAGTCGTTCCGGCAACACGGCTCGGACTCGTTCTGAGCATCGTCGGATTCGCGTTCGCGGTGTCGTTGACTGCTTCGGACAGGGCAGTCACGGCGCTCGGATCCGTGTACAGCCTGCCGTGGATTCTATTGGTCATCGCGATGGTCTACCCGCCCCGACTCATCCGACCGGGCACCGGTTGGAGCCGTGCACGGTGCCGACGGCTACCAGCAGCAGTGCTCTACGCCGCCGCCGTGATCGTCGCCGCCAGCGGAGCCCTCATCGCAGTCACATCCGGTCCGCTCCCGGCGATCATCTCGGCGATCGCGACTCTCGCCATCGCCACGGTCGCGGCAACACTGCCGAGCCTGACCACAACTGCAGACGCACCCGCGACGCACTGACCGATCCGACGACGAAGCCCCCTCCGCACGGAGGGGGCTTCGTCGTTCAGAACCTCAGACCCATGGCTCTCGTAGAGCTGACGCTTGCACAAATCCGATCGTCCGCGAGGGCCCACGCATACCAGGTGAGCGTCGCCGCGCACCGATCGAACGCTCGTGCGAGTGTCCCACCGCACCAGCTCGACGGAGTCTTCCGGCTCTCCCGACACGGAGAGAGTACGGCGACCGTCCGTGGTGGACGCCAGTGCGGCGAAGCGTGCTCGTGGGATCGGGGGGAGGAAGTTGCCGCGGGTCCGAGCGGACCCGACGGTGACCTCCGACATGTCCGCCAGTGCGGGGACCGTGCACCCGAGGATTACCGCGGCCGAGGCGCAGCTCCGGAAGCCTGCGACTCGACTGCGTGGGCTGCACGAAGGAGCCGGCGTATCGCCGCGTGCCCGCGCGGCGACCGCTCGATCAGTGCGTCCCGTCGAACCGGACGCATCCTGAGTGATCTGGGCCGGGTTTCAGTGCTGGTCATCGGCACCGGGTCACCATCCTCAGTCTCAAGACGCAGCGTCACATCGTGTTAGACGTCCGTCTCGGTCCACCCCACCTGCAACAACACCCCGACAGCAACCCGCTGCCGCACCGCGGGCAGCGATGACACCACCAGCTGATCCCACCGCGCGCCCAGCACGTAGAGCTTTCCGTCTACCGACTCCGCACTATCGGCCAGAAGCGCCGTCACCCCAACACGCATCTCGGAACACTCCCGCACACACCCGAGCGCGCCCGCACGCGTCCCAAAAGCGCTGCCAGCGGTCCCGCCGAGGAGTCTCGACGGCCGATCGGCTACCGGACGGTGTGAAGGACTTCGACGCTCATCGAGTGCTCTGTTGCCCGATATCGCGCGAGCGCGACCGTGGCTTCCGTGATGTCGCCGAACCCAGTGCGTCTGTGCCGCTGCACGTATTCGGCCGCCCGGGGTTCGGGGATTGCTTCCCGGTGGACGCTGATGGAGATGTTTGCGGTGTCTCGAACGAACGCCATCGGCGGCGCGACGCCGTCGTGTAGGTCCGCCGCTGCCTGACGCATCTGTCGCCGGATCGGAAGCAGCGTCTCGTCGTCGAAGCCCTGAACGAAGACGCCGGAAGGCGAGCCACCGAGCCCAACCAGCCGTACGTTGACGTCCAGCAGATCGCGGGCACGCTCGACCGCATCGACGTAGTGCTCGATTGTCGTCTGCGGGACCTTGTCGCGGTATGGCTCCAGGCTCGTGACCGTCAGGTGCAGGTCGGCGGCGTTGTAGATGTGGTGCGTGCCGGCGTAGAGGCTGCCAATTCCAGCGGCGGCCGCGCTCACGGCGTCTGCGACCTGCGCCGGGGGAAGCAGGACGGCGCGGTGACGTACTTCGGGTAGCGCAGGGAGCTGTCCACCGCGGCGTGGCTATCGGCCGGGACTGTCTGACGTCTCCGCGATACTTATGGACGACAACTCACCACTGGAAGGCCTCTTGTGTCGCCTCGCCCCGAACTGATCGCAGACGCGGAGATCACCAACGCCCAGGACGATGCGCTCGGCCATGAGCAGCTCACCGAGGAACTGCTGCAACTCATCCGGCAGGCGAGGACACCGAGCAACGTTGCGTTGTACGGTCCATGGGGTGCCGGCAAAAGCGGGATCGGACATTTGCTGGCTGCGGAGATCGAGAAGCGGTACGCGAAGGAGCTTGCCTTCGCTCGATTCGATGCGTTCAAGTACGCCCGCAATCCGCTGCGCAGGAACTTCATCTCCGTTATCGCCGGCAGCCTCGGCGTGACCGATTCCCGGTTCGGCCAGGATCTGTACGAGTCCAAGATCAGCTCGAAGGTGCAATTCCCGCTGGTCAAACTGCTGAAGCTGTCCGCGATCCTGCTCGGTTCGGGGGCGGGCATCGCTGCTGCCCTAGCAGGGCTCGCCGCGGTCGTCGCGACGCTACAAGACCAACCCGTATGGCCAGCGCTGACTGCTGCGGCATTGTCATCGATCCCGGCGTCGCTGGTGCCGGCGAGTCTACTGACGGCGGTGGTGGCGGTCGCGAATAAAGCGTTCGTGACCGAGCACTCCAGCGAGCGGGCCGAAAGCGACGAGGAGTTTGAACGCCTATTTCGTGATCTGGTGGCCACGAAAGTCAAGGGGCGCACCCTTGTCGTGTTCGTCGATGAACTCGACCGGTGCGCACCGTCGGACGTGATCGACACGTTGGATTCGATCCGAACGTTCTTCGGGGTTCCGGGCTGCATCTTCGTTGTCGCTGCCGACCAGCAGGTCCTCGAGAACGCGATGACGCAGTCACTGCGGCAGGCGACGCCACTGGATGATGTGAACCCGTACTACAGCGCCGGCAGTTCCTACCTCGACAAGGTCTTCCAATACCAAATGACGTTGCCGCCGCTGCGCGCGGGGAGTGTCACCGCGTTCGCTGCCGCGTTGGTCGCGGGGCGTGCAGGGGTGTGGCAGCAGGTGAATACCGCGACGATCGCATCGATCCTGATCCCGGCGCATGTGCGTGCTCCGCGACGCGTGAAGCATCTGTTGAATTCGTTCGTGTTGGCGCATCGTCTCGCGGCCGCCCGGGTCCAATCCGGCGATCTCACGTTTCAGCTTGGGCGGGAGGAGGCTGAGGCGCTCGCGCGGCTGATCTGCCTGCAGGTGGAGTTTCCGCTGTTTGCCCGCGACATGGTCCTCGACCCGGAGTTGCCGCAGCACGTCGTCGGCGTCGCGTCCGACGGGCGGGACCAGTACTGGCACACCCATCCCGGGGTTGAGGTGCGGGTGCAGCAGCTGGTCGATGGCTACGTGGAGAACACGCGGTGGGCGGGTGCCATCGTGACCATACCGGACGCCGATGACCAGGACGCGGACGCCGTTCGGACCACTCAAGGCAATCAGCTGCTGAGTTACCTGCACCGCACCAGCAACGTCACGGGGCCATACCGAGACCTGCTGTTCCTCGAAAGCGCCGGAGTAGCGTCGAATCTTCCCGGCACGCTCGCCCAGCAGGTTGAGCTCGCTGCGCGCGACGGCGGGCTCCTGGAGGTCAGGAACCTGTTCAGCCGGATGAACGGTGAGCAGCGTGCTGCTGCGGTGCACTTCTTGACGCAGATGCTGCGCACCGCGGTCGGTATCGAAGGACCAAACATCACGAAAGCGTTGCTGGTGGCGGTCCCGATGGCACCCATCGACGCACCCGCTGCCGACGCGATCGCGTTGGAGATCGATCAGAACGACGCGTTTCCCCCGAACATCGTCGGAACGTCGACGCTGGAAGGGGCGCTGGAGGTTGCCTCGTCAGCATCGGAGTTCCGACGGCGCTCGTTGGTGCGCCGCATCGCCGACTCCGGTGCTACCGCGGCATCTGATATCGGAGCGCGGCTCGCGATCGACTACAGCACAACGCTGCGCACGGCAGGAACGCTCGTGCAGGACGCAGTGCGGACCCGTCTGATCAGCGACGACGCTGAGCAGTTCGCGGCCGAGCTGGAATCCGTCAACGCGGAAGCGCTCGCGCTGGTGATCGATGAGTCGGAGGAGATGCTTTCCGCGTCGCTGCAGAACGTGCTTGAAGCTCACGAAGCCTGGCAAAAGGCCCGTGAACCGGCATCATCGTCGAAGACGTCTCGCCGTGTGGAGCCGGACGACGAGGAGGAACTCATCGAGCCGCTCAACCCGGCGGGCATCATCGCCGCGTTCAACAGCATCGCCACCATGCAAGCCGACAGAGAGCATCAGCCTGCTTTGATTCCCCTGCTGCGAGTGTTGCTCCGCACTGGTCAGCCGTCTGCCGCCGACGCTGTCCGACCGCTGTTGCCGTCGGTGGCTGAAGCTATCGACGACACATTTGCTGAGTTGCTGCTGCGCGTGGGGCGGCGACGAAACCCGAGCGAATGGTCCGAGTGGACGGCACTGCTGGTGCAATACCCGGAGTCGATCACCGCGGCGATCCGCCCGCATCTGGCCCACATGGTGGACCGGCTGTGGACGCGCCGCTTCATGGACACGGCCCCGGACAGCATCGAGGTGTTCACAGAGCGAGCCCGCGTCATCGCGCAATGCAACGAGTACCTGCCCGGTACGGAGCAAAACGAGCTATCCGCAGCGAGCTTGGAGCTGCCGGACGTCCTCGAAACCGAGGGGGATGTCGAGGAGCTCCGCGAACGACTCGAATGCCTCGACGTGCTCGGTCGTCTCGAGATCGTCGCGCAACAGGACAATTCGCACGCGCAGCTGGCGTTGGCGGAACGCACCCTCGCCGCTGAGGTGGAAGACGACGACGTCGCAGCCGTTGGAGACGGTATTCGGCGCCTTCTGCATGGATACCTCGCCTCTCCCACTCCGCGAGCGGAGGGGACGATCGCATCACTGCTGCAGGCAATTGCCTCCTCCGAGTGGACGCCTGCCGCACTCGCGGCGGAGCTGCGCAACATCATGCTCGGCGCGGAACCAACCTTCGCTGCAGCGCACCCGGATCTGGAGCTCACCGCCGCTGACGTGCGGGCCAGCATCGCCGCGGCACCGCAGCGGCGCTGGGACACCGCTCAGGACTGGCTCCGCTACACCACCACCGACCCCGTCATGGTCGCCGCAACGATCGGGCCGTACCTGGCAGGTGCGGGCACCACCGCCGCGGAGTTGCTGAGCGAAGTCGACCGATGGTGCCGGTCATTGCCGCAGACCACGCACGAAAGCGTCCTCGAGATCCTCGTCGGTCGGCCCGCATCGCCGGAGCTGACCACCGCTGGCCTGGCGGCTGTCCGCGTATCTGCGCTGCCGGACGCGCGCGCCGCGGCGCTGCTCAGCGCCCGCTATCAGGCCGAGTCGACCATTGATGGCCGCAAGCAGGTGCTGCGTGTGTGGCGCGCGGCGTCGATTCGAGCGGAGCAACCCAAGCGGCAGCTGGTGCGGACCGTACTACTGGACATGTTGACTCGGAATCAGGGGTCCGCTGAAGCTGCCCTCGATGCCGCCGTCGCCCTGGTCCGGCCGCTGCCGTCAGGGACGAAGATTGATCTCCGGGATGCTTTGACGGTTGCGGGGCACAGGTGGTCGTCGCTTCGGAAACATGCCGAACTCGTTGCCGACGAGTTGGGATTACCCAAACCAAAACGAGCGAAGCGCGGGAAGTGACAGTGCCCCGCGGTCGCGCAAGCGACGACGGCAAGGGCACCGAGGTCAGACGACTTCGTTGAGCTAGGTTGCACCTGCGTCAGGATCCGTCACGCTGTCGCGAGGCGGTGGCGACGGGAGCCGCGCGGCGGGGCGTCCGGCTGGAGTCCGGAGATCTCGCCGATGATGGGCTACTGCCCACCTCGCTGGTGAGTGCGCAGAGTGGGATTCCTCACCGAGGCACCTCTTTCCTGGCTGAGTGACGTTGATCACCGTGGCCGCATGGACTGCTCCGCGAGCTGGCGCACGCGCAACTGAAGGGACGGCCCGGCAGTCGCTCTCCTCCACTCCCGAACCCGGGCGTGGAGCCCGGCACCGCTCACGAAGCACAACCGTGCACATCCGAGACTGCACACCGCTCGACCTGCCCGCGCTCACCTCACTCACGATCGAGACCTTCCGGCCCCTCCTCGCCGGCTCACTCGTACAGCTACGTTCCGAAGTCACCGCGCATGACCACTGGCCCTGGGAGGAGGACTACCGCCACGAGGTCCCATCCCTGCTCGCGCCCGATGAGGCCGCTTCATCACACCGGCGGAAGGAAATGGCACGCCGATCGGCAGCGTCGGCTGGAACACCACGGGCACATCGTCCGGACGGCTGGAGACGGTCGCCGTTCACCCTGACGCCCGACGGCGCGGAGTCGCGCGAGCGCTCTGCTCGGCGGCATTGACGAGGCTCGAAAAGATTTGCGTCGCCGTGGTGCAAATCGGCCCCGGCTGCGACGAGCTCCACGCACCGGCACGAGCCCTCTACGAATTCCTCGGCTTCATCCAGTACCCGACCATCGACTACGCCCGGATGCTCTGATCCGACCTGGGCCAAATCACCCGGGAGGCCGTCTTGATAGCCGACAGCTCAGCGGGCGCGGTCACCTGAGGAGCACACCGAAGGGGCTGGCATCGAGATCACTCGATTTGAAGCGGACGAACTCCCTAGGCTCTCCGCAGGACTGAGCTCCCGACGTGCTGGTGGTGCGGGAGCACGGCGGACTCGCGCGAGCACAAGTTCAAAGCGAGCGAGCTTCGGGCCAGCCACGGACCTGAGTGGCGCGGAGAAGCAGCCGTCGTCCATGGCAGCTTCGGGGGTCAACAACAAGAGGTGCGCGGGCCCAAGGCAGACGAACTCAAATGGCCGCCTTCAATGTGCAAGGACTGCAACAATCGTCGCAGTCAACCGTTCGACCACGCCTACGATCAGTTCTTGCGGTTCCTCGAATTGAACGAGACAGTCGTGCTTGCGCGCGGCGGGCTGTCCTTCCGAGGCGTCTTCGGCAAGGAGTGGCGTGCTGGCCGAAGTAACCTCATCAAGTACTGGGTAAAGCACGTCTGCTGTCGTGCGGTCGAGGTGGGCCTCTCGGTCCCGCCCGCCACGTGCGCCTATCTCGACTCGCCATCGCCATCCGGTGCGCCTCCCCACATGCGCATGAGGCTGATGATCAACAAGGCCGTGATCGACATGGCGGGAACCGATTCGCTCCACCTCGGGTCTTACTTCACGGACGCTTTGGGCTGGTCGGACCCGGACAGTGGGGAACTCATCGGATTCGATGCGGCGGTGGGTTGGGGATGGCTCGCTTTGGCGTACGAGTTCAGGATCCCTGATCCCTCGGGTGCCACAACTTTCCCAAGGGCCAGGCTCCGTCTGAACTGATCCGGCATCCGTTCGCAACGCCTTCGTGGCCGTCCGCTAGTTGGTTGGCCAGTGAGACATTCCGCTGGTCGCTGGCGATCAGCGCAGCCGTCATCTTCGGCGCCCGTGATGCGACCGGCCAGGGAGACGCGACGAACCGTCGCTTCGAGCTGGCAGCCAGCTTGAGCGAGCACCGGCGAAGCCTTTGACTCTCGGTCTTCTCGCGTGCGACCTCCGAGGCGGCGCTGGTCGTCGCTCTTGCACATCACCGCTGCTTAGTGGGTTCCCGCAGCAGTCTCAGCCAATACACTTCTAGCCGCGACGAAAGGAAGGCGTGTGAACTGGGAAGTGATGGCACCGTTCGCCGCCGTCGTCGTGACGGCCGCCCTCGGTGCGTGGGGGATTGCTCGAGAGCAGAGCGCAATGCGTCAGCTTGAGCGAGTCACCGCCGTGCTGAAGGATGCCGGGGACGACTTCGAAGGCCGAGCCGAGCTGTTGTGGCTCCAGACCGCGTTGTCGCGGCGAGTGAACCGGCAGTACCGGGCACCTCAGAAGCGCGGTGTCCTGTTCTATGCGTGGGCACTCCGCATCGCGAGCCTCGGAATCCTGCTTTGGGTGTACTTCGTTCTCACCAATGCGTTCTTCAGCCGTGCCCTCACAGACGAAGTCGGCCAGCCCCGCGTAGGGGCGACTTGGGCGACGATCGTCGCAATCACCGTGCTAGGCGTTCTCGGTGCCGTGGTAGGCGCCCTCCGGCTCAGGAGGCGCGAGAAGGAGCGTGCAGAGTGGTTGAGGGCGGCTGGGCCTGACTCGAGTGAGGCACCGCAGTTATGAGCCTTTCAGCGTTTCAGCCGATCACTGGTGCGTGACCGGCCGCGGATCCTCGGCTGAGACGAAGCCCGAGTCGCCCGCAGCGGCTTAAGCTGCGCGCCCCGTAGGGTTTTCGGATGGAAGCCTCGTACGGGATCTTCATCAACGGCTCCTACGGCGTCGGCAAGACGACCGTTCTCGACCATGTCGGCAACCTGCTGGCCGCTGAGGGCCACCCTTTCAGCTTGATCGACGTCGACTGGTTCCACCGATCTTCTCCCGTTGCCGCGTTCGACCCGCGGAACCAGATCATCGAAGCGCGAAACATCGCAGCCGTGTGGGCGAACTATCAGACGGCCGGACCGCGCCAGCTCGTCATGAGCGGTGTGATCGCCGAGGTGGCCGACAAGCGTCGATATTCGGAGGCTGTAGCACTGCCTCTGCGATCGGTCCGTCTCACAGCACAGCCTTCGACTGTCGAGCAGCGTCTGCGCGCACGCTACGACGTATCCCGACAGGCCGAGTTGCGCTGGCACCTCGACCGCTGGAAGCAATTGAACGAGCGTCTCACCGAATCCAATCTGGATGAGGTCGCGATTGCCACAGACGAGTTGAGTTCGGGCTCAGTAGCGTCCGTGATCGCACGCCACTTTGGTCTCGTCGACGCGTCTCGTTAGCCGGTCCCCCGATGGTCGCCCCGGCGCCCCGGTTCACCGTGTCGCCCCCCAACCATGCTGCTGGCCGCTGGCGCCGTCTCACATGGGTGGTCCGCGATCTTTCGCGGTAGCGGCCCGTCATTCGAACACGACCGAGACCCTTCCTCGCTGGCCGTTGCTCTGCCCGCGACCCCTGCGTCGACGTCACGGTCCCGCGGGCGGGCAGTCCGACGAGCCAGGAGGCGGACACCCAGACGCGCAGCGTCCGCGACGACGTTCAGGGCCGCCGCCCTGACCGAGCAGTTCGTGGCGCGGGGTCAGACCGGACGACTGAACAGGTTCACCAGGTTCCCGTCCGGGTCCCGGAACAGCGTCGACCGGTTGCCCCACGGCATCGTGGACGGCGGCAGCACGACCGCGTCGAGCCCCTCGCGGAGCCGTTCGAACGCAGCATCGACGTCCTCCACGAGGAACTCGACGATGACGCTCCCGTTCGACGCCGCGGTCGGCGCGGCGTCCCCGAGCATCCCGACGGTCGCAGGCGTCCCGAGCGCCAGGACGGCTCCTCCGGTCACGATCTCCGCGAACACCGGCGCCGGACGCCGCGCCGCAGTGCCGGTGACCCGTTCGTAGAACGACACCATCCCGTCCAGGTCCTCGGTGATGATCCGGATCGATGCGAACTCCATGGTGTGCCTTCCCGTGCGGCCTCGGTGACCGCCCGGGTCGAGCATCCTCGCCCGGCGCGACACCGTCCTGTCGGTGTTTCCCGGATCGGTCGGGTCAGTCGCCAAGGACGGGTCGGAGCACCCCGTGCGGGATGTCGAGCTCCTCGACCCGAACGACCCGTGGCGGGGCGGCCTCGTCGGTCTCCTCGACGGCGAGGACCCGGTCGCCGCGGAACGCCCGGACGCCGTCGCGCAGCCGGCACCAGGCGACGAGGTACCAGTCCTCGCCCCTGCCGATGTACCCGAGCGGCTCGACGGTCCGGTCGGACTCGACTCCGGCTCGGTCGCGGTACCGCATCCGCACGACGCGGCCCCGGGTGAGTGCTGCCGCCAGCGCCGTCGGTGCGGTCACCCGGTCACCGGCCTCGAGCAGGTGGACCCGACCGGCGAGCCGTGCTGTCCGACGGGCGTCGTCCTCCGTGAGGACCGCCGTGACCTTGCGGGCAGCGTTCCGGGCGGCTTCGCGGAACGGGCTGTTCCCGAGGGTCGCGAGGCCGATCGCCACGGCGAGCGCCTCCTCGACCGTGAACCCGAGCGGCGGGAGCGTGGCCCGCGCGTCGATCGTGTAGCCGCCCGTGCGTCCCGGTTCGGCCCAGATCGGGACCCCGGCCTCCTGCAGGGAGACGAGGTCGCGCTCGACCGTGCGCGTGCTGACGCCGAAGTCCTCGGCGAGCCGACGTGCGCTCCGGCGCTCGGGCGCGGCGGCGCGCAGCGCCTCGACGAGCGCGTACAGGCGGTCGGTCCGGTTCACGACGCGACCCTAGCGCCCTGAGACGGGACCGCAGACTGACTGGAGGCGCGGTGCCAGCTGACACCGCGCCTCCAGTCAGTAGAGGGGTTGCGTCTCAGGAACGCGACAGGCGCGTCACCGTCGCGTGCGCACCCTCGGTGATGAGCCCGTCGAGGGCGTCGCGGTACGCCGCGACGAAGCGCTCGTCGTCGACGAGGTCCCCGAAGACCTGCCGGTTCGCGATGAAGGCGAGTCGGTCGTCGCGCTGGGTCTTCGCGATCGCCGTGAGCTGATCGGCCAGGCGGTCGACGACGGTGATCGGCTCGCCGGACTCGTCGGTGCCCTCGGCGTACCGCGCCCAGGAGGCCACGATCCCGGCGGACAGCGTGACGGGCCCACCGGACGCGAGGTTCTCGCGGACGACGGGCAGCAGCCACTTCGGGATGCGGTCGCTCGACTCGGCGCAGAGGCGTGCGAGCGTGTCGCGGACCTCGGGGTTCTGGAAGCGCTCGATGAGCGTGGACTTGTAGTCCTCCAGGTCGATGCCGGGGACGGGCGTGAGCGTCGGTGTGCCCTCCTCGTCCATGTAGCGGCGCAGGAAGGTCGCGATCGCCGTGTCCTGTGTGGCCTCGTGGGCGTAGCGGTAGCCGGACAGGTACCCGAAGTAGCAGAGGCCCTGGTGCGACGCGTTGAGCAGCCGGAGCTTCATGAGCTCGTACGGTTCGACGTCGTCGACGAGCTGCACGTCGGCCTGTTCGTACGGCGGGCGTCCGGCGGGGTGGTCGTCCTCGAGCACCCACTGGAAGAAGGGCTCGGCGACGACGGGCCAGGCGTCCTCGATGCCGAGTTCGTCCCGCACCCAGGCACGGTCCTCGTCGGCGGTGACCGGGGTGATCCGGTCCACCATCGAGTTCGGGAACGAGACGTGCTCGTCCATCCAGTCGGCGAACGAAGGGTCCTGCAGGCGGGCGTAGGCGGTGAACATGTGGCGCGCCACGTGGCCGTTGCCCTGGATGTTGTCGCACGACATCACCGTGAACGGCTCCGTCCCACGGTCACGGCGTCGGCGGAGTGCCTCGACGACGAGCCCGAACACGGTGCGCGGCGGCGCGTCACCCCGCAGGTCGGCTGCGACGCCGGGCTCGTCGGCGACGAACTCGCCCGTCACGTGGTCGAAGTTGTAGCCGCCCTCGGTGATGGTCAGGCTGACGATCTTCGTGTCCGGGTGCGCCATCCTCTCGACGACGGCGTCCGGGTCGTCGACGGCGAGCAGGTAGTCCACGATGCTGCCGACGACGCGGGACTCCCGGGTGCCGTCCGGGTGCTTGAGGACGAGCGTGTACAGGCCGCCCTGCTCGGCCATCGCGGTCGCCATCCGACGGTCCTGCTCGAGCACGCCGACGCCGCAGATGCCGTAGTCGCGGGCCTCGCCCTGCTGCAGGAGCCGGTCGACCACCATCGCCTGGTGGGCTCGGTGGAAGCCGCCGACGCCGAAGTGGACGATGCCGGCGGTGATCCCGTCGCGGTCGTAGGTCGGGACGGCGACACCGCTCGCGGCGATCTCGTCGAGGGTCTCCGGGGACAGGCGGACGGGCATCGGGGACTCCTTCGTACGGCGGACGTGCTCGGGCCAGTCAACCACGCACAGTTGTGCTGCACATCGTTTCTGGGTGAGCAGAACCCTCCGGGGTACGAACCTGAGGATGCACTCCTACTCGTTGCACCGAGTGCATCGATGCACCTAGTGTGCTCATCGTGACCCTGTCGATCGACCGCCGCGCTGCCCTGAAGGCGAAGCACCGAGCGGCGATCCTGCAGGCAGCGCGCGACCTCGTCGAGGAGCGCGGCGGCCGCGGGTTCAGCGTCGACGACCTGGCATCGCGGGCGGACATCGCACGCCGGACGGTCTTCAACCACTTCGGGTCCCTCGACGAGGTCCTGCTGGCCGTCTGCGAGCAGGAGCTCTCGGTCATCATCGACCGCTTCCTGGCCGACATGGCGAAGACCCCGGTCGGCGACGGCAGCCGGGCCTCGATGTTCGACGAGCTCGAGTCGGCGGCCCGTGGCGCGGACCTGGCTCCAGCGATCGCCGGCATGTACCGGATCCTCGGCGACCCCGGCAAGGACGACCCGAAGGCCGCCGTCCTCACCCAGACCGCGTTCGCCCGGGTCACCGAGCGCCTCCGTGAAGAGGTCGCCCGACGCCACCCGGCCGCCGACTCCCTCGACGCCGCCCTGCTCGTCGAGTCCCTGATGAGCGGGATCGTCGTCATCGCCGAGCACTGGCTCACGACGACCGGCCCCCGGCTCGACCAGGACGCGCTCGACGCCTGGGACGCCCTGCTCGCCCGCCTCGTGCACAGCGTCCGCAGCGGCTACATGCCCACCGACTGACTCCACCTCCAGGGGTTCACCGGCGCACCCCACCTCCTCCACAGCACCTGACACGAAAGGAACGGGGCAACCGCATGGCCGGTCTCCTCTACCGTCTCGGACGGTTCTCCGCACGACGCCACTGGCTCGTGATCATCGCCTGGGTGGTGATCATGGGCATCGCCGGCGTCACGTACACGCTCTTCGCCGGGACGATCTCGTCGTCCATCACCATCCCGAACACCAAGACCAGTCAGGTGCAGGACGAGCTGGCCGACAAGTTCCCGTCCGCGAACGGCGGCAACGGAACGATCGTCTTCGAGACGAAGAACGGCAAGGCGTTCACCGACACGCAGAAGTCCGACGTCGCGGACTTCCTGAAGGACATCGAGCAGCTCGACGGGGTCAAGGGCGCCACGAGCGGCTTCGACACCCAGAAGCAGCTCGACGACGGCCGCCAGAAGATCACCGACGGTCAGGCGCAGATCGCCGACCAGGAGTCGCAGATCACCGACGGCCAGGCACAGATCGACTCCGGGAAGCAGCAGATCGCCGCGGCCCAGAAGCAACTCGACGCGCAGAAGCAGCAGGTGGCCGCCCTCACCGGTGCCGCCCAGAGCGCCGCGCAGGCGCAGCTCGACGCCGCCCAGCAGCGGCTCGACGCGCAGCAGCAGACGATCGACGCCTCGCAGCAGAAGCTCGACGACGGCAAGACCAAGCTCGCCGACGCGAAGCAGACGCTCGACGAGAACGCGCGACTGCTCGACCTGTCGAAGGACATCCGGTTCGTGTCGTCGAACGGCAGCGCCGTCATCGGCACCGTGCAGTTCACGAAGTCGACGTTCGAGGTCCCCGCGGACACCAAGACCGCGATCGCCGACAAGGCGGACGACGCCGACATCAGCGGCGTGAGCGTGTACGTCTCGAACGACATCGCGCAGGGCGTCCCGTCGATCCTCGGCCCCGGTGAGATCATCGGCGTGGTCATCGCCGCGATCGTGCTGTTCCTCATGCTCCGCACGATCATCGGCGCCGCCGTGCCGCTCGTCAGCGCCGTCCTCGGCGTCGGGGTGGCCTCGCTCGCCGCCCTGTCGTTCTCGAGCCTCGTCGAGTTCATCTCGGTGACGCCGGTGCTGGGGGTGATGCTGGGCCTGGCGGTCGGCATCGACTACTCGCTGTTCATCCTGAACCGCCACCGGACCCAGCTGAAGCAGGGCATGCAGGTGCACGAGTCGATCGGGCTCGCGAACGGCACCTCCGGCAACGCCGTGGTCTTCGCGGGTGCGACCGTCATCGTCGCCCTGCTCGCGCTGAACATCACGGGCATCCCGTTCCTCGGCCTGATGGGCACGGTCGGCGCGGTCGCGGTGTTCTTCGCGATCCTCATCGCCACGTCCTTCACCCCGGCGCTGCTGTCGCTCATCGGCATGCGGATCCTCCGGAAGAAGGAGCGCGCGAAGATCGGCAACACCGACTCGACGCGGGTGCCGAACAAGCCGATGTCGACCTGGCGCGCGGTCATCACGCTCGTCGCCGGCGTCGCGGTGCTCGGCACGATCGCCCTCCCCGCCACGCAGATGCGCCTCGGCCTGCCGACCGGTGCGTCCGAGTCGGTCGACTCCAGCCAGTACAAGGCGTACAAGGCGCTCGACGAGGAGTTCGGCGCCGGCCAGAACGGCCCGCTCCTGGTCGTCGCGACCCTGCCGGAGGCGGTCAGCAAGGACGACGTCACCGCGACCGAGGTCACGATCGGCGAGGCCCTGGCGAAGAACGACGACGTCAAGGCCGTCCTGCCGATCGGCGCCTCGAAGGACCGCGACATCATCGCGTTCCAGGTCAAGCCCGCCGGCGGCCCGGACAGTGTCTCCACCGAGACGCTCGTGAAGGACCTCCGTGCGCAGGACGTCACCGTCGACGGCGGGAAGGCCACGCTCGGCGTCGCCGGCAACGCCTCGGCGAACATCGACGTGTCCGAGAAGCTCGCGGACGTCCTGCCGCTCTACCTGGTGGTGGTCGTCGGCCTGTCGCTGATCATCCTCATCATCGTGTTCCGGTCGTTCCTGGTGCCGATCACCGCGACGGCGGGCTTCATCCTGTCGGTGATGGCGTCGTTCGGCGGCCTGACCGCGATCTACCAGTGGGGCTGGCTCGGCAGCGTGTTCGGGGTGCACGACCCCGCACCGATCCTGAGCTTCCTGCCCATCATCGAGATCGGCATCCTGTTCGGACTCGCGATGGACTACCAGCTGTTCCTGGTGTCCGGCATGCGTGAGGCCTACGCCCACGGCGCCTCGGCCAAGGTGGCGGTCCAGCGCGGCCTGCACGCCGGCCGCGCCGTGGTCACGGCGGCCGCGATCATCATGATCTCGGTGTTCGCGGGCTTCATCTTCTCGGACTCCTCCACCATCAAGCCGATCGGGTTCGGCCTGGCGTTCGGTGTCCTGGTGGACGCGTTCGTCGTCCGGATGCTGCTCATCCCGGCCGCGATGCACCTGCTCGGCACGAGCGCCTGGTGGTTCCCGAAGTGGCTCGACCGGATCGTGCCGGACGTCGACGTGGAGGGCGCGAAGCTCGAGCGCTCGCACCCGGTCGCCGGGCACGAGAGCACCCACACCGGGTCGCACGCGCTGCCCGTGGAGCCGGACGCGCACGCGCACGAGTCGGGGCACCCGCCGGCGCACCGCGCGTAGTCGACGCACCCAGCCTGGAGGCGCGGGGGGGCCCCCGCGGGGGGGCCCCCGCCCGGGGGCCCCCCCCGCGCCTCCAGGCGGTTGCGGCGCACCCCCGCGCGATCGCGCGCCGCGACGCTTCGTGGGCGAACGGTATGGTGGGCGGATGACCGAGACCGACGTCGACCCGCTCGCCCTCGACCGGCAGCTCTGCTTCGCGCTCGCGGCGACCAGCCGGAGCGTCATCGGGCTCTACCGCGACCTGCTCGACCCCATGGGCCTCACCCACCCGCAGTACCTCGTGATGCTCGCGCTGTGGGAACGCGACCCGCGCTCGGTCCGCGAGATCGCCCGCGAACTGCGGCTCGACTCCGCCACCCTGAGCCCACTGCTCAAGCGGCTCGAGGCCTCCGGCTACGTCCGACGCTCGCGCAGCGCCGCCGACGAACGCCAGCTCGAGGTCTCGCTGACCACGGCCGGGCGGGCACTCCGCGACCGCGCTCGAGCCGTCCCCCTCGCGGTGGCCGACCGGCTCGGCTGGCCCCTGGCTCGACTCGAGGCCCTCAAGGACGAGCTCACCGAGCTCCTCGAACGTGTCGACACCGTGTGATCCTGAGCCATTCGTGGCACAATGGTTCGTGCACGAACGAAAGGACGGACCGTGGGTCGCTTCGGACAGTGGTACGAACGGTGGAACAGCACGCTCATCGCCAAGATGGGGCCGTCCCAGATCGGCGCCGGGCACCCCGAGGGCATCGACGACCGCACGATCGACCGCGGCTGCCCGATCTGCGGTCAGCCCCTCTCGCTGCACCAGGTGATCCGCCCGGAGGGGCAGGTGCGATCGTCCACGCTCGTCTGCCCGCGACCCTGACGATCCCCTGCGTGCGGGAATTGCACCGAGCAACACGTCGTTCCAGCCGGGTGTGAAGCTCTTCGAACCCGCCGACTTCGGCGCACTCCCCCTGTCGAACCGCATCGTCATGGCGCCGCTCACCCGCGTGCGCGCCGGCGAGCACGGTGTCCCGAACGACCTGCTCGTCGAGCACTACGCGCAGCGCGCCGGCCTCGGCCTGATCGTCACCGAGGGCACCTGGCCCGTGCAGGAGGGCCGCTCGTACCCCGGCCAGCCCGGCATCGAGACCGAGGAGCAGATCGCCGGCTGGCGCCGCGTCGCCGACGCCGTGCACGCCGCCGGCGGCACCATCGTCATGCAGCTCATGCACGGCGGCCGCGTCTCGCACACCGACATCTCGCAGACCCCGCGGATCGTCGCCCCCTCGGCCCTGGCTGCACCCGGCCAGACCCACCTCGCCGACGGGTCGAAGGTCGACATGCCGGTCCCCCACGAACTGACGACCGACGAGGTCCAGGAGGCCGTGCAGGGCTTCGTCCAGGCCGCGCGCAACGCCGTCGCCGCGGGACTCGACGGCGTCCAGGTGCACGGTGCCAACGGGTACCTCGTGCACGAGTTCACCTCCTCCGTGTCGAACACCCGCACCGACCAGTACGGCGGCTCGCCCGAGAACCGGGCCCGCTTCGCGATCGAGGTCACCACCGCCGTCGCCGGGGCCATCGGCGCCGACCGCACCGGCATCCGCCTGTCCCCCGAGCACGGCATCCAGGGCGTCATCGAGGACGACCCGGCCGACGTCCGCGCCGTCTACACCGCCATCGCCGAGGGGCTCGCGCCGCTCGGACTCGCCTTCGTCGACGTCCTGCACGCCGAACCGACGGGCGACCTCGTGCAGCACATCCGCCGCACCGTGCGGGCGCCGTTCATCGCCAACTCCGGCTTCAGCGCGCTGACCACCCGCGACGAGGCACTCGCCCTCGTCGAGGACGGCCACGCGGACGCCGTGGGAGTCGGTCGCGCCGCGATCGCCAACCCGGACCTCGCCCACCGCTGGGAGCACGACACGGAACTCAACGAGCCGCGTCCGGAGCTGTTCTACGGCCAGGGTGCCGAGGGCTACACCGACTACCCGACGCTGGCCGAGGTGCGCGAGCGGGTCGCGTAGTCGACGCAACCGCCTGATCGACGGGAGGCGCGGTGTCAGCCGACACCGCGCCTCCCGTCCGTGGAGCGATCACTCGCAGTCGGACGATCACGGTCGGTGCCGTCCCAGAGGTCCGTGCAGTCGACCGGCGCCACGCCCGCTCGCCGCAACCACAGACCCGCACGACGGTCCCCCGGGTCCGCTGCGACCGCCGAGACGAGCGATGCCCGGTGCGCCGAGCCGACGAGCACGGGGTGCCCCGGTCGGACCCCGAAGACCGCACGACGGAGCGTCGTCGGGCTGCCGCCGTCGCCGAGCACCCGCCGGACGGCGGCCGCGGGGAGTCCGGGCAGGTCGACGAGGGAGACACAGGCCGTCGCCGATCCGGTGACCGCGGCGAGCCCGGCGACGAGGGACGCACCCGGGCCCGCGGCCCAGTCCTCGGCGACGACGACGGTCACGCCGTCCCGTCGGGGAAGGAGCGGTCGCGCACGCTCCGCCGCGGCGCCGAGGACGACGACGACCCGGTCGCAGCCGCCGTCGAGGAGGGCGTCGACACCGACGTGCAGCCACGGGGTGCCGTCCGGGTCGGTGACGAGCGCCTTCGGCCGGCCCATCCGCGTACCGGCGCCGGCGGCGAGCAGGACGCCGACCGCCTCGGTCACACGAACGCCGGGACCGACTGCCACGCGGCCGGCGCCTCGGCGACGCCGTCCCGCACGACGGTCCCGGAGATCAGGCCGTAGGGGCGGTCGGCGGCGTAGAACACCTCGCCGGGGTTGTCCAGACCGAACGGCGCGAGGTCGACCAGGAAGTGGTGCTTGTTCGGCATCGAGAACCGGACCTCGGCGATCTCGGGGAACGCCTCGATCGCCGTGCGGCCCATCGCGAACAGGGTCTGCTGCAGCGCCAGGGAGTGCAGGTCGGCGAAGGTCGCGAGCATCCGGTCGAGGACCCCGGCGTACAGCGCGTCGTAGTCGATGCCGGCGGCCACGGCCTCGGGCGTGTACCGCCAGCGTGCCGTCACCGAGGTCGCGAGGATCCGGTCGTCGGTCTCCGCGAGCGTCGTGTAGCCGTCCCGGGGGAACCCGTGGAACTCGCTGCCCGTCGACTTCAGGACCGTGAGGTCGGTGACCCCGGCGAGCACGTGCACGTCGTCGCCGTCGACCTGCACCACGGCCGTGCGGGTGCCGCGGCCGGCCCGGACGAACGAGTGGTCGTGCTCCCGGCCGTCGACGACGATCCGCTCCCACGTGTGCTGCTCGGCGGCCAGGGTCGAACCGTCGTACCAGTCGAAGGCGGTGCTGAAGTGCCGGCCGAGTCGCAGGAGGAAGTCCTCCGGCGTCCCCACCCCGTGCTCCTTCGCGAAGGCGTAGACCGTGTTCTTCTGCGTGTCCGTCGCGACGACCTTGGCGTTGTCGCCCTCGGTGTACGAGTCGGCGAGCGCCGCGCCGCGCAACTGCGTCGTGACGGTCAGGTCCTCGATCTCGTGCCGGTCGGTGTCGCGTGTGACCCGGACGAGCCGGACCTCGGCCTTGCCGTACTGGTTCGCACCGAGGTGGACGGTCGTGGTGGTGGGGACTGGCTGCACGTCGGTGATCTCCATGGAGGCGACGATGACACCCGCGTGTTTCGGCGGTGGGTCGAACAGGTCACGAGCTCCGTCAGCGACAACGGCCCGGTCGTGACGCACCCGTCGAACGCCCGTAACCACACGGAAACACCCGTTCCATAGCGTTGCCGCCACGACGCACCCGATCGAGGAGGGCCCCGTGGCGCACACATCCGCACCCCGGCGGTCCTCGGCGTGGAACCGCGGGATGATCGCGCACGGACGACGGTCCGACGGCGCCATCGACACCCGTTCCCCCATCCCGATCGGACCCTGCAATGGACCTCGTCTCCGTCCGCACCGTGCGGACACCGTCGCACCGCGACGACCTCTCCTTCGGTCCCGGTGAGCAGCCGCTCGCCGGCGGCACCTGGCTGTACTCGGAGGAGCAGCCCGGTCTGACCGGGCTCGTCGACCTCACCGCACTGGGGTGGCGCGACACCGAGCAGATCCCGGACGGACTCCGGATCGCGGCGACGTGCACGATCGCCTCGTTGCGTCGTGTGGTCCCCCGGAACGACTGGGCCGCCTGGCCGCTCGTCGACCGGTGCGCCAACGCGCTGCTCGCGTCGTTCAAGGTGTGGAACCAGGCGACCGTCGGCGGCAACGTCGCGGTCGCGTTGCCGGCGGGGGCGATCACCGCGCTGCTCGTGACGCTCGACGCGGTCGCAGAGGTCTGGACCCCGGGCGGCGGGGAGCGCCGGGTCCCGGTGGCGGAACTGGTCACCGGGCCGCGGACGACCGACCTCGCGCCGGGTGAGGTCATCCGGGCGTTCGACGTGCCACGAGCGGCCCTCGAGGCACGCACCGGGTTCCGCCGGGTGTCCCTCAGCCCGCACGGCCGGACCGGCGCGCTCGTCACGGCGCGGTGGTCGGCGTCGGGGTTCGTCCTCGTCGTGACCGGGGCGACGCCGCGTCCGCTCGTGCTCCGCCACCGCGGGGTCCCGACCGCCGCGGAGGTCGACGCACGGCTGGAGGCCCACGACGCCTGGTACGACGACCCGCACGGCTCCCCCGACTGGCGGCGCGCGGTGACCCGGCGGTTCGCGGCGGAGCTCGTCGCCGAGGCGCGCGGGACGACGGGCGGTGCGGCATGAGGTTCGAGGTCGACGGCGCGACGGTGGACGCAGAACCACAGCCAGGTCAGGTCCTCCGCACCCTGCTCCGCGAGCACGGTGTGACGTCCGTGAAGAAGGGCTGCGACGCGGGCGACTGCGGCGCGTGCTCGGTCCTCGTCGACGGTGTGCCGGTCCACTCCTGCATCACGCCGGCGCACCGGATGGCGGGTCGTGCGGTCACCACGGCGGCCGGGCTCGGCACGCCGGAGGACCCGCACCCCGTGCAGCGCGCGTTCGCCGAGGCCCCGGGCTTCCAGTGCGGCTTCTGCACCGCCGGGTACGTCGTCACGGCGTCCACGCTCGACGAGGACGCCCTGGCCGACCGGCACCGCGCGTTGAAGGGCAACCTCTGCCGGTGCACCGGGTACCGGGCGATCGAGGACGCCCTGGACGGGGTCGCGAACACGTCGTGCGCACCGGCCGGCCAGGCGATCGGCACGTCGGTCGCCGCTCCCGCCGCGATGGCGATCGTGACCGGGCGCGAGGAGTACACGCTCGACGTGCGGCGGACGGAGCGGCTGCTGCACCTCGCGGTCCTCGGCAGCCCGCACCCGCACGCCCGCATCGTGTCGATCGACACGGCGGAGGCCGAAGCCCTGCCGGGTGTGCACGCCGTCCTCACCCACCACGACGACCCCGGCGTGCTGTTCTCCACGGGCCGGCACGAGTCCCGCCTGGACGACCCGGACGACACCCGGGTGCTCGACCGGGTGCTCCGCTTCCGCGGGCAGCGCGTGGCCGCCGTCGTCGCGGACAGTGTCCGGATCGCCGAGCAGGCCTGCGCCCTCGTGCGGGTGCGCTACGAGGTGCTGCCGAGCGTGCACGACCCGGACGCGGCCCGTGCCGCTGGCGCTCCGCTCCTGCACGGCGACAAGACGACGGAGGAGCACCGGATCGCCGAGCCGGGCCGCAACGTGGTCGCCGCCCTGCACGGCGAGACGGGCGACGTCGACGGGGCGCTGGCGACCGCCGCGGCCACCGTCGAGGGCACCTGGACGACGGGCCGCGTCTCGCACGCCGCGCTCGAGACCCACGCGACCCGCGGGTCCCTCGACCCGGACGGACGGCTCGTGCTCCGGACCGCGACGCAGGTCCCGTTCCTGGTCCGGGACGAGATCGCGCACGTGTTCGGTCTCGACCCGAGCCGTGTCCGTGTGGTCGCGAAGCGCGTCGGCGGTGGGTTCGGTGGCAAGCAGGAGCTGCTGACCGAGGACCTGGTCACCCTCGCGGTGCTGCGGACCGGTCGCGCGGTGCAGTACGAGTTCAGTCGCCGTGACGAGTTCACGATCGCCCCGACCCGGCACCCGATGCGTGTGCGGGTCCGGCTCGGCGCCGACGCCGACGGGCACCTGACGGCGCTGCACGTCGACCAGACGATGGACACCGGCGCGTACGGCAACCACGGCGTCGGCGTCATGTTCCACTCCGTCAGCGAGTCCGTCGCCGTCTACCGGTGCCCGTCGAAGCGTGTGGACGCGGAGTCCGTGTACACGAACAACCTGCCGTCCGGGGCGTTCCGCGGGTACGGGCTCGGCCAGGTCGTGTTCGCGATCGAGTCCGCCATGGACGAGCTCGCCCGGGAGCTGGGGATCCACCCGCTCGACCTGCGCCGGCGGAACGTCGTGGTCCCCGGCGACCCCCTCGTGGTCACGGACCCGGACGAGCAGGACGACCTGCGCTGGGAGGGCAGTTACGGACTCGACCAGTGCATCGACCTGGTGGAGGACGCCCTCCGCGCACCGGTGCCCGAGGTCCCCCGGATGGACGGTCCGCCGTTGGACGACTCCGACGACTGGGCGTACGGCACCGGGGTCGCCCTCGCGGCGATCGCGACCATGCCCCCGCGCGGGCACCACGCGCACGTGTCGGTCGAGGCCACGGCGGAGGGCCGCTACCGCATCGGTGTCGGGACCGCGGAGTTCGGCAACGGGACCACGACGGTGCACACGCAGCTCGTCGCCACCGCCCTGGGCACCACCACGGACCGGGTCGACGTGCACCAGTCGGACACCGACGCAGCCCGGCACGACACCGGGGCGTTCGGGTCCGCCGGGGTCGTGGTCGCCGGCAAGGCCCTGTACGCCGCGGCGCAGGCACTGCGCGAGGACATGACCGGGCGCGCCCTCGGGATCGTCGCCGCCCGGACCCCCCGGACCGCGTCGGGGCCGCTCGGGCCGGCGGTCTCGGTCGGGCCCGACGGCGTCCGGATCGGGGAGGAACTCGTCGGGCACGCCGAGTTGCTCGCCGACGGTCCGCTCGTCGCGCACGGCAGCCACGACGGCACGCCACGGTCGCTCGCGTTCACCGTGCACGGAGCCCGGGTGGCGGTGCACCGGCCGACGGGCGAGGTCCGCGTGCTGCACAGCGTGCAGGCGGTCGACGCCGGCACCGTCCTGAACCCGGAGCAGCTCCGCGGCCAGGTGGAGGGCGGCGCCGCGCAGGCGATCGGCTCGACGCTGTACGAGGAGGTCGTGCTGGACGACACCGGCCGGGTGACGACCGACGCGTTCCGGGCGTACCGGGTGCCGAAGATCTCCGACGTGCCCCGCACCGAGGTCCGCTTCGCCGACACGCACGACCCGCTCGGCCCCCTCGGCGCGAAGTCGATGAGCGAGGCGCCGTACAACCCGGTCGCGCCGGCCGTCGCGAACGCGGTGCGCGACGCCGTCGGCGTGCGCCCCCACCGGTTGCCGATGACGCGCGACCGGGTCTGGGCGATGCTCCAGGACACGACCGACGCCGGGGGTGCGTGATGTTCGAACTGGCACCGCGCCTCCTGGCCGCCCTCGACGCGGGGGACCCCGTGGTCGTCGCGACGGCCGTCGCGATGACGGGCAGCGCACCGACCGGCGTCGGCTCGTCGATGGCCGTCCTGCCCGGCGGACAGGTCGTCGGCACGATCTCCGGCGGGTGCGTCGAGGGGGCGCTCTTCGACACCGCGGAACAGGTCCTCGAGACCGGCGACGCGGTGCTCGAACGCTTCGGGTTCGACGACGACCCGGACGACGTCGACGCGATCTGGGCTCCGGCGCTCCGCTGCGGCGGTCGCGTCGAGGTCCTGGTCCGTCGCGTCCGTCCCGACGACGCCGACGTCGTGCACGCGCTCCGGCGCGCGGCGTCCGGGACGCCGACGTCACTCGGCCTCTCGCTCGACCCCCCGACGCTCGGCGCGGTCGTGCACGTCCCCGACGGCTGCCGCGGTCGCGTCTTCGTGGAGCGTGCGGACGTCCGGCCACGGTGCATCGTGGTGGGCGCCGTCGAGTTCGCCGTGGCCCTGACGAACGCGGCCGCGGTGCTCGGCTACGCCGTGACGGTCGTCGACCCGCGCCCGGTGTTCCTGACCGACGAGCGGTTCCCGGCCGCCGACGAACGCATCGTGGGCTGGCCGACAGGCGTGCTCGAGGCGCTGCCGGTGGACGCGACGACGGCCGTCGTGGTGCTCTCGCACGACGACCGGTTCGACGCCGCCGTGATCGACTCCGCACTCCGACGGGGCGCCGGGTACGTGGGGGCGATGGGCTCCCGCGCGACGAACGCGCGCCGGACGGAGGAGCTCCGGGCGCTCGGCACACCGGACACCGACCGGCTGCGGTCCCCGATCGGGCTCGACATCGGGGCGTCGACGCCGGCCGAGATGGCGGTGGCGATCATGGCCGAGGTGATCGCGGTGCGGACTGGTGCGGGTGGCGGTGCGCTCGTCGACGGGTCCGGTCCCATCCACCGCCGCCCGGTGGCGACGGGCTGAGCCGGCCGGGCCGGCCGGGCGTACCCGGTCGATCCGGGCGTACCTGGTCGAACCGGTCGATCCGGGTCGAACCGGGCGTACCCGGTCGAACCGGGCGTACCTGGTCGGAAGTTTCGACCAGGTACGCCCGTTCCCGCTTTCCACCGCACCCGTTCTGGGAAGGAACGTGCGCGACGCCGCCCGCTCGCTCCCCGTCAGGCGACCGCGGGCGTCCGAGCCAGCCGCTCCGCGAGCCGTGCCGCGAGCTCGTGCTCGTCCGCCTCGACGAGCACACCGTCCCGCACCACCACGCGCCCGCCCACCACGACGTGCCGCGGCCGACGACCGGGCGATGCCCAGAGCAGCCCCGCGACGGGATCGGCCACGCCGGCGTCCGCCACCCCGGAGACGTCCCACACGCACAGGTCCCCCGCGCTCCCGGCACCGAGGTGCCCGAGCTCCGGCCGACCGAGCCCCGCCGCGGAACCCTCCGTCGCTGCGCCGAGCACCTGGCGCGCCGGCAGCTGGGGACCGACGAGCGCCGAGACCTGCATCGCGAGCCGGGCGTCCGCGAGCAGGTGTCCGGCGTCGTTGCTGCCGCCGCCGCTCGTGCCGAGACCGACCGGCACCCCTGCCGCGAGGAGCTCGGCGACGGGAGCGACGCCCCACCCCATCGGCACGTCGCACCCGGGGGCGTGCGTCGCGGTCACGCCGGCCGCGGCGAGTCGGGCGATCTCGTCGTCGGTGACGTCGCAGAGGTGCGCGATCGTGACGTCCGGCGCGAGCCACCCCCACTCCTCGAGCAGGTCGAGCGGACGACGGCCGTAGCGCTCGAGTGCGATCGCGGTGTCGACCTGCTCGTTCGCCTGGGTCCGGCGGCGGAGCCCGTGCCGCGCCGCCACCTCGCCGAGCGCCCGGAAGGTCGCCTCACCGTCGGAGTGCACGCCCGCCGGACCGACGGCGACCTGGAGCCTGCCGTCGGGGTCCACGCCGCCGACGGCGTCGTCGTGGAGCAGCCGCGACGCGATCGCGTCCGCAGACGCCGCGGCACGGTCCGGGTCGTCCCGTGCCGAACCACGGACGAAGACGAGCCGACCGCCGAGACCGCGGACCGCCCCCACGGTGGCCGCCGCGAGCGCGACGGCGTCGTCCGTGGTCGCGTCCGCGGGCCAGTTCAGGTGGTGGTCGGCGATGGTCGTGACACCGGACAGGAGGCCCTCCGCGGCTCCGGCGGACGCGGCCAGTGCGTAGAGCTCGGGATCGTGCCCCACCCGGCCGTACGCCGCGGCCATCGCCGGGAGCCAGTCCGCCATCGGCACGCCGCGGGTCCCGGGCAGGGTGCGGAACGCGGTCTGCAGGAGGTGGTGGTGCGCGTTGACGAGACCGGCGGTGACGACGCACCCGGATGCGTCGAGGGTGGTGGCGAGGTCGCTGCCGTCGTCGACGACGACGTCGCCCTCCCGTTCGGTCCGGGGGTCGACGAGGACGCGGAGGGCACCGGTGACGGTCAGCATGGTGGTGTTTCTAGCAGTCCCCTGTTTCCGGCCCGTGACGGGGCGGGGCACGGACGACGCACCTGCTCGGTCCCGGCGTTCCAGGTCCCCCGGCCGGCTCCGCGGGGTAACCGGGCGGAAACACCCGGGGAACACGCCGACCGTAGGTTCGCCCCATGACGCAGACCCTGATCCGCGCCGGATGGGTGCTCACCGCAGCACCCGACGGCGCCGCCACGCCCGCCGCGATCCGCGACGGAGGCGTGCTCCTCGACGGCGACCGGATCGCCGCGGTCGGCACGTACGCCGACCTCGCCGCCGCCCACCCGGACGCACCGGTGCGCGGCGGTGCGTACGACATCGTCACGCCCGGCTTCGTGAACACCCACGGCCACTTCAGCGAGGGGCTCATCACCGGGATCGGTTCGCAGTACACGCTGTGGGAGTGGCTCACGGCGTTGATCGGCCGCGTCAACCCGGTGATGACCCGCGACAAGGCCCACGCGGGCACGGTCTTGCAGGGCATCCAGCTGCTCCGGAGCGGGGTGACGACGGCGAACGACATGTTCTGCGCCGACCCGGTGCCGGACGAACCGGCGACACCCGGTGTGGTGCAGGCGCTCGAGGAGCTCGGGCTGCGCGGGGTCGTGTCGTTCGGCTCCGGCGACGTCGACCGCGACTTCGGCGCGACGCCCATCCTGGAGGAGTTCGAGGCCCTGCGCGAGGCGGCCGCCGCCAGCCGGTACAGCACCTTCCGGGTCGGCGTCTCGTCGATCGGGCGGTACACGGACGACACCTGGCAGGAGCACGTCGACTACGCGGTCGCCGGCGGCCACGGCGTCCACGTGCACTTCCACGAGGTGCGCGAGGAGGTCACCGCGGCCCGACAGCGCACCGGTCGGACGGCCATCGGGCACGCCGAGGCGACGGGCATGTTCCAGGTCCCGGTGATCGCCGCCCACAGCGTCTGGGTGGATCGCGAGGACCGGGAGCGGTACGCGGCCAACGGCGTCGGTGTGGCCCACAACCCGGTCGCGAACGGGATCCTCGCCAGCGGCATCGCGCCGATCGCGGAACTCCGAGCGCTCGGCGTGCCGGTGGGCATCGGGGTCGACGGCCCGGCGTCGAACGACTCCCAGGACTTCCTGCAGGCGATGAAGACGGCCGCGCTGCTCGCCCGGGTGCGTGACCTGCAGGCCACCGCGATGAGCGCCCGCGAGGCCTTCGAGACGGGCACGATCGGCGGCGCCCGAGCCCTGCGCATGGAGGACGAGATCGGCTCGCTGGAGCCGGGCAAGCGCGCGGACCTGGTCGTCCTCGACGGCGACTCCCCGACCCTCGCCAACGTCCACGACCCCTACCAGGCGGTGGTCTTCGTCGCCGGCAGCCGCGAGGTCCGCGACGTCTGGGTGGACGGCGAACTGAGCGTCGCGGACGGCGACGTCACCCGGGTGGACGTGCGTGAGGCGGTCGAACGAGCACGTCCGCTGGCCCGACAGCTCGTCGCCGAAGCGGGGCTGGAGCGCCTGTCCGTCCTCACCGGCGGCGCGCTCGACGGCACCGAGCGTCCGTAGTCCCGCCGGTCAGAGCTCCAGCACCAGCCGCGGGCAACCGCGCCGGGCGCGGGACACGCAGACCATCATGGTGCGGCCGTCGGCCTGCTCCTCCGGGCTGAGCACGGTGTCCCGGTGCTCCACCGAGCCCTCGAGCACGGGGGTCTCGCAGGTGCCGCACGTGCCTTCCCGACAGGACGAGAGCACGAAGGCACCGGCATCCTCCGCGACCTCGAGCAGGGTCCGGTCGGCGGGGACCGTCACGGTGACGCCGGTGACCGCGAGCTCGACCTCGAAGGCCTCGCCGGGGGCGTCGACGTCCGCGGCGGGCTCGAAGCGCTCGACGCGGACGCTGCCCGCCGGCCAGTGCGCGGCAGCGGCCTCGACCGCGTCCATGAGCCCGCGCGGCCCGCAGCAGTACACGACCGCGTCGCGCGGTGCGGCGAGGAGCGCGTCGACGTCGAGCCGGACGCCCTCGTCGGCCGCGGCCACCGCGACCCGGTCGGGGTACGCGGCGACGAGCTCGTCCACGAACGCCATGCGGTCGCGGGACCGCCCCGCGTAGTGGAGCTCCCACGGGGTGCCGGCGCGTTCGGCGGCGGCGATCATCGACCGGATCGGCGTGATCCCGATGCCCCCGGCGACGAAGACCGCGGGGCGCGCCGGGTCGTGGCCGAAGTGGTTCCGCGGTCCGGCCACCACGACCTCGTCGCCGACCGCCAGTCCCTCGTGCACGGCGACCGATCCGCCGCGGCCGTCGGGCTCGCGGAGCACGGCGATGCGCCAGTGCCCGTCGGGCGTCGTCGTGACGAGCGAGTACTGCCGCTCGGTCCCGGGAGCGACCTCGAGGTCGACGTGCGCTCCGGGTTCCCAGTCCGGCAGTGCCGGACCCTCGACCGGGGCCAGGTCGAGTGCGACGACCTCGGTGGCGACCTGGTGGCGAGCGGCGACGCGCAGCCGCCGACGCTCCGGCACGGCGCTCACGCGATCGCTCCGGCGCGCGGGGTCTCCTTGACCACGATCATGTGGAAGCGGGTGCCGTCCGCGCTGCACCACCGGTGGCCGGTGCCGCCGCGGTAGTACGCCGAGTCGCCCGGACCGAGGTCGAGTGGTCCCTGTCCGCGCAGGTCGAGGTGCACGCGGCCGGTGAGCACGGTGAGGAACTCGTCCTCGTGGTGCTCGAAGTACTCGCCGAGGTCCGTGTTGTCGCCGACCCACTCCAGCGGCTCGAACGCGTGCGGGCCCGCGTGCACGAGCAGCCGGGCCTCGCCGCTCGAGAACGGTCCGCGGGCACCCTCGCCGGCACGGATCACCTCGGGCAGGCGGACGTCGCGCTCCGGTCGTTCCGGGGCACCGGCGGCGAGCAGTTCGACCTGGGTCGTCCCGAGCGCCGCGGCGATCTTCTCGAGGGACACCATGCTGGCGCGCGAGTGCCCGCGCTCGACCTGGCTGAGGAACGGGTGCGACAGACCGGTCAGCTCGGCGACCTGCACGAGCGTCAGTCGTGCGGCGCGTCGGCGGGCACGGATGTGCTCACCGATCCGCTGGGTCTGGTCGTCAACGACGCGGTCGGTCTCGGTGGTGGTGCCGGTGCTCACGCGCGCTCCTCTCGTCCTCGGTGGGGCCGTCCCGACCGGTCGGCCGGAACACTCGTTCCCGCTCCCGGTCGCGTCGGGGCGGGCGTCACACACGGCAACCGCCTCGAAACGAGAGGGAAACACTGCCGCCCTAGCATCGGAGATGTTGATGCGATCAACATTCTCACACACGATCGAGAGGCTCCGGATGGACTCGTCAGTGCCCCGCCCGATCGCCCTCCTGCGCTCCGCGCTGCTGCCGGACGGCCGCTCCGTCGACGTCGCGATCGAGGGCGCGACCGTCTCGACCGTGGCACCGGCCGGCACGCTCGCTGCCCCGGCGGAGGAGACGATCGACCTCGGCGGCCGGCTGCTCCTGACCGCTCCGGCAGAACCGCACGCCCACCTCGACAAGGCGCTCAGCGCCGACGCCATCCGGCCACCGCTCGGGGACCTCGGCGCCGCGATCGCCTCGTGGACCGCGCACGCGACCACCATGACCGTCGAGGACATCGCCGACCGGGCCCGGACCGCCGCGCTCACGCTGCTCGCCGCCGGCACGACGGCCGTCCGGAGCCACGTCGACGTCCTCAGCGGCCGGCACAGCGCGGCCGACCGGCCCGCCACCACGGAGCAGGCCCTGCGTGGCGCCCGTGCCCTCGTGCAGGTCCGCGACGAACTCGCGGGCCTGATGGACATCGAGCTCGTCGCCCTCGCCGGCCCGCTCGCCCCCGACGAGCACGTCGAGGCGGTGCTCGACCTCGGCGTGGACCTCGTCGGCGGCGCCCCGCACCTCGCCGAGGACCCCCTCGCCGACGTCGACCGACTCCTCGCCATCGCCCGGCGACGGGGCCTCGGGGTCGACCTGCACGCCGACGAGAGCCTCGACGGCCCGGTGACCCTCGACCACTACGCCCGTGCGTCGCGCTCGTTGCGGCGGGACCGGCAGTACTCCGCCGGGCACTGCGTCCGGCTCGGCACCCTGGGGCCGGAGCGACTCGCCGAGGTCGTCGCCGACGTCGCCGCAGCCGACCTCGGGGTGATCACGCTCCCGATCACGAACCTGTACCTGCAGGGCTGGCAGCACCCGGTCGCCACGCCGCGGGGACTGACCGCCATCCAGGCGCTCCTCGACGCCGGCGTCCGCGTCGCCGCCGGCGCGGACAACGTCCGCGACCCCTTCAACCCGGTCGGCCGGAGCGACGCCTTCGAGACCGCGTCGCTGCTCGTCTCCGCCGGCCACGTGACGCCGGACCAGGCGTACGCGATGGTGAGCGACACCGCGCGAAGCGTGATGGGCCTCCCGGCCGCCGGTCCCGTCCCCGGGCGGCGCGCCGACCTGCTCGCCGTTGCCGCGACGAGCGTCACCGACGCCGTCGCGAACGCCCCAGCCGACCGCATCGTCCTGTCCCGCGGGCGACTCGTCGCCCGCACCGAGGTGCGACGGACCGTCGCCGCGCCGGCCACGGCCGCCGTCCCCGCCTGACCCCACCGCCCGCCCGCACCGAGAACCCGAGGTGATCGTGACCACCACCGCCCCGCCACCCGTCGCCACGACGGACACGCTGCTCGACTTCCGCAACGTCGAGATGACCTTCCCGAACGGCACCATCGCCCTGCAGGGCGTCGACCTCACCGTGGACCGCGGCCAGTTCGTCTCGGTCGTCGGCCCGTCCGGCTGCGGCAAGTCCACGCTGCTCCGCATCGCCTCCGGCCTCGAGACCGCGTCGGACGGGTCGGCCGGTGTCGCGGCCGACCGCATCGGCTACGTCTTCCAGGACGCCACGCTCCTGCCCTGGCGCACCGTCCAGGGCAACGTCGAGCTGCTCGCCGAGCTCGGACACGTCTCGAAGGCCGAGCGAGCCGCCAAGGCCGCCCACGCCATCGACCTGGTCGGCCTGAACGGCTTCGAGACGAACCTGCCGAAGCAGCTCTCCGGCGGCATGCGGATGCGTGTGTCACTCGCCCGTTCGCTCACGCTCGACCCGGAGCTCTTCCTGTTCGACGAGCCGTTCGGCGCCCTCGACGAGATCACCCGCGAACGACTCAACGACGAGCTCCTCCGGCTCTTCGTCGAGCAGCAGTTCGCCGGGCTCTTCATCACCCACTCGGTCTCCGAAGCCGTCTACCTGTCCACCGAGGTGATCGTCATGTCCGGACGCCCCGGCAGCATCGTCGGCCGGTTCGACGTGCCGTTCCCGATGCCCCGCGACCCCGACATCCGCTTCACCCCCGAGTTCGCCGAGCTGGTCGGCGAGGTCTCGCACGCGCTCCGGGAAGGACACCGCTGATGGTCACCCTGCAGGAGGCCGCCGAGACCCGGGCGGTCCGGGCCGCCGCCCGTCGCGCCGCTCCCCGGACCCGGCGCGGCATCGCCTGGTGGCAGCCCGTCGTCGTCCTCGCCGTGCTCGTCGGCATCTGGTACGCGGCCGCCACGTACTACGACCACGTCCGCGGCCTGGCGTTCCTCGTGCCGTACCCGCACCTCGTGGCGAAGGCGATCGTCGCGCCGACCATGCCGGACGGGTCGCCGTCCACGTTCGGCTCGGACCTCTGGTCCGCCCTCGGACGCACCACCGTCGTCTCGCTCACCGGCCTCGGCTTCGCGATCGTGATCGGCGTCGTCTGGGCGATGGCGATGGCGCAGGCGAAGTGGCTCGAGAACTCGCTGTACCCGTACGCCGTGGTGCTGCAGTGCGTGCCGATCCTCGCTCTCGTGCCGCTCATCGGCGCCCTGTTCGGCTACGAGTTCGTCAGCCGCGTGATCGTCACCGTGATGATCGCGCTGTTCCCGATGGTGTCGAACACGCTGTTCGGGCTGCAGTCCGCCGACCGCGCGCAGCGCGAGCTGTTCCAGCTGCAGCGCGCCGGCCGGTTCGCCCAGCTCGTCAAGCTGCAGTTCCCCGCCGCACTGCCGTCGATCTTCGTCGGTCTGCGCACCTCGGCCGGGTTGAGCGTCATCGGCGCGATCGTCGGCGACCAGTTCTTCCAACGCGGCAACCCCGGGCTCGGCGTCCTCATCCAGGTCACGGCCTCGCGCCTGATGGGCCCCGAGCTGTACGCGACCATCCTGATCGCCTCGCTCTACGGCGTCGCCGTCTTCCTCGTGTTCGGACTGATCGGCCGCCTGGCCGTCGGTCGCTGGCACGACTTCAGCTGACCACCTTCCCCGTACCCACTCCCTTCCCACCACAGCACCACGAGACCCGCACCACGAACGGAGCCTCCATGCGCACCACCTCCCGCCTCGGCGTCGCCACGGCCGCCTTCGCCGCCACCGCCATCGCCCTGACCGGCTGCGCGGCCGGCTCGGCCGGCAGCACCGGCACGACCGCCGCGACCTCGACGACCGCCTCCGGGCCGAAGGTCGACCTCTCCGGCGCGTGCCCCGCGACCGTCGTCGTCCAGACCGACTGGAACCCCGAGGGCGAGCACGGCCACCTGTACCAGATGCTCGGCCCGAACCCGTCGATCGACGCGTCCGGCAAGACCGTCACGGGCGACCTCTACGCCAACGGCAAGAGCACCGGCGTCAAGCTCGAGATCCGTGCCGGCGGCCCGGCGATCGGCTACACCAAGGTCGCGTCGCAGATGTACCAGGACAAGGACATCACCCTCGGGTACATGTCCACCGACGAGCAGGTGCAGTTCTCCGGCAACCTGCCCACCACGGCGGTGTTCGCCGAGAACGACCAGTCCCCGATGTCGATCATGTGGGACCCGAAGACGTACCCGAAGGTCGACAGCATCGAGAGCCTCGGCAAGGCCCTCGAGAAGAACGACGGCGTCGTGCGCTACTTCAACGGTGCGGCGTACATGACGTACCTTGAGCAGTCCGGCATCCTGCCGAAGAAGGTCCTCGACGGCAGCTACGACGGCACACCGTCGAAGTTCGTGTCCGCGGGCGGCAAGGACGCGCAGCAGGGCTTCGCGACCGCCGAGCCGTACATCTACCAGAACCAGGTCGCGGCCTGGGGCAAGAAGGTCGACTACGCACTCGTCTCGAGCACCGGCTGGAACCCCTACCCCGAGGCGATGTCCGTCCGCACCGGCGACCTGACCAAGCTCGAGCCGTGCCTGAAGAAGCTCGTGCCGGTCATGCAGCAGGCCGACGTGGACTACCTGAAGTCCCCCGGTGCCACGAACGACCTCATCACGAAGCTCGTGCAGCAGTACAACAACGGCTGGACCTACGACTCGAAGGTCGGCGCGTTCGCCGCGGCCCAGATGGTGAAGCTCGGTCTCGCGAAGGACACCGACGGCTACATCGGGTCGATGGACGAGCAGCGCATGCAGGACTTCATCGAGAAGGCGACCCCCGTGTTCGCCGGCACCGGTGACGTCAAGAGCGGCCTGAAGCCCTCCGACCTGTACACGAACGAGTTCCTCGACAAGTCCATCGGTCTGGGCAACTGACACCGGTCGGCTCGCGTCGTCCGCGGGCCGACCACCCACCGGACGGGAGGCGCGGTGCACCACCGCCCCGCGCCTCCCGTCCGCTGTCTCCGCACCACCCACATCCCAGGAGTGAGCATGACCACCGTCACCCCCGTCTCCCCCACCGCCGTCGAGGCGCTCCGCGCCGAGCTCGTCGCCCTGCTCGGCGAGCGCGGCGTGAGCGCCGACGAGCGCACCCGGGCCCGCGCCTCCGTCGACGAGGCGACCATGAGCCCCATCCTCAGCGAGCAGCTGCCGCTCGGCCTCGCCGACCTGGTGGCGTCGCCGGCCTCCGCCGACGACATCGCCGCCACCCTGCAGGTCGCCGTCCGGCACGGCGTCCCCGTCACCACCCGTGGCAAGGGCACCGGCAACTACGGCCAGGGCATCCCGCTGCACGGCGGACTCGTCCTGGACACGTCCCGGGCACGCGCCGTCGTCGAGGTCGGCGACGGTTGGATCACCGCGGAGGCGGGCGCGTCCATGGTCGCCCTGGAGCAGGCGGCCGCGGCCACGGGCCAGCAGCTCTGGATGTACCCGTCCACCGCGCAGTCGACCATCGGCGGTTTCCTGTCCGGGGGTTCCGGCGGAACCGGGTCGATCGCGCACGGGTCGAACTGGCAGGGCTTCGTCACGGCGCTCGACGTCGCACTCCCCGGCGCCGACGAGCTGCTGCACGTCGAGGGCGACGAGGCACAGCCGTTCGTGCACACCTACGGCACCGCCGGCGTCATCGCCCGCGCCACCGTCCGGCTCGAACCCCTGCAGGAGTGGCGCGCGGTCTACGCGGCGTTCCCGACCTTCGAGGACGCGCTCGTCGCGGTCCGCACGCTGCGTGGACTCGACCCGGTGCCGCGCCTGGTGAGCGCCGACCGCGCCGAGGTCGCCGCGACGCTGCCGTCCGACCTCGCGATCCCCGACGACCGCGCGAGCCTCCGGGCGATCATCGACGACGCCGTGCTCGACGAGGCACGTGCGCGCATCGAGGCTGCCGGTGGCGAGGTCCTGGACGTCCGCGAGGGGCTCCAGCAGACCACGAAGGTGTCGATGCTGTCGTACAACCACCCGATCTGGTGGCTGAAGCGCAACACGGCGGACACCGAGTACTTCCACGTCGAGGTCGGCGGCGAGGCGCTCATCGACAGGATCGCCGAGGTCGAGGCCGTGTACCCGGGCGGCATGCTCCACATCGAGGCCGCGCACGTCGGCCCGATCGGGATGCTCACCGCGCCGTACACCGGGGCCGAGGACGTGTACGCCGGCTACCCGCTGCTCCGCGAGCTCGGCGTCCGGGTGCACAGCCCCCACCAGTACTACGTCGACCACGGGGTGGAGGAGCTCGTCGCGCTGAAGCAGCGCACCGACCCCACCGGACTCCTCAACCCCGGGCACGTCATCGACCCGTCGCTCGTGGTCAGCGGTGGCTCCACCGCGTCCGCGCAGCCCGTCGTGCCGGGGTTCGGGAAGTGAGCACCGTGGGTACCGCGCGCTCGCGTCGGCTCGCGGAGCTGTCGGGGCCCGCCGTCGCTGCCGGCTTCGGGCCGGACACGATCGTCGTCCAGCCGACCGGTGCCGTCGAGCACCACGGTCCGCACCTGCCGCTCCTCACCGATCACCTCCTCGCCGAGCACATCGGTGGGGCCGCCGTCGAACAGGCCGCGGCGGAGGGCCTCGACGTGTGGCAGCTCCCGACGCTGTCGTTCACGAAGTCCGACGAGCACAGCTGGGCGCCAGGCACCGTGTGGCTCGACGCGGACACGATGTTCGACACCGCGGTGCAGATCGGTCGCGCCGTCGCCCTCACCGGCGCCGGCACCCTGGTGTTCGCCAACGGGCACGGCGGCAACGTCGCCCTGCTGCAGGTCGCGCTCCGGGAGATCCGGAAGCGCTACGGGCTGAAGACCTTCCTCATGCCGACCCTCGCCCGCGTACCGGGCCCGGACGGCGAGGACGCCGACGAGCTCGGACTCGGGATCCACGGCGGCGCGGCGGAGACGTCGATGATCCTGCACCTGCGCCCCGACCTGGTCGACATGTCGCTCGCGGAGCGCTGGGTGCCGGAGCACATCGCCGGCTTCGAGAAGATCGCCTTCAACGGCGGCCCGGTGTCCTTCGGGTGGCTGTCCGACGACTTCGGCACCCCCGGGGTCGTCGGTGACGCCAGCCGAGCGTCGGCGTCGTACGGTGCCGCTCTGTGGGAGCACTCCGTCGCCGAGGCCGTGGCGTCCCTGCACGAGATCGCACGGTTCGACCCGGCGGTGGCCCGGCCGCTGCCCGTCGCCGCCACGGCGGTCTCGTGACCGTGCCGTCGGGGCACGGTCACGAGACCGTACCGTCGGGGCCGGACGTGGTCGACCAGGAAGCGCCGGCCCCGGCGGACCCTCTCGCGCTGGCCGCCACCTGGCTCCCGTCCGCGGCCGACGGACCGGGTCCGACCATGACGCTCTCCACCGTCGGGCTCGACGGCTACCCCGCCGCCCGCACGGTGCTGCTCTCGCTCTTCGACGGGGAGCGCCTGCACTTCCACACCGACGCGCGCAGCCGCAAGGTCGCCGAGCTCTCTGCGCTCCCCCGCGCCGCCGTCACCCTGCACTGGCCGGAGGACGCCCGCCAGCTCGTCGTGGTCGGCGACGTGGCAGCGGTCACCGACCGGGAAGCACGGCTCGCGTACCTGGCCAGGTCGCGGTACCTGCAGGTGCTCGCGTGGGTGAACGACCACGCCGCCGCCGCGGACACCCCGGACCGGCGCCGCGAGGTCTGGGCGGCGTTCGACCGCGAGCGGACGGGCACCGACCTGCAGCCGCCGAGCACGTGGGCGGGGTTCGCGCTCACCCCGGTGCGGATGGTGTTCTGGCGCGGGGCGACGGACGCCGCGAGCAACCGGGTCGCGTACGAGCGGCGCACGGACGGTTCGTGGTCGACGGCGTCGTGGCCGGGGTGATCGACGCGATCCTGTTCCGGTCCGGGAACGACGAAGGCCCCGTCGCGATGCGACGGGGCCTTCGGTCTGTTCGGTGTTGCGTGCGCTCGAAGGGACTCGAACCCCCAACCTTCTGATCCGTAGTCAGAACAATCTCGTCCGATCCAAGTTGCAAACTGTCAGATGTGACGACTATCGTGTCATACGTGCTTACAGCGGCTTGCACAAGCAGACTGCAATGGATACACCGATCGGATGCATCCGGCACGCATGAAGGAGGCCGCGACCTGGCAGGGTCACGGCCTCCGGATCCCACCCGTGAAGCAACCACAGGAGGAACACCGTGAACGCTACCCAGAACCACCGACGCAGAAGAACCCAGCACGTGGGCGTCCTGAGCGACGGCCGGTGGAGTGCGCACGACAGAAGATGACCCGGCGTTGCCGGGCGCCGGGAGCGGAGGACCATCGGCATGGCGAGCATCGCACGAGGCAAGGGTGAGGGCGCACTGTTCCGTGTCCCGAAGGACACGAAGAAGCCGCTGAAGTACTGGCAGGCGGTCGTCGAGCTCCCCGCACGCGATGGGGAGCGCCGCCGGAAGTACGTCCGCGCGAAGGACAAGCCGACCGCGCTGAAGAAGCTCCGGGCCCTGCAGAAGGAGCTCGAGCGGGTCGGTGACCTGCCGACGTCCTCGCAGACGCTCGAGTCGTGGCTCCGGGTCTGGTTCAACGAGATCTGCGTGCGCCGCGTCGGCCCGAAGACGGCCGCGACGTACGCCTCGATGATCAAGCAGCACATCATCCCCGCGATCGGGGGCGTGCGGCTCGACAAGCTCGAGCCCGCCCACGTGCGGCGGCTGCGCGACACGATCCTCGCGAAGGGCCGGAAGTCGTCCACCGCGCTGCAGGCTCACCGTGTGCTCGGGCTGGCGCTCCGCGACGCTGAGCGCGAGGGACGTGTGACGCGCAACTTGACCACGTTGACCGACGCGCCCGTGCGCGGCCGGGTCACGCTCGTCACCCTGAACGCCGAGGCCGGCGTCCGCATCCTCGACCATGCAGCCCGCGAGAACGTTCGCATGGGTTCCCGGTGGGCGATGGCGCTCCTCACCGGGGCACGACAAGGTGAGTGCATCGGCCTCGAGATCGACCGCGTGAGCGACGAGCTGGACCTGTCGTGGCAGCTCCAGCGACTCACCTGGTCGCATGGATGCAACCCAAACGACCCCGACGTGCCGCGCTGTGGCCGCACGCGCGGCACGGACTGCCCCGACCGGTACCTGCGCACCCCGGAAGATCGGGAGCATCGGCACCTCACCGGCGGGCTGTGGCTCTCCCGCCCGAAGTCGGAGGCTGGCTGGCGGATCATCCCGCTCGTCGACCCACTGAGGTCGATCATCGAACGTCGGCTCGAGGTGGCCGCGACGGAGCCGAACCCGCACGGCCTCGTGTGGACAGCCGAACGGAAGAAGGAGCCGTATGTCGAGACGCTGCGACCGCTCGACGGCGCCCCGATCGATCCGTCGTACGACAACTACGCGTGGCACGATCTCCTCGACCGCGTAGGGGTGCACCAGGCGCGCCTGCACGACGTCCGACACACGACGGCAACCCTGCTCTACGAGGCGAACGTGCCGGAGCCGATCATCATGGAGATCCTCGGCCAGTCGACGCTGAGCGTCACACGCGGCTACCGCAACAAGGGGAACCAGCGAGTGCTAGGCGACGCCCTCTCCAAGGTGTCGGCCCTGCTGACGTCGGACGTTCCACCAGACCCGCCACAGCTTGCCGCTCACGCCTAGCTCGGCGGCGATGCGCGCCGGGTCCTGAGTCCATCGGCACAGCTCCCAGGCGTGGTCCTCGTCGATGAGGTTCTCCGCGGCGTACCGGTCTGCCTGCGTCTCGTGCTTCGGCCGGTCATCGCGGTGTCCAAGTACGGCATGCCCGATCTCGTGCGCGAGGGCTGCGCGATCGTGGACGGCGCGGAGCCTGGATCGGATGATGATGACGTTGTGGTCAGGGATCCACAGGCCGTTCGCCGTGCGGATCGGGCTGTGCATCACCTCGATGTCGAGCTGATCCGCGTGCTCGTACGGGTCGTACAGCCCCCTCACCCCTTCCCCTGTCAGTCGGTTTCGTCCGTCTCCGACTCGGGATCGATTTCGGTGACGGCGTGATCGATGGTGAGTCGATCGAGCTCCTCAGACGACATCTGTCGCGGGTGAAGCCGAGTCACATTCTCAGCACCAGCCTCTGACACTCGCGCGTCCTCGGCGAGCCGTTCGGCGTCGCGGAGGGCTTCGGCGTAGAGCTCGTCGGCGGGCCGGCCGATGGCCTCGGCGATGCGCTGGAACGACTTCGACGGCATGTCGACCTTGCCGTTCATGTACCGGTGGATCGTGGTGACGCTGATTCCGCTGGCGGCGGCGATCTGGTCGCGGCTCATGCCCTGCTTCGCGTACGCGCCTCGGAGGACGCCCGCGAGGGCCTGGTTGATGAAGTCAGAGGGCTGGGGCACTCACCAAGCCTAGCGAGAAACTTGCCAAATCTGACAAAAAAGGTGCTCTACCCGCTTGCGCTGGTCGTATGTGGCGAGTAACTTTCCAGATGTGACCAGAAGAATCCCCGCCACCGAGACCGCGCAGCGCATCGCTGACGCCATGGTCTCCCGTGGCACCGACACGGAGACCGTCGCGAACGCCGCCGACATGCCCGTCTCCGTCCTCGATGAGCGCCTCCACACAGGCGACTTCACGATGACGGAGATCGTGCGCGTCGGCGGCGTTCTGTCGTTGTCGCCGTCCGACCTCTACGGAGAAGCCTCATGATTTCCCCCGCTCCGACGCTCGAGCGCTTCGCGTACTCGATCCCGAACTTCGCCGCCACCGTCGACGTGTCCGAGGACACGGTCCGGAAGGCGATCAACGACGGCGCCCTCAAGGCCAGATACCCGACCGAGGCCGGTCGCAAGCCGATCATCTTCCGCGAGGACGCCATCGAGTGGCTGCAGAACCTGCCTACCGAGAAGCCGGGGGCCGCCGCATGAGCGCCCTCGACATCACACGCTTCGACTACGCCGGCCAGCAGGTCCGCACGGTCGTCGTCGACGGTGAGGTCCGGATCGTCCTCACCGACATCGCGAAGATCCTCGGCTACCGCGACGCGTCGGCCGCCGCACGCCTGCTCCGGGAACAGCACCAGGGGTACGCAACTCTGAGTACCCCTGGCGGGCCGCAGACAGTCCTGACCACCAACGAGGCCGGGTTCAACCGCCTCGTGCTCCGCTCCAACGCGTCGAATGCGGAGGCCGTGCAGGACTGGGTGACCGACGAGGTGCTCCCGAGCATCCGCCGCACGGGCTCCTACGCCGCGCCCACGCAGTCCGACGACGAGATCGTCGCCCGGGCACTGCAGATCACCGCGCAGCGAGTGCAGGCGCTCGAGGCGAAGGTCGCGGCTGACGCGCCGAAGGTGCTGTTCGCGGACTCGGTCGCGACGTCGGAGACGGCGATCCTCGTCGGCGACCTCGCGAAGATCCTCCGCGGGAACGGTGTCGAGATCGGCGCGACCCGCCTGTTCGACCGGCTCCGCAACGACGGCTACCTGATCCGCCGCAAGGGCACGGACTGGAACATGCCGACGCAGCGCGCGATGGAGCTCGGCCTGTTCAAGGTGAAGGAGACTGCGGTCACGCACTCCGACGGGCACGTGACGATCTCGAAGACCCCGAAGGTGACCGGCAAGGGGCAGCAGTACTTCCTCGACCGGTACCTCGGCCGACGGATGGCGGTGGCGTCGTGAGGCTCGCGGGCGTGCTGATGTACGCGGCGCTCGTCGCCGTCGCGTTCGCGTCTGGTCTGCCGCGCACGTCGCTGCTGTGGGTGGTCCTCGTGTGGGCGTTCGTCGTCCTGTTCATGGCGTCCCTGTTCCGGGTGCACGCCGTCATCAACGCACCGAAGGAGAACCGCTGATGCAGACACAGACCTTCACCGACGAGCTCACCGTCGTCACCTGCGGCGCTACGGGCTGCGGGCAGACGTTCGGCATGACGACCTCGTTCTACCGCCAGGTGCGCGAGTCGCACGAGACCTGGTACTGCCCGAGCGGGCACCCGCGCGCCTACCTCGGCGAGAGCGCAGTCGAGCGGGAGCAGCGGCTCCGGAAGCGCGCGGAGGAGTCTGCTCGGTTCGCTCGGGCGTCGCGGGACGCCGCCCTCGATCAGGCCGAGGCGGCCGAGCGCTCAGCGCGCGCGTTCAAGGGACACGTCACGCGGCTCCGGAATCGCATCGCGAACGGCGTCTGCCCGGTCCCGTCGTGCCGGCGCTCGTTCGATAACGTCCGCCGTCACATCACCGGCCAGCACCCCGAGTGGGCGCATGAGCACCCCGAGGCGATGACCTCGTGAACTGCGACAGAGCGACCCCCACCGACCGCGCCCAGTTCGAGCGTGACGACGAGGCGGAAGCGAAGGCCATCGCCCGCGCCGCCGAGTGGGACGACCCCACCGACTGCGACTGACCGTCGCACCCTTCTCCGCGCCCCAACCCGGGAGCGCGTCATCGATCGACCCCAGGAGATCACCATGACCACCACGAACCCGAACCCCCTCCGCGTCCTCGCGCTCAACGTCGAGAACTACAAGCGCCTCACCGCCGTCGAGATCAGACCGGATGGCGACGTCGTCCTCATCGGCGGACGGAACGCGCAGGGCAAGACGTCCGTCCTCGACGCGATCTACGCCGTGCTCAAGGGCGGCGCCGCTGCCCGCGAGACCGTGCAGCCGATCCGCGACGGCCAGGACACCGCCGTCGCCCGTCTCGAGATCGGTGACGAGCACGGCAACGTCGCCTACGTCGCCACGCGCCGGTGGACGAAGGACGACGCCGGCACCCTCACCGTCGAGTCCGAGGACCACGCCCGGTTCTCGTCCCCGCAGAAGCTCCTCGACGGCATGCTCGGCTCGATCACTCTCGACCCGCTCGCGTTCACCCGCATGGACGGGAAGAAGCAGCTCGCGACGCTGATCGACGCGCTCGGCGACTCTCTCGGGTTCGACCCGATCACGCTCGACGCCGAGCGGAAGGGCGTGTACGACCGCCGGACCGAGGTCGGGCGGAAGGTCACAGAACTCGAGGGTCGCCTCCGCGGCTACCCAGAGCCGGACCCGTCCCTCCCCACGGAGGAGGTGTCCGCGTCCGCGCTCGTCGCGCAGGTCGACGAGATGACCCGGCAGAACCGTGCCATCGATTCCGCGATCGAGCGGGCCCGGCAGGCGCGTGCCGACCGGGATCGTGCTGCGGACGCGCTGCTCGCCGCGCAGAACGCTCTCGATGAGGCGGCAGCTCGCGCTGCGGACACGGTCAGTGCGGCCCGCGCCCTCGGCGAGCGGAAGGACCCGCAGACGCTCCTCGACCAGCTCGGCGAGATCGACGTCGTCAACGAGCGCGTCCGGAAGCAGCGAGACCGTGCTGCCGTCGCCGAGGAGCTGTCGGACCGGAAGCAGGAGCAGGCGCAGCACACGCTCCGCCTGCAGGAGATCGACCAGCAGAAGGCCGAGGGCATCGCCGCTGCGAAGCTCCCCGTGCCGGGCCTCGGGTTCGACTCCGACGGGGTCACCCTGAACGGCATCCCGTTCTCGCAGGCGTCGACCGCGGAGCAGGTCCGCGTCTCGACGGCCCTCGCGATGGCCGGCGACCCGACGATCCGTGTGATGCGGATCGACGGCGGGGAGTCGCTGGACTCGGACTCCCTGGCGATCATCGAGGAGCTCGCCGCGGAGAAGTCGTACCAGGTGTGGATCTCGCGAGTCGACGAGTCCCGCTCGGTGGGCTTCACGATCGAGGACGGGACGGTCGTCGCATGAGCGCTGCGTCGAAGCACTTCGAGAAGGCGGCGGATGCGCTCGAGGAGAGCGGCAAGGCCCGGATCGCCGGGAAGCACGAACTCGCGGACTACTACATGGACGCCGCCCGCGTCCGTGCCGCGCTCGCCAGCGTCGCAGAGCAGCGGACCGCGAACCTGATCGCCGCGTTCGAGCGTGACGCGATTCAGCCGCCGCACGAGAGCGCCGCAGGCAACGTCCCGTTCTGGAATGCCCTCGCGGCCGACATCACGGAACGGCTGGACCTCGCATGATCGCGCTCGTCTCGCTCGGCGCCGTCGCCGTGGCGCTCGTTGTGACCGCCGTTGTCCAGTGGGTCGTCGTCGAGACGACGGCCCCGCGCATGCAGGAGTGGAGGGAGCGCCGATGAGTTGGCAGGACCGGATCGTCGTCGACGGCCTCGACCGTGACGCGTGGCTCGCGGCGCGGCGCAACGGGATCATCGGGGCGTCGGACGCGGCGAAGTTCGCGAAGGCGTCGAGCGTCGACAAGTACCTCGCGGCGAAGCTCGCCCCGTCGACGTTCTCCGGGAACGCGTACACGGAGCAGGGGCACCGGTGGGAGCCGATGATGCTCGCCTACGCCGGCATCCCGCAGAACGTCGCGCTGATCCACTCCCCGGATGAGCCCGGGTTCGCCGCGACGCCCGACGGGCTGCGTGTGAACGCGGACGGCCGCCTGACCCTCGCGGAGTGCAAGGCGAAGCACGGGAAGGTCGTCGACGGCCCGAGCACGGGCGAGTGGCGGCAGCTCGCCTGGCAGTTCCTCGTGCTCCCCGAAGCCGACGCCATCGAGTTCCTGTGGGTCGAGCTGGTGAGGAACGCCCGGGACGAGTGGGACCTCCGTGCCGAGCACCGCGGCATCCCGCACCGTCTCGTCGTCACACGCGATCACCCGAAGATCGTCGCCGCCACGGCGCTGATCGTCCCTATCGCAACCGACCTCCTCGCGCGACTCCGCGTCGCGCTGACCTACGAACGGAGAGCCGCATGAACGAGCTCACCACCCTCCCCGCGAACGGCGACGTCGCTTCGTGGTCCGACGCTGAGAAGGCGATCGCGGACGCCGCGGGCCTGGTGTTCACGCACACCTACGGCGACCGGCAGGGGCAGCGGGAACCCGCACCGCGCGCCGTCGTCGAGAAGTTCCTCGCTCTGTCCCGGCAGTCGGGCCTCAACCCGCTGTCGAACCAGATCTGGTGCATCGGCCGCCTGTCGAAGGGCCGCGTCGAGTGGGCCGTGCAGACCGGCATCGACGGGTTCCGGCTCGTGGCCGACCGGTCCGAGAAGTACGCCGGCCAGGATGCCGCCGAGTGGATGACCGACAAGGGCGAGTGGGTCGACGCCTTCATCCCCGCCCTCCACGGCGGGCACCCGCTCGCGGCCCGCGTCCGCGTCTACCGCGACGACTGGGACCGTCCCGCGGTCGGTGTCGCTGAGTGGGGCGCGTACGTGCAGACGAAGCGCGACGGCACCCCGGTCGAGATGTGGCAGAAGCAGGGCGCCGGTCAGCTCGCGAAGTGCGCGGAAGCCCTCGCGATCCGCAAGGCGTTCCCGATGGACCTGTCCGGCCTGTACACGTCGGACGAGATCGCCGCCGCCCCGGAGCAGCACGTCGAGGTCGCGCCGCCGTCGCGCGACTGGATCGCGGAGATCGAGCAGGCTGGGACGCACGACGAGGTCGAGGATCTGCTCGACGCAGCCGACGACGCTGGCGAGCGGACCGACCAGGTGCGGACCGCGGCGCTCGCGCGTCACGGGATGCTCGGACCCGTCGAGGACGCCACCCCGATCACGGAGCCGGCCGGGTCCGGCATGGAGCCGACGGAGCTCGTGGTCGAGGCGGAGCCGGACGAGCTGTCCGACGCGGACTGGCTCGCCCAGGCCGAGGCGGACGTCCTCCGGCACGGAGAGCGCTCGTGAGCGCTCAGGACATCGCCCGGATGGACACCGGCGAGATCGTCGAGTACGAGCCGGTCACGCCGATCGAGCTGGAGTTCATGATCCGTGAGCTCGGCGAGCGTCTGGAGCGTGCGGTGCCGGCGATCAGGCAGATGTGGCACGACCGGTACGAGGCCGAGCGCGCGCTCATCAAGACCCGCGCCGAAGCGCTGCTCCGCTCGGACGCGGCGACGGTCACCGAGAAGCGAGCCGAGGCAGACCTCGCGGTCATGCCGCAGCGGCTCGACTTCGACCTCAAGAAGGAGACCCTGCACGCCGCCGAGGAGCTGCAGAAGGCCCTCGCCGCCCGGCTCATGGGCCTGCAGAACATCAACAAGGTGCTCGGCCAGGCCTACGGCGCATCCCCGCGCTGACCCACAGACCACCGGCCGCCCGGCCGGTTCACCCCAGGAAGGGAACACCCATGTCCAATGACGAGACGCAGAAGAAGCCCGGCAGCTTCGCCGCGTTCCTCGCGTCGACCAGACCGAAGACGGACCTCGAACTGCACGAGGAGCTGACGAAGCTCGTCGCCGCGATCGAAGAGACGGGGAAGGGCGGCACCATCACCCTCACCCTCGAGCTCAAGCCGATCGACGACGCGGTGAGCGCTCTCAAGGTCAACGACAAGATCACCGTCAAGCGGCCCGAGAAGAACCGTCAGGGGTCGATCACGTACGTCGACCGTGACCACACCCTGTCCCGTCGAGACCCGTCGTCGATGCCGCTGTTCGACGACGACGACATCCGCAACGCACCCGCCCACGACCCCGCTACCGGGGAGATCAAGGAGCTCGACTGAGCATGACCGACTACACCGAATCCCCCGAGGCGGCCGTCGTCGCCGACCTCGCCCGTCAGGCCGCCGGTGCCGAGGCGCTGAACCCCGGCACCGTCTACGCCGCTGCCGGCCCGGACGGCTCCACCCGCGTGCTCGACACCGACTCCTACGACGACTCGCCCCGCCACATCGCCGCGGCACGCGTCGTCGGTGATGCGGAGTCGTTCGTCCGGTACGTCACGAAGCACGTCATCGACGGACACACCGAGGTCTACGCCGACACCCCGTCGTCGGCCGTCGTCGCCGTGCTCGACTCTCACGACGCCGGACAGGGCGGGTGGCAGAAGCACACCGCCCGCCTCGAGCTGCGTCACACCAAGTCGTGGGAGGCGTGGACGAAGGTCGACGGGAAGCTCCTCGAGCAGACCGACTTCGCCGAGTTCATCGAGCAGCAGGCCCTCGACGTTCGCACGCCGGACACCGCGGTCCTCATCGAGCTGGCGCAGTCGTTCCAGGCGAAGACGTCTGTCGACTTCGAGGGCGGCGAGCGGCTCGACTCCGGGCAGGTGCGTCTCAACTACAAGGAGACCGTCACCGCTCGCGCCGGCCAGAAGGGGCACATCGAGATCCCGACGGAACTCGAGCTGCTGCTCCGCCCGTACATCGGCGGCCCGGTGTACGTCGTCGTAGCCCGGTTCCGGTACCGGCTCCGCGGGTCGCAGCTCGGCCTCGGCATCGTGCTGCAGCGGCCGCAGGAGATCCTCGACGCCGCGTTCGCCGACATCGTCACCGAGATCCGCGACGGCAAGACCGTCACGAAGGACGGCGAGACGACGCAGGTGCACGACGGCATCCCCGCGAGCGTCCCGATCTTCTCGGGCCGCCCGTAGCTCAGCCGGGGCGGCGGCCTCTTGCACAGGCCGCCGCCCCACCCACACTCGACCCCTTGCGAGAGAACCAGCATGGAACCCCAGGATCGCACGGCAGCCGCCCCGGCGTCGTGGACGCTCGACCTCCCCTACGAGACGCCACCGCTCACCGCGAACCAGCGGATGCACCACATGGCCCGCCACCGGCACGTCAAGGCGCTTCGCGGCACGACGGCGCTGCTCGCCCGCGCCGCTCACGTCCCCCCGCTCGGCGTCTGCCGGGTCACGCTGACGTGGTTCGTGAACACCCGTCACCGCCGCGACGCGGACAACATCGTCCCGACGCTCAAGGCTGCGTGTGACGGGCTCGTCGACGCGGGCGTCGTCCCGGATGACACCCCTGACCTGATGGCGAAGCTCATGCCCGTCATCGAGTACCGGCCCGGGGTCCGGCAGTCGCTCGAGCTGCTCGTCGAGGCGGTGACGCCGTGAGCGGCCAGCCGATGACGACGGGTCAGCGCCGCCGCGTCGTAGAGCTCGTTAGGGCCTGTGCCCGTGACGCCCACATCGCCCGCGAAGTCGGCATCTCCCGCATCAGCGTCCGCCGCATCCGCGACGACCACAGCCTGCCCGCGAACTTCAAGCCGGGGCGCCCGCGCGCGGAGGAGTCCGCGTGATCGGCCCGAAGTTCGCGCTCCCCTCGGCCGCTGAGGAGGTCCGTGCGTACGCGATCGTCCTCGAGCGCGACGAGGAGCAGTGCCAGCGCTGCTGGCGGGGCGCGGTCGTGCAGCGGGACCACCGACAGAACCGGTCGCAGGGCGGCCTCACGGCGCCGTCGAACCTGCACCTGCTGTGTCCCGAGTGCCACCTGTGGAAGACGGACCACCCGGTCGAGGCGGCGCGGGACGGGTGGGGTGTGCCGGGCTGGGCTGAGCCGGCCGAGTTCCCGGCTCGGCGGTGGCTTCACACCGAGCTGGGGACCCTCCGGCAGGCGTGGGTGCTCTACGACGACGGCGGCGGCTGGCGCGAGATCAGCGCCGCGGAAGCACGAAGACGAATGGAAGGAGGGCGAGATGCCGAAGGACACGCGGTTGTGGATGAAGTTCCCGATCAGCTTCCCTGACCACCCGAAGATCCGCCCGCTGTCGGACGCCGCGTTCCGGGCGTTCGTCGAGCTGAACGCGTACTCCCGCGAACAGGATCTCGATGGTCGCGTGCCGGTACGTGTGGCGAAGGCGAAGTGGAAGGCGCGGGCGCTCAAGGAGCTCGAGTCGAACCACCCGGAGCGGCCGACTCTCACGGTCGACGGCGACGTCTACGTGATCCACAACTACGCGGACCACCAGGACACGATCGCCGACCGGGAGGCACGTGAGGCCCGCAACCAGGCGAACGGGCGGAAGGGTGGCCGTCCTCGCAAGAACCGGACCGAAACCCAGTCGAATACCGACTCGGTTACCGGGTCGGCTGACGAGGGCGAACCCGGCGAAAAGCAGAGTCAGAGTCAGAGTCAGAGTCAGAGTCAGAGACAGAGTCAGAGACAGACTGACTTGACTGACACGACTTACGTTCCTGAGTCAGGTCACGTAGGTGACCGTGCGGGCGAACGGACTGACTTGTCGGAGGAGGTCATCGTCGAGGCGAAGCGTCTCGGCGTGGATGACCTCCCCGCGGTGCTCGAGCTGTTCGAGCCGATCGTCGGCCCGCTCAAGGCGTCGCACGCGGTGGAGCTCGCGCAGGTGATCCTGCGCCGTTCGCCGGCGCCGGTGCTCCGGTCGACGGCGTACATCGCGAGGGCGTGCGAGAAGCCTGCCGAGGTCCGGCGGATCGCGGTCGACGTGCTCGACCTGCCGGGGGTGGTCGCATGACCGCCGAGGGCTGGTCGGAACCGTGGCCGCGCCGAGAGGGCAGTGAGGGCGGCTGGGCGAACTTCGTCGCGCAGGTCGACCTGGCAGCCGTCGAGGCGGAACGAATGCGGGTGCTCGGTGACCTCGACGCTGAGCGGCCCGGCTCCCGCCAGGACCACGAGATGCGGTTCGCGCACGACTACGTCCGCGCCGAGCGGGCACTGCTCGAGGCCGAGTCCGAGGAGGAGCGGCAGGCCCGGCATGACGCGAAGCAGAACGCGGACGCCGACCGGGAGATCCGCGCCCGCGGATTCGACGTCGTCGCAACAGACGAGCAGGACAGCGACATCGAGGCGGCCATCCGGTCGTACTCGCAGAGACAGGCGGCAGCAGCCGCACACCACGGAAGGACAGCAGCATGAGCACGACCATCAGCGACGCCGACGTGCGCCGCATCAACACCGCCGTCACGCAACTCGCGGCCGTCGAGCAGCTCCACCACCGCACCGAAGAAGACGTGCTGCCCTGGGACTGCGCCGAAGGTGAGTGCGACCACGAGGAAGCCGAACGCGGGGAGGAGTGCCCGACCGTCAAGCTAGCGGTCTGCAACCACTGCTTCGGCCTGGTCCAGGACATCGACCCGGAGCACGCGGTACCGGCGGAAGTGCACTGGCCGTGCGCCACCGCCAAGGCGTTCGGGGCGGCCGCCTGATGGCCGGCGAGACGATCGTCACCGTCGTCGGCAACCTGACCGCCGACCCCGAGCTGCGGTACACGCAGAACGGCCTCGCGGTCGTGAACTTCACGATCGCGTCCACCCCGAAGACGTTCGACCGGCAGGCGAACGAGTGGAAGGACGGCGACGCGCTGTTCCTCCGCGCTTCGGTCTGGCGCGAGTTCGCCGAGCACGTGGCGGGCTCACTGACGAAGGGTGCCCGGGTCATCGTGCAGGGGCGGCTCCGGCAGACGTCGTGGACGGATCGCGAGGGCCAGCAGCGCACCGGCTTCGTGCTCGACGTCGACGAGATCGGCCCGTCGCTCCGCTACGCGACCGCGCAGGTCACCCGGGCGCAGGGAGGCCGTGGCGGGGCGAGCGGGGCGCCGGCGGGCAACCAGCAGGGCCAGGGCTGGAACGCCGCGCAGCCGGGCGGACAGCCGCAGGGCGGCGCCAGCGGGCAGGACGTGTGGTCGCAGCAGGGAGGGTTCGACGATGAAACTCCGTTCTGACCCGACGCCGGACAACCCGGTGCCTGGCTTCATCGGAGCCCGGTTCATGGACAAGGTCGAGGTCACGAGCACCTGCTGGTACTGGACCGCTTCCCGGAACCCGGACGGTTACGGGCTCGTGCGCATGGGCGGGAAGACGTACCGCGCACACCGTGTCGCCTACGAGGTCACCCACGGTCCGATCCCTGACGGGGCGCTCATCGACCACACCTGTTCCAACCCGCGCTGCGTGAATCCGGCGCACCTCCGAGCCGTGACGCCGAAGCAGAACCAGGAACACCGCACCGGTTCGAACGCCAACAGCTCCACCGGGTTCCGGGGTGTCTACCGGCACGGCCGCGACTGCACGTTCGAGGCGTGGGCCACACACAACGGCCGTCGCGTCTACGGCGGGCAACACCCCACCGCCGAGGCGGCTGCAGTGGCCGCGCAGGAGCTCCGCGACACCCTCTTCACCCACGACGACCACCGGGAGGCGTCATGACGCTCACGCAGGGCAACGACACCGGCGGCTACGACTACGGCTCGCCGAAGTCCCCGACCTACGCACTCGCGGCTGAGCAGCGGGCCGCACGTGCACGACAGCTCCGCGAGGAGCACGACCAGATCAGGAGAGACCAGTGACCATCACCGATACCCACGACGACGAGCTGACGCTCGCGCTGCTCGTCGAGCGGGCACGGCGCCGCCTCACCGAAGCGCCGGAGCTCGTCGAGTACGTCCGCATCCGCCGGCAGCCCGGCGGCACGGTCCGCGACGGCCAGCCCGGCGCACCATCCCGCACGCCACCGGCACCGCTGCACGTCGGCGCGCTCGACGACGCTGACGGCATCTACGTCGACCTCGTCGGCCACGTCCGCCGGTGGGCGCGCGAGCTGTCCGCCACGACGCTGACGGTCGCGCTCCGCTCCGGCGAGTGGACGATCGACGGCGTGCTGCTCGGGTTCCGGTCCACGACGACCCCGCCCGGCGCCGCGCGCCTCACCCGCGACCTCACCGACTGGCTGCTGCTCCACCTCGACCGCATCGCCTCGCACCCGGGCGGCCCCGAGTTCCTCCACGACGTTGCACACACGATCGAGGCGGTCTACTCGCGCTTCCCGCTCGACGCCCGCCCGGACCGGCCGCACTGGAACCGGAAGTGCGAGCAGTGCGGCGAGTTCGCCGTCACCGCGGACTGGCGGCCCGACGCAGAGATCCGCGACGTGACCGTGTGGTGCGAGTCCTGCTCGCACGTGCTCGTGTCCACTGACGGCGCTGGCACCGTGCACGTCCGCGGGGGCGAGTCCCCCGACCAGCGCGCGGCGGGCCGGAAGCTCGCCCGCATCGTCCGGCAGATCGCTGTCGGCACGTCCGTCCCCCGCATCGAAGAGAAGGAAAAGTGATGCCAGTAGTTGACAGCGTGTCGCTTTTCACGAAGGCTTGTCGGAAGGCTAGGTGGCGAGGGATCAGGCTCACCAAGCTGACCGTCGGACGGGGTCGCGGTCTCACCAGCCTGGACGACCCCGTCCGACCTACGCAGAGCCACGAGAGCGGACCGGACTCCTGACCGGGCTCGACCCGACGCGGCTCGTCACGCTCCGTGCCGCCGAAAAGCTCGTCGGCCGCTCCCGCCGCACCCTGCTCAAGTGGCAGGAGGCCGGGATGCCGACCGAGCTCCTCGGCGGCGTCCGGCACGTCCGCGCCTCCGACCTGCTCGACTGGCAGCGTGAGCACGGCCGCCGTCATGGCCGCGCCCGCGACTACCTCTGACCCCCGGACAGGGCGCACCTGAACTGCACCCCTCAGGTGATATGCTTCGCATGCATCACGACTCGGCCCAGACCTCACGGTCCGGGCCGTTCGTGTATCCGGACCCAGTGGGGGTCGTCCAAGAACGCCGTAGAGGCGTAGGACACGCGGGACCCTGGCAGGCGGAAGGCGCGCCGCTCGTCCCCTGCGAGATGGCGGCAACGGAGTAGCTACCAGTCCCGCCCCCCTCCCGACTTCCCCGTGCCCGCCGACACGCACCGCTACCGCACACGCCGCGACCGGACACCTGCTGCAGCCCTGCCTGCTGCACTCGTGCTGCCCCGGGCAGCGACGTCCGAGCGCCGCCAGCGAACCATCGCACGCGGCGCGAGCACGGGGAACCCCCTCACGGGTGGGCGTCAACGCGGGACACGGAGTCACTGCCCGCGAAGGACGACCCACGACGGCCGCCGTTTTCCCGGCCGAGGCGCACCTGCGCCCACTCCGTGATGGAGGGCCGCGCCCGAGTCCTGAAGCTCAGGGCACGGCCCTCCCCCGGGACACAGGCGGGCAGCCGCATCCCAGTCAGCGGGGTCTGGGCCGATTCCCCGCACCGTACTCCCCTATGGCCGCACCCACAACACCCCAGCCACGAGGAGCATCAACATGGCAGGCATCAGCCTCGGCAACGACTTCAACGCCGAACTCGTCGCCCTCGCCGGCTGGACCCCCGACCAGGTCGACCCCTCCACCGTCAACGTCGCGTTCCTGAACCCCGGAGGCGACACCACGGTCCGCGTCACCGCGACCGCGAACGTCGACACCGACGCTCTCTCCGCGCTCATCCGGAAGTACACGCCGGTCCCCCCGGCCGACCTCACCGACGATCGCGTCCGGGACGGCTCCTAGCAACCTCAGCGTCAGGCTCGTCGGACTGGAAGTCCCTCAGCGAGTCGACGATCTCGTCGAGGAACTCAGCCACCCAGTCCCGCTCCTGCGATTCGATCCGGTCGTGCGGACCGCTCGGTTCTGCGATCATGCGCAGGATTCTAGGACGGACAACCGCAGCAGGGCAGGCCCCCACGCAATGCGGACACGTCGGAGGAACCATGCCCGACCCGGACCCCGACCTCAGCGCCCACCGCACACGGTCGAACGTCCCTCGCCTCACCCCACACCCGGACACCGTCGCCGAGATCGAACAGGTCATGGACGACGTCATCGAGGACAGGAGCTGACCATGACCAAGCACGTCACCATCAGCGTCGACGGCGAGCACGTCACGCTCCCAGGCGGACCGCACGACGTGGCCTACATCCTCACCGCCTCCGGACTGGGCTTCGCCCCCAGACATGACCTGCTCCGCATCGACGCCGACGGGAAGGACGTCGCCACGCACAACCCCGGGGACACAGTCGTCCTCGAAGACGGAGACGAGTTCATCACCGCACGCATCTCCACCACCACAGCCTGACCCCTTCGATGAGCGCCCAGGCGGCGCACGGAGACGAGAACCATGACCGACGAGGCCCAGACCCCTGGCCCAGTCCAGGACCCTGCCGTACGCGCGCGAGTCGCCGAGCTGCACGCTCAGGGGATGGGGCGCAACGCGATCGCGTCGGAGCTCGGTCTCGGAACGTCGACGATCACCCGGATCGCGAAGGCGCTGGGGCTCGACTTCTCCCGGGCACAGACGGCCGTGGCGGTGCAGGCCCGGTCGATCGATCTCGCCGCTGGACGTCAGCGTCTCGCGGAGAAGATGCTCGGTCGGGCGGAGAAGATGCTTGACGACCTCGACGGGCCGTACCTGGTGTACGCGTTCGGCGGCAAGGAGAACACGTACTCGGAGCACGAGCTCGAGCGCCCGCCGGTCGAGGTGCAGCGGACCGCGGTCACGACGGCTGGCGTCGCGTTCGACAAGCTGACGAAGTACCTCGAGAAGGACACATCAGGCGTCGAGACGGCTCACTCGCTACTCGACACCCTCGCCGCCGGGTTCGCTGCCGCCGCGGCGACGTACGAGACACCGACCGAGACGGTCGAGTAGACGCCCGGTCCGGCGGTGCTTCGGGTCACTGCCGGGCCGGTGCACGACCCCTGCCCGAGGAGGTGCCGCGTGTCCGCCCCGGCGCTCTCTCCGAAGCAGGTCTGGTCCATCACCGCCTCCACGACCCGGAAGCTGGCCCTCTGGGTCGGCGCCGTGTCCGGCGGGAAGACGATCGCGTCCCTGTTCGCGTTCCTGTTCGCGATCCGCGCGGCCCGCGGTGTCGGCCTCATCGTCATCATCGGCAAGACGCTGCAGACCATCGAACGCAACATCATCGAACCGCTGCAGGACCCGAACCTGTTCGGTGCTCTCGCCGCGCAGACGGTCCACACCCGCGGCTCGTCGACGGCGACGATCCTCGGCCGGGAAGTGCACCTCGTCGGCGCGAACGATGTCCGCGCTGAGGAGAAGATCCGAGGCGGCACGATCGAGATCGCGTACGTCGACGAGGCGACGCTGCTCCCGCTCGGGTTCTGGGAGATGCTCCTCACCCGTCTCCGCACCCCGCACTCGCGGCTCCTCGCGACGACGAACCCGGGCTCGTTCAACCACTGGCTCCGGCAGCAGTACATCCTCATGGCCGAGGCGAAGAACCTGATCGTCTTCCACTTCACGATGGACGACAACCCGTCGCTCACCGACGAGTACGTCCGCGACATGAAGGCGTCGTTCACCGGCATCTTCTACGACCGGTTCATCCGGGGCCTCTGGACCAACGCCGAAGGCGCGATCTTCGACATGTGGGACCCGAAGAAGCACCAGGTCGCATGGGACACCCTCCCGACGATGTGGAAGCTGCTCGCCGTCGGCATCGACTACGGCACCACGAACCCCACCTCCGCGATCCTCCTCGGCATAGCCCTCCACACCGACGCGTACGGCCGGCACCACCCGAAGCTGTACGCGATCGACGAGTGGCGGTACGAGTCGAAGACGGAGCACCAGAAGCTCACCGACGCGCAGCTCTCCACCGAGATCCGCGCATGGCTCGGACAACCGCACCTCCCGCCTGACCAGCCGCGGCTGCAACCAGACTGGGTCATCCTCGACCCGTCCGCGGCATCGTTCCGGGTGCAGCTCCAACAGGACGGGCTCATCTCCACACAGGCCGACAACGACGTCCTCGACGGCATCCGCACCGTCGCGTCGCTGCTGTCCTCCGGGAACCTCCTCATCTCCGACCGGTGCACCGGCTGGATCAAGGAAGTCACCGAGTACGTGTGGGACGCCAAGGCTGCCGAGCAGGGCGAGGACAAGCCCGTGAAGGCCAACGACCACTCGCAGGACGCTCTGCGCTACGCGATCAAGACCACCGAGAACATCTGGCGCAGCCACGTGAAGCTCGCAGCCTGAGAGGGGACAACGCATGCCCGCTGTCGACGTATGGCCGCCGCAGCCGTGGGACATCGCGTTCGCCCGCTTCGCCGAGCACGACGCCTGGTACGTCGGCGACACCGCGACCCTCGCGGACATCTACCAGGGCAAGTCGGGTCCGACGACCACGCACGTCCGCTCCGGCGTCCCGTACCGCGGCGGCGTGATCGGCGCGCTGTCGAAGATGTGGTGGGGCCAGCGGCAGGACGCCACCGAGAACCTCATGAAGATGCACCTCCCGGTGCCGGCTGACCTCGCGCAGCTCTCCGCGGACCTCCTGTTCGCTGAGGCCCCGCGGGTCCGCTATCCGAAGCCCGACGACCTGGGCTCACCCGCTGAGGGTGAGAAGCAGTCGACGTGGAAGCACCCGGGGCAGGACCGTCTCGACACGATCATGGGCTCCGACCAGGCGCACGCCGAGCTGCTGAACGGCGGCGAGATGGCGGCGTCGTCCGGCGGCACGTACTTCGCTGTCACGTGGGACGCGGACCTCCGCGACCATGTCTGGTTCCGTGCGTTCGCCCACGACTGCGCGATCCCCGAGTTCCGGTACGGCATCCTCACCGCGGTCACGCTCTGGACCGAGTACGACAACACCAGCCAGGGCGGCGCCGTATACCGGCTCCTCGAGCGGCACGAGCGTGGCCTCATCACGTACGAGCTGCACGAGGGCGGTCCGACGAACCTCGGCCGTGTGGTGCCGATGTCGACGCTGCCGGAGACCAGCCACTACGAGTCGCTGCGCACCGCCGCCGAGCTGCAGCAGTTCGACGGCGTCGACGGCCTCGCCGAGCTCGTGAACCCGGCGGTCACCGTCGCGACCGGTGTCGACCGCCTCGCGGTCGTGTACATGCCGAACGCCCGTCCGTCCCGCGACTGGCGGAAGCTCGGCCCCCTCGCCAACCTCGGCCGCTCTGACTTCGCCGGCATCGAGGACCTGTTCGACAAGATCGACCAGGCGTGGTCGTCGCTGATGCGGGACCTCGAGAACGGGCAGGGCCGGCTCACCGTCCCCGAGTCGTTCCTCGACACGGGCAAGCCCGGCGAGGGCGCGACGTTCAACGTCAACAAATCGGTGTACGTCGGCGTGCAGGCGCTCGGGAAGCCGGGCGACTCGGTGTCGTCGCAGATCACGTCCACCCAGTTCGAGATCCGCGTCGACGAGCACCTCGCCACGATCGACGCCCTCAAGCGGGAGATCGCGACGACGTGTGGGTACTCGCCCGTGCACCTCGGCCTCCGCGACGTACAGCAGGCGCAGCGCACCGCGACCGAGGTCGCCGCGGACCTGTCCGACTCGGAACGCACCCGCGACAAGAAGGCACTCTACGCGAAGCCCGCACTCGCGGAGCTCGCGCAGGTCGCCCTCGCCATCGACGGTGTCGTGTTCCCCGGGAAGGGCGGCAAGTGGTTCGACGAACTCCCCGACGTGGAGTTCGCGGAGGTGTCGCAGGTTGACCCGCTGAAGAACGCGCAGACGATCTCGATGCTCGACGGTGCTCGGTCCGTGTCGATCCTCACTCGCGTGCGGATGGCCGGCCAGGTGCCCGACGAGGAGATCCAGGCCGAGGTGGACCGCATCCGCGAGGAGGAGGCGCTCGGCCAGATGCGCGACCCCGCGGATCCGCTGTTCGACGCGAACGACAACGAGGACGAGGAGCCGGACGATGGCGACGAGCAGCAGCCCGCAGGGGCAGCAGCAGGAGCAGCGCCGGCCGACCGCTGAGGCTGTCGCCGCGCTCGTCGCCCTGCACATCTCGTCGGAGTCAGCGCTCCTCGACGGCATCACCCGCATCCTCCGCCGGGCCGTGTCGCTCGAGGCTGCGCGGCCCGCGATCCGACGCCTCACGTTGGAGATCGCACGCCGCCTCGAGCGGCAGGTGCCGCCGCTGATCGACGAGGTCATCGACGGTGAGCTGCTCGACGGTGCCGCGCAGGCTGACCGGGACGTGCTCGACGAGATCCACCAGCACGACGACGGCGCAGCGGTCCGAGCGATCGAGTCCCGGCTGCGGCGGGCACTGCCCCCGGGCGCGTTCAGGGGGACGCCCGGCGGCGGCCCGCCCCGTTCCCCGGGGAACGCACTCGTCCCGGCCGGGCAGCCGAACGACTTCGACTTCTCCGTGCCCCACTCGGTGCGCGCGGAGGCGGCGATCCGCACCGACCTCGTGTCCGAGCTGCAGGACGTCCGGCGCCGCCTGACGCGGCTCGACAACGACATCTACAAGGTGCTCGCCCCGCAGGCGGCTCGGGTGCAGGTGCTCGACGTCGAGCTGACGCCCGCGCAGGCGCAGGCCATCGCGTGGCGCGACTTCACGTCGAACGGCATCACCGGGTTCACCGACAGGTCGGGCCGCGAGTGGTCGCTGTCGGCGTACACGGAGATGGCGGTCCGCACCGCTGCAGCGCGGGCGTTCAACGCGTCACACCTCGAGCGCATGCAGGCGATCGGCGTCGAGTACTTCTCCGTCCCCGACACTGGGGCACCGTGCCCGCTCTGTCTGCCGTGGCAGGGCGCTGTGCTGACGAACGGGCCGATCGTGGCCCCGGAGATGCACGTCGACGCGACGATCGCCGAGGCGACCAGCAGAGGCCTGTTCCACCCGCAGTGCCGCCACTCACTGATCGCCGTGTTCCCCGACATCACCGTCCTCCCGCCCCGGCAGACGTGGACCCCGGCGCACGACGCCCGCTACAAGGCGGTGCAGAAGCAGCGCCGCCTCGAACTCGCGATCCGGAAGGCGAAACGGCAGCAGGAGAACGCGCTCGACGCCGACATGGCCAACGACGCGAAGGCGAAGGTGCGGCGGGCGCAGAAGCGGCTCCGCGACCACGTCAACAGCCGCGACGACCTCGCCCGCAACTCCCGCCGCGAGCAGCCCCACCTCCGTGACGCGTACGCGCAGATCCCGCTCTTCACCAGCTGACCCCCAGGAGGCCACCGTGACCCAGACCCCGAGCGTGGGCCGAGTCGTCCACTACCAGTCCCGTGGCAGCGCCGACGGCGTGTTTCTGCCCGAGCCGCGCGCCGCGCTCATCACGGCCGTGCACACCAGCGTCACGCCGAACGGCGAGGACTGGCTCGGGCAGCGGCAGTACGCGGACACCCACTTCTCGCACTACGCGGGCAGCGACGTCGACGATGACGAGGTGCCCGAGTACATCACCGGCGTCTCGCTCTGCGTCCTCAACCCGACCGGGATGTTCTTCGACGAGTACGTCCCGTACGCCGAGCAGCCGACGGGCGGGCACTGGTCTTGGCCGCCGAGGGTCGCATGATCCTCGGCGTCGGCTCGGCGGTCATCTACCAGGAGCGCGTCTGGACTGTCATCGCGACGTCCGCCTACTCCCGGTTCCTGCGGTCGCTCGACGGCTGCTGCAACACCCGCGTCGACGTCGACCGCCTCGCTCCGGCGCCCTGACCTAGATCTTGCGATCGGAGACGTGATCCTCGTCCTCGCCGAGGTAGCGCCAGACGATCCTCAGGCTGCTGGCGCCGCCCCCGAGCGACTTCATCGCTGAGACCTTGAGCACATCACCGTGCTCAATCTGGTTCGGCAACGCCTCGGTGAGATGCACCAGCCCCTGGAAACGATCCGGGCGTGCTTCGACACCGTGCACGACGAGCGTGCGCCCGGACTGGTTGCGGAACTGGACGAGGTACTTGCCCGCTTCTTCCGCGGCACTCCACTCGGGTGGGAGCGTCTGCCGCTGCACCTCGAGCGCCTCGCTCGCTATCGAATTCGCGTCCCTGGCGATCCCGTTCGACCGCTCAGCGATCGCATTCGCCTCGTCGGCGCGTCGGTTCGCACGATGCGCGACCAGCACTGCCCAAACGGCGACCCCCGCGGAGGCGATCCCAACGATGAGCGCGACGACGTCCCCAGCATCCACGCTACGGACCCTACCGAACCGGTGGCCGCTCGGCCCCATCACCGACCTACCCCAGCCGGACCAGGCGTCCGGCCCAACCGAGGAACCCAGGAGGCTCCCGTGACCTGCACCGTCCCCACCACCGCACTCCCCGTCGTCGCCGACCGCGACGGCATGGCCGTCATCGGCCGTACCCGCCACACCCTCATGGGCATCCGCTACAACGGCGGTGAGGGCGGCGCCGGGCCCGCGGCTGCTGCCGGTCAGGCCGACGCTGCTGCCGCTGCCGCTGCCGGTGCTGGTGCGGCCGGCGCCGGTGCCGGTGCCGACGCCGGAGCGGGAGCCGCTACCGACGCCCCGTGGACGAAGGACAACTTCGACCCCGAGCGTGCGTGGGCGCTGCTGCAGAACGTCCGCTCCGACCTCGACAAGGCGAAGACCGGCAAGACGGCCGCCGAGCAGAAGGCTCAGGAGTCGGCCGACCGGTTCGAGCAGTTCACGAAGGGCCTCGGAGGGCTCCTCGGCTTCGAGGCCCCGGAGACCGACCCCGCGAAGCTGCAGGCGAAGGTCACCGACCTGTCGTCGCAGGTGCAGGCGAAGGACGGCGACCTCTCCAAGGCGCAGGCCGACCTCAAGGCCCGCGACCTCACCATCGCAGTGCTCCAGTCACCCGCCGCCCGCGACGCGAACACCGCGCTCCTGCTCAACAACGAGCAGTTCAAGACCACCATCGCGTCGGTAGAGCCGACCGATGGGGCCGCCATCACGGCGGCGATCACCAAGGCGCTGCAGGACAACGCCGCCCTCAAGGCAACCCCTTCCCGCTCAGGTGGCGGCGAACACCAGGGAGCCACCGTGCAGTCGCTCGAAGCTCAGCTCGCCACGGCGACTGAGAAGCGCGACTTCAAGGAGACCATCCGCCTCAAGCAGGCCATCGCCGCCGCCCGGCAGCGAGCCGCTCAGGGCTAGCCAACCAACCAGAGAGGCCAGCACATGCCTGGAATCGTTGGGCAGGGGACCACGTTCAACCTGCCGAACTACGTCGGTGAGCTCTTCGGAGTCTCGCCGGAAGACACCCCGCTCCTGTCGTCCATCGGTGGTCTCACCGGCGGCAAGGAGGCCACGTCCACCACGTTCGAGTGGCAGGGCTACGACCTCCGCGACCCGGACGAGAACCGGCAGCGCGTCGAGGGTGCCCCCGCGCAGCCGTCGGAGAACCGCGTGCGGTTCAACGTCGACAACGTGGTGGAGATCCACCAGGAGACCGTCGAGGTCAGCTACACCAAGCAGGCCGCCGTCGGGAACCACAACGGCGCGAATATCGCCGGCACGAACCCCGTCACGGCCGAGCTGCCGTGGCAGGTCGAGCAGGCCCTCAAGCAGGTCGCGCGCGACGTCGAGGCGTCGTTCATCCGCGGCGTCTACGCGAAGCCGGGCGACAACACCGCCCCGCGGAAGACGCGTGGTCTGCTGCAGGCGATCCAGACGAACGTCATCAACCTCGGCGAGGCCCACACCGGCCTCTCCGCGGCGACCGACACCATCACCGAGGCGTCGACGACCCTGTCGAACGACGACAAGGTGATCTTCACCGACGTCGGCGGCTCGACCGCGATCACCCCGAACCGGGTGTACTTCGTCGTCGGCAAGGCGTCGGGGTCGTTCAAGATCGCTCCCACGCAGGGTGGCACCGCCATCACCATCGGCACCGCGACCGTCAGCCTCTACAAGCTGTCCGCCACCGCGCCGACGAAGGCGAACTACGACGACCTGTTCCAGACGGTGTTCGACAACGGCGGCATCGCCGAGGGCGAGACCGCGACGATCGTCGTCGGCTCCTCGCAGAAGCGGAACATCTCGAACGCGTACGCCGCGAATCAGAACAACCTGGTCGCGGACCGCAACGTCGGAGGCGTGAACTTCCAGACGATCGAGACCGACTTCGCGCGGTTCAACATCATGCTCGACCGGTGGATGCCGGCCGACGCCCTCGCCGTCGTCTCCCTCGAGCAGCTCAACCCGGTGTTCCTGAACATCCCGGGCAAGGGCCACTTCTTCGAGGAGGACCTCGCGAAGGTCGGCGCGTCCGACCGGAAGCAGCTCTACGGCGAGATCGGTCTCGAGTACGGCAACGAGAAGGCCCACGGCCTCCTCCTCGGCCTCCCGACCACCCGCTAGCACCACCCAGACCGCCGAGGAGGCCAGCATGACCAGCTACATCGTTCCGGACACGCTGGCCTCCCCGGAGGACTACAACAAGCTCCCGGGCGCACCAGCCGCGCCCGCAGACATCGCTGCAACGCTCGAGGCGTGCAGCGACATCGTGCTCCGCGCGACCATCACCGCCGTGTACGACACAGACCCCGAGACCGGCCTCGCGGTCGACCCGGTGATCCGGCAGGCCCTCACCGACGCGACCTGCCTGCAGGCAGCAGCGTGGATCACGCTCGGCATCAAGCCGTACGCGGGCGGTGTCACCCAGGGCGGGGTCGCGACGTCGAAGAAGATCGGCTCCGCGACCGTCGAGTACGCCGGAGCGGTCACGGCCGCCGCCGCACGAGCGGACGCCGCGACGAACCTCGTCCCGTCGGCGCTCCGCCGCCTGCAGAACCGCGGCCTCATCGGCCAGCACGTCCGGGTGGTGTGATGGACGACCTCGACGACATGTTCGTGCACACCATCACGGTGGAGAAGTACCTCGGCGAGGGCGGCAACGGCACCTCGTACGCTGCCCCGGTCGACGTGCCGTGCTTCATCGACGGAGGTGTGAAGGTCGTGCGGACCGCGACGGGCGAGCAGGTCGTCGCGAACACGCCCGTTTACGCCCCGCTCGAGCACGCGCCGACGCTCGTCGCCGAGTCGCGCGTGACCATCCGCGGCGCGACCGCCCGCATCCTCGCCGCGACGGTCTACGAGTCCGGCGACCTCGACCTCCCCGACCACGTGCAGATCACCCTCACCTGAGCGGAGGCCGCCCGTGTCGATCGAGTGGGAGGACACGTTCGACTGGGACGGACTGCAGGCGCGCAAGAACGCCGCCATCACCCCAGCGGTCGCCGCCGGCATGGAAGTCGTCCGCCAGGTCACCGCCCCGAAGGTTCCCGTCGAGTCCGGGCACCTCGTCGGCTCCCCCAGCATCACCGCGGTCGGCCACCGGGCCACGATCACGTTCCCCGGCCCGTACGCCCGCTACCAGGAGTTCGGCGTCTACTACCGGCACGGCCGCGTCGGCGCCCCGCTGACGCACACGCACGGCCAGTCGTTCTTCCTCACCACCGGGATCGTCGAAGCCCGCGACCCAGCCCTGCGCGCATGCGCCCGAGTGTTCGAGGAGCGCCTGTGATCTCCGCGTCCCCCGTCCGTGCGCTCGTCGAGGCGTTCGCGCAGGCCCTCGCTGACGCCGGTGTCGGCGTCTGGTCGCCCGGCGCCGCCACGTACGGTCCCGACGACGTCGTCATCTTCCGCGGCACCGAACGCGCCGTCGACAACCCGCAGATCATCCTCAATTGGGTCGACGTCGACGACCACCCCGAGATCACGCAAGGCTCCGGCATCCTGCAGGTCGCCATGAAGGGCACCGCGAACGACCCCGGCTCGGTCGACGACATCGGCTACGCCGTGTTCAACGCCCTCCACGGCCTCACCAACCTCCCCGCCGGGGACGCTCTCGTCGTCCAGTGCCTCCGCCGCAACAGCGTTCCGATGGGGCAGGACGACAAGCTCCGGAAGGAGCGCGCGGACCAGTTCGACGTCGACGTCGAGTGGCCGCCCACCAGCCACCGGCCGTAGGCCGGTTCGTCCCCAGACGCAGCCCTCCCCAGTGGGGGCACTTCCGCATGCCCGCACACGCCTAGGAGGCACCCCACATGAGCACTGCGCTCGCACGCAAGTTCGCCGTCGACGTGACGGCCGACCTCACCCTCGCATCCGGCTGGATCCGGTTCAAGGGCATCAACGACTTCGCTCCGAACGTGAACCCGAACCTTGAGGACGCGTCCGACTACGACACCGACGGGTGGGCGTCGTCCGAGGTGACCATGCAGGACTGGTCCGCAGACGTCACCGTCTTCCGCCGGAAGACCGCCGGCGTGTACGACGCCGCGCAGGAGCTCGTCCGCGCCCGCGTCGGCCAGTTCGACGACGCCGCCCGCATCGGCGTCCGCTGGTACGACAAGACCGGCGGCCCCGAGGCGAACCAGGGCGTCGCACTCGTCACCTGGAAGCGGTCGAACACCGGGGTGAAGAACCTCGAGCAGGCGACGATCACGTTCACCGGCACCGACGTGCCGCTGCAGCTCGACATCGAGAACCCCTACCAGTCGTCCGCGGCTCCCGTAGTCGTGTCCGCCACCCCGGGCGGTCAGGCCGCCGGCGAGGGTGTCGCGATCGGCGGCTCCGGCTTCACTGGCGCCACGGGCGTCAAGTTCGGTACGACGAACGCTTCGTCCTTCGAGGTGATCAACGACCAGCTCGTCATCGCCGTGCTCCCCGCGGGCTCAGCCGGTTCTGCCGCCGTCACCGTGACGACCGCGAACGGCACGAGCCCTGCGTTCGCGTACACCCGCGGCGCGTGAGACCCCGGGGCCGCCGTATCTGGGGACGCGGCGGCCCCGGCCTACCCCTTCCAGTCCCCACCCGTTCCGAACCAGGAGTCCCCAGCTCATGACCTTCCGCGACTACTACGACCTCGCCGACCCGCTCGTCCTCCCGATCCGCGGGAAGGCGTACGAGATCCCTCCCGCGACCGCATCCGACGTCGTCCGGTACCGGAAGTACATGGGCCTCGTCGAACGCGTCCAGGCTGGCGAGGAGGGCGTCGAGATCACGGACGACGACCGCATCGGCGACGAGGAGTACCAGCGCATGTTCCTCGGCGCTGCGCTCGACGAGATGCGTGCTGACGGTGTTCACCCCGGCGTCATCGAACACGCGGCGAATGCCGCGATGGGCGACACCATGGGCGGCCGTGAGGTCGCCGAGCGGATGTGGAACTCCGTCGACCCAAAAGCATCGAAGCCGGAGCCGACGCCGGCCCCCGAGACGGACTCGACGCCATCGCCCACTACGGACGAGGCGACTACGACGAGCTGACCGGAACGTACGAGTGGTATGAGGTGCCGCCGGACGTTGCGGGCGAGCGGAAGGCCGCGGACTGGGGCGAGATCATCGCCCGGTTCGACCTCCTCGCGTTCGACTTCCAGAGGCACCTCCACCTTCGGCTGACGACGGTCCTGAACACGCACACGTGGCGCGAGTTCGCCGCGCTCGTGTCCGGGCTGCTCAGCATCGACGAGCACCTCGTTACCGGCACACGCATCGTCACCGTCCCCGCGACGCTCATCGGCGCGCACTTCCACACCACCGACGACAGCGAGGAGCCCACCGATGAGTGACACCGAAGTCGGCGGCATCAAGGGCTTCCTCGACCTCGACGACTCAGCCTGGGACCGGAAGATCGCGAAGGCGAAGCAGGACGTCCGCGAGCTCAAGGCGATGAACGCCGACGTTCGTGTCAGCGTCGACGCGGACCGCGCCGAAGAGCGCATCGCGATGCTGCATGCTGCGGTGCGGGCACTCGATGCCGAGTCCGCGACGATCGACGTGAAGGTGGTCGAGCGCGCGGGCGGCGGCGGATCCGCAGCGACCCGAGCGGCCGCCACGTCGCAGCAGCAGCTCACCGAAGCGCAGGAGAAGGCTGCCGTCGCCTCGATGAAGGCGGATCTCGCGCAGCAGCGACTCAACGAGGCCGAGGAGAAGGGCACCCGCACTGCGTCCGAGCTGATGGTTCGACGCATCGCCCTCGCCGAGGCGCAGAACCGCGAGTCCGCGGCCGTCGACCGGGCGACCGCGCTGACGAAGCAGCTCAACGAGGCCCACGCACGCGAAGCCGCCGCCGCAGCCGCGGCGGCTGCTGGTGAGTCCGAGCTCGCCGCCGCGACCCGCGAGTCCGGCGCTGCCGCGGACGGCAGCGGCAAGTCGTTCCAGGTCGCGTCGACCCGCACCGGTCTGCTCACCACCGGGATCGTCGGCCTGATCTCCACGGTCGGTCCGCTCGCCGGCGCCACGACAGCGGCCGGTGGCGCGTTCCTCGGCATGGGTGCCGCGGGTGTGCTCGCTGTGTTCGGCATCAAGAACGCGATGGACCAGGGCACCGATGCGGGCCAGGCGTACCGGTCTGGGCTGCAGTCGCTCAAGGGTGACCTCGACAGCCTCGCGGCTACGTCCGCAGGTGCGATGCTCGAGCACTTCCAGCAGGCCGAACAGACCATCACGGGGGACCTCCCTGCCCTGCGTGGCCAGGTCGTCGGCTTCACTGACTCCCTCGGCGAGGCGGGGAACGCGATCCTCACCGGCCTCGTGAAGGGGTTCCAGGTCGCGAACCCGCTCATGGAGCAGGGGCAGCGGCTCATCGTCCGCGTCGCCGACGGCTTCGAGTCGTGGGCGTCCGGCAACGGCCTCGCGACGTTCGCGAACGAGGCGTCCCACGACCTCCCGATCGTCGTCCGCGGCATCGGCGACCTCGCGTCCGGAGCGGTCGCGCTGCTCGGCGCGATGCGCCCCGTCGGCCTCGTCGTCATCGAGGTCGCTGGCGGCATCGGCCAGATCGCCCAGGTCGCCGCGTCCGCCGGCCCCGTGCTGCCCGCCCTCGCAGCGGGGGCTGGTGCCGCGTGGCTCGGCTTCAAGGTGTGGGAGGGCGCGAAGGCAGTCGGGTCCGCCGTGCAGGCTGGCATCACCGTCATGTCCGCGTCGATGGACGCACTCATGGGCGCGTCGACGCGGTCCGCAGCGGCCACCACCGGGCAGGCAGCCGCGCAGGCCGCCGTCGCCGCGACCGCCCCCGCTGCTGCAGCCGGTGAGGCTGCCGTCGCCGAGGGTGCCGTCGCGATGAACACCGCGATGGCCGCGAACCCGGTCGGCCTCGTCATCGGGCTCCTCGCCGGCCTCGCCGCGGTCACGTTCGTCGCGATGAACGCCACGAAGGAGAACACGGCCGCGACGACGGACTACACCTCCGCGCTGCAGCAGGACGGCGACGCGATCGGCCAGTACACGACGAAGCAGATCGCGCAGCAGCTCCAGCAGGCGAAGGTCGTCTCGACCGCGAAGCAGTACGGGCTCACCCTGTCCGACCTGACGAAGAGCGTCACCGGCAACGCCGACGCACAGGACAAGGTGTCAGACGTCCTCGACACGCAGATCAAGAAGTACGAGGAGCAGGCTCGCGCCGCGCGCCTCGGCAGCAACGGCCAGTCGGCCGCGGCGAAGATCGCAGGCGAGCACGTCGACGCCCTCAAGAAGCTCCAGACCGAGATCGACTCGCAGACGAAGGCGGTCGCGAAGCAGAAGTCGCAGCAGGACGCCGCGAACTCCGCGTCGAACGCTGCGACGAACGCGATCAAGTCGAACGCGGACGCGTACGGCATGACCACGGGTGCGTACCAGAAGGCGTCCGACGCGGCCAAGAAGCAGGCCGCATCGACTCGCGAGGCGACCCAGGCCATGCAGCTCGAGAACGACGCTGCCGGACTGCTGACGAACGCCCTGACCCTCCTCAACGGCGGGGCGCTGTCCGTCGCGCAAGCGCAGACCGGTGTCTCGTCGGCGACGAACCAGGCCAAGGACGCGTTCAAGGAGAACGGGACCGCGATCGAGGGGAACTCGGCCGCGGCGGTCGCGAACCAGCAGGCGATCCAGGGCCAGGTGCAGGCAGCGCAGCAGATGGCGGAAGCGCAGGCGAAGGCCACCGGGTCCACCACGGCGGGCGTCGCAGCGTACAAGCAGTCGAAGACGGCGCTCGAGGACGCGCTCCGCGCGCAGGGGCAGCTCACGCCCGCGGTGCAGGACTACATCAACAAGCTCTACGACGTGTCCAACCTCAAGGTGAAGCCGACGAAGCTCGACGTCAATAAGACGGCGGCGGACGCGGCGATCGACCAGTACAAGAAGACGGTCGCGTCGGTGCCTGGCGGGCACACGACGAAGATGCTCACCGAGAAGCAGGCTGCGGAAGCGGCCATCGCGGCGTGGAAGGCCTCTCTCGCGAACGTTCCCGAGTCGGAGCGGACGACCGTGGAGGCGGAGATCGCTGCGGCGCAGCAGAAGCTCGCGGCGATCACGTCGTCGATCGCTGGTATCCCGCGGTCGATCACGGTCGCGGTGAACGCGGTCGGCGCGACGAACCTCGCGACGACGGGCGGCTACAAGGTCGCGCAGTCGCACGGCGGCACCGCCGGGCACGGCCCGCTGCAGAAGTTCGCGGCAGGCGGCACGTCCGGGTCGGTGTGGGGCACGGCGGGGTCAGCGTTCAACGACAAGATCCCGACCGCGCTGTCCATCGGCGAGGAGGTGTCGTCGGCGCAGGCGATGTCGTACCCGGGGACGCGGTCGGTGGTGAAGGCGATCAACTCGGACCCGGCGAGGGTCATGCAGGCGATCACCGCGCCGAAGCAGGCCGCGGAGTCTCCGGTGAATGTCTACCTCTACGGGGACGGTCTCCGCGACGTCATCCGGGTCGAGATCGAGAAGGACGGCAAGCGCCGGAAGGCGTCGATCAAGGCCGGACGACAGTGAGGGAGCACCCATGATGGTCGCCGACGGCGGCAACGCCGAGTCGCAGTACACGAGCGTCGTGGACGGTGGGAACGCGTACACGAGCTACATGGCGCCGACGATCACCGTGCTCGACGACGACGACCTCGGACCGCGCGTGCAGGTCACGTTCGCGTCGTTCGTCGCCGGCACGCAGACGATCACCGTCACACGCACCGTGGGCGGGCGCGCCATGCCCGTCCGCGGGGGCGTGCGCCTGTTCGCGGTCGGCGGCGCGGTCGTCATCGACCAGGAGGTGCCGTTCGGGGTGCCGGCGAGCTACCAGGCGGAGCAGTTCGACGCCGACGGGAACTCGCTCGGCATGACCGACTCCCGAGCGATCACGGTCGACTCGACGGACTCGTGGGTGACGCAGCCGCTCAACCCGAACCTCGCCGTGCAGGTGAAGGTTCGGGTCCCGTCGACCGACACCCTGTCGTGGGAGTCGCCCGGTGACACGATCTGGACGCAGGGCGCATCCGTCGGCCGGGTCATCAACGGGCAACGGTCCGGGCTCAAGGGCGTCACCCTGCTGCTCCGGCTCCTCCGCCCGGCTGATGCCGACGAGTTCGACGCGATGTGGGGCGGCTACGACATCACCTACCCGGCCGTCGTCTGCATCCGCACACCGCCGAACGTGCCGCTCCCGCCGGTGCTGTTCTTCGCCTGCCGCACCCCGCAGCGAGTCACGTCGGGCGCGAACAAGCTCGTCCAGTACCAGCTCACCGGCGACGAGGTCGCACCGCCCGCTCCCGGACTGGTCGTGCCGTCCCTGTCCCGCGACGACATCGACGCCGCCTACCCCACCCGCGACGCCCGCGCCGCGGCGTACACGACCCGCCTGCAGCGGGACTCCGACTACACCCTGGCGGGCCTCGCCACCTGACCGCACCGAGGAGGTGGCGATGCGTCCCTCCTCCGCGCAGTTGCCGACCGTGCTCACCGGCTCGTCGTTCACGTACCGGTGGGTCGCGGACGTCATCATGAACGGGCAGCGGGTGCTGCAAGATCTCCCGTGCACGGCACCGGACTTCACCGACGACGAGTCGCAGCTCGTGCAGTCGACGGGGTCGCTGACGTTCGTCTACCAGGACGACTTCGCCCGGTCGATCGCCCCGGAGACCATCGGTGACGTCCTGTCCCCGTTCGGCACGCAGGTGTGGGTGTACGTGCTCGTGCAGGACGGACCCGCGTTCGCGGAACGGGTCCTGATGGGGCAGTACCTCGTCGACGAGACCCCGACGATCAGCTCCACGAAGATGCTGCTCCTCGGGAACCCGATCACCGTCGGCGACACGATCGAGGTGACCCTGTCGGACCTGTTCTACGGAGTGCAGGTCGACCGGTTCTACACGCCCGGCTCCCCCGTCGCGACGGGTTCCTGCTGGACGGAGGTGCAGCGCCTCACGAGCCTCCCGGTGACGCGGCCCGCCGATGTCCCCGACGCGGCCGTGTCGTCGCAGGTCGCGTACCAGGAGGACCGGCTACAGGCCGTGTACGACCTCGCGAACTACTCCCTCGACGCCGTCCCGTTCATCACCCCCGACGGCACCCTGTCGATGCGGCCCAACGTGTGGCCCGACCCGGTCGACGTCCTCACCGACGGACCGGACGGGAACCTGCAGACGGTGGAGCGCGGCATGAACGCCGAGCAGGTGTACAACGCGATCGCGGTCCGCTCGTACGACAGCACGGACGGGTCCGCGATCCTCGCGTCTGGTGAGATCCTCACCGGTCCGCTGCGCGCGCGGGAGCCGGACGGTTCCCTGTCGCCCTTCCGCCGCCGACCGAAGTTCTACTCGTCGCAGTTCATCACGACGAAGGCGCAGGCGCAGGCGTACGTGAACACGTGGCTGCCTCGAGTGTCGAAGCTCACCGGCGTCGAGCACACGCTCACGGAGACGTTCAACCCGCTCCGGCAGGTCGGCGACGTCATCACCGTCCACGAGATCGGCGTCGCGCCCTACCAGGGCCGTGTGTCGAGCATCCGCCGCACCGACGCCGCCACCCAGCAGACGACCGTGAAGGTGGGGCAGACGTGACCGGTCAGGAAGACCTCATCCTCGAGCTCATCAAGAGCAAGACGAAGGTCACCACCGACGTGGGCACGTTCGTCGCCGCGTCCGCCACCGGTTGCACGGTCGACGTCGGCGGCGGCCGCATCCCGGCCCGACTCGGCTCGAGCTACCTCCCCGAGGTGAACGAGACCGTGAACGTGTGGACGTTCGACGACGGTACGACGTTCGTGATGGGTCCAACGGTCGCGAAGCCGTCGAAGGGCACGGTCACGGCCGTTGCGTCGAGCCTGGTGACCCTTTCCACTGACTTCGGCGACGTCACGGCGCCGTACATCGGGTCCACGCCGGCCGCGGGGCAGGTCATGGGGCTCCGGTGGCATGGCGGTCCCCTCGCGCTCGGCGTCATGTCGACGTCCCCTGCGCCCGCGACGCCGCCGGACCCTCCGGCCTCGTCCACATCCCCGCACGTCGACGTGTTCCAGGCGCTCGACGCTGGCTCGTGGAACCGGTACGGCTGGCAGCAGGCGCAGGTGTGGGCGTCGGACTCGTACTCCGGTCTGTGGACGTACGGCAGCAAGATCGCCGACACGCTGCCCGCCTCGGCAGACGTGGCGAAGGTCGAGATCTACCTGCCCGTCGCGTCCCTGTACGGCAACCCGCCGAACTTCGCCCTCCACGCGTACACGAAGAAGCCCGCCGGGCAGCCCGGGTACGGCACCACCGTGCCGCTCGCCGTCCGCCCCGGCTGGAACACGCTCCCGAAGTCGTGGGGCAACGCGCTCCGCTCCGGTGGCGGCTCGTTCGGCGTGGGCGTGAACCACGGCGGGAAGAACGTGTTCAGATCCCTGGCACAAGACGGAATGTCAGGGGCGCTCAGAATCACGAGCACGTACTAGCGAACTGAGGTTCGCGACGCCCGGCCAGCGTGCACTCTTCCACATGTTGCAGGGCATGCAGGCCGGGCGCATGTTCGCGGGGATATGCAACCCGCCCGCGGAGATCGGCTTCACGTGGTCGATGCTCGTCGCCGTCGTACCGCACATCCAGCAGCGGTCCCCGAAGTACAGAAGCCGTGCAGCAACCGTCTGCGCGGACACCGGAAACGGCGTCGCGTCCCGAATCCGTTGCTTCCGCGCGAGGCGATGCGCACGTGCCACCGACGCGTTCACGCGCCGCCACTGCCGGTTGTATTCGGCTAGCTCGGCGGCGTGCGCAGCTTTCCATGCTGAGCGGTAAGCGCGCACCGACTCGCCATTCGCGAGCACCCACTTCCGGTTGACGGCCCGATGTTCGGCGGGTGCACGACGGTATGACGCACGCGCGTTCCGCTTCGTGCGTTCCCGATCATGCTCATTCGTTGCGTAGCTGAACCGCTGAACGCAGCGCTTCGAGCAGAACCGCTTGTCCGCTCGACCAACCACTTGCTCGCCGCAACCCGGCCGAGCACAGACACGGATACCCTGGGACACATCGACTCCCTTCGCGAGTCGGTCACGCCCCCGGCCTGTTACCAGCAGGTGCGGGGGTCTTGCGTGCGCCCAGAGTACCGCCAACCTCTGACCATCCAGCCCGCCGTCGTGCGGGCTTTCTGCATGCAAGGAGCCTCATGGCACGCGACAGCACCGGCCCGAAGGGCGAACCTCAGTACTCCGGGTCGGGTGTCCCGCAGGATGCCGCCGACCTCACTGAGGTCGCCGCGTACGCCGCGGAATACGGCAACTACCGCGCCGACCCTTCCGCCGTGCGGAACACCCTCTCCGGCACCGACGTGTGGCCCGGCCTCATCTTCTACGAGACCGACACCGGCGTCACGTACCGGTACGGCGCCACCGGGTGGGAGTTCGCGACGACGATCGCACCGCGCCTCCGCATGCAGCGTCCCCTCGCCGGCATCAGCGCAACCACGTGGATGTCCGTGTCGATGGCGACGTCCGCGCAGGAGGGCGGCGGCGGCTTCACCGGCGGCGCCGGCAGCTTCGGTGTCCCGGTGACCGGACGGTACGCGGTCAGCATGAAGTGCACCGTCCCCACGACCGCCGCCGGGAACCGCCGCATGCTCGGCATCTCGACGCAGGCCGCGGTCGGCACGCCGATTGCGCAGTCCCCCGGGTTCGGCGCCCCGAACGACAACTCCGGCTTCGGCATCGAGTTCCTCACCGAGGTGACTCTGCAGGCGGGCACCCAGTACGTCGTCTCGGCGTACTCGACCGCGCCGCTGAACTTCAGCAACTTCGACGTGTCGGTGCGCCTGATCGCGCCGACCAGCATCGGTTAGGAGCACCGCATGACGCTCACGCTCGACGTGACGAACGCCGCAGCCCGATTCCGGACGCTCGCCGGCCTCGGCGACAACGGCATCCGGTACGCGGCCGGACGGAACCAGCCCGGGAAGTGCACCCGGTGGACGTGGCTCGCCCTGTCCGAGGACGGGCAGGGCTTCCAGAACAGCACCCCGCTTCCATCCGCGGTGGCCGCGTGGAACAACGCGCCCGCCGAGCACCGACACCCGCTGACGGAGAAACCGTTCGCCGGCGCCGTACTCGTGTTCGGTCCGACTGCCGGACCCCGGTGGGCGGGCGACGAGAACTACCCGTACGGGGACGTCACCGTCCTCGACGGTTCCGGTTTCGACTCCGGCGACTGGCAGGACTGGGGCCAGTCCGCGACGGATGCCGCGGGCGTCGGCGTCATCGCGTCCGTCACCGCGGGCACCCGGTATGTGCAGACCGGGCGTCGGCCGGTCCTCGGCTGGCTGTCGTCGTACGGCGGCGCGGTCCTGCAGTCCGGCAGCGGCACCCGCCCGGCGGACACCTCAACCCTCATCCCCGCAACCGTCCACGAGGAGGACGACGACATGTTCATGATCCAGCACGACTCGAAGGGGCGCGGAACGCTCCTGATCTACGGCGGCGGCAAGCAGCGAGCACTCAACGCCGAGCAGGTGTCGATCATCGGCGGCCTCAAGCGCGCCGACGGCACCCCGCAGGTGCCGCTCTACGGCTACACCAACCAGGGCGAGGTCGGCGAACGCCGCTTCGACGTCATCCGCGCCGCCTTCAAGTAGGAGACCCCATGAACACGATCATCACCCGCTACTCGTCCACGCTCCTCCCGCTCGCCGTCGCGGTGCTCGGCATCCTGCAGGCCGCCCAGTCCGCTGGGAAGGCGACACTGCTCGACTGGCAGACCCTCACGCAGATCGCGCTCCTGCTCGTCGGCACCGGCGTCGTCTACTGGCTGCCCCTCGTGAACACGAAGTGGCAGGGCGCGTTCAAGACCGGAGCCGCGATCCTCTTCGCGATCATCTCCGCGGTCGTCGCGGTCGCACCGGACGGGCACTTCACGAAGTCGAACGCGATCCTCGTCGTCACCGCCGTGGTGAAGGCGCTCGCGACGGAGCTCGGCGTTCAGATCCGCACGGACGCCGCGAAGGTCATCGACGCCGGTTCCACGTCGGACCCGGGCGTCCCGGTCATCACGACCGTGGCTGCTGTTGCTTCCGCTGACGCCGACTACGACGTGCACCCGACCCCTGTCGAGACCGACCCCGTCGGGGCGGCGGAGGTGGAGCAGTCCGGCACTGTCACGGACGAGGCCACGGCCGCCGACGACGGCCCGAAGCACGCAGCAGCGACGTCCTAACCCCTCCTCGACCCCACGGAAGGGGAACCGCATGCCGGAGCACCAGGGCCCTGAGCCGACCGGCTGGGAGCTGATGCGAGGCCTCGAGCGTGTTCAACAGTCAGTTGACGCGCTCGGGGCCCGCGTGGTCTCGACTGACCTGTTCAAAGCTCACCTGGACACGGACGGTCAGGAGAAGATCGCGATCCGCGACGAAATCCGCGACCTGCGTGAAGACATCGACAAGAAGACACAACGCGACCAGGCCCGCGAGGACGAGGCCCGCCGATTCAAGGCAGGGCAGATCGTCGCGATCGTCATGGGCGCGGCAGCGGTCGTCGCATCGTTCATCGTCCCGTTCATCCACGGAGGTGCGTGATGATGTGGCTCCGCAAGCAGCTCCGCATCGACCGGATCGGGTGGTTGTTCGCCGGCGTCGTCACCGTCGGGCTGGTCGGGCTGATCGTGTACGCCCTGTCCTCACAGCAGGCGACGATCGACAACCTTCGCGCACGGAACAAGGCGATCGCCGCGCAGGGCGTGAACGCGCAGGACCAGTACCAGGCGCTCGTGCAGCAGTACGGAAAGCTCTGGGACCAGGCGAAATCCTCCGGGGCGACACCGACGACGGTTGACCCGTCCGACGTACCGACGACAGTCCCCGCGGCTGGAGCTCCGGGCGCTCGAGGTGCGTCGGGTGAGGACGGCCGCGGTGTGGCGTTCAGCCTGTGCACGGCCACCGGGTGGGCGATCACCTACACGGACGGCACGACCGAGAACGCTGGCGGCGACTGCGCGGGCAAGACGGGGCCGACGGGCGCCGCAGGCAAGGACGGAGCCGCCGGCGCATCCGGGCAGGACGGCACCAACGGGCCCGACGGCGTGTCCGTCACCGGGCCGACGGGAGCCACGGGCGCGACCGGAGCCACCGGGCCGGTCGGGCCGACCGGCCCCCCGGGCTCTGACGGCGCTGACGGCATTGGCGTCGCCACGGTCGCATGCGCCCTCACGGACGACGGGTCCACCGTCTTCCGGTTCACCCTCACCGACGGCACCACGCAAGACGTCCCCGGCGCGTGCACGCCGGCACCCGCGACACCAGAAGGAGACGGCTGATGCCGACCACTCAGGACCCGACCCAAATCCTCATCCGCCGCGACACCGACACCCGGTGGACCGCGGCGAACCCGGTCCTTGGCGCGGGCGAGCCCGGCGCCGATATGACCGACCACACGCTGCGCGTCGGCGACGGCACCACACCGTGGCTCTCCGCACCGTACTTCGCACCGATCGACCCGAGCACGAACCTGTTCCCGACAGCGGTGATGGACGCGTTCGACACCCGGTACGGCACGAACGTGTACGCGGAGCAGTTCGGCGCGGTCGGCGACGGTGTGACCGACGACACCGCCGCTATCCAAGCAGCGGTGTCGTCGCTGACGGCGTTCGCCACCGGTGGCGCCGTGCACCTTCGTGCGGGAGCGCGGTACTCGATCCCTGGCGTTATCCTCCTGCCGTCAAACATCACGATTGAAGGCAACGGGGCGGCGGTGCTCAAGGTCGCCGGGTCGCCGCAGCGTCTCGTGTTCTCGAACCAGTCCGCGGAAGGCGCGGTCGGGTACGGTGCGGGCGGCCAGAACATCACGCTCCGACGCATCCGTTTCGTCGGGGACTACACAATCCCCGTCGCGAACTACAAGGACATCGGCGTCGGCTTCAACCACGTCTCGCGCCTCACGATCGACCAGTGCTGGTTCGAGCAGGGCATGAACAACAGCCACTACATCGACCTGCTCGGGTGCACAAACGTGCGGATCCTGAACAGCGACTTCCGTGGCATGCGCCCCCGTTCCGGCCGGGAGTACATCGAGGCGATCCAGGTCGACGTGTCGACCCGGCAGGGCACGTCGTACGACGACGAGACGCTGAGCTCGTTCGACGGGCTCCCAACTCGCGGCGTACTCGTCACCGGCTGCACGTTCGGCACGATCACCGTCGCCGGAACGACCTACGGTTCCCCCAACCCGATCGGGTCGCACGCGGCCGCGCTCGGCACCGACGACGGCTACTACCAGAACATCCGGTTCCACTCGAACACCGTCGAGGGCTACAACACGCCGGCGACGAACGACACGTTCGGGTGGCTGCACTTCCGTGGCATCCGGGGCCTCGACGTCTCGGACAATACGTTCATCTACAAGGGCCCGACCGGTGTCAGCGGCAACCCCTGCGTGATCAGCGTGATTCCGACGACGGTTTACACGCCGGCTGATCAGGTGCAGGCCACGTCCCCCACGAACGCGACGCTCAGCACGCCGCAGGCGTCGCAACGAGTCACGATCATCGGGAACCGGTTCATCGGCTTCGGTTCAGCTCCCTTCGTCGCTGACAGCGCTCTGATCAACGTCGATGGAGCCGTCGGCGTGATCGTCCAGGGCAACGCCGCGGACGGAGCGTCGAGCTCGTTCCTGCGAGCGTTGTCCGCGCGCGTCACCGCCGCCGGAAATGACGTCGTGCTGAACAGCACCGAGCCGGGGTTCCGAATCAACCAGTGCACCAGCGCGCAGGTGATCCACAACGAGGTCACCGGCTACGCCGGCGGCGTCGGCTTCCAGACGGATCGTGGTTCGAACATCCGAGTCAACGACAACACCATCCTGGGTGGCGCGATCGGTATCCGCTCCAACGGCGCCGACGGGTCACTGATCCAGGACAACTACGTACGCGACTTCACATCCGTTGGGATCACGATTGGTGAGACCGGGTACGGGTACACGCACTACGACTGCATGGTGCAGGGGAACCGCGTCCGCAGTGCGACGTCCGCCGCGACGAGTCTCCTGATCGGTGCGACGTCGACGCGTGCTCGCCGTGCGCTGAACCTGTTCCGCGACCCTGGCACGGTCACGGACAATGGCACAGGTACCACAACCGTCGCGACGGATCAGATCAGCTGAAAAGAACGCCCCGGCGTCTCCTCTTGCGAGGAGGTGCCGGGGCGTTTTCGTCGTTCAGCCGAGTTGTGCGTCGAGGGCCTCTCGGTTGCCTTCGAAATCGAAGTCCCACGACGAGTGGAACGCCTCTTCGTCGAACTTGCCGTGGGGGTGCTGCTTGTCAGCCCGCGACCAGAAGTAGTGGATTTCATCGGCGAGGAACGACGCATACATGTGCTCGGCACGCGCCGTGTACGAGTCGTGAGAGAGAAGAAGCAGCTTGTCGATGTGGTCGGCAAAGAGCATGTTGAACATTCCCGAGCCGGCAAGACCCGCGATGGTGCGTGCGTTGCCGAACACGTTCGCCTGCTCCACGGTCGACAGCGTCTCTGGGTAAACGACCGTGAAGCCCGCATCGGTGAACGTCGTCTCGACCTCGGCGATGTTCCGGAGCGCGCGGTTCTCAGTCGTGAACTTCCGCGACACGAAAATCTTCTTGGGGCTGTCGGGACGCTCCTCCACGAGCGCGTCCCGGAGGCGGCGCCAGGATTCGGCGGTGGCGGGGTGGACGTAGTGCCAGCCGCCGTTCTGCCAACCCTGGGATGCGCTGATGAACCGTTCCACCGTGACGTCGCGGTGCTCCCAGTGGATGTCCTCGGGAGCGATCCCGTACGCCTCGAAAAGGATCTTCTCGAACGTGGGTTCGTACTCGGCAGACGGGATTCGGTAGAACGCCTTCAGGTTCGGGTGCTGCTTCTTCGCGTCGTCCCATCCCCAGAGTTTCGAAAGCGACTCCGTCATCACGTGACCGAAGTGGCCCGCGATGGCGCACGTCAGGTCGTAGTAAATGCCGTCGAGGTGCGTGGGCGTCGTCTCGTCGGTGGGGCGGCTGGCGATGCGGTCGTTGAAGTTCGTCAGCCGCTCGTTCGAGGCCTTCCACGGGTGCTTGAACGAGTTCGGCAGCACAGTCGTGCCGTTGGTGGTGAGCATGCCCGAGCTGATGCGGGTAACGCCGCCGATGTCCCGCAACGTGAGTTCCGGGTACTTCATCCGGTCAGCGGGGACACGCTGTCGGCCAACACGTCCGTGGGAAGCGATCGTCAGGTTCCCTGGCCCGGTTCCTGCGGGACGGGTAGAGATTAGACGTGCGTTGTTCGCTCCGAGCCGGGATGGGAGCACCCGCATCGCGTCCTCGTCCTTGACCTTCACGAGGTGGTTGCGGGTCTTGACCGTGATCGAGTAACCGTTATCGTCAAGGCTGAGACCCGCAGACTCGTCGAGCTCGGTGATCTCGTTGACGCTGATCCGGTTCGCCTTGAGCGCCTGCCGTCCGGCTTCCCATGCGCTCGAGATGGTGGTCACCGGCGTGATGAAGTAGCCGCCCTTGGTCACGTGCCAGAACAGCCGCTGGAAGCGCTGCAGCCGTGCCGCGATGCCGTCTGCTTCTTCGTCGATGACAGCCGCGACGGGGCCGATCGACGCGACGTAGTCCTCGATGGCGTCGTTAGATGACGCCGCGTGGGTCGTGAGTCCGTCGTATGCCGGCACGACCTCGTGCGGGGTGACGACGTGTAACCGGTACTGGAACGCGGCGCGCCATGCGGTGAGCGTGTTCTGCGTCTCGTAGCCTGCGATGAGGACGACAGGCCGCTGCAGTTCCGCGAGGGACTGTGCGTGCTCCGAGATGAACCGGTCGATGGAGGGCGTGCGTCGCAGCCAACTCCGAGTCTTAGTTGCCCCCGCTGTAGCCATGCTCAGGAGCGTAGCTCATATTCGAGGACCCACAGCCGGACAGGGTCCCCATGTCTCTACCGGCTGTTGCGCACGCGGAGCCGGTTGGGGCAGGTGTCGGCTGCATGCTTGGTGCGGTGACGCATGTTGCAGCCGGGGTGCTTCCAGACAGTGCTGCGGCCACCGACCCGGCCGCTGATGCTGAACGGGCCGGGCAACGGAATGTGCCAACGAAGTCCCACTAGGACACCTTCGCGTGCCAGCGGGCGGCGCCGAGCGCGAGTGCTGCTGCGGCGAACACTGCCGAGGCGATGAGGACGTTGCCGGCAGCGGCGAGCGCGGCGCTCTTGCTGGCGCTCTGGCTGATGATCCTGGTTGTGGTGACGTCGTAGCCGTTGTCGGCGGGTACCAGACCGAAGATGTAGAGGATCGCGGCCACGATGCCGCCGATAATCGCCAGTGCCCAGAGCCATGCCAGGTACGGGTTGATCTCGCTTACGCTGGCAGCGAGGACCTGCTCGTTGGTGAGGCGCGGCTGCTGCGGTTCCGGCGGTACTGGGGCGTCGCTCATGATGAGCATCACTCTACGGCTGCAACGAAGCCCGCCGAGGGCCCCCGATCACGGGTGCTTCCTGCGCGATGACTTTGTCGGTCCACCGAACCCATGCGTGGATCTGTGCGGCCGCGCTCTCCATAGACGAGTGCGCGCCGACGAGATCATGGCCGGGTGAGTCCAGGAGGAACCGGTTGGCGCGTGTGACGTCGCAAACCAGGGTCGCTCCGAGCCAGACGTTCCAGTGGTCCTTGGAGTCAGGAATCCAGCGAAGTCGATCCGGCATGCCGTAGGTCCAATCGCTGAGGGTCGCAATGGACGGAACGTTACTCGGAGGCGATCAGGAGGGCTCAGATTCCCATCGTCGTCGCAGTGCGCAAGCTGCTGCGTTCCTCGACTCGAACACGCCGAGCTCTTCCGGAGAGGCTTCGTCGAGGGTGATCGCGTGGAAGCCGGCGGGCGAAGTGTCGACCCGCCCGATGCGCGTGCCGCCGACGAGTTCGATGAACCATCCGCCTTCTGATCGCATGACGTAACGCATGCCACGATATTGCCACCGCGATCGCGTGACGTTTCGCCTTGCAACTCCGTCCTACAGGCGACGCAGGCTGCGGGGCCCTAGCCCGTGACCGCGTTGCACGCCCACTCATTGGATGACCGGTCACGGCGTGCGGGGAGGTGGCCGGTGGGGTTCGGCCGCCTTCCCAACTTTTTTGAGCGACACCGGGGAACTCGAACCGGCGGTGCCGCTCCCTTGTGACTTACAAACGAAAGGGTTGCCCCTCGAACTGGGGTATGCCGGGTACCGTGGCATCGGTTGATTCGGACTGGCTTGCGTGTGACCCTCAAACAGGGCAAGGCAGTAAGCGATCAGGGGCTGCCTGGTCCGGCCAGGCGCTGATCTCCGGCTTCACCAATCGTAGAGAACAGCGCCTGACTCCTGTCAGCCGCCGAGAGGGGCAGGGACTCGGCCGCGTAGATCGGAACGTCCTGATGCTCGGGCGGCGCCCACTTGTGCTCGCTCACGGGGCCATCGTCGCGACGACCGCCGACATCATCGCTCGGCGCCGCACCGGGCGCAGACGCGTGGATCGTCCGGGTCAAGGCCGGCGGGCACCCAGACGTGTGCGCAGTCGGTCACGGCAGCTCCTCCGAGAACGCAGAACGCCCCGGGCCGGTGGGCTTCGGGGCGTTCTGCTGTTCGGTGTTGCGGGAGTGGGATGCACCGGGGGATGCACTTCCGGGCTACTCCTGTGCGCTCGAAGGGACTCGAACCCCCAACCTTCTGATCCGTAGTCAGATGCTCTATCCATTGAGCTACGAGCGCAGGTGGCCTTGCGGCCGTGGAAGACTCTACAACAGGTGCCGCCCCGACGCCAATCGAGCGGGGCGCAGCACGACCGTCCGGCGTGTCGCCCGCTCAGAGCCCGCCGAGCTCCTCGTCGAACACCTCGGCGAGGAACACCTCGAGCGCCTGCCAGGACCGACGATCCGCACGAGCCTGGTACTGCGCCCCGTGGTCCGGCGCGTCGGTGCCGGGCACCGCGAACGCGTGCATCGCCCCGGCGTACGTGACGACCTGCCAGTCGACGTGCGGCGCACCACGCATCTCGTCCTGCCACGCCGCGACCTTCTCGTCCGGCACGACGGGGTCCGACGCCCCGGTGAGGACGAGGAGCTTCGCGCGGATCGCGTCGGCGTCGGACGGGTCGTGGGCGAGCAGGTTGCCGTGGAACGACACCGCCCCGACGACGTCGGCCCCGGTACGGGCGAGCTCCAGTGCCGCCGAGCCACCGAAGCAGTAGCCCATCACGACGATGCGTGAGTGGTCCACGTCGGGATCCGCGCGCAGCCGGTCCAGGCCGGCCTGGGTCCTCGCCCGCATGAGCGGGAGGTCCTGGTAGAACGAGCCCGCGACCTGCCCGGCGGTGTCGTCGCCCGGGCGCACGCCTTCGCCGTAGACGTCCGCGCCGAACGCGACGTACCCGAGGCGAGCGAGCATCGTCACGCGCGCCTCGACGTGCTCGTTGACGCCGTGCCAGTCGTGCACCACCAGCACGGCCGGGCGAGGACCGGCGATCGCGGCGTCCTTCGCGAGGACGCCGAGCAACGCGGTGCCCTCGTGGTCGTAGCGCACCGGCTCGACACGGATGTCGGCTCCGGCGGGTTCGGGAACGGTCTGCAGGACGTCGTCGATCGTGGTCACGTGGGGAACGTTACGCGGCGGTGCTCGTCACGCGTCGATGTTGTCCCAGGACCCGGGTCCCGCCGAGCCGGCGGGGTACTCGTCGAGCGGGGCCTTCCCGTCGCGCCAGGCCTGCAGGAACGGCTCGACGACCTTCCAGCCCTGCACGGCGCTGTCGCCGCGGACGGAGAGCGTGGCGTCGCCCTCGAGCACGCCGGCGAGGACCTCGCCGTAGGCGCTCAGCCGACCGGGGTTGAAGGTCGTCTCGAGCGTGGTGTGGTCGATCGTGTACGGGTCCCCTGGACCGTTGACGTTGAGCTCGAGCTGCATCTCGTCTGGGGCGATCCAGATGCGCAGCCGGTCGGGACGCTGCGCGCCGGTGAGTCCGACGGGGACGTGCGGTGAGTCCTTGAACGTGATGACGATCTCGCGCCGCTGCTCCGCGAGCGCCTTCCCGGACCGCAGGGTGAACGGCACACCCGCCCAGCGCCAGTTCGCGATCTCCAGGGTGAGCTGCGCGAGGGTCTCGGTGCCGAGCGAGGGGTCGACCCCGTCCTCGTCGACGTAGCTCGGCAACTCCCGATCGCCCACCGAACCCGCCGTGTAGCGAGCGCGCTTGCCCGCGGCCACGACGTCGCCGCCCCACGGCCGCACGGCGCGCAGCACGAGTTCCTTCTGGGTCCGGAGGTCGTCGGCGTCGATCGACGCCGGTGCCTCCATCGCGACCACGGCCATCACCTGCAGGAGGTGGCTCTGGATCATGTCGACGAGCGCGCCGGCCTTGTCGTAGTACCGGGCACGTCCCTCCAGGCCGAGGGTCTCGTCGTAGACGATGTCGACGCGTTCGACGTGCGCGCTCGAGAGCAGCGGCTCGACGATGCGGTTCGCGAACCGGAGGCCGAGCAGGTTGAGGACCGTGGAGCGCCCGAGGAAGTGGTCGACGCGGTGGATGCGCTCCTCCGGCAGGAACGAGTGCAGCAGGTCGTTCAGGGACTCGGCGCTCGCCGCGTCGGTGCCGAACGGCTTCTCGAGCGCCAGTCGGGTCCCGGCGGGCAGGTCGATGCCCTTGAGCACGGCGCAGCTCTTCTCGGTGACGGCGGGCGGCAGGGCGAAGTAGATCGCCGGGTCGTGCTCGCAGTCACCGAGCAGGGCGCGCAGGTCGTCGGCGTCGGTGACGTCGGCCTTCCGGTACGACGAGGCCTCGATGACGTCCACGAGCCGCTTGCTCAGCCGCTCACCGCCGTCCTTCGCGCCCTCGTCCTCCTCGTTCTTCGACGCCTGCGCGTTCTCGAAGGACTCGCGGACCTGCGCCTTCCAGTCGGCGTCCGAGATGTCCTCCACGCCGGCGCCGACGAGCTGGACGTCCCAGTCGGTCTTCACCTCGAGCAGGGTGGCGAGGCCGGGCAGCAGCAGGCGCTTGGACAGGTCGCCGCTGGCACCGAGGATGAGCAGGGAGGTCTGGAGGCTCGACATGCCCCAGAACGTACTCATGCGTTCCGGCGCGTGGCCGGGAGACGCCGATACGGTGGGACCAGTTCGGCGCGAGGGAGCACCATGAGCAGTGGGTACGGAGGGCGACGCCTGCGCGTCGCCGTGGTCGGGACCGGCATGATCGCCGGGGTCCACGCGCGGGCCGCTCGCGCGGCCGGGGCAGAGGTCCTCGGGGTGCTCGGCAGGAACCAGGCGCGGTCCGAGCAGGTGGCCGCGCAGCTCGACCTCCCCCGCGGGTACGCCTCACTCGACGAGGTGATCGCGGACGCACCCGACGTCGTGCACATCTGCACGCCGAACGACCAGCACCACCCGCAGGCCCTGGCGGTGATCCGTGCCGGCATCAACGTCGTGTGCGAGAAGCCGCTCGCGATCGACGCCGCACAGGCCGCCGAGCTCGTGGACGCGGCACGTCAGGCGGGCGTCGTCGCGACGGTGCCGTTCGTGTACCGCTACCACCCGATCGTCCGCGAGATCCGGGGCCGCATCGCCGACGGTGACCTCGGCCGCGTGCTCGCCGTGCACGGGCACTACCTGCAGGACTGGATGCTCGACGAGGACGCGTCGTCGTGGCGGGTCGACGCCGGGTCGGGCGGGCTCTCCCGGGCGTTCGCCGACATCGGCTCGCACTGGTGCGACCTCGTCGAGTTCGTCACCGGCGACCCCTTCGCCTCGGTCTCCGCCGCGACCGACGTCGTCTACCCCACCCGACCGGCTGCCTCCGGCCCCTCTTTCTCGGGCTCCCCCGACCCCGACCCCGTCGCGGACGCCTCGCAGCGGGCCGAGGTCACGACGGAGGACACCGCGGTCGCCACCTTCCGCACCGGCACCGGTCGGATCGGCAACGTCGTCATCTCGCAGGTGTCGGCCGGGCGGAAGAACCGGCTGTGGTTCGAGGTCGACGGCACCCGCGGGTCGGCGGCGTTCGACCAGGAGCAGCCCGAGTCGGCGTGGTTCGGCAACGAGCGCGGCGCGCAGATCGTCGTCCGCGACCCGGCGCTCGGCGTCCCGGACCAGCGACGGCTGGCGCTCGTGCCGGCCGGCCACCCGCAGGGCTACCTCGACGCGTTCGCCGCCTTCGTCGCGGACACGTACGCCGCCGTCCGGAGCGGGTCGGACCCGGCAGGCTGGCCCGAGGGGCTGCCGACCTTCGCCGACGGGGCACGCTCGGCACGCATCATCGACGCCGTGATCGGCAGCGCAGCCGACGGCACGTGGAGGGAGATCCGATGAAGCTCGGCATGCTGACCGCCTGCCTGCCCGGGTGGTCGCTCGACCGCATCGCCGCGTTCGCCCAGCAGCAGGGGTACGAGCGGCTGGAGGTCGGCGTCTGGCCGGGCACCGGTGGGCGCGACTTCGAGGCGGCGCACCTGCCCGTGGCCACCTTCACGGACGACGATGCCCAGGCCACGCGGGAGCTGCTGGACCGCACCGGCCTCGAGATCTCGGCGTTCGCGTACTACGAGAACAACCTGCACCAGGACCTCGACCGCCGAGCGTCGGTGCACGAGCACCTCAAACGGTCCGTGGACGCCGCGGCGAGGTTGGGCGTGCCGTACGTCGGCACGTTCATCGGCCGCGACAACGGCAAGTCGGTGCGCGACAACATGCGCCTCGGCGACCGGGTCCTGCCGGAGCTCGTCGACTACGCCGGGGAACGCGGTGTCCGGCTCATCGTCGAGAACTGCGTCATGGAGGGCTGGCACCCGGACGGCTACCCGGGCAACCTCGCGTACTCCCCCGAGCTCTGGGACTGGGTCACCGGGCTCGGCTTCGGCCTGAACTGGGACCCGTCGCACCTGACCTGGATCGGCATCGACCCGCTCGAGACGATCCTGCCGTTCGCCGAGCACATCGTGCACGCACAGGCGAAGGACCTCGAGCTCTTCCCCGCGAAGCGCAACCAGTACGGGTTCTTCGGCAAGGTCGACAAGGGTGACGACCCGTGGGACATGGGCTGGTGGCGCTTCCGGGTGCCCGGGCGCGGGGTCGTGGACTGGCCGCACGTGGTCGACCGGCTGTACGAGGCGGGCTTCGACGGCACGCTGAGCGTCGAGCACGAGGACCCGCTGTGGGGCGGCACCGACGAGAAGATCCTCGAGGGGCTCCGCATCGCGCACCGGACCCTGCGTCCACTCATCGCCGAGGAGTGACCACCGCGCACGGTGCGAGGCGCGCACGGCCTCGCACCGTGCGAGGCGCTTGCACTGTGCGAGGTCCCGACCAACGTGCGACCCTCGCGCCCCCGCACCGTGCTCGGAACCTCGCACCCAGCGGCAGGCCCGCACGGTGCGCGTGTGAACAACACGTGACGTGTTGCGGCATGCACTGGCGCGGCGGCTGTGCGGTTTCATAGGTTCTTGGGCGATGAACGCTCACACCTCCCCGCGCCGACGTCGGCGCCTCGTCGGCGGCGCAGCACTCGCCACCGCCGGCGTGCTCGTCGCCCTGTCCGTCCCGTCCACCGCCCTCGCCGCCGAGGGCGACACCACGATCGACATCCTCGACGTGAACGACTTCCACGGCCGCATCGAGTCCGAGGGCACCGCCGCCGACAAGGCCGCCGGCGCCGCCAAGCTCGCCGGCGTCGTGCAGTCCTACCGCGAGGCCAACCCGAACACGATCTTCGCGAGCGTCGGCGACAACGTCGGTGCCTCGACGTTCACCTCGCTCATCCAGCAGGACGCGCCGACGATCGACGCCCTCAACGCGATGGACCTCGACGTCAGCGCGATCGGCAACCACGAGCTCGACAAGGGTCAGAGCGACCTCACCGGCCGCATCGAGGACCGCGCCGACTGGCCGTACGTCTCCGCGAACATCGTCAAGCAGGGCACGACCGAGCCGGCCTTCACCCCGTTCGAGGTGGTCGAGAAGGGCGGCGTCAAGGTCGGCTTCATCGGCGCCACGACCGAGGACCTCATCCCCGGCCTCGTCAGCCCCGGCGGCGTCGAGGGCCTCGCGATGGCCCCGATCGTCAGCCAGGTCAACCGCTACGCGACCGACCTCACCGACGGCAAGCCGGAGAACGGCGAGGCCGACGTCCTCGTGCTGCTCGTGCACGAGGGCGCCACCACCGGCGCGATCGCCGACGCCACGGGCACGGGCGCGTTCGGCAAGATCACCGCCGGCGTCTCGTCGAAGGTCTCCGCCATCGTCTCCGCGCACACCCACGCCACGTACGACCACTCGATCGCCGGCCCGGACGGCAAGAAGCGCCCGGTGATCCAGACCGGCTCGTACGGCGTGAACTACGGCCACCTGCGCCTCACGGTCGGTGCGGACAAGAAGCTGACCGGCATCACCTCCGAGGTGAAGTCGGTCAACGCCGAGACCACGGTCCCCGCCGACCAGACGTCGGTGAACGCAGTCACCGGGATCGTCACCGCAGCGAAGGCCGTTGCCGACGTGAAGGGCGGCGAGAAGCTCGGTGAGATCACCGGCGACCTGCGCCGCGCCGTCCAGTCCGACCGCACCTCCGAGAACCGCGGTGGCGAGTCGGCGCTCGGCAACTCCATCGCCGAAGTGCAGCGCGCCGCCACCGAGCGGAACGGCTCGCAGGTCGCCTTCATGAACCCGGGTGGCCTCCGCACCGACATGCTGTACGCGTCGAGCGGCGCGGGCGACCCCGACGGCACCGTCACCTACAAGGAGGCGGCACTCGTCCAGCCGTTCGCGAACACCCTCGTCACCGAGGACATGACCGGGCAGCAGATCAAGGACGCACTCGAGCAGCAGTGGCAGCCCGACGGCCTCGAGCGGCCCTTCCTCAAGCTCGGTGTCTCGAACGGCTTCGCCTACACCTACGACCCGTCCAAGGGCCGCGGCGAGCGCATCACGGCGATGACCCTCGACGGCGAGCCGATCGCCCTCACGGACACGCTCAAAGTCACGGTCAACTCGTTCCTGTCGACCGGTGGCGACAACTTCGCCGCCTTCGCGACCGGTACGAACAAGGCCGACTCGGGCCAGGTGGACCTGCAGGCGCAGGTGGACTACTTCACCACCAACCCGAGGGTCACCCCGCCGACCGACCAGCGCGCCGTCGGTGTGACGGTCACCCCCATCCCCGAGGGCGGCTTCCAGCCCGGTGACGAGGTCTCGGTGCGACTCTCCTCGCTCGTGTTCTCGAGCGACGACCCGGCGAAGGCCGGCACGGTCTCGATCGCCGCGGGCGACGGCGACCCGCTCGCCACCGCGAACGTCGACCCGACCGTGATCGACAAGACCGACGAGCAGGGCACCGCGACACTGACCTTCCGGGTGCCCGGAGCGACCACGAACCCGGTCGCTGCCGCTGCCCGTGCGTTCGCCACGACGACCCTCGCCGCCGCGGTCACACCGGCCGCCACGACGGACGAGCCGCTCGTCGTCTCGCTGCCGAACGGGCAGACGATCACCCTCGCGGTGACGATCCCCGTCGCCGCGGTCGTCGACCCGACCGACCCCACGGACCCGACCGACCCCGGCACGCCGGGTGCGGGCGGCGGCGACGACGGCGCAGCCGGTGTCGACACCGACGGCGACGGCGTCGTGGACGGCACCGTCCCGGCGAACGCCGGCGGAGCACTCGCGTACACGGGTGCCGAGATCGCGGCACCGGCCATCGCGGCGGGCATCCTGCTCCTCGCGGGCCTCGTTGCGCTGGTGCTCGTGCGCCGGAACCGCGCACGTCGCGAGGCGACGGTCCCGACGGACTGAACCCCCGCCTCCAGGCAGGGAGCGGGCCGTCTCACCATGGTGGGACGGCCCGTTCCCGCCCGCACTGGAGGCACGGTGCCGGTCCGCCGCGTCGGCCCGCTCGCACAGGTGGACCAGCAGGCTGTCCCATCCCGGTACTTCCCTGCGGTTCCGGCGATCTGCGGGGTACGCTCTGCCTGTCGCATCGCGACGCGTCGCGCTGGGTCGCCTCTCAGCCCGGACGGTGGTTCCGCCCGGGGGACTCCGCGACGCGGGTGCTCTCCGTCTCCAGGGAAACGACGGAGGGCACCCACCTCAGCGCCCGGACCGACCAGTTACGCCCGAAGTGACCAGGCGGCGCCGGAGTACCGAGCGGAATCGGGCGTACCTGCCAAGAAGTTCCGACCAGGTACGCCCGAAAGCACCAGGCGCGCGGGAGGTCCGACCAGGTACGCCCGAAACCACCGCCCCCCTCCCCCCGGCGGAGTCTCAGCGGAAGAGCTGCTCGCCGATGTAGGAGCCCTTGCGGGGCGCGGGCGGCACCGCGAAGACCGCGGACCCGATGTGCGAGATGTACTCGTTCAGGCGGTCCGAGGCGCCGAGCTTCCGCTGGAGCATCGTGAAGTGCTCCGGGTCGTTCATGTACGCCGTGAAGAGCAGTCCGGCGTCGAGCTGCCCGTACTGGTTCAGGCCGTCCGTGTAGTTGTACGGACGCCGGAGGATCTTCACACCGCCGTTCGCCTCGTGCGCGGCGAGGGCGATGTGCGACGTCGGGTCGATCTTCGTCTCGCCACCCTCGTGCACAGCAGCGAAGTCCGGGGTGGTGTGCTCGGAACCCCCGGAGAGCGGTGCGCCCTCGATCTTCGTCCGGCCGAACACCCGCTGCTGGTCGCTCACGACGTCAGCGTCCCAGATCTCGATGTTCATCCGGATCTTCCGGGCCACCTGGTACGTGCCGCCGCGCATCCAGTCCGCGCCGTCGCCGGCGTCGTCGATCCACACGAAGCGGTCGTAGTCCTCGTCGGTCGTGACGTTGCGGGTGCCGTCCTTGAACCCCATGAGGTTCCGCGGCGTCGACTGGTTCGGCCCCGCCGAGGCACGGCCGAAGCCGAGCACGGTCCACCGGACGGTCGCGGTCCCCCGAGCCATCCGGGCGAGGTCGCGGACGGCGTGGTACGCCACCTGGGGGTCGTCGGCGCAGGCCTGCAGGGAGAGGTCACCGCCGGTGAGGCCCTCCTCGAGGTTGTCGCTCGGCAGGGTAGGGATCGCCGCGAGGCGCGCCGGCTTCCTCGACGCGAGCCCGAAGCGCTCGTCGAAGATCCCCGGGCCGAGGCCGACCGTCACGGTGAGGGACGCGGGGCCGAGGTCGAGGGCCTCCCCCGTGTCCGCGCCGACGCCGTCGCCGTGCGCGGGTTCGACACTGCCGACGGTCTTGCCCGCCTGCAGCTGCGCGATCGAGGCCGACCAGCGGGCGAGCAGCACCTGCAGGTCCGTCGCCACGGTCGACGACACGTCGAACGTCATGAACACGCAGTACCGCTGGGGTGCGGTCCGCACGCCGCCCTGGGGCTGCCGGGCGGCGGTCGCGTAGAACGGGTGGCTCTGCGAGAGGTCGATCGACTCGTCGCCGTTCGTCGCCGCGGCGAACGGGTTCACCCCGGTCGCGGCGGTGGCTCCGGCGATCCCGGCCGCCGCTCCGATGCCGGCGCCGGCTGCGGCGACACCCGCGCCGAACAGCCCGCGCCGGGAGACGGGTGGGGTCGTCACGCGGTCGCGACCTTCTCGGCGAGGCGGGACAGCGGGTCCTGCAGCGCCTGGACCTGCTGCGAGATCGTGTTCGCGTCGGAGGCCTTGGTCGCCGCGTCCCACGTGTCGAACCCACCGAGGTCGTCCGCGTTGCGGTACCCGTCCATGAGCGTGTTCGTCGCGTCGAACTGCTTCGCGATCTGCTTCGTCAGCGTCGGGTCGAGCTTCGTCAGACCCGGCTTGAGGTACGCGAAGGCCTGTCGTGCGCCCTCGACGTTCGCGGCGAGGTCGACGAGGTCGATGTGGCTGTACGCCTCTTCCTCGCCGGTGACCTTGTTCGACTGGACCTCCTCGAGCAGGCCGGCTGCACCGTTGGCGAGGTCCTCCGGCTTGTAGTCGAGGGTCGGCACGAGCTTCGCGAGGAGCTCGACGTTCTCGGTCAGGTCCGCCGCGGTCTGCTTCGTCGTGTCGGTGATCGCACCGGCCTGGAACAGGTCCTTCTCGACCGCGTGGAACCCGCTCCAGCCGACCGCCGGATCGAGGTTCGACGCGCGCATGTCGATGAGGTAGTCGAGGTTGCCGGCGTTGTCGGTGGCCTTGTGGCCCTTCTTCACGAAGCCGTCGACGTCGCTCTCCACGTGCTCGTAGAACGGCCGGGCGTTCGCGTAGTCGGTCTTCGCCGCGGCGAGGTCGCCCTTGTCGACGTCGGCCTGCAGCTGCTTCACGGCGGTGACCATGTCGGTGACCTGGCCGTCGACGTACTCGGCGTAGCCCTTGGTGCCCTCGTCGAGCAGTGTGGCGGCGCTGCTGTTCGCCGTCGAGGTCACCTTGCCGGTGACGGTGAAGTCGGTGAGCTCGTGCTCGGCACCGGGGCAGTAGACCTGGTACTTCCCGCCGGTGAGCGTCGCGGTGAACCGCACGGCGTCGAGACCGGGCGCGAGGTTCTCCTTCTCGCCGAGGATGCGCTGGTCCTGCAGCAGCTCGACCTCGGTGATGGCGGTCGACGACTCGTTCTTCACGGTGAACGTGACCGGGCCGGCCGGGACCTTCGTCTCCGAGACGGCGCACTCGTCGGATCCGTCGTTCGTCAGCGTGACGGAGACCCGGGAGACCTTGCCGGAGCTGCTCGCGTCGGCGCTCGCCGACGGCGACGAGTTCGCGCAACCGGTGAGGGCGAGGGCGGTGACGACGCCGAGGGCGCCGAGGGTGATCAGGGGGCGGGCTGTCCTAGCGGAGGGCATACTCGGTGCTCCTTGTGGGGTCGTCCGCGGGTGGGCCGCGCGACGGATCGGTTTCCGGGGTGGTGGTCGTGGGCTCGGGCCGACGTCGTCGGTCGCGCAGCGCGAGCAGTGCCTGGGCAGCGGCGGCGGTGCCGAGGGCGATCGGCAGCCAGGCCTTCCAGAGCAGCAGCTCGGCACTGCGGGTGTCCGCGGCCGCCACGGCGGCAGCGGATCGCTGGACGGTCGTGTTCGGCACGGACCACACGGTCCGGTCGAGCGTGGTGGTGCGAGCGGCCGGGAGGCCCCCACCGCTCAGCGTGAGCACCGTGCGTTCCGCGCGGCTCGCGTCCAGGACCCCACCACGGACGGTCCACAGGCTCACGGTGTCACGGACGGACCAGCGTGCGGTGAAGGGACCCGGGTCGGTCGAGGGCGAGATCCCGACGGGGACGCGGCCGAACAGGTCGACGAGGTCGTCGAGCGTCAGGCTCGTCGGCCGCTGCGCGGCCGTGGCGTCCTCGGTCAGCCGCCAGCGGTCCGCGGTCACGCCCGCGCGGGTGACGCGACGGTGGGCCGATGCCGGCAACGCGAGTCGCGCCTCCTGTCCGCTGCCCGTGGTGCGGAGGACGCCCGTCGCACCGTCGACGGACGCCGTGACGGACGTGGCGTCGCCGGTGACGGCGGTGGTGCGCGGGAGGTCTGCACCACCGGTCGGCACCGCGATCGCGAGTGCCGCTGCCGCGACGGCGAGGACACCGGCGATGCCGAGCCGCACGACGGGGACGCGCGCGCGGGACGGACGCCAGGCGCGGGGCCACAGCGAGATCGCGAGGACCGGGACGACGTAGAGGACCCAGCCGAGGACCTCGATGACGCGAGGGTCCGGCGGGATGCCGAGGACGCCGGTGACGAGGGCGCCCTGCACGGAGCCGTTCGGCGCGAGCCAGCTGAGGTCGACGGTGCGCTGCTGCCCGATGACGATCCAGCCGGCCTCGTGGGCACGGCGGAGCACGGTCAGCACGAGGCCGCCCGCGACGAACACCAGGAAGACCCCGGTGCCGGTGAAGAACTTCGACAGGTCCAACCGGACGCCGCCGGTGTAGATGCCGTACCCGACGACCACGGCGCCCGCGATGCCGATCACCGCACCGAGCGCCGCGAGTCCGGTGTCCGTCGAGGCCTGGAAGGTGGCGAGCAGGAAGACGGCGGTCTCGAAGCCCTCCTTGAGGACGGCCAGGAACGCCATGCCGGCGAGGGCCCAGGCGGTGCCGCGGCCCAGAGCCTCGGTCGCGCTCGCTTCGAGTTCCTTCGTGAGGCTGCGCGCGTGCGTGCGCATCCAGACGATCATGCCGGTGACGAAGACGACGGCGACGATGCCGATGATCGCCTCCATGCCCTCCTGCTGGGCCTGCGGTAGTGCCTGCTCGACGACCTGCAGGCCGAAGCCGACCGCGACGCTGAGCACGACGGCCACCCCGACGCCGAGCCACATGGGGGCGAGCGGGACACGGTTGCGACGGAGGAACGCGGCGATGATGCCGACGATGAGCGTCGCTTCGAGGCCTTCGCGGAGGCCGATGACGAGAGTGGCGAGCATGACGAAGGTGAGGCTAACCTAACCGCACTCCGACCCGCCACTCCCCGCGGGTGATGTTTGATGGTTCTCATGAACCTGCTGTCCGTCGACGGCCTCGCATCGGTCACCAACGTGCTCGACCTGGCGGGCGTCTTCGCGTCCGCGCTGCTCGGCGGATCGCTCGCCCGCACCATGGACTTCGACCTGTTCGGGTTCCTGGTCGTCGGGTTCGTCTCCGGGCTCGGCGGCGGCATCCTCCGCGACACGCTGCTGCAGAACGGACCGCCGGTCGCCCTCGTCGACCCGCTGTACGTGCCCGTCGCCATCGCCGGCGCGCTCATCGCGTTCCTCGTCTCGTTCTCCGAGCTGACCTGGGACCGACTGTTCACCGTGCTCGACGCCGCCGTGATCGGCTTCTGGTCGGTGGTCGGCGTGCAACGCACCTTCGACGCCGGACTCGACTGGCCGGCCGCGATCATCATGGGCACGATCACGGCGGTGGGCGGCGGCGCGATGCGGGACCTCATGCTCCGCCGCGTCCCGGCGGTGTTCGGCGGCAACGCGCTCTACGCCACCGTGGCGGTCGCCGCGTCGGCCGTGATGGTGATCGCCTCGCACCTCGGATCGCCGTCCATCGGGATCGTCGCCGCGATCGTGCTGTCACTCGTCCTGCGGTGGGGTGCCGTCCGGTGGGGCTGGGGCCTGCCGAACGGCCGCGACTGGCAGCCGAAGTCCACCCTGGGGTCGCTCCTGCAGCGGGGCCGGAAGCTCCGCCCCGACGCGATCCGGCTGCTCCGGCGGCCCGGTCGGCGGTCCGGCGCGGGGAGCGTGCACCACGAGAACGAGTCGGGCGTCGACACCTCCGGCGACTGAGGGGTGTCATCTGTCGGTGCTCCGGCGTACGATCGGTACCGCCGGGTATCGACTCGGCACACGTCGTCCGTTCCCAGCACCGACGCGACCCGAACGCGGCGGTTCGAACGGACGTGTGGATGGGGGCTTCGCTGATGCCGCGCGGGATCAGACGCGCGGCGCGGCAGGTCTCCCACCGCAGCACGCCTGCACCAGAATGGCCGTGACCCACCACCACGCCAGCCCGACGAAGCCGGACCCGACGGACCGCGACGGGCCCCGTCGAACCAGGAACCGATGAGCGACGACGCTTCCGTCCCCGCCTCCCCCAGCCCGCGCACTCCCCGCGCGGAGGTCCGCGAACGCCTGCTGCTGGCGGGTGCCGCCGTCTTCGCCGAGCAGGGCGTGCACGAGGCCCGGCTCGACGACGTCGCCGCGCGCGCCGGGTTCAGCAAGGGCGCCGTCTACTCGAACTTCTCGTCGAAGGAGGACCTGCTCGCGCAGGTCATGCAGCGCGCGACGAACCTGGTCCTCGGGTCGCTGCGGGAACTCGTCCGCGCGGACATCGCCGCCGTCGACATCGGGGACGTCGTCCGGGCCGCGTTCGGCCGGCACGACCAGGGGCCGCAGTTCGCGCTGCTGTCGGAGTTCCGCGGCTACGCGATGCGGCACCCGGAGTTCCTGCCCGAGTTCGTCCGGCAGCGCCGCGAGTTGCAGGACGGCGTGCTCGAGCTCGTGCAGCTGTGGTTCGGCGCGCACCCGGAGATCGACGCCGGGATGCCGCTCGAGGACTTCGCCACCGTGCTCATCGGTGCGAACGTGGGCATCGTGTTCGACGCCGAGGCGCTGCCCGGGGTGAACCCGGGCGAGGTCGTGGCGGCCCTCGTCGAGGCGGTCATCCGCCGCCGCTGACGCGCGCGCGGTGCAGCGCGTGCCGCGCGCGCGTCAGCGGCGCGTGCGCCGCGCCGCGCGCTCTCCGCAGTGTGCGAGGTTCCGTGCAGTGTGGGAGCCTGCGGGCCTCGCACCATGCGCGGAACCTCGCACACTGCAACCCTGCGGGACGCGGCGCCGGGGCTACGCCGGGCGGCGCCTGCGACGACCTTCGTGGGACCACGCCGACGACGGCAGCAGGCTCGGCGGGAGCACGCGCGACCGCACCACCCGGGCACCGGAGGCCGATGCGTCGAGGGCGACCCGTGCCTCCAGGACGGCGGCGAGCAGCGCATCGGTGTCCACCGCCGCTGCACCCCCGGCGGCGAAGCGCTCCCGGTCGACGGCGTCCACCACCGCGTCGAGGTGCGGGACGACCGCCGCCGGCAACGACGAGCGGAGTCGCCCGAGCACCGCACGCGCCGTCCGGGCGGCCGCAGCGGCGTCACCGGGCGGTGCGAGCCCTGGAGCGTACCCGTGGTCGGCGACGTCGTCGAGGACCTCACGCCACGCGTTCACCGCCGGTGCACGACCGGACCGGATCGCACCGAGCCGGGAGCGTCGTCGAGCGGCCCGCACGACGGCGGGCGAGACGAGGAGCGCGAGCGCCAACACGATGCCGACGGCCAACCCGAGCGGCCCGTTGCCGCCACCGGTCGAGCCGACCGCTCCGGGTGCTGCGGAGGCGGAGGGCGTCGGAGTGGCCGAGGACTCCGCCGGAGCCGACTGCCCCGGAGCCGGCAGCGGCGTCTCGGGAGCGGCCGCCGAGGGCGTCGACGTGGCCTCGGTGGAGGACTGCGCGGCCTGGTCGGAGTCCGGTGTCGGCTCGAACGCCACCCAGCCGGCACCCTTGATGTACAGCTCGGGCCACGAGTGCAGCTGCCGGTTCGACACCGTGTACTCGCCGTCGGCCTGGGTCGCCCCTGCCCGGTACCCGACCGCGATGCGCGAGGGGATGCCGAGCGTGCGGGCCATCACGGCCATCGCCGAGGAGAAGTGCACGCAGTAGCCCTCGCGGACCTGCAGGAACTTGGCGACGACGTCCATGCTGTCGCCGTCGTAGCCCTGCTCGACCGGTGCCGTCTCGGAGTACGTGAACAGGTCGCTGCGGAACCACTGCTCGAGCGCCCGGGCCTCCTGGTAGTCGGAGCCCGCGCTGCCGGCCACGCGCTGGGCCGTGCTGGCGATGCTCTTCGGCAGGTCCTTCGGCAGCGCCCGGTCCGTCCGGAGCTGGTTCGCCGATGGGGTCGCGTACCCGCGGCCGTCGGCACGACCGAGCAGCCCGGACGCGGCGATCGCGTCGAGGTACTCCCCCGACCACGTCGAGGCACCGTAGACCTCGTAGGTGGAGCCGCGGGGCGTCGCCGGCCCGGTGGAGCGGACCGTGCTGGACTCGCCCATCCACCGCCACTGCGACAGGTCGAGGTTGGTCGACCGCGACTCGATCGAGACCGCGCCCGACGGCACCGGGAGGTAGTTGCTGGACAGTCCGGTGATGCGCACGGTGACGTCCCCGCGGGTCGACAGCCGCGGGTTCACGCCGACGGCCCACTGCTGCTGGTCGGCGGTGTCGGACTTGCTGGCGTCGGTGGTCGTCGGGACCCAGTCGCCGGTCCCGAACTCGTCGAGGTCGGCGAGCTTGAGGTACTCCGGCTGCCCGTCCGACGACCGGTACCGGAACACCTCGAGCTCGTTCGGCTGCCGGAGGTCCTTGCCGAGGTTCAGCAGCGTGCCGGGACGTCCTGGCTGCACGGGCGACTGGATCGCTCCGGTCACGCCGGACAACCAGCTGGCGTTGAGCGGCACGATCGCGGGCAGGCCCACGGCGACCACGAGACCGATCGCGCCGACGACCGCCGCAGGGAGGGCGCGCTGGACCGGCCGGACCGAGAGCCACAGCAACGCGAGGAACGCGATCGCGGTGGCGATGACGAGCCCGGGAGCTGCCGGGACGCCCGTGACGATGCCCGGCACGATGAGGATGACGAGGGCCGGCGCGGCGGCGAGTGCCGCGGTCGGGGCGACGGCCGCGAGGAACAGGGACACCCCGGCGACCCACCCGATCGCGACGGTCACGATGAGCCGGATGGAGTCGGACTGCGGCAGGGGCGCGGGGTTCAGGCGGATGGCCGCGAGCGTCTCGCCGAGGGCGCCGTCCTTGTCGAGCCACCCGAGCGGCTGGACGCCGCCCACGACCGCGGCCGCGCACGAGCAGACGACGAGTGCGGCGACGAGCGCGACGAACCGGACGCCGGGAGCACGGCGGCGGACGGCGAGCATCGTGCCGACGAGCACGGCGGCGACGAGGACGCCGGAGACCCACCACGCCACACCCTGCACGAGCGGACGCATGGCGAGGGCCGCGATGAGGACGGGCACCGGGGCGAGTGCGACCACCCACGGGTTCGGTGAGTCTGCGCGGTCCTGCCGTGTGGGCGCGCGACCGCTGTCGGCGCGGGACGACGGGGGCGCCGCCGGCCGTGTCGAGACGCCGCTCACCGGAGGCTCCCGGGGGCGTGCGCGCCGGCGACCGGGACCACGAGCGTCCGCCAGCCGCCGCGGTCCAGGATCCCGCGCACCACCGGGTCCGGCGGCACGATGGTCGCCAGGATGCCGCGGCTCGACCCGGTCGTCGAGGAGACGAGTTCGGCGGCCTGTTCGGCCGTGCAGTGCCCGGTGACGACGGCGGTCATGCCGTGGACGTCGCGTCCGCGCACGTCGGGCAGGACCTCGGTGACCTCGCGCGCATCGGAACGGACCCGCACGTCGGCGAGCCCGACCAGCACGTCGGTCAGCCCACCGGCGTCCCCCGCGTGCCGGGTGCTGCCGGCCGGGCCGTCGCTGACGAGCAGCACCCGGGACGTCCGGGCGGCGAGGGCCCGCGCGACGCTGGCGGCCACGACGACCGCGTGCTCGAAGGCCGCGTCGCCGCCGAGGTCGGAGAGCTCGGCGAGGTCGTCGCGACCGAGCCGCTGGTACGACTCGCGTCGGACGTCGAGGGCGATGACGGCCTCCGGTGGCTGGGCCTGCGTGGTCTGCCGGACGTGGAGCTCCCCGCGCCGTGCGCTCTGGGCCCAGTGCACGCGACGGATCGGGTCGCCGGGGCGGTACGGCCGCAGCTCGCTGTCGTCCGCCGACCCGCCCTGGCCGACCCGGCCCTCGTCCGCGGAGACGGCACCGGCGAGCGCTCCCGTCTCGATCGCGCCGAGCGGTGTCGTCGCCGGGACGACCACGACCTCCTCCGCGGCGACCACGGGGCGGTCGATCCGGAGCAGGCCGAACGGGTCCTCCACCCGGATGGTGACGGGCCCGACGAGGCTCCGACCACGGTGCATCGCCAGCGCTTCGACGTCGAGGACGGCCGGCGGCAGGTTCGGTCCGACGGCCGCGTAGGTCTCGGCGGTGGACACGCTCACGAGGCCGTCGTCGAGCTGCTCCCGCACGAGCAGCGTCGACCGCGGGCCGATCGGCAGACTCGTGCCACGGAGCGTGATGCGCTCCCGGTAGACCTCGCCCACCTGGACGATCGCGCGTGCCGAGCCCCGGCTGCCGCGCAGCGGAGCGGCCACGACGAACGCCATCACGACGCCGAGCACCACGAGGACGAGCAGGAGCAACCCGGCCGACACCGCCACGCTCGTGGTGCCGACGAGTCCGCCGCCGACGAGTCCGATGCCCACTGCGATGACGGTCCACCCGCGGCCGGTCGGTCGCGGGAACGGCGTCCGCCGCAGCAGTGCGAGCCCCCGGCGGCCGTACCGCGCCGCCGTCGAGCGGGCGGCACCGGCACGCAGGGCGAACGACGACGGTGCCGAGGGACCGGACATCAGGAGCGGACGGGCGTGGCCGTGAAGGGCACGGCGGTGTCGGACACGATGCGGACCACGATCTCGCGGACGGTGTCGTCGCCGGTGCCGCCGAGCCCGCGGGCGACCGGGACGAGTCGGTGGGCGAGGATGACCGGCGCGAGCACCGCGACGTCGTCCGGGGTGACGAACGGTCGACCGAGCAGCGCGGCGTGGGCGCGGGCCGCCTGGGCGAGGTGCAGCGTGGCACGCGGGCTGGCGCCGAGCACGATGTCGGGGTGCGAGCGGGTGGCCCGGACGATCGCGACGATGTACGCCTCGACGTCGGGGGCGATGTGCACCGTGCGCACGGAGTGGATGAGGTCGCGGAGCGTGTCGACGTCGACGATGGGCCGCAGGTGCGCCAGCGGGTCGCCGCCGCCGCGGTTCGTCAGCATCTGCCGTTCGGCGTCGGCGCTCGGGTAGCCCATGGTCAGGCGCGCCATGAAGCGGTCGCGCTGGGCTTCCGGCAGTGGGTACGTGCCCTCCATGTCGATCGGGTTCTGCGTCGCGACGATCATGAACGGGCTGTCCAGCTTCCGCGTCACGCCGTCCACGGTCACCTGCGCCTCGGCCATCGCCTCGAGCAGCGCCGACTGGGTCTTCGGGCTCGTGCGGTTGATCTCGTCGCCGATGACGACGTTCGCGAAGACCGGTCCTGGTGAGAACCGGAACGTGCCGGAGGACTGGTCGAAGATGTTCACGCCCGTGACGTCCGACGGGAGCATGTCCGACGTGAACTGGATGCGGTTGACCGAACCGCCGACCGACGCACCGAGCGCCTTGGCCAGCACGGTCTTGCCGACACCGGGGACGTCCTCGACGAGCAGGTGCCCCTCGGCGAGCATCACCGTCAACGCGGTGCGGATGGCCTCGGCCTTGCCGTCGACGACGGTGGAGACGGCCGCGATGACGTCGTCACCGACGTCCCGGATGCGCTCGATCGGGAAGGCGGGGTCGGTCGGTTCCGGCACGCAGGCCTCCTCGTCTCGGGACAGGTGTCGTGCATGCTACAACGGCCCGGTGACAGCGCCCGGAGGATGCGTCACCGACTGGGCCACCGGACACACGGTGGCGGACTGGAGGCGCGACCCACGTGAGCCCATCGGCTCACGTGGGTCGCGCCTCCAGTCCGGTTCCCGCAGCGCGTCAGACGCGAGCCGCCAGCGATGCGTCGGCGGCCAGCAGGACGCGCGCCGCCACGGCGACGCCCTCCTCGCGCCCGAGTTCGGTGTCCTCGTGCTCGATGTTCACCCACATCTCCGGGTCGACCTCGCGCAGGGCCTCGAGGAACGCCGACCAGTACGCCTCGTCGTGGCCCTTGCCGAGTGCGACGAAGTCCCACGCCGAGGGCTTCGGCCACTCGTTCGCCCACTCGTCCCCGCCGAGGTTCGTGCGCGGCTCGTCCGGCGACAACCGGCGGAACGAGTTGTCGAGCACGCCGTTGATCGCGGCGTGCGGGTTGATCCGGACGTCCTTCGCGGCGGCGTGGAACACGAGCGGGCCGAGGTCGCGGACGACGGCCACCGGGTCCATCTGCTGCCAGAACAGGTGCGAGGCGTCGAGTTCGACGCCCACGTTGGTCAGGCCGCCGCGTTCGACGAGCTCGCGGATCGTCGCCGGGTTGAAGACGACGTTCTGCGGGTGCAGCTCGAGCGCGATCCGCACGCCGTGCTCCCGGGCGAGGGCGTCGATCTCCTGCCAGAACGGCACGGCGACGCTCCACTGGTACTCGATCACGTCGAGCGCCGCGGAGTTCCAGGCGTTCACGATCCAGTTCGGACGCGTCCCACCGGGCTCCCCCGCGGGCAGACCCGACATGGTGACGACGCGGTCCTGGCCGAGGCGTGCGGCGAGGCGGATGCTGCGGCGGACGTCCTCCGCGTGCCCCGGTCCGATCGCGGGGTCCGGGTGCAGCGGGTTGCCGTTGCAGTTCAGGCCGGCGATCGAGACGCCGGTCCCGTCGAACTGCGCGAGGAAGGCGTCGCGGGCCTCGTCGTCGTCGAGGATCTCGTCGACGTTCGGCACGTGCACCGGCGGCAGGAACCCGCCGGTGTTCAGCTCGATCCCGGTGAGCCCGTTGCCCGCGATGGCCTCGAGCGCCGCGGCGAGCGGGCGGTCGTGGAAGATCGCGTTGTAGAGACCGAGCTTCATGCGTGCACTCCTGCCGTTGCGGTGAGGTCGACGGTTGCTCCCCCGTCGGCGGCGGACCGGGCCACCGCGTCGAGGACCTCCATGTTGTGGACGCCGTCGTCGAACGTGGCGTTCGCCGGCAGCGGGTCGTTCGTGGTGCCCACGACCTCGTCGAGGAAGGCGCGCGCCTGGTGCTCGAACATCTGGTTCTGGCCCCAGCCGACACCGGGTGCGTCCATCGCCATGCCACCCGCGACGTAGGGGTGGTCCGGGCCGAGGACGACCTGGCGGTAGCCACCGAGGCGGGAGCCGTCGGACTGCACGGCGAGGCCGATCTCGGACGCGCGCTCCTGGTCCCAGCGTGCGGCGCCGTTCTCGCAGAACACCTCGACGACGAGGCCGTTCGGGTGCGACGTGGCGACACGCGACACCTCGAGCGAGCCCACCACGGAGCCGTCGCCGAAGCGTGCGTTGAACGTGGCGTAGTCGTCGTTCTCGACGTCGGCGAACTCGCCGGTGAGCGGCACGGCCTGGCCGCGCAGGGCGAACCCGGCGGCGATCGGGCGCTTCGTGATGGCGGTCGTGAACATGCCGCCGTTGACGCTCTGCACCTCGCCCGCGAGGAACTCGGCCACGTACGCCAGGTGTGACCCGACGTCGGCGAGGGCACCGGTGCCCGGGGCTCCCGCGAAGCGCCACGAGAACGGGACGTCGGGCGAGGAGCCGTAGTCGGTCCAGTAGCGGCCGGAGACGTGCAGGACGCGGCCGAGCGTGCCGTCCTCGACGAGCTGCTTGATCGCGGCGAGCCCGGGGGCTCGGCGGTAGGTGAAGCCGACGCGGGCCGTCAATCCACGCTGCGATGCCTCGGTGGCCGCGGTGGCCATCGCCCGCGCGTCCTCGAGGGAGTCCGACAGCGGCTTCTCGCACAGGACGTGCTTGCCGGCGGCGAGCAGGCCCTCGACGATCTCGCGGTGGAGCGTGTTCGCGACGACGACGCTCACCACGTCGATGTCGTCCGCCTCGGCGATCGCTCGCCAGTCGGTGTCGTGCCGGGCGTACCCGAAGCGCTGCGCGGACGCGGCCGCCAGTGGTTCGTACACGTCGCCGACCGACACGAGCCGGACGGGCGGCAGCGTCGGTCCGAACAGGGACGGTGCGTTCCGCCACGCGGCCATGTGGGCCTTGCCGGCCATGCCCGCGCCGATGACGGCGACGCCGATGCTGTCGCTCATGTGCTCTCCTTCGAGACGGTGTGATGCGGATTCTGGAACGTTCCAGAACGTGTCGCTAGACTGTAGCCCCACCACCCCATGTCCTGTCAAGGAGCCGCGTGTCCCGACCACCGACGATCATCGACGTCGCCGCCCGCGCCGGTGTCTCGAAGTCGCTCGTCTCGATGGTCATGCGCGACGACCCCGGGGTCTCCGACGCACGGCGGTCCGCGGTCCTCGCCGCCGCTGCCGAGCTCGGGTACCGCCCGAACCGCGCCGCCGCGATCCTCGCCGGCACACGCACCCGCACGATCGGCGTCGTCGTCGACGACTTCCGGAACCCCTGGTACGTCCCCATGCTCGACGGCGTGCGCGAGGCCCTCGCCCCGCACGGCCTCCGGCTCACCCTGGCGGACACCAGGGCGAACGCGCACCTGGACTCGTCGCCCTTCGACGACCTCGTCTCGCTCCGGGTCGACGGTGTCGTGCTCGCCGCCGAGGGCTTCCCCGACCTCGTCGTCCCCGCCGACACCCCGGTCGTCGTCGCCGGTGAGCGCACGGAGGTGCCCGGCGGGCTGGACGTCGTCGCCTCCGACGAAGCCGCGGGAGGACGGTTGGCAGCAGATCACCTCATCGGACTGGGTCACCGCCGCATCGTCCACGTCACCGGTTCGGGAGGCCCGGCAGCGGTCCGCCGCGCCGCCACCGTCGCGCGGATGGCCGAGTCCGGCATCGAGCCCCTCGTGGTCGGCGCAGGGCCGACCTCCGAGCAGACCGGCTACCAGGCGACGCGTCGCGCCCTGGAGGAGCGGCCGGACCTGACCGCCGTGTTCGCCGCCAACGACGTCATGGCGATGGGCGCGATCGCCGCGGTGCTCGAGGCCGGACTCCGGGTACCGGAGGACGTCTCGGTCGTCGGCAACGACGAGACCCCGCTCGCCGCCTCGCCCCTGCTCCGCCTGACCACGGTCGACCCGCACAACGACGAGGTCGGGCGCCTGGCGGCGGCCCGGCTCGTCGAACTGATCGGTGCAGCCGAGCGGCCGGAGCCGACACGGGCCCTCGTGCCGCCGTCGCTCGTCGTCCGGTCGACGACCGCTCCGCCGCGGACCTGACGGTCCGGATCGACCGTCGGTCCAGGACCGCGCAGCCGCCCGGGTCAGCCCTGCCCGAGGTTCGTGACGAGGTTGATGGCGACCGCGATGAGGACCGTGCCGAAGAAGTAGGACAGCAGCGCGTGCGGGAGGACCTTGCGACGGACGATCGTGTCGTTGGGCTCGACCTCCGGCCCCGCGTACGACATGCCGATCGTGAAGGCGAAGTAGGCGAAGTCGCTGTAGGTCGGCCGAGCTTCCTGCTTCGCGTCGAACCCGTCGTCGTCGTGGTCGAGGTAGTAGAGACGCGCGTACTTCAACGCGTACACGGTGTTCACGAGGGCCCAGGCCACCATCGTGCCGAGGACCCCGAGCACGACCAGTGCGACCGAGGTCGGTGACCCGGACCGGTCCCGGGACTGCAGGAGCGCGACGACGACGGCGACGATGCTCGCGAGGCAGGCGACCACGATCGCGTCGTCGGTGACGCGCGACGACGACTCCTCCTCCGCCAGCCGCCGCGTGCCCTCGGCGTCCTGCCGCCAGCACTGCAGCCACACCCCGACGAGGGCGACGATGCCGGCCGTGCACCACGCCACGAGCGGCGAGAGCGCGGGCGAGGTGGTGACACCGACGACGACGCCGGCCACCACCCCGACCGCGACGCACACGCCCGCACGTCGGCCGGACAGGCTCCGATCGGACATGGGACTCCCCCGCGCCTCACGTCCCGGAGGACACCGTGTCGGGGTGCAGGACGACCTTCGTCCAACCCGCTTCCCTGCTGTCGAAGTGCTCGTACGCCGCCGGTGCCTCGTCGAGGGACAGCTCGTGGCTCACGATCCACGACGGCGTCGCCTTCCCCGCGACGATGAGGTCACGCAGTCGGCGGTCGTACCGCTTCACCGGACACTGCCCGGTGCCCATCGTCTGGCCCCGGAACCAGAACTGTCCGAAGTCGAACGCGACCTGACCGGACTTCGCCAACTCGTCCGGGCCGCCGGGGTCCTGCGGGACGAACACACCGACGACACCGATGCGACCGGTGAAGCGGACCGACTGCACGAGCCGGTTCAGCGTCTCGTTCGGGTGCTCGGTGCCGCCGGGGTCGTGCGCCTGGTATCCCACGCACTCGCAGCCGTTGTCCGCGCCGAGACCCATGGTGAGCTCGTTCACGGCCTCCACCGGGTCGACGGCGGAGTCGTCGATGGGCACCGCCCCGATCGCTTCCACCTTCTGCAGCCGATCGGGATGGCGGTCGACGACCATGACCCGGCTCGCTCCCTTGAGGATCGCGGAGTAGGCCGCCATGCACCCGACGGGGCCCGCACCGTAGATCACCGTCTGGTCGCCCGGTCGGACGCCGGCCATCTCCGTGGCGTGGTAGCCGGTCGGGAAGATGTCCGCGAGCATGACGTAGTCGCTCTGCTTCTCCTCGGCGTCCTCGCCGAGCCTGAGGCAGTTGAAGTCGCCCCACGGGACCCGGAGCAGCTCGGCCTGCCCGCCCGCCCACGGCCCCATGTCCGCGAAGCCGTACGCGGCCCCCGCCCACGACGGCTCGGGCTGCGCGGTCAGGCAGTAGTTCGTCAGCCCCCGCTCGCAGTTCTTGCAGTGCCCGCAGGCGACGTTGAAGGGGATGACGACGAAGTCGCCGACACGGATCTTGTCCACCGCGTCACCCACCTCGATCACCTGCCCCAGGTTCTCGTGGCCGAACCACCGTCCGGTCTCGAAGTCCGTCCTGCCCTCGTACATGTGCAGGTCGGAGCCGCAGATGTTCGTGGTGGTGATCCGGACCAGGACGTCGGTCGGACGCTCGATCCTCGCGTCCGGGACATCTCGCACGGTCACGTTCCGCGGACCGTCGTACACGACTGCCTTCATGGTGTTCTCTCCCTCTTGCGTCTGGTCGTACCCGCGTCGCGTCGTTGTCGCGTCGCGTCGCTCCGAGGAGCCCGGGCTCAGCTGCCGGGCTGGAAGACGGCACGGACACAGCCGTCTTCCTTGTTCTTGAACATCTCGTAACCCTTCGGCCCGTCGTCGAGCGGCAGGACGTGCGTCGCGAGGTGCTCGGTCTCGATCTCCCCCGCCGCGATGCGGTCGAGGATGGTCGGGATGTACCGGTGCCCGTGTTGCTGGGCGCCGCGGACGGTCAGGCCCTTGTTCATGACGGCACCGAACGGGAACTTGTCGACCAGCCCGCCGAAGACACCGAGCGCGAACAGGCTCCCGCCCTTCCGGCAGGCGTAGACGGCCTCCCGCAGCGCCGTCGGTCGGTCGGACTGCAGCCGCAGCTGCTGCTTGACCTGGTCGTAGAGGTACATCGGGCCGGTGCTGTGCGCCTCCATCCCGACGGCCTCGATGCACACGTCCGGGCCGCGCCCGCCCGTGCGCTCCTTGAGGTCCGCCAGCACCGCTCCCTCCGAGTAGTCGATCGTCTCCGCGCCGATGTGCTCGCGGACCTGCTCGAGGCGCTCCGGCAGTCGGTCGATCACGACGACCTGTTCCGCGCCGAGGAGCATCGCTGCCCTGGCCGCCATCTGACCGACCCCGCCCGCGCCCCACACGGCGACGGTGTCGCCTGGGGTGATGCCGGCGAGGTCCGCGCCCGTCCACCCGGTCGGGGCCGCGTCGGACGCGAAGAGCGCCGCGGTGTCCGACACGCCGTCCGGGACCGTGAAGGCCCCCTGGTCGGCGTACGGCACGCGGGTGTACTCGGCGTGACTGCCTGCGAACCCCCCGAGTGCGTGGCTGTAGGCGAAGCACCCGCCGATCGGCGACCCCCACAGCGTCTCCGTGATCGCCGGGTTCGGGTTGCCGTTGTCGCAGAGCGAGTACAGCCCGCGGTCGCAGTACCAGCACTGCCCGCATGCGATGAAGGAGCAGACCACCACCCGGTCCCCCACGCGGTGGTTCTGCACGGCGGCACCCACCTCGACGACCTCGCCCATGAACTCGTGGCCGAGCACGTCCCCGGCGCGCATCGTCGGGATGTACCCGCCGAGGAGGTGCAGGTCCGAGCCGCAGGTGGTGCTCAACCGCACGCGCACGATCACGTCTCGTTCGTTCAGGATGCTCGGGTCGTCGACCCTCTCGACCGCGACCTTGTTCACGCCCGTCCAGCACAGTGCCTTCACAGCAATCCCTCCTCTGGTCCTCGATCGGTCGCGAACTCCACGGCTGCCCCGGTCGGCGTGCGCTTCCGCTCCCCGTGCGGGACCGGGTCGACCCGGAGGACCTCCCCGACCTCGACCACCTGCTTCGACTCGCGGAGCGCCCGCCGGAGCCGACGGACGGCGTCCTTCCCGGCCACCGCGCCACCCGGTGTCCGCAGGCGTGCGCGGACCTCGGTCCCCTTGCCGCCCGGCGCCGGCCGCAGGTCGATCTCGACCGACGATCCGAGCGCAGCGAGCGGGGTGGGCACGCGGCCGTCCGGCCAGATCTCCTCGCGGGGGCGGAAGACCGTCACGGCGTGCCACCCGGAGCCGGACGAGGGTGGACCGGCCTGCGCGGCCGATCGGAGGCGTCGTCGTTCGAGGAGCAGCGTGGCGACCCCGACGGTCACCACCGCGACTGCTCCTGCCCGTGCCGCCTTCACCGGGTGCTCCCGGTGGTGTTCCTCGGTCCTCCCGAGGCCGTACTGTTCCTGATCCTGCGTGATGTCACCGCTGCCTCCTGAGTCGCTTCGGTGCGCGTCCACTGGGCGGTGCGGGTTGAGGTGGGAGTGTCAGACGGCACTCCGTCGAGCCTCTCCTCCGCAGGTCAAGGGTGCGACGGGACGGCTCCACGGGCCTCCAGGAAGAGCAGCACTCCGCGCATGTTGGCCACGATCGCGGCGTGGCGGACGGGCCGGGAGCCGACTCAGCTGTTCGTCGTCACCGCTGGGGTCGTGTCCGCCACCGGCGTCGTTCCTCGAACGAGAGCGGAGAACCTACGCTGGGGTGATGCTCTCCCGACGTGACGCCGCCGTCCGGCTCGACATCCCCCTCGAGATGGCGACCCACCACGGGATCCCGCCGCGACTCAGCGAGGCCGACCTGGCGGCGATCGAGCAGGACCCGCCCGCCTGGCTCGTGCAGTCACGCGCGAACCGCACCGGCGGCAAGAAGGTCTGGGTGCGCCTGGAGTGCGTGGTCTGCGGGTACAGCGAGACCGCACGACCGAAGAAGTGGTGGCCCGACTGGGACCACCTGATGTGCGACTACCACGCCCCGTACCAGGCGCCGGAACCCACCGCAGGGTTCACCCGCCGCGAGGTCGACGGCGTGGGCAGTCGGTTCGTCGCACTCGTCGACGAACGGTCCCGGTAGGGATGCCTCCGGCAGGAGCCTCGGTGCCTGCTCGCGCGGCGTGGATCGCGCTCCCGGCACAGGTCGTGCTGACCGGCGCTGTCGCCTGGGTCGTCATCGCCGTCTGGATCGTCGTCGGCGGGTTGTTCACCGAGGGGCTCCAGGTCGTCGGCATCGCGGTGTTCGCGACAGCGCCCACGATCCTGGCCTTCGTCGTCGGGCTCCCGTTGCGTCTCGCTCCACGCGCCCGAGCCTGGTGGTTCGGCCGTCGAGCATGGGCGCCCGTGGTGTTCGGGGTCGCCGTTCTCGGGCTCGTCTCGTCCTACCTCGTCGGCGGTGCCGGCCCGGTCCACCACCCTGCGGGCCCCGAGTGGCCGGCGACGGACGGCTACGACCCGGACGCGTGGGTCTTCGCGGTCGCGCTCGGCGTCGTGGCAGTCGCGTCGATGCACCTGCTCCCGCCGCGCCGCGTCTGGCCCGCGATGTCCTGACGCCGGCCGCCTGGCGACCGGGCAGCTTCACCGGCGTGGGAGCCCCGCGATGTACGCAGTCAGGACGGACGTCGCATCGAGGGGCGCGACCGCGGCGGTGCGGTAGAGCAGCACCGCGTCGATGAGGCCGACGAGGTCGACGGCGGCTCGCTCCGGGGCCGCGACCCGGAGTGCGCCGAGGAGCGTTCGCGCGACGTCGTGCAACCCCGCGCGCACCGGATCGGCACCGGTGAGCGGGGCGCGCAGTTCCTCGTCGTCCCGGAGCTCGAGCAGCAGTGCGAGCCGTGCCGCCTGCGCGTCCGCCCGCGCGGCGAGCGTCTCGAGGAAGGCGACTGCGATCTGCACGACGGCGTCGTCGCCGAGGTCGTCAGGGATCCGGAGCGCGCCGAGTTCGGCAGAGAGCTGCTCCGTCACGCGCGCGACCACGAGCCCGGTCAGCTCGCGACGCGTTCGGGCGTAGTACGACGTCGATCCCGGTGCGAGTCCGGCCTCGGCGTCGACCGCGCGATGGGTGAGCGCGCGGACACCCCCGCGCGCAGTGAGTCGGATCCCGGCGTCCGCCAGCACTTCCCGTCGATCCACGTCTCGCCCTTCGCCCGCTCCTACCGTAGTGTTCTCTACACATGTAGAGGGTGGAGGGGTCATGCACGTAGCAGTGGTCGGGGGCGGCATCTCCGGAGCGGCGATCCGCCGGGCAGCCGAGGCGCGCGGGTGCTCCGTGACGCAGCTGTCACGATCGACGGGGTTCGACGTCCTGCGCGACGACGCGGTCGCTGCCCTCGCCGGGGCGGACGTGGTGGTCGAGGCGACCGGGCGGTTCACTACGAGCCGACGGACGGCAACGGAGTTCTTCACGGCGTCGACCAGGGCGATCGGCGGCGCGGCCGCTGCGATCGGAGCGCACCACGTACTGCTCTCGATCGTCAACTGCACCCGGCCGGAGGTGCAGGGGTACGGCTACTTCGCCGGCAAGACCGCGCAGGAGGCCGTCGCCCTCGCCGTCAGTCCGCGCCTGTCCGTCGTGCGCTCCACGCAGTGGTTCGAGTTCGCACGACAGAACCTCGAGCGGATGCGCGTCGGCCCCGTCGCGCTCGTTCCCGGGATGACGATCGCCCCGGTAGCTCTCGACGCGGTGGCCGCGGTCATCGCCGACGTCGTGGTCGGCGACCGCACGGAGCCGGTGGTCGAGGTCGCTGGCCCGGACACCATGACGCTGTGGGCGATGACGACGGCGCTGCCCGATCCCGGAGTGACGCCGGTGCGTCTCCCGATCCCGGGACGAACCGGCCGGGCGTTCCGGGACGGAGCGCTCCTGCCGGCGGACGAGACCGAGGTCGTCGGGCCACACCTGCGCGACTGGATCGCCGGATCCGGCCGACTGCACGACGACTGACCCGCCCCCACGTCACGCGAGCTGCACCCAACGCCCCTCGGAGACGACCCGCACCGAACCGCCGTCGACCGCGATGGCGGTCTGCTCGTCGATGGCGTAGGCCGGCCCGCCGATGTCGGCAGCCCACCGCTCGGCGTGCTCGAGGGTGTTCTCCGGGAACGCGTCGAGGTGCGGGAAGACGGAGAAGTCGACGATCCCCAGGGTGCGGTCGTCGGCGGCTCCGGCCCACTCGACGAAGGGCGCGCCGATCCGCGGCGTCACGACCATGCTCCCGGCACTCACGCCCACCCACACCGTGTCGGGCAACGACGGCAGCACCTCGGCGAGCCCGGACGCCCGCATCCAGTGGCTCAGGTAGGTCGCGTCACCGCCGTCGACGAGCAGCACGTCCGCCTCGCGCACCCAGGCCCCCCACCGTCCGACACCGATCGTCGGCAGCGCGGTGAGCTCCAGCACGCCGAGCGAGGCCCACCCCAACCCGGCCAGGTACCGGGAGTCGCTCCCGCCGGCCACCAGGCTCCGCACGGAGGCCGGCCCGCACATCGGGTGCCCCCACTGCGCGGTCGGGACGACGAGCGCGTGGCACTCTCGACCGGTCTGCCGAGAGCTTCACGTCGTCTCCGTCTCGGGCAGGGCCAGGGTGTTCAGGGACCAGAGCGCGACGCCGTGCAGCCCGAGGTCCTCAGCGAGGGCGACACGGGCGTGGTAGGACCGGGCGTCGGACCAGTGCAGTTCGCGTCCGTCGTCGAGCGTGGCCGACCACTCGCCGGTCCGGGTCGACCAGCGCGCCGCACCTCCGGCCGCCCGACGGGCTTCCGCGGGGCTCACCTGCGCGTCGCCCGAGCCGCCCCAGACGTACCCGTACCCGGCGATGCCGAGGTCGATCCGGTCCTTCGGGAGCCCGGAGCGTTCGGCCGACGCGACCACGCGCTTCGCCCACGGCAGGGACCCGATCGTCCCGGGGTCGCTCCAGGGGCCGTGCTGGTCGTAGGTCATCAGGACGAACCGGTCGACGTGGTCCGCCAGCGCACCGAGGTCGTACCCGGTGTCGCGGTAGCCGCCCGCACTCGTCGACGCCATCACCGCCATCGACACCTCGGCGTCCTCCCCGAGCCGGTCGTGCACGGCGGTCCGGAGCGCAGCGGCGAACGCCACGAGTCCGGCACGGTCGCGGCTCCGGAGCGACTCGAGGTCGATCTGCACCCCGCGCACGTGCTGCTCGGCCGCGAGTTCCGCCAGGCGCGACGCGACCCGCGACCGGTTCCCGGCGTCGGAGAGCAGGGCCGTGCCGACCTCGGGCGAGAAGTCCCCGATCGACTCGGAGTAGTTGCTGACGAGCAGTTCCGGAGCCGCTCCACCGTCGGTCGCCGTCCGGGCGAGCGCCTCGACGCCGGCCGGCAGGTCGTCCAGACCAGCGCCGTCGTCCGCGACGGTGACCCCGTCGATCCCGATCGTCTTCGCGCGACGGGACGCGTCGGTCACCAGGCCGACCGAGCCGTCACCCGGCTCGACGTACGCCTCGACGGCGAGACCAGCACCCGCACCCGCACCGGCACGGGCCGCGCTGCCGGCATCCGGCCCGGCGGCGCAGCCGCCGAGGACCAGCGCGACCACGACCGCACCGGTGACCACGAGCCCCCTCCGCCGCACCATCCGCACACCGTAGCGCGCGGGGCGGGGAGGAGCCGCGCCTCCCGTCAGACCGTCGCGCCCTCGAGCCGGTCGACCGCGATCGCGAGTTCCTCGAGCTCCGGGACCTCTCGCGCCTCGGCGAGCGCGTCCTCGAGCGCGGCGGCGTGGATCGGCGTGGCCGCGTCGAGCAGCCGCTGGCCGGCGTGCGTCAGCTCGGTGTAGAGCCCGCGGCGGTCGTCGGCGCAGAGCACGCGGGTGAGGAGCGCACGCTCCTCGAGCCGGTTCACCAGGCGGGTGGTCGCGCTCGGGCTGAGCGCCGCGGCACGGGCGAGCTGCTGCATGCGCATGTGGAAGCCGTCCTGACGACGGAGGGCATCGAGGACGGTGAACTCGACGACGGACAGGTCGACCTCGCGCAGGCCGCGCTCGAGCCGCGCCTCGATCAGGGCGTGCAGGGCTGCGAGCGTGCGCCAGCCGTGGGCGCGGACGGCGACGGACGTGTCGGCGACGGACATGGACTCTCCCAACTCGTGATCGCAGGCACAGATGATTGCTTGCGCGGATACCCCGCGTGTGCAACTATCGATATCCCGCGTCTGCAACAACCAGCGTACGCGGCCCAGCTGCACCGCACAACGGAAGGACATCCATGCCCGCGGGACTCATCGCCCTCGCACTCGGCGGATTCGGCATCGGCCTGACCGAGTTCGTCATCACCGGGCTCCTGCCCGAGGTCGCCGCCGACTACGGCGTGACCGAGACGACCGCCGGCTGGCTCGTCACCGGGTACGCCCTCGCCGTGATCGTCGGGGCGCTCGGCCTCACCGCCGCCACCACACGACTCCCCCGCAAGCCCGTCCTGGTCGGGCTGCTCGTGCTCTTCGTCATCGGCAACACGCTGTCCGCGCTCGCGCCCGTCTACGGGGTGATGATGCTCGGCCGCGTCATCGCCGCCCTGTGCCACGGCGCGTTCTTCGGCATCGGCTCCGTCGTCGCGTCGAACATGGTCGCCCGTGAGAAGCGCGCCTCCGCCGTCGCCCTGATGTTCACCGGGCTCACCGCCTCGAACGTGCTCGGCGTCCCGTTCGGCACCTTCCTCGGTCAGGCGCTCGGCTGGCGCGCCACATTCTGGGCGATCGCGGCCATCGGGATCGTCGCCCTCGTCGGCGTGCTCGTGCTCGTCCCGGCGGTCCGGGTCACCGAGACCCCGTCGCTCGCCCGGGAGCTCAGCGCCTTCCGCTCCGGCCAGGTGTGGCTGTCGCTCGGCATCACCGTGCTCGGGTACGGCGGCATGTTCGGTGCCTTCACCTACATCGCGTACACGCTGACCTCGGTGTCCGGCTTCGCGTCCAGCTCGGTGCCGTGGCTCCTGATCGTGTTCGGCGTCGGACTGTTCGTCGGGAACTTCGCCGGCGGCAAGCTCGCCTCGAAGTCGATCGACGGCACACTCCTCGTCGTCCTGGTCGTGCTCACCGTCGTGCTCGCGGTGTTCGCCCTCGTCGCGACCTCGCCCGTGCTCACCGTCGTCTCGCTCGTGCTCATGGGAGCGTTCGGGTTCGCGACCGTGCCCGCCCTGCAGACCCGGATCATGCAGTACGCCGACCACGCGCCGACCCTGGCGAGCGGGGCGAACATCGCCGCGTTCAACCTCGGCAACGCGCTCGGCGCGTGGATCGGTGGACTCACGATCGCGGCAGGGCTCGGCTACACCTCGCCGATCTGGGCCGGTGCGGGCATCACGCTGGCTGCGGTCGTGCTGACCGTCGTCGCCGCCGCCGCGGCACGCCGCGGCCGTTCGCGCGGTGCGGTGGCGACGGGGAGCGTCGCGACGGTCTGATGGTGCGCACCCTCCGGACTGGAGGCGCGGTGTCGGCTGGCACCGCGCCTCCAGTCCGTCCGTGGTCGCGTCGCGAGCATCGAGTGAGCAGCAATCGTCGGGTCACGGGCGCCCACTCGACGATTGCTGCTCACTCGATGAGGCACGGGCCGGGCTCCGGAACGACGAAACCCCGGTCCGAGTGGACCGGGGTTTCGTGCAGTGCGGGTAGTTGACGAGTGTCTTCGATCGCTTCATCTGCGGGGCTTTCTCTCCCTGCTTGAACATCGCTGGCACAGCCTTGCTGGCCCTTTTGGCACAGCGGCCCTTCAGAATCGATGAGCAGGCGGCAGTAGAGCACTGTCATCGACTAGCCAGGGGTCCCGCAGAATCGGGGGGGGTGGCTGATGGCGAAGAAGAGCTGCTGCCGATGGTGAGCTTCGGGGGCAGAGCGAAGCGGGTCGACCGGGATGCGCTGAGGGCACACCTGGTCAGGCTCGACACGAAGTGGGCTTCCGCGGGTCACCGCGTCGACCAGGCCGACGCGTTCCGGAAGCGACTCGGCAGCAGGTACGCGGAAGGGTTCTGATCCTTGGAGCGGATGGAACGTCATCGGTCTGCAGGGGGCGGCCTTGGCTTGTCGCATCATGGAAAGCGGTGCTTCGCCCATCGAGCAAAGTCGCTGAGCTCGCAACATGCGAAAGACCTCACCAGCTTGGCGAGGTCTTTCGCATTAACTTGGGGTCTCTTAGCGCTTCCTTCGGGCGAACATCACCCCGGCTACGGCGATGATCACCACGACGATGATGATAAAGATCCAAGGCGGGATGCTCGCGCCATGTTGTGGGTTGACAGCGGCGAGCATCGTTGCAAGCACAATCAGACTGGTCATGTTTCCCCTCAGGTAAGTTGCACGGATCCCGTAGCGCTGACGCTACACGTTCCAGTGGAGTAGCTAGTACCGACCGACCCTTGCAGCGATCCCTCGGTGAACGTGCTCCTACAACGTGCAATATGACTGCGGGCATCTTCGGAGAACCGCTGATGATGGGTCTTGAAGGACGACGTCGTCCTCGACCCGTACATGATCGGCCGGTTCGTCACCCACCACCTCGACGGGCCTAACCGCGCCAGCAGGAACCCCATCACAGCGCATCTCCGACGTGTCTCCGAAGCGCTCCTTGGCGACGCCGTCGCGGGGACGTTCAAGAAGCTCGGGAGAGCTGATGCGGTCAGACAGAACAGCCTCACGGACCAAGCGTCCCTCGAAGGATGCTCTCGAGCACAGACGTCCGAAGAGCCGCGCACCTCCGCCGCCGCGTTGCTCGCGCTCGGTTTCGTTGCCGGACTCACTGGCTCGGAGATCATCCGGCAACCACTCGAAGACATAGTCACGGTCGGAGACACCGTGACCGTGCACGTCGCCGGAGGCTGCGAGCGTGACGTGCCGCTCCGGCGGGACTGGAGCGCCGGGCTGCTTGCCCGAGTCGCACTCGCGGTCGACGTCGGATGGGCATTTCGCACCGACCAACGCGGGGGAAAGACCAATCTCATCACTGACTTCGTCTCACGCACTGGTTCCGAAGTACCGCTCCCGACGCGGCGGATGCGGGCAACATGGTCACGCACCTCGAGCAGGGAACGCATCTCACGACGTTGCTGGTCATGGCTGGGCTCCGGTCCGCGGAAGCCCTCGACCGGGTGCTGCCGTTTGTGAGCAAATCCCTAGCGCAACCAACCGCCGTATCACATCACGGGCACGCGCAGCACTTCATCCCATCGACGGCGGGAAAGCAACGGGCGTCCCGCACTACCGCTTCCATGGTTGGCGAACGAACCAAATGACAAACGCCACCGCGGACAAATAGCCAAGGATAACACTGAACGTAGTCCAGCCCGAAAGCACACCGCAGACCGAACCGGCCGCCCCGATCAGTGCCGTGGCCTTCATCAACAACGAGGAAACGGACACGACGACCGTACCCAGCCGAAACCGGGATAGACCAATGCAGAGTCGACCACCGCCACAACAAATCGTTATGGTCCCGCGGCGAGTGCAGCTCAATCAGACGAGGACGGATCCGAGACGGATCGACCTCATCACCATCAGCCAACCGTTCAAGGAACGACCTCTCATGCCGCTCAAGCGCAGGACGCGCTCGATCCAGCTGCGAACGCACGGACTCCCGATGCAACGCACGCAGATGCTCCTTGTCCTCGACCGGTGGAGCCTCTAAGCCGCCATTACGAAACTCGAACCCCTGACGCCGCAGGTGAACGATCAAGTCCTTCCGGAGACGCAACGCCGACTCCGACAAGGGAACGCCATCCGGCCCCACCGCCGGCAACCCATCCACGGACACCATCCCCCCTCCCGGGGAGGACCCCCATCAGTCGGCAACGCGCGCACGCGATCAACCGCCGACAGAACCATTAGTCGAGTATCCCAGGCCCGCGAAGCAGACTGGCACCTAGCATCGCAAGAGGAGGCGCACGCGCCCGACACCAACGAGACGGGCCAACGCAGCCACGCGTCGACACTCCGGACTGCCTGACCAATCCGGCACACCACGAAAATCGCGAAGAGCACGGCAGCGAAACCCCAGATCAGACGGCTGATCGGGAGAAGATCCCATGCGCGGAATCCACAGTCGAATGCACGCACCACCGAGAAAGTCAGCCAGACTGTCACGCCGCAGCGTCCAGGTGAGAGGTGGCCGATCCGCGAACTGACGCGGATCGGCCACCACTTTCCTCAATGGGTAGCCGTGACTTTCCACAACTACCCCAGTGCGGAGACGGAGGGATTTGAACCCTCGGTCCCCTCAAAGGGGACTCCACCTTAGCAGGGTGGTGCACTCGGCCGGACTATGCGACGTCTCCAAGCACTCTCGCGAGCGCTCCGACCACCATACAGGAGGACGCGGCCACTCTCGACCTCGGCGCGTCGCCGCAGAGCGTGGCGGGTCCCCCGAAGTGGGGACACATGGGGGTTGTCTGCCCGTACCCCGCTCAATAGCATCGACGGGACGCGGCGATCACGTTCCGGAGGGTTCCCCTCCGTAGTCGCGACACAGCACCGACGTCGCTCCCCGGAGCCGAGCCCGACGCGCCCGATCGCGGCGCTCGGCCGGGGAGCGACCGAGGGGGCGCGGCCCACCACCGCGCCCCCGATCTCGGTGGTGACTCGCGCGGCTGCGCCCGGCGAGACTCGGCCCGCGCGGCGCGAGACTCGGCCCGCGCGACAGTTCTCGGCCTCCGGGGCGCGAGAAGTGTCGCTGACCGCGAGACTCGCGCAGGGGTTCATCGGCAGAGCGACACGTCCGCGCAACATCCGGGCGTGCGTACCGCCGGAGCGACAGTCTGGCGCCGGGGTACTGCGGGAATCAGCCGCTTTCGCGGGGTGGGCCGGCGAACGCGAGGCTCGCGCGCGGGCTCAGGAGCCGAAGGCCTTCGAGCAGGTCTGCTGGTCGGCGGACTGACCCTGCAGGCCGTCGATCGTCTCGGACGGGGCCGTCGCCGCGGGGGTCTGCGCCGCCGGAGCAGCACTCGCCGACCCCGCAGCGGACGTCGACGGCGCGGCGGACGATCCGGCAGCGGGCGCCGAGCCGGCAGCGCTCGACCCGGCCGACTGCCCTGCGGACGCCGCACTCTCCGACCCGATGCCGGTGCTGTCGGCCCCGAGGGAGAAGGACTGGTCCGCCTTGATCTTCGCGAACAGCTTGGCCGCGAGCTCGGTGGACGGCTGCACCTTGCCGGCGTAGACCCCGGTCCCCCCGGTCGTGCCGGGGTACTGCACGAAGTTCACCTGGGCGAGCGGGAGGTCCTGCAACGCCCGCCCCATCTGCACCATCGTGCCGACGTCGTTCAGGCTCTGGGACAACTGCATGTTCGACGCCGCAGCGCGGGCCAGCTTGTACAGGGTGGTCGGCGAGGTGAGGGTGTCGTTCGACTTCACCGTGCGGAGCAGCGAGGACAGGAAGACCTGCTGGCTGGAGATGCGGCCGAGGTCGGAGCCGTCGCCGACGCCGTGCCGGGAGCGCAGGAACGCGAGGGCCTGGTCCCCCTGGAGGGTCGTCGTGCCCTGCTGCAGGTCGAGCCCGGTGTAGCGGTCGTGGATCGGCTGGGCGACGCAGACGGGCACCCCGCCGATGGCGTTCGACATCTCGATGACCCCGTTGAACGACACCGCCGCGGAGTACTGGACGTCGAGCCCGGTGAGCCCCTGCACCGTCTGCACGACGCAGTTGAGCCCGCCCTCGCCCCACGCACTGTTGATCGGCTGCGCCGCCATGGCCGGCGTGGTGCCGGAGCCGTCCGGCTTCTGGCACCCGGGGATGGGTGTGATGAGGTCGCGCGGGATGCTCACGGCCGTGGCGTTCGTGTGGTCGGCGGACACGTGCAGCAGGATGTTCACGTCGTTGAGCGTGGCGTCGCGTTCGCCGTACGCGGTCCCCTGCTCCGGGTCGTTGTCCGTGCCGACGACGAGCATGTTGAACCCGCCCTTGTACGCACTGAGCGCCGTGGCCCCCTTGGCCTTCGGCGCTGTCTGCCCCTGGATCTGCACGCCGTCGCCGAGGTCGTCGGTCACCTGCTTGGCGGCGATCGCGGCGACCGAGGCCGAGCTGACCAGGGCGACGGCCACGACGCCGGACAGGACCTTCGTGATCGTGCCGACGGGGTGACGGTGCCGGAGACGTCCGTGTCGTGCGATCCCGGTTGCTCGGTTGAGACGGTGGGATCGATCGCGGACGTCGTTCACGGGCACTCCTGTCGTGTGCGGACACGGTGCACGCCGGTGGGGTTGGCGTGCGGGCAGCGCCCAACCTGTCGGGCGCCGGGGCGTCCCGCACGAGCCCGGGCTGACCCGGGCAGCGGAGACGGCAACCGGACCACCCTGCCACGGGCACACCTGGCGATTCAGTGCGAGCGACCCCGGAATCCGCGGTGAGTGCTCAGGCCGCCGTCCGGAACCGATCCGGCAGCGCGATGAGCGCATCCGCCAGCTCGACGAGTGCCGCGGCGCACTCGTCGAGGGCGTCCCGTTCCGCCGCGATCGTCGCGCGTTCGGCGATCGACCGGCGTTCCCGACGGGCGACGACGGCGTCGATCCCGTTCGCGAGTGCGACCTCGTCGGAGAAGAAGGCGTCGAGGACCGCGTGCTGCGAGAGGAGCCAGTCGGCGCTGACCGCGGCACCGTTCCGCCGCAACCACCACGATCCGAGTTCCACGAAGACGCCACCCTCGGTCTGGCACTCCCGCACCCAGGCGACGTCGAACCGGTCCGCGCAGCCGGTCGGACCGGACGACGGCTCGGTGATCATCGTCCGCGCGATCCTGATCCGTTCCGTCATGTGGTCGACGGTCCAGTGCGCGACGACGACACCGACGTAGCGCTGCACGCTCACCAAGCGAAGGTTCTCGAGCGGCATGAGGGCTTCACGCACGGGGGTCCGGGACACCCGCATGTCCTCGGCGATGGCGTCGAGCCGGATGCGCTGGCCGCGGCGGTACACACCGCGCAGCACGTTGTCGAGCAGCCGGGCGAAGACGGCATCGCGCAGCAGGCTCCTCCGGATGCCGTTCGGATCGTCGTCGCCGCGGCCCGCGCGGTGGTCTGCTCGCCCCATGCCGTCAGGATCACGCACGGCCCACGCCGCCACGATCGGACGAGGACGGACCGTGGACCGTGCGGTCGGATGCCGCGCTGTGGAGGAGTGCCATGGGAGCACGATGACAGTCGCACGCTCGACGCGCTAAACACTCCGTATACGGAATACTACTTCCGTGGAGCGTCGGCCTCCTTGGTCAGGACCGACAACGGCTGCGTGACGTCCTCGAGCCCCTTCCGGGCCGCGTCGACGCCGAAGACCAGCGCCACGACACCGCCCGCGATCATCACCGCGGACCCGAGCAGGTACCCCCAGAACAGCGGCTCGCGCGACGACCCGTCGCCGATGAGCGCCCCGTAGATGAGCGGCGCGATCGCACCGAAGATCTGCGCCAGCGCGAAGAAGTACGAGATCGCCTGCGACCGGAGCTCGAGCGGGAAGATCTCGCTCACGGTCAGGTACGCACTCGACGCACCCGCCGAGGCGAAGAAGAACGAGACGCACCAGAAGACCACCTGCACGCCGGCGCTGATCGCGTCCGCCTGGAACAGGAACGCCGACGTCGCGAGCACGAGCCCGGAGACCAGGTACGTCGAGAAGATCATCTGCCGACGACCCCAGGTGTCGAAGAACCGGCCGAGGATGATCGGTCCGAGCAGGTTGCCGATCGCGAACGGGAAGAAGTACACCGACGTCTCGGCGGTCTTCAGGCCGAAGAAGTTCGTGAGCACCAGTGCGTACGTGAAGAAGATCGCGTTGTAGAGGAAGGCCTGCGTGATCATCATCGTCGCGCCGACCAGGGTCCGGGTCGGGTACTGCCGGAACAGCACCTTCACGATCGTCCGGAACTTCACGTTGTCCATCGGCGTGACGGTCATCGCCTTGGACGCGTCGACCTCCGGCAGCCGGTGTCCCGTGGACTTCTCGACGGACTCCTCGATCTGCGTGACCGTCGCCTCGGCCTCGTCCTCGCGTCCGTGGGTCATCAGCCACCGCGGACTCTCCGGGATGTGCCGCCGCAGGAAGATGATCGCGATGCCGAGCACCGGGCCGAGGAAGAACCCGATGCGCCAGCCGATGTTCTCGGCGAAGTTGGCGGTGTCGAGCAGGTAGATGTTCGCGAAGGCGCCGAGCGCCGCGCCGCCCCAGTAGGTCCCGTTGATGGCGATGTCGACGTGCCCGCGGTACTTCGCGGGGATGAGCTCGTCGATCGCCGAGTTGATCGCCGCGTACTCGCCGCCGATGCCGAGGCCCGCGACGAACCGGAAGGCCGCGAGGAACCAGAAGTCCTGCGCCAGCCCGGCGATGCCGGAGCCGATCAGGTAGATGGCCAGCGTGAGGATGAAGAGCTTCCGCCGGCCCAGGCGGTCGGACATCCGACCGAAGACGACGGCGCCGACGACCTGCCCGACGAGGTAGATCGTGCCGAGCGAGGTCACCTGCTGCGTCGACAGGTTCAGGTCCGCCTGGAAGCCGGCGTTGGAGACGATCTGGATCTCCAGCCCGTCGAGGATCCAGGAGACCCCGAGTCCCACCACGACACTCCAGTGGAACCGTGTCCACGGCAGTCTGTCCATCCTGGCGGGGACCAGGCTCTTGATCGCCCCGTTCGTCGTCGTGCTGCTCACGAAAGGGGAACCTACGCCGAGATCGCCGCGATGGTTCAGAGACGGAACGACGCGTGTCCGAGGGCGGAGCCGGATCCCCCTATCGAATCCGGCTCCGACGCCGGAGCCCCAATCATTGCAATTGCTATGTAAACCCACAAGCGGACGGGAGGCACGTGGCGGGCCCGCCACGTGCCTCCAGTCCGCAACGGCGTAACGTCGAAGACGTGACCCGACCCACCATCAGAACGGTCGGCGAGCTCCGCGCCTCTGGTCACGTCCAGAAGTCGGTCCGCGCCGAGATCCGCGACAACCTCCTCCGTGCCCTCCGCGAGGGCACCGACCCCTGGCCCGGCCTGCACGGCTTCGCCACCACGGTCGTCCCGCAGCTCGAACGCGCCCTCATCGCCGGACACGACGTCGTCCTGCTCGGCGAACGCGGACAGGGCAAGACCCGCCTGCTCCGCACCCTGCAGGGCCTGCTCGACGAGTGGACACCGGTCATCACCGGCTCCGAACTCGGCGAGCACCCCTACGAACCGATCACGACCGCGAGCATCCGACGTGCCGAGGACCTCGGCGACGCGCTCCCGATCAGCTGGCGGCACCGCGACGACCGTTACGTCGAGAAGCTCGCGACGCCGGACACCTCCGTCGCCGACCTCATCGGCGACGTCGACCCCATGAAGGTCGCGGAGGGCCGCAGTCTCGGCGACCCGGAGACCATCCACTTCGGCCTGGTCCCCCGCGGCCACCGCGGGATCGTCGCCATCAACGAGCTGCCCGACCTCGCCGAGCGCATCCAGGTCGCGATGCTCAACGTGATGGAGGAACGCGACGTGCAGATCCGCGGCTACGTGCTGCGGCTGCCGCTCGACGTCCTCGTGGTCGCGAGCGCCAACCCGGAGGACTACACGAACCGCGGCCGGATCATCACGCCGCTCAAGGACCGCTTCGGCGCCGAGATCCGCACGCACTACCCGATCGAGCTCGAGGACGAGATCGCCGTCATCCGACAAGAGGCCCAGCTCACCGCCGACGTACCGGACGCGCTGGTGGAGATCCTCGCGCGGTTCACGCGTGCACTGCGCGGATCGAGTGCGGTCGACCAGCGCAGCGGTGTCAGCGCCCGCTTCGCGATCGCGGGCGCCGAGACGATCTCCGCCGCGGCCGTCCACCGTGCCGCTCGTCAGGGCGAGGAGCACGCGGTCGCGCGACCGATCGACCTCGAGACGGCGGTCGACGTGCTCGGCGGCAAGATCGAGTTCGAGAACGGCGAGGAGGACCGTGCCGACGAGGTGCTCGAGCACCTCCTCCGGACCGCGACGGCCGAGACCGTGCGTGCCCGGTTCCGCGGCCTCGACTTCGCGGTCCTGGTCGAGGCGCTCGACGGGGGCACGATGGTGACCACGGGCGAGCAGGTCAGCGCCCGCGCCTTCCTGGAGGGGCTGCCGTCGATCGGCGAGTCCGACCTCTACGACCAGGTGTGCGAGCGGCTCGGGGCGACGAACGACGGCGAGCGTGCCGGCGCGATCGAGCTCGCACTCGAGGGCCTCTACCTGGCCCGACGCATCAGCAAGGAGTCCGGCGGGGGCGAAGCCGTCTATGGCTAGGCAGAACCGCCGGCTGACGCGCGACGCCCGCTACGGCAGGTACGAGGACGGTCCAGACCCGCTCGCTCCCCCGGTCGACCTCGCCGAGGCGCTCGACGCCATCGGCGAGGACGTCATGGGCGGCACCTCGCCCGAGCGCGCCATCCGGGAGTTCCTCCGTCGGGGCGGCCGCGACCAGCGCGGCCTCGACGACCTGGCCCGCCGGGTCGCCGAGCGCCGTCGGGAGCTCACGGCGAAGAACAACCTCGACGGCACGCTGCAGCAGGTCAAGCAGCTGCTCGACGAGGCCGTGCTCGCCGAACGCGGTCAGCTCGCCCGCGACACGGACATGGACGACGGCGACCGTGCCCTCGCCGAGATGCAGCTCGACAGCCTCCCGCCGTCGCCGGCGTCGGCCGTGCAGGAACTGCGCGACTACGACTGGAAGAGCCCCACCGCGCGGCAGAAGTACGAGGAGATCAAGGACCTGCTCGGCCGCGAGGTGCTCGACCAGCGCTTCGCCGGCATGAAGCAGGCGCTCGAGGGAGCCACCGACCAGGACCGCGAGGACGTCGCAGCGATGATGCGCGACCTCAACGCCCTGCTCGAGGCGCACGGCCGCGGCGAGGACACCCCCGAGCAGTTCGACGCGTTCATGGCGCAGCACGGGCAGTACTTCCCGTCGAACCCGCAGAGCGTCGAGGAACTGCTCGACGACCTCGCCGCCCGGGCCGCCGCCGCGCAGCGGATGCGGAACTCGATGACCCAGGAGCAGCGCGACGAACTCGACGCCCTCGCGCAGCAGGCGTTCGGCTCCCCCGACCTCATGGGCCAGCTCTCCCAGCTCGACGGCAACCTCCGCGCGCTCCGGCCCGGCGAGGACTGGGGCGGGTCCGAACGGATGGAGGGCGAGCAGGGGCTCGGTCTCGGTGACGGCACCGGCGTGTTCCAGGACATCGCCGACCTCGACGCCCTCGCCGACCAGATCGCGCAGTCGGGGCCCGGGTCCGACCTGGACGACCTGGACCTCGACGCCCTCGCCCGACAGCTCGGCGCCGAGGCCGCCGTCGACGCGCAGACCCTGCAGCGGCTCGAGAAGGCACTGCGGAACTCGGGGGCGATGCGCCGTGGCGCGGACGGGGCGCTCCGGCTCACCCCGAAGGCGATGCGGCAGCTCGGCAAGAGCCTGCTGAAGGACGTCGCGGAGCGGATGTCGGGCCGACAGGGCGCACGCGACCTCCGGCGGTCCGGGGCCGCCGGGGAGCCGTCGGGTTCGACACGGCAGTGGCAGTACGGCGACACCGAGCCGTGGGACGTGACGCGGTCGATCACGAACGCCCTCACCCGGACGGCGGCGTCCGGTCGGATGGGGCCCGGCGTCCGGCTCGAGATCGACGACGTCGAGGTGCAGGAGACCGAGGCGCGGACACAGGCCTGCGTGGCGCTGCTCGTCGACACGTCGTTCTCGATGGCGATGGAGGACCGCTGGGTCCCGATGAAGCGCACCGCCCTCGCGCTGCACACCCTCGTGTCCACGCGGTTCCGCGGGGACGACCTGCAGCTCATCGCCTTCGGGCGGGAGGCCGAGGTGATGGACATCGAGCAGCTCGTCGGCCTCGACGCCATGTGGGACAAGGGGACCAACCTGCACCACGCGCTGCTGCTGGCGAACCGGCACTTCCGGAAGCACCCCACCGCCCAGCCCGTGCTGCTCATCGTCACCGACGGCGAGCCCACGTCGCACCTCGAACCGAACGGGCAGGTGTGGTTCGGCTACCCGCCGGACCCGATCACGATCGCGCTGTCCGTCCGGGAACTCGAGAACGCCGGACGCCTCGGCGCGCAGACGACGTTCTTCCGACTCGGTGACGACCCGGGCCTCGCGCGGTTCGTCGACGCGATGGCGAAGCGGGTCGACGGCACCGTGGTGGCTCCGGAGAACGACGACCTCGGCGTCGCCGTGGTCGGGTCGTACCTCGGGTCCCGACGTGGCGGGAACACGCTGTTCGACGGGTACGGCCGCGACCCCTGGGGGTCGTGAACCGCGGCTTCCGTAACGACTCTTCTCCCGATGTCGTCGTCGTCGTATGCTGACGCCACAGCTGCCCCAGACCCCGGCCGCGACCACTGTTCCACGCGTACCGACGACATCGGCGCGCGTGGATCCGGCCGACCGAGTGCACCTGATCCGCCCTCGACCGGCCGACCCCCGTGGAGTCCCGGAGATCGAGGATGCTCTCCGTCAGGCACGCCACGGGCTTCCGCGTCCCGGCAGGCGGGGCGCGGTGCGGGTCGGTGGGCTCCGGACCCGACGGAGTCCACCGACCCGATCTCCGTCGGCGTCGATGTCGGCGTCGGGGTCCGGCCCTGGTCGGGCTAGAACAACGGCCAGGGCACCGCTGGTCCGTGCCCGGGAGGCGGCGGGAACACCGCGACGGCCCGGAGCGCGGCGCACCGAGCGCGGAGCGTGTCGACCTCGGCGACGGTGAGGTGCTCGTCGAGTGCCGCCCCGAGGTCACCGTGCAGCGCGTCGGTGACACGGTCGATGCCCTCGAGCTCGTCGGCGTCGAGCGGCTCCCCGATCCACCCCCACAGCACCGTGCGGAGCTTGTGCTCGACGTGGAACGCGAGCCCGTGGTCGACGCCGAACCGGTGCCCGTCGGGCATCGCGAGCACGTGCCCGCCCTTCCGGTCCGCGTTGTTCACCACGACGTCGAACACGGCCATGCGTCGGAGGGCCGTGGTGTCCTCGTGCACGAGCGTCACCGGACGGTCCTGCTCGTCGATCGCTTCGAGCACGGGCAGCCACGGGGCGCCCTCGGCGTCGGCGTCCTCGGTGGGGACGAGGTCCACTGCGTCCTGCTCGGGGTCGACGTCCTGCCAGCGCTGGACCATGCCACGGCCGAACGGCCCGTCGCCCATCCACGTGGGCGGGACGATGCCCCACCCGAACGCCTCGGACACCAGGTAGGCGGCGACCTCGCGATCGGCGAGCGTGCCGTCGGGGAAGTCCCAGAGCGGGCGTTCGCCCTCGATCGGCTTGTAGACCACCGACTCGCCGTCGAGGTCGGCCAGGAACGTGGCGTTCGACGCTTCACGGATGCGTGCCCGGATGGACAGCGATCCGTCGCTCATGCGTCGCCGGGAGGACGGCCGGCAGCGACGATCTCCCGGGTGCGGGCGACGAAGGCACGGGCGGTGCCGACCGGGATCTTCACCTGGAACAGCTCGGCGGGTTCGGGGATCTCGACGACCGCCTCGATCTCCTCGCCGTCCTCGTCCGTCTCCGTCACGATCTCGAGCTCGTCGTCGATCGGGTAGGCCTCGATGACCACCTGCGCGGTCGCCGGGTCGAACCCGAGGCTCAGGGCACCGGCGCGGAACTCCGGCTCGACCGGCTGGTCGAGCGGGGCACCGTCGTGGAGCTCGGTCGGAGCGGACGTCGGGACGCTGAAGCGGTTGTCCTCCACCGTGGCGACCTCGTCGAGGAGCTCGTCGATCTTGTCCGCGAGGACCGCCGACTGCTCCTTCTCGAGCGCGACGCTCGTCACGCGGCGGCCGTCGCGCGCCTGGAGGTAGAAGGACCGCTCGCCCGGGAGGCCGACGGTCCCGACGACGAGACGGTCCGGCCAGTCGAAGCCGTGCACGATGGTGGGCATACCGGCATTGTAGGAGCGCCGACCGACACGCGTTCAGGCCCTGTCGGTACCCGTCTGTGTCTCCGGCGTCGCGCCGTCCCCGTGACCGGCGCCACCGCCGACCGCCGCGTCCCCGGACGGCGCGGGAGCAGCGGCGAGCCAGGCGAGGTCGCCGGACTCGGTGTTCGACGCGACGACCTCGGGCCGGTGCTCCCCGTAGCGCACGATGGACACCGACGCCGGGCCGACCGCGATCCGCTGGAACAGGTCGAGGTGCATGCCGAGGGCGTCGGCGAGCACGGACTTGATGACGTCGCCGTGGCTCACCGCGACCCACACGGCGTTCGGCCCGTGCGCCGCCTCGACCTCGGCGTCGATGCGCCGGATCGCCGCGACCGCGCGGGACTGCATGCCCAGCATGGACTCACCACCAGGGAACACGACCGCACTCGGGTTCGCCTGCACCGTCCGCCAGAGCGGCTCCTTCGCGAGGTCGGCGAGCTTCCGCCCCTGCCAGTCGCCGTAGTCGCACTCGGTGATCGCCCGTTCGATGCGGGTCGCGGGCGTGCCCGGCTGCCGTTCGAGCAGGGCACGGGAGGTCTGGCGGCAGCGCTCGAGGGGGCTGGACACCACCGCGGCGAGGGGCACTGCGGCGATCCGGTCCGCCGTCCGCGCTGCCTGCTGGCGTCCGACCGCGTCGAGTGCGACCCCCGCCGTCCGTCCGGCGAGCAGGCCGGTCGCGTTCGCGGTGGTGCGTCCGTGCCGGACGAGGAGGACGGTCGCCATGTGCCCGATCCTAGGCGGCCTTCGCCACGGGAGCTGCGGGCGCCGCGTCGACCACCCGCCCGTCGACCACCGTCACGAGTTCGTCGAGGACGTCCCGGTGCACCATGTCGTGCGTCACGAGCATGGTCGCCGTGCCGCGGTCGTGGGTCAGCCGCGCGATGAGGCCCATGATCGCCGCGCCCCGCTCCTGGTCGAGGGCACTCGTCGGTTCGTCGACGAGCAGCACGTCGGGCCCGTGCACGAGCGCCCGAGCGATCGCGACGCGCTGCCGCTGCCCGCCGGACAGCTGCGCCGGACGCTTGTCGGCGTGGCCGGACAGGCCGACGGCGTCCAGCAACTCGTCGACGCGCGCGCGGGTGACCGCCCCGCGGCGATCAGCACCACCACCGAGGTGCGCCATCACGAGTACCTGCTCGCGGGCGGTCAACGACGGCAGCAGGTTGGACTGCTGGAAGACGATGCCGATCCGCTCTCGACGGAGCGCGGTGGCCGCTCCGGGCGAGAGCGCAGCGGCGTCGACCGCTGCGGACCCGTCCCCGCCGCCGATCAGCACCCGGCCCGAGTCCGGTCGGATGAGCGTCGCGGCGACCGCGAGCAACGACGACTTCCCGGAGCCGGACGGCCCGGTGATCCCGGTGACCACACCGGCCCGGGCGGTGAGGGACACGTGGTCGACCGCGGTCACGCGGCGGTCGCCGTCGGGGAAGGTCAGGGTGACGTCGTCGAGGGTGATCATCGGTTGCTCCCGAGTGCGGTGAGGGGGTCTGCTGCGGTGACGGTCCGGAGGGCGACGGCCGCTCCGGCGAGTCCGAGCGCGGCCATCGCGACCGCGGGGACGAGGGTGGTGAGCGGGCTGAGCAGGAACGGGAGCGCCCCACCGGCGAGCGCCCCGAGCCCGACGACGGCGGCCGTCCCGACGCCGATGCCGACGACGAGCACCACGAGCGCCTGCCCGAGGGCGTCGCGGACGAGCGAACCCGTGCTCGCACCGAGCGCCTTGAGCACCGCGACGTCTCCGGCGCGCTGCATCGTCCACACGGTGAAGAACGCGCCGACGACCAGTGCGGACACCCCGAAGAGCATCGCGATCATCAGGGCGAGGGACCCGACCTCCGACCTGAACGTCTCGAGCGCCGTCAGCGAGCCGAGGTGCGACGCCGCCGACGTGTGCGTCCGAGCGGCCACGGCGTCCCAGTCGGGCGAGCCGCTCACCGCGAGCACGGTCGGTGCTCCGTCCCCTCCGAGTCGGCGGTCGGCGGCGGCCCAGGCGTCCGGCGTCATGGCGAGCACCGGTGTGTGGCTGTACCAGGCGTCGCCGCCCACCGAGGCGACCCGGTAGGTCGTCCCGGTGATCGTCACGCGGTCGCCGACACCGACACCGAGGTCGGACGCGGCGGCGGCCGACAGGCCGACCTCGTCGTCCCGATCCGGCGCGAGCGACGCGACCGTGCCGGCGCCGGCACCAGGGGCCGGCAGCCCGAACAGCGCGACGCCGACCGCCGACCCGCCGTCGGCCGAAGCCGCACCCGCGATCGCCCGTCCCTGCACGATGCCCACCGGGACCACCTCGTCGACGCCGGCCGCCGTCTGCCAGCCGACCCGTGCCTCCCGGCCGATCGTGGACTCGCCGAAGGACGGCTGCCCGCTGGACGGCTGCTGCAGCACGAGTCGGTCCCCCGGCAGGGCCAGCACGGCCGAGACGTTCTGGGCGGCGAGCCCGCCGGTGAGGCCCGCGAGGAAGCCCACGAGCAGGGTGATGAGCGCGACGACGGAGCCGATGAGCACGAAGCGTCCGCGGGCGAACCGGAGATCGCGCCAGGCGACGAACACGGTGGTCCCTTCCCGGTGGCGGACCGTCCGCAACCGTGGTCCCAGCCTCGCGATGCCGGCCCCGCGGGACATCGCCGGCCGGGTTGGTCCTCCGGTCGAACTTTCGGTTGATCCGCCGCGCCCCACCGCTCCGTACGCTGGGAGGGACATGGCGCACAGCACCCTCACCCCGGTCTTCGTCGGTCTGCGGACCGGCCTGCACGTGCTGTTCGCCGCGCTCCTCGTGCTCGTCGTCGTCCGCATCGTCGTCGTCGGCGCACCGGGGTCGTGGGTCCCGCTCACGCTGTCGGTCGTGTTCGCGGGGGTCTACCTGCTCGGCGCGCTCGTCGCCCGGAGTTCCTCGCGGCGAGCACTCGCCGGCGCCGCCTGGATCCTCGCGCTGACCCTCGTCTGGATCGCGCTGCTCGTCGTGGTGCCCGAGGCCGCGTACCTCGTCTTCCCGCTCTTCTTCCTCTACCTGCACGTCCTGCCGCGGGTGGTCGGCCCTGTCGCCGTGGTCGTCGCGACCCTGGTCGCCGTCGTCGCGCTCGGGCTGCACGGCGGATTCGCGGTCGGCGGCGTCGTCGGTCCGCTCGTCGGCGCCGGCGTCGCGCTCCTCATCGGGCTCGGCTACCGCGCGCTCGCCCGTGAGGCCGTCGAGCGCGAGGCCCTCGTCGCCGAACTCCTCGCCACCCGCGACCGACTGGCCGCCACGGAGCACGAGCAGGGCGTGCTCGCCGAGCGCGCGCGGCTCGCGCGGGAGATCCACGACACGGTCGCACAGGGCCTGTCGAGCATCCAGATGCTCCTGCACGCCGCCGAGCGCGCCGACGGCGAACGCCCCGGCCTCGAGCACATCCGGCTCGCGCGGGAGACCGCGGCCGACGGCCTGGCCGACACCCGGCGCTTCATCCGCGAGCTCACTCCCCCGTCGCTCGACCAGGGACTCGGTGCCGCGCTGCGCCGCCTGGCCGAGCAGCAGTGGACCCGCGACGGGCTGACCGTGGAGGTCGACGTGCCGGAGGTCGCGCTGCCGATGGACGTGCAGACGGCGCTGCTGCGCATCGCCCAGGGCGCGGTCGCGAACGTGGTGCAGCACGCGGCCGCGTCGACCGTCCGGCTGTCGCTCGCGGTGGACGGCCGGGAGGCGCGACTGACGGTCGCGGACGACGGCGCCGGTTTCGAGCCGGTCACCGCACGGGACCGCGCGTGGTCGACCGACTCGTTCGGGTTGCGTGCGATGGAGGACCGCGTCGGGCAGTTCGGCGGTCGGCTCGACATCACCTCGGCCCCGGGCCGCGGCACCACCATCGTCGCCCTGCTGGAGGTGCCGTGATCCGGGTCCTCATCGCCGACGACCACCCGGTCGTCCGGGCCGGGTTGCGGGCGCTCCTCGACGCCGAGGACGACCTCGAGGTGGTCGGCGAGGCGTCGACCCCGTCCACCGCGGTCGCCCTCGCGGAGTCCCTGACGCCGGAGCTCGTCCTCATGGACCTGCAGTTCGGACAGGACGCCACCGGTGCCGACGCCACCCGCCGGATCCGAGCGCTCGACGCGGCACCGTACGTGCTCGTGCTGACGAACTACGACTCCGACGGCGACATCCTCGGCGCGGTCGAGGCCGGCGCGAGCGGGTACCTGCTCAAGGACGCGCCGCCGCACGAGCTCGTCGCGGCCGTCCGCGCGGCGGCGTCCGGGCAGAGCGCACTCGCGCCCGCGATCGCCGGTCGGCTGATGGCCCGGATGCGGTCACCGCAGGTCGCGCTGTCGGCGCGGGAGATCGAGGTGCTGCGGCTCGTCGCCGAGGGCGCCTCGAACGGTGACGTCGCCGCACGCCTGCACATCAGCGACGCCACCGTGAAGTCGCACCTGGTCCACGTGTTCTCGAAGCTCGGGGTGTCGTCCCGCACGGCCGCCGTCTCCGAGGCACGCTCCCTCGGCATGCTGCGCTGATCCCTTGACTCCGCCCGTGTGAAACGTTCTGATGGACGCATGATCGGGCGCCACCGCGCGGCACTCTTCGCCACGTCGACGATGACCGGGTTCGGGATCGCCTCGTGGATCACCCGCACACCCGCGGTCCGCGACGAGCTCGGAGCGTCGATCGAGGCGATGGGCATCGTGCTGCTCGGCCTGTCGATCGGCTCGATGATCGGGATCCTCGGCGCCGGGGTGCTCGTCCGCCGCCTGGGCACACGGCCGCTCATCGTGCTCGGCGGGATGTTGCCCGTCGCCGGCATGCTGCTCGTCGCCCTGCTCGCCCCCGCGCAACTCGCGGTCGGGGTGTGGGCCGGGCTGTTCCTCATCGGGTTCGGATCTGGTGTCGCCGAGATCGGGCTCAACGTCGAGGCCGCCGCGGTCGAACGACAACTGTCCCGACCCGTCGTCCCCGTGCTGCACGCGTGCTTCAGCCTCGGCACCGTCATCGGCGGCGCCGCCGGGATCGTCCTGACCGCCGTCCGCACCCCCGTGCTCGTGCACCTGCTCGTCGCCGCCGTCGTGATGGCCGGGCTCGCGACCTTCGCCGCCGCGAACCTGCGGCCGGTCCCACGCGTCGCGCCCGACCCGTCCGCCACAGCCGTCGCCACGCCGCGCCTGCGGTCGGTCATCACCTGGCAGGTGCTGCTCATCGCCGTGATCACCCTCGCGATGGCCTTCGCCGAGGGCGCGGCGAGCGACTGGCTCCCGCTCCTCATGACGACCGACCACGGCGCCCCGGAAGCGGTCGGCTCGCTCGTGTTCACCGGGTTCGCCCTCGCCATGTTCGTGGGGCGGTCCGCCGGGACGCCGCTCGTTGCCCGGTTCGGGCGCGCACCGGTGATCCGGGTGTGCGCCGCGGTCGGGGCCGTCGGTGTCCTGCTCGTCGTCGTCTCGCCGAACCCCGTGCTGACCGCGGCGGCTGCCGGGGTCTGGGGCCTCGGGATCGCACTCGGGTTCCCGCTCGCGATCTCCGCCGCCGGCGACCACCCCACCGACGGCGACCGACGGGTGTCCGTCGTCGCGACCGCGGGCTACATCGCGTTCCTCGCCGGGCCGCCCGCGCTCGGGTTCCTCGGGGAGCACCTCGGGTTGCAGGCGGCGATGCTCGTGCCTGCCGCGCTGCTGGTCGTCGCGTTGCTCGCGGCGCCGGCCACCCGGAGCCGGGCGGTGGTCGACACCTCCGAGCGACCAGTCAGTGCACCGAGCGCGTCCGGAAACTGATCGGGCCCGGGACCACTTGTCGACAACATGTCGCGCCGCGCGCGACGGGATGCGGACAGCGGTTCGCGCCCGCGCCCGACCCGCACCAGTATGGAGCCGTGCTCGTCTCCATCGTCTACATGAGCCGCGCGACCGAGCCCTTCGACGACGCTGCGCTCGCCCAGCTCCTGCGTGACGCCCGGCTCCGGAACGAAGCCCTCGGCGTCTCCGGCCTGCTGCTCGCGAAGGACGGCCGGTTCATGCAGCTGCTCGAGGGCCCGGCGTGGAGCGTCGACGACCGGTTCGCGGCCATCTCGCGCGACCCACGGCACGGTGCGGTGAAGTCGCTCATCCGCGAGGACGTCGAACGCCGGCGGTTCGACGGCTGGTCCATGGCCTACCGTGCGCTCGACGACGCGGACGTGGATGCCGAGGAGGGGTTCAGCCCGTTCCTGACGGACACCGTCGACTTCCCCCGCTCGTTCGACCGCACGAGCGCCGCCTGGCTGCTGAAGTGGTTCCGCGACCGCGAGCTCCACGACCGCTGACCGGCCTCAGCCGCGTGCGAACGCCAGGCTCTCCGCGACGAAGCCGACCACCGTCGCGAGTTCGTCCTCGTCGCGGGGGCCGTAGACCATGAACTCCGTGCCGAAGTCCGCGTAGCCGTGCGGTTCGGCCCAGCCCAGGTCGATCAGCTCGCGCCCGCGGTCCTCGGGCAGGACGAGGTGGACACTCGTGTCGTCCACGCCGTGCAGGTGCACGGGTTCGAGCCGCTTCCCTGGAGCGAGGGACCGCTCGGGGGACGGCTCGACCTGGCGGTCGGTGAGGAACACGGCGCGCGAGCTCGCCGGCGACACCTGGCTGTGGCCTTCGACGACCTCCGGCAGCGCGAACACGGCCGCGACCAGGCGTCCCCACAGCTCGGGCGGTGCGAGCTGGTCGATCTGCCGGTGCGGCCCTTCCGTCGAGGTCGTCGGCGTGGTTCCGCGTCGAGGAAGTGTCATGCCGTCAGTCTGCCGCGGGCCCGGGCGACTCCGGCGACGACACCCGTGACGGCGAGCAGCACGAGGCCGACGCCACCCACTGCGGACGCGAACAGGGCGAGGATCCCGGCGCCGATGTTCGCCCCGCCGCCGTCGTCCGCGGTGATGAACAGCGACCACATCGCGACTCCGAGTCCCGTGAACCCGACTGCGAGCAGCACGGTCGCGACGACGTGGAGTGCTCGGAGGGCGGTGCGCATGCCGTCAGTCTGACGCGCTGAACGTCTCCGCCACGACCCCCAGCAAGCGGGTCCGGTGCCGCGGGTCAGCGATGCCGGAGAGGAGCACGTGCCACATCGTCGCGACCGCCGGGTGGAGGTCCGCTCGCCCGGTGCGGACGTCTGACACGAGCTGCACGCCGGTGAAGTACGGCACGACCGTCGCCCCGAGTTGCTCGGCGGAGAGCTCGGTACGCAGTTCCCCCGCGGCGACGGCCAGCCGGAAGACGTCGACGATCCCAGCGATCCACTGCTCGTAGAAGCTCGCGGTCGCGGCGGCGAACTCACCGCGTTCGAGAGACAGCCGGATGCCCGCGCGGACGACCGGATCGGTGCGGAGCAGGTCGGCGATGCCCTTGGAGGCGCCGATCAGAGCCGACGTGGGTGAACTGTCGGTGTGGCTGACGACGTCGAACGTGCGGACGTTCTGCTCGTCGATGACGGCGAGCGCCATCGCGAGCTTCGTCGGGAAGTGGAAGTGCAGCGCCCCCTGGGACACGCCCGCCGTGCGGGCGATGCCCGCCACCGTCGCGCTGGCGAAGCCGGCGCGGTCGAACTCCTGCGCCGCGGCCTGCAGGATCTGCTCACGTCGTTCCACCCCACCAGTGTCACGGACTGGAGCGCGGTGCGGGCCCGCACCGCGCCTCCGGTCACAGGCTCCGTCGGCGTGTCGCGCGCACCGCTCCGCATCGCCGCCGAGCGCGACACGCCAGTCCGAGGGTGGCTGTGTCAGGCGGCGTGCCGTGCCAGGGTGATCCGCGCCTCCGGGACGTCCTGCAGGTCCCGTCCACGGAACCACCGCAGCAGCCAGTCGGCGGGGGAACCCGCCAACTCGGACGGCAGGCCGGAGCGCTCGGTGAGGAACGTGCTGAAGCCCGGTTCGTCCCGGACCTCGGTGTCCGACGGGTTCCCGAAGGCCATCGCCCACCCGTCGAAGCGGCGCGTCGCGATCCGCTCTCGCGAGAGGGACTTCACGTCACTGTGGCGGGGGTCCCGCTCGATCGCGGCGAAGCGGTCCTCGACGGCCCACGCGGGGCCCTCGAGGACCTGCATGAACCGACCGCCCTTCGCCAGGAGAAGACCGGAGACGCCGAGCGCCTGGTTGGTGAGCCGCGCCTCGCGCAGCATGTCGACCAGCTGGCCGTCGGTCAGGTCGTCGACGGCGACGGACATGTACACGAGGGTTTCGAGGGAAGTCATCGCCTGCAGTCTCGGTCTGTCCCCGGCGTGGAGCAAGGATCGTCCGCACACCGCACCGAGGACTGCGGTGTGCGGACGAACACGCCGCTCAGGTGAGCGCGAGCAGGGTGTTCACCTGCTCGTTGATGCCGGTCAGGGTCGTGATCGACTTGCCGTTGGCGTACACGTCGTCGAACGCGGGCTGCAGCAGGGCCTGCACGTCCGCCGGGTTGCGGGTCACCGGGAAGAGGAACGTGGTCTTCTCCTCGACCTGTCGGGTGAACGCCGAGACGTCCAACCCGCGCTTCCGGAACGACGCGACCGCGGCTTCGGTGCCCGCGGGCCGCGCGGGGAACACGATGCCGGCCTTGCCGACGATCGTCTGCGCGGCGTCGCTGCCGAGGTACGCCACCCACTTCGCGGCGGCCTCGGGGTCCTTCGCCTGCTTCGTGATCGAGTCGCCGAGCCCGTTGAACATCGACGCGCGGTGCCCGACCGGGCCGACGGGCGTGGGGGCGACCGCGATGTCGAGGTCCTTCATCCCGAGGTAGGTGCCGATCATCCACGAGCCGTTGAACGACAGCGCGCACTTGCCGGAGCCGAGCTGCACGTCGGGACCGGTGGTGGTGGAGAACACCCCGTACTTCGCCATGTAGCCCTTCTCGGCGAGGCGGTAGTACCAGGCGAGTGTGTCCTGCACGACCTGCTCGTCGTAGCGGAACTTGTCGCCCCAGGGGTTCTCGTTCGTGTAGAACCAGTCGATCGACCCGGTGAACGGCGACCACTGGGTCTGCCCGAAGCCGTCGCCGCCGGACCCGTTCGACGAGATGCCGTAGACCGCGACGTCGTGCTTGTCGAAGCCCCGTTCGTCCCCGCGCCGACCCTTGGAGTCGACGGTGAGGTGGGCGACCATCCGTTCGAACGAGCCGCCGTCGTCGGGGTTCCACTCGAGGCCCGCGAGGTCGGCGTCGGACACGTCGGCCTTCGCCATCGCCTTCCGGTCGTAGAACATCGCGATGGTGTCCCAGTCCTTCGGTGACCCGTACCGGTGGCCGTCCTTGCCCTTCCAGAGCTCGGCGAGCCCTGATTGGTAGTCGGCGTCCCGGATGCCCTTGGTGGCCTCGAGTTCGTCGAGCTTGTAGAGCACGTCGAGGTCGGAGTACTGCGGGAACTTCGTCAGGTGGTCGGTGAACACGTCGGGCGCGGTGCCGGCGATGAACCCGGCGGTGAGCTTCGTCCAGTAGTCGTTCCACCCGAGCTGCGTGATCTTCACCGTGATGTCGGGGTTCTCGCGGTGGAAGGCATCGGCGACGGCCTGGTAGGCGGGCAACTGGTTGGAGTCCCAGAGCCAGTAGCTGACGGTCCGGGTGCCGGTCCCCGAGGCGGAGCGGCGGCCGGGCGACGAGCACGCTGCGAGCGCACCGAGCGCCAGGGCGGAGGCGCCGCCGGCGAACAGGGCGCGGCGGGAGAGCGAGTTGGTCATCTGGTGCCTACTTGATTCCGGAGAAGCCGATGGAGTTGACGATGCGCTTGGCGAAGACGCCGAACAGCACGATCATCGGGAGCGCCGCCACCAGGGTCGCGGCCATGAGCCCGGCCCAGTCGGTGCCGGACTGCGGGGTCTGCGACTTGAAGACGCCGAGCGCGACGGTGAGGACCCGGGAGCTGTCCGTGTACGACACCATCAGCGGCCAGAAGTAGTCGTTCCAGCTCGTGATGTACGTCAGGACGGCGAGGGTGGCGATCGGAGCGGCGGCCATCGGGATGACCAGGCGGAAGAACACCCGGACCTTTCCGGCGCCGTCGATGAGGGCCGCCTCCTCGACCTCCTTCGAGATGCCGAGGAAGAACTGCCGCAGGAAGAACACCGCGAACGGGGTCATGAACATCGTCGGCAGGGCGATGCCGAGCAGGTTGTCGACGAGCCCGAGCTGCTTGATGAGCGTGAAGTTCGGCAGCAGCGTGAAGATCGCGGGGACCATGAGGCCGGCGAGGAACACCGCGAACACCTTGTCGCGTCCTGGCCAGCGCAGGCGGGCGAATGCGTAGGCGGCCGCGGCGGAGAAGAACACCTGGCCCACGGTGACGAGCGTCGACACGATGACGGAGTTGCCGAGGTAGCGCCAGAAGTTCAGCGCGGCGCCGGAGCCGCCCTGCTCCAGGGCCTCCTTGGTGGACTGCAGGCCGAAGACCCGCTCGAACCCACCGAGGCTGAACCCGACGGGGAGCAGCGAGGTCGGGTCGGAGTTGATCGCGCCGTTCGACGACAGCGCGGTGCGGAGGATCCAGTAGAAGGGGAACAGCGTGATGACGATGACGGCGATCATCGCGACCCACGCGAGGATCCGGCCGATCGACGGGCGTCGACGGTGTGCGGCGCCCGGGCGGGGCTGACGCTTCGTGGTGACGGAACGGGTGAGTGTCGTGGTCATGGTCGGGACGCTCCGTTCAGTCCAGGTCCGACTCACCCGAGCGGGTGAGGCGGTACTGGATGATCGTGATGATGCTGAGGACGATGAGGAGCGCGACCGACACGGCGGACGCGTAGCCGAACTGGAACCGGCCGAAGGCCAGGTTGTAGATGTAGTTCTGCACGACGTTCGTGGCGTTCGCGGGTCCGCCCTGCGTGGTGACCGCGACGGTGTCGAACACCTGGAACGAGCCGATGACGGTGATGATGAGCACCAGCGACAGGATCGGGCGGAGCAGCGGCACGGTGATGCGCCAGAACATCTTCCACTCGCTCGCGCCGTCGATGCGCCCGGCCTCGTAGACCGTCTCGGGCAGCGACTGCAGGCCGGCGAAGATGAGCAGCGCCGTGTAGCCGACGTGCCGCCAGACGTTGATGAGCGCGATCGAGGGGATGCCCCACACGTCGCTCTGCAGGAAGGGGATGCGGTCGAGGCCGAGGGCCGCGAGCATCTCGTTGCCGATGCCGAGCTGGGTGTCGAGGATCCAGAGCCACACGAGCGCCGCGACGACGTTCGACACGAGGTACGGCGCGAGGACGATGCCGCGGACGAAGGTCGACTTCGTCAGGCGGTGCATCATCACCGCGATGAAGAGCGCCACGACCGTCTGGATCACGATGTTGATGACGACGTACTCGACGGTGACGACCATCGAGTGCCAGAAGATCGAGTCCTGCGCGAGTCGGACGTAGTTCTGCAGGCCGGTGAACTCCGGCGGGGTGAGCAGGTTGTACGAGGTGAAGCTGAGGTAGATGCCCCGGACGGTCGGCCACGCGAGGAACACGGCGAAGCCGATCGCCGCCGGGGCGATGAACACCAGCGCGAGCCAGAGGTCGTTCCGGGGTCGACGCCTCGGCGAGGTCGTCCGGGCACGGGCGAGGGTGGTTCCCCTGCTCCGTGGGCGGGTGGTCGTCAAGGGTGACGACACGGGGCTCTCGGTGGCCATCGCGACTCCTTCGTCTGCGGTGGACTGACGTGCAGCAGTCCGTGAGCCGGGAATCTACACGTGGGGACCGATCGTGGCAAGGGTTCGTTTCCAGGCTGAATCAATGGTTGTCACGTGTAGACAGCATGTGTCAGGATGGCCCCCGATCGCATCGGAGCGACCTGCTCGGCGACGCATCCCACACCCCTGGAAAGGTCACTGATGATCTCAATCGGAATGGTCGGCGCAGGCCAGTTCGCCCCGCAGTTCGCGAAGCTGTTCAAGCTCCACCCCGACGTCGACCGGGTCTTCGTGACCGACCTCGTCGACGACCGCGCATCGGAGCTCGTCGAGTCGCAGCACCTCGACGGCACGTTCGACGACTTCGACGCCGTCCTCGCCTCCGACGTCGACGCGGTGGCGATCTTCACGCAGCGATGGACGCACGGCCCCCTCGTGGTCAAGGCCCTCCGCGCCGGCAAGCACGTGTACTCCGCCGTGCCGATGGCGATCTCCGTCGAGGAGATCAGCGCGATCATCGAGGCCGTCCGCGAGACCGGACTCACCTACATGATGGGCGAGACGAGCTACTACAACCCGGCGACGGTGTTCGCGCGGAAGCAGGTCGCCGAGGGCGCGTTCGGCCGGGTGTTCTACGCCGAGGGCGACTACGTCCACGACATGGACCTCGGCTTCTACGCCGCGTACCAGTTCAGCGGCGGCGACCAGTGGAAGCGGACCGCCAGCTACCCGCCCATGCTCTACCCGACGCACTCGGTCGGTGGCGTCCTCGGCGCGATCCCCGGCCACGCCGTCAGCGTCAGCTGCATCGGCGTCAAGGACGACCGCGGCGACGGGGTGTTCGACAAGGACGTCAGCCAGTTCGACAACGACTTCTCGAACGCCACCGCCCTGTTCGAGCTCGACAACGGCGGGGTCATGCGCATCAACGAGATGCGCCGCGTCGGCTACCCGTCGCACATCCGCGAGTCTCGCTTCCGCTACTTCGGCACCGAGGCCAGCTTCGAGCAGCTCGCGAAGGTCAGCGTCTGGCAGGACAAGGAGGACTCGTACGACATCAGCGACCGGATCAACACCAAGGCGACGATGGACCTCGACGACCCGCGCCTGGCCGGAGTGGACCCCTCGCTCCGCGACGCGTTCGTCTCCGGGTACGCCGAGGTGCACGACACCGACCGTCTGCCGGCCGAGTACGCCGGAGTGCCGACCGGGCACGAGGGCAGCCACCAGTTCCTCGCCGACGACTTCGTCCGCGCCGTCGTCGACCGCACCCTGCCGCCGGTGAACGCCTGGACCGCCGCGCGGTTCACGCTCCCCGGCATCATCGCCCACCAGTCCGCGCTGCAGGGCGGCGTGCGCCTCGAGGTGCCGGACTTCGGCGACGCCCCCGCGACGGCCGATGCCGCGTCCGCCACCGGTGCGAGTGCCGTCTAGGATCACAACCACCGTCGTTCGGGTGCCGATCCGCACGGATCGGCACCCGAACTCGATCCAGGAGGCGTCCGTGACCAGCCCGACGACCCCGAGGGCGGTCACCCGCGCGGACGTCGCCCGGTACGCGGGCGTCAGCACCTCCGTCGTCAGCTACGTCGTGCACGACGGGCCCCGCCCCGTGGCCGCCGAGACGGCCGCCCGGGTCCGGGACGCCATCCGGGTGCTCGGGTACCGGCCCAACGCGAGCGCGCAGGCACTCCGCACCGGGTCGTCGAAGATGCTCGGGCTCATCGTCCCCGAGCTCGACAACCCGCTCTGGTCCGAGGTCGCGATCGCCGTCGAACAGGCCGCGGCCGACCGGGGCTACGACGTCCTCATCTCGAGCAGCGACGGCGACGTCGCCCTCGAACGCGACCGCATGCGCAGCCTGTCCGCACGCCAGGTCGACGGGCTCATCGTCACGAGCATCATGACCCGCCCGGACCTCTCCACCGTGGTCGACCCCGGACTGCCGATGGTGCTCCTCAACACCTTCTTCGAGGTCCCCGAGTTCGCCAGCACCGGCGTGGACGCCCGCCGCGGCGCCTTCGACGGGACCGCGCACCTCGCCGGGCACGGCTACTCGTCGATCGGGCTCGTCATCGGGCACGCCGGTTCTGACACGGACCTCCGCGAGCAGGGCTGGCAGGACGCCCTCCGCGAGCACGGCGTGCAGGACGGCCCCATCGTCCGCACCGAGTTCTCCCGCGCGGGCGGCTACACCGCCGGACTCCGCATGTTCGGCTCCGCCAACCGACCGCGAGCCGTCTTCGTCAGCTCCGACATGCAGGCCGTCGGGGTGCTCCGAGCCCTGTACGAGCTCGGGCTCTCCGCGCCGACGGACGTCGCGATCGTGTCGTTCGACGGCACCGCCGAGGCCGACTTCACGAACCCGCAGCTCACCGCGGTGCGACAGCCGATCGACGCGATGGCTGCCGGTGCGGTCGACCGGGTCCTCGGTCGCGTGGCCGGCGAGCAGTGGCACCGCGACCTCGTGCCGGCCGAGTTGGTGCTCGGCGCGAGTTGCGGGTGCGACGTGCGTCGCTGACGCACCCACCTGCCGGACTGGAGGCACAGTGCGGGCCCGACCCGCGCCTCCAGGCCGTCATCTGGTCGCGACTGTGCGGCCTGACGACAGGTGCGCGCGTTCCACACTGCGCAGTCGTCGTCAGCGTGCGCGGTTGTCGGCCGACGTGTGCCCCTGCACCGCCTTGAGGTCGCCCAGCGGGACGCGTCGCTGCGCGACGCGCGTCACGGCGGCGGCCTCGACCGGCTCGCCGGTCTCGCCGTCGACGAACCGCAGGTCCGACTGCAGGTCGGTGCGGCGGTGCCGGTCCGCCCACCCGCCGAGCGCGAGGAGCACGAGCGAGAGGTCGTGGCCGGCATCGGTGAGGACGTACTCCTCGCGGACGCGTCCGCCCTCCGGCTTGTAGGCGGTGCGTTCGAGCACGCCGCCCTCGACGAGGGAGCCGAGACGGGCGGTGAGGACCTCGCGCGGGATGCCGAGGCTCTGCTGGAACTGACTGAAGCGGGTCGAGCCGGCGAGGGCGTCGCGCACGATCATGAGCGTCCACTTCTCGCCGAGGACGTCGAGGGAGCGCGCGATGGGGCAGCGCTCGTCGCCGCCGAGGATGCCGAGCATGCGTCCATCGTAACTGGGTTCGGAATGCAGACACAACGTGCTAGGTTCGGTTTCCGTACTCAACTTCTCTCGACTGGAGCACCCATGACCGACCTCACCGACGCGATCGTCCTCGTCACCGGAGCGAACGGCGGCCTCGGCGCCGAGTTCGTGCAGCAGGCCCTCGACCGCGGCGCCGCCAAGGTCTACGCGACCGCACGGAACCCCCGCACCTGGGACGACGATCGCATCGTCCCCCTCCCCCTCGACGTGACCAGCCAGGCGAGCGTCGACGCCGCTGCCCGCACCGCGGCGGACGCCACCATCATCGTGAACAACGCCGGCGTCGGCGGCTCGACCCCGTTGCTCGAGACCTCCGTCGAGGACGTCGAGCGCGTCTTCGCCACCAACGTCTTCGGTGCGCTCCGGGTCGCCAAGGCCTTCGCGCCGACCCTGGCAGGCGGGGCCCTCGTCGACGTGCACTCCGTGCTGAGCTGGATCGCGCTCGGCAACGGGTACTCGGCGTCGAAGGCGGCGTTCTGGTCGCTGACGAACTCGCTGCGCCTCGAACTCGCACCGCAGGGCACGCAGGTCGTCGGGGCCCACCTCGGGTACACCGACACCGGGATGACGGCGGACCTCGACGTCGAGAAGGCCGACCCCGCGGTGATCGTCGCCGCCATCTGGGACGCGGTCGAGGCCGGCGAGCACGAGGTGCTGGCGGACCAGATCAGCCGGGACGTCCGCGCCGGGCTGAGCGCACCGCTGGTGGCGCTGTACCCGGGGCTCGCCGCGGCGGTCTGACCTCGGCGACCGCAGCCCCCGCCGCTACCATGACCGCATGGTGACGACGGGGGCGGTCGCGGAGCGACGGACGGGGTGGACGTCAGCGGGGTGGGCGGCGCTGTACTGGGTGACGGTCGCGCTCGGAGTGGTCGGCGGCGGCGGGTCCTGGCTCTGGCTGTACCTGGCCTCCGAGGAGGCCACGCGTGGCGCGAGCCCGGACCGAACGGGCGCGAACCCGGGCATCCCCATGGGGGTGACCGGGCTCGTGGTCGGCCACGTGGTGGGGTTGGTCCTGCTGCTGATCACGGCGCGGCTCGCTCGACGCCGGGGTCGTTCGGTCGCGGCGTTCGCGATCGTCGGGCTCGTCATCGCGTCCGGCATCGGGTTGGCGCTGTCCCTCCAGTTGACCGGCGGACGGCTGGTCGCGCCCTGGCCGTACGCGCCGTTCGTGCCCTGAACGGCAGGCGCCGGATCGGTGTCAGCCGTGGGCTCGGCGGCCGGTGATGCCGCGGGTGCTCGCGGTGATCGACGCGCGCTCGTCGTCGGTGAGCCCGGCCACGCGGAGGATGCGGACGAGGACGTCGCTCTTCCGCTCGAGGTAGTCGTCGATGTCCGTCGCAGCTGCGGCAGCCTGACGCTTGACCGCGGCGTACTCCTCGCGCAGGCCGGCGTCGGCACGCAGGACGTCGCGCACGGCGAGGTGGTTCCGCAGCGCAAGCGACCCCTCGGCGACGACGTACGTGTTGGTCGGCGCAAAACGGTCCGGCGTTCGGAATGCCTGACGCCCCGGGATGCCGAGGTCACCACGGGGCTCGAAGCCGATCGTCGCGAGGGCGGCGACGGCCGCCGGGACGTCCGCGGAGGCAACGACGACGTCGACGTCGATCACCGGTTTCGCCGCGAGGCCGGGGACGGCGGTGCTGCCCACGTGCTCGATGCGGTGCGGGACGCCGGCAGCGCGGAGTGCGTCGTCGTACGCCCTCCGGAGCACCTCGAAGCGCCGCGGCCACTCCGCTCGGTACTCGACGACCTCGACCACACCGGCCCCCTGGATCTCCTCGCGCACGGTGCACGGTACGCGTCCCGCTGTCCCGACGGTCGGCGGCGCGTGCGAGGATCGATCAGTGCAACTCCCTCCCCCCGTCGCGGTCGTCATCGCCGCCATGAGCGAAGAAGTGTCCGCGTTCGCGTCGCTCTTCGACGGCGTCCCGATCCTCGACGGCCCCGTCGGCGGCCACGACGAGCACCACCTGCTCGACATCGACGGAGCGACCGTCGCAGTGCGTCGGAGCGGCATCGGGTTCGCGAACGCCACGGCCGCGGTCGCCCACGCGTTCCACGACTTCGGGTCGGGCGTCCCCGTGATCAGCGTCGGCACGGCCGGCGGACTGATGCACGGCGTCGAGATCGGCGAGGTCGTCGTCGGGGACCACTACGTCAACCTCAACGCGGACGCCACGGCCTTCGGCTACGCACTCGGCCAGGTCCCGGGCATGCCGACCGGGTACGAACCCGACGACCGACTCGTCGGACTCGCGCTCGCGTCGGACGCCGGGTACCGCGTCCGGGCGGCGACGATCGGCTCGAGCGAGGTGTTCGTGACCGAGGGTCGAGCGCGCACCCTCCGTGCAGCCTTCCCGGCGGTCGCGGCCGTCGACATGGAGTCCGCCGCCATCGCGCAGTTCGCGCACGTCCACGACATGCCGTTCGTCTCGGTCCGGTGCATCAGTGACCTGTGCGCGCCGGACGGGGACGAGTTCAAGGAGCACCTCGACGGCGCGGCTGCACGTGCCGCCCGGGTGGTGCACGACGTGGTGGCGGGCCTGGTCAGCTGACCGCGAGCCGCGGGTGACGAGTATCGGCGGAGGGTGTGGGATTCGAACCCACGAGACATCTCTGCCCACCTGTTTTCAAGACAGGCTCCATCGGCCGCTCGGACAACCCTCCGTGACGCGACCACGTGGCGAGACGTGACCGCGTCCCGAGAAGTCTAGCCGAGCCTCCAGGCCGTGCAGCGGGACCGACGCAACGTGCGAGGTCTCGCGCAGTGTGCGAGGCCAATTGTCTCGCACGGAGCGCAGAACCTCGCACCGTACGAAACAGCACCTCGCACCGTGCGAGAGCCAGCGCGCGCCGGCGCGCGTCAGCGCGGCAACGAGTCGAGCGCGGCCGCCAGGCCGTCGTCCGTCACACCGCCGGTGAGCTCGTTGCCCGCGTCCACGACGTCCTCCGGCGCCTGGCCCATGACGACCCCGCGACCCGAGGTCGAGGCCCACCGCAGCATGTCGATGTCGTTCCGGCCGTCACCCGCGGCGAAGACCCGGGATCGCGGGATGTCGAGCCACTCGCGGACGCGTTCCATCGCGGTGGCCTTGGTCACGCCCTCCGGTGCGATGTCGAGCCACGACGTCCAGCCCACCGAGTACGAGACCTTGTGCAGCCCCATCTGCTCGACGATCTGCAGGAAGTCCTCGGTGTCGTGGCCGGGCGAGATGACGACGACGCGGGTGGCCTCGACGCCGAGTAGTCGCTCGAACGGGACGTGCTCGCCGGCGACGGTCATGGCGTCGTCCGGGAAGTTGCCGGAGAGCAGGAACTGCCCGGTCTCGTCCTCGACGCCGAACGCCGCGTTCGCGAGCGCGCCGTGCACGGTCTGCAGGACCTCGGACGGGTCGAACTTCTCGACGTGCACCCGCTCGTAGGAGCCGTCCGGCCGGCGGCCGAGGGTGAGCGCACCGTTCGCGCACACGAGGTACTTCGGCTCGATGCCGAGGGTCTCGAGCAGGGGCACGGTCATGCCCTCGCTGCGGCCGGTGGAGAGCATGACCTCGTGCCCCGCGGCCTCGACGTCACGCAGGGCGGCGATCACGGTGTCGGTGACGACGCCGTCCTCGCGCATGGTGGTGCCGTCGATGTCGAGCGCCACCAACCAGCGCTTGGTCCGGACCGATCCCCCGGTCCCGGAGCCACCGTCGACGAACCGCCCCTGCGTGCTCATCGGGGCTCGATCACCTCGACGCCACCGAGGTACGGACGGAGGACCTCCGGCACCACGACCGAGCCGTCGGCCTGCTGGTGGGTCTCGAGGATCGCGACGATCCACCGGGTGGTCGCGAGCGTGCCGTTGAGGGTGGCGACCGGGGCGGTCTTGCCGCTCTCCGTGCGGTAGCGGATGTCGAGGCGACGGGCCTGGAACGTGGTGCAGTTCGACGTCGAGGTGAGCTCGCGGAAGGTGCCCTGCGTCGGGACCCATGCCTCGATGTCGTACTTCTTCGCCGCGCTCGTGCCGAGGTCGCCCGCGGCGGTCTCGATCACGCGGTAGTGCAGTCCGAGGTCGTGCAGCATCTGCTCCTGGTACGACACGAGGCGCTCGTGCTCCGCCTCGGCCTGGTCCGGGTGCACGTACGAGAACATCTCGAGCTTGTTGAACTGGTGCACGCGGAGGATGCCACGGTTGTCCTTGCCCGCCGAACCGGCCTCGCGTCGGTAGCAGGTCGACCAGCCGGCGTACCGGTGCCCCTCACCAGACTCGTCGAACGACAGGATCTCGTCCGAGTGGAACCCGGCGAGGGCGACCTCGCTGGTGCCGGTGAGGTACAGGTCGTCGGCCTCGAGCCGGTAGACCTCTGCGGCGTGCTCCCCGAGGAAGCCGGTGCCCGCCATCGTCTCGGGGCGCACGAGCGTCGGGGTGATGAGCGGTTCGAACCCGGCGGCGATCGCACGGTCGAGACCGAGCGACATGAGGGCGATCTCGAGCCGGGCGCCGAGGCCGCGCAGGAAGTAGAACCGCGAGCCGGAGACCTTCACACCGCGCGGGATGTCGATGATGCCGAGGTGCTCGCCGAGGTCCGCGTGGTCCTTCGGCTCGAAGTCGAACACCGGCTTGGTGCCGACGGTGCGGAGCGTGACGAAGTCGTCCTCGCCACCTGCTGGCACGCCGGGCAGGACGACGTTCGGGATCGAGCGGACGACGCTGTTGAACGTGTCCTCGGCGGCGGTGACGGCGGCCTGCGCCTCCTTCACCTTGGCGGCGAGCGCCTGGGCCTGCTGCACGAGCGCGGCCTTCTCGTCCTTCGGGGCCTTCGCGACGGTCTTGCCGAAGGCGTTCTGCTCGGCGCGGAGGGACTCGAACGAGGTGATCGCGCTCCGCCGTGCCGCGTCCGCGGCGACGGCCTCGTCGACGACGGCCACGGAGGCGCGGCGCGCCTCCTGCGAGGCCTTGATGACGTCCGGGTTGTCGCGCAGCAGCTGGGGATCGATCACCGCTTCATCCTAAAGGGACGTCACTGGAGGCGCGTGGCGGCGCCGCCACGCGCCTCCAGGCCGTCACCGGGTCACGTCGGACGTCCCTTCGCAGCATCCGATCGGTACCGTTGGTGCATGTCGACCCCTTCGGAGACCGCGCCCGCGGACCAGGACGCCCTCCAGACCGAGCAGCGGACGGCCGCGGTGGTCTACAACCCCGTCAAGGTCCACCTGCCGACCCTCAAGCGCACCGTCGAGAAGCACCAGCAGGAGGCCGGCTGGGCCGAGACCCTGTGGTTCAAGACCTCGGAGGAGGACCCGGGCGGTGGCATGGCCCGCGCCGCGCTGGAGGCCGGAGCCGACGTCGTCGCCGCCGCGGGTGGGGACGGCACCGTCCGTGCCGTGGCCGAGGTGGTGCACGGCTCCGACGCCTCGCTGGCGCTGCTCCCGAGCGGGACGGGCAACCTGCTCGCGCGGAACATGAAGCTGCCGCTCGACGACCTCGGCGGCATGGCGAAGGCGATCTTCTCCGGCAACGACCGCTCGATCGACTTCGGGCTGATCGGCGTCGAGCGGCCCGACGGCTCCCGCGACAAGTTCGGCTTCCTGGTGATGGCCGGTCTCGGGCTCGACGCCCGGATGCTCGCCAACACACGGCCCGGGCTGAAGAAGCGCGTCGGGTGGCTGGCCTACCTCGACTCGCTCTTCCGCTCCGTGCGGGACACCGACGGCTTCGAGTTCAGGTACCGGCTGGACGAGTCGGCGCGCAACGGCTCGGTCCGGGCGCACTCCGTCATCGTCGGCAACTGCGGCATGCTGCAGGCCAACGCGATGCTCCTGCCCGACGCCGAGATCGACGACGGCGTGTTCGACATCGTCGTGATGCGTCCGCGCGGGTTCTTCGGCTGGGTGCGGATCGGCGCCCGGGTGTTCTGGGAGAACGCGATCCTGCGCTGGTTCCACCGCTCGTCGCTCGGCAACACCGTCGTCGGGCGTCGGATCACCACGGCGGCGAAGCAGGAGCGGCCGCTGCGCTACATGCGTGGCGAGGAGTTCGTGCTGCGGCTGACGAAGCCGGACGAGTTCGAGATCGACGGCGACCCCGTGGGCGAGATCGTGGCGTTCCGCGCGCAGATCGACGCCGGGTCGCTGGACGTGCGGGTCCCCGTGGTCGAGCCGCACGCGGGACGCGGTCGCAAGAAGTAGCGGCGGCGTCACCCGCGCTCGCACAACCAAAGTCGGCCCGAACCACCGAATGGTGCGGTTCCGGGTGACTTTGGTTGTGCGAGAGCGAAGCGTGCCAGCCGAACGCCGCGCGGCGCCGCGCGCGGGCGGCCGCGCGGCGCCGCGCGCGTCAGTGCGCGTCGGGCTCGCCGGAGACGATCGCGCGGAGCCAGTCCCGGGCCTCGACGAACGCCGCGTCCGAGTAGCGCGTGGGGACCTCGGGGCGGACCCCGTCGGCCCGCGGGTACGACCCGAGGAACGTCACGCGCGGGCTGAAGCGGCGCAGGCCGAGCAGGGCGTCCGCCACGCGCTCGTCCCGCACGTGCCCGTCGAGGTCGATGACGAACCGGTAGCGGCCGAGCTCGTCACCGATCGGCCGCGAGGACAGCAACCCCATGTTGATGCCCCGGGTCGCGAACTGCTCGAGCATGTCGACCAGGGCTCCGGGGTGGTCGGCGGGCAGCTCGACGATGACGCTCGTCTTGTCGGCGCCGGTCGGTTCGGGCAGCGCCAGGGTCTTCGACACGAGGACGAACCGGGTCACGGCGGAGGCGTTGTCCCCGATCGACGAGGCCAGGACGTCGAGCGCGTAGTGGTCGGTGATCCCCGGGGGCGCGACCGCGGCGTCGGCGGTGGGGTGCTCGTCCAGCAGGGCTGCGGCAGCCGCGACGTTCGAGGACGCCGGGATGTGCCCATGGCCGCGGACGTTCGCCTCGAGCCAGTTGTGGGTCTGGGCGTACGCCACGGGGTGGGCGTTCACGGTGCGGACGTCGGCGAGCGCGGTGCCGGGGCGGGCGACGAGCACGAAGTCGACGGGGACGAGGTACTCCCCCACGATGCGGACGCCGGGGATCCGGGCGAGGGCGTCCTGCGTGGCGCTGACCCCGCCGTCGACGCTGTTCTCGATCGCGATCACCGCACCGATCGACCGGCCGCTGACGACGTCGTCGAGGGCTTCGCCGACGTTGTTGACGCTGCGCCAGGGCTTGCCGGCGGCCGCGTCGACGAGCTTGAGGGCCGCCTCGGTGAAGGTGCCGGCGGGTCCGAGGTAGGAGTAGGTGTCGGACTGCGCGGCGGGCTGGCTCATGTGGCGAGCCTATTGCAGCACCGCACGACGGCAGCGACCGTCAGTCGGCCGCCGTGCCGGTCAGTCGGGCTTCGCAGATCGCGGTGTCGTCGTCGTCCCGCGGGTAGGTCAGTGCGGCGAAGCGCCGTTCGGGGTCGAGCCGCGTGAGCAGGGCCGCGGCGATGCCGTCGAGCTGTCCGACCTGTTCCTCGGTGAGGGCGTCGATCACCACGCGACGGGCGGTGCGCACGTGGTCGGGCGCCGCGTCGACGATGGTGGCGTACCCGGTGTCGGTGAGCCGGACGTCGGTGGCGCGCCGGTCGTCGGTGGACGGGCACCGGGAGACGAGCCCGCGCTTCTCGAGCCGGGACACGACGTGGGACAGCCGTGGCAGGGACGCGTTCGTGGCCGACGCCAGTGCCGACATCCGGAGCGTGCGGGACTCGGTCTCCGAGAGCATCGCGATGACCATGTAGTCGAAGTGCGTCAGGTCGGCGTCGCGCTGGAGCTGCTGGTCGAGCGCCGCCGGCAGGAGCTCCATGACGGCGACGAGCTTCATCCACGCACGGAGCTGGTCGCGCGTGAGCCACGGGGTCTCGTCGGTCATACCGGCATCCTAGCGAATGGTTGTCGGTTCAACCAGTAGACGTCGCGGTCCGACGACGCCGGAGCGCGACGACCAGGACGGCGACGACCAGGAGCGCCAGGACGCCCTCGACGACGAGCAGGCGCAGGCCGTAGTCGAACGGCAGCACCGTGTCGTTCTTCGTCCCGTGCGCCTTCGCCGCGATCTCCGGCAGGACGACGAGCGCCAGGACGCTCCCGAGCACCACGACGGCCTGCACGACCACGAGCGCCCAGACCTGCAGCGTCCGCCCGGTCCGACGGAGCAACAGGCCGACGGCGACGACGAACGGCGACAGGATCGCGTCGTGCAGGATCACCGCGCCGAGCAGCCACGTCGCGAGGCCCCAGATCCGGTTCGGCCGCACGGTCGTCACCATGACGTACGCCCCGAACGCGATGACCAGGACGCCGACCACGACGAGCACGATGCGTGCGACCTTCACCGGAGCACCTCGATCTTCTCGATCCACTTCGTCTGCAGCACTCCGGGCCGACCCGGGGCGATGATGCGCGCCGGGAAACCGTGGTCCAGGTCGAGCTTCTCGCCGTTCAGTTCGAGCGCGACGAGGGTCGTCGGGTCCTCGGCGTACTCGGGACCCATGTCCATGATCCGGTAGCCGCCGTGCCGTTCGAGGCTCGTCACGCGCACGTGCGACCCCGGCGGGGCCTGGACCGCCGCGAGCAGGTCGCGCATCCGCACGCCCTTCCAGGTCGCCATCTGGCTCCAGCCCTCGACGCACGAGATCGGGAGGTCGACCCGGGTGGCCCCCAGCGCGACGAGCTCGGCACGGGCGAAGGTCCGGCTGACGTCGTGGCCGACGACCGTGAGGGTCCAGTCCGCGGCCGTCGCGGTCGCGAGGACGCCTGCGGCGCGGGCCGTGCGATTCACCGGCAGGCCGTTCGCACCGCGGTGCCGCTGCCGCGCCCCGAAGACGTTGAACGGCTCGGCGAGCGTGTTCGACTGCCCGGCCGTCAGGGCGACGACACCGACCGTCGCCGCTGCGACACCGGCGAAGAAGCCGCGTCGGGCGACGCGCTCACGTCGACCCTGGGTCGCCTCGGGAGACTGCCGGGAGGCGCGGCTCGCCTCGGTCGCGTCGGCCTGCGTGGTCGGAGCGGGAACGCCGTCGACCCAGCGCAGGACCCTGCCGGTGAGGCCGCGGGGGTAGGAGGCGACCACGGGCGCGACCGCAGCCGGCGGGACGGAGTCGGTCCGTGCCTCCAGGCCGGGTGGGAGCAGCTCGCTGCCCACCGTCGCGTCCGCGACGAACCGACCGTGCTCGTCGTACGCGTCGCGCTTCCGCCAGTACCGCGCGATGATCCGCAGCTTCGTGCCGATGTGCAGCACGAGCGACCCGATGAGCACGTACGACAGCGCGTAGTGCACCTGGCGGAACGGGAACGGCCACGGGTACCACTGGTACGTGTTGACCAGGCCGGTGGCGACCTGCACCAGCGCGGCGGAGACGAAGACCGCGATCGACACGCGCTCCAGCAGGTGCAGCACACCGCGCACCGGCGGGACCTGTGCGAGGGCGGGCATCACCGCGTTGAGCTTCGCGACGAGCAGCGGGATGATCGCGATCCCCGCCGTGATGTGGAGGCCCTGCGTGAACTGGTAGAGCTGGGTCGGCCGTGTCGGGAACCGCATGCCGGGCAGCGGGTCCTGCAGGAAGTGGCTGAAGAGGCCGGTGCCGAAGCACACGAGGAAGGCAACCCCGAGCAGCCGCCCGAGCACGACGGCCGAGCGGGCGTTGCGGTTGGGGGACGCCATCGTCGCCCGGGCGTCCAGCAGCAGCCGCCGCACCACGGATAGCCTCAGGACACGATGAGCGAACGACTGCGCCCCGGCCGACTGCTGCCGACCGTCCTGGCCGTGATCGGGGTGCTGGCCCTCGCGGGCGTCATCGCCGTGGGTGTCACGCATCTGGGCTTCCTCCGATCCGGTCATCGTGCTCCATTCGTTGCGTGGACCCTGATCGCTTGGACCGTCTTCGCCGGGGCGGTCCTGGCGTTGCGGTTCGTCCCCGCGAAGTGGATGACGTGGCTCGTGGTCGGCGGTGGCCTGGTGGTCGGGCTCGCGGCCATCGCCGGGCCGCCGAACACCAGCACCGATTCTGCCCGGTACGCCTGGGACGGCATCGTCCAGCACGCCGGGATCTCCCCGTACGCGCACACGCCGCAGTCGACCGCACTGTCCGGTCTGCGTCCCGAGTGGCTGTTCCCGGACAAGATCGACGGCACCTGCGATCCCCTGCAGCCCCGGTACCGCGGGCTCGGCGACGGCGCGCAGGGACACTGCACCGCGATCAACCGGCCGGACGTGACGACGATCTACCCGCCGATGGCCCAGCTCTGGTTCGCCCTCGTCCGCGCGTTCGTCCCGGCCACGGCGCAGTACATGCCGTTCCAGGTCGCCGGGCTGGTCGTCTCGCTCGGCGTCACGCTCGGCCTGGTCGCGGTACTCCGCCGACTCGGTCGTCCGACCTGGTGGGCGGCGCTGTGGGCGTGGTCGCCGCTCGTCGCGTCCGAGGCGGTCACCAACTCGCACGTCGACCTGCTCGGCGCCGCCCTCGCCACGGCCGGCGCCGTGCTCGTCGCCTTCGGGCGGCCGATCTGGGGCGGCATCGCCCTCGGGGCGGCCACCGCGACCAAGCTCATCCCCGCGATCGTCTACCCGCCGTTGCTCGGGCGGTGGCGGAACTGGTGGGCGATCCCGGTCGGGATCGCCGTGTTCGGCCTGCTCTACGTGCCGTACGTGCTCACCACCGGGCTCGACGTGCTCGGGTACCTGCCGGGCTACCTGTCCGAGGAGGGCTACGAGGACGGCTCCCGGTTCGCCCTCGTCTCGCTGGTCTTCACGGGTGACGCGGCGACGATCGTCGTCGGGCTGCTCGTGCTGCTGGCGGCGTTCGTGGCCTGGCGGCTCTCAGACCCGTCGCGGCCGTGGTCCGGCGAGGTGCTGATGATCGGGGTGACCTTCCTGGCGGTGAGCCCGCGGTACCCCTGGTACGCCCTGCTGCTCATCCCGTTCGTGGTGCTCTCCGGCCGATGGGAGTGGTCGGCGATCGGCCTCGCGATCGCCCTGCGCGGCGTGTGGCCGTCGGTGGACGCGTACCGGTGGTGGCTCGCGGCGGCCGTGCTCGTGATCGTCGTCGTCACGATCGTGCGCACCCGTCGGTCGGACTGGGTGCGCTGGGGACGGCTGCTGTCGTTCCGGCGGCTCGACCACGTACGCTGACGCCCATGGCACCCGCGACCCTGCTCGGCTCGACCGGCGCGTCCGCATCCTCGGACCCGTCCGGGCTCGTCGACCGGTTCGGGCGCCGAGCCGTGGACCTGCGGGTGTCGCTGACCGAGCGCTGCAACCTCCGCTGCACGTACTGCATGCCCGCCGCCGGACTGCCCTTCGCACCCGACGACCAGCTGATGACGGCCGCCGAGATCGAGCGGCTCGTCCGGATCGGGACGGCCCGGTTCGGCGTCCGCAAGGTCCGGTTCACCGGTGGCGAGCCGATGCTCCGCCACGACCTCGTCGACGTCATCGCCCGGTGCGCCGCGCTGCCGGACGCCCCGGAGCTGTCCCTCACCACGAACGCGATCGGCCTCGCCCACCGCGCCGCCGCCCTGTACGCCGCCGGACTCCGCCGGGTGAACGTGTCGCTCGACACCGTCGACCCGACGGTGTTCGCCGAGGTCACACGCCGACCGTTCCTGGACAAGGTCATCGCCGGGCTGTCGGCCGCGCACGACGCCGGACTCGCGATCAAGGTGAACGCCGTGCTCCTGCGCGGGATCAACGACGCCCTGGCACCGGACCTCATGCGCTGGTGCCTGGAGCGCGGCTACGAACTGCGGTTCATCGAGCAGATGCCGCTCGACCCCGACCACGCGTGGGACCGCACCTCGATGGTCACCGCGGCGGAGACCCGCGCGATGCTGTCGGAGTCCTTCGGCCTCGTCCCGGACGACGCACCACGCGACGGCGCCCCGGCCGAACGGTTCCGGGTGCTGGCCCGCACGGCCGACGGGGGCGTCGGTCCGGAACTCGGCACGATCGGGATCATCGCGAGCATCACCGAGTCCTTCTGTGCGGACTGCACCCGCACACGGCTCACCGCCGACGGGCACGTCCGGAGCTGCCTGTTCTCCGACGAGGAGACCTCCGTGCTCGGACCGATGCGCGCCGGCGCGTCCGACGACGAGGTCGCCGAGCTCTGGCGCCGGGCCATGTGGGCGAAGCCGCGCGACCACGGCGACGACACCGACGACCTCGTGCACCCGACGCGGGGCATGAGCGCGATCGGGGGCTGAGGTGACCACGATCCGGTTCTTCGCGGCTGCCCGGGCGGCGGTCGGCGCGGACGAGGTCACCGTGGCGGCGCCGGACCTCGACGCTGCGCTGCGCGGTGTGGACGCCACCGATCCGTCACGGTGGCAGGCACTGCAGGAGCGGTGCTCGTACCTGGTCGACGGTGTGACCACGCGCGACCGGTCGACCCCGCTCGAGGGCGTAGCGGTCGTCGACGTCATGCCGCCCTTCGCCGGGGGCTGAGCGGGGCGGTCCGGCGCCCGTTCCTTCCCACACCGCCCGCGATGCACGGCGTTTCCGGGCGTACCCGGTCAGGACTTCCGTCCATGTACGCCGGATGCACCAGGTGCGCCTCACCAGGACGTCGGTGCACCGGCCGGCGCGTAGACCGTCACCTCGGCGTCCGGCACCACGATGCGGACGGCCTCGCCCGAGGCGAGTGCGAGGGCCGCGGCGACCGACACGGTGACGTCGGCGACGAGCTCCCCGGCGCGCACGCGGACCAGCCCGTCCCGCGGCTCGAGCGTGGTCACCGGACGCTCCGGCCCGGCACCGTCCCGCGTCGGTCGAGCGGCCGTCGGGTGGTAGACCGCCAGCGCGGGCCGGCCTGGAGGCACGGTGTGCGTTCCCGACGCCAGCGCACCTCCGCCCTCCAGCGCGATCCCGCCCCGCGTGGCGGTCCCGCGGACGAGCGTCAGTCCGGAGAACGACGCGGCGAACGCGCTGGTCGGGCGGCCGAGGACGTCGGCGGTGGGGCCGGCCTCGACGACGCGTCCGGCCTCGAGGACGACGATGCGGTCCGCGAGGGCGACGGCCTCGAGCGCGTCGTGCGTGACGAGGAGCGTCGGGCGGCCGGTGCGCGCGGTGCCGAGGGCGGCACGGACCTCGGCGCGCGCATCGACGTCGAGGGCCGAGGTGGGCTCGTCGAGGAGCAGCAGCGCCGGATCCGTGGCGAGCGCCCGGGCGATCGCGACGCGCTGGGCCTGCCCGCCGGAGAGCGTCCCGGGTGCCCGGTCTGCCAGGCCGGCCACGCCGACGGCCGCGAGTGCCGCGGACGACCGCGCTCGCGCCTCCCGGCCGCCCGATCCGGATGCGCGCGGTCCGTACGCGACGTTGCCGGCGACCGAGCGGTGCGGGAAGAGGTCCGCGCGCTGCGCGACGAGGCCGACCCCGCGGCGGTGCGGCGGCACGCGCGTCAGGTCCCGGCCGCCCAGCACCACCTCGCCCTGCCGGGTGCGCAGCAGCCCGGCCAGCGCCTCGACGACGGTGGACTTGCCGGCGCCGTTCGGTCCGACGAGCGCGACGCACTCCGCCGGGCCGATGTCCAGGCGGACGTCGACGTCACGTTCCGGCACCACGACGCGGGCGCGCAGACCGCCCGTCACGCGACGACCGTCCGGGTGCGGAGCGCCGAGGCGCCGATCACGACGAGGGCGACCACCACGAGCACGAGCGCGAGCGCGACGGCGGTGTCCGGGTCGATCTCCCGCTGCAGGTAGATCTCGAGGGGCAGCGTGCGGGTGACCCCCTGCAGACTGCCGGCGAAGGTGAGGGTCGCCCCGAACTCGCCGAGGGCACGGGCGAAGCAGAGGACGAGCCCGGACAGGATGCCCGGCAGCACGCGCGGTGTCGTGACCGTCAGGAACGTGCGGGTCGGACCGGCACCGAGCGTCGCCGCCACGCGTTCGAACCGGTCACCGCCGACGCGGAGCGCACCCTCGATGGACGACACCAGGAACGGCATCGCGACGAACGTCTGCGCGATGACGACGGCGGTCGTGGTGAACGCGATGCGGAGGCCGTGGTCGTCGAGGAACGCCCCGACGACGCCGAGGCGCCCGAAGGCCGCGAGGAGCGCCAGGCCGCCCACGACCGGTGGCAGCACCAGGGGCAGCAGGACGAGTGCCCGGGCGACGCCGACCCAGCGCGAGGTCGAGCGGGCGAAGAGGACGGCGAGCGGGTACCCCAGCACGAACGCGGTGCCGGTCGCGGCCGCCGCCGTCCCCAGGCTCAGGCCGAGGGCGCTCAGCGACGCGGGCGAGGTGACGAGCGCGCCGAAGGAGCCCCAGTCGACGCGGCCGACCATGGCGAGCACGGGCACCACGACGAACAGGCCGCCGAGCACCGCCGGGACCGGGAGCCACCACGGCACCGGGGCCCGGCCACCGGTCACGGCGCCCCGAAGCCCGCGTCGGCGAGCACCTTCTGCCCGGCGTCCGACCGGACGTAGGCCGTGAACGCCGCCGCGAGTTCGGGGTTCGCCGCGTCCTTCAGCACGCCGATCGGGTAGGTGTTGACGGCCTTGCTCGACGCGTCGAACGAGACGCCGTCGACCTTGCCGTCTGCACCCTTCACGTCCGTGACGTAGACGAGCCCGGCATCGGCCTGTCCGGACTCGACCTTGCCGAGCACGTCGGTCACCGACTGCTCCTCGCTGACCGGCCGCAGGTCGATGCCGGTGGCCTGCTCCACCGTGGCGGTCGCGGCACCGCACGGCACCGGTGCGGCGCACGTCACGAGCTGCACGTCGGACGACGTCAGGTCGTCGAGGTCGGTGATCTTCTTCGGGTTGCCGGGAGCGACCGCGATCTCGAGGACGTTCGTGGCGAAGTCCTTCGGCGAGCCCGGAGCGACGTCGGTCTTCACGATCTTGTCCATGTTCGCCTCGTCGGCTGAGGCGAACACGTCCGCCGGGGCGCCGTTGCGGATCTGCGTGACGAGGTCGCTCGAGCCGGCGAAGGAGAACGTGATCGAGGTGCCGGGGTGGGCGTCCTCGTACTGCTTCCCGAGGGTGGTGAAGGTCTGCTGGAGCGAGGCTGCGGCGAAGACGGTGATCTTCCCGGTGGGGCCGGTGGTGGCGCTGGCGGTGCCGGTCGTCGCGGTCGACCCCGCGGTCTCGCCCGATCCGCTCGTCGAGCAGCCGGCGAGGCCGGTCGCAGCGAGTGCGGCTGCGGCGAGGAGCAGCGTGGCGTTCCGCTTGTGCGTCGTCATTCCACGATCGTATCCGCAAGTGCGGATGTCTTGCCGCCTTCTCGCCGCCAGGCCTCGATGCCGCCGTCGAGGACCGTCGCAGGGCGGCGTGCCGCGCGGGCGGCTCGGGCCCAGGCGGTCGCGCGGACGCCGCTGGCGCAGACGACGACGACCGGTGCGTCCGCCGGCTCGTCGTCGAGGTGTTCCGGGGTGGTGCTGCCGGGGATGACCCCCGTGGCGAGTTCGGCGGGGGTCCGGACGTCCACCAGGAGCAGACCGCCGCGAGCGTCGCGCAGTCGTTCGGCGAGCGCCGCGGGGGCGATCCGCGGCGGGGCGTCGTCGACCTGAGCGGCCGGACGGCGTGACGCGGGACCCCGGCGGAGCGGACTCTCGGTCCACCGCCACCGCCGGGCATCGACCGTGAGCACCCGGCCGAGCAGCGGCTCACCGATCCCCGCGACGAGCGCGGTGACCTGCGCGGCCATCACCGAGCCGACGGCTCCGCACAGCGCGGGCAGCACGCCGTCGAGCGCGCAGGAGCCCTCGTCGGGCAGCGCGTCCGGGTGCAGGTCGTGGAAGTCGATCGGCTCCGGACCACTGTCGTGGAAGACCGAGACCTGCCCGTCGAGCCCGAGCACCGTGCCCCACACGAACGGGGTGCCGGCCAGGGAGCACGCGTCCGAGATCGCCCGCGTGACCTCGACGCTGTCGGCGGCGTCGACCACGACGTCGTGCCCGGCGACGTGCTCCGGCCGGAAGGGCTCGGCGAGCGCGACGACCTCGAGCTCCGCGTCGACGCCACGAACCCGCTCGGCTGCGCACTCGGCCTTCGACCTGCCGACGTCCGCGGCGGCGAAGAGCGTCTGCCGTGCGAGGTTCGACGTGTCGACGACGTCGTGGTCGACGATCGTGACGCGACGCAGCCCGGCACCCGCGAGGTACGTGAGCACCGGGGCGCCGAGCCCACCGGCGCCGACCACCAGCACGCTCGCGTCGGCGAGGGCCCGCACGGCCCGCTCGCCCGCGCCCTCGAGCGCCGCGGTCCGGGAGGTCAGGCGTCGCCGCGCGTCGCTCGTCACGGTGCGGGCTCCGCGGGCACCTCGACCGAAACCATCGTCGCCTTCACCGAGGCCACTGCGACGCTGCCGACCTCGAGTCCCAGGTCGTGCACGGCTTCGGCGCTCATCAGCGACACGACCCGGTGCGGTCCGCTCTGCAGCTCCACCTGTGCCATCACGCCGTCGACCGTGAGCGCGGTGACGATGCCGACGAACCGGTTCCGGGCGGAACTGCGCGTGCCGGACGGGTCGTCGAGCTGGTCCCCGCGACCCCGGATGTGTGCGGCGAGTTCCCTGCCGTCCAGCACCGTCCGGCCTGAAGCATCGACGCCCCTGGTGAACGTGCCGCCGTCGACCAGTCGGCGGACGGTGTCGTCGCTGACGCCGAGGTACCGCGCGGCGTCGCGGATGCGGAGCTTCGTCATGGTGTTCGCACCATACCGGTGTGTGGAACTCTCAGTGTCGGCGGGCCCCGCGCCGGGTTCCCGTCCAGACGCCCCGGCTACCGTCCAGTCCGTGAGTACTCCCCGGACCGGCACCATCAGCGTCCCCCGCTCGACGGGGCTCGCACCGGTCCGGACGCGCTCCCGGCGGCTGCTGTCGAGCATCGGGCTCGCCGTCGTCCGGACGCCCGAGCTCACGATCGGCGCACTCGGGGTGCTCGTCACCGCCGCCTTCGCCTGGGTGCCGTCGCTCTGGTACGACGAGGCCGCCACGGTCACGAGTGCGCAGCGGACGTGGGCGCAGCTCTGGGCCGAGCTCCACAGCGTCGACGCGGTGCACGGGCTCTACTACGCGCTCATGCACGTCTGGTTCTGGCTCGTCGGGTACACGCCGTTCACGCTGCGGTTCCCGAGCGCACTGGCCGTCGGGGTCGCGGCGGGGCTCCTCGTGGCGCTCGGACGACGACTCGGTGGCCGTCGGCTCGGGATCACTGCCGGGATCGTGTTCCTCGCACTCCCCCGCGTGCAGTGGGCCGGGTCCGAGGGTCGTCCGTACGCGACGATCACGACCCTCGCGGTCTGCCTCACGCTCGTCGGGATGACCGCGGTCCGGCGGACCCGCACCGGCCGCAGCCTGCACTGGTGGGCGGCGTACGGCGCGCTCGCACTCGTCGCGGTCACCTTCAACGTCTACCTGTCGCTCGCCGTCGTCGCGCACGCCGTCACCCTGCTGTGGACGATGGCCGCCCGCCGGGTGGCCGTGCACCGGGCAACGGTGTCCCGTGACGCCCGTGTCCCCGGCCCGCCGCTGGTGACGGGCGGCGCGCTGCTCCGCTGGGCGGTCGCGGCGGGCATCGCGGCCGTGGTCGTCTCGCCCGTGGTGTTCGAGATCGCGTCGCAGTCGAAGCAGGTCGCGTGGATCGCCGGGATCGGGCAGCGCACCGGCGCGCAGGTGTTCGCCACCGCGTGGTTCGGCGGGGTCGACTGGTACGCCGCCGTGGCGTGGACCCTGATGGTCCTCGGGGTCGTCGTCGGCCTGGTCGAGGCCCATCGGCGCTCCGCGACCGTCCGTTCGCTGCTCCGCGCCCAGGCCGTCCGCGTCGCGCTCCCCCTGGTGGTGCTCCCGACCGCCGCGCTCGTCCTCGCGACCGCGATGGGCAAGCACCTGTACTCCCCGAAGTACGCGACCCTGAGCCTGCCGTTCGTCGCGCTGCTCATCGCACTCGCGCTGACGATGATCCGCCCGAAGGCGCTGCTCGCCGCCGCGGTCGGGGTCGTCCTCGTCCTGTCGGTGCCGACCGCGGTCGCCGTGAAGGAGCCCCTCGCGAAGCAGGACTCCACCTGGGCCCGCGCCGCCTCGATCATCGCCGTCGAACGGAGCAGGAACCGCGTCGACGCGGACGAGGGGGTGGTGTTCGGCAGCGTGTACGGCCACCCGGGCACGACGGCCGACGTCATCCGCATCTCGTACCCGGACGCGTTCTCCGGGATGACCGACCTCGGCGTCCGCAAGAACGGCGCCGAGAGCGGAGTGCTGTGGAACCAGACCGGCGACCTCGCCACGACGATCCCGAGCCGCCTCGACGACATCGACACCGTCTGGTTCGTGGGCGGCACGGTGAAGGCGCGCAACATCGAACCGGAGACGGCGTCGGTGCTGACCGCGCACGGGTTCACGGCCAAGGAGCACTGGAAGACCGGCACGGTCGTCATCACGGAGTACGTGCGCCGCTGACGGCCACACGGACCCGCCGGGTGGCTGACTAGTGCACCACGCGGGCGCCGTGCACCGGCCCCGCTGCCCGGACGGCCACCATGCCCGCGGCGCTCAGCTCGACCTGCACCTCGAGCGCGGCGTCACGGTCGGCGACGAGGAACGCCACCGTCGGCCCGCTGCCGGACACCAGCCCGGCGAGCGCCCCGGCCTTCTCGCCGATCTCGAGCGTCGACGCGAGGCGCGGCTGCAGGCGCATGGCCGGGGCCTGCAGGTCGTTGTACAGGCAGTCCGCGAGCAGGTCGGGGTCGCCGGCTCGCAGGGCCTGCAGCACGTTGGCCTCGACCACGGGGGTCGTCGGCGCCGGTGCGATGTCCGCCCGGTAGCGCTCGCGGTGTTCGTCGAGCGCCCGGTACACCGCCGGGGTGGAGAGCCCGTCGTCGCTCAGCGCGAGGACCCAGTGGAACTCCCCCTTCGCCAGCGCGGGGCTGAGCTCGTCGCCCCGGCCCGTGCCGACCGCGGTCCCGCCGGCGAAGGCGAAGGGCACGTCGGCGCCGAGCTGTGCGGCGAGCCGGAGCAGTTCCTCACGCCCGAGCGCCGTCCCCCAGAGCGTGTCGACGGCGAGCAGGGTCGCGGCCGCGTCGGCCGATCCCCCGCCCATGCCACCGGCCACCGGGACCTGCTTGTCGATGGTGAGCCGGACCCCGCCACGGTAGCCCGCAGCGTCCGCCACGAGCCGTGCTGCCCGGATGGCGAGGTTCGACTCGTCCACCGGGACGCCGCTCGTGTCGATCGATCCGGTGAAGGTCACCGAGAAGTCGTCGGCCGGCTCGGCGGAGACGTCCTCGTACAGCGAGACCGCCTGGTACGCCGTCGCCACGTCGTGGTAGCCGTCGTCCTGCAGCGCCCCGACCGACAGGTACACGTTGATCTTGCCGGGGGCGCGCGTCCGCACGCGGGTCGGAGCGGCCAGCGTGGTCATGCCCCCAACCTATCCCGACGTGGCAGCGGAGACGCCCGATGTCGCGGCTGCGAAGCCCCGAGCCAGGTCGGCGAGGATGTCGTCGACGTGCTCGAGACCGATCGACAGCCGGATCAGGCCGTCCCCGACGCCCGATGCAGCCCGCTCCGCTGACGTCATCTGCACGTGCGTGGTCGACGCCGGGTGCACCACGAGGGACCGCACGTCGCCGATGTTCGACACGTGGTCGAACAGCTCGAGCGCTGCGACGAACCGGCGCCCCGCCTCGACCCCACCGTCGAGGTCGAACGCGAGCACCGCCGACGGCCCCGCGGGCACGTAGCGCTGCTGCAGGTGGTGCCACGGCGACGACGGCAGCCCCGCGTAGTGCACGCCGAGCACCTGGTCGTGCGCGTCGAGCCACGAGGCCACCGCCGCGGCGTTCGACACGTGCCGGTCCATCCGGAGCGACAGCGTCTGGATGCCCTGCAGCACGAGGAACGCGGTGAACGGCGCGATCGCCGGGCCGAGGTCGGCGGAGAGCTTCGACCGGGTGCGCTGGATGAACGCGCGGCGGCCGAACTTCGACGCGAAGTCCGTGTTCGCGAACCCGGACTGCTCGGTGGTCGCGAGCTGCGGGAACTTGTCGGCGTGCGCGGCCCAGTCGAAGTTCCCGCTGTCCACGATCAACCCCGCGATGGCACTGCCGTGGCCGGCGAGGTACTTCGTCGCCGAGTGCACCACGATGTCCGCACCGTGCTCGATCGGTCGGACCAGGTACGGCGTGGCGATCGTGTTGTCGACGATGAGCGGGACGCCGGCCTCGTGCGCGACCCCGGCCACGCCCGCGAAGTCGAGGACGTCGCCGCGCGGGTTCGGGATCGACTCCCCGAAGAACGCCTTCGTCTCCGGACGGACCGCCGCCGCCCACTCGTCGAGGTCGGTGGGGTCCTGCACGAACGTGAACGCGATGCCGAGGTCCCGCAGGGTCGACGCGAACAGCGTGTAGGTCGCGCCGTACAGCGAGGCGCTCGAGACGACGTGGTCGCCGGCACGCGCGACCCCCAGCACGGCCAGGGTGGTCGCCGCTTGGCCGGAGGCGAGCGCGAGGGCACCGACGCCGCCCTCGAGGTCCGCGATGCGCCGCTCGAGTGCGGCGGCCGACGGGTTGTTCACGCGCGAGTACGTGTGCCCCGGCGCGTTGAGCATGAAGCGGTCCGCGGCGTCCTCGCCGGACGGGTACACGAACGCAGCACTCTGGGCGATCGGCGGGACGTTGGCACCCCAGCCCGGGTCGGCCTTGTACCCGGCGCGGATCTGGCGGGTCTCGAAGGCCCACTCGTCCTCGGTCGTGCCCATCAGACGGCTGCTCCGGACGGCACGGTCACGGATGGTCGCACGAGCGGGATGACCTGCTCACCGAACCGGTCCATCTCCTCGAGCTGGGGCGAGAACTGCAGCAGCAGCGTGTCCACCCCGGCGTCCTCGAACTCGCGGATCCGCGCCGCCACCTGCTCCGGCGTCCCGACGAACCCGGGTCGGAGGCCACGGTTCGACACCGAGTAGTCCTCCAACGAGGGCACGTGCTCGAGCTGCGACTTCGAGATGAAGTCCTGGTACGACTCGTACGCCTGCCCGTGCTGCACGTCGGTGATGCGCGCCAGCTCGGCCTGCGCTTCCTCCTCGGTCTCGCGGACGATGACGTACGCGGCCATGCCGAACGCCTCGAACGGTGGCAGCCCGGCGTCCACCCGGCGCTGCTGCATCTCGGCGATCTTGGTCCGGAGCTCCTCGACCGTGCCGCCGTGGGTGACGTACGCGTCGGCGTACCCCGTGATCGCCGCCTTGCCGGCCTCGCTCTCGCCGCCGGCGTAGATGCGGGGCGTCACGCGGGGCTTCGGCTCCAGGTGGGCGTTCTGGATGTCGTAGTACTCGCCCGAGAACGAGTACGGCGTCTCGCGCCACATCCCCTGCATGACCTCGACGAACTCCGCCGTGCGCTTGTACCGGTCGTCGTGCTCGGAGAAGATCCCGCCGTACTGCTTCGCCTCCTCCGCCCACCAGGCGCTCACGACGTTGAACGTGAACCGGCCGCCGGAGATGTCGTCGATCGTCGCCGCCTGCTTCGCCGTCACGGCCGGCAGGTGGTACCCGGGGCGCATCGCCGCCATGATCTCGAGCCGCTCGGTCGTCGCCGCGATGGCCGCCGCGAGCGACCAGGCCTCGAGCGACGGCGCCGCCGTGCCCTTGATGTCGTTGAGGTTGAGCTCCGGCACCAGCGTCAGGTCGAAGCCGATGCGCTCGGCGCGCTGCGCCAGGCGCTTCACGTAGTCGAAGGTGACCGGCATGTGCTCGTTCTCGACGTTGCGCAGCCAGCCGCCGAAGAGCGGGGTCCAGTATCCGAATCGCACGGGGTGAGTTCCTTGGGGAGGTGGGGAGTGCCCTGGAAGGGGCGCGGGACGGACTGGAGGCGCGAGACGGGCCCGCCACGGGCCTCCAGTCCGGTGGTTCTTGCGTTCTCAGGCCGTGAGTTGCGCTGCGTACTGCGTCTCCAGCAGGCCACCGAGGTACCGCGCGATGGAGCGCGGGCCGGAGGCCGGCGCCGTCTCCTCGACGGCCGGGTTGTAGTTCGTGTTCGTGTTGATGTCGTAGACGACCGTGCGGCCGTCCGTGGTCTCCATGAACTCGACGCCCGCGATCGTGATGCGCTGGTCGGCCAGGAAGGTGCGGAGCTGCTGGACGAGCGGGTGCTCGGCCGTGACCTCGGTCCGGACGCTGAACGCCGGGGGTGCTCCTGCGGTCTCGGTTCCGGGCACGTCGCAGACCGCACCAGCGATGACCTGGGGCACCTCGCAGGCGTCCGCCGGGCACAGCTCGAAGCTGCCGGCGCTCGTGTCGACGCGGACGGCGTAGACGAACTCGCCACCGACGAACTCGACCCGCGTGATGAAGGGCTCGCGGGCCGTCAGGTACTCCTGCAGCAGCGTGATGCCGTCGACCGGTTCCTCGAACTCCGGGCTGTCGACGTAGGCGTCGAACTCGGCGAGCGAGTCGAAGCGGCGGACGCCGAGGCCCTTGCCGCCCTGGTTGTGCTTCGTGATGAACGGGACGTCCTGGCCGTCCGTGAAGTCGTGCGCCGCCTGCTTGAGGGTCGTCGACCCGAACACCGCGGTGGTTCGCGGCACGTCGAACCCGGCACCCCGCAGCAGGCCGTGCTGGGCGACCTTCGAGACCTCGAGCTCGAGGACGTGGCTGCCGCCGACGACCTGGCGGCCTGCACGCTCGAGCCAGCCGAGGACCGCGCGGGTGTACTCCTTGCTGTGCTCGTGCCCGCGCGTGTGGCTCGACGCCGACATGCGGGACCAGTACACGCCCGGTTCTGGGTCCGCTGCGAGGTCGATCTGGCCCTCGGTGAGGAGGATCTCCTCGACCGGGACCCCCTCGGCCTCGAAGGCAGCGGCGAGCGGCGGGAACCACTCGGGGTTCTCGTGGATGACGTACACGCGCGGAGTGCTCACGTCGCCACCATAGGCAGGTCGTGCTGGGCGGGGCCAAGTGTGTGACGCGGGGTTTCCTGTCGTGAGTCGCTGGGTATATCACCGCCAGTACATGAGTACCGTCGTGGTGTGCGATTGATCTACATCGACGAATCGGCGCGAGATCGCGCGTACTACTTCTTCGGCGCGCTGATCGCCGACCCCGCGGCAGTCCGTTCGATCGAAACGGGACTCGACGGGATCGGGCGCATGCTCTCCAAGGAGGTTGACGGCTTCGACCCGGCAACCGAGTTCCACGCCGTCGAGATGTTCCACGGCAAGGGCGACTGGGCGGACGTCCCGATCGGTCTCCGGGTGAAGGCCTGCAAGCTCGTGGCGAAGGTCCTCGAACGCTCCAGCGCGGTGTTCGTGTTCCGCGGAGTCGACCTCGAAGCCCACCGGCAACGGTACGGAGACCACGCATTCCCGCCGCACCTCCTCACGCTCGCGCACGTGCTGGAGGAAGTGGACAAGCGGCTGCACCTGCTGGACGACCCAGATCGCCTCGGCCTGGTACTCGCCGACGAGCACCACTCCGCAGCCAGCGCTCGACGGAGTCTCCGGAACTTCAAGACCGAGCGAGTTCGCGGCTACACGAACGGCCCGCTCACACGGATCGCCGACACCATCTACTTCGGACCATCGCACGAGAGTCGGCTCCTGCAGGCGACCGACCTCGCGACGTTCTTCTTCAATCGCGAACGGACCGTCGTCGAGCGCGAGGCGAGATCGGCCGCCGCGGTCGACGAGATCACCCGACGCATCCGCGCGATCACGGTCAAGGAGTACGTCTGGTGTCCGACTCGGACGACACAACGCCCCGCACAAGGGCGGGGCGCTGGCTGGGTGCGGGAGGCTCGAAGCGTCCTGCGGCCACCATCGTAGCCCGGTCTCGTCAGTGTGTGAAGGTCTGCTGGCCGACGACGCCGAGGAGCTCGAGCTTCTGCGCGTCCTCGGTCCCCGCCGGTGCGGTGAAGAGCAGGAGCGCCTGGGTCTGGCTCGTCGTGTGGAGCACCTGGCAGTCCACGGTGATGCGGCCGAGTTCGCGGTGCACGAAGGTCTTGTGGTCCTCCCAGCGGCTGGCCACTTCGTGCAGGGACCAGAGCGCGCGGAACTCCTCGCTGTGCGCCTCGAGGTCGGCGATGAGCTCGGCCGCCCGTGCGTCGTTCGGACCGGCGGCCCCCACCGCCGCACGGAGCGACGCGACCTGGGCCCGCGCCAGGCGGTCGTGCTGCTCCGGGGCGTACTTGGCCCGCTCGTACTCCGTCATGAACCACCGCCACGGCTGGTACCGCTCGTTGCCGGGCAGACCGATCGTGGTGCCGAGGAGCGCCGCGCCGAGCCGGTTCTCGACGAGGGTCTCGCCGAGGTCGTTCACCACGATCGCCGGGGTGTCCTCGAGCCGGTCCAGCACGCGGAGGATCGCCGGGTCGACGTGGTCGGAACGGTGCACCCGCGCGGGGGCGTTGTGTCCCGCGAGGCGGAACAGGTGGTCACGTTCGTCGAGCGTGCACCGGAGCGCCCGGGCGATCGCCGCCACCATCTGCTCGGAGGGTTGCGGGCCGCGCTGCTGCTCGAGGCGCGTGTAGTAGTCGGCCGACATGCCCGCGAGGGCCGCGACCTCCTCGCGCCGGAGCCCCGGCGTCCGCCGACGCTGCCCGGATCCGAGCCCGACGTCCTCGGGGCGCAGCAGTTCACGGCGGCGGCGGAGGAAGTCGGCGAGCCCGGGGCGGTCCATGTCCCTCATCGTGCACCGCCGCCGACCTCCCTGCCAGGGATCGCCGGTCCCCCGATGACGGCGCTCTGGTTCGAGTGCTGCGGGCGGCGGATCGTGGTCGACATGGACATCACGAACTCCACCGTCTTCATCCCCGGCGCGACCTCGGGCATCGGCCTCGGGCTCGCCCAGCGCCTGCAGGCAGCGGGCAGCACCGTCGTCATCGGGGGCCGACGCCGCGCACTGCTCGACTCGCTGCACGACGAGTACGGCTTCGGCACCGTCGAGCTCGACGTCACCGACCCCGCGTCGATCACCGCCGCGGCCGCATCCGTCATCGACGAGTTCCCGTCGCTCGACGCCGTCATCACGATGTCGGGGATCATGCGCGCCGAGGACCTCCGCTCGTCGGAGCACCTCACCGACGCCGTCGCCACCGTCGAGACCAACCTGCTCGGCACCATCCGCCTCGTCGACGCGTTCCTGCCGCACCTGCTCACCCGACCCGCGTCGACGATCATCACCGTGTCGTCCGGGCTCGCGTACACGCCGCTCGCCGCGACGCCGACCTACAGCGCCACGAAGGCAGCCGTGCACTCGTACACGCAGTCCCTCCGACAGCAGCTGACCGATTCGCCCGTGTCGGTGCTCGAGCTCGTGCCGCCGGCGGTCGCCACGGACCTGATGGGCGAAGGGGTCGACTTCGGCGGGATGCCGCTCGACGACTTCCTGACCGAGGTGGTCCCGCTGCTGCAGTCCGGCGCTGCGCCGGAGATCCTCGTGCAGAACGTCCTGCCGCTGCGCTGGTCCGAACGGGACGGGAAGCAGCAGGAGCTCATCGAGATGCTGGCGGCCCGCCGGCACTGACGGACCGCGCCCGGCTCAGTCGGCGGCGCCGTCCGGTTCGCCGCGGGCCTCGCGCCGCCGGATGACGCCGTCGAGCCACCGGTTGACGAGCCGCCAGGCGGGCCACGCAAGGGCACCCACGAGGGCGGTGTCGACGGGACGGCCGATGGCGCGGATCACCACGTACGCGCCTGTCGCGGCCATGGCAGTCGACAGGACACCTGTGACGCGGCGCCGGTCGTGGTCGTCACGGTCGTGGTCGTGGTCGTCGTCGTCGTCGGGGAGTCGGTCGAACGCGATCCCCCACGCGACGAACAACGCACCCAGCACGACGGCCACCCAAGCGGCGTCGTCGAACGGATCGCGGAGCAGCGCCCGCACGGCGAACACGACGATGGCGCACCCCGCGACCACCGCCGTCAGGAGGACGACCAGCGAGGAACGGGAGCGAGGTGCAGACACCCGACGGAGCCTAGGGCCGACGGACCGGTCCGCGCGCGCCCCGGTTCACGTGGTGACGCGCCGGTCAGAGCCCGACGAGCAGGCCCTGGAGCTCCGCCTTGGCGTCCGGCATGCGCTCCGGCCCGGTGAGCCGTTCGCGCTGCACCGCGATCCGGACCGTGCCCGCCCGTGAGCCTTCCTCGGTGTTGAGGAGCACCGACTCGCGATCGGGGAACGTCCACCGTGCCGACGGACGCTTCCCGCCCCGGCGCTCCGAGGTCGGCGGGAAGCCGAACGCGTCGGTGAACACCGGCACGATCTCGTCGAGCACCGCTTCACGGTCGCCTGGTACCTGCCGCGACGCCGACACCGCGAAGGAGCCGTCGGACCGCTGCCCCGGGATCCGGAGTCCGCGCGCCTTCGATCATGCTCGCGCGCGGACGGCGGATCGGGAGAGGATGGGCGGTGATGAACGACCGTCTCGCCACCGTCCAGCGCATCGTCGCCGAAGCCGGCATCGACTCCACCGCCCGGGAACTGCCCGACTCGACGCACAGCGCCGCGCAGGCCGCCGCCGCGCTCGGCACCGAACCGGGCGCGATCGCGAGCAGCCTGCTGTTCCTGGCCGACGGTGAACCCCTGCTCGCGATGACGTCCGGGCGCCATCGGGTCGACACGGATCTGCTCGCCGGCCAGCTCGGCGTCACCGAGCTCACGATGGCCACGGCGAAGCAGGTCCGCGAAGTCACGGGGCAGCCCATCGGTGGCGTCTCCCCCGTCGGGCACCCGGCACCGATCCGGACCGTGGTCGACGAGGCCCTCCGCGAGTACGACGTCGTCTGGTCGGCGGCAGGGACCGCGAACAGCGTGCTCCCCCTGACGTTCGACCAGCTCTTGACCCTGACGAACGGGACGGTCGTCCGGGTCAACGAGCACTGATGGCGACGAGGACACGGGTCGAGCTGGGGCGGCGGGAGGACCTCGGAGCCGACTGCGCGAACTGCTTCGGCCTGTGCTGCGTCGCGCTGGCGTTCGCGAGGTCGGCGGACTTCCCGTTCGACAAGGACGCCGGCGACCCGTGCACGAACCTCGACGACGCGGACGGCTGCCGCATCCACCCGCACCTGCGTGCGCGGGGGTTCTCCGGCTGCACGGTGTTCGACTGCTCCGGTGCCGGGCAGAAGGTCTCCCAGCACACCTTCGCCGGACGGTCCTGGCGGGGCGACGCCGAGACGCAGCGGTCGATGTTCGCCACGTTCCCGATCGTCCGACGGCTCCACGACCTGCTGCGGTACCTCGACGAGGCGATCACGCTGGTACGACGGACGGAGGACGCGGGTCGGTGGGTCGCGGCGTTCGAGCGCGTCCGATCCCTCAGCGACGGGACGCCGGAGGAGCTCGCCACCCTCGACGTCGACGCCGAGTACGACCGCGCCCGCCCACTCCTGCTGGAGGCGAGCGAGATCGCCCGAGCGCGGGGCCCGCTCGGCACCGGTCACCGGAAGGCCGGTCCGGGGAGCGACCTGGTCGGCGCGGACCTGCACGACGCGGACCTCCGAGGGACGACGCTGCGCGGCTCCCTCGCGATCGCGGCGGACCTCCGGCGCGCTCGGCTGGATCGCTGCGACCTGCTCGGCGTGGACCTCCGCGATGCCGATCTGCGCGGTACCGACCTCCGCGGAGCGGTGTTCCTCACGCAGATGCAGGTCAACGCCGCTCGGGGCGACGCCGCCACGATCCTGCCGGAAGGGTTCCAGCGCCCGGGGCACTGGTGAGTTCAGTCCGCGGCCGCGAGCACCGTCCGGCCGAGGCGCACGAAGTCGTCGGCACTGAGCATCTCGCCCCGGGCCGTCGGGTCGACCCCACCCGCGGTGAGGAGCTCCGACGCACGGGCGCTGCTGCCGAGGACGCCGGACAGGCTCTGTCGGAGCATCTTCCGACGCTGCTGGAAGGCACCGTCGACGAGCGCGAACACCTGCGCCCGGAGCGCTTCGTCACCAGGCGGGTCGTGCCGGTCGAACCCGACCAGGACGCTGTCGACGTTCGGGACCGGCCAGAACACCTGTCGGCTGACCTGCCCGGCGATCGACCACGAGCCGTACCAGGCCGCCTTCACGCTGGGTGCGCCGTAGACCTTGCTGCCCGGCCCCGCGGCGATGCGGTACCCGACCTCGGCCTGCACCATCACGAGTGCCCGCTCGATCGACGGGAACGTCGCGAGCAGGTGCAGCAGGACGGGAACGGAGACGTTGTAGGGCAGGTTCGCGACGACGTGGGTCGGCGCTTCCGGCAGGTCGTCCGCCGCGACGGCGAGGGCGTCCTGGTGCACGACGCGGAGTCGGGCCGAGGGCTGCATCGTCGACACGGTCGTGGGGAGCTGCGCCGCCAACCGGCCGTCGATCTCCACCGCGGTGACGGAGGCGCCGGTCTCGGTCAGCCCGAGGGTCAGCGAGCCCAGGCCCGGGCCGATCTCGAGCACCTTCGAGTCGGCGGTCACGCGGCCAGACGCCACGATGCGTCGCACGGTGTTGGCGTCGTGCACGAAGTTCTGGCCGAGCTTCTTCGTCGGGGTGACGTCGAGCTTCGCTGCGAGGTCCCGGATCTCCGCCGGGCCGAGGAGCGATGCCACGACTACCCGTCCACCGTCACGGGCTCGGCGTCCCACGCGCCGTAGACGAGCTCGGTGTTGGAGGCGATCTGCGCCGCGAGCATCGAGGGGTCCGTGGCGAGGGTCTCGGCCATCGAGCGCAGGGTGAGCGGGATGAGGTACGGCGCGTTCGGCCGCCCGCGGAACGGTGTCGGCGTGAGGTAGGGGGCGTCCGTCTCGACCATGATGAGGTGCCGCGGCGCGATCTCGAGGGCCTGACGGAGGGGTGCCGCGTTCTTGAACGTCACGGTGCCCGCGAAGGACATGTACCAGCCCCGCTCGGCGCAGAGGCGGGCGAGGTCCGGACCGCCGGAGAAGCAGTGGAACACCGTCTTCTCCGGAGCGCCGACACGGTCGAGGACCTCGACCACGGCGTCGTGCGCGTCGCGGTCGTGGATCGTCAGCGCGAGGTCGTGCTCCTTCGCGATCCGGATGTGTTCCTCGAACGACCGGACCTGGGCGTCGCGGCCGTCCTCGCCGGTGCGGAAGAAGTCGAGGCCGGTCTCGCCGATCGCGCGGACCCGGGGCAGCGCCGCGAGCCGTTCGATTCCGGCGAGGTGCTCGTCGAGCAGCCCGGCCGCGTCGAGCTCGGGAGCCTCGTTCGGGTGCAACGCGACCGCGGCGAGCACGCGGGGTTCGCGCGACGCGATGGCGGCGGACCACTCCGAGGTCGCCAGGTCGGTACCGACCTGCACGACGCCCCGGACGCCGACGCTCGATGCGCGGTCGAGGTGCTCCCGGTAGTCGAGTGCGCCGTCGCCACCGTCGGCGATCTCCATGTGGGTGTGGTTGTCGTAGACCGGGACGACGAGCGCCTCGGGCAACGGCGGGTAGGTCAGGTCCCGCTTGGAACCGTCCCCGTCGCCCCGGGAGCGGAGGTGGGCGTCGGTCACGCTGCGCCCTGCTCCGCCTGTTCGATGCGCGGGAACAGTCCGGACTCGAGCGGGACGACGGTCGACGCACCCTGCCACTCCCAGGCGCGGTCCACGCGCTGCTCGGCGATCGACCCGCCGGCACCGATCGAGGCCCAGAGCTTCTCGGTCGCCTTCGGCATGACCGGGGACACCAGCACGGCGACCGTGCCCAGCCCGCGGAGGGCCGTGGCGAGGACGGTGCCGAGCCGCTCGCGCTGGGCGTCGTCCTTCGCGAGCGCCCACGGCTGCTGCTCGGTGATGTAGCCGTTCAGGGCGTCGACCAGCTCCCACACGGTCGCGATCGCGTCGTGCGGGGCGAAGGCGGCGATGGCCGCGTCCGCGCGCGTGGTGACCGACTCGGCGAGCGCGTCGATCGCCTGGTCGGACGCGGACAGCTCGCCACGCTCGGGCACGGCGCCGTCGAAGTACTTGCCGATCATCGCCAGCAGCCGGGACGCCAGGTTGCCGAAGCCGTTCGCGAGTTCGGCCTGGTAGCGGGCGGAGATGTCCTCCCAGCTGAAGTTGCCGTCCTGCCCGAAGGTGATCGCGCGGAGGAAGTAGTACCGGAACGCGTCCGAGCCGAACGTGTCGGTGATCTCCGACGGCGCGATGCCGGTGAGCTTCGACTTGGACATCTTCTCGCCGCCGACGAGGAGCCAGCCGTGACCGAAGACGCGCTTCGGGACCGGGAGACCCGCGGCCATGAGCATCGCCGGCCAGATCACCGCGTGGAACCGGGCGATGTCCTTGCCGACGATGTGCACGCTCGGCCAGAGCCGCTGGAACGCCTCGTCGTCGTCGCTGCCGTAACCGAGCGCGGTGACGTAGTTGAGCAGGGCGTCGAACCAGACGTACAAGACGTGGTCGCTGTCCCACGGGATCGTGATGCCCCAGTCGAAGCTCGAGCGGGAGATCGACAGGTCACGCAGCCCCTGCTTGACGAACGAGATGATCTCGTTGCGGACGCTCTCGGGCTGGATGAACTGCGGGTTCGACTCGTACAGGTCGAGCAGGCGCTGCTCGAAGTCGGACATCCGGAAGAAGTAGTTGCGTTCGGACAGGACCTCGACCGGGATCGAGTGGATCGCGCAGACCTGCTGCCCCTCGTACGCGCCGGTGCCCGGGACCAGGTCGCTCGGCTGCTTGTACTCCTCACAGCCCACGCAGTAGAAGCCCTCGAACTCGCCCGCGTAGATGAAGCCGTCGTCGTAGAGCTTCTGCAGGAACGCCGTGACGCCCCGCTCGTGACGTTCGTCGGTGGTGCGGATGAAGTCGTCGTTCGCCACGTCGACCGTGTCGAGGAGCGGCTTCCACGCTTCGGTGACGAGGCGGTCGGCCCACTCCTTCGGGGTGACCTCGTTCGCGCTCGCGGTGCGCAGGATCTTCTGTCCGTGCTCGTCGGTGCCGGTCAGGAGCCAGGTGTCGTCGCCACGCTGACGGTGCCAGCGCGCCATGAAGTCCGCGGCGACCTCGGTGTACGCGTGCCCGATGTGGGGCACGTCGTTCACGTAGAAGATCGGCGTGGTGATGCTGAACGAGGAGCCGTCGGACATGCCCACCATCCTACGGGCGGGCGGGAGACGCATGACGCGCCCCGCGCGCAACCTGTGGACAACCGGCCTGGAGGCACGTGGCGGCGCCGCCACGTGCCTCCAGGCCGCCTGTCAGCAGCGTCACCGCGCCGCCAGCGCGCCCTCGTAGAGGTCGCGTTTCGACAGTCCCGTCGCGTCCGCGACGGCCGCCGCGGCCTCCTTCATGCGGGAGCCGGCGGCGACCCGCTCCAGCACGAGCCGGACGCCGTCCTCGATGGTCGTGACGTCGAGCGCACCGGTCGAACCCTCGACGACGATGCAGATCTCCCCGCGGACACCATCGGCCGCCCACGTCGCGAGTTCGGCGAGGGGTCCGCGACGGACCTCCTCGTGCAGCTTCGTGAGCTCGCGGCACACCGCGGCGCGACGGTCGTCACCGAAGCCCGCTGCCATGTCCGCCAACGTGTCCGCCAGCCGGTGCGGCGACTCGAAGAACACCATCGTGCGCTGCTCGCCGGAGAGCGACGAGAACAGCCGCCGGCGTTCGCCACCCTTGCGGGTCGGGAAGCCCTCGAAGCTGAAGCGGTCCGTCGGCAGCCCGGAGACGGCGAGCGCCATGAGCACGGCGGACGGACCGGGCAGTGCGGTGACGGTCACGCCGGCGGCAGCGGCGGCCTCGACGAGGGGGAAGCCCGGGTCGCTGATCGCGGGCATGCCGGCGTCGGTGAGGACCACCACGTCCTCGTCCCGAGCGAGCTCCACCACCTCGGCGGCCTTGGCCCGTTCGTTGTGCTCGTGCAGGGCGATGAGCCGCGGACGGTTCTCGATCCCGAGCGCACGCATGAGGTGGATCGCGGTGCGGGTGTCCTCCGCGGCCACCACGCTCGCGTTCGAGAGCGTCTCGATCAGCCTCCGGGAGGCGTCACCGAGGTTGCCGATGGGCGTTGCTGCGAGGACGATCACCTCCCCATTGTGGTGGCAGGTGTGTCTTGGGAGCGATCCGTAGGATGCTGCCGATGACCAGCGAGCTGACCGACGACCGCACCGCCGTCCCCGACGGGCCGGTCGGCTCCCGTCTCGACGACTGGTGGGGGCGTGTCCTGTCCGTCGGGTGGCGGGTCGCCGCGTGGCGCTGGGCGGGACCGCTCGCCGTCACGCTGCTGGCCGCCGTGCTCCGTCTCGTGAACCTCGGGCACCCGCACTCGCTGGTGTTCGACGAGACCTACTACGTCAAGGACGGCTGGTCGATCGTCCACCTCGGGTACGAGGGCACGTGGCCGGGCAACCCGAACGACGACTCGCTGCCGACGACGGACCAGCGGTTCGCCGACGGTGAGACGTCGCTGTTCACGAGCGCTGCGGAGTTCATCGCGCACCCGCCGCTCGGCAAGTACCTCATCGGGCTCGGCATGCTCCTGTTCGGCGCCGACAACTCGTTCGGGTGGCGGTTCGCGGTCGCCGTGCTCGGCATCGCGACGGTGTTCCTGACCGCCGTGATCGCGCGGTCGCTCTTCCGGTCGACGCTCATCGGCACGCTCGCCGGCTTCCTGCTCGCGGTCGACGGACAGGCGATCGTGATGTCCCGCGTCAGCCTGCTCGACGGGATCCTGACGTTCTTCGTGGTGCTCGGGTTCGGCGCGCTGCTGCTCGACCGACGGTGGACGGCCAGACGAATCGACGCGTGGGTCGCCCGACGCGCGGCCGCCGGGAGGGACACGCTCTGGGGGCCGGTGCTCTGGTGGCGTCCGTGGCTGCTCGCGATGGGGCTGGCGCTCGGGCTCGCGACCGCGACGAAGTGGTCCGGGATGTACTTCCTGGCGTTCTTCGCGGTGTACTCCGTGCTGTCGGACATGGTCCTGCGTCGCCGAGCCGGCATCGAGTTCTGGTCGTCGAGCGCCCTGTTGCAGCAGGCCCCGGTGTCGTTCCTGCTCACCGTGCCGATCGCGGCGGTGACCTACCTGGCGTCGTGGACAGGCTGGTTCGTGTCGAAGGGCGGCTGGGACCGCGACTGGATCGCATCGGGTGGGCAGCGGTGGACCGGGGTCCTGTCGTGGGTACCAGACAGCCTGCAGAACTGGTGGCACTACCAGTCGGAGATCTACGGGTTCAACATCGGCCTGCACACGCCGCACTCCTACCAGGCGAACCCGCTGCTCTGGCTCGTCATGCAGCGCCCGACGTCGATGTACTACGTCGGCACGAACGCCGGCCAGGACGGCTGTACGGCGACGCGCTGCGGCGAGGCCATCACCGGCATCGCGAACCCGTTCGTCTGGTACGCGGCGGTCATCGCGACCGTGGCGCTCCTCGTGCTCTGGATCATGCGCCGGAAGTGGGAGTACGGCCTCGTCCTGATGGGCGTCGCGGCCGGGTACCTGCCGTGGCTGCTGTACGTGAACCGGACGGTGTTCCAGTTCTACACGATCGCCTTCGAGCCCTTCATGGTGATGGCGCTGGCCGCGGCGATCGGGCTCGTGCTCGGGTCACGGAGCGATCCACGCCCACGTCGCACCCGGGCGGTGGTGTGGGTCGGCGTGTACCTCGGGGTCGTCGTCCTGGCGTCGGCGTACTGGTTCCCGATGTGGACCGGGCTGCAGATGCCGTGGGACTTCATCCGGTCGCACTACTGGCTGCCGAGCTGGCTCTAGGGCTCGGTTCGCTGTGTTCGTGCCCTAGCTCTGGGAGTGCAGCGCGCGTTCGATGGACTCGCGGTCGAGCGGGGTGCCGACCATCGGCGCTTCCGTGCCGCCGGGCAGGACACCCTCGATGAGGACCTCGGCGTAGCGACGCCAGGCGTTCGGGTCGTGCGCGCGGGTGGAGTCCGCCACGGCGCCGACCATCGAGGTCAGCATCGGCAGGTCGCGGTAGTCGAAGCCGACGCGGACGACCCCGGCCGTCTCGGCCCGTTCGATGATCGCGCTGACCTGGGTCTCGAGGCGATCGCGCTCCTGGACGATCGACGGACGCGCCTTGCCGGCTCGGACGATGGCGTCCGCCAGGGCGCGGTCGCGGGCACGGAACTCGAACACGCCCATCAGGTAGACGCGGAGCGCCTCGCGCGGATCGACCTCGTCCGCCGCGCGGGCCGCGGCCTCGTTCATGGCCTCGAACTTGGTGGCGAGGAGCGCCTCGATCAGGGAGTCCTTGTCGGCGAAGCGGCGGTAGACCGTCCCGACGCCGACCCCGGCCTCGTGCGCGATGTCGTTGAGCGTGACCGAGAGCCCGCGTTCGGCGAAGCACTTGCGGGCCGTCTGCAGGATCAGCTCGCGGTTGCGTGCGGCGTCCGCGCGGAGGGGACGCTCGAGGTCGGTGGTGCTCACGCTCCTGACGGTAGTTGAACTTTCTGGGAATAAGTGGATGCAGACCTTCCGTTTCGGTCTACACTGGTCACAAGCGGATGCATCGCATCCGTTTCGGTTCCTTCGTGAACAGCCCTCCCCTTGAAGTGCCCGACGGCGCGCGCTTCGCCATCCCTCCCACCTTCTCGAAGGAGGCTGCCGTGACGGCAGAACAGACCGTGCCGACCCCCACCGGGGCCGCACCCACGACTTCGGGCTCCGCGCCCGCCAAGGCCAACCACCGCTGGATCGCCCTGGCGGTCATCGCCCTCGCCCAGCTCATGGTGGTGCTCGACGCCACCATCGTGAACATCGCCCTCCCCTCGGCCCAGGCGGACCTCGGGTTCGGCACCGACCAGCGCCAGTGGATCGTCACCGCGTACTCGCTCGCGTTCGGTTCACTCCTGCTCCTCGGCGGTCGACTCGGTGACCTCTTCGGTCGCAAGAACACCTTCATCATCGGGCTCGTCGGCTTCGCGGTCGCGTCGGTCCTCGGCGGCCTGGCGGACTCCTTCGGCCTGCTCGTCGCCGCCCGTGCGCTCCAGGGCGTGTTCGGCGCGCTGCTCGCCCCGTCCGCGCTCGGCATGCTGACCACGACGTTCCGTGACCCCAAGGAACGCGGTCGCGCGTTCGGCATCTTCGGGTCGATCGCCGGCTCCGGTGCCGCGATCGGTCTGCTCCTCGGTGGGGTCCTCACCGAGTACGCGTCGTGGCGCTGGTGCCTCTACGTCAACGTCGTCTTCGCCGTCCTCGGCGTGATCGGCGCACTGGTGTTCATGGCGAAGCCGCCGAAGGTCGAGCGTCCGCGCATCGACGTCGCCGGTGTCATCACGATCACCGCTGGTCTGGTCGGCGTCGTCTACGGCTTCTCGAACGCCGAGACCAACGGCTGGGACTCCCCGCTCACGATCGTCATGCTGGCCGCCGGCGTGGTGCTCATCGCTGCGTTCGTGTTCATCGAGACGCGCGTCGCACACCCGCTGCTGCCCCTGCGCGTCGTCCTCGACCGTGACCGCGGTGGCTCGTTCATCGCGATCGGCCTCGTCGCGATCGGCATGTTCGGCATCTTCCTGTTCCTGACCTACTACCTCGAGCAGACCCTCGGGTTCAGCTCGCTGCAGACGGGTCTCGCGTTCCTGCCGATGCCGCTGTCGATCATGATCTCGGCGACGCAGATCGGCGGTCGCCTGCTGCCCCGCGTCGGGCCGAAGGTGCTCATCTTCGCCGGTGGCCTCGTCGCCGCGATCGGTCTGCTGCTGCTCCTCCGCACGGGCCTCGACACCTCGTACGCGGGCACCGTCCTGCCGGCGCTGATCGTCATCGGCCTCGGCATGGGCACGATCTTCTCGTCGGCGATGAACACCGCGACGACCGGGGTCGCCCGGGCGGATGCCGGCGTGGCCTCGGCGACGGTCAACACCATGCAGCAGATCGGCGGCTCGATCGGCACCGCGCTCCTGTCGACGATCTTCGCGGACGTCGTGAAGAACAGCCTCACCGGGCTGTCCGCGGCGCCGACGAAGCTCCAGCAGGCGCAGGCGGTCCTCGACGGCTACCACGTGGCGTTCGGCATCTCGGCGGGCGTGCTCGTCCTGGTCGCCCTCGCCGGTGGGCTCCTCATCAACCGCCAGTCGGTGCGACTCGACAAGCTCGCACACGCCAGCGCCGCGACGACCGGGAGCATCCCGACCGCCGCGCACTGACACACCGCACGCAGAACGGCCCGCCCTGGATTCCGGGGCGGGCCGTCCTGCGTGCGCGGGCGGGAGGGTGCGGCGCGCGGGCGGGTGGCACGCGTGTCTCGGCATCGCACCCGTCGATCGACTCGTGTGGTGTCGAACGTCGCGTGTGGACCCGGGGTTGCACCGCCGCCTGCGCGCGCATGGACTCGGAACGACGACGTCGATGTCGTACGACGACGGCCTCGTCGTTCGGTGCACGCGCGGGTCGTTGCGGACGCGCGGCTGCGACAAGCCCGATGTCGTACGACGACCACGATGTCGTTCCGAGTCCGCACCCGCCGCCGCGACCGCCCCACCCGAATCTCCTTCGCCAGAACCCCCACCGGTTGCGCAGTGTGTCGGATTCCCTCGCAGACGTCAGGGGTCTCGATTACCGTGTGCGCCATGGCCCCCGTCCTGACCTCGCCGCTCGTGTCGACGCAGTGGCTCGCAGACCACCTCGGTGCTGACGAGCTCGTCGTGCTCGACGCCTCCGTGCACACGGTGGGGACCGGCCTCGCGACGATGTGGCACACCGCGAAGGACGCCTACGAGCAGCACGGGCACGTCCCCGGAGCCCGGTACGCCGACCTTGTCGAGGCGTTCTCCACGCCCGACACCGACGTGCCCTTCACCCGCCCCGGCGCCGAGCAGTTCGAGGCCGCAGCGCAGGAGCTCGGCGTGACGAACACGTCGACCGTGGTGGTCTACGACGACAGCGTCGGCGAGTGGTCGGCACGCCTGTGGTGGATCTTCCGGTCCTTCGGTTTCGACTCGGTGGCGGTGCTCGACGGCGGCTTCACGAAGTGGCGCGACGAGGGCCGTCCGGTCCGGGTGGGTGCGCTCCGCCCCGTCCAGGCCGCTGCGCCGGACACGAGTGCAGCCTTCCGCGCGGGCGAGGAACGTCCGCTCTGGGCCGACCACGCACGCGTCCTCCGAGCGGTCTCGGGCGAGCAACCCGCGTCCCTGGTGTTCGCTGCCCCGGAGTCGGCGCTCGGCGAGGAACACCCGCCGATCGTCCCGGGCAGCACCCCGATCGCCGTGGACACGATCGTCGACCCGGACACCAACGCCTACCTGCGCGGACCGGCACTCGAGCGGGCGTTCGCCGAGGTGCTCGACGCCGAGGAGATCGTGACGTACTGCGGCGTGGGCAGCGCCGCCTGCGTGGACGCCCTCGCGCTGACGGTCCTGGGCCACGAGAAGGTCCGGGTCTACGACGGCTCCCTGCTGGACTGGTGGCGGCGCGAGCCGGAGGCACTCGCGTCCTGACCAACGGGCCGACGAGCCGAGCGCCACCGCGGACTACCGTTGACGCATGAGCACCAGACGCGCGGTCGTCCTCGGCGGTACCGGCGGGATCGGTTCGGCCGTCGCGCGTGATCTCCTCGACGCCTCCGGCCGCGGGGGCGACGACTGGCAGGTCGACGTCGTCGCCAGGCACGGCGGCCCCACCGCCGACGCCCTGGCGGCGGCCGGCGCGACGTTCGTCCCCGGAGACCGCCGGGACACCACGGTGCTCCGCGAACTGCTCCGCCCCGGCGCCGACCTGCTCGTGGACACCGTCGGGCTGACCAGGGACGACGCCCTGCAGCTCCGGCCGTTCCTCGACGACGTCGGCTCCACCGTGTTCGTGTCCTCGAAGGCCGTGTACGTCGACGAGCAGGGGCGCCACGCGAACGCCACCGAGAAGCCCGTGTTCGGCGGCCCCGTGACCGAACTGCAGCCGACGGTGGCCGCCGCGGACGGCGACCCGACGAGCCGCGACGGCTACGGCGCCGCGAAGGTCGCGGCCGAGCAGGTGCTCCTCGACCACGGCGCCCCGGTCACGGTGCTCCGACCGTCGAAGGTGTACGGACCGGGCATCGGCCGCCCTCGCGAGTGGTTCGTGGTCCGACGCGCACTGGACGGCCGGGAGCGCATCCTGCTCGCCGACCACGGTCGCGGCGTCGACCACACGACGGCGGCGAGCGGCATCGCCTCCCTGGTCCGGCTCGTCGCCGACGCCCCGGACCGCCGCATCCTCAACGTCGCCGACGAGACGGCGCCGAACGTGCTCGAGATCGTGCGGACGATCGCCGGGCACCTGGACCACCCGTTCGACGAGGTCCTGCTCGACGCCGACGCCCCCGCCTTCGTCGGCACCACCCCGTGGTCGTCGCCCACGCCGTTCGTCCTCGACACCACGGCCGCCCGGTCCCTCGGGTGGGAGCCGCCGGCCTTCGCGGCAGCGGTCCGGCCGGAGCTCGACTGGCTCGTCGAGACCGCGCACGCGACCCCCGCGGACGGCGACGTCCCGTGGGCAGCCGACCCGTTCTGGGACCGCCTGTTCGACTACGGCCCGGAGGACGCCGCCCTCGCGCTGCTGTCCCTCAGCGGGAACTGACACCGTGCCCCGCTCCGAGGTCCTCTTCATCGGGGGACGGTCCGGCGTGGGGAAGTCGACCGCGGCCGAGGCCCTGCACGACCTGCTCGTCGCCGCGGACGTCCGGCACGCCGTGATCGAGGGCGACCTGCTCGACCTCGCCCACCCGGCGCCGCACGTCGAGTTCCCCGAGGCGCACCTCGCCGAGCGCAACCTCGCAGCCATGTGGTCCGCCTACCGCGAGCTCGGCCACCACCGGCTGGTCTACACGAACACGGTGTCGGTGCTCGAACAGGACGCCCTGGCCGCGGCGATGGGCGACGACCCCGTCGTGACCGCGGTCCTGCTCCGTGCCGGGGACGCGACGACGGCGGACCGCCTCCGCCGTCGGTCGGGTGGTCACCTCCCCGAGGCGCAGCTGGCCCACAGCACGCGGACGGCCGGGAGGCTCGACGCGGCTGTCCGGGACGCCGTCACCCGCGTGGACACGGATTCCCTTGGCCCGGCCGAGGTGGCCGTGCGGCTCGCGTCGCTCACGGGTTGGCTGGACGCATGACCGACAACCGCCTCGGCGCCGCCGTCAGCCCGTACCTCCGCCAGCACGCCGCGAACCCGGTGGACTGGCGCGAGTGGGGGCCGGAGGCGTTCGCGGAGGCCCGGGAGCGCGGCGTGCCCGTCATGGTCTCGGTGGGCTACGCCACGTGCCACTGGTGCCACGTCATGGCGCGCGAGAGCTTCTCCAACCCCGAGGTCGGCGCGCTGCTCCGCCAGGGCGTCGTCTCCGTCAAGGTCGACCGCGAGGAGCGCCCGGACGTGGACGCCAGCCTGATGGCCGCCGCGAGCGCGTTCACGCAGCAGCTCGGCTGGCCGCTGACGACGTTCCTCACACCGGACGGCCACGTGTTCTTCGCGGGCACGTACTTCCCGCCCACGCCGGTCGGGCAGGTGCCGTCGTTCCGGCAGATCCTCGCGGCGGTCCTCGACGCCTGGACGGAGCGGCGGCACGAGGTGGACGCGAACGCGAGTGCGATCGCGACGGCGATCCGGCAGGGTGCCGAGGCGGACGCGACCGCCCGCTCGGGTGCCGCCCGTGACGGGGCCGAGCCGCGCCTCCCGGCAGTCGACAGCATCCGGGCCGTCACCGGCCTGCTCACGCAGGCAGAGGACACCACCTACGGTGGTTTTGGCGGCGCACCGAAGTTCCCGAGCGCACCCCTGCTCGAGTTCCTGTCCGTCGTCGCCGCCGACGGTGACGACGAGGCGGGCGCCCTGCTCGACCGGGCCCTGCACGCGATCCGGAGCACCGAGCTGACCGACGTCGACGGCGGCGTCTTCCGGTACGCGACCAAGCGGGACTGGAGCGTGCCGCACTACGAGCGGATGCTCTACGACAACGCCGGCCTGCTCGCCGTCGCGGGCGCCGACCAGGCGCGGGGCATCGCGGACTTCCTGCGGGACACCCTCCGGCGACCAGACGGCGCGTTCGTCGCCGCGCAGGACAGCGAGTCGACGATCGACGGCCAGCGCGTCGAGGGCGAGTGGTACCGACTGCCGCTCGACGAGCGCGGACGACTCGACCCGCCGCCGCTCGACGACCAGGTGCTCACGGGGTGGAACGGACTGGCGATCCGCGGCCTCGCGGTCGCCGGCGCTCGGCACGCGGACGACGAGATGATCGCGCTCGCCCGCGGGGCGGCTGACGCACTGCTCGCGACCCACGTCGAGAACGGCCACGTCAGCGTCCGTTCGAGCACCCCGCGCGGTGTGTCGAGCGCACCGCCGACCATCGAGGACGTCGGACTCCTCGCCGAGGGGCTGCTCGAACTCGCGCTCGTGACGGGCGAGGTGTCGTACGCCGTGACCGCGCGTGGGCTCGTCGACGACGGCCTGGCCGGACGCTTCGAGGTCGACCCCGTGCTGGCGGCGGCCGGCACGGCCACCGGCGAGCAGCCGCAGACGGCGATGCGCTCGGGGACGGTGGCGCTCGCCGCTGCGTCGGCGGTCCTCGCAGCGCTGACCGGTGACGCGACGTACCGGGCGGCCGCCGCACGGCTCGTCGCCGACCGGGCGGCCACCGGCACCGAGCAACCGCTCGGGCACGCCGACGCCCTCGGTGTCGCGCTCGCGCTGCAGCGGCCGTCGCGAGAGGTCGTCGTCGTGGCGTCCGATCCGACCGACCCGCTCCGGACGACGGCGCGTGACGCTCGTCGACCGGGGACGGTGCTCGCGCTCGTGACGCCCGTCCAGGCGGTGGCCTGGACGGAGGCCGGGTTCGAACTGTTCGAGGGCCGGGACACCCTCGACCCCGCTGGGTACGTCTGCCACGACCGGGTGTGCGCGCTCCCCGCGCGGACCGGCGACGAGCTCGACGCGCAACTGGCCTGACCGGCGCCGCCGGCGGCTGTAAGCTGGAATGCTCATGTCGACCACGCCCGTCATCACGTACCCGCCCGAACTGCCGGTGTCGCAGCGGCGGGACGACATCGCGGCCGCCATCCGGGACAACCAGGTCGTCATCGTCGCCGGCGCCACCGGGTCCGGCAAGACGACGCAGTTGCCGAAGATCTGCCTCGAACTCGGGCGCGAGCACATCGGCCACACCCAGCCCCGGCGCATCGCCGCACGGACCATCGCCGAACGCGTTTCCGAGGAGCTCGGCGGTGAACTCGGCGGGCTCGTCGGCTACCAGGTTCGCTTCACCGACCGGGTGAGCTCGGACACCCGCATCAAGGTGATGACCGACGGCATCCTGCTCAACGAGATCCACTTCGACCGCGACCTGCAGCGGTACGACACGATCATCATCGACGAGGCGCACGAGCGCTCCCTGACGATCGACTTCCTGCTCGGGTACCTCAAGCGGCTGCTCGTCCGGCGCCCCGACCTCAAGCTCATCATCACGAGTGCGACGATCGACCCGGAGTCGTTCTCGAAGCACTTCGGGGACGCCCCGATCATCGAGGTCTCCGGCCGCACCTACCCGGTGGAGATCCGGTACCGGCCGCTGGTGACGGAAGCCTCCCGGAACGACGACGAGGACGACGACGACCCGCGGACGGACGACAGCGGCGGCAACGCCGCTGACGACCGCGACACCATGCAGGGCATCACCGACGCGCTCGACGAGCTCTCGCGGGAGGACCCGGGCGACGTCCTCGTGTTCCTGTCCGGCGAGAACGAGATCCGTGACGCGCAGGACGCCATCGAGGGCAAGCGGTACCCGGGCACCGAGGTCCTCCCCCTGTACGGGCGTCTGTCCGCCGCCGACCAGCACCGCGTGTTCGAGCGCCGACACACCCCCGGCATCCGTCGCCGCGTGGTGCTCGCCACCAACGTCGCCGAGACGTCGCTGACCGTCCCCGGCATCAAGTACGTCATCGACGTCGGGACGGCCCGCATCTCCCGGTACTCGCCGCGGGCCAAGGTGCAGCGTCTGCCGATCGAAGCGGTCTCGCAGGCGTCCGCCAACCAGCGCTCCGGTCGCGCGGGCCGCACGAGTGCCGGCATCGCGATCCGGCTCTACTCCGAGGACGACTTCGACCGGCGTCCCGAGTTCACGGATCCGGAGATCCTGCGCACGAACCTCGCAGCGGTGATCCTGCAGATGATCTCGCTCGGCTTCGGCGACATCGAGGCGTTCCCGTTCCTGCAGCCGCCGGACTCCCGGGGCGTGAAGGACGGCCTCGACCTGCTCCGCGAGCTCCGCGCGGTGGACACCGACGGCCGGATCACGAAGACCGGCAAGCAGCTCACCCGGCTGCCGATCGACCCGCGGCTCGGCCGGATGGTGCTCGAGGCCGGACGGCAGGGCGTCGGACGCGAGGTCATCGCCGTCGTCAGCGCCCTGAGCATCCAGGACCCGCGGGAGCGCCCCCTCGAGAAGCGGGCGCACGCCGATCAACTGCACGCCCGGTTCGCCGACCCCACGAGCGACTTCCTGACGCTGCTCAACCTCTGGAACCACATCGAGGACAAGCAGGACGAGCTGTCGTCGAGCGCGTTCCGCCGGCTGTGCAAGGCCGAGTTCCTCAACTACCTGCGCATCCGCGAGTGGCAGGACCTCTACCGACAGCTCTCCCGCGCCGCGAAGCAGGTCGACGTCCGGGTCGGGCAGTCCCGCTCCGACGACGGCGATGCCGTGCACCGGTCGCTGCTCGCGGGACTCCTCAGCCAGATCGGCCTCCGCGACAAGGAGAAGCGGGACTACCTCGGGTCGCGGAACACCCGCTTCGTCGTCTTCCCCGGCAGTGTCCTCGCGAAGAAGCAGCCGGACGCCGTGATGGCCGCCGAGCTCGTCGAGACCAGCCGGCTGTTCGCCCGGACCGTCGGTCGGATCGACCCCGCCTGGGTCGAGCCGCTCGCCGGGGACCTCCTCAAGCGCACCCACGGCGAACCGCACTGGGAGAAGAAGCAGGGCGCGGCCGTCGCCTACGAGCGGGTCACCCTGTTCGGCGTCCCGATCGTGCAGCGCCGCCGTGTGCAGTACACGCGCATCGACCCGGAGCACTCCCGCGAGCTCTTCATCCGGCACGCCCTGGTGGAGGGCGAGTGGGACTCCCAGCAGGCCTTCGACCGGTCGAACCGGCAGCTCCGCCGTCAGCTCGAACAGCTCGAGGAGCGCACCCGCCGGCGCGACATCCTGTTCGACGACGAGCGCGTGTACGAGTTCTACGACGCCCGCATCCCCGCCGACGTCGCGACCACCCGGGACTTCGAGGGCTGGTGGCGGCAGACGCGACGCGACCAGCCGGAGCTGCTCACGATGCGGCGATCGGACCTCCTCGACGAGGACGCCGCCGAAGCAGCCGAGGACGACGCCGAGTACCCGACCCAGTGGCGGAGCGGCGACCAGCGTCTCGCCATCAAGTACCGCTTCGAGCCGGGCGCGCAGGACGACGGCGTGAGCGTGCAGGTCCCGCTCGCGCTGCTCCCCCGCATGCGCGAGGAGGGCTTCGACTGGCAGGTGCGAGGCCTCCGGAAGGAGCTCGTCACCGCACTGATCAAGTCGCTGCCGAAGCAGATCCGCAAGAACGTCGTGCCTGCGGCGGACTGGGCCGAGAAGATCGTCGCCGAGCTCCCCGACGACGCCCCGACCGAGCCCACCGAGTCGTTCCGCGCGACGCTCGCCAAGGCGATCCAGCGGATGACCTACGTGCCCGTCACCGAGTCCGACTTCGACCTCGCCCGCGTCCCGTCGCACCTGCTCCCCACGTGGGCGGTCGTCGACGAACGGGGTCGCCGGGTCGAGGCCGGCAAGGACCTGTCGGCCCTGCAGACGAAGCTCAAGGACCGGACCCAGCAGAGCGTCGCCTCCGCCACGGTGCGGGCTGCCGGCCGGCCTGGAGGCGCGGCTCGCGTCGCGTCCGCCGGTGGCGGTCAGCAGGTGGAACGGTCCGGACTGACCGCCTGGCCCGACACGGACCTGCCGGAGACGCTCGACACCAAGCAGGCCGGCGGCGTCATCCGCGCCTACCCGGCGCTCGTCGAGGAGGGCACCGGGCCGAAGGCGACCGTGGGCGTCCAGTTGCTCGCGACCCCCTCCGACCGCGCCGTCCGGATGCCCGCAGGCGTCCGTCGGCTCGTCATGCACGCCGTGCCGTCCCCCGTGTCGTACATCCAGTCGCACCTCACGGCACAGGAGAAGCTCGCACTCGCCGCCAGCCCGTACCCGTCGACGGCGGCACTGTTCGACGACGTGCTCGCCGCAGTCGTCGACGCCGGGATCCGCCGCGCGCACCCCGACGGGCTCGTGTTCACGAAGTCGGCGTTCGAGGCCGTCCGCGACGCCGTGTCCGCGTCGGTCGTCGACACGATGTTCACGGCCGTGTCCGAGGTCGCCGCGGTCCTCGCCGCACAGCGGGCGGCGGAACGGTCGCTCAAGCAGGCGAACTCGATGTCGCTGCTGCCCGCGCTGACCGACATGCGACAGCAGATGGAACGACTGGTGTTCCCCGGGTTCGTCTCGGTGGCGGGCCTCGACCGACTCCGGCGCATCCGCGTCTACCTGCAGGGTGTGGACGCGCGCGTGCAGAAGCTCCTGCAGAACCCGGGACGCGACGCGACCTGGATGCGCGAGGTCACCGTCGCCACCGACCGGTACGTCGATGCGGGCGGGGAGTTCCCCCCGGCCGTCGGCGCGCAGCCGGAGCTCGTGCACGCCCGGTGGATGCTCGAGGAGTTCCGGCTCAGCCTGTTCGCGCAGGAGCTCGGGACCGCCGAGACGGTGTCGTTGCAGCGGATCACGAAGGCCCTGTCCGCCGCTCGGTGATCGGTCTACGGTGTCGTCCATGATCGGAACACTCGACGTCGTCGTCCTGGACTGCCCCGACCCGCGCGCACTCGCACGGTTCTACGTCGAACTGCTCGGCGGCGAGATCGTCGCGTTCTACGAGGACTGGGCCGAGATCGCCCTGCCGTTCACGGATCTCCGGCCGATCCTCGCCTTCCAGCAGGTGGCGGAGTACCGCAAGCCCGAGTGGCCGGGGCAGGACGTCCCGCAGCAGAGCCACCTCGACGTCAAGGTCGACGACCTCGACGCCGGCGAGACCGCTGTCCTGGCGATCGGTGCGACGGCAACCGGTTCGGTGACGGACACCTTCCGGGTCTACCTCGACCCCGCCGGGCACCCGTTCTGCCTCATCCGACCGAACGACTGAGTCGCCGGTGACGGTGATCCGTGCGGTCCTGTTCGACCTCGACGGCGTGCTCCGGCACTTCCACCCGGAGCACACCGACGCGATCGAACGTGAGCACGCCCTGACCCCCGGGGCGATCGAGGCGTTCGCGTTCTCCGCGCCGGTGATCGACGACGTGACCACCGGCCGGATCAGCCGGGCCGAGTGGGTCCGTGCGATCGGCGAGCACCTCGGCGCGCCCGCGGCGGCCGAGGCCTGGGGACGGCAACCCTTCACGCCCGACGCCTCCGTGCTCGAACTCGTCGACGAGCTCGGCGCCGCCGGGTACACGACCGCCGTCCTCACGAACGGCACGGACGGAGTCCCGGCCGAGGTCGCGTCGTTCGGGTTGCCCGACCGCGTCGATGCGGTGTTCAGCTCGCACGAGATCGGGTTCACGAAGCCCGACGTCCGGGCGTTCCGCCACGTGCTCGACGCGCTCGGCCTCGACGGCCCGGAGGTGTTCTTCACCGACGACTCGGAACCGAAGCTCGCCGGCGCGGTCGCGCTCGGGATGACGGTCCACCACTACACGGGGGTCGACGGGCTCCGCGCTGCGCTCCACACCGCGGGGGTGCTCAGTCCGCCAAGCACGCGCTGACGAGCTGCACCGCCGGGCCGACGCGTGCGAACGAGTCGGGGCTGAGCCAGGGCACGCGGGCTTCGATCTGCGGTTCGGGACGTCCGTCGACCCGCACCGTCCTGATGCCCTGCGCCTTCCAGTAGTCCTGGACCGCGTCGATGTCCCCTGGTACCGGCGCCGCTTCCGGCGTCGGTGTCGGCGAGAGATCCGGGTACGAGTAGACGTACTCCGTCCCGCGGCTCCCGTTGCGCAGCGAGCACCGCCTGGTCTCGATGTGGTCCGTCGAGCCGTCGGCCGCGTTGCTGACCGAGGGATCGCCGCCCAGGAGTTCGACGGTGTGGTCGCCGATCTCCCGCAGGCCCGCGCGGGCGTCACCGCCGGCGAAGTGGGTCTCCGCCGCCGTCGGGGGCTGCGCCTGCTCGTACGCGGATCGAGCGGTCGACACGAGGTGCGATCCGATGAGCGTGCCGTTCGTCAGGACGGCGATCGCGAGCACCACGAGCGCGGCGATCGTCCCCACGATGGAGTAGTGCTCGTCGTAGCGACGGATGGCGAGCTGCACGATGACGGTGAGCGCGGAGACGAGGACGGGCAGCGCGGCGGCGCCGAGGTACCAGCCGAGCACCGCGCCGTCACTGAGCCGGTCGTCGCCCTGCCCGACCTCGGCGCGGATGTACACGACGAGCTGGACCAGCCAGCACACCAGCAGTGTCCCGGGGAGCAGGACCGCGATCGCGATGCCGGAACCGACCCCGGTGGTGCGGTCGTACTCGCTCATGCGGCCGGGAGGGCGAGGCCCTCGACGACCTGCACGTGCGGCAGCGCGCCCAGCGCCGAACCGGGCAGGAACAGCTTCGCCGCGCGGCGGCCCGCGCCGATGACGGCATCGGGGGCGTCCAGCACGCGCGAGTCGACGTACACCGGCCACGCAGCCGGCAGGCCGATCGGGGTGATCCCGCCGTACTCCATGCCGGTGAGGTCCACGGCCTGGTCCATCGGCGCGAAACTGGCCTTCCGGACGTCGAGGAACTTCTTCACCGTGCGGTTGACGTCGAGCTTCGTGGACGCGAGCACCACGCACGCGGCGAACCGGACGTCCTCGCCGCGCTTGCCCGCGACGACGATGCAGTTCGCACCGCCGTCGAGCGGGAAGCCGTAGGCCTCCGAGAACGCCGCGGTGTCGGCCAGCTCCGGGTCGATCGGTGCGGCCTCGATCCGGTCGGCGAGGTCCGTGGGCAGCTCGGCCAGCGCCGAGGCCACGGGAGCGGCCAGCAGTTCGGGGGCGGTCAGGGCAGGAACCCGTTCGAGCGTCGGCATGCCGTCCAGCCTAGGGAGCGCCCGGCCACCATGCTGAGGACATGTCGACGTACGACGGACACCTCACCGCACTCGCGGACGCGGCCGACCGGTTCGACGCCACGCTCCGGACCGGGGACCGCACGGCTCCCGTGCCGTCGTGCCCGGGCTGGAGCGTTGCGGACCTCGGCGAGCACCTGACGGGCGTGCACCGCTGGGCGCTCGGACAGCTGATCGGCGACGAGCCGGAACCGCATGCCGATGCCGACCTCGCAGACCGCTTCCGTGCCGGCGCCCACGAGTTGATCGATGCACTCCGCACACGAACCGCGGAGACCGCGTGCACCGCGATCTACCCGCCTGACACGGCCGCGACCTGGGCGCGGCGGCAGGCGCACGAGACGGCGATCCACCTGTGGGACGCGCAGCAGGCGCTGGGAGGTGATCCGCGCCTCCAGGCAGAGCTCGCGACGGACGGCGTCCGTGAGGTGGTGGACGACCTGTACCCGCGACAGGTGCGGCTCGGCCGCATCGAACCGCTGATGGAACCGGTCGTCTTCGCGTTCACCGACGCGCCCGGCGAAGCCGTACTCGGCGGCGGCGAGCCCGCCGTCCGCGTCACGGGGCGGGCTGCGGACGTGCTGCTCGTCCTGTGGGGCCGTCGGACGATCGACACGGTCGACCTCACGGTGGACGGCGATCGCGGTGCACTCGACCGGGCGCTCGGGACGAAGCTGGTGCCATGACGGAGCTCCGACCCATCGATCTGGACCGCTGGCCACGCCGCGAGCACTTCGAGCACTACCGCGACCGGGTGCCGTGCACGTGGGAGATGACCGTCGAACTCGACGTCACCGACTTCGCCGAGGCCGTGCGCGCGACGGACCGGCGGACCTACGCGTCGCAGATCTGGGCGATCGCGTCCGTGGTGAACCGGCACGCCGAGTTCCGAATGCAGCTACTCGACGACGGATCGCCCGCGGTCTGGGACGTGGTGCACCCGATGTTCACGGTGTTCCACCCCGACACCGAGACGTTCTCCGTCCTGGTCGTCCCGTACGACGAGGACCCCGCCCGGTTCCACGCGGCCGCCGTCGCGACGATCGAGCGGTACCGGGACGACCACCGGATGTTCCCGCAGGAGGACCGCCCGAGGAACGTGTTCGACATCTCGACGCTGCCGGGGACGTCGTTCACCGGGTTCGCGTTGCACGTGCGGGACGGTTGGGACCACCTCCTGCCGATCGTCACGATCGGCAGGTACCGGTTCGTCGAGGGGCGCACGATCATGCCCCTCGTCGTGCAGGTGAACCACGCGGTCGCCGACGGGTTCCACGGGTCGCGGCTCGTCGAGGAGCTCCAGACGGTGTTCGCCGAGGCGGGATGGGTCCGGGGATGAGTGCGGCTCCCACCGTCCGAACAGCCGTCCCGAGCGACGCGGCGGCGATGGCGCGGGTGCACGTCGCCTCGTGGCGGTCGACCTACCGCGGGCTGATGCCGGACGCGATGCTGGACGACCCGGGGTTCGTGGCCCGCCGCGAGGGGTTCTGGACGACGGCGCTGACGGACGAGCGCTTCGCGGCGAACCGGGTCGCGGTGGCCGTCGACGACGGTGCGGTGGTCGGGATCGCGATGTCCGGACCGGTCGCGGACGCCGACCCCGGGGTGCGACACCTGTACGTCCTGTACCTGCTCGACGGGCACCACGGTTCCGGCGCGGGCAGCGCGCTGCTCGACGCGGTGATCGAGCCGACGGAGCCCGCGGTGCTGTGGGTGGCGGACCCGAACCCGCGGGCACAGGCGTTCTACCGCAAGCGCGGGTTCGTGGCGGACGGTGTCGAGCAGGTCGAGGACGGCGTGCGCGAGGTCCGGATGGTCCGGCTGCCGGAGGGCCGCGTTCTGCACGGCGTTTGACCGTCCTGGTTCACGAAGGCCGGGTCCTGCGAACCGGGACGGTCACCGGGCGAACGGAAGGACCGGTCCCGCCGCGATCACCCCGCGACCGGCTCCAGCGAGGTCGAAGGCGAGGGCGACGGCGACGCGGACGGGGTCGAGGACGTCTCCGCGCTGGGCGTCGTGGACGGCGTCGTACTCGGTGCCGGCGTCGCTGTCGCCGTCGTGCTCGGCGCCGTCGTCGCGGTCGGCGTCGGAGTCGCGGACGCCGACGGGGTCGGGGCCGGGGTCGACGGCTTCGGGGTCGGGGTCGACGGCTTCGGGGTGGGTGCCGGCGCCTTCACCGTGGTCGTCCGCCACCGCTTCGCCGCTGCGTCCCACTTGATCTGGCCCGCCGTGTACTTCTTGCCGGAGTTCAGCACGACGTCGCCGTTCGACGGTGTGAGCAGCGCCGCGTCCACGGTCACGAACGGCGACACCGCGGAGACCCGCTGCGAAGCCGTCCGGGACAGCAGCGCCCCTGCGCGCTTGGTCGTGGAGTCGAGGACGACCCGCACCGGCGACGCGGCGGCGGAGTTCAGGCGGACGCCGGCCCCCGACGCGCCGGGCTGTGTCGTGTCCCGGATCGTCATCTGCGCGGGAGCGCGGAGCAGCGCGATCGCGCGGCCGCCCTGGTAGCCGGAGACGGTGATCGCCGTGCTGGTGGTGGCATCGGCGTCGGCGACCCAGAGCGAGCCCGAGGCGCGGGAGACCCGGGCGAACGACGCCTTCGCGATCCGGTACCCCTTCGCGGCTGCGTCGATCGCGAACACGTTGCCGTCGCGCGCGGCCGACGAGTCGTCACTGATCGCGAGGGTGCCGATCTTCGCGGCGGCACGCACGAGGCGCACCGAGTCGAACTTCGGGGCGAGGACGGGGCACGAGACGTTCCCGATGGACGCCGTCCCGATCGACGCGACGGCGAGGGCGACCCCGATGCCGTTCCCGCTCCGGATCGATCGGTTCGTGAGCCGACGCACCGTCACGGAGGAGGCCGAGGTCGCGGAGACCCGCACGATGCCGCCCGTCGGGGCCGGGGCGCTCGCCGGCCACGTGACGTCCTGCACGACGAGGTTGCCGAGGGTCCCGACGGCGAGGTTCACCGACGGTCCCCCGTTGCCCACGGCGGTGACGTCGGAGATCGTGCCCTCGAACCAGGTCGGGCCGGCGTAGTCGACGATCTGCACCGGCGACCGGCCCGTGACGGAACCGGCGAGTCCGGAGGCCGTGAAGCGACGGATGTGCCGCTGGGCCCCGGCGGCTCCGGTGCCGGAGGTCACCTTGAGCAGGCAGAGGCACGACTGTCCGTAGACGTCCTCGACGGCGACGTCGGTGATGTCCCCTTCGCAGTCGCCCAGCCGGGAACCGTCGTGCGACTGTCCGTCGACCGTCGTGAACGCGACGAGGTCGTCACCCGTCCGCACCCCGGTGATCCGACGCACCGCGATCGACGATGACGGCCCCTGGAAGTGCACACCGTCCGACGCGGTGTCGACGAAGGCGATGTCCTCGACCGTGACGTTGCGGACGTCGCCGAAGGACACGGCGTACTGACCACCCGTCTGCGCGCTCCCCGTCGAGTGCACGGTGAGGTCGGACAGGGTCACCCCGGAGGCCCGGCGGAGGAGCAGACCGTGCGACTGGGTGGTCTGGGACAGTCCGTTCGCGTTCCGGTTCGTCCACGTCCCGCCGGTGATCGTGATGTCGGAGTCGTCCGGCGGGAAGAGGTAGGCCGTCGCGGCCGTCGCCGACGAGGTCGCCGGCACGTTCAGCGTGGCCCTGGTCGGCGACTGCACGGACACGATCCGTCCGTACATCGAGCCGGGGGCGCCGGCACGGGCGGCCCGTGGTCCGACGCCGAGGACCTGGACCGCTCGACCGACCGACGCCGCGCTGAAGACCGCTGCCTTCGTGACGACCACCGCGGACCCCGCCTTCACGGCGGCGGTCGTCGTCGCCGTCGGCACGGCTGCCTGGTTCCGCAGGACGTTGTCCGAGGCGGGGCCGGTGACGCTCGCGGAGGTGGCGTCGAGGTGTGTGCCCGCCGGGATGACGAGCGGTGCCGTCAGGACGATGGTGCCGCGGAGCACCCGGACGCCGCCTGCCGCCAACCACGCGTTGACCGCCGCCGTGCTGCTCCTCGGGGTCACCGACATCGTGGTCGCGTCGGCAGCCGAGGCGGATCGTGCGCTCGTGACGGCGGTGGCGACGGCGGTGAAGGCGCCGACGGCGGCGAGCCCGAGCGCGCGGCGGCGCGAGGGCAAGGTGGAGGAGAGGCTCGGGAGGCCTGACATGCGGGTCGTTCCGTCCGTCGCCGCTACGGGCGCTCCGGGCCGTGCGAGGACGGCGGACTGATGGGTACTCATGTCACCGTAACGGGCTCGTTGCAGCGCTCCGAGCCCACGTTCGGGGGCATCGTCGGGCAGCCGCCCCGCACGTCGACAGGACCGCACGGAGTACAACGGCCGCATGGTCAACGCCGTCGTGCACGTCGAGCTCATCGGCCCGGAGCCGGAGCGCCTCCGCGTCTTCTACGCCGCACTGTTCGGGTGGGACGCCCCGGCCGGTGCTCCCGTGGCCGACGCGATCTCGGCGCCGACCGCGTACTCGTTCATCGACCCGGTCCCCGGCGCCGGCCCGGTCGCCGGTGGGATCGGCGGCGGCCCCGGCTTCGCGGCACACGCTGTGTTCTACGTCGGCGTCGACGACGTCGCGGCTGCCCTGCAGCAGGTCGAGGAGCTCGGCGGCAGCGTCGTCCTCCCGCCGCAGCGGAACGTGGGCGGTGGCGTGGTCGTCGGCCACTTCCGTGATCCCGCCGGGAACCTCGTGGGGGTGGCCGGTCCCGTCTGACGGACTGGAGGCGCGGGGCGGGCCCGCACCGTGCCTCCAGTCCGATGGGCGTCGCGTCCGGTGAGACGCCGTGTCGGACACGAGACACGGCCACGGCGTCGAGACGCCGCCGGATCCGGCGGCGTCTCGCGGGGCGGGCGGCGTCTCGCGCGCGGGGCGGCGTGCGCACCTCGCGGTCAGGAGGCGCGCGCCTCCAACGCCTGCTCGTACTCCCGGCGCACGGCGTCGCCGCCCCGGCGGCGCCAGTCGCGCACCGTCGCCCTCCAGGACGACACCTTCGCCCGCCCGAGCAGCACGTCGTTGATCGCGTTGGTCGCGAACGTGCCGATCGCCGGTCCCTTCGTCGAGTTCGTCGGCGAGTACAGGCCGTAGACGGGGTTGGGCAGACCGCTGTCGAGCCACGAGGCGAGCGACTCGTACACGGTGTCCGTCATCGTCGGGTTGCCGGCGTAGTACAGCGGCAGCGGGCACTCCGTGAAGTACTGCAACGGGAACTCCCCGAGCCCGGTCTCGCTGTTGCCCGTCTTCGTGAGCACCGGGGCTCCGTCGCGGTACTCGAAGTCGCGGCCCTCGATGCCGAACTTGCGGTAGGTCCAGGCCTCGGTGCCGAAGGGCGACGCGCACCAGTTCAGGACCTCGAGGAGCATCCGCACGCGGGGTTCCGAGCCCGCGGCGACCGACGCGATCGTGTTGTTCGGGTCGCCCAACCAGGGCTTCGCGGTCGAGCCCGACGGGCCGACGAACGGGGCGATCGTCAGCTCGAAGCCGGAGCCGGGCGTCGCCTGCTGCAGGAGCCCCGGGATCGCGCTGTACGTGTCGGACAGCATGAGCGCGGAGCCCTGCACGAACCAGACCTTGCCGTTGTAGGCGGTGATGCTGTCCGGGTGGACGAGGTCCTCGGCGATGAGCCGGCGCGAGACGTCGAGGAGCTCCTGGTACTCCTCGAGCTCGTACATGTGGGTGAGGCGACCGCCCTGCTGCTGCCACTGGTTCGGCAGGCCGAGCATCGGCGCGATGACGTTCGTCGGCACCGAGGCGAGGGCCCAGCGGTTCGCGTGCGGGTCGGAGACCTGCCGGCAGAGGCGGACGAACTCGTCGACGCTCGAGAACGACGGGTCGACGCCGAGCCGTTCGAAGCGGTCCTGGCGACGGTGCAACGCCTGCGAGGTCAGCGGTCCCCGGGGCACCGGGACGCCGTAGATGCCGCCCGAGAACACCGTCCCGCGCCACGACGCCGTCGGGAGGTTCGCCAGGTACGGGTAGTCGCGGACGCCGCTGCCGGACAGGTACGGGCTGAGGTCGGCGGCCTTCGCCTCGAGGAACTGCGGTAGGTACGAGAACGTCTGGTTGATGGTGAAGACGTCGCCGAGGGTGTCGCCGGCGACCTGTGTGGCGAACTTGTTCCCGAAGTCCGCGTTCGGGGTGATCGTCAGGTCGAGGTCGATCCCCATCCGCTCGTCGAGTCCCTGCCAGTACGGGTTGCTGCCCTTCGACGGCGGGACGGGCGAGTTCGTCGGGACGCTGCCGTGCACCGTCGACCCGTCGCCGGGCTTGCCCTTCGTCGGCACGAGGGTCGTCGGGATGGTCCGGAAGGCGCTCGGCATGAGCGGACTGGTCTTCGGCAGCACCGGTTCCGGTCCGCCGGTCCAGGGCACGTAGTCCGGCAGCTGCACGGACTTGTTGATCGCCTTGACATCGGTCGAGCGGGTCACGGTGGAGCAGCTGGCCAACAGACCGGTGGCCGCGATGCCGATCCCGCCCGCGATGAGCGTGCGGCGACTGAACGAGGAGGTCATGGTCAGCCCTTCACCGCGCCGGTCAGGACACCCTTGGCGAAGTGCCGCTGCAGGAACGGGTAGACGATGAGGATCGGCACGATCGAGACGACGAGGATCGCCATCTGGATCGACGCCTGCGGGGGCAGCGCGTCGGAGGACGTGCCGAGGTCGGCGCCGCCGAGCTGCGCGTTGTTGATGACGTAGGTCCGGAGCACGAGCTGCAGGGGCCACTTCGCGGTGTCGTTGATGTAGAGCAGGGCGTTGAAGAACGCGTTCCAGTAGCCGACGGCGTAGAACAGGCCGATCACGGCGAGCACCGCCTTCGACAGCGGGAGCACGATGCGCCAGAACACGGCGAAGTCACCGGCGCCGTCGATGCGCGCCGACTCGAGGAGTTCCTTCGGGATCGCCATGAAGAACGACCGCATGACGATGACGTTGAACGCGCTGAGCGCCGTCGGCAGGATCAGCGCCCAGTACGAGTCGAGCAGACCGAACTGCTTCACGACGAGGTAGTTCGGGATGAGTCCCGGCGCGAACAGCAGGCTGACGAGCACCAGGCTCAGCACGAACCCGGAGCCGTACGACCCCGGTCGGCTCAGGGCGTAGGCGAGCATGGCGCTCACGAACAGGCTGATGAGCGTCCCGACGACGGTGATCCCGATGCTGACGAGCATCGCGCGGGTGACGACACCGCCGGCGAAGATGCTCTCGTACGCGCCGAGGTCGACCCCCTTCGGCCACATCACGAACCCGCCGGCGTCGTTCACCTGGGCGACCGGAGCGAGGCTGGTCGACACGATGCCGACGAACGGCAGGATCACGACGAGGCAGATCACGAGCAGGACGAACCCGGTCAGGAGCCGTCCGGGCAGCGGCGGGGCGTCCGGTCCCCCGCGCTTGCGCTTCCGTGGCCCGGGGACGGTGACGGTGTGCGTGGCGGTCACTTCGACTCCTTCTGGTAGACGCCCGCTTCGCCGAAGACGTGCGCGAGCTTGTTGGCGCCGAGGACGAGCAGGACGCCGACGACGCCCTTGACGAGGCCGACCGCGGCGGCGACGCCCCACTGCCCGCCGAGCACGCCGTTGTTGTAGACGTAGGTGTCGAGGACCTCGCTCGCGGCCCGGCCGACGGCCTGCTGCTGGAGGAGGATCTGCTCGAAGCCGACCGTCAGGGAGTCCCCGAGCCGGAGGATGAGCAGCAGGATGATGATCCCGCGCATGCCCGGCAGCGTGACGTGCCAGAGCTGGCGCCAGCGGGACGCGCCGTCCATCTTCGCCGCCTCGTACAGGCTGGCGTCGATCGAGCTGAGGACGGCGAGGAACAGGATCGTCGCCCACCCGGTGTCCTTCCAGATCACCTGGCTGGTGAGCAGGGCGACGAAGCCGTTCGGGTTGCCGAGGAAGTCGATCGCGTCGCCGCCGGCCGCTCGGATGGCGTTGTTGACGAGCCCCGATCCGCCGAGGATCTGCTGGAAGACCGCGACGACGATCACCCACGACAGGAAGTGCGGCAGGTAGAGGACCGACTGCACGACCTGCTTGATCCGCTCGGAGAGCAGCGAGTTGAGCATGAGCGCGAGGATGATCGGCGCGGGGAACACGAAGACGACCTGCACGAGCGTGATGAGCAGCGTGTTGCCGAGGGCGCGGAGGAACTCGGGATCGCCGTCGAAGATCACCGAGAAGTTCTCGACGCCGACCCACGGGCTGCGGCCGAGCGGCACGAACGGCAGGTACTCCTGGAACGCGATGAGGTTGCCGAGGAGCGGCAGGTAGTGGAAGGCGAGCAGCAGCGCGACGCCCGGCAGGCCCATGAGGAGCAGGACCCGGTCGCGCCGGATCCGCTGCCAGGTGCTGCGGCGGCGGAGCCCGGGGTCGGGCGGTGGTGCGGTGTGCGCTGTGGTCGTCGCGCGGACGTCGAGCTTCGTCACTCGTGGGGCCTCCTCCGTTGGATTCCTGGAGTGACCCTGGCGGCCGTGGCAACGGTGCGGCAACCCGTTGCCAAGAATTTCCATCGTTGTAACGGTCCATCGTCGTCGCGCTCGCACCGGTGCCCGGCCATCGGACTGGAGGCACGTGGCGGCCCCGCCCCCCGCCTCCGGGATTCGTGTCGTCACGACACGACGCGGTAGATTCGCAGCGCGCGTCGCAGCCGCGCATCGCGTCGTCGAGCAGTCGCGCATCGCGCAGCAGGGGGGATCCCGTGACCGTCGCGCCACCGGCGCCCCGCCACGACGTCGCGTCCGCCCGCCACCGGGCCGGACGGGTCAGGCGGCATCCCGGCACCGCGGCGTCCACGAAGAACCTGCGGCTCGAGATCCAGGCCGTCCGTGCCGTGGCCATCGCCGCGGTCGTGGTCTACCACCTGTTCCCCAGCGTCCTGCCCGGGGGCTACGTCGGCGTCGACGTCTTCTTCGTGATCTCCGGCTTCCTCATCACGGCGCACATCGCGAAGCCGCTCGCCGCCGGCCGGTTCAGCTTCCGTGTGTTCTACGCGCGACGAGCATGGCGACTGTTGCCCGCGTCGCTGGCCACTCTCCTCGTGACGGTCGTGCTCACCGCGGTGTTCGTGCCACGGACACTGTGGATGGACTTCACCGAGCAGATCATCGCGAGCGCGCTCTACGTCGAGAACTGGGCACTCGCCAGCAACTCCGTGGACTACTCGGCGCTGGCCCCCGACTCGAGCATCGTGCAGCACTTCTGGTCGCTGTCGACCGAGGAGCAGTTCTACGCGCTGTGGCCGCTCGTGCTCTGGTTCTGCGCGCGGCTCCGCTACCGCCGCCGCCGTCGCAGCGGGGTCTCACTCGCCCGGGCCATCGCGATCGCGCTCGGCGCCCTGTTCGCACTCTCGCTCGCGTACTCGATCTGGCAGACCGGCGAGTCCTCGGCGGCCTACTTCGCCACCACGACCCGCGCATGGGAGTTCGCCGCGGGCGGGCTGCTCTGGCTCGGGCTGCAACGGGTCCGGATCCCGGACGTCCTCGCAGCGTCGATGGGCTGGGCCGGGCTCGCGGTCATCGCGGTGACGGCCCTGACCTTCGACGCATCGACGCCGTTCCCGGGGTGGATCGCGCTCCTGCCGATCACCGGGACCGCGCTCGTGATCGCCGGCGCGATGCCCGAGGCACGCTGGGGTCCGGGGTCCCTGTACCGGCTCCGCCCCGTGCAGTGGCTCGGCGACGTGTCGTACTCGCTCTACCTCTGGCACTGGCCGCTGCTCATCGTGATGCCCTTCGTGATCGGGCTCGCCGGCGGTGTGGCGACGCCGCTCTGGGCGAAGGGCATCGTGCTCGCGATCGCCCTCGTGCTCGCGCACTTCTCCCGTCGCCTGATCGAGCTCCCGGTGATCGCCTTCTCGACCGAACGGATGCGCGCTCCCCGTCCGCGCCACCGCGGCGTCCTGGTCCTCGCCGTCGCCGGTCTGCTCGTGGTCGCCCTGCCGGCTGCCGGCATGTACGGCTCGGCGGCGCGGGAGCAGGCCGCCGCGACGACCACGGTCGGCGTCACCATCGCCGCCGACGGCACCCTGACGATCCCGTCGTGCTACGGCGCCGCCGCCATGCAGGACGGTGCCGACTGCCCACAGGTCGAGCGGGCCGACATCGTGCCGAGCCCCGTCCAGGCCGCGGCCGACGACTTCGCCGACACGTCGGGGAAGGGCTGCCAGGTCGAGGGCTCGGACACCACGGTCAAGGGCTGCGAGGTCGGCGACCCCGACGGCACCGTGCGACTGGCGATCGTCGGGGACTCCCACGCGGCGAACGTCGTCCCGGCACTGCAGCTCATCGCGAAGGCGCACCGCTGGAGCCTCACGACCTACCTGCACTCCGGGTGCCCCATGACCCGGGCGGACATCACGCCGTCCTGCGACACGTGGAAGGCCGACACGCTCGACACGCTGCAGCAGGAGCGGTACGACGTCGTGTTCGTGGCAGCGATGTCCCGGACGCCGTGGCCCGGCGGCATGGTCCGCAAGGCCGACGAACTGACCCCGGCGATCCGCGACCGGGCAGCCGCGGCGTACGCGACGACGTGGGAACGACTGCAGCAGGCCGGGTCCACCGTCGTCGCCCTGCGCGACAACCCCGACCCGAGCATCGGCGGCGTGCCGGACGTGCCGAGCTGCGTGGAACAGTCCGGCGACGGCGACGCGTGCGACTTCAGCGAGGCCGCAGGGCTCCTCGACGACCCGGTGGCGCACGCCGCGCGGACGACGCCCGGCGTCCGACTGATCGACCCGACCCCGCTGTTCTGCGCCGACGGCACGTGCCCGTCGGTGATCGGCGGGGTCGTCGTCTACCGGCAGGTGCAGCACGTGACCCAGACGTACGCGAGGTCGATGGCGCCGTTCCTCGAGCCCGAGGTCGTCGCCGCGGTCGACGCCGCGCGCACCAGCTGACCGGCGGTGCGGGCATGCTGGGGGCATGACCTTCGAGCAGCACGCACAGTCGTTCGGAGCAGCGGCCGACGCCTACGAGCGCGGCCGGCCCGGGTACCCGGACGCCGCGGCCGCCTGGCTCTTCCCGGACGGAGCCCCACTCGTCGTGGACGTCGGAGCGGGCACCGGCAAGTTCACCCGGACGCTCCTCGGCCACGCGACCGAGGTCGTCGCCGTCGAACCGGACGCCGCGATGCGTGCGCGCCTGCAGACGGCGTTGCCCGAGGTCCGGGCACTGGACGGTGCGGGCGAGTCGATCCCGCTCGGCGACGGTCTGGCCGACGGTGTGACCTTCGCCCAGGCGTGGCACTGGGTCGACCCGGCGCGGGGTGCCGCCGAGGTGGCACGGGTGCTGCGCCCCGGTGGCGTGCTCGGCCTGGTCTGGAACGTCCGTGACGAGACGAAGCCCTGGTCCGCACGGCTCGGAGCGCTCATGAAGCAACCGGAGTCCCGGGTGATGGACTACGGCGCACCCGTCGTCGGTGCGCCGTTCGACGACGGCGAGTACGAGCAGTTCTCGTGGGTCCACGAGCAGGACCGATCGGCGTTCCTCGACATGGTCGCCTCGCGCAGCTACGTCATCGTCCGGCCCGAGTCCGAGCGGACCGCGCTGCTCGACGCCGTGCAGCGACTGCTCGACGACGACCCGGACACCGCGGGACGAGCGACCGTCCCCGTCGAGTACACGACGTACGTCCACAAGTACGTCCGCCCCTGACGCCACCCCGCGCTACGCTCGACCCGATGCGCGCAACCGTGCGGGACGTGGCAGCCCTCGCCGGGGTGTCGCCGAAGACCGTCTCCAACGTCATCAACGGCGGCGTCGTGGTGCGCCCGGAGACACGGGAACGGGTGGAGCAGGCGCTCGCCGAGCTCGACTACGTGCCGAACCTCTCCGCCCGGGGGCTGCGCAACGGCCGTTCCGGGGCGATCGCCCTGACCCTGCCCGAGATGGCCAGCGCCTACTCGGCGGAACTCGCGCAGTGGTTCGTGGAGCTCGCACGCGAACGCGGGTGGACCGTGCAGCTCGACCAGACCGGCAACGAGCCGACCCGCGAGCGCGACCTCGTCTCCCGCGCGCGGGCGCACCTCGTCGACGGACTCATCCTCAACCCGGTGTCGCTCAGCGCGAGCGTGCTCGCCTCGACCGAGGGGCTGCCGCCGACCGTCGTCATCGGGGAGGTCGAGCCAGAGCACGTCGACCAGGTGCACGTGGACAGCCGAGCGGCGGCCGAGCAGGTCACGGCGTACCTGCTGTCCCGCGGACACCGTCGGATCGCGATCGTCGGTGCCGCACGGGCCACGGCAGCGACGGCGACGAGCGAACTCCGGGAGCGCGGCTACCGCACCGCGCTGGCCGCCGCGGGCATCGAGCCCGATCCGACGCTCCGCGTGCCGCTGCCCTCGTGGACCACCAGTTCGGCGGCCGAGACGTTCGCCGCGTGGCTCGACGAGCACCCGCTCCCCGACGCGGTCTTCGCCTTCACCGACTCGATCGCGTTCGGCGTGCTCCACGTCCTCGCCGCGCGGGGCGTCCGGGTTCCCGAGCAGGTGAGCGTCATCGGGTTCGACGACGTGGACGGGGCCGCCTACGCGATCCCGGCACTCAGCACGGTGTCGTTCGACCGGCGAGCCTTCGCGACCGCCGCCCTCGACCTGCTCACCCGGCGGATCGCCGAGCGCGACGCCGCACCCGAGACCGTCGTCATCCCCCACCGGATCGTCGAGCGCGCGAGCGTCGCCGACCGCTGAGGGCGGTCCGGCCGCCGAACCACCAGGACGGGCTCGGCGTACGATCCCGCGCATGACCGCCGCTGACCCGTCGATGCCGACGCTCGCCGCCACCGTCCTGCAGTCACCCGAACCACTCGCGCTCGCCCGGTTCTACGGCGCGCTCACGGGCTGGACCGTCCACGAGGACGACCCGACCTGGGCGCGCATCCGACCGGCGGACGGGCCCGGCCTCTCCGTGCAGTACGAACCCGCCTACGTGGCACCGACCTGGCCCGGCACCGAGGACGCCCCTGGAATGCAGCTGCACCTCGACTTCCAGGTCGAGGACCTGCCCGCGGCGGTCGCCCGCGCCGAACGGCTCGGTGCACGGCAGGCCGAGTTCCAGCCGCAGGAGGACGTCCGGGTGCTGCTCGACCCGGACGGACACCCGTTCTGCCTGTTCCTGCCCGGCGCCTGAGCCCGCCGTACCCCTGACGTCCGGCCGGCGTCCGGCCGGCGTCCGGCCCGCCGCCGGCCGCTCCGGTGCGAGGTTCCGGACACGGTGCGAGGCTCGCCGGCCCGCACGGTGCGCGGAACCTCGCACACTGCGGCCCGACGCCGGCGCCCGACGGCGCCCGACGCCGCCCGACGGCGCGGCCGTCAGCCGGACAGGTCGCCCGCCGCCCGCAGCACGGCCGCGGTCGTCCGGGGATCACCGAGGATCCGGAAGTGCCCACCGACCGGCACCCGAACGTTCGTCGCCCCCGCCAGCGCACTCCCCTCCGGGATGAGCGTGTCGAACACCCCGTACACCGACGTGATCCGCGCGTTGGTGTCGAGCTCCCGAGCGAGCCCGGCGAGCACCGGGTCGCCGGACCGGAACGCGCGCAGGTGCCGGACGGGAGCGAGCCGCGCGTAGCCCGACCCGCCGAACGGTGTCGACACCGCCACCATCCGGTCGATCCTGCCGTGGTCGTCGAGGCGCGTCATCGCGTACTTGCCGATGAGTCCGCCCTTGCTGTGCGTCACGAGCAGCACGTCGCGGAGGTCGTGCCGCTCCAGGTACGCGAGCACCGCCCGCGCCGACTCGGGCACGGGACGCAGGTTGTGCCGGAGCACCGAGAGCACGTGCACCGGGTGGCCGCGGTCGTGCAACGCGTCCATCAGCGGCCGCATGAAGTGCCAGGTCTCGTAGACGCCGGGCACCACGACGACGGGCTGCCCGTCACCGGCCCGGTAGTCGTCGGCCGTGGTCGGCCCGAAGCTCCGGAGCTGCCACCGGATCGCGTACCACCAGTCGAGTGCGGCCCACCATCCGCGGCGCACCAGCGAGATCCGGACGGGAGGCGCGGTGCGGTCCGTGCGCGTCGGCCCGGTCCCGGACGTGGTCGCCTCCGTCATCGCTGGCCCTCCGCCGTCACACGCACGATCCGAGGCTACGCGGCACTCCACAGTGCTGCTCTCCACAGTGATGCGTCAGCCCCGTCATCGGCGGCGCACAGCCAAGCCGTGTGCACTCGTCCCCATGAGCGACACCACCCCCACGAACCCCGGCGACCCCACGCAGCGCACCGACGCGCAGCCGACGCCCGCCCAGCCCACCACGACGTACCCGAGCAGCCCCGCGGGCTGGGGAGCGGCTCCGACGCCGACCTCCACCGCGACGCTCGACACGCCCGCTCCCACCCACGCCCCCGCGGGGCCGTACGCGCAGGACCCGTACGCCGCGTCGTGGAACGCCGGCGCCCCGAACGGCGCCACCCCCTGGTACGGGAACGCCGCCACGACCCCTGCCGGGAAGCGCGGCGGGCCGAAGCCGCCGTGGTTCTGGCCGATCGTCGCGGTGGCCGTCGGGCTCGCGGCGCTCCTGGTCGGCGGTGGCATCGGGTTCGCGATCGGTCACGCCATCGGCAGCGGCACGAGCCAGTCCACGACGCAGGTGCCCGGGAACGGCACGAACGGATTCCCCGGCGGCGGGACGAACGGCGGGACGAACCAGCTCCCGGGGAGCGGCACGCAGGGCGGCACCGGCACCGGGACCGGAACGGGCACGAGCGGTTCCTCCTCGAACAGCTGAGCGCTACGCTCCGAGCATGCGCAAGGTGACGGCAGGGCTGTTCGCGTCGGTCGACGGCGTCGTGCAGGACCCGTACGAGTTCCAGTACGACTCCTTCGACGACGAGCTCGGAGCGGGGATGGGCGCGTTCATGGCCCGCACCGACACCGTCCTGCTCGGGAGGAACAGCTACCTGGAGTGGGCCGAGTGGTGGCCCGCCCACGCCGACGACCCCTTCGGCCAGTGGATCAACCCGATCGAGAAGCACGTGGCCTCGACCACGCTCGGCGACGACCTGGCGTGGGAGAACAGCACCCGGATCACGGGCGACGTCCCGGAGTTCGTCCGCGGGCTGCAGCAGCAGGACGGCGCCGACATCGCGGTGTGCGGCAGCGTCACGCTCGTCCGCAGCCTGCTCTTCGCGGGGGTCCTCGACGAGCTGCAGCTCATGGTGCACCCGGCGATCGCCGGGTCGGGCCGCAAGCTCTTCGAACCGACCGACCCACCCACGCGCCTGCGCCTGGTCGACAGCACCGTGACGAGCAAGGGGAACGTCGTGAGCACCTACGCGAGGCTCGACGCCTGACGGGCGTCAGCCGCGCCTCCAGGTCAAACAGCCCGCGGAACCGCGCGTACCCTCGGTGGTGACCATCTCACCATCCGAGGAAGCCGGAGTCAGCATGCCCCAGGACACCCGCCCGCACGTCGTCATCGTCGGCGGTGGATTCGCCGGTGTCGCCGCCATGCGCGAGCTCGCCGACGCACCGGTGCGGGTGACCCTGGTCGACCGCCACGTCTACAACATGTTCCAGCCGCTCATGTACCAGGTGGCGACGGGCGGGCTGAACGCCGGCGACGTGACGTACTTCCTCCGGAGCCTCCGCGCGAAGCAGAGCAACGCCGAGTTCCGGCACGGGCTGCTCACCGGCATCGACCCGGTCGAGCGGGTCGCCGAGATGTCCGACGGCGAGCACCTGCACTACGACTGGCTCATCCTGGCCAACGGCGTGAACACGAGCTACTTCGGCACCCCGGGGGCGTACGAGTACGCGTACTCGATGTACTCCCGCTCGCAGGCGCTCCGCATCCGCGACGAGCTGTTCACCCGCCTCGAGGAGGCCGCCGCCAACCAGGGCCCCGACGAGATCAAGATCGTCATCGTCGGCGGTGGCGCGACCGGCGTGGAGATGGCCGGCGCGCTCGCCGAACTGCGCGACCAGGCCCTCGTCGGCGCGTACCCGGAGATCGAGCGGGGCAACATCTCGATCACCCTCGTGCACCGCAGCGGCGAGCTCCTGAAGCCGTTCGCTCCGCGTCTGCGTCGCTACGCGGCCAAGGTGCTCCGCAAGCGCGGGGTGGTGCTGCGGCTCAACACCGGCGTCTCCGAGGTGAAGCCGGACGGCGTGATGACGGCCACGGGCGAGTTCATCCCGGCCTCGCAGGTCATCTGGGCGACCGGTGTGGCCGCGCACAAGGAGGTCTCCGGCTGGGGCATGCCGCAGACCCACGGCGGACGCATCCAGGTGAACGACGACCTCAGCGTGAAGGGCGTCGAGCGCATCTTCTCGGCCGGCGACATCGCCGCGCAGGACGACGCGCTCGCCCAGCTCGCCCAGCCAGCGCTGCAGGGCGGACGGCACTCCGCACGGCAGATCAAGCGTCTGCTCGAGGGCAAGCCGACCGAGCACTTCAAGTACTTCGACAAGGGCACGATGGCGACGATCGGCACGAACGCCGCGGTCGCCCAGCTCCGCGGGGGCATCACGATGGTCGGGCCGGTCGCGTGGGCGGCCTGGGTCGCGGTGCACATCGCGTCGCTGCTCGGCAACGGCAACCGGCTGTCGACGCTGTCGCACTTCTTCGTGCGCTACCTGTGGTTCATGCGGAAGCGGGCGATCCCGATCGTCGGCGACGTCCGGCCCGTGCGGCCGAACGGCGACCGCGAGCCCGAGCCGTGGCAGATGCAGAAGGCGGAGTAGTCCGCCCGGCGCGCGGTCGCCCGTTCAGTGAGCAGAAGTGGTCGAGTCCGGAGACCGGACCCGACCATTGCTGCTCACTGGATGCGGTGGTGCCGACCGGCGACGGCCTGGAGGCGCGGGGCAGGGCGGCCACGCGCCTCCAGGCCGGTCGGTGGTTGCGTGGGGCTGGCGCCGCGCGCGGACCGACCCGATGCGACAAGACCGACGTCGTGCGACAGCGCCTTCGTCGCTCCGCGCGCCGCGCGGCATCCCGTGCGCGCAACGAACGACAACACCGATGTCGTACGACATCGGTGCTGTCGTTCCGGGTCGGTCGGGTCAGCGCCGCGCGGTCACCTCGAAGTAGGCGCCGGCGGCGATGTCCTCGAGCAGCCCCGGGCCGGTGGGCTCCCAGCCGAGGAGCTTCCGCGTCTCGTCCGAGGTCGCGGACATCTCCATGCCGAAGAACTGCCCGATGAACCCGAAGTGGGACACCGCGTCGGCCGGGTCGACCGAGGTGACGGGGAGCCCGAGTCCCTCGCCGATGGCCTCGGCGATCGCCCGGGTCGGGATCGCGGTCTCGGCGACGGCGTGCAGCTTCGTGCCGGCGGGCGCCTGCTCGAGGCCGAGCCGGACGAGTCGCGCCGCGTCGGTGACGTGCACGGCTGCCCAGCTGTTCGTGCCCTCGCCGATGTAGCCGGACACGCCGCTGCGCCGCGCGGCGCCGACGATCGCGGCGATGAAGCCGTGGTCGCCCGTGCCGTGCGTGGTCGGGCTGAAGCGGGCGGCGATGGTCCGGACGCCCTGGTCGACGAAGTCGAAGCCGCGGTTCTCGCTGCCGCCGCGCATGCTCTCCGGCCCGACGAACGGGTTGGGGTCGGACTCGGTCGAGGGGCGACCCTGTGCGAGTCCGGCGACGCCCGAGGCGACGACGAACGGGCGATCGGAGCCCACGAGTGCCTCGCCGATCGTCTCGACCGCGGCACGCTCGCTGGCGTTCGTGGCGGCCGCGTTCGCCCAGTCGTGCTTGTTCGCGAGGTGCAGGACGCCCTCGGACCCGGAGGCCCCGCGGCGGATGGCGTCGAGGTCGTCGAGGTCGCCCCGGAGAACGGCGACGCCCTTCGCCTCGAGCGCTGCGGCGGAGGCGTCGGAGCGTGCGAGGCCGGTGACGGTGTGGCCGGCGGCGAGGAGGTCGTCGACGGTGTGGGAGCCGATCCAGCCGGAGGCTCCGGTGACGAACACGTGCATGTGTCTTCCCTTCACAGGTGTCCACGGCGGTGATGTCATGAACTGACATCACCGTAGCACTCGATGTCAGCCGCTGTCATCAGTAGACTGCGGACATGGCCCGATGGCAACCCGGAACCCGTGAACGTCTGCAGACGACCGCGCTGCAGCTGTTCGCGGAGCAGGGCTACGACCAGACGACCGTCGCCGGCATCGCCGCCGCCGCCGAGGTCACCGAGCGCACCTTCTTCCGGCACTTCGCCGACAAGCGCGAGGTCCTGTTCGCCGGACAGGACGACTTCCTCGGCATGTTCACCACCCCGATCGAGGCGGCACCGGCCGACGCACCGCCGTTCGACCTCGTCCGTCGCGCGCTCGACGCCGCGGCCGCGTTCTTCCCGGAGGAACGCCGTCCGTGGTCCCGCACCCGCCAGGGCATCATCGACGGCAACCCGGCGCTCGGCGAGCGGGAGCTCGGCAAGCTCGCGACCCTGAAGGTCCGGCTGGGCGAGGTCCTGCGCGACCGCGGCGTGCCCGAGCCGGCCGCGACGATCGCCGCCGAGACCGCCGTCACCGTGTTCCACCTGTCGTTCGCCCAGTGGATCGCCGACGACGAGGACCGGCCGTTCGCCGAGATCGCCCACGAACGACTCGACGCCCTGACGAGCCTCGTGCACCCCGGTCGTTGAGACCGCTCTTACGTTCCGCGAGCATCCTGTAACGAAACGGTCACGACCCGACGGTCGGTGACCCCCGCAACCCGATCTCGCAGGAGGCGTCCGTGGCGACCACCACGCTCACGCCGGAGCGGACCCGCACCACATCCGCACCGGCCGACACCGACGGCAGGGCCGCACGACCGACGCCCCCGCCGCCGCTGACCCACCGGGCCCCGGCGCTCGACGGCCTGCGCACGGTGGCGATCCTGATCGTGATCCTGTACCACCTGCACGTGCCGCAGTTCGAGGGCGGCTTCATCGGCGTGACGGTGTTCTTCGTGCTCTCCGGGTTCCTCATCACGACCCTGCTGCTCGGCGAGCGGCGTCGCACCGGCCGCATCCGACTCGGCTCGTTCTGGACGAAGCGGCTCCTCCGCCTCTACCCCGCGCTGCTCGCACTCGTCGTCGTGGGGCTCGCCCTGTGGAACTGGGTCGGCGACTACAAGGGCGCCTCGTTCTCACCCGGGGAGGCCGCCTTCATCGCGCTGAGCTACACCGGCAACCTCTTCCGCTCGTACTGGGACACCACGCAGGGCGTGTTCGCGCACACGTGGAGCCTGTCCATGGAGGAGCAGTTCTACCTCGTCTGGCCGCCGGTCCTCGTGCTGCTGTTCGCCCTCCGTTCCCGCCGCCGCTGGCTGATGACGGGCCTCGGCGTGGTCATCGTCGGAGCGGCTGCCGCGTCGTGGCTGAGCTACCGGACCCCGAACGCCGGCGCGACACCGGACGTGTACTTCTCCCCCGTGCTGGGCGTCGTGCCACTGGCGACCGGGTGCCTGCTCGCGCTGCTGCTCGACGACGAACGCATCCGGACCTGGGCGTCCGGGATCGCCGGACAGGTCGGCACCTGGGTCGGCATCGGGTTGCTCGCCGGCGTGCAGTTCTGGATCGACGACGACTGGACGCAGCACGCGTGGTCGTTCGGCGTGGTGCTCCCCGTGACGGGACTCATCTCCGCGCTGCTCATCGGCGGCCTGGTGTCCGTGCGGTCCCCACTGTCGGCAGCGCTCGCGTGGCAGCCGATCTCCTGGTTCGGCCGACGCGTGTCGTACTCGGCGTACCTCTGGCACCCGCTCGTGATCGCGCTGCTCGGCACGTTCGCGATCGGCGCCTGGGGAAAGGTGTGGCTCGTCGGCGCCGCGCTCCTCGTGGCCGTCGGCGCTGCCTACGCGGTCGAGGTGCCGGTCGAGAAGGCGCGGAAGCGCTTCCGCGAGGCGCGACGCCTGGTCGCCGCGGACCGGTCCGCGCGCGACACGGCGGACGCGACCGGCTGACGGCACCACGTTGCGGACTGGAGGCACGGGTCGGGCCCGCCCCGCGCCTCCAGTCCGGCTGTTCGGACGGCCGCGCCGTGCGCGAGACGCCGCGCCGCGCGCGAGACGCCGCGTCGAGCGCGAGACGCCGCGTCGCGCGCGAGACGCCGCCGGATCCGGCGGTGTCTCGGTGATCGCACGTTGTCTCGTGCCCGCGGCGGCGCCTGGACGGCCAGCGTGCCGCCGTCCGTAGGCTCGGCACGTGACCACGGAGCGCGTCGACGTCCTCGTCGTCGGCGGCGGCCCCGTCGGCCTCTTCGCCGCGGCGCTCCTGGCGGCGCGGGGCGTCCACGTCGCCGTCTGGGAACGTCGCACGGCCGATCCGACCGGATCCCGCGCGATCGGCATCCACCCGCCGTCCCTCGACGCGTTCGCCGCGATCGACCTCGACGGACCGGTGCTCGCCGAAGCCACCCGGGTGCGCGCCGGCGTCGCCAGGAGCCGGGGACGCGACCTCGGCACCCTGACCTTCGACCGGGTCTCGGCCACGCACCCGTACGTCGTCACGCTCGACCAGCACCGCACCGAGTGCCTGCTGCGCGACCGCCTCGCGGACCTCGCGCCCGGAGCACTGCGGGTCGGCACGACCCTCACCGGACTCGAGCGGCACCCGGACCACGTCGACGCGACCGGCACCGGACCGGACGGCGGCAGCGTGGCCGTGCGGGCGTCGTTCGTCATCGGAGCGGACGGTGCCCGGAGCGGCACCCGCGGTCTGCTCGGCATCACGACGCGTGGACGGGACTACCCGGACCACTACGTGATGGGCGACTTCGCCGACGTCGAGGGCGCCGCCGCCCGGTCCGCCGCGATCGTCGACGTCGGACCCGCCGGGGTCGTCGAGTCCTTCCCCCTGCCGGGAGTCCGCCGCCGCTACGTCGTCCTCGTCGCCGACGGATCCGGGGTGGACGCGCCGCGGCTCGCCTCGATCGTCGCCGAGCGCACCGGCACGGCGCCGGACGGTGCGAGCTGCACGATGCTCAGCGGGTTCCGGGTCCGGCGGCGCGAGGCGAACCGGGTCGGGGTCGGCCGCGTGGTCCTCGCCGGCGACGCCGCGCACGAGATCAGCCCGATCGGCGGGCAGGGCATGAACCTCGGTTGGCTCGACGCCGCCGAGCTCGCGCCGCTGCTCGCCCGGGCGGTCGCGTCCGGCGCGCCCGGCCCGTGGCCGGACCACGCCCGACGACGCCAGGCGGTGGCCCGCCGGGCCGCGCGGCAGGCGGAGGTCAACATGGCCCTCGGCCGTCCGCTGGGCGGGTTGGGGACGATCGGCCGGGAGGCACTGCTCCGGACGGTCCTGTCCCTCCCGACCGCGGACGGGCTGGCCGGGGTCTACGCGATGCGCTGGGCGTGACGGGTCGCGGTCTGCGGTGGCGTCCGGCCCGCGCTTCTCGCTGACGCTGCTCGCGCGGTCACCCCACCAGGCGGGCGCCGGCGAGACCGAGCTCGACGACCAGGACGAGCGACGAGGCGATCACCAGCCGGAACAGCGTCCGCGACGCCAGGCCCCGCAGCACGAGCCGGACCCCCGCCGCCGCGAGCACGACCACCACGACCGTCCCGAGCACCGCCAGGGCCACCCCCACACCACGCACCGGGTCCGTCCCGGACACCTGCCCGCCGAGCACGAGCAGCGCGGCGACGACGAGCGCTCCGAACGCCGTGACCCCGGCGCCACGGAGCCCCAGCCGGTGCGGGAACCCGCGGACCCCGGTGGCCGCGTCGTCGACGAGGTCCGGCAGGACGTTCGTGCAGTGGATCGCGACGCCGAACACGGCTCCCGTCGCGATCGCCCACCACGCCGGCCAGTCGCCGTCCGGCCCGGCCGACACCGCCACGACCGGGAGCAGCCCGAACGCGACCACGAACGGCACGACCGACCACACCGTCCGCTTCAGGCCGGCGTCGTAGGCCCACCCCGCGGCGACGAGGACGAGGTGCGCGACGGCAGCGACCGGTCCGAGGAACACCGAGAGCACGACCGCGACGCCGGCGGTGACGAACGCCGCGGTCCGGACCGTGCCGACCGCGATCAGGCCCTGGGCAACGGGCTTGTCCGACCGGCCCACCGATCGGTCGCGATCGGCGTCGATCCAGTCGTTCGCCAGCCCGATCGACAGCTGTCCGGCGACCACGGTGAGCGCCACGAGGACGACCAGCCACGCCGGGTGTCCGACTGCGGCGGCGATCACCGCGGCGAGCACGGTCACCGTCACGGTCGGACCGGGGTGGGACGACGCGAACAGCAGGCGTGCGGTCGAGGGTGGGCGGCTCGGGGTCACACGGTCAGCGTACGGACGGGGTACTGCGCGGGCGCCTGCGCAGCGGTCGTCACCGCTCCCGGACGCAGTCGAGCCGTTCCGGGAGCGCCGTGAAGCCGGCGGACCGGTAGGTCGCGACAGCACTGCCGAGGTCGCTCGGGGTGCAGACCCACGCGATCGACGCTCCCATCTCGCGGAGCTGTGCCGCGGCAGCGACGCAGATCGCGGTCCCGTGTCCCGCACCGCGGTGGTCGGCGTGGACGCCGAGCGGCTCGATGAGTCCGGGACGGCCGAGGCCCGCCGACCAGACGGTGATCCCGGCGACCGGGCTTCCGGCGTCGTCCCTGCCGAGCAAGCAGCGGGCCTCGGCGAACGGCGCACCGGCGGACATCGCGCCCCAGAGCTGGTCGCTGAACGACCCGTTGTCCCAGGCCGATCGGTGCACCGCGGTGAACTCGGACGTGTCCGTGCCGCGCACGACCTCGACGTGCAGCGCCGATCCGTGTGCTCCGACCGGTTCGGACAGGTCGAGGGACAACGGCGACCACGCCTCGCCGGCTCCCCATCCGGCAGCGTGCAGCGCTTCCCGCACCGCGGTGCCGTCCGGTACCTCGATCGAAGCGGGGCCGCTCGGGAGCACACCGGCGCCCGGGTCGGAGACGTCGGCCACCAGGACGCGCGCGAGGCCCGGGTCCGTCCAGCGCTCCGGCGCCACCGTCATGCGGAGCGTGGTCGGCCCGTCGAGGAAGCCGATGGCGACGATCCGCCCGTCGTCCTCCCAGGTGCGGACCGCACGCGCGACCGCGTCCGGCCCGTGACGCCATGCCCAGCCGAGGTCGCCGGGGTGGAGCTGCACGAGCGCATCGTCGCGCTGCCACGACCGCAGCGCGTCCACGACCCGATCGAGTCGGGCCGGCGAGGGTGACCGCACCACGGTGCCCATCGCCACGTCAGCCGGCCGCCGGCACCTCGCGCGCACCGAACCGGTCGACCAGCTCGCGCTTGAGCACCTTCCCGCTCGGCCCCAGCGGCAACGCGTCGAGCACGTGCACGGCGCGCGGGTACTTGTAGGCGGCGATCTCCGCGGCCACGAAGTCGATCAGCTCCTGCGGGGTGACCGCAGCCTCGGCACGCAGGACCACGGCTGCCTCGATCTCCTGGCCGTGCACCTCGTGCGGCACCCCGAACACCGCGGCCATCGCCACGTCCGGGTGGGCGGCGAGGACCTCCTCGACCTGCCGCGGGTACACGTTGTAGCCGTTGCGGATGATCATGTCCTTGGTCCGGTCGACGATCGTCAGGTACCCGTCGTCGTCCTTCGTGCCGAGGTCACCAGTCCGGAACCACCCGTCGACGATGGCGGCGGCGGTGTCCTCGGGACGGTCGAGGTACCCGTTCATGAGGTTGTGCCCGCGGATCACGAGCTCGCCGATCTCGCCGTGGGGCAGCATCACGATCGTGTCGTGCTGCTCCGGGTCGGCGATCTCGACGTCGATGCCCCACACCGGTGTACCGATCGTGCCGGGGCGCGGCGGCCGTCCGACGTGGTTGAACGTCGCGACGGGCGAGGTCTCGGTGAGGCCGTAGCCCTCGTGGATCGGCGCGTCGTACACCTGCTGGAACCGCTCGAGCACGGCCAGGGGCAGCGAGGCACCGCCGGAGATGGCGTAGCGCAGGGACGGTCGGGCGTCGGAGCGCGTCGCGGCGTCGAGGAGCGCCATGTACATCGTCGGGACGCCCATGAAGACTCCGCAGCCGTGCTCGACCATCGCGGCGAGCGCCGAGTCCCCGTCGAACTTCGGCAGCATGACGATGGTCGCGCCGACCCGGAAGCCGGTGTTCATCGTGCAGGTCTGCCCGAAGGTGTGGAACAGCGGCAGGGCGCCGAGCAGGACGTCCCCGCGGTGCATGTCGAACGTCGTCATCAGGTTCGTGTTGACCTGTTCGAGCAGCGAGAAGTGCGACCCCTCCGCCCCCTTGGGCTTGCCGGTGGTGCCGCTCGTGTACAGGATCGTGGCGGTGTCGAACGGGTGCCGGGGGACGTAGGTGTCGAGCGGTTCCGCCTGCTCCGCGAGCGCTTCGAGCCGATCCGGGGAGTCGGCCGGTGCGAGCACCGTCACCACGTCGACGTCGGCGAGCTCGGCCCCGGCCGCGCCCTCGCCGAGCAGCGGTGCGGCGCAGACGAGCAGCGAGGCACCGCTGTCGCGCAGGACGTACTCGATCTCGCGCCGCTTGAGCAGCGCGTGCACCGGCACCGCGACGGCGCCGAGTGCGAGCGTCGCGTAGTAGACCCGCGGGAAGTCCTCGACGTTCGGCACGAGCATCGCCACACGGTCTCCCGGCCCCACACCGCGGGCCCGCAGCGCACCGGCGTACGCGAGCGTCTGGCTCCAGAGCTCGGCGTAGGTGGTGCGCCGGTCGCCGACGATGACCGCGACGTCCTCCGGGTACCGCGCTGCGGACTCGGCGAGGATCGCCGCGACCGAGGCGGTGGCGCTGGTGTGGTGGGTGGCGGTCATGACCGGTCTCCGTCTCCGTCGACGACTCCGTGGACGACTTCTCGGCCGATCCTACGGCCGGGGCCGCTTCCGGATCCGGCCCCCGTTCAGGCGGGAGCTCGCACGCCCAGACGCCGCCGGCCCACCACCCCCGAGGCCAGGGCGATGCCGAGCAGCACCACGAGTCCTCCGACCGGTTCGTTCCACCGCACGTGCTCGCCGAGGACCAGCACGCCGAGCACCACCCCGACGACCGGCGTCAGGTAGGTGACCGTCGAGGCACGGCCCGCTCCCCACGCCTGCACCAGTCGCGTGTTCCACGCGTAGGCCAGCCCCGTGCCGACGCAACCCAGGGCTGCCATCGCGGCCACGATCCTCCAGTCCAACTGCACCGGGCCGGTGGCGATGACGGGCGCGACCAGCAGGAGGAGTCCGGAGGCCAGCGTCAGCTGGACCGTCGCGAGCGTGACCGGGTCGTACGAACTGCCGACCGCGACCCGCCGGAGGTACGCGAGCCCGATGCCGTAGCAGGCGGTCATCCCGAGCAGCGCGACCTGACCCGGGACGCTCGCCAGCACCGCCGGGTCTCCGACGACGCTCCACGGACCGACCAGCACGAGCACCCCGACGATGCCGAGCACGATCCCGAGGACCTGCCGCCCGCGGAGCTTCTCGGACGGCACGAGCACGGCGAGCGCCGCCATCGTCATGATCGGCGTCGTCGCGTTGTAGATGCTCGCGAGTCCGGACGGGACCGTCTGCTCCGCCCACGCCATGAGCGACGACGGCACGGCGTTGAGGAACACCGAGACGACGAGCAGGTGCCCCCAGACGCGCGGCTCGCGGGGCCAGCGGCGGCGGGTCGCGAGCAGGACCGCGACGAGCGTCAGGGCGCCGAGGACCGTGCGCACCGTGGCGACCTGCTGCGGGGCGAGCCCGTCGAGGCCGATCTTCGCGAAGAGGAAGCTCGAGCCCCAGGTCAGTGCCACGAGGAGGTAGAGGACCGCGTTCATGTGGCCTAGTGTCGACATCCTCGACGCATGCGGCAAACGCATGCCGCTCATGATCGGATGAGGAAGACGAATGCCCATCTCGGTGCCGCAGCTCCGCGCGTTCGTCGCGACCGTCGACGCGGGCTCCTTCACCAACGCCGCCGTCGCCCTCGGCGTCGGCCAGTCCGCCGTGTCCCACGCCGTCGCCGGACTCGAACGCGAGGTCGGCGGCCCGGTGGTCCGCCGCGGCACCGCCGCGGTCCCGACCTCGCTCGGGGACCGCCTGCTGGCGCACGCCCGCAGCGTGCTCGCCTCGGTCGACGCCCTGGAGGCAGTGGTCCGGCCCGCCACGGCGCGCGGCACCGTGCGACTCGCCGCCGTCCCCACCGTCTGCCAGGGCCTGCTGCCGCGGCTCCGCGAGCTCTGGGCGGTCACCCTGCCCGACGTGGACGTGCAGGTCTACGAGGGCGACGACGACGAGATGCCCGAGTGGCTGGAGGCCGGCACGGTCGACGCCGCCGTGCTGGTCGACCCCTCGCCGGCGCCGGACGGCGGGGTCGTCGTCGCGCAGGACGAGATGGCCGCGGTCGTCCGCCGGGACCACCCGCTCGCCGACCTGCCGGCGCTGACCCTCGACGACCTGCACGAGGACGGCCTCGTCGCGGGCGGGGGCGGCTGCGAACGGCAGATCCAACGGTTGCACGAGCTCGAGGGGCAGCCGTTCCGGTGGGCGCACCGCGTGCGGGAGATGAGCACCATGTTCGGGATGATCGAACGCGGCGAGGGCGTGTCGATCGTGCCGACGCTCGGGCGCGGGATGCTGCCGCCTGACCTCGTCATGGTGCCGATGGCCCGGCGACTCGAACGGACGCTGGTGCTGAGCGGGCCGGTGTCGCGGGAGTGGCACCCGCTGGCGAGGGCGCTCGTCGACGCGGTCTGACGCCGACGGTCCTCTGACCCGGCACCGAGGGACGCTCGGCAGGATGGGCTGATGGCCGAGACGCACGTGAAGACCTTCACCGATCCGCACGAAGCCGCAGCCGAAGCCGCCGGCCTGGCCTGGCTGGCCTCGGCCGAGGACGCTGGCGGCACCCGGGTCGCCCGGGTCCTCGGACGCCCGACCCCGACCGTGCTCGAACTGGAACTGATCGACGACGGCTCGCCGACCTCGGCGCAGGCGGAGCGCTTCGGACGCTCCCTCGCGCACACGCACGCCGCCGGCGCTGACGGATGGGGAACGCCCGCGCCGGGCTTCCCGACCGACGGACCACTCCGGATGGGTCGGTCGGGCACACCGTTCGTCACCGCGGCGGACGCCCCTGCGACCTGGGGGGCGTTCTTCGCCGAGTACCGCATCCGTGACTTCGTCCGCCGGATCGTCGACCGCGGCGGGTTCGACCACGCGCAGGCGGCGGTGTTCGACCGTGTTGCCGATCGCGTGCAGGACGGGACGCTCGGGTCACCGCAGCCGGCGCTCGTCGGGGACCGTCCGGCGAGGCTGCACGGCGACCTGTGGGCGGGGAACGTCCTGTGGCCGGGCGACCCCGCCGAACCCACCGGCGCGGTGCTCATCGACGCCAACCCGCACGGTGGCCACGCGGAGACCGACCTGGCGCTCCTCGGGCTCTTCGGGCTCCCCCGGTTGGAGACCGTCCTCGCCGCGTACGACGCCGAGTCCCGGCTCGCTCCGGGCTGGCAGGAGCGCGTCGAGCTGCACCAGCTCGCGCCGTTGCTGCTGCACGTGTTCCTGTTCGGCGGCTCGTACACGGGTGCGGCGCTCCGGGCGGCGCAACGGTACGCCTGACCTCGCACGGTGCGAGGTCCGCCGCGCGCGGCGGCTCTTAGGAACCGCCAAGCCCCACCATCGGGTCGTTCGGGGAACGCCCGGAATCCTCACTGGCATGACCACGTACCCGATACCCGTGACCGATCGACGCGACCGCGCGCACAGTGACGCGCGGGATCGGCGTCGCAAGCCCCTCGCACGCCTCTTCCTCGGCGAACGCGAGGACGCCCGCTGGCTCCGCCCGGCGTTCTGGGCGCTCCTCGTCGTGACGGCGGTGGTGTACCTCTGGGACCTCAGCGTCTCCGGGTACGCCAACAGCTTCTACGCCGCAGCCGTCCAGGCCGGCACGAAGTCGTGGGAGGCGTTCTTCTTCGGCTCGCTCGACTCGTCGAACTTCATCACGGTCGACAAGCCGCCGGCCTCGCTCTGGGTGATGGTGCTGTCGGCGCGGCTGTTCGGCTTCTCGAGCTTCAGCCTCCTGCTCCCCCAGGCGCTCATGGCCGTCGGCTCGGTCGCCCTGGTGTGGGGTACGGTCCGCCGTACCCTGGCCCCCCTCGGCGCGACGACCGCGAACGTCGGCGCGCTGCTCGCGGGGTTCGTGGTCGCCGCGACCCCGGCGGCGGCGTTGATGTTCCGCTTCGACAACCCGGACGCGCTGCTCGTGTTCCTGATGACCGCGGGCGCGTACTGCACGGTCCGGGCGCTCCCGCGGGGCAGCTGGAAGTGGATCGCCCTGGCCGGCGTCGCCCTCGGCTTCGCGTTCCTGACGAAGATGCTGCAGGGGCTCCTCGTCCTGCCGGCGTTCGGGCTCGTGTACCTGTTCGCCGCCCGCACCACCTGGGGCAAGCGGGTCGTCGGCCTGCTCATCGCCGCGGGCTCCCTCGTGGTCTCCGCCGGGTGGTGGGTCGTCGCCGTGTGGCTCTGGCCGGCGGAGTCCCGCCCGTACATCGGCGGGTCGACGAACAACACCGTCCTGGACCTGGTGTTCGGTTACAACGGCCTCGGCCGCATCTTCGGCGGGTCGGGCAACGGCGGCGGCGGAGGCGGCATGACCGGCGGCACCGCGGGCTCCTCGTTCGGCGGCTCGACCGGGCTGAACCGACTGTTCTCGTCGGAGATGGGTCTCGAGATCTCCTGGCTCCTGCCTGCGGCGCTCATCGCGCTGGTGCTCGGTCTCGTCGTCGTCGGCCGCAGGCACCTCGCCGATCCAGCTCGTGCCGGACTCGTCCTCTGGGGCGGCTGGCTCCTCGTCACGGGGCTCGTCTTCTCGTACATGTCCGGGACGATCCACCCCTACTACACGGTCGCGCTCGCCCCCGCGATCGCTGGTCTCGTCGGCACCGGAGGCGCGCTCCTCTGGCACGCACGCGAGCGGTTCCTGGGTCGCCTCGGCCTGGCCGCCATGATCGGGATCACCGCGTTCTGGGGCTGGTGCCTGCTCAACGAGAACCCGAGCTGGATGCCGTGGCTGCGCTGGGTGATGCTGTTCGGCGGGCTGCTGTCCGCCGCGGTGATCGTCATCGGCAGCGTGCCGACGCTCCGCAAGCTCGTCACCGTCGGTGTCCTCGCCGGCACGCTGTTCGGGCTCACCGGCACCACCGCCTACGCCCTCGCGACGACGACCGTCGCGCACTCCGGGTCGATCCCGAGCGTCGGTCCGGCGGGCAGCAGCTCCGGCGGCACGGGTGGCGGTGGCGCGGGTGGCGGTCTGCCTGGAGGCACGGGGGGACCCGGTGGGTCGGCCTCCGGTTCCGAGACGGACGGCTCCGACAGCACGGACGGCACCCAGCAGGGTCCCGGCGGCACACCGCCCGAGGGCATGACCGGCGAGATGCCCGGCGGATCGGCCGACGGGACGTCCGGCGGTGCGCCGAGCGGCACCGGAGGCGGCACGGGCGGCGAGGGAGCGACGACCTCGTCGGCACTGCAGAAGCTCCTCGAGGCCTCGGACGCCAAGTGGGCCGCCGCGGTCAACGGTTCGCAGTCGGCGGCCCAGATCGAGCTCGACACCGACACCGCCGTGATGGCGATCGGCGGCTGGTCGAGCGACCCGGCGCCGACGCTCGCCGAGTTCACGGCCTGGGTCGCGGCCGGCGACATCGGCTACTACATCTCCTCGGGGACCGGTGGCGGCATGGGCGGCGGATCGTCCACGGCCTCCGCCATCCAGGAGTGGGTCGCGGCGAACTACGACAGCACGACGGTCGGCGGCCAGACCGTCTACGACCTGAGCGCCACGAAGTGATCGGCGACGAGGGCGCGGTGGATAGGCTCCGGGACATGCCCGCGTCACCGCTGCAGCGCACCGACGGCAGCCCCGTCCGCGCCCTCGTCGTCGACGACGAGCACGCCCTCGCGGACGCCGTCGCCCTCGCGTTCGAGGGCGACGGCTGGTCGGTGCGGGCCGTGCACCGCGGACGCGACGTCCTGTTCGCGGCGCGGGAGTTCCAGCCCGACGTGATCGTGCTCGACGTGATGCTGCCGGACATCGACGGCTTCGCGGTGCTCGAGCGACTGCGGGACGCCCGGGACGACGTCCGTGTGCTGTTCCTCACCGCGCGAGACGCCCCCGAGGACCGGCTCGCCGGGCTCACCGGTGGCGGCGACGACTACCTGACGAAGCCCTTCGGCGTCGACGAGCTGCTCGTCCGTGCCCGGATCCTCGCACGGACCTCCGCCCGGGTGGCCGCCACCGGTGGCGCTTCGGAGACGACCGTCGGCGACCTCCGGCTCGACGAGGACGCCCGGACCGCCAGCCGCGCCGGCGACCCGCTCGACCTCACCCCGACCGAGTACGAGCTGCTCCGGCACCTCGCCAGGAACGCCAACCGGGTGCTGTCCCGGGAACAGCTCCTCGCGAACGTGTGGGGCATGGACTTCGGGACGTCGTCCAACCTCGTGGACATGTACGTGTCGTACCTGCGGAAGAAGCTCGACGCCGGACGCGAGCCGATGCTGCAGACGGTCCGCGGGGCCGGCTACGTGCTCAGGCCGACGACGTGAGCCGACCGCCCGAGGCGATCCGCGCCTCCCGTCCGGTCCGAGCACCACGCAGGACGCACGACCGACGGGTGCCGTCGCTCCGGTGGCGGATCGTGGCGGCCGTGGCGCTCCTGCTCGTCGCGACCAACGTCGTCGTGGGAGCCGTGACCGTCATCGCGTTCCGCGGGTACCTCGTGCAGCGACTCGACGCCGAACTGTCGACGGCGGCGAACCGGACCGTCGGCGGGCCGGACGGCCAGCGGCCACCACCACCCACGAACGCCACGGGCTCGGACCCGGACAACGCGTTCATCGGCGCACCCGGACAGTCGGCCGGCACCGTCGTCGCGATCTTCCGCGACGGCACGGTCGTGCTCGGCGGGTACACCGACAGCGACGGCCAGCAGCACGGGCTCACCTCGGCGCAGGAGCGGACGCTCGCCGCGGTGTCGAGCGACGGCGACCCCGCCACGATCGACCTCGGCGCGCTCGGCACGTACCGGGTGCAGGCGGTCGGCGACGACGGCGACGTGTTCGTCACGGCGCTGCCGCTCGGCGACCTCGACGCGGCGATCACCCGACTCCTGCTCGTCATCGGCGTCGTCACGGTGCTCGGACTGCTCGTCGCAGCGCTCGTCCTTGGACTGCTCGTCCGGCGATCCCTCCGGCCGCTCGAACGCGTCGCGTCGGTGGCGTCCGACGTGACCGCCCTGGACCTGGAGCGCGGCGAGCCGGAGATCCCCCTCCGCGTCGCCCCTGCCGACCTGGCGGCGAACCGGGAGGTCGCGCAGGTCGGCACCGCGCTGAACCGGTTGCTCGGACACGTCGCCCGTGCGCTCACCGTCCGACGTGACGCCGAGACCGGGATGCGGACCTTCATCGCCGACGCCTCGCACGAACTGCGGACGCCGATCGCGACGGTCCGGGCGTACGCCGAGCTCACCGCGGCCTCGACGGACGTCGACGCGATGCACCGGAACGTCGACCGGATCGGGCGCGAGGCCGTGCGGATGGGCGACCTCGTCGAGGAACTGCTGCTGCTCGCGCGCCTCGACGCCGCGGCGATGGCATCCGGGCCGGCGCCCGCTCGGGAGCCCGTCGACCTGACGTCGCTCGTCGTCGAGGCCACCATGGACGCCCGCGCGACCGCCCCAGGCCACCGGTGGACCTTGCAGGTGCTCGACGACCACCCGCTCGTGGTCTCCGGCGACCCGCGGCAGCTCCGCCGGGTGATCACGAACCTGCTCGCCAATGCCCGGACGCACACCCCCGCCGGCACCGCGGTCGTCGTGTCGTTGCAGCGGGCCGGCGACGTCGTGCGGTTCGTGGTGGCCAACGACGGGCCACCGATCCCCGCCGAGGCCCTGCCGACCCTGTTCGACCGGTTCACCCGTGGCGAGGCCTCACGCTCCCGGGAGGCCGGGACGAGCGGCCTCGGCCTCGCGATCGTCCGGGCCGTGGTGACGGCGCACGAGGGGCTCGTCCGGGTGGCTTCGGAGCCGGGCCGCACGGCGTTCACGGTGGACTTGCCCGCAACGGGCCGCACGGCGCACACTGGGCCCACCGGGACGAGGGGGTCACGATGACGAACGCCGACGACTACGCACGACTGCCGGAGCGTCCGCGCGCCGACGACCTCGTCGTCGAGGTGCCCGCGTTCGAGGACGACCGGCCGCAACCGGAGCCCGCGCCGCCCGCGGCAGCCCCCGAGCTCGTCGCCGCGACGGAGTTCGCGCGTACCTCGCACGCCCGGCCCACGATCCGCCGGACGCAGATCCGGGCGGGCGCCTGGATCGCGGGGGTCCCGATCGTGGCGCTCGCGGTGATCGCCGTCGTGCAGATCCTGCTTCCGCGCTGACTCGAACCCTCATCTGATATGGAGAGTGGTACGCCGTGGGCGCGGCGACGGGAAATGAGCGAGCAGACCCATCCGTCGTGTACATCGACGAGTCCAAGGTGCGGGACTACCTCTTGGTCGCGGTCGGACTCGATCGACGCGAGCTCCGCACGGCGCGGGCCGCGATCACGGAACTCATCCTCCGCGGCCAGTCGCGCCTGCACATGCGCAAGGAGAGCGACGCTCGACGCAAGCTCATCCTCTCGAGGATCGCGACCCTGCGCTTGGACGTGACCGTCTTCCGGGCTCCGAAGGACGGGCGGAGCGACACGGTCCGGCGCGCGGACTGCATCCGAGCACTGGTGTCGTCGCTCCCCCGCGACTCGGCGACGACCCTGTGCTTCGAACTGGACGAGACGCTCGTCAGGAAGGACCGGCAGACGATCGTCGAAGCGGTCCACAGCTCGGGGAACGCCGGGTCGTTCGCGCATCGTCACGCGACAGCAGTCCACGAGCCGTTGCTGGCGTTGCCGGACGCACTCGGGTGGGCCTGGGCGAAGGGCGGCGACTGGCGGCGCCGTTGCGACACCGAGATCTGCGTCGTCGACGTCTGACCGAGGGCGGACAGCGCGGGACCCGAGCGCCCAACCGTCCGGATGGGTCTCGGGTCCACTTCTCGAAGCTCAGCGCAACGAGCACCTCGAGCGTACCAGCGTCGCATTTCACACGCCACCGTGCCGGGGCTGGGTTCTTAGGGACGACACAGGCCACTGCTTCGGTCCCCGTATGCCCGCTGCCGAGCATGAGCGCATGACGGAGACGAACCAGACCCTCGACATCGACATCGTCGTCCCCTGCTACAACGAGCAGGACACGCTCGCCGCCCACGTCCGACGCCTGCACACGTTCTGCCGCGCGTCGCTCCACCACTCGTGGCGGATCACGATCGCGGACAACGCCTCGACGGACGACACCGCCCGGATCGCGGACGACCTCGCCGCGATGCTCCCCGACGTGCACGCCGTGCACCTGCCGCAGAAGGGCCGTGGCCGAGCGCTCAAGGCCGTCTGGGGCGCCTCCCCGGCGACCGTGCTCGTCTACGTCGACGAGGACCTGTCGACCGACCTCGCCGCGCTCGAGCCGCTCGTGGCACCGCTGCTGTCCGGGCACTCGGACGTCGCGATCGGGACCCGGCTGGCCGATTCGGCGCGTGTGGTGCGCGGCGGCAAGCGCGAGTTCATCTCCCGCTCGTACAACCTGCTGCTCCGCACCACGATGGGGGTCTCGTTCTCCGATGCGCAGTGCGGGTTCAAGGCGATCACCCGCAAGGCGGCCGAGCACGTGCTGCCGCTCTGCGAGGACGACGCCTGGTTCTTCGACACCGAGATGCTCGTCCTCGCCGAACACGCGGGGCTCCGCATCCACGAGGTCCCCGTCGACTGGGTCGACGACGTCAACTCCTCGGTGCACATCGCCTCGACCGCGACGGAGGACCTCAAGGGCATGTGGCGGGTCTCCCGCGGCATCGCGTCCGGCCGTGTCCCGGTCGCCGACGTGTACGAGGCGATCGGCCGTCGACCGTTCACCCCGCCGCACGTCGGGATACTCGGGCAGGTACTGCGGTTCGGCACGATCGGGGTGCTGTCGACCATTGCGTTCGCGGTGCTGTACGCCCTCTTCCGGCCGGCGATCGGCGCGCAGACGGCGGATTTCCTCGCGCTGCTGGTCACCGCGATCGGCAACACCGCGCTGAACCGACGGTTCACCTTCGGGGTGCGGGGCAGGGCGGGTGCGGGCCGGCACCACGTGCAGGGACTCGTGGTGTTCGGCATCGCGTGGGCGATCACCTCGGGGTCGCTCGTGGTGCTGCACGCCACCGCTCCGGGGTCGTCGCACAGTGCGGAGATCGTCGTGCTGACGGCGGCGAACCTCGTCGCCACCGGGGTCCGGTTCGTCCTGTTCAAGGCGTGGGTGTTCCGTGCCCGTCGGCGGCCGGAGCTCATCCGCCCGGGCACGACACCGGCAGCGGACGCGAGCACCGCGGCCACCGAGCCGATCGCCGCGGTGGAGGACCGCGCAGCCTGACTACGGCGGCTTCCGGCCGCCCGCCGACTGCCCGGCATTCGCACAACCGAAGTCACTCCGAACCGCGGGAATCCGTGGCGCGGAGTGACTTTCGTTGTGCGAGAGCGAACCGCACCACACCCGCACCACACCCGCACCGCGCCACCCGCCGCGCGACCCGACGTCGCGGTGTTGCGCGGGCGGTATACCGCGCCGTAGCATCGCCTCACCGCACCACAACCCCACAGGGCCCGACTGCCACCACCGGTCTGCCCGCGGCGAGCGCTCCACTGATGCAGCCTGGCCGTCCGCTGCCGGCAACGCCCCACTGGACCCGCACACGTGAACCCCTCCTCCTTCGGTCTCTACGACCCTGCCCGCGAATCGAGCGACTGCGGCGTCGGTTTCATCACCCGACTCGACGGCACGCCGAGCCACGACGTCATCCGCAAGGGCGACGAAGCGCTGTGCGCCATCCCGCACCGGGGCGGCAAGTCCGCCGAGGGCGTCGGTGACGGTGCGGGCGTCAGCATCGACCTGTCGGTGGAGTTCTTCAGCGCGATCACCGGCGAGGAGCTCCGCGCGGGCCACTTCGGCGTCGCGAACTGCTTCGTGCCGTCCGGTGCCGACGAGCGGACGGCAGCCCAGCGGACCGTGACGGACGCCATCGAGCACGAGGGCTTCGAGCTCCTGCTCGTCCGCGACGTCCCGGTGGACCACTCGGTCGCCCGCCCGGAGGCAGAGCAGTACCAGCTCCCGATCGTGCAGTGGGTCTTCCGCGCGCCGGACGCATGGACGAGGGAGGACGTCGACGCCGCTGCGAACCGTGCCCTGCTCTCGATCGAGGCCGTCTCGTACGGGCAGGCCGCCGCCGACCACGCCGAGCACGCCGCCCTGTACCCGCTCTCGCTCAGCGCGCGGACCCAGATCCTGAAGGGGCGTCTGAACTCCGGCGAGGTCATCGGCTACTTCACCGACCTGCGGGACCCGCGCCACTCGGTGCGGACGCTGTACTTCCACACCCGGTTCTCGACCAACACCGAGCCGCACCCGACGATGGCGCAGCCGTTCCGCCTGATGGCGCACAACGGCGAGCTGAACACCGACCGGAAGAACCGGCTGTCCGACGAGGCCCTGGCCCGCGCGCGCACCCGCAGCATCGTCCGTCCGCCCGGGCAGTCCGACTCGAGCCGGCTCGACCAGACCCTGCAGAGCCGCGTGTTCGACGACGGCCTCGAGATCGTCGAGGCCGTGGTGTCGCTCATGCCGCCGGCGTGGGAGAACGACCGCACGCTGACGCCCGACGTGCGGGACATGCTCGAGTACTTCTCGCTGTACGAGGAGAAGAACGACGGGCCCGCCGCCGTGATCTTCAGCGACGGCGACGTCGTCGGCGCGCGCCTCGACCGCCTGGGCCTGCGCCCGCTGCGCTCCGTGCAGACCGCCGAGTACCTGATGGTGTCGTCCGAGGCCGGTCAGGTCGAGTTCGACGCCGACGAGGTCGTGCACCGCGGCCGGATCGAGGCGGGCGGCATGCTCGTCGTCGACCACCGCACGGGCACGCTCATGCGCACGCGCGAGGTGCTCGAGATGCTCGCGGCGCGGAAGCCGTACGGCACGCTGCTCGACGCCGCCCGCGTCAACCTCGACGACCTGCCTGCGCCGGAGTACCAGCGCACGACGACGACGCTCGGCTACGAGGGCGACCTGTCGCTCGCGGGCCGGTACGTCGCGTACTCGCTGAACCAGGAGAGCTTCCGGTTCATGCTCGACCCGATGCTGCAGAACGGCTCGGAGCGCATCTCGGCGATGGGCTACGGCAACGCGATCAACGCCCTGAGCGACACCGAGGGCGGCATGGCGAAGTACTTCTCGCAGCGCTTCGCCCAGGTGACGAACCCGCCGCTCGACTCGATCCGCGAGGCCGACGGCATGTCGATGCGCGTGGCGCTCGGTGCGAAGCCCGACGGAACGGGTTCCGCGACCCGGCAGCTCGTCGTGCAGTCCCCGATCCTCGGACACCTCGACATGGTCCGACTGCGCGACCAGGACATCGTGCCGCTCGAGCGGTTCGAGATGCTCTACGTGCCGGTGCTCGGCGACGAGCAGGCGAACGCGGCCGCCGTGCGCACCGCGGTCGACGAGCTCTGCGCCGCCGTCGAGCAGTTCGCCGAGCGCACCGGCGGGATCGCCGTGCTCACCGACCGCAACGTGTCCTCGACGCACGCGCCCCTCCCGGTCATCCTCGCCGTCGCCGCCGTGAACCAGCGGCTCATCGAGACCGGCCTGCGGCTGCGGGTCTCCGTGGTCGCCGAGTCCGGTCAGCTGCCATCGTCACACCACGTGGCGACGGCGCTCGGCTTCGGTGCCGCGGCTGTGTACAGCCTGTCGGCACGGCTGCGTGCGGAGGAGAAGTACCCCGCTGCGCCCGCCCCGGCCGGCGAGCTGACCGCGACCGACCTCGCGCTCAAGCAGTTCCGGAAGGCGGCCGAGAAGGCCCTCGCGAAGACGATGGGTCGCGTCGGGCTCTGCACGGCCGAGAGCTACATCGGCGGCGAGTTCTTCGAGCCGAACTACCTCGACACCCGTGACGACCTGTTCGCCCGGGTCTTCCCGCACATGCAGGCCCCGGTCGGCGGCGTCGGCTTCGCCCGGATCGCGCAGGCCGCGACGGACTGGCACGAGCGCGCCCGCAGCGTCGAGTCCGAGGGCCAGGTGCCCATGCTCGGCCTGTTCAAGGAGCGTTCGGACGGAGCAGGGCACTCGTTCGGTGTCGCCAGTGTCCGCGGCTTCGGCGGCATGACCGAGGAGCGGCCGTCCTTCGAGCGCTCCGGCGACTCCGAGGCGCTCCGGCTCCTCACCCTCGGGCAGCTCGACGACGCGTTCGGCATCACCGACACGGCGTACCGGAACACCGGCTACGACCGGCTGAGCGACGCCGAGATCGACGCGCACCGGATCACCCCGGGCTACGTCACGTTCCTCCAGACCACGCACGACGAGCGTTCGCGCCGTCCAGCGGCCCTCCGCGACGTGCTCGCGCTGCCCGCGGACGTCACCGGCATCGACACGGCAGAGGACTTCGCCCGCGAGCTCGGCCGCTTCGCCACGACCGGCAACGCGAGCGTCACGGTGCGCGGACTGTCCGGCTCACGTCCGGCGGACGACCAGGACCTGCCGGGAGGCACGACCCGCTTCCGCCTGGAGCTCACGTCCACGGGAACCACTGGTGCACTGCGCCACGCGGCCCTCGCAGACGGCCTCGCGCTGCTGCACCCCGGTCAGGTCGACGTCGACTCCGTCGACGAGACCCAGGTGACGCTGCGCGCCACCGGCACGGCGGTCGACCTGCTCGTGCTGCTCGAGAGCGCCCCGGACAGCGTCGCGCTCGACGAGGTCCAGCCGGCGCACGAGATCACCCGGACCCTGGCGTCCGGCGCGATGAGCCACGGCGCGCTCGTCGCCACCGCGCACGAGGCGGTGGCGCACGGCACGAACATGGTCGGCGGCATGTCGAACAGCGGTGAGGGCGGCGAGCACCACTCCCGCTACGGCACCATCCGCGGCTCGCGCATCAAGCAGTTCGCCTCCGGCCGGTTCGGCATCTGGGCTGGATACCTCGCCGATCCGATGCTCGAGGAGCTCGAGATCAAGATCGGCCAGGGTGCGAAGCCCGGCGAGGGTGGGCAGCTGCCCGCGCCGAAGGTCACGGTGGACATCGCCGCGGCCCGTGGTGGCACGCCCGGCGTCGAGCTCATCTCGCCGCCGCCGCACCACGACACGTACTCCATCGAGGACCTCGCGCAGCTCATCCACGACTGCAAGGCCGCCCGCGTCCGGGTGATCGTGAAGCTGGTCTCCTCCGAGGGCATCGGCACCATCGCGGTCGGCGTCGCGAAGGCCGGCGCGGACGTCATCAACGTCGCGGGCAACACCGGCGGCACCGGTGCCGCGGCCGTCACGAGCCTGAAGTACGCGGGTCGCTCGGCCGAGATCGGCGTGGCCGAGGTCCACCAGGCCCTCGTCGCGAACGGCCTCCGCCAGAAGGTCACGCTGCGCTGCTCCGGCGCGCACCAGACCGGCAGCGACGTCGTGACGAGCGCCCTGCTCGGCGGCGACAGCTTCGAGTTCGGCACCACCGCGCTCATGATGCTCGGCTGCGTGATGGCGAAGAACTGCAACGTGAAGTGCCCGGCGGGCCTGACCACGAACGCCGAGGCGTTCGAGGGCGACCCCCGTGCGCTCGCGCAGTACCTGCTCAACATCGCCCACGACGTGCGGCAGATCCTCGCCCGCCTCGGCCTGCGCTCCCTGCGCGAGGCCCGCGGCCGGACCGACCTGCTGCAGCTCCTCGACCACCCGGCGAGCGTCGGACGCCTCGACGTCCGGAACCTCCTCGCGCAGGTCCCGGAGAAGGTCGTCGAGGACCCGGAGTACCTCGAGAAGGACTTCCACACCGACGACGCGCTGCTCGAGCGGGTCCGCACGGCCCTGGTCGACCACGAGCAGGAGCACGTGCTCGTGCACGGCGTGCTGCTCGGCAACAGCGACAAGTCGGTCGGCGGCCAGCTCGGCATCGACGTCGAGCGACTCCTCAACCACGAGCTGCGCGACACCGACCTCTCCGGGCACCCGGCGATCACCACGGACGACCGTGGCCGCCGTCGCCTGGTGGACGGCGCGGTCACGATCCGCACCCTCGGGTCGGCCGGGCAGTCGTACGGCGTGTTCAACAACGACGGCATCGTGCTCGAGCACACCGGCACCGCGAACGACGGCGTCGGCAAGAGCCAGAGCGGCGGCCGGATCATCGTCCGTGCCCCCGGCGGTGGCAGTGGCCAGCAGGGCGGCAACGTCCTCGTCGGCAACTTCGCCCTGTTCGGCGCGACCGGTGGCCGCACGTTCGTCGAGGGCGAGGCCGGCGACCGGTTCGCCGTCCGCAACTCGGGGGCGACCGCGGTCGTCGAGGGCGTCGGCGACTTCGGCTGCGAGTACATGACGGGCGGTGCCGTGTTCAACCTCGGTTCGTTCGGCAAGGGCCTCGGCAACGGCATGTCCGGCGGGTTCCTCTACCAGTACGACCCGTCCGGCCAGGTCACCGAGCGCGCGAGCACCGACTCGCTCCTCGTGTTCCCCGTCACCGACACCGAGCGCGGGTCCTTCCACGAGGCAGCCGCCCGCCTGCTGCTCGAGTGGCACCTCGAGGCCACGGGTTCGGCGCTGGCCGAGCGCCTGCTCGCCGAGTGGGAGACCACCCGCCGGCACGTGTACGTCGGGATGCCCCGGGCACTCCTGCTCACCCAGGACGCCGGCGAGATCCTGGCGGCGGCGAGCCGGAACGAGCTGCTCGACGAGCTGGCGACCTCGATCGCGACGGACAAGCTCCGCGCGTTCAAGGTCGACTACCGCGACCAGCGTGCCGTGCTCGGCGGCCGTGCCCCGGCGCTCGGCGACCAGGGCGACGACATGTTCTCGCTGCTGTCGTCGTACACGGTGCTCGGCGTCGCGCAGGACCTCGCGCTCGAGCGGGTCCCCGGTGCCGCGGGGCCGAACGACCCCCGTGTGACCGAGGCCGTCAAGAACCTCATCCTCACCGAGGACTTCTTCGTGAAGCAGCGCGTCGTGAAGTACCTGCGCGGCACGCTCGACCGGTTCGCGGACGACCAGCTCGCGACCCTCATCGCGATCAAGCGACTCGACGACTACAAGCGCGCGCTCACGCAGCGGAACAACCGCAGCATGGACGCGCCGGGCACCACCGGGTGGATCATGCACCAGAACGCCAAGAACGACGGCCGCGTCCGCGAGGCCCGCTTCGACGAGCTGCTCGCGAACGCGGCGCTCGAGGACATCGCCCGCCGCGCACCGCAGGCGCCGACCGAGGCGGTGTCCGCGTGAGCCTCCTGCCCCCGACCGGATCCCTGATCCCGGTCGACGCACCGTTCTCGGCCGCCCAGGAGTCCTGGCTCGCCGGGTTCATCGCGGGCATCGCCGCCGCGGGCAAGCGCGCGTCCGGGAACGCCCCGACGACCACGATCGACGTGCTGTTCGGCACGCAGACCGGCAACGCGGAGTTCCTCGCCGACGAGCTCGTCACCGGCGCGAAGGCCCGCGGGCTCGGCGGTCGGGCCACCGCGCTCGACGCCGTCACGCCGGAGCAGCTCGCCGGGATGTCGCACGTGCTCGTCGTCACCTCGACGTACGGCGAGGGCGAGATGCCCGACAACGCCGGTCTGTTCTGGGAGGCGATCCAGGCGACCACCGTGCCCCGGCTCGAGGGGCTGCAGTACGCGGTCCTCGGGCTCGGCGACACCAGCTACGACGAGTTCTGCCAGGCCGGCAAGCTCCTCGACACCCGCTTCGAACAGCTCGGCGCGACGCGGATCCACGACCGTGTCGACTGCGACGTGGACTTCGAGGACCCGGCTGCGCTGTGGACCGCCGCGGTGCTCGACCGACTCGCGGCAGAGGCCGGTGCGCAGCCCGGCGCGTCCGGCCCCGCCGGCGACCCGGCCACGTCGGCGACCGCGACCGGCGGGGCGGGCGCGAGCCGTGCCTCCAGGCCGGGTTCCCAGTGGAACAAGCGCAACCCGTTCCCGTCGAAGCTGGTCGAGAACCGGCTGCTCTCCTCGCCGCGCAGCGCGAAGGAGATCCGGCACTACGAGTTCGACCTCGGCGACTCCGGCATCGAGTACTCCGCCGGTGACGCCCTCGCGGTCGTGCCGGTCAACGACGAGGTGTTCGTCGGCGAGCTGCTCGAGCAGGTCGGCGCGAACGGGTCCGAGTCGCTGGACGGCCGGCCGATCGCCGAGGTCCTGCGGACCGACCGCGAGATCCGGACGCCCTCGAAGGACCTCATCGCCGACCTCGTGCAGCGCGCGCCGTCGAGCGAGCTCGCCGCCGTGGTCTCGCACGGTGACAAGCACGAGCTCGACCGCTGGCTCTGGGGACGCGACGTCCTCGACCTGCTGCGCGACGCCGGTCCCGCGGCACCGGGACTCGACGAGCTGCTGCCGAACCTCCGGCCGTTGCAGGCGCGGCAGTACTCGATCTCGTCGAGCCCGCTCGCGCACCCGGACCGCATCCACCTGACGATCGCGTCGGTCCGCTACGGCGACCCGCACCGCATGTACGCCGGCGTCGCGTCGACGTTCCTCGCCGACCGGGTCTCCCCCGACGGCACCGTGGACGTGTACCTGCAGCCGAACGCCTCGTTCGGGGTGCCGGCGGACCCGTCCGCACCGATGATCATGATCGGCCCCGGAACCGGCATCGCGCCGTTCCGCGGGTTCCTGCACGAACGTGCGGTCGCGGGTGCCACCGGCCGGAACTGGCTGTTCTTCGGCGATCAGCACCGCGACACCGACTTCGTGTACGAGGACGAACTCACGACGCTGCAGGAGCAGGGCGTGCTGAACCGGCTCGACCTGGCGTTCTCGCGCGACCAGGCCGAGAAGGTCTACGTGCAGACCCGGATGCTCGAGCAGGCGTCGGAACTGTACGCCTGGCTCGAGGACGGCGGACACGTGTACGTGTGCGGCGACGCCTCGCGGATGGCGAAGGACGTCGAGTCGGCACTGCTGTCCGTCATCGGGTCGCAGCGCGGCACGGGCGAGGACGACGCACAGGCGTACCTCGCCGACATGCGCCGCGGGAAGCGGTACGTCCGCGACGTGTACTGAGGCGCGCGGGCGGCGGCCGCGGCCCGCTCGGCCGGCTCCGCCGGCTCGGCAGTGTGCGAGGTTCCGCGCTCCGTGCGAGGGCGCGAGCGTCCCACCGTGCGCGGAACCTCGCACACTGCGGCGGGCCCGTCGCACCGTGCGAGGGTACGCGCACGACGCCGTCGTCCCGGTGCGGAACCCGAATCCGCGACCGGGACGACGGTGAGGGGACGTGGGCCGGGAGGCCCCTGATCCGGGACTCCTCGCGCGTCGCGTGGTTCCCCCCCTCGACCGCCGGCGGACCCGTTCCGGCTCCCTGGGCCGGCGCGGACGCTCGCGGTGCACCTCAACCTACGGCCTTGCACGTGCGTGCGGTACCCGTTGACCGCGATGGCTCGCTCGTGCTACCGGCCGGAGTCGTCCTCCGCGTCGCCCGGGACCACGGCGCGCGACCAGGCCGAGTCCTCCGCGGTGCTGGTGTCCGGCGGCTCGGGGGTCAGGACCAGACCGGAGCCGGAGGTCGCCGCCGCGTAGAGCTCCTCGAGCCAGCTGCGGTTGATCGAGGGCACCCGGCTGCCGGAGAACTTGAAGTGCAGGCTCACGTTCGGGTGGAGCCAGATCGCACTCCGGCCGTCGCCGCGCAGGACGTCGTCCTTCCACGAGAACACGAACCGGTGCTCCCGGCGGAGCAGGTTCACGATGACGATCTGCAGGTGCGTCAGGGCGCGGTCGTCCACCGTGAGGTCGAGCTGTTCGCCCGCGTAGATGAGATGCCCCATACGTCTTTGTACACCGGACCCTTGCGGGGCGAGCCGACCCGGGGTAACGTGCAACCAAATGGTTGTACGAATTGAACTGAGCGACGCCGAGGTCGACCGGGTGTTCCACGCACTGGCCGACACGACCAGGCGCGACATCGTCCGTCGCACCCTCGTCGGCGAGGCGTCCGTGAGCGAGCTGGCGGACGCCTACGCGATGTCGTTCGCCGCCGTCCAGAAGCACGTCGCCGTCCTCGAAGGAGCAGGACTCGTGACCAAGGAACCCCGGGGGCGCACCCGCATCGTGCGCGCCGACCCGGGACAGATCGACCGGGTGCGCGGGCTGCTGGACGCCTACGCCGACCTGTGGCGCGGGCGGATCGACCGCCTCGACGCACTGCTGGGAGCCGACCACGCGCCGCGTGACGACCACGCGCCGCGCGACGACCACGCGCCGCGCGACGACCACGACCGAGAACACGACCGCGAACAAGGGAGCCACTGATGCCGACCACGTCCGTCCACACCGACCCCGAGGAACTCACGATGACCCTCGTGGCCGAGTTCCCCGTCCCCGTCGAACGCCTCTGGGCCGCGTTCGCCGATCCGCGCCAGCTCGAGCGGTTCTGGGGTCCGCCCGGGTTCCCCGCCACGTTCACGTCCTTCGACCTCCGCCCCGGCGGCCGCGCCGACTACCGGATGACCTCCCCGCAGGGCGAACGCTTCCTCTCCCTGTGGCGGATCAGCGAGGTGGACGAGCAGCGCCGGATCGTCTTCGAGGACCTGTTCTCCACCGAGGACGGCGCCGTCGACGAGTCGATGCCGGGGAGCGAGACCGTGTTGTCGTTCGAGCGCGTCGGCGACGGCTCCCGCGTCACCGTCCTGACCTCGTTCGGGTCCGCCGCCGACCTCGACCGGATGCTCGAGATGGGCATGCTCGAGGGGTACACGCAGGCGTTCGGGCAGCTCGACACCGTGCTGGCCGACCTCCGCGAGTACGCCCTCGGCAAGGGCACGGTCACCGACCTCGTCGACGACACCCACGTGAGGATCACCCGCGCGTTCGCTGCGCCGCGGCACCTGCTCTGGCGCGCGCACACCGAGCCGGAACTGATGCGGCGCTGGCTGCTCGGACCGGACGGGTGGGAGATGACGGTGTGCGAGAACGACCTGGTCGTCGGCGGCTCGTTCCGGCAGGCCTGGGCGCCCGTCGGGGACACCGAGGGCGAGCCGTTCGGGTTCGAGGGCGAGAACCTCGTCGTCGAACCGGAGCGCCGCATCGTCACGACCGAGCGGATGACCGGCGCGCCGTTCCCGGCGAACGTCAACGATCTGCAGTTCGACGAGGCGGACGGCGTCACCCTCATGACGCTGCTCGTCACCTACCCGGACCAGGCGCAGCGGGACATGGTCCTGGCGACCGGCATGACCGACGGGATGGAAGCCAGCTACGCACGTCTGGAACGCGAGGTACTGACCGCCGCGGCGTGAGCAGGAGACGGCCTGGAGGCGCGTGGCGGGCCCGCCACGCGGGGGGGGGGGGGGGGGCCCCCCCCCGCGCCCCCCGGCCGTCTCTGGGTCGCGTCGGACCGAGGCAGTCGCTGCTGCCGAAGCGACGGATGCCTGCCGTCGCCGCGCGTCGCTCCCGCGGAAGCGACAGTCTCCCGCGGGAACTCCGCGGGAGACTGTCGCTTTCGCAGGGGCGGCCGGCCCGAAGCGGCGGGGGTCGCGTCAGACCGAGGCGGTCGCCTCGTACCGGCGGGCGCCGCCGCGCACCCCGGCGAACCGGTACGGCGCAGCCGTGACGTGCGGACGCTCGACGTCCTCGCTCGTCGCGGCACCCGCGGCGTGCAGCTCCCGGTACGCGTCCACCGTCAGCGGCACCCGGGCGGCGAGGAGTTCGCGGACCCGACCCTGCCGGCGGTGCTCCCGGTACGCGGGCTGCACGATGCCCGTGATGAGCTCGCCGACGCTGCCCGAGCCGTAGCTGAACAGGCCGATGCGCTCCCCCGCGAGGTCGTCGTCGAGGTCGAGCAGCGCCGCGAGACCGATCCAGAGCGACGCCGTGTACGTGTTGCCGGTCTGCTTGTTGTAGGTGAACCCGAGCGCGAGTTCGGACTCGTCGAACGGGACACCCACGTGCTGCGTGAGCTTCCGGTGCGCCTTCAGCGCCATCTTCGTGAACGGCTGGTGGTGCACGAAGCGGACGATGTCCTCGTAGGCCGGACCGCCCTGCGCGGCCAGGTCGTCCCAGGCCCCGACGAACGCGTCGACGTACGCGCTGACCGACAGGCGACCGTCGACCAGCGCGGTGGAGCGGTCGTTCGGGCGCCAGAAGTCGTCGACGTCGGCGGTGAAGACGCCCGCGGCCGGTTCGATCTCGATGAGGTCGGGGTCGGCCGAGACGAGGATCGCGGCGGCCCCGGCACCCTGGGTGGGCTCGGCGGCGGTGTCGACGTCGTAGCGGGCGACGTCGGCGGCGATGACGAGCACGCGCTCCCGCGGTGCACGCGCGACGATGCCGAGGGCGAGCTGCACAGCAGCGGTCCCGCCGTAGCAGGCCTGCTTCAGCTCGACGACGCGGACGTTCTGCGGCAGGCCGAGCAGCCCGTGCACGAACACCCCGGCGGCCTTCGACTGGTCGACGCCCGACTCGGTCGCGAACAGCACCGTGCGGATGCCCTCGACCCCGTGCCGGTCGACGATCTCCTTCGCCGCGGCGGCGCCCATGGTGACGATGTCCTCGTCGGGGGCCGGCACGCTGAACGCGTCCTGCCCGATGCCGACGTGGTACTTCGCCGGGTCGACGCCGAGACGCTCCGCCAGGTCGTCGAGCTCGAGGACGTGGTGTCCGGTCGCGACGGCGAGGTCGTGGATGCCGATGCGGGTCATGCTGCACCTCCGGCCGGCTTCGCGCCGCGGCGCTCCATCGCGACGTGGGCGGCCATCAGCTCGCCCGGGTTGGTCTGCGCGGCGAGCAGCGAGAGCTCCCCGCAGAGGACGGTGGCGGCACAGAGGGCGGCGAGGCGGCGGGCGTTGGCGCCGGGTTCGCCCTCCTGCCGGCAGCCGAGGCGCACGAGGGCCTCCTCGACGACGGGCAGGTCGCCGCCCTTGCCGTTGCCGACCGTGCCGACGATGAGGTGCGGGAGCGAGGTGGCGAAGTACAGGTCGCCGTCGCGGTCCTCGGCGCTCGTGATGCCCTGGGAGCCCTCGACGATGTTCGCGGCGTCCTGCCCGGTGGCCAGGTAGAAGCCGAGGAGCATGTTCGCGTAGTGGGCGTTCGCGGAGCGGATGGCCCCGGCGATGGTCGACCCGACGAGGTTCTTCGCGACGTTCAGCTCGGCGATGCGCGCAGCGCTCGACCGGAGCCGCTTCTCGACGACCTCGCCAGGGATGACGATCTCGGCGATCGTGTTCCGGCCGCGGCCGCGGATGCCGTTCACGGCGGTGGCCTTCTTGTCGGTGCAGAAGTTCCCCGACACCGACACGTACCGCAGGCCCGGCTCCCACGCGAGGATCGCCGGCAGGAGCTTGTCCGCCGCCTGCGTGACCATGTTGTGCCCGGAGGCGTCACCCGTGGTGAACGCGAAGCGCAGGAACAACAGGTCCCCGACGATCTCCGGGTGCACCTCGATGAGCTTCGCGAAGCGGCTCTGCCCGGCGACGATCTGCTCGAGTTCGTCCTGGCGGGCGAGGATGCGCCCGGTCGCGAGGTGCGCGGCTGCGGCGCTGTCGGCGCGGACCACCACGGATCGGGTCATGCGCTCGTCGACGACGGTCGAGACGATGCCGCCCTCGACCATGCGCGAGATGCGGGCGCCACGGCCGACGGACGGCCAGAGGGGCGACTCGTAGGTGGCGAGCGGCACCTCGTGCTCACCTTCCACCGCGTTGCCGCTGATGCGGATCGGCCCCACCCACTTCGTGGGGATCGGGGTCAGCAGGTCGGTCATTCGACGCTCCCTTCGGGCGCTTGCACCGCGACGCTGAGGTGTCTGATGTCGTGCGCCTCCCAGGCGCGGTGGATGCCGGCGAGGTCGGTGTCCGCCGGGACGAGCGCGATGCCGCAGTCGCCGCCGCCGGCTCCGGACGGCTTCGCCGCCCCGCCCGCCGACTCGACGACGTCGCACAGGGTGGCGAGGCGCTCGGTCTCGATCTGCGACCCGACGGACGCGCCGAGACGCTGCAGCAGCACGCGCGCGCGACGCAGGGCGTCCAACGTCATGGAGCCGTCGCCGGTCTGGAGGCCCGTGGTCAGGTCGTCGACGCAGGTGCGGCTCTCGTCGAGGAACGCCTGGTACCCGCCGTTGCGGTGTCGACGGACGACGCCGACGAGCTTCGTGGTGGACGCCGGCGAACCGGTCCAGCCGACGAGCAGCTCGAGGTTCTCGGGCGCGGGCAGCCGCTGGACGTCGAAGCCCTCCCACGCGTCGCCGCCGTGCTCGGTGTCGTCGAGGATCTCGGTCACGGTGCGGGTGCCGAGCTGCGCCGCGAGCCGTTCACGGTCCGGCGCGCTGTACCGCAGCCAGCCGCCGAAGGTGCTCGCTGCGAGGTCACCGCCGGACGCGCGGGGGTTCACCCGGATCGTCGCGAGCAGGGCGAGCTGGAAGCGCTTCCGCTGGGACAGGCCGAGCCCGTAGAAGCGGTCGAGCGCTCCGACGGTCGCCACGGTCACCGCCGCCGAGGACCCGAGCCCGAACTTGCGGCCGCTGGCGTCGTCGAGCTGGCTGTGGATGCGGAGGTCGTGGAAGCGCGGGGCGATGCCCTGCTCGTCGCGGAGCTTCTCGACGAGGTCGATGGTCGCCATCACGTAGTCGTACGGGTGGTGCTCGGTGTCCAGTGCGATGCCGTCGTCCGCGCGGGTCCAGGTCACGGGGAGGTGCCCGTACTCCTCGGAGTGCACGCTGCCCGAGCCGTGGCCCTCGGTCACCCGAGCGGTGATGGCGCGGTCGAGCGCGATGAGCACGGACGGCTGCCCCGGCTCGACGACGGCGTACTCCCCCGCGACGAACAGCTTGCCGTGGGCACGGAACTCGATCACTCGGCGCCTTCCTGATGGTCGGGGACGACACCCGGGTCGGGCGTCCCCGTTCCTTCGGAGCGGACGAGGCGCGCGCCTGGTCCGGTGCCGGACTCGATGACGTCGCCGATCCCGGCAAGCGCGGAGGCGACGGCACCGCGGTCCTCGGGCTTCGTGAGCACGACGACGTTCGGCCCGGCGTCGGCGGTGGCGTAGGCCTCGACCCCGGCGGCACGGAGCTCGGCGACGGCGTCGAACACCGCGACGCTGCGGGCGTTCAGGTAGCGGATCGGGGGGAACGCGCCCTCGATCGTGGCGTGCATGCGGAGCGCGTTGCTCTCGGTGATCTCGCCGATGCGGGTGAAGTCCCCGGCGGCGCACGCATCGAGCATGTCGCCGACGGTCTCGGTGGTGGAGGTCACCCAGGCCGGGTAGAACGGCGAGGTCGCGATCGTGCGCCGCATGGCCTCGCGCGACCCGATCGGCTTCGGGCCGGCGTCGATCGTCACGACGACCATCGCCATGGGTGGTGCGGGGATCGGCTCGGCGTACGAACCCTGGTCGTCGCCGGCGTGCCAGACCGCCACCCCGCCGGGGATCGACCGCGTGGCCGAACCCGAACCGCGCCGTGCGAGCCGGGAGAGGTCCCGCACGGACAGGTCGAGGCCGTACGCCGCCGAGGCCGCCGTGGCGAGGGCTGCGAAGCCCGAGGCGCTCGAGGCCAGTCCGGCGCCGGTCGGCACCGTGTTCTCCGACACCACGGACGCACGCGCCGAGGACCCGGCGAGGTCGCGCACGAGGTCGAGGAACTCCGTGACCCGCACGAGTGCCCCGTCGGTGGAGACCGAGCCGTTGAGCGTGAGGGTGTCGTCCGCCGTGTTCCCGACGGTCACGGTCGTCGTCGTCGGGAACACGTCGAGCCCCATAGACACGCTGCCCGTGGCGGGCAGCGCGAGTGATGCGTCCGCCTTGCCCCAGTACTTGACGAGGGCGATGTTGGGGTGCGCGACGGCGGTGGCGGTCATCAAGCGCGGGCTCCGATCGTGGTGGTCCAGGTGGCTGCGGCACCTGCGCCGCGGAGTGCGGCCGCGATGCGGTCCGCGTGCTCGCCGTCCGTGGCGAGGGCGAGGACGCATCCGCCGCGCCCGCCACCGGTGAGCTTCGCGCCCAGGGCGTCCGCAGCACGTGCGGCGCCGACGAGTCGGTCCAGGTCGTCGCTCGACACGTCGAGGGCGGTGAGGAGGTCGTGCGCGGCGTCCATCGTGGCACCGAGTCCCTGTGCGTCGCCGTCCACGAGCGTCCCCCGGGCTCGTCGGGCCAGCGCGCCGATGCGGTCGATGACGCCGCCGACGGTCGCCGGGTCCGCGTCGTGGCGATCCCGGACGGCGGCGACGGCTTCGCGCGTGTGACCCGGGACCCCGGTGTCGGCGACGACGAAGGTGAACGGTGCACCGAGTTCGACCGGTTCGATGCGCCCGGCCTCGAACCAGACGGGTGCGTCCGCGACCACCCCGCGGGCGTCCAGGCCGGAGGGACGACCGTGGGCGACGCGCTCGCACTCCTGGATGAGCTCGTGGTGCGCCTCGGCGTCGAGGGTCTCGCCCAGTGCGTCGGCGACCGCTGCGGTCACGGCGGCGGCGACGGCGGCGCTCGACCCCATCCCGCGGGCGGTGGGGACGTCGCTCTCGACCCGGACGTGGAAGCGGCGGTCCGTCCCACCGAAGTGCCGCAGTGTGGCGGTCACCGCGGTGACGGTGGGCATGACAGCGGCGGGGGCGAGGTCGAGGGGTCCGGTGTGGACGGCGGACTCCAGGCGGTGCCCGTCGCCCGAGGACACCGGGGTGACGGTGGCGACGACCGTTGCGTCGAGGACCGGCAGCACGAGCGCGGGTGCGCCGTAGACCACGGCGTGCTCCCCGATCAGGATCGTCTTGCCGTGGGACGACGCCCTCCCGGTGCGGCGAGTGGCGCCGGCTCCCGTGGTCGCTGGGTTGTCGAGGTCGTTGCTGGTCATCTTGGGTCACGTCAGCCTAACCGTCCCGGCCATGCGAGCGCTCGACGGTGTCCGTACCCCGGCCGTGCGCGCGCTCCACGCTCGGCCAAGAAGGTTGTGCACAACTGAGTTGCGTGCAATGCTGGCGTCATGCCCGTGACCGACGAGATGGTGTGCTTCTCCCTGTACGCAGCGAGCCGAGCCACCACGCAGGCGTACCGGACCCTGCTGGAACCCTGGGGACTCACCTACCCGCAGTACCTCGTCCTCGTGACGCTGTGGATCGAGGGCGACCAGACCGTGACGAGCCTCGGGGACCACCTGCAGCTCGACTCCGGCACGCTCTCGCCACTCCTGCGCCGCATGGAACAGGGCGACCTGGTCCGCCGGGAGCGCCGGAGCACCGACGAGCGGGTCGTCACGATCACACTCGGCGACCGCGGCCGCTCCGTCCGCGGCGAACTGGCGCACATCCCGTCGACGATCGCCGCCGGGATGGGCCTGCCCGACGAGCACGCCGCGATGGAACTCATCGCGACGCTGCACCGGCTGACCGAGACCATGCACGCCGCCGCGACGCCGAAGCGCGCCGCCGCGGACCACTGACCCCCACGAAGGAAGGAACACCATGGAAGCCCTCTACACCGCCGAGGCCCTCTCCACCGGCGCCGGCCGCGACGGCCGCGTCGCCACCAGCGACGGATCGTTCGCGCTCGACCTCGCGATCCCGAAGGAGATGGGTGGCTCCGGCAACGGCACGAACCCCGAGCAGCTCTTCGCCGCCGGGTACGCCGCGTGCTTCCACTCCGCACTGCAGGGCGTCGCCCGCAGCCAGAAGGTGAAGATCGAGGACTCGTCCGTCGGCGGTCGCGTGCAGATCGGCCCGAACGGCGAGGGCGGCTACCAGCTCGCCGTCCTGCTCGAGGTCGTCCTGCCCGGCCTCTCGCACGAGGTCGCACAGGGCCTCGCGGACGCCGCGCACCAGGTCTGCCCCTACTCGAACGCGACCCGCGGCAACATCGACGTCACCATCACCGTCTCGGAGGACTGAAGCATGAGCACCACCCCCACCACGATGCGCGCCGTCGTCCACGAGACCTTCGCCGAGCCCGCCGAGGTCCTCGGCGTCCAGGAGCGCCCGGTCCCGACCCCCGGCGCCGGCGAGGTCCTCGTCCGCACGGTCCTCTCCCCCATCCACAACCACGACCTCTGGACCGTCCGCGGCACCTACGGCTTCAAGCCGGAGCTCCCCGCCGCGTCCGGCACCGAGGCGCTCGGCGTCGTCGAGGCGCTCGGCGAGGGCGTCACGAACCTGACGGTCGGCCAGCGCGTCGCCGGCGGGGCGTTCGGCGTCTGGGCCGAGTACTACACCGCGAACGCCGCCGGGCTCGTCCCGGTCCCCGACGCCATGCCCGACGAGGCCGCCGCCCAGCTCGTCTCGATGCCGTTCAGCGCCATCAGCCTGCTGCACTCGCTCGACCTGCACGAGGGCGACTGGCTCATCCAGAACGCCGCGAACGGTGCGGTCGGCCGCATGGTCGCCCAGCTCGGTGCTGCCCGCGGCATCAACGTCATCGGGCTGGTCCGCCGCGCCGCCGGCGTCGAGGAACTCCGCGAGCAGGGCATCGAGCGCATCGTCGCCACCGACGCGGACGACTGGAAGGACCAGGTCGCCGCGATCACCGGCGGCGCCCCGATCGTCGCGGGCGTCGAGTCCGTCGGCGGGAAGGCAGCCGGTGACATCGCGAGCGTCCTCGGCGAGAACGCCACGCTCGTCGTGTTCGGCGCGATGGCCTCCCCCACGCTCGAGATCCCGTCCGGCAAGGTCATCTTCGGCCAGCTCACCGTGAAGGGCTTCTGGGGCTCCGTCGTCAGCAAGACGATGCCCGGCGAACTCAAGGGGCAGCTCTTCGGCGAGCTCATCACCCGCGTGCTCGACGGCTCGCTCACGCTCCCCGTCGCCGAGACGTTCGCCTTCGAGGACGTCCGCGACGCGGTGCGCGCCTCGGACACCGCCGGCCGCGTCGGCAAGGTGCTCCTGCGCCCGTAGACGCAACCGATGACGGACGGGAGGCTCGTGGCGGGATCGCCACGGGCCTCCCGTCCGTCACGCGGCGGGACCAGGGCCCGGAGCGCGTCCGTCTCAACCGCCGAACGCCGAGATCTCCTCCGGGAGCGGCTCGTCCATCGCCTGCCGGAGCGCCCGCATGCCCGCGATGACCGCGGGGCGATCGGCTCCGGGCACCCGGTCGAGGATGCGCTCGAGCTCTCGGGCGCGCTCGGCGCTCACCTCGTCGACCAGTGCCCGGCCGGCATCGCTCGCCGCGATCAGGACCTCGCGCCGGTTGTCCTCGCTCGCCTGCCGCACGACCCAACCACCCGCGACCAGCCGGTCCACGTTCCGGGTCAGGGTGGACGGTCCGACGGCCAGGCGCTCGGCAAGGTCACCGGAACGGGTCGGCCCGAGGGTCGTCACGAGCACGATGAGGCGGAACTGCGGCACGGTGACGTGCTCGAGCGCTGACGTCAGCGAACGAGCGACGACACCGAGCAGCCCCCTGGAGGCTGCGAGGACTTCATCGAGGTCGGCCACCCGTCCATCTTCGCAGGGCCTCACATCGCTTCCTTGAGCCCGATGCGCACGAGCCACGCGTTCACCGGGAAGGCGCAGGCGAACCCGGCGACCATGGCGAGTTGCATCGCCACCCAGAACTCCGGGGTGAGCGCCGTCGCCCGGCCGCCGAAGACCGCAGGGAAGAGGGCGAACTGGAACACCGCCATGACGCCGTACATCCCGACCTGCCACGCCGAGATCGACAGCGCGTCGGCCTTGAGCGCCGCGACGATGCCGTCCCGGACGCCGAGGCCGCGCATCGGTGCGATCGCGAAGTACTGGAACGCGATGCCGACCACGAACGCGATGACGAAGTCGATCACCCACCCGGCGACGATGCCGTCGTGGTACAGCCAGCCGAGGCCGACGAGGGCACCGAGACCCGGGAACGCGACCAGACCGAACTCACCCACCAGGTCCCCGAGCGCACACCCGGCGCCGCAGTGGCTCGTGTCGATGGCCGTCCCCGCGAACCGACCGTGCGCCGGCGAGGTCGCCCGCCCGCGCCGCAGGTAGAAGGCGAACCACACGACGCTGCCGAACAACATCGTCAGCGGCCACACGACGGCCATCACCCGCATCTGCGGCGGGTGTCGCACGACGTCGACCGTCACGGCGACGCAACACACCATCGCCACCGCGAGCAGGACCCAGCACACGGCCGTGAGCGTCTCGGGGAACAGGTCAGCCCCCGATCGTGTGGATGCCGTAGCTCGCGAAGAACCCGACGACCGCGATCAGGCCCGTCCACGTGCCGGTCCTCCGGAACGCCTCGGGGAGCATCGTGTCGGCGAGCATCGCCAGGATGGCGCCCGCAGCCACCGCCGTGACCGTACTCTGCACACCAGCCGGGGCGTGGCCGAGGAGCGCGTACCCGCCGAGCGCGGACAGGGCGCAGGCGACGGCGATGCTCCCCCACACCGTGAACACGTAGCCCGCGCCTCGACCGTTCTGCTTCATGTCCGCCGTGCTCGAGAGCCCCTCCGGCAGGTTCGAGATGATCACGGCCGCGACGACCGCCACGGACAGACTGCCGCCCGCAGCGAGCCCGATGCCCTGCACAGCCGTCTCGGGGATGCCGTCGAGGAGCGCCCCGAGCGCGATGCCGAGCCCGGTGCCGGACCCGCCAGAACCGCCCCTGCTGCGGCGCTTCCGCGACCCCATCCGGTCGAGCAGGACGTCGAGCAGGACGTAGACGACCGCGCCGCCGAGGAACCCCGCCATCGCGGTCCAGAAACTGCCGGAGCGGGTCGCTTCCTCGACCAGGTCGAACGAGAGCGCGGAGATGAGGACGCCGGCGCCGAAGGCCATGATGGCTGCCACCACCGTCCGCGGGACGCGCACGAACCAGGCCACCGCCGCGCCGACGACGAGCGCCAACCCGGACGCCAGGCCCGCTCCGGTTGCCAACACAATGGGGTGCACCGCGCTCCTCCGATCGCTTGTACTCGTACAAGCAACGAGCGTAGAGAAGTCGCGTCCGCCCTGTTCCCAGGTCCACCCGAACGGACGGGAGGCACGGTGCCAGCTGGCACCGTGCCTCCCGGCCGTCTGTCGGTCGGTCCTACCGCCGCGCCTTCTTCGCGGGGACCGTGAAGATGTTGCCGGTGGTGACGCCCTCTTCGACCTCTTCCAGGGTGCGACCACGGCTCTCGGGCACGAACTTCCAGATGAAGAGCAGGGCGAGCACGCCGACGATCGCGAAACCGAAGAACGTCCCCGTGATGCCGGTCGCCGCGACGATGGTCGGGAAGTAGAGCCCGAGGAACGCGTTCGCGATCCAGAGGCAGAACACCGAGATGCCCATGCCGAGCGCTCGGATCTGCGTCGGGAAGATCTCGGACAGGATCACCCACGTGGCGATGTTGAGGAACGTCTGCATCGAGCCCACGAACGCGACCACGAGGAACAGGATGACCCATGGGCGAGCCGGGTTGCCCTCGACGAGCGTCATCGAGGCGATGCCGATGAGGAAGTGACAGACCGTCGTCAGCGAGTAGCCCAGGATGAGCGTCGTGCGGCGGTTGATCTTCTCCATGTTGTAGATCGCGATGACGCCACCGATCACCGCGATGATGCCCGGGGCGATGTTCGCGATGAGTGCCGCCGACTGCTGGAAGCCCGACTCGATGAGCACGGTCTGGCCGTAGTACATGATCGAGTTGATGCCGGTGAGCTGCTGGGCGACACCGATGCCGGCGCCGATGAGCACGATGCGGATGAGCCACTTGTTGCCGAGCAGGGTGCGCCAGCCGCTCTGCTGCTGGACCTTGGCCTCGAACTCGTTCGAGCGCTTGATGTCCTCGAGCTCGGCCTCGGCACGTTCCTTCGAGCGGATCTGCCCGAGGACCTCGAGCGCCTCGTCGTTGCGGCCCTTCGACGCCAGCCAGCGCGGCGATTCGGGGACGCGGAGCATGCCGATGAACAGTGCGATGGCGGGGAGCGCGCAGACGGCGAGCATGACGCGCCAGACGCCGTTGCCCTCGCCCCAGAGGTTGCCGATGATCGCGTTCACGACGAAGGCGGCGAGCTGCCCGATGACGATCATGAGCTCGTTGCGGCCGGAGAGCGACCCGCGGATCTCGTAGGGGGCGAGTTCGGCGAGGAACACCGGGACGACCGTCGACGCACCGCCGACCGCCAGTCCGAGCAGGACACGACCGACCACCATCACGCCGAACACCGGAGCGAAGACGCAGATCAGGGTGCCGACGAAGAACGTGACCGCGAGCAGGATGATCGTCTTGCGGCGACCCCAGCCGTCCGCGATCCGGCCGCCGAGCATGGCGCCGATCGCGGCACCGAAGAGGAGCGAGCTGGTGACGACGCCCTCGGTGAGGTTCGTCAGGCCGAGCTCCTGCTTCATCGGCAGGAGCGCGCCGTTGATCACGCCGGTGTCGTACCCGAAGAGCAGGCCACCGAAGGTGGCGACGAGGGCGAGGACGCCGAGCCGGCGGACGTGCGGTCCCTGCCCGACCGGCGGGAGCGGGACGCTCGGGGCTGTCGGTTTGATGTCGACCATGCGGGTGACTCCTTCGTCAGTGATCAGGCTGCATCGCTTGGAAGGATCGTAACCCGTTTCCATGTCCTGTCAATCGGTCATGAAGACATCTGGACGATTGGACCGGTCCACACAATCCCTGATCAGCGGTCAGTCTGCATCAGAGGTCGTTTCGTCGGCGTCCTGGGCGGGCTGGTCGAGCACGTCCCCCAGCGAGGGCATGTCCGCCCCGTGGTCCGTGTACCGGCGGACCGTCCGGCGGGCGGCGGCACTCGCAGCGCCGGAGAGTCGTGGGTTGCGCTTCGCGGCGTCAGCGACCCGACCGGCGTGCCCGGCCGTGGACAGCAGGACGTTCGCCAGTGCCCGGGCCTCACCCGGTTCCGGGACTCCCGCGATCGACCAGGCCGAGCGGACCTGCTCGTCCGGCGTGACACCCCGCCGGGTGCCCATCCGGTGCCAGTCCGACAGCGCGCCCTCGGTCCGGGAGGCCGCACGGTCTGCCTCGCCCACCCGGCGACGCTCGCGATCGGCGTCCGCAGCCTCGCTCCGCTCGATCCGGTCGGTCAGGCCGTCCGCACGCTTGCGGACCGCTTCGGCCCGCTCTCGTGCAGCGGCGTCGTCCCCGCCGGCTTCGGCGATGCGGGCGGCGTGTGCGGCGGCGGCCGCGGCGAGGATCTCCGAACGCTCCATGCCGTCGACGGTAGCCGGTCCGACCGACACGGGCGCCGTACGAAGCGGCCGAGCGGTGGCGGCAAGCAGGAGGGCTGTACCCGAGGACACATCTCGATCACGATCCCTCCTGCGCCAACCGGTGCTCGGCTAGCGTCGAACCGAGGGGGAATCATGAAGCGGATCGTGACGGTCGGTGCCGTCGTGCTGGCCACCGTCGCGCTGTCCGGTTGCTCGTTGCTGCGCGGGTCGGACGGAGCGTTGCCCGCTCCGTCCAGCCCGCCGGCGACCACCGCGTCACCGACGCCGAGCGACACCGCGACGCCCGACGGCGAGTCAGCGGCCGACCTGCTCGAGGCATCCGCGAACCCCCGGACGCCGACGCCCGCCCCGACCGAGGCCGCTGCCCCCGCTCCCACGCTCACGCCGATCCCGGCCGGAACGGTCCTGGCACAGGGCGACGTCGCCTCGCCGAAGGGCAGCATCCACTTCCACTTCCGGATGGTCGCGAACGGTGACGACACGTTCACCGCGCAGTACTCCGGAGTGACGTCGACGCTACCGGTCCCGATCGGCGTCGGCCTGTTCGACCTGTCCCGGAAGGTCGGGGACGGCCTGACCTACCGGGGCGTCGGGGACCACACGCTCGGCGGACCGACCAGCACGGCGGTCGCGGCGAACGTGCCCCTGAGCGGCTCCGGCGTCGACCCGTCCCACCTCGGCACCCTCGTGACCTACTCGGCAGCGGCCCCGGGGCAGGACGTCCCCGTCGAGATCGCCGCCGAGAAGGTGCTCGCGGTCACGTCGGTGCGCTGGTCGGTGCCGGCACGGCAGACGAACGTGCACCCGAAGGACGCCGGCGCCCGGGCGAACGCGACCGGCTCCGTCACCGCGACGACCGCCAGCGGGGCCCCGAAGTCGTACACGGTCGCGCCGGACGACCTGATCGGCGACGTCGCCGCACGCTTCGGCATCACGGTGCGGGCGCTCGTGTGGCTCAACGAGGGCGTGCAGGTCTTCGGCGAGGACCAGCACCTCTACGAGGGCACCTCCCTCAACCTCGACCCGCTCGGCCGCTGACCCGGCGGGCCGGGCCCGGCCTGGCCGGGCACGCTGCCGCGAGACTCGCGACCAGCGACAGTACTCGGGCTGCGGACCGCGAGAACCGTCGCCCAGCACGAGACTCGGCACGTGCCGGCCGCACCGTCCGCGTCGGCCCCCGGCCGCAGCGCGACCCATGGACAGACCGGAGGCCCGTGGCGGATCCGCCACGGGCCTCCAGGCCGTCAGGTGCGTGCGTTACTCGCCGCGCAGCTCCAGGTACTTGGCGATGAGCGCCTTCGTCGAGGAGTCCTGCGCGTCCAGCGCAGCCTGGTCGCCGTCGACCGCCGGAGCGATCTGCAGCGCAAGCTGCTTGCCGAGCTCGACGCCCCACTGGTCGAACGAGTCGATGCCCCAGATGGTGCCCTCGGTGAACACGATGTGCTCGTACAGCGCGATGAGCTGGCCGAGCACGCTCGGGGTCAGCTCCGGCGCGAGGATCGACGTCGACGGCTTGTTGCCGGTGAACGTGCGGGCGGAGACGATGGCCTCGTCCGTGGTGCCCTCTGCGCGGACCTCCTCCGCGGTCTTGCCGAACGCGAGCGCCTTCGTCTGCGCGAAGAAGTTCGCCAGGAAGAGCGCGTGGACGTCCTGGCCGGGCTGCACGGCCTTGCCGTCGCCGGTCTCGTCCTTGAGCGGACGGGCCGGCTTCGCGACCGTGATGAAGTCCGTCGGGATGAGCCGCGTGCCCTGGTGGATCAGCTGGTAGAAGGCGTGCTGGCCGTTCGTGCCGGGCTCGCCCCAGAAGACCTCGCCGGTCTCGGTGGTGACGGGCGAGCCGTCCCAGCGGACGCGCTTGCCGTTCGACTCCATGGTGAGCTGCTGCAGGTACGCGGCGAAGCGGTGCAGGTACTGCGTGTACGGCAGGACCGCGTGGCTCTGCGCTCCGAGGAAGTTCGAGTACCAGACGTTCAGCAGGCCCATCAGGACGGGGACGTTCTGCTCGAGCGGCGTCGTGCGGACGTGCTCGTCGATGGCGTGGAAGCCGGCGAGGAACTGCTCCCAGTTCTCCGGACCGATCGCGATGACGACGCTCGTGCCGATGGCGGAGTCGACCGAGTAGCGGCCACCCACCCAGTCCCAGAAGCCGAAGGCGTTCTCGGGGTCGATGCCGAACGCGGCGACCTTGTCGAGGGCGGTCGACACGGCGACGAAGTGCTTCGCGACGGCGTTCGACTTCTCGTCGTCCGAGGCGTCGGTGAGGCCGAGCTTCTCCCAGAGCCACTGGCGGGCCAGCCGGGCGTTCGTCAGGGTCTCGAGGGTGCCGAAGGTCTTCGACGCGACGATGAAGAGCGTCGTCTCGGGGTCGAGGTCGGCGGTCTTCTCGTAGATGTCCGCGGGGTCGATGTTCGAGACGAAGCGCGCCTCGAGCCCGGGCTGCACGTACGGCTTGAGCGCCTCGTAGACCATCACCGGACCGAGGTCCGAGCCGCCGATGCCGATGTTCACGACGGTCTCGATGCGCTTGCCGGTGACACCGGTCCACGATCCGTCGCGCACCTTCGTGGCGAAGGCGTACACCTTGTCGAGCGTGGTGTGCACGTCGGCGTCGACGTCCTGGCCGTCGACGACGAGCGCCGGCGAGGCACCCTTCGGACGGCGGAGCGCGGTGTGCAGGACGGCACGGTCCTCGGTGGCGTTGATGTGCTCACCGGCGAGCATCGCCTGGAAGCGCTCGGCGACGCCGGTGTCCTTCGCGACCTGCAGCAGGTCCTGGAGGATCTCGTCGGTGACGAGGCCCTTCGACAGGTCCACGGTCAGGTCGGCGGCCTGGAAGGTGTAGCGCTCGGCACGACCGGGGTCGGTGTCGAACCACCCTCGCAGGTCCGGGGTGAAGCCGTCGGCGATGCCGGCGAGCTTCTTCCAGCCGTCGGTCGATGTGGGGTCGACGGGAGCGGATTCGGTCACTTGGGTCCTCCTGGGATCACCTTCAAGACGGTCAAGCCCGCGGGTCACCGCAGCATCGCGTCGCGGACCGTGTTCGAGCGTAGCGCCGTCCGACTGGTGGTGCGCACCGCCGGACTGGAGGCACGTGGTGCGTTCGCTGCGCGCGTCACCCGAGCAGCGTGGCGAGTGCGTCCGCGACGGGTCCGGTGGGTGCGTCGCGCCAGGCGCGTCCGGCCCACAGGTGGAGACGCTGCGCGTCGTGGCCGGCGGCCGCAGCGCTGCGGATCGGCTTCGTGAGGTGGTGCAGCGCCGGGTAGCCGAGTGGTGCGTCGGCGTACGCGCGGACGAAGTCGTTGACGAGCGCCCGCGCCGGACGACCCGTGAACGCCCGGGTGAGTGCGGTCTCCTGGAACGCCGGGTCGGCGAGCGCGCTGCGGTGCGTGTCGCTCGTGCCTGCCTCGTCGGTGCGGAGCACGAGGGTACCGACGGCGGTCGCCTTCGCACCGGCGGCGAGCGCGGCGGCGACGTCGTCCCTGGTGCCGATCCCGCCCGCTGCCACGACGGGCAGCGCGGTCGAGCCCACCACGGCCCGCACCAGGTCGGGCAGCGGTCGGTCGGTGAGCGCCCGTGCGGGGTCGAGCACCGCGGAGTGTCCGCCCGCGGCGATGCCCTGCACGACGAGGGCGTCGACACCGAGGCCCTCGGCCGCCCGCGCCTCGTCGGGGTCCGTCACCGACTGGACGGTGACCGTGCCGCGCCGCCGGAACGCCTGCACGGTCGTGACGTCGGGCAGCCCGAAGGTGAACGACACGACGGGCACGGGGTCGTCGAGCAGCAGGGCGACCTTCTCGTGCCAGGCGTCGTCGTCGTCGCGCTTGGCCACCGCCGTGGCGCCGGGCTCGTGCGCCAGGAGCGCCCGGTAGCGGTCGTACTCGGCGTCGTCGATCGGCACCGGGTTCGGCACGAAGAGGTTCACACCGAACGCGGTCGTCCCCGCAGCCCGGACCGCAGCGATCTCGGCGGCGACGGATTCCGGCGTCCGGTACCCGGCCGCCAGCTGCGCGAACGAACCCGCACGTGCCGCGGCCGTGACGAGGGTCGGGGTGCTCGGGCCCCCGGCCATCGGCGCGACGTGGACGGACCCGACGGTCCCGAGGACGCCTGGCAGCTGCACCATCTGCCCATCCTGCCCGATTCGGTGCCGACGAAAGACCGGCGATGTCGTCCGTCAGGTCCCGCCGTGCCATCGTGGCCGGATGCCTGGAGGGACATGATGCTGCGACCACTCCAGAACACCCGCCGCAAGTTGCACTGGCGGGACATCGACGGACCACACCGGCGGCGAGTGATCTCCGTCATCCGCGGCTTCGACGTCCGCCACGTGGTGGTCGTCGGGACACCGATGGACCCGAAGCGACAGGAACGTGCTCGCGCGCTGTGCCTGGAGCGTCTCGCGTGGGAACTCTGCGAACGCCACCGCGTGATCCACACGACGTTGGAGGCGCGCACACCCTCGTTGATGCAACGTGACCGCCGCACCATCGACGCGTTGCGCGGTCGCGGAGGTCTGCCGCGAGGGATGCGCGTCGACCACGGCAATCCGCTCGACGAGCCGATGCTCTGGATCGCCGACCAGGTCGTCGGCGCCGCGGGTGACGCACACACGGGGGACGATCGATGGTTCCGCGCCCTGGCCGACTCGGTCGAGCTCGTTCGCATCGAGCTCTGAACAGCGCGAAAGCCGGGTCCCGTCAAAGGGCGGGGGTCCCGGCTTCTACTTCCACATCCCCCAGCGGGGGCAGGCGCGACCAGTGTACACCGGGCGGCGCGCCCCCGCGGGGAACGGCTCCCGTCAGGGGAGCGGGGTGAAGCGGCGGAGCCGCAGGCTGTTCGTCACGACGAAGACCGACGAGAACGCCATCGCCGCGCCGGCCAGCACCGGGTTGAGCAGTCCGGCCATCGCGAGCGGGATCGCCGCCACGTTGTACGCGAACGCCCAGAACAGGTTCCCCTTGATCGTGCGCAGGGTGGCTCGGGACAGCCGGATCGCCTCGGCCACGACCGTCAGGCGACCGCTGACCACGGTGATGTCGCTCGCCGCGATCGCCGCGTCCGTGCCGGCACCCATCGCGATGCCGAGGTCCGCCGCGGCGAGGGCTGCGGCGTCGTTCACGCCGTCGCCGACCATCGCCACGCTCCGCCCCTCGGCCTGCAGGCGACGCACGGTGTCGAGCTTGGATGCCGGGGTGGCCCTGGCGTGCACCTCGTCGATGCCGACCGCGGACGCCACCGCACGGGCGGCTCCCTCGTTGTCACCGGTGAGCAGCACCGGGCGCAGGCCGAGTTCGACGAACCGGCGCACGGCGTCGGCGGCCTCGGACTTCACCGTGTCACCGACGACGACCACGCCCAGCGCGGTGCCGTTCCGGGCGACGACGACCGCGGTGCCGCCCTCGGACTCGGCGGCGTCGACGGCGTCGGACACCGCTGCGGGGACTGCGATCGACCACGAGTCGACGAGCCACCGGACCGTGCCGACGAGCACGACGTCGCCGTCCACGACGGCCTGCACGCCCGCACCGGGCGTCGCGGTGAACTGCTCGGCACCGGTTGCGTCGAGGCCGCGCGCACGCGCCGCCCGGACGACGGCACGGGCCACGGGGTGCTCGGAGCCGTCCTCCACCGCCGCTGCGAGTCGCAGGACGGTGTCGTCGTCGGCGTCCGGCGTGCCGGTGACCGATCGGAGGGCCATCGTCCCGGTGGTGACGGTGCCGGTCTTGTCGAGGACGATCGTGTCGACGCCGCGGGTCTGCTCGAGCACCTGGGGCCCGCCGATCAGGATGCCGAGCTGCGAGCCGCGCCCGGTGCCGACCAGGAGCGCCGTCGGCGTCGCCAGGCCGAGCGCACAGGGGCACGCGATGATGAGGGTCGCGACCGCGGCGGTGAACGCGGCGGTCAGGGAACCGCCGAACACGAGCCAGCCGACGAACGCCAGGACGGCGAGGCCGATGACGATCGGCACGAAGATCCCGGAGACCCGGTCGGCGAGGCGCTGGACCTCGGCCTTCCCGGTCTGGGCGTCCTCGATGAGCCGGCCCATGCGGGCGAGTTCGGTGTCGGCGCCGACGCGGGTGATCGTGACGGCGAGCCGCCCGCCGACGTTGATCGTGGCGCCCGTGACGGCGTCGCCGGGGCGGACCTCGACGGGGACGGACTCGCCGGTGAGCATGCTGAGGTCGACGGCGGAGGAACCCTCGCGCACGGTGCCGTCGCTCGGGATCCGCTCCCCCGGGCGGACGACGACCTCGTCGCCGACGACGAGCGAGGCAGCGGGCACACGGGTCTCGGTCGCCCCGCGCAGCACCGTGGCGTCCTTCGCGCCGAGTTCGAGCAGGGCGCGGAGCGCGGCGCCGGACTGCTGCTTCGCGCGGGCCTCCATGTACCGCCCGGCGAGGATGAACACCGTGACGGCGGACGCGACCTCGAGGTAGAGGTCGCTCGCCTCGGGATCGGTCGCGAACCACGAGAACGTCATGTGCATGCCGGTCGTCCCGGCGTCGCCGAGGAACAGCGCGTAGAGCGACCACCCGAACGCCGCGAGGACACCGACGCTCACCAGGGTGTCCATCGTCGCGGCGCCGTGCCGGGCGTTCACCCACGCGGCACGGTGGAACGGCAGGGCACCCCACACCGCGACCGGGGCGGCGAGCGCGAGGGCCAGCCACTGCCAGTTCGGGAACTGCAGCACGGGCACCATCGACAGGACGACGACGGGGACGGCGAGGACCGCGGAGACGACCAGGCGCTGCCGGAGCGGCGCGGACGGGTCGTCGGAGCGGTCGCCGGGGGCGTCGTCCGGCGCCGGCGGTGCGGGCACGGAGGCCCCGTACCCGGCTGACTCCACGGCGGCGATGAGGGCGTCGGTGTCCGAGCTGCCGGAGACGGTGGCCTTCTCGGTGGCGTAGTTCACGGTCGCGGTGACGCCGGGGAGCTTGCCGAGCTTCCGTTCGATGCGGTTCGCGCACGAGGCGCAGGTCATCCCCGTGATGTCGAGCTCGACGGCGCCGTCGGTCATGACCGCACGACCTCGTACCCGGCCTCGGCCACGGCACCGCGGAGTGCGTCGGCGGGGACGGGAGCGTCCGTCGTGACGGTGACCTCGGAGCGACCACCGGGCACGAGCTGGACGGCCACGCCGGACACCCCGGCGACCTCGCCGAGTTCCTCGGTGACGCTCATCACGCAGTGTTCGCAGGTCATGCCCTCGACGAGCAGGAGTTCGGTGTTCACGGTGGTTCCCTTCTGGATGCGGACGGGGGTCAGGAGCGGACGAGCCGGGCGATCGCCTCGCTGGCTTCGCGGACCTTCTCGTCGGCTGCGTCGCCACCCTCGGCCACGGCCTCGGCGACGCAGTGCTTCAGGTGGTCCTCGAGCAGCGACAGCGCAACGCGTTCGAGCGCCCGGTTCGCCGCGGAGATCTGGGTGAGGACGTCGATGCAGTACGTCTCGTCCTCGACCATGCGGGCGATGCCGCGCACCTGCCCCTCGGCTCGACGGAGTCGCTTGAGCAGGTCGTCCTTGTCGCCGATGTAGCCGACGTGTTCGTGCATGCTGACCTCCGTCGTGTTCAATACGGTACCCCCCTAGGGTATTCCCGGACGCGCTGAGTGCAACCGTGGCAGGATGCGCGCATGACCGACGCGGCGACGAACGGCTTCCGCAGGCTGCGGTTCACCGACGCCGACGGATCGGACTACTCCGCCATCTTCGAGGCCGAGTACCACGGCTCGGACTTCGCCTCGGAGACGTACGCGACCGAGGACGCCCGGTACGAGTACACCGTGGTCGGCGACGACGACCTGACGCTCCGCACCATGCGCGCCGAGGGCGGTCGACGCGGCGGCGTGATCGGTGCCCGGGACGACCACGTCGTGTTCTGGCTCACCAGGGGCCGACTCGAGATGCACTTCGCCGACCGTTCCCGTGTCGTCGAACCGGGGAGCCCGTACATCGCGTCGGCGTCCGAGGCGTACCGCTTCGAGTCGACCGGGACGGTCTACAACGGCGTGCACATCGCCGACCGGTTCCTCCGCGAGGTCGGTCGGGACCTCGGCTTCCGACTCCCCGACGGTCCCCTCTTGTTCGACCAGCAGGACGAAGCGGTCGCCCGTCAGGAACCGCTCCGCCACCTCATCGCCGAGATCGGCCCGATGCTCGTGGACGACCGGGTGGTCGGTGCGATGCGCACGGCCCTCAACCGACGGCTGGCGATCGTCGTGCTCGACACGTTCCCGATCCGGAACCGCGGCGACGACGTGCCCGTGGCGAACCGACTGCGCGACGCCGTGCGGTACATCGAGGCGCACGCCGCCGACCGCCCCTCGGTGCCCGAGATCGCCGCGGCCTGCGGCCTCAGCCAGCGCGGGCTGCAGGACGTCTTCGCGCGGACGCTCGACTCGAGCCCGCACCGGTTCCTCCGCGACCACCGGCTCGACCGCGTCCGCCGCGAACTCCTGCACGCCGGCGGCGACGACACGGTCACCGTGATCGCGGAGCGGTGGGGCTTCACGAACCACGGCCGGCTCGCCGTCGCGTACCGCGACCGGTTCGGTGAGGACCCGGCCACCACGCTCCGGTCCGCGCGCGCTGCCCGGCCGGGTCGCGCGTCCTGGCGGCTCCGACGGGCCGTCGCGTTCATCGAGGAGCACCTCGACGAGGACCTGACACTGCAGGCGGTCGCCGACGCCGCCGGCGTGCGTCCACGACGCCTCCAGCAACTCTTCCTGGAGGAACGGGGCGAGTCCCCGATGGCGGCCGTGCGGTCGATCCGTGGTGCGTCCACACGCAACGCAGCAGACGATTCCGGCGACCACGGCTGATACTGCCGCCCTCCGGGGTACGGGAACACGGGCATCCGGCGGTGTCACTGGAAAGTTCCTGAACCCGGATGACCCGGTGTGACGAACGTCAGGTGAGCCCCGTCTCATCCGTGAACAGCAACCGCTGGGAACGCCCGGCGGGTCATCGGAAGGAACGAACATGGCTGACACCACGACCACCACCCCGGCCGCCACCGCGCCCCGCGCGACGACCTCCACCGCCGCGACCGGCAGCGTCACCGGCAAGACCGTCATCGACGACACCGTCGTGTCGAAGGTCGCCGGCATCGCCGCCCGCGAGGTCAACGGCGTGCACTCCCTCGGCAACGGCGCAGCGCGTGCCATCGGGGCCATCCGCGACGCCATCGGCCAGCGCGACTTCGGTCAGGGCGTCAAGGTCGAGGTCGGCGAGAAGCAGGTCGCCGCGGACATCGTGATCGTCGCCGAGTACCCGGTCGCCCTCCAGCAGGTCGCCGACGGCGTCCGCGCCGGTGTGGCCCGTGCGCTCGAGCAGATCGTGGGCATGGAGGTCGCCGAGGTCAACGTGACCGTCCAGGACGTCTTCATCCCGGGCGACGACGACGACAAGGACGACGAGAAGAAGGAAGCGCGAGTCGCATGAGCAACACACTGATCGGCGCCCTCATCGGCGCAGTCCTCGCCGTCGTGGCGCTGCAGTTCGGCTTCTGGGGCTTCGTGCTCGTGGTCGTGTTCGGCGCGGTCGGGGCCCTCGTGGCCGCACTCGCCACCGGGCGCATCGACCGCGGTGCCCTGACCGACGTGCTGACCGGACGCCGGAGCTCCCGGTGAACGCCGGCCCGGACGTCCCGGGCCGCGTCGAGATCACTGCTCGTGCGCTGACCTCGTTGGCGCGGGCCGTCGCTGCCGAAGGGCTCGGCGCCCCCGCCAAGCGGGTGCGGGTCGGACTCGGCGACGCCTCGGGGGCACTGTCCCTCGACATCACCGGCCCGATCGCCGCGCACGACGACCTCGTCGCCCACGCGGGGCAGGTCGCCGACGCGGTCAAGGTCCGCGTCGGCGAACTCACCGGCCGCCGTGTCGGCAGCGCCCACATCGAACTGACGGGGATCGTGCGCGAGCGCGAGACCCGGATCCGCTAGGAGGCCATCATGAGCAACGGTTCCGTCGAACGACGCATCCGACGCCGGAGCGTGCACCGCTCCCGCTCGACCGCAGTGGCGGTGTCGCTCGTGGTGCTCGCCCTGGTGGCCGCCTGGATCGGCACCGAGTCCGTGCTGCGGGCGATCGGGCGACCTCCGCTCCTCGCCGACCCGCAGACCGCGGTCGACGCCGCACTCCGGCCGGACGCCGCGTTCGTCACGATCGCCGAGGTCATCGCCGTCGTGCTCGTGGTCCTCGGGGTCGTGCTCGTCGTCCTCGCCCTCAAGCCCGGTCGGCAGCACCGCTCGGTCGTCCAGCACGACCGCGGGGCCGTCATCATCGACACCCGCATCGTCGCCTCCACCGCGGCCAACGCGGCCGGATCGGCAGCGGGTGTCCCAGAGGGCAACGCCTCGGCGACCGCCCGTGGCCGCCGCACCGACGTCCGCGTCGTCCCGGTGACGGGCGTCCCCGTCGACGAGAGCGTCGTCCGCGATGCCGTCCGGGATCGCCTCAGCGGTCTCGACGAACGCTTCGGCCAGCGCGTCCGCGTCCGGGTCGAGGAGAAGGGAACCCTCGCATGACCAGGAGCAACCGGACCCTCAACCGGATCATCCTCTTCGTCCTCGGACTCGTCGCGATCGTGGTCGGCCTCGTCATCGGCGCGGGTGTCCTGCCCGCCGTCCGTGACGCCCTCGCCCCGTACGTCGACATCCCCCGACGCCTCGACGTCCCCGCGTCGTCGCTCTGGATCGTCGCCGGTGTCTGCCTCGTCGTCATCGTGCTCGCCCTCGTCTGGGCGACCACCCGAGGTGGGGGCGGCACGTCCGTCGCCGTCCGGGAGCGCACCCGCGACGACGCCGTGACCGTGAACGTCGCCCTCGTCCGTGACGTCGTCGAGCACGAGCTCGCCGGTGTCCGTGACGTCGTCGGCTCCCGGGTCGACACCTACCTCGTCCGTCGGCAGCGCGCCGCACGGATCCGGGTCGCCGTCCGACGGGGTGGCGACGCCGTCACCGCCCTCGAGGCCGTCGACCGTGCCGTCGCCGTGCTCGACCGGACCCTCGGTCGGCAGGTGCCCGTCCTGGTGCACCTGACCGGCGGAACCCGTTCGGCGCTCGCGAAGCCGACCCGCGTCCGCTGACAGCCGTCAGCCGGACGCGACCCCGGGCCTCCCGGCCCACCTTCCTGGAACACCCACCGGGCGCATGCCCGACCGACGAAAGGACCCGTCATGGGACTCGACGACAAGATCAAGAACGCTGCTCAGGACCTCGCCGGCAAGGCGAAGGAAGCCGTCGGCAAGGCGACCGGTGACGACCACAAGGTCGCCGAGGGCAAGACGGACCAGGCCTCCGCGAGCGTCAAGCAGACCGGCGAGGACGTCAAGGACGTCTTCAAGAAGTAAGACCCTCGAACCGTGCCGGGGCACCCGCGAGTCGGGTGCCCCGGTGCGTTCCGGCGGAACCGAACGAGGAGGAACCATGCAGCACGACCCGAACGCGCACACGCAGGTCACCGAGGTGGCCCTGCCCGCGGAGCTCACGGAGCCGCTGCCCGACGACGCGAACACCGTGACGATCGTCGCGCGGACCGCGGCGGAGACCGCAATGGCCGTGCCCGGCGTGCACCACCTCGGCGGGATCGCCGCCCGAGCCGCCGACCAACTGCGCAAGCAGCTCGGCCGGAGTGCGGGCACCGCCGGGGTCCAGGTCGACGAGGACGACGGCGCGCTCGGCGTGCAGGTCTCCGTCGTCGTCAGCTACCCGCACCCGGTGATCGCGGTCGCCGACGAGGTGCGCAAGCAGGTGTCCGCTGCCACGCGGCAGGTGTCGGACGTCCCGACGACCGTCGACGTCCGGGTGCTCGACGTGCACGGCCCGTTCGACGACGAGCCCTCCTCGCTCGGCCGCGCCGCCGAGGCGACGGGCGATGCCGTCATGCAGGCCGCCGAGGCAACCAGCGACGCCACGAAGCGCGCCGCGACGGCCACCGCGGACGCGACGAAGCGCACCGCGGAGGCCACCGCCGACGTCACCCGCCGGGCGGCCGACGCGACGGCCGACGCCGCGAGGCACGTCGTCGACGATGCTGCCGAGACCACCGACCGGGTGGGTGACGCCGCCGCCGGTGTCCTGGCCCGGTCGTCCGAGCTCGCCGCCGATGCAGCCGAGTCCGCGAAGGACGCCGCCGCAGGTGCCCGTGACGCGGTGACGCCCGCGACCCCCGCCGACCGTGCCGCAGCAGCGGCCGACGCTGCCGACGACGCAGCGGACGCAGCACAGGACGCCGCGGACGCGGCCGAGTCCGCAGCCCGCTCGGCCGAAGCCGTCGAGCGGCAGGACCGACCGTGACGACCGCGTGGTCGGGCAACCGGCGGACGAAGGTCCGTCGGCCCCGCCCGCGCGGCGTCTGGATCGCGGGCGGGATCGGCGTCGTCCTGGTCGTCGGCACCGTGCTCGGCGTGTTCCTCCCCCTCGTCGGCTTCCTCGGTGGCATCACGGCCACCACGGCGGGCCTCGTGCCGTTCCCGTTCCTCCGTGTCACGGTCGCGGCACTGATCGGAGTCGTGGTCGTGCTCGCGCTGTTGCTCCTCGCGTTCACGCGTCGGCACACCACCACGGCCTCGATCGCCGTCGTCCTCGCGGTCCTGGTGAGCCTGGCCGTCACGGCTGTCCCGGTCGTGCTGGTCGCCGTGGGGTCCGCGGACCGTGCGGGCGACGTCTGGCCGATCGTCACCGAGCTCTGGCAACGCTTCACCGGCTGACGGACGCTCCCCGCATCACCATCGGATCACGACACGCGGAACCCGCGGCGTGATCCGTGTCATGTTCGTCGTTCTCTCGACATTGTTCAGGTGAAGGGAGAACCGTGGACAACACCGCAGACGACGACGCCGGTCTCGTACGGCGACTCGCGTCCGGGGACCGAGCAGCGCTCGCGACGGCGTTCGACCGCTTCGCCCCGACGCTCACCCGGTACGCGTGGGCGATCGCGGGCAGCCGCCAGGACGTCGAGGAACTCGTGCAGGACACGTTCCTGACCCTCTGGCAGCGTGCCGACGGGCTCCAGCTCCCGACGGGGACGCTCCTGCCGTGGCTGCTGGTCGTGTGCCGCAACCACGCGAAGAACCTCGCACGACGGAACGCGAAGCACGCCGGCGACGAGCTCCCCGCCGAACTCGCCGCACCCGCGGACACCACCGAGGCGTCCGAGCAGCTCCGCTGGGTCCGCGACGAGATCGCCGCCCTGCCGGAGACCGACCGCCGGATCTGCGAACTCTGCCTCCTGCAGGGACACTCCTACGGCGAGGCCGCGCAGCTGCTCGGCCTCAGCGTCGGAGCGGTCACCCAGCGCGTCTCCCGATCCCGTCGACGACTGCGGAAGGCGGTGCGCCACGATGAACACTGAGCCTCCCGTGGGAGACGACCTGCAGCGCATGCTCGTCTCGATGAAGCAGAACGTCCTCGAGCGCGCCACCCCGCGTCCGAAGCGCCGCGGCCGCCGAGCCGGCATCGCGATCGGCATCGTCGGCGTGCTGTTGCTCGGTGCCGCCGGTGGCGGTGTCGCACTCGGCCTCATCCCGACCTCCCTCACCGCCGATCCCGCCCCCACGGCGACGACGACGCCGGAGCCGACGCAGACCGAGACACCCTCCGGCGCCCCGGTCATCGGCCGACCGACGCCGACGCCGACCCCCACACCGACGTCGACCCGGCCGCCGTACTCCCTGTCGGACCCGGGCACGTGGACGATCTCCGGGGACGAGGTCGGGCCGATCGCGCTCGGCGGCCAGGACGCCGTCGAGACGGACGACCTGGCGGGCGTCTTCACCGCCGACACCGGCTGCCTGAACCCGAACGTCACCTTCTGGGTGCCGGTCGATCCCGCCTCACCGTGGCTCACGGTCGTGCGAGCAGACGACGGGACCGTGCAGAGCATCCAGATCGGGAACGGTGCGCAGAACGAGGGGCAACGCGGCCCGACCACCGTGCAGGGGATCGGGGTCGGCAGCACACTCGCCGAGGTGCGCGCTGCGTTCCCGGACGCCCGCTACACGGAACCGGGGAACGACACGGACGCGGTCCCGTCGGACTCCCCGTACGGCGGCTGGACGACGACCATCAACGGCGTGTACGTGAGCTTCCGGGTTCCGCCCGTCAACGAAGAGCAACGGGTCGACGGCGTCTGGGTGAGCACGACCGACCAGGATCCGCCGACCGAGTTCTGCGGCTGACGCCGCGTGCCGGACTGGAGGCACGGATCACGCGGGCCGGTCGGCTCGCGTGATCCGTGCCTCCCGTCCGCTACCCTCGCGACGTGAAGCGTCTCTCGCCCGGCCAGCGCTGGGTCATCGGTCTCGGCACGTTCGCGATGGTCTGCCTCGTCGTGGGGATCGTCGCGATCGCCGTCGGCGTCGCCAACGGCAACGCGATGTGCGGACCCTTCGATGAGGACGGTGTCCTCGAGGCCTGCCCTGGTGACACCTCGGGCATCGTCTGGGGCAGCGTCCTCGGCGTCGTCGGGCTGCTCCACCTCGGCCTCACCGGGCTCGCTGGAGCGCTCGTGTGGACCTCGTCCCCGACGATCGGCCCGAAGCCGATCGTGCGCCCCGCTCCCGTCGCCGGCGCCACGCACCGGGTGTTCTCGTACGGGACGCTCCTGCAACCGCTCGTGCAGGAGTCACTGTTCGGCGACCACGTGCCGACCGAACCGGACGCCCTGCCGGGGTGGCGACTCGACTGGGTGACGATCACCGACCCGGACGTCATCCGGACGAGCGGCTCCGACCGGCACCCGATCCTGCGCCGGGGCACGCTGGAGGACCGCGTCGACGGCTCGTACCTCGTGCTCGGGTACGAGTGGCAGCTGCGCGCGGTCGACGACTACGAGGTCGCGGACTACCAGCGGATCGAGGTCACCCTGGCGTCCGGCACGACCGCGTGGGTCTACGTGGCCGCCGAGGACGCCTGACGGTGCCCACGCGCGGGCGAGACTCGCGCCGGGCGGGGCGAGACTCGCGCTGAGCGACCGTTCTCGCACTCGAGCGCCCGAGAACCGTCGCCCAGCGCGAGACTCGGGTCACGGGGCGCCAGCGCGCGGCCGGGTCAGCGCGCGGCCGCGTCAGCGCGCGGCCGCGGCGAGGCGCGCCAGGCCCTCGTCGATCGACACGGCGGGCGCCCACTGCAGGTCGTGCCGGGTCCGACGCTGGTCGAACCAGTGCGCCGTCGACAGCTGCTCGGCGAGGAACCGCGTCATCGGCGGTTCGTCCTCCCCCGGTCGCACCCGCCACACGGCCTCGACGAGGGACCCGGCGACCCGTGCGACACCGGCCGGCACGTGCACCCGCGGCGCCGGGACACCGGACGCGGTGCAGATGCCGGCGAGCAGGTCGCCGACGGGTCGGGGTTCACCGTTCGTCACGACGTACGCGTTCCCGTGCACGCCGTCGTCGGTGGCGTGCTCCAGGGCTGCCACCATCGCGGACGCCGCGTTGTCGACGTAGAGCGTGTCGATGAGCGCTGCGCCGGAGTCGAGCAGCGGCAACCGGCCCTTGCTCGCGCGGTCGACGATCCGGCCGACGAGCTGCGTGTCGCCCGGGCCCCACACCAGGTGCGGGCGGACCGCGACGACGGCGAACCCGGGGTCGTCCGCTCCGAGGGCGACGAGTTCGGCCGCGGCCTTCGTGCGGGCGTAGTCCCCCCGGGCGCGAGCGGGTTCAGCGGGCCCGGCACCGGCGCCCACGAGGGACGAGCCGGTGTGCGCGACCGACGGCGAGGACACGAACACGAACCGGCCGACGCCCGCCGCACGGGCAGCCTCGACGAGGGTCCGGGTCCCGTCGACGTTCACGCGGACGAAGTCGGCGGGGTCGCCGGCGAGGGAGACCTTCGCGGCGAGGTGGACGACGGCGTCCATGTCCGCCACAGCACGGGCGACCGCGGCACCGTCGGTCATCGTGCCGAGCACGTCCGACACCCCGGGCACGCCCGACGGACGGCGCTGGAAGGTCCGGACCTCGTGCCCGGCGTCCCGCACGGCGGCGGCGGTCGCCTGACCGAGGAACCCGCTGGCGCCGGTGACGAGGACCCTCACGGCCGGACCATCCGTCCACCCGACAGCACCGAGTCCGCCCACCGGGACAGCCTCGCCCGGTCGACCTTCGAGTTGTGCCGGATGTCGGTCGGCAGCACCGGCACGACGAGCACCGCGGCGAGTGGGATCCCCGCGGCGGCCCGGACGGCTCCCGCCAACGCGGGCGAAGCGAGCGCGGGTCGTCGTGCGGCACGGCCACCGGTCGTCTCCACGATGGCGACGGCCTGCTGGGTCCCGCTCGGCCCGATGCCCGCGAGGCCGGCACGGCCGACACCGTCGACGCGCTCGATGCGCTGCTCGGGACCGACCGGCGTGACGACACCGTCCGGGGTGGTGAGCACGTGCTGCAGCCGACCCTCGACCCAGAGCCGACCGGAGTCGTCGAGGTGTCCGACGTCACCGGTGCGGTGCCCACGAGGGTCCTCCACGCCGAGCCGCGAGACAAGGTTCTGTCGCCAGAGCCGGTCGTAGCGCTCCCGGACGTGCGGCGCGGCCACCACGATCTCGCCGGTGACACCCGGCTCGTCCGTCAGCGCACCGCTCGGTTCACCGGACCCGTCGAGCGGCGCGATCCGGACCCGGACGTTCGCGGCAGGGACCCCGACGCAGATGCCCTCCTGATCGGCGGCACCGGCGGCACGCACGCCGTCCAGGTCGACGTCGGTCATGAGCAGCCCCTCGGTCATGCCGTACGGGGTGTGTGCGCTGGCGTTCGGCATGAGCTCGGTCGCCGCGGTGAGCAGCGCGGCCGACACGGGAGCGCCCGCCGACAGGAACAGCCGCACCCGGCCGAGCGCCGCACGGTCGGCCTCGGTCAGCGCAGAGGCGGTGGCCACGACGTTCGCGAGCGCCGCGGGCGAGAGGAACACCACCGTCGCGTCGGCCGCCGTCACGGATGCCGCGACGGCCGTCGCCGTGAGGGTCCGCGGCGCGGTGACGTCCATGTCCGGCGCGACCGAACGGGCACCGAGCGCGGGGCCGAGCAGGGCGAAGGGGGCGAAGCCGGCGACGAGTCCGGTGCCGACACCGATGTCGTACTGGGTGGCCAGGGCGTCCCGGACGGCACCGAGCTGACCGTGCGTGTACACGACGCCCTTCGCCGGACCGGTCGAGCCCGACGTGAAGAGCACGGCGGCGGGCGCGTCGGACGACGGCGCCTCGGGCAGGGCGGCACCGTCAGCGAGGCGCCGGGCACCGCGACGGGCGACGTCGACGAGCGTGTGCTCCACCCGCAGTGCACGACGAGCGGGCGCGGGCAGCGCCACGGTCGCGATGCGCCGACCGGGCCAGCCGAGCGCGCGGGCGGCACCGAGACCCGGCAGCGCGCCGATGATCCAGTCGGGGCGGGCGCCGCGGACGGCACGGGTCAGCCCGCGCAGCCCCAGCCCGGCATCGGCCACGACGACGACCGCGCCGATCCGCACGCACGCGTACAGGACGGCCGTCAGGTCTGCGCCGGGGGTCACGAGCAACGAGACGCGGTCACCCGGTCGGACGCCGAGGTCGACGAGCCCTGCTGCGATCTCGTCCACCCGCCGGGCGAGGAGTCGCCACGACACGGTGCGGGGGCCGCCGGCGACGGCCATCTCGACGAGTGCTGCCTCGTCGCTGTCGCGCAGGTCGTCGAGTGCCGCCCAGAGCGGGCGGCTCGCCGATTCGAGACTCGGGTCGGACGGTCCGAGACCCGCGTCGGGCGACGGTTCTCGGGTCCCGGCGCCCGAGCCCTGTCGCTGCGCCCGAGACTCGTCCTGCAGCGGTCGGTCGGCGGCTGCCTGGAGGGACGGCTGGCCGTCCGGCAGGTGGTCGCCGAGCCAGTCGAACACCGTCCCGGCGACGTCGGCGTCGTCCGGCAGCAGGTGACCGGCGCCCTCGAAGCGGTGGACGTCGGCGTGCGGCAGCCGCTCGGCGAGGTCAGCGAGGTACCGCTCGAGGAACACCGGGTCGCGCGGGCCCCACATGAGCAGCGCCGGGACCTCGAGCGCCGCGACCCCCGCGGCGATCCGGTCGAGCTCGGGCGCACTCGGGTGTGCCGCGTCGACGGGGATGTCCGCCACGAAGCCCCCGACGCCCCCACGGCGGGCAGCACCGCGGTACGGCGCCCGGTACGCGTCGGCGACGGGACGGTCGAGCCGGGGATGCGCGATCGCGAGCGTCGTCTCGAGGAACGCCGGCGTCAGGACGGTCGCCCGGCCGAGCAGCTGCGGACGGAGTGCGAGCCGCAGGGGCGCGGGGATCGGGGCGTCGTCGGGCTGGTGCACCGCGGTGTTGCACGTCGTGACGCCCACCACGAGGTCCGGGTGGTCGACCGCCCACCCGAGCGACACCACGCCGCCCCAGTCGTGGCCGAGGGTGACGACCGGTCCGGTCAGTCCGAGTTCGTCGGTCAGGGCACCAAGGTCCGCGACGCGCTGCGGCAGCCCCCGCTGGACCCCGGTGCGCTCCGAGAAGCCCATGTCGAGCTGGTCGACCGCGACCACGCGCCAGGCGGGACCGCCGGCGGCGGCGACCTCGAGCGAGGTGCGGAGCACCGACCGCCACAGGTACGACCACGTCGGGTTGCCGTGCACGCACAGCAGCGTGCCGACCGGTTCCACGCCGAGCGCGGCCAGGGAGCCGGCCGTGTCGAGGAGGTGCCACGTGCGCTCGTGGCGATCCGTGCCTCCCGGACGGCCTCCGGACCATGCCGGCACCGTGACCAGACGCGACCACGCGGGGTCGAGCCCGGGCAGGGAGGGCGGCTGCGTCGCCGGAGCCGTGCTCGCGGCGACGCGGGGCAACCCGGCTGTCACCAGCGGAGTTCCATCATCGCCGTGTTGATGCCGGAGCCGACGCCACCGAGGAAGACCCGGTCGCCGGGGCGGATCGACCCGCGGGCGACCTCGTCGGCCAGGGTGATCGGGATCGACGCCGGGCCGACGTTGCCGAAGCGCTCGTACGTCGTGGGCACCTTGTCGCGCGGGACGCCGATGGCCTCGACGAAGGCGTTCGTGTGCACGTCGGAGACCTGGTGCAGCACGTACCGGTCCATGTCGGCCCAGTCGAAGTGCGCGCGGGCCTCGTTCCAGGCAGCGACGACGAGCTCCATGCCGCCCTTGAGCAGCATCTTGGCGTCCGTGAACATGCCGTCGACGCTGCCGACGCAGAGGTCGTACCACTGGGTCGCCGCGCGGGTGACGCCGCCGACGATCCGGTGTCCGCCCGGGTGCTGGTCCGCCGGGCCGAGCACGGCCGCGGCAGCGCCGGAGCCGAGCGTGAGGCTGGCGAACTCGCTCATGAAGTCCTTGCGGTTCCGGCCGCCCTGGTTCAGTCGCTCGATCGTGTTGAGCTGCACCTGGTCGGCGTCCTCGCCGTCCACCACGAGCGCGTACTTGATCTGACCGGAGTCGATCATGCCCGCAGCGACGCTCATCGCGTTGACGAACCCGAGGCACGCGTTCGCGATGTCGAAGTTGATCGCCGACGAGGGCAGACCGAGTCCGTGGTGCAGGCGCACGGCGACGCTCGGCTCCAGGTGCGGGCGCGTCACCGACGTGTTGATCAGGAGGCCGACGTCCTCCGGGCGGATGCCCGCCTCGGCCATGGCGCGGCGACCGGCGTCGATGGCGGCGTCCTGGAAGGACTGCCCCTCACCCCAATTGCGGCGCTCCTTGACCCCGGCCACGCGTTCGAGCAGACCCATCGGCAGGCGCAGGCGGCGGAGCACGCCGCGGAGCCTCTCCTCGATGTCGGCCGAGGTGGTCACGCGCTCGGCCACGGTGGTCGCGACGGAGAGCAGCGCGACGTTGTCGTGCTTGGCCGTGGCGTTGCCGGGCCGTTCCGTTTCGCTGCTCGTCGCCTGGTCGACCGGCCGTTCCGTCATGATCGTCACCGACACATACTTCCGCATCCGGCCTGGGTACGCGATCCGGATGCGCTGTACGGCGGGTTCACGCCTCGGTCTGGCGGGGTTCCTTCGGCAGTTTCCGGAGCTTGGCGCGGCGCTTGCGGCGCTCCGGGATCATCGACCGCATCTCCTCGAGCTTGCCGAAGCACAGGAGCCGGTCGCCCGGTTCCAGTGCGACGCCGCTCCGCGGGTTCGGGATGACGCCCGAGCCCCGGTGCAGCGTGAGGACCGTGATGTCGCGGTCCCAGAGGCCCGACTCCTTGATGGTCTTGCCCACGAGGTCCGCGTTGGTGTGCACGAGCAGCTCGGCGACGCCGTACCCGGTCGACACCGACAGCCGCTGCCGGACGTCGATCTCCGGGAACGCGACCTGGTTCGCGATGAAGTCGATGATCGCGCCGGCGATGTCGAGGCCCGTGGCGCGCTCGATGCCCTCGAGCCCCGGCGACGAGTTGACCTCCATCACGAGGGGTCCCTCGTTGCCCTCGAGCATGTCGACGCCGGCGACCCGCAGGCCCATGATCTGCGCCGAACGGACGGCGGCCTCTTCGTACTCGGGCGTCAGGGTGACCCGCTCGACCGTCCCACCGCGGTGCACGTTCGACCGGAACTCGTCACCGGACGCACTCCGACGCATCGCGGCGACCACCCGGTCGCCGACCACGAGCGCACGGATGTCCTTGCCGCGGCTCTCCGAGATGAAGCTCTGGATGAGGACGTTCTGCTTCGTCGAGTGCAGCGTCTCGACGATCGACTCGGCGACCTTCGCCTCGGGCGCGAGGATCACGCCGATGCCCTGCGTGCCCTCGAGCAGCTTGATCACGACGGGCGCTCCGCCGACGCGCTCGATCGCCCCACGGACGTCGGCCCGGCCGTTCACGAACGTCGTCGCCGGCATGCCGATGTCGTGCCGGGACAGGATCTGGTTCGCCCGGAGCTTGTCGCGGGAGTTCGTGATGCCGTTCGCGGTGTTCGGCGTGTACACGTCCATCTGCTCGAACTGCCGGACCACCGCGGTGCCGTAGTAGGTGATCGAGTTGCCGATGCGCGGCAGGACGGCGTCGTAGTCGGAGAGCAGCTTCCCCCGGTACTGCAGGTCGGGGTCGTCCCCGGTCAGGTCGATCGCGAACCGCAGGGTGTTCAGCACCTTGACCTCGTGCCCGCGGTCGATCGCGGCGGCCCGCAGGCGCTCCGTCGAGTACGCGTGCGGGGCACGCGACAGGATGGCGAGTTTCATCGGGGGTGCTCCGCTGGGTGATCGGTATCGACGGCGACGCTCCATCAAAGCATGCGGACGACCGGTCCGAGCATGCGACAGGATGGGCACATGGTCCGAACACCGAAGTCCCCGAACGGCGGTCTCGTCGTCGCCGGGTGGCGGGAGTGGGCGGCGCTGCCGGACCTCGACATCCCCTGGATCAAGGTCAAGCTCGACACCGGCGCCCGCAGCTCGGCGCTGCACGCGTTCGACCTCGAGGAGCTCCCCGGAGACCGCGTCCGGTTCTCGGTGCACCCCTGGCAGGACACCGATGCCGACGCCGTCACGATCGAGTGCGACGTGCACGATCGACGCATCGTGCGGAGCTCGACCGGCCACACCCAGGAGCGGATCGTCGTCCTCACGAAGATGACCCTCGCCGGGCGTGTCTTCGACGCCGAGGTCACGCTGAGCAACCGCGACCAGATGGGCTTCCGGATGCTCGTCGGCCGCGAGGCCCTGCGCCAGGGGTTCCTCGTCGACCCCGCTCGGTCGTTCATGGCCGGTCGGGCGCCGAAGGAGATCCGGCGCCGCAACCGCGGGCGCGCCTGATGTCCGGCAACCCGGCCGAGGTCGCGCTCGCGCGGATCGTCGACGGCGTCGACGCCGAGCACCTGGGGGCCTACGGCGTGCACGTCCGCATCGGCGACGACGAGGCCGAGCACCGGTGGCGCAGCGACGACCGCGTGAACGTGTACTCGGTGTCGAAGGGCGTGTGCGCGCTGGCGGTCGGCATCGCGACGGACGAGGGCCTGCTCACGCTCGACACCCGTGTGCCCGAACTCCTGCCCGACGTCCCGCTGGGCGACGGTGTCGAGGCCGTCACGGTCCGGCACCTGCTCACGATGACGAGCGGCATCGACTTCGCGTGGTTCGGCGACGAGGTCGTCACGTGGCCCGATCTGGCGGCCGAGATGCTCTCCCGCCCCACGGTGGGCCCCGGCTCGGTCTTCCGGTACAGCGACGCCTCGCCGTACCTGGCGATGCGCATGCTCGGCGCGGTCGTCGGGGACGTCCGCGACTGGTTGATCCCCCGGCTGTTCGACCCACTGGGCATCCACAACCCGCAGTGGCACCGGTGCCCGCTCGGCTGGATCGTCGGCGGGAGCGGCCTCGAACTCCGGACGTCGGAGCTCGCCCGGATCGGCACACTGCTGCGCGACCGCGGGCGGTGGGGCGCGACGCAGATCGTGTCGGCGGAGTGGATCGACGGGATGCACTCGGACTGGGTCGAGACCGGTGGTGGAGCGCCGTTCGAGCGCTACGGGATCGCAGCGTGGGACGGCCCCGGGGACACCTGGCGGCTCGACGGTCGATACGGCCAGTACGTCGTCGTCGACCGGGCGCGCGATGCGGTGGTGACGGTCACCGCACACGAGGAGACGAACGACCACCGACTCGCGGAACTCGCCGCCGACGCGGTGCGCGGCATCCGCCGGGTCGCCTGATCCCGTCCGCGTGCTGACCGTCCCGGTTCGCGGAACCCGGGGATCCTGGACCAGGACGGTCAACGACCGGACAGGCGATGGCGGGGTCAGGCGTGCAGACGGCGCGCGGCGCGACGTCAGCTGGCTGTCGACGTGACCGACGGGCGGCCTGGAGGCACGGTGCGGGCCCGCCACGCGCCTCCAGTCCACGAGGCGCCGCCAGCCTGGCGAGACGCCGCCCGGCCCGCGAGACGCCGCCAGCCTGGCGAGACGCCGCCAGACCGCTGAGACGCCGCCGGATCTGGCGGTGTCTCGGTGACGGCGCCGTGTCTCGATCGTGCGGCGGCGTCTCGCGGGCGCGAGACGCCGCCCGGTCAGGCGTGCAGGTGGCGCGCGAGGAAGGCGAGCTGCTGCGGTGCGAGCCGCCGCCAGTACGCCATCGTGTGCCCGCCCGGCTCGAACCCACCGGCCGGAGCGGTCGCGAAGCCGTCGACGTACGTGCGGACCGCCGGCTCGAAGCCGTCGCCGGTGCCGCAGTCGACGCGGACCGCGACGCCGTCGAGCGACCGTTGCCGTCCGATGACCGTGTTCGCCCGGAAGTCCGCCGCGTCGTCGAACGCACCGCGCGCGGTGTCGCCCGCCGACGTCCAGAGCGCGGGGCTGATCGCGGAGACCGCGCGCACCCGCGCCGAGCCGAGCACGCCGGCGAGGTGGAGCGCGCCGTACCCACCCATCGAGTACCCGGTGAACGCGAGCCGCGCGGTGTCGAACCCGCGACGCGCGAGGAGCGGGAGGAACTCGTCGACGACCATCGCGGCGGGGTCGTCGCCGTCCGCCCGTCGGTGCCAGTAGCGGTTGCCGCCGTCGACCGAGGCGATCGCGAAGGGCGCTCCGCCGGCGGCCACGTGCGCGGCGAGGAACCGGTCGTAGCCGAGGTGGGAGCCGAAGAAGTCCGCGTGGTCGTCGCCGTAGCCGTGCAGGGCGACCGCGATCGGCAGGGGACCGTCGGCCTCGGGCGCGGCGATGGTCCAGCCGACGGTCTCACCCCGCCGTGCGGACGAGACGAACGATCCCGAGGTCGACGGGACGGGGTCGACGTCGGGGACGGCGCCGGCCGGGCCGTCGAGCCCGAGCACCCGGTACATCGTCGATCGGCCGGGCAGGAGGCGCAGGTTCACGGCCTCGGCCGCGGCACCCGCGACCACCACGGCGGCACCACCGACGACGAGCGACCGGCGCGTGATCCGGGCCGCGCGCGAGCCGGTCATGCGAGGGGCACCGTGCCGTCCGAGGTCACGCGCTTCATCACGAGGGTCGAGGAGATCCGCTGCACACCGGGCAAGGTACCGAGTTCGGTGTCGTAGAACTCCTGGTACGCGGCGAGGTCACGTGTGAGGACGCGCAGGAGGTAGTCCGGGTCGCCGAACAGCCGCTGCGCCTCGACCACGTTCGGCATCGCCCGGACCCGCTCCTCGAACCCGCCGATCGTCTCGAGGTCCGTCCGCCCGAGCGTGGCGAAGACGATCGCCTCGAAGTGCAGCCCCACGGCCTCCGGTGAGACGACGGCGCGGTACCGCTCGATGGCTCCGGACTGCTCGAGTGCCTTGAGCCGACGGTGGCAGGACGACAGGCTCAGTCCGACCTCGGACGCCAGGTCGGTGGCACTCATCCGGCCGTCGTGCTGCAGCAGCGAGAGGATCTCCCGGTCAAGTGCGTCCATAGCGGCAATCATTGCAGAGCAAGCGGGTGTCGCGCGGAAGAGCCGGAGCACATTCCGCCCGATTGTCCGTAGCGTCTCGGGCTGTGGACCTGACCCTCATGCTGCAGTTCTGGACGGTGGCACTCCTGCTCGCCCTGACCCCAGGGGCCGACTGGGCGTACGCCATCGCGGCGGGACTCCAGCCGCGGTCCGTGGTGCCCTCGATCCTCGGCATGGTCAGCGGCTACGTGGTCGTCGTCGTGGTGGTGGCGCTCGGGATCGGCGCCCTGGTGACGGAGTACCCGGCGGCCCTCACGGTCCTGACGCTGGCGGGAGCGGCGTACCTGCTGTACCTCGGCGTCAGCACGCTGTCCGCGCGGACCGGCACCGTGGTGGCGGCGAGTGACCGGCCGCTCGGGACGAGTGCGCGGTCGCGGTTCCTCCGCGGCGCCGGGGTGAGCGGCATCAACCCGAAGGGCGTGCTGCTGCTCCTCGCGCTCCTGCCCCAGTTCGTGTCGCCCGGGGGCTGGCCGGCTCCGGTGCAGATGGGCGTCCTCGGCAGCCTGCACCTGATCGACTGCGCGGTCGTCTACCTGCTCGTCGCCCTGGCTGCACGGCGGATCCTGCGGTCGCGTCCGCGGGCGAGTGTCGTCGTGACGAAGGTGTCTGGTGTGCTGATGGTGCTCATCGGCCTCGGGCTGCTTGCCGAGCAGGTGCTCCCGCACCTCCACTGAGCGGAGCGCCAGCACCATCAGCGGCACCGAGCAGGGCGTCGGCGATGGACCGCGCCGTGCCGGTCCCGAGGCCCGGGTCACGCAGACGCATCGCGAGGTACCCGGACACGACGAGCAGCAGCTGGTCGGCGAACGCCGCGGACCGGGCGCCGACAACGGGTGCCGCGAGTTCGGCCAGTCGGCGACGCAGGGTCCCCGTCTCCAGGTCGAGCACCGCGCGCACGCCCTCCGGGGCGTCGACGTACTCGGCCGCCGTCCCGAGGAACGCACACCACCGCGACCCGGCCGGGGTCGAACGGTAGGCGTCGAGTGCGTCGAACACGGCGAGCAACCGCCCCCGGTCGTCGTGCGCTGCGGCGACGGCGGCGTCCCACGTGGCGAGCCAGTCGTCGTGCCGCCGTCCGAGTGCCGCTGCGACGAGGGCCTCCTTGCTGGAGTACCCGCGGTAGAGCGTGGCGCTGGAGATCCCCGCCCGCTCGAGCACGGCGTCGATCGGTGTCGCGGCGATGCCGCGGGTGAAGAAGAGTTCCTCGGCGGCGTCGAGGAGCTTCTGCTCGGTTCCTGGACGCATCGCCATGAGAGCACCCTAGGCTCTCAAAAGTGAAACGATCGTTTTTGTTGCGACAGCGTGTCCTGGTCGCGAGTGGGCTCGGACTCATCGCCGCGACCTACGGGCTCGTCCGGCTGGCGTACGGACTGTTCCTGCCCGACGTGCAGCGCGACCTCGGGCTGTCCTCCGGCGCCGCCGGGTGGATCTCGTCCGGAGCGTCGGTGCTCTACTGCGTCGGCGCGCTCGTCGGCTTCGTCCTCGCCGCGAGGGTGCCGCGGGCCCTGGTGCTCGCGGCCGCGCTCGTCGCCGGGGCCGGAGCACTCGGGATGGCGGCTGCTCCGGGCACGACGGTGTTCGGGGCGGCCTCGGTGCTCGGGTCCGCGGGCGCGGGACTGGCCTCGCCCGCACTCGTGCGGCTCGTCGCCGAACAGGTGCCGGACGCCGCGCAGGGTCGAGCGCAGTCGATCGTCAACGCGGGCACCGGGCCCGGGCTGGTGGGCGCGGGGGCACTCGCGCTCGTGCTCCTGCCGGACTGGCGTGCGGCGTGGGCGGCCTCGGGAGTGTTCGCGCTGGCGGTCGGCGGCGTCCTGCTCGCGGCGAGCCGCGGCGGCGGTGGCGGTGGTGGCGGCGGCGGTGGACACACCCGGCACGCGGCACCCGCGAGACGCCCGGACCGCAGATGGACACGAGCGCACCGCGGGGTGGTCGGCCTCGCCCTGCTGTTCGGCGCGGGTTCGGCGGTCGTCTGGACGTACGGTCGCTCAACTCTGGTCGAGGCCGGAGCGCCGGTCGCCGTCTCCGTCTCGGCGTGGATCGCGCTCGGCATCGGCGGTGCGGCCGTGGTGCTGACGGCACGGTGGACGAGCCGGCTCCGTGCGGCGACGGCCTGGACCGGCACGACGGGTGCCGTGGCGGTGGCCGTCGTCGTCCTCGGCGTCTGGCCGCAGTCGACCGTGGCGGCGCTGGTGGCGTGCGCGGTCTTCGGCTGGGGCTACACCGCGGCGACCGGAGCGCTGATCACCTGGACGACCGAGATCGATGCAGACCGGTCGTCGGCGGGTACCTCGGTGCTCTTCGTGGCGCTGGTGCTCGGTCAGGCCGCGGGAGCTGCGCTCGCGGGAGCGCTCGTCGGATCGGCCGGCACCGTCGTGGCGTTCGTGGCCGGGGCCGTGGTGACCGTGGTCAGCGCCGCGCTCGGGCCGGTCGTCAGAGGATCGGCCGCAGCTCGATCTTCCGGTTGCACGCCACCGACGCCTCGTTCGCGACGCGCAGGGCGGTCTCGGCATCCGGCAGCTCCATGACCCAGAAGCCGGCGACGAACTCCGCGGGGTCGCCGAGCAACCCCGGCGTCGTGGTCGCTTCGCCACCGCGGGCGTCGACCACGACCGCGTCGGCGGGAGCGGACACCCCGGCCGCGATGACGACCGCGTCCCCGAGGCGCTGGTTGAGCGCGTCGACCGCGTCCATCTCGGCCCGGGAGGCGGACTCGGTCCGGCCGGCGGCCTCGGCCTGCCCGTCGTCGATGACGTTGACGAGGAACTGCATGGTCTCTCCCCTGCTCCGTTGGCCGGAGGCTACTCCTGCGGTAGCGTGACGGCGAACACCCGATCCCGACGACAGCGGAGTCATGGCAACGAAGCGCTGAGCCGGCACCAGAGCCGGCTCCCCCTCCACGCGGACCACCCGTCCGCGCGCTTCCTGTACGCCCGCGCGGCACCGACGCCGTGCGACGACACCGAGGGTCTCCCGTGTTCTCCATCCGCGCCCGTTTCCGGGCCTCGTTCTCCACGCTCTCCGAGCACCGCTTCGTCACGTTCGCGGTGCTCGTCGACACCATCGGCGCCGGCCTCACGCTGCCGCTGACGATCGTCTACTTCACCCTGACGACCGACCTCTCACTCGCGGTGATCGGCGTGCTGTCGACCGCTGCGTCACTGCTCGCACTGCCGATCGGGTTGCTCGGCGGAGTGGTCACCGACCGGTTCGGCGCCAAGGCGTCCATGATCACCAACAACCTGCTGTCCGCCGCCGGGTTCACGCTGTACCTCGTCGCCCACGACCCGGTGGTGGTGTTCGCGGCGATCTTCCTCGCGAACGCGTCCGAACGGCTCTACTGGACGTCGTGGACGGCGTACGTCCACGACCTGTCCGACGGCCGGCCGTTCGAGCGTTGGTTCGCCTTCCTCGAGGCCACGAAGGCCGCAGCCCTCGGCGCCGGCGCGATCGTCGCCGCCGTGACGCTCGCGGGCGGCGGGCACGACGGGCTGCGCTGGCTCGTGGTGGCGAACGTCGTGACGAGCGTCGCCGCAGCCGTCGTGTTCGCCTCGCAGCGCACCGGCGGTGTCCGGACGACCGCACCGCAGCCGCGGGACCTCGACGACGTCCGGACCGGGTCGCTCCGCGAGTTCGCCGCCGACCGCTCGATGCGGCTGATCACGCTCGGGCAGTTCCTGATCGGGCCGGCGATGGTGCTGCCGAACGTCGCGCTCAGCGTGCTGTTCGTCGAGCGGTGGCACATGCCCGCGGCCGTGGCTCCCGTGCAGTTCGCCGTCGCGACCGGGCTCGCCGCCTGCCTGCAGACCTCGGTGACGCGGTGGGTCGCCGGCTTCGACCGCGGGGTGCTCGTCGCGGTCGGGACAGCGCTGACCGGGCTCACCGCCGTGCCGCTCATCGTGCTCCCGCCGCTGGAGGGGGCCGCCGCCTGGGCGTACGTGGTCCTCGTGGCGGTGCTGCTGGCCGTGGCGGACATGGTGGCGTTGCCGGCCGCGAACGCCGTGATGGCCGAGGCACCGCACCCCCGGATCCGTGGCCGGGCGATCGGGGTGTTCCAGACCGCGAGCTCGGTGGGCACGGCGCTGTTCCCCCTGTCGCTCGCGTTGCTCGACACGGAGGTGCCGTGGGTGCTCTGGCTGCTGACCGCCCTGGTGTTCGCGGCGGCGGCCTGGGTGTGGCGCGCCGCGGTCGCGGGCCTGCCGGCCCGTGTGCGCATCGCGACGGCGGCTGACGCCGACGGCTGACGGCCGCGGCTGACGGCCGCAACGGGCACTGGACGGGAGGCGCGGTGCGGGTGACCGACGTCGGTCACCCGCACCGCGCCTCCAGTCCGACGGCCCCACCCGCTAGCGTGGTCCGCATGGGGACGGCGACGGAGTGGACGCGGCTGCCCGTGGGGCGCCGCGAACTCCGTCAGGACGCGGTCCTCGCGATCGTCCTCGGTGCCGGCCTGGCGGTCACCACGACGCTCTACGCCGCCGCGGGCACCTACGGCGACGACCAGGCGGCGTGGTGGGTCTCCGCACTGATGATCGTCGCGAACGCCGCCCCGGTCGCGTTCCGCCGGCGCTGGCCGATGAGCATGGCCGTCGTCTCGGCCCTGGCCTTCGCGGCGCTGCAGATCCTGCACGTGCCCGAGGTCTTCCTCGTCAACTTCACCCTGTTCATCGCGCTCTACACGGTCGGCGCGTGGTGCTCGGACCGGGTCCGAGCCGAGGTCGTCCGGTGGGTCGTCATCGGCGGAATGTTCGCGTGGCTCTTCATCGCGATCGCCTTCGGCTGGGCGGTCCCGAACGCGTTGCCCAACGAGGACGACAGCCTCATCCCGCCGTACATCGCGTACTCGCTGCTCAACATCGTGATCAACGTCATCTACTTCGGGGCCGCCTGGTACGCGGGCAACCGTGCGTGGGCCTCGGCCGTCGCGAAGCACGAGCTGGACGTCCGGACCGCCGAACTCGCCGCCGAACGCGAGCGCAGCGCCGCACAGGCCGTGACCATCGAGCGCGTCCGGATCGCCCGTGAGCTGCACGACGTCGTCGCGCACCACGTCTCGCTGATGGGCGTGCAGGCCGGCGCCGCCCGACGCGTGGTCGACCGCGACCCGGCGCAGGCCACCGTGTCGCTCGGCGTGGTGGAGGAGAGCGCCCGCACCGCCGTCGAGGAGCTCCGCCGGATGCTCGGCACCCTCCGCTCCCACGACGACGACGCCTCCGCGGGCGACGACCACCGCGACGCACCGAGCACCGAGGGACTCGGTCGCATCGGGGAGCTCGCCGACGCCGCGCGCACGGCGGGCCACCCGACCGAGTACGTGGTCGTCGGCGACCCGCGGGAGGTCCCACCGACGGTGTCCGCCGTGGCGTACCGGATCGCACAGGAGGCCGTGACGAACGTCCTCAAGCACGCCGGTCCGACCGCCCGGGCCGACGTCCGCGTGCGGTACCTCGCCGACTGCGTCGAGGTCGAGGTCACCGACGACGGACACGGCGACCGCGCTCCGCGGAACACGGCGGGCAGCGGACTCGGCCACGTGGGCATGCGCGAACGCGTCGCCGCGGTGGGCGGACGGATCGAGATCGGGCCGCGCGCCCGGGGAGGCTACCTGGTGCGGGCATGGCTGCCGACGACCTGACGATCGTGCTCGCGGACGACCAGGACCTCGTCCGGGCAGGCTTCCGCGTCATCCTCGAGTCCGAGCCCGGGTTCCGCGTCGTCGGCGAGGCGGCGGACGGCGCCGAGGCAGTCGAGGCCGTCCGGCGACACCGGCCGGACGTGGTCTGCCTCGACGTCCAGATGCCGAACGTCGACGGGCTCGAGGCCGCGCGGCGGATCGCGGCGCTCCCCGATCCCCCGGCGGTGCTCGTCCTGACGACGTTCGACCACGACGACGCCCTGTTCCAGGCGCTCGAGGCCGGGGCGAGCGGGTTCCTGCTGAAGAACGCCTCGCCCGAACGGCTGATCGACGCGGTCCGCACGGTGGCCGCGGGTGACGCGCTGCTCGCGCCGGACGTGACGCGGCGGGTGATCAGCCGGGCGACGGCGACCGCCCCGCCGACGAGCGCCGACGCCGCGCCCGCCGCCGACGTGGCGCTGGCGTCCGCGGGGCTCACCGAGCGCGAGACCGAGGTCCTGCGGCTGCTCGCCCGGGGTCTGAGCAACGCCGAGATCGCCGCCGAGCTGTTCGTCGGGGACGCGACCGTGAAGACCCACGTGTCGAACGTGCTGCAGAAGCTCGGCCTCCGCGACCGCATCCAGGCCGTCGTGTGGGCGTTCGAGCACGGCGTCGCCGGCACCGCGGGCTGACCCGGCACCGCGCACGGCTCCGGCACCACGGGCTGACCCCGGTCGCCTCCCCTCCCCCGCGCGGCGGAGCCGCCCGCGCCACGATCCCCGTCCCCAGCCGGAGGCACCGCCCCGGCCCGGCGCAATAGCGTCGACGCAGGCGGACCGAACCGCCGCGAGAGGGGAACGACATGCTCACCATCGACGGGGTGACCAAGCAGTACGGCGACCGCCGCGTGCTCGACGACGTCACGTTCACGGTCGGTGACGGACGCCTGACCGGGTTCGTCGGCGGCAACGGTGCCGGCAAGACCACCACGATGCGGATCCTGCTCGGCGTGCTGCAGGCCGACGCCGGCACCGTGTCGATCGACGGCACCACCATCGGCCCGGCCGACCGGCGCCGGTTCGGTTACATGCCGGAGGAACGCGGGCTGTACCCGAAGATGCCCGTCGCCGAGCAGATCACGTACTTCGCCCGGCTGCACGGCGTCGACAAGCGCACCGCGGCGAGCCGCACCACCGACCTGCTCGACCGGCTCGGCCTCGCGCCGCACGCCGACGACGCGGTCGAGAAGCTCTCGCTCGGCAACCAGCAGCGCGTGCAGGTCGCGGCAGCGCTCGCGCACGACCCTGAAGTCCTCGTGCTCGACGAGCCGTTCTCCGGCCTCGACCCGATGGCCGTCGACGTCGTGCTCGCGGTGCTGCGCGAGGCCGCGGCCGGCGGTGTCCCGGTGCTCTTCTCGAGCCACCAGCTGGACGTCGTCGAGCGGCTCTGCGACGACGTCGTGGTGATCGCCGGCGGCACCATCCGTGCCGCCGGACCGCAGGACGAACTGCGCAAGCAGGCCGGGCCCCCGGCGTGGGAGCTGCTCGTCGAGGGCGACGTCGCCTGGCTCCGCGACGAACCGGGCGTCACCGTCCGCGAGTTCGACGGCGGCTACGCCGTCTTCGAGGCCGACGACACCACCGCCCAGCGCGTCCTGCAGCGGGCCGTCCAGCACGGCACCGTCGGGTCGTTCTCGCCGCGTGTCCCGCGGCTCAGCGAGGTCTTCCGGGAGGTCGTCCGGTGAACGCCTCGTTCGTCCAGTCCGTGCGGCTCGTCGCCGCGCGCGAGATCCAGGCACGCGTCCGCAGCAAGGCGTTCGTCGTGTCGGCCTGCATCCTCATCCTGATGGTGGTCGCCTCGATCGTCGTCGGTGGCATCGTCGGCAAGGCGACCGCGGGCGACACCACCCCGGTCGCGGTCGTCGACGGCGTCAGCCTGCCCACGAGCAAGGGGCTCGACGTCACGGAGGCACCGACCGTCGCCGCCGCCGAACGACTCGTCGAGAACGGTGACGTCGACGCGGCGGTCCTGCCCTCGGACGACCCGCTCGGCTACAAGGTGGTCGGACTCGACGACGCCCCGACCGACGTCGTGCAGGCGCTCAGCGTCTCGCCCCGCATCGAGCTGCTCGACCCGAACGCGATCCCCGGTGGGCTCATCTACATCGTCGCGCTGGCGTTCGGGGTGGTGTACTTCGCCTCCGCCGTGACGTTCGGCCAGTCGATCGCGCAGAGCGTCGTCGAGGAGAAGTCCACCCGGGTGGTCGAGATCCTGATGGCGGCGATCCCGGCACGGGCACTGCTCGCCGGCAAGGTCCTCGGCAACAGCGTCATGGCGTTCGCGCAGATCGTCGCGGTGGCGATCGCGGCGGCGGTGACGCTCGCGGTCACCGGGCAGGACAACATGTTCACCGTCCTCGGGCCGAGCATGCTGTGGTTCGTCGGCTTCTTCGCGATCGGGTTCGTGCTCATCGCCTCGCTGTTCGCCGCCGCCGCGGTGCTCGTCTCCCGCCAGGAGGACGTCGGCAGCGTCACCACCCCGGTGATGATGCTCGTGATGATCCCGTACATCCTGATCATCGTCGCGTACAACAACCCGACCATCCTCGGCGTCATGTCGTACGTGCCGTTCAGTGCGCCGATCGGCATGCCGATGCGGATCTTCCTCGGGACCGCCGAGTGGTGGGAGCCGATCCTGTCCCTCGTGATCGTGGCCGTCTCGGTCGTGCTCGTCGTCGTCATCGGAGCGCGGATCTACGAGAACGCCCTCCTGCGCACCGGCAGCCGGGTGAAGCTGGCGGAGGCGCTGCGCGGCTGACGCCGCAGGACCGGACTGGAGGCCCGGATCACGTGAGCTGTTCGGCTCACGTGATCCGGGCCTCCCGTCACTGCATCAGGCCGGGAACGCGCGCAGCGCGCGTTCGACGACGGCCGCCAGCTCTTGCCGGGTCGCGCCGCTGCTCGCCTGGACGGCGAGCCCGGCGGACACCGTCACCACGTACTTGGCGAGCTCGTCGGGGTCCTCCTCCGGAGCCAGGTCACCGGCGTCCCGCGCCGCGTGGAACCGTTCGGCGATGCGTCGCTCGCCGCCGGCACGACTCTCCTCGAGGAAGTCGACGATCCGGCGGTCCTCGTCGCCCGCGGCGAGTCCGCCCTGGATCGAGAGGCACCCTGCCGGCCGCCCCGGGGTCGTCACCGCGGCGACGTTGCTGCGCAGGTAGTGCTCGGCGACCGCACGTGCCGTCGGCTCCGCGAGGGCTTCCCCGACGTAGGCCATCTCGACCTCGGCGTACCGCCCCAGCGCCTTGCGGAACGTGGCCTCCTTGTTGCCGAACGCGGCGTAGAGACTCGGGCGGTTGATGCCCATCGCGGTGGTCAGGTCCTCCAGGCTGGTACCGGCGTAGCCCTGGCGCCAGAACACCTCGACCGCGCTGTCGAGTGCTTCGTCCGTGTCGAACCCGCGCGGCCGTCCTCGTGCTGCCATGACGCGCCTCCGATCTGTACCGATCGGACCAGAATAGCGCGTCGGACGATTTCATACCATCCAGTACAGATTTGACAGATCGAGCCGAGGGGTCTACGTTCCATATCTGTACCGCTTGGTACGCAAATGAGAGGAACGATCATGGGTGACTTCACCGGGACCACAGCACTCGTCACGGGCGGGACGTCGGGCATCGGCCTGACCGTCGTCCGCCGACTCGTCGCGGAGGGCGCGCACGTCGTCGTCACGGGGCGACGCCAGCACGCACTCGACACGGTGGCGGCCGAGCTCGGCGACGCCGTCACGACGGTGCAGGGAGACGTCGCCGTGGCCGAGGACGTCGAGCGGGTGTTCGCGGCGGTCTCCACGCGCGGGGACGGACTCGCGCTCGTGTTCGCCAACGCCGGTGGCGGCGAGTTCGCACCGCTCGGGCAGATCAGCTGGGACCACTACGCGACCACCTTCAACGCGAACGTCGGCGGCGTGATCAACACCGTGCAGGGCGCGCTGCCGTACCTGACGAAGGGGTCCGCGATCGTGCTCACCGGCTCGAACATCGACGTCAAGGGCAACCCCGCGTTCAGCGTCTACGCCGCGACGAAGGCCGCGGTCCGGTCCCTCGCGCGGAGCTGGGCGGCCGAGCTGGTCGAGCGGGGCGTGCGCGTGAACGTCGTCGCCCCGGGGCCGATCGGCACGCCGGGCCTGTCCGGGCTGGCGGGCAGCCCGGAGGACGCCGAAGCACTGCTGGGTGGCCTGGCCTCCGGCGTCCCGATGCAGCGCCTGGGGACGGAGGACGAGGTCGCGGACGCCGTGCTCTTCCTCGGGTCGCCGCGCAGCAGTTACGTCACGGGCGCAGAGCTGTACGTCGACGGGGGTGCGAGCCAGGTCTGACGGACGCCGGTCCGGCGCGTCAGAGCAGTCCGAAGACCGCCTGCGCGCCGAGGCTCGTCCCCGCCACGAGCACCCAGAGCGCGATGCCGAGCAGCATCGGTCGGAACCCCGCGCGCCGGAGTGCGCCGAAGTCCGTCGAGGCCCCGATGGCGGCCAACGCCACCGTGATGAGGAACGTCGCGGCGGTGGAGAACCCCGGGGCCGCGGCGGCCGGCAGCACTCCGACGGTGCGGAGCAGGACGACCACGAGGAACCCGATCAGGAACCACGGCACCAGCCGGAACACGCGGACGCCCCCGGCGCGACCCGACCCGTCGTCGGCGGCGAGCTGCTCGCGGGAGGCTCGCCGTGCCTCCAGGCCGGCCAACCCGATGACGATCGGGATGATCATGAGCGTCCGGACCAGCTTGACGACCACGGCGGTGTCGGTCGCCTGGCGACCGTAGACCGTCGCCGTGGCGACCACCGAGGACGTGTCGTTCACGGCCGTGCCGGCGAAGACGCCGAAGGCGTGCTGCGAGAGCCCCAGCGCGTGACCGAGCAGGGGGAAGACGAAGACGGCGGCGATGTTGCAGAGGAAGATCGTCGACATCGCGTAGGCGACGTCCGCGCTGACGGCACCGATCACGGGCGTGACGGCCGCGATCGCCGATGCCCCGCAGATGCCGGTGCCGACCCCGATGAGCGTGCGGAGCGCGCTCGACACCCGCAACAGTCTGCCGATCCCCCACGCCGCGGCGAGGCACACCACGAGGGTCGTGAGCATGACCGGGAGCGTCTCCCCGCCGATGCGGAGCACCTCGCCGATGGACAGCTGCGCACCGAGCAGCACGACGGCGAACTGCAGCACACGGCTCGACGCGAACTTCACGCCGGGTTGGAGTGCGTCGAGTCCGCCCTGTCGTCGACGCCGGACGAGCCAGCCGACGACCGCACCGATGACGACGGCGGGCACCGGGCCGCCGATGACCGGCACCTCGGTCCCGACGAGGGTGGCGACGAGTCCGATCGCGACGGCGAGCGCGATGCCGGGGACGACGGCAGCGGCGTCCGCACGCGTGAGGGGCATGCCCTCCAGCATGGCAGGGCGTCGGACGACCGTCAGCCGACGGGCGGCGTCTGTCCGCTCATGTCGACGCGGCCGGTGCTGTCGTTCCACGTGAAGGTGGCGTTCGTGCGGCCGCTCGCCTCGGCGGTCGACTCGTCCGGCTTCGCGTAGTGGTAGGTCACCGCGATCGTGGACGGGTCGGTGCGCGCGACGTCGGGGACGAACGAGTAGGCCTCCTTGGTCGCGGTGCCGAGGTACCGGCCCTGGTGGAACAGCAGGATCGCGACCGGTGAGCTGCCGGTCGCGTGGTCCAGGTCCACGAGCGACCAGGACAGCGGGGCGCACGCGTCGTAGCCGGAGTAGTCGGAGTTCGCGGCGTCCCACTCGGCGTCCTCGAGGCCGGTCGGCAGCGGCAGGTCCGCGATCGCCCGCGAGGCTGCTTCGGCGCCGCTCGACGGACCGCAGGTCGGGGTCGGCGTGGGCGTGGGCGTCTCCGCTGCTGCCGTCGCGCTGGCCGTCGGGGTGGCCGTCACGGTCCGGGTGACCGTCGGCGCGGCCGTTCCCCCGCCGCTGCAGCCGGTCAGGCCCGCGGCGAGCGCCGCGACGAACAGGAGTCCCCCGGTGGTCCTGGTGATGCGCATGCCCACAGATTCCTCCTCGCCGTTCGCAGAGTTCACGGCGTATTCTTGGGTTCGGAAGCAACGACGATTCCGGCCATGCCTCGTCGTGCTCGCGTTCCCCGGGCCCGACGGGACGAACTGCGACCAAGAGCCCCTTCGTGTCTGAACACCTCATCGAGTACGTCGCCCGTGACCGAACGGGCATCACCGCCGTCGTGACGACCACCAGCGTCATCGACGTCGACACCGTGATCAAGAACATCCACGCCGGGCACGCCGGGTACTACGTCGCGGCCGACTCCTGGAAGCGCACGCCCGTCCGGAGCCTGTCGTTCCTCGGTGGCGCGTACCTGTTCGCGAACTGGGACGGCTCGAAGCGGAACATGCTGCACGACCTCGCGTTCCGCTCGCCGACCCGCTCGATCGAGACGAAGCCCGTGGCACGTCCGCGGCCCGGTCTGCCCCGGCTCCTCGCCGCCCTGTTCGGCCGCCGGCGGAGCCCGCGGCACTGATCCTGCGCGGGCGGTCGGCGCGGCGTCCGGCCGCTGCGTCTGCTCGCGTCGACGCTGCGTCTGCTCGTGCCGACGACAGGTGCGCACGGTCCACCATGCGCACTCGTCGCCACGACGCGCACACCGCCCAGCAGCTCGCCGCCCAGCAGCTCGACGCCCGGACGATGCGGACCGCCCAGCACCCCGCCGTCCGTGCCAGTCTTGGCGCAGTCCCGGAAGGAGCCGCACCATGGAGACCGTCGACGTCGTCGTGATCGGAGCCGGGGTCGCCGGGCTCACCGCCGCGCGACTGCTCGCCGGCGAGGGCCGTCGGGTCGTCGTGCTCGAGGCCCGCGAGCGCATCGGCGGTCGCGTCCACACTGACCGGACCGGCGGGCACGTCACCGACCTCGGCGCCTCGTGGATCCACGGCGTCGACGGCAGCGCGGTCGCCGAGGCCGTCGCCGCGTTCGGCATCCGCACCGTCGAGTTCACGGTCGGCAGCTACCAGGTGGACAGCCGCCCGATCGCGTACCACGGAGCCGACGGACACCGACTCGACGACGACGGCACCCGACGGTTCGCCGCTGACGTGCACACGGTCGACGCCACGCTGGCCGACGTCGTGGCCGGATCGGGTCCGACCGACACCTACCGCGACGTGGTCGAGCGCGCCGTCGACCTGCAGGGCTGGGACGCGTCGCGGGCCGAACGGGTCCGCGAACACCTGGAACACCGGAGCGAGGAGCAGTACGGGGTCCCGAGCGACGAACTCGCGGCGCACGGCCTCGACGACGACAGCGTCGACGGCGACGAGGTGGTGTTCCCGGACGGCTACGACGCGCTGCCCACGCGCCTGGCAGCGGGGCTCGACGTGCGACTCCGCCACGTCGTCCACAGCGTGCACCACGGCGACGACGGCGTCGAGGTCACGAGCGATCACGGGTCCCTCCACGCCGCTGCCGTCGTCGTCACGGTGCCGGTCGGGGTCCTGCAGTCCGACGACTTCGTGATCGCGCCTCCGCTGCCCGAACGCCACCGGCAGGCCCTCGGACGGCTGCGGATGAACGCGTTCGAGAAGGTCGTCCTGCGGTTCCCGGAACGGTTCTGGGGCGAGGACGTCGCCGCGATCCGGCAGCTCGGTCCCGAGGGCCGGTGGTGGCACTCCTGGTACGACCTCACCCGGCTCGACGGTGTGCCGACGCTGCTCACCTTCGCCGCCGGGCCGGCAGCCTGGGCGATCCGGGGGTGGAGCGACGAGCAGGTCGCCGCCTCCGTGCTCGAGCAGCTGCGGCGGTTGTACCGCGACCACGTTCCCGCACCCACGTCGGTGCAGGTGACGGCGTGGCAGGACGACCCGTTCGCGCGGGGGTCGTACGCGCACATGCTCCCGGGGTCGACCACCGACGACCACGACGACCTCGCGGTGCCGGTCGGCGGTCGGCTGCACCTGGCCGGCGAGGCCACCTGGACCGACGACCCGGCGACGGTCGCGGGCGCGCTGCACTCCGGCCACCGCGCGGCGGAACGGGTGCTCGGGCGGGACGTGCCGATCGCTCGGCTCTGGTCCGGTGCCCTGAACGGCACCACCTGACGGACGGGAGGCGCGGGTCGGGCCCGCACCGCGCCTCCAGTCCGACGATCGGTACCGTCTACAGCCGCAACGCCAGCGCGTTCGCGGTGAGGCCCGCGGCCGTGCCGCACAGCAGCACGGTGTCGCCCCGCGACGACCGCCCGTCGTCCAGGCAGCGCGCCAGCGTGTACGGCACCGACGAGGACACCATGTTCCCGTACTCCGCGACCGCGTCCACGTACGCCCCCGACGGGATCCCGATCCGCCGCATCGCGATGCCCAGCGCACCGCTGGCCTGGTGCGGGACGACGAGGTCGACGTCCTCGAGCCCGAGTCCCGCCTTCGCGAAGAACCGGTCGAAGAACCCGGGCAGGACCTTCAGCATCCCCATCAGGGCGCGCCGTCCGTGCATGTCGAACCGGTAGTCGGCGGGGTCACCGTCGGCGTAGTCCTGCGCCGGGTACCGGGACAGGCCGCCCCGCAGCTCGGTGTCGTGCGCGTGCTCCGGCCAGGTCTGCTGCAGGCTCGCGAGCACGCCCTGCCCGTCGTCGCCGCGCGTGAGCACGACCGCCGCGGCAGCGTCCGAGAACAGCTCGAAGGACTCCCGCTGCTCCGGGTCGAGGAACCGGGTGCCGACGTCCCCGGACACGATCAGGATGCGCTCGTACTCGCCGTCCGCCAGGTACCGCGAGGCGACGTCGACCGCGGTGATGAAGCTCGTGCACGTCGAGTTCACGTCGAACGCGGCAGCACGGGCACCCGGCGCGACCCGCTCCATGACGAGCGCAGCGGTGCACGGGATCGGCTGGACGCCGGCGGCGCACGCGGCGATGACGCAGTCGACGTCGTCCGGGCTGATGCCCGCGTGGCTGATGGCCCGCTCGGCGGCCGTCGCGAGTATGTCGAGGTGCGAGACGTCGTCGGCGATCCGGTACCGGGTGACGGCGCCCGACCTCGACGGGAACGTGACCGTCGTCTCGGGCAGGTACGTGCCCCATCCGCTGATCCGGCAGCTCCTCATGACGGTCCCCCTTCGTCGGTGCGCTGGTCCTGCAGCAGGTCGGTGTCCACCGGGTGGTGGTCGTGGCTGAACAGCAGGCGGACCCCGGCCCGTTCGGCGTCGAGCAGGAGCCGCGCGGTCTCGGCCTGCGCGTCCGCGTCGTGCGCGACGGCGCGCGGGACCGGGCGGATCCGCGCCTCGTGTCCGAGCAGGTCGCGTCCCCAGGCGGCGTCGCCGGCCAGCAGGACCCGGCCGTCGACCAGCGCGCCGACGTGGCCGTCGGCGTGGCCGGGCAGGTCCACGAGTCGGTAGGTGCCGTCGCTGAAGAGGTCGGCGGTCCGGAGCCCCGTGGTCGCGTCGATCCGGAACGCCCGGTCGGGCACGGCCTGGAGGCGCGGCTCCAGCCCGGCGGGCAGCAGCCCCGGGAGCACACCAGCACGCAGCGTCGGATCCGCCATGGTCCGCCGCACCGGCTCGGTCACGACGACGGTGGCGTGCGGGAACGCCGCGAGGCCGCCGATGTGGTCGGGGTGCAGGTGGGACAGGACGACGTGCGTGACGGTCGCCGCTCCCGCTCCGAGCTGTTCGCCGATGCTCGCGCCCGGAGGGACCGTCGGCGGCAGCAGTCGTCGGTAGGCCCACCCGGCGGGTCCGGTGCGCCAGGGCAGCGGGGCGTAGCCGGTGTCGAACAGGACGCGGCGGTCGCCGTCCTCGTACAGGAAGGCGTTCGCGGGGAAGACCCGCCGTTCGCGAGGAGCGCCGCGGAGGAGCTGGTGCACGCCGTGGACGGTCGTGCCGCAGGCGAGGGCGCGGAGGCTAGGCACGGTCGGCTCCGGACGCGTAGCTCGCCAGGCTCTCGTCGAGGGTGACCGTCGGCTCGTACCCGAGCACCTCGCGAGCCCGGGTGATGTCGAGGGTCTGCGAGTGCGTGATCGTCGACACGGTGTACCGCGTGACCGGTGGTTCGGGACGACCGGGGAGTACCCCGCAGACCGCCTCGAGCAAGCCGGCGACACCGTAGACGACACCCGCCGGCAGTCGCCGGTGGCGGACCGGGAGCCCGAGGCCGGTGAGGAGCTGGTCGAGCAGCTCGACGAACGGCCGCGGGTCACCGTTCGTGATGTTGAACGCGCGTCCGGCCGCCTCGGGCACCTCCGCCGCGAGCCGGACGGCGAGCGCCACGTTCTCGACCGCGGTCAGGTCGACGAGGCCCCGGCCGCCGTGCATGAGCGGGACGCCGACACGTTCGTGCACGCGGAGCAGGCGCGGGACGAGCGCGGGATCGCCCGGTCCGATGATGCCGCGCGGACGCAGGACGACGACCTCTGGGCGGTCGCTGCGGTCGCTGCGGTCGTTGCGGTCGTTGCGGCCGCTTGCGGCGCGGAGCAGCGCCTCGGCGTGCAGTTTCGAGCGGATGTAGTGGTTCATGGGGCGGCTCGGGTCGACCTCGTGCTCCCGGATCGCCAGGCGGTCGCGCGGTGCGGCGTAGATCCCGGGCGACGAGACGTGCACGAACCGCCGGGCACCGACCCGTCGGGCGTACTCGAACGCCCGCGCCGTCCCGGTGACGTTCGCGTGCTCGAACTCCGACCACCGCCCCCACGGCGAGGACAGCGCAGCGCAGTGCACGACGACGTCCACCGGGAGGTCGAACCGGGCCAGGTCGTCGAGGTCACCGACGAAGGTCGCACCCTCGGGCAGTGCCGCGGCACGCCGACCAGCAGCCGTCACCGCGTAGCCGTGCGCCCGCAGGTCCCGGACGACGTGGCCGCCGAGGAACCCGCTGGCACCCGTGACGAGCGCGCTCTCCCCCATCCCACCGATACTAGGTGCCACCCGCGATGCCGTCGTTCGGCACCGCCGGCTCCTCCCCTAGGCTCACGCGTGTGCGGATCGCCCTCGTCACCGACTACTACCTGCCCACGCTCGGCGGGGTGCAGACGGCGGTCCGGGCCCTGGCCGAGAGCCTGCGAGCGGATGGACACGAGGCGATCGTCTTCTGCCCGCTGACCGGATCGTCCGACGATCCCGGCGTCGTCGGGCTCCCGGTCTCGAACGTGTTCCGGCCGGACGGGTACCCGTTCGCGTGGTCGCCGCGACGCCTGCGCGAGGTGCTCGGTCGTGAGTTCGCCGCGCGCCGCATCGACGTCGTGCACACCCACTCGGAGATGTTCGCCGCGCTCGGGGCGATCCGCGCCGCGCACGACCTGGGCATCCCGGTCGCGCACACGATGCACGGCCGGATCGACGTCTACACCCGGAACGTCCTGCCGCTCCCCGCCGTCACGACCATCCTGCTCGCAGCGCTGCACGGTCGGCAGGTCAGCGCCGCCGGGATCCGGGTCGCCGGCGACACGCCCTACACGGCCACCCGCACCGCGCGACGGATGTGGCGGGTGATGCTCGCGCAGTCCCGCGCGAGCGACCACGTCCTCGTGCCCTCGCAGCACTTCGCGGCGAAGCTCGTCGCGCAGGGTGTCCGGACGCCCGTCACGGTGCTCACCAACGGCATCGAGCCGTCCGTGCTGGACGGTATCGGCGAGGCACCCGTCCGCACCCTCCGGCCCGACGAACCGATGCGCATCGTGTGGGTCGGGCGGCTCTCCCCCGAGAAGCGTCCAGACGTCCTGGTCCGTGCCGCGCACGCGTTCCCCGGCGGGGTCCACGTGGACGTGTACGGCGACGGGGTCGCGCGTGCGGCGATCGCCCGCGCCGCCGCAGGGGCACCCGTCACGCTCCACGGCTCGGCCCCACACCCCGAGGTCCTCGCCGCCATGCGCTCGGCCCACCTGCTCGTCTCGAGCTCGTTCGACTTCGACAACCAGCCCATGGTGATGCTCGAGGCGATCGCCACCGGGCTCCCCGTGCTGTACTGCGACCCCGACCTCGCCGAGGTGGTCCCGGACGGCGGCGGCTTCCGCACGGTGACGCCCGACGCGGACGGCATCACGACCGAGGTCCGGCGACTGCGGGACGATCCGGACGCGATCACCCGGGCGTCCGAGGTGATGATCGCCGCCCGACCTCGGATCGAACAGCGCACCGAGACGGTCGTCGACGTGTACCGATCCGTCGTGGCCCACTGACCGCGGCTCGTGCCAGGATGTCCTGGCAAGCACACGAGGGGGACGACATGCTCGCAACGGACGTTGCCGCCAAGCGGTTCCAGCCGACGAAGTTCCGGAACGGTTACGACCAGTCGGAGGTCGACGACTTCCTCGACCGTGTGCAGGCCACCCTCGCCGGCTACGAACAGGGCCGTCCGGTGGACCCGATCACGCCAGAGGACGTCGTGAACGCACGCTTCCGTGCGACCCGCTGGCGCGAGGGGTACGACCAGGGCGAGGTCGACGACTTCCTCGACGAGGTCGTCGTCGCGCTGCGCCAGCACGCGACTCGCTGACCATGTTCACGGGGAGGACGCAGCGCTGGCCGGTCGCCGCGACGGTGCTCGTCGCCGCCGTCGCGTTGACCGGCTGCGCATCGGCAGCACCGGGCGACGCGCAGCGGACCCAGGGCCGCTCGATGACCGCGGAGTCGGCGAACACCGAACAGCGAACCGCTTCGCCGCGTTCAACGCGGACGACGGAGCGTCGATCATCCAGGCGTACAGCGCCTGCTACCGGTTCGACCTGGAATCGAACACCCCGACCGTGCCCGCGACCGCTGACGACTGAGTTCTCCACCGGACGTCGTCGCTCGACTTGCAGCGGATGCTCGGTTCCGTAGTATGTTGCGTACAAGGGGGCACCATGGGGAACGGGTGGAAGGTGGACATCGCCGGGTCGGAGGCGATCGTCCGAGATGCAGCGACGGCCGGGTCGTCGATGCAGAACGCAGCAGCGGACGTGGACACCGCGCTCCGGGACGTCGTCGCAGCGCTCGCGGGAACTGACGCCGCCGGCGCTGCCCAGGGGTTCCTCGGCGCGCGACAGGGTGACGCGACCACCGCTGTCGGCGCCGTCGAGAAGGCGATCAGGGCCGCAACCGGCGCGATGAACGCGTTCGCCGAGGCAGACGCCGGGATGGCAGACCACGCCACCGCGAGTACGCCACGCGGCTTCGGGCGGACCGTCCAGTGAGCGCGACACTCATCGACGAGAGCGCGCTGCCGACCGTGACACCGACGGCCGCAGCGGTGAACGACAGTGCGACCGCCTTGCGGACCTCCACTGATGCAGTGCGCCAGGCTGCCCAGGACGCACAGCGCTCGTGGAGCGGTATCGACGGCGTGCTCTCCTCGCCCGGCGCGACCGATGCCCTGTCCGACGCGATGAGCGCAGCAACCGGACCGGCCGATGGGCTCGCGACCGCAGCCGGTTCCGTGGCCACGGCGCTCGAGACCTTCGCCGACGACCTGACCACGATCCGCCGGACCCGCCGCTCACTGCTGGCCGACATCGAAGAACTCCGCGCGCGCGTCGCGGCATCGGACGGCGACGACGCCGTCCCCGACGAGTACCGTGCCGCGAACGACGACCTGCACGCGCGGGCGAGTCGACTACACACGCGTTGGCGAACGGCGCAGGACGACCTCGCCCAGGCGATCCGCGGACAGATCGGGGGCGCGCCTCGGCTGTTCCCGACGCTCGGTGGCAGCATGCTCGCCGCGCCGTTCGCCAGGATCGACTTCGGCGCGGCATCTCGTGCGTTCCGGGATGCCGGACGTCTCCCGCTGCTCGCGGGCCTCGCGGCGCAAGGGCCGGACGCGCTCCGGAAGTGGGCCGCGGACCACCCTGGGGAAGCACAGCGGCTGCTCGACCACCCGCCGTCGGCCGACGACGTCAAGGCGTGGTGGGCCGGCCTCGACGCGGATGATCGCACCGCGCTGGTGACCGGTCTGTCGACGGTGGTCGGGAACCTCGGGGGTGTGCTGTACGCCGACCGCGGCCGTGCGAACCAGCACACGCTCGACACTGAGCTCCCGAAGGCGCAGGCGCGCTACCGGGAGCTCTCCGGCAAGGTGTTCCGGAACGACGAGCTGACGCCCGCCGAACGAGCCGAGTACGCGCGGCTGTCGGAGATCGTGGGATCGCTCGAAGCCCTCGACAAGACGCTGCTCGCGGGCACGGCGTCCGCACCGCGGACGATCGTGTCGCTGACACTCGGACACCCGCCGCTCGCCGCCGTGGCGATCGGTGACCTCGACACGGCGACGAACGTGACGGTGAACGTGCCGGGGATGGGCAACACCGTGGCCGAGAGCATGCAGGGATGGGCGGGTGGCGCGGACAACCTGTTGAGTGAGCAGCGCGTCGCTGCCCAAGAGGCGCATGCAAGCACGAACATCGCCACCGTCGCGTGGATCGGGTACGACACGCCCGACATGCCGCCGAGCGTCGAGGTGCTCGCCTCAACGAAGGCCGAAGCGGGCGCTCAGAACCTCAGCCGATTCCTCGGAGACGTCTCTGGCACCAGGGGCTGGAACGGCGGAGATCACCTGTCGGTGGTTGCTCACTCCTACGGCACGACGACTGCGACGCTGGCGACGGCGAAGACCCCCGTGAACAACCTGACCCTGCTCGCTTCAGCTGGCGTCGACGGGCGAGTGCCGACTGTGCACGCGGTCGAGGTGCCGAACGGTCACGTCTGGGCTTCGCAGGCCAACACGGACCTCGTCGCGAACATCGGCCGGGGATCCGTCGAGACTCCGTGGGGCTACGTCCTCGGGCGCCAACCCATCGACACCGGGAACCCCTTCACCTCGACGCGAGACCAGATCCTCACCCTGCCGAGCACACACCGACTCAATCCCGGAGATCCGTCCTGGGGTGCTCGAACCTTCTCGTCCGATCCCGACGTCATCAACGGAGAGCCCTACGCTGGGTCTGACGGTCACCCGGCAACGCCGGGTACCGAAGCCGAGATCGCAGGCGAGGACAGTGACGCGCACGGGTACCTGGATGCCGGAACGACCTCGCTGTACAACACTGCCCGCACGAGTCTCGGGTACACGCCCGAAGGAAATGCCATTCCATGATCCGAGAACGCACGGGCCGCCTCGTCATCCTCGCAGCGCTCCTCGCAGCAGGACTCGCCCTGACGGGGTGCGCGAGCGATCCCGCACCGAAGGAGCCACGTATGACCGCGTCGAACAACAGCGCTGCGAAGCAGGTGTGGGACGAGTTCAACGCCGAGGCCGAGGCATCCCAGGAAGTCATCGGCGGAAGCTGGCTCGCCTCCGACACCGCGGCGCGTGCGTGCGGATCCGGGGGAGCTCAGTGGGTGTTGACGCGGCTCGGACCCGGGACGACCGTCGCCGACCGTGACCGGGTGCTCGCGGACCTGTCGACGCGTTGGCAGGCGAAGGGGTGGACGGCGGACCGGTCTGCGACCACGGGCGACTACCCAGGCGTCCAGCTGCGGTACCCCGGGGGTTCCACACTGGAATCCGGCTTCTTCGTTCGCTTCCGTTCCAATGAGAACGGTTCTTCCCTGCAGATCCAGACCCCCTGCACCCCCGGCGACGTCGACCAGCTCAACCGCGAGAAGTACGCCGAGAAGCACACGAACACCCCGCCCGACATCCCCGGCGCATCGAGTCCCTCGGCGGAGGCCACCCCGTGAGCGCCCAGATGGGGTCGGATCACCTCGCCCGCGAACAGGAGCGCCTCGACCGTCCCCGCGGCTGGTGGATCGCCGGACCGGGCCTCGGCGCCGTCCTGCTCGGCATCGTCTCCGCCGCGGTGGCAGGCGGTGCGATCGAGCACATCTGGCTCCTCGCGGTGATCGCCCTGGTCCAGGTCGGACTGCTCATCTGGACGGCGATGGCGCTCCACACGGTGCGCGGTCGGCGGCCACTCGCGCGGACGGCCGGCATCATCGGCATCGTCGTCGCGGCGCTCTCCATCCTGCAGGGGCTGGGCTTGGTCGTCGGGTTGGCGCTCCTCAGCACTGCCGTCTGAGACTCCGGCGATCGGCCCGGCGCGGACGCTCAGGCGCTCGCGGCAGCTTCCGCCGCACCGATTCGCAGTCCCGTCTCGACGAGTCGCGCCACTGACGGCGTCGATCGGCGTGCCGGCCACGCGAGCACCGTGGTCGCGAGGGGCGCGTCCAGCACGGGTACCGCCACGTGCTCGGGCCACTGCCACGCTCGGCTCGAGCGCGGGATGACCAGGAGCGTCCGCCCGAGCGCGACGAGCTGCGCGAGCTGGGACTGCGAGTGCACCTCCGGCCCGGGTCCGGGCGGGTAGGTCCAGTCAGCGAGCGGCCACCGAGCCATCGGGAGGTCCGGCACCGACGAGACCTCGGTCATCGTCAGCGACCGCCGTCGAGCGAGCGGGTGCGACGCCGGGACGATCGCGACCTGGGGCTCGGAGTACAGGTCGACGGCGTCGATGCCCGTGAAGTCGTCGAACGGTCGGTGCATGACGGCGACGTCGGCGGTGCCGTCATGCAGCAGTCCTGCCTGCTCCCCGATCTCGCACAGGGTGACGTCGACCGGCAGGTCGTCGGGGGCGGCGTCGAGCAGCGCCTGCAGGAACTCGTGCGACGATCCGGCCTTCGTCGCGAGGACCAGTCGGCGCTCGGGAGCACCGGCACGCCGGGCGCGGCGGACCGCAGCCCGGACGGCGTCGAGAGCTGCCGGAGCCTCGCGGAGCAGCGCTTCCCCGGCATGCGTCAGGCGCACGCCCCGCCGGTCGCGGTCGAACAACCGAGCGCCGACACGCTCCTCGAGCTGCCGGATCGCCCGTGACAGGGGCGGCTGCGCCATCCCGAGCCGGAGCGCCGCCCGGCCGAAGTGCAGTTCCTCGGCCACGGCGACGAAGTACCGGAGTTCACGGGTCTCGACATCGTCCACGGGCCGAGCCTACGTCCGCGATACCCGTCGGGTACCACAGCGGACCGGATCGGTGTTGGACGCTGAGCGAGCTCCGGACGGACGATCGAGCCATGCAGAACGAGAACACGACAACCGCCCTGGTGACGGGCGGCAACAAGGGCATCGGCTACGCGATCGCCGAGGGGCTCGGCCGGCAGGGACTCCGCGTCCTCGTGGGCGCCCGCGACGACGACGCGCGCCGCAGGGCCGTCGAGCAGCTCCGCGCGAGCGGGATCGACGCCGACGGCGTCCGCATCGACGTGACCGACGACGCGAGCGTGACCGCTGCCGCGACCGATGTCGAGGAGCGGTTCGGCCGGCTCGACGTCCTGGTCAACAACGCCGGGATCTCCGGTCCGTTCGACCCGGTCACGTGGACGCAGGACCCGACGACGCTCGACCTCGACGTGGTCCGGCAGGTCGTCGACGTCAACGTGTACGGCGTCATCCGAGTGACGAACGCGATGCTGCCGTTGCTCCGCCGCTCCCCGGCGCCGCGGATCGTGAACGCGTCGAGCAGCATGGGCTCGCTCGGTCGACAGCCCGGCCCGGTGATGGCGGCCTACTCGCCGTCGAAGACGTTCCTCAACGGGATCACGACCCAGTACGCCCGTGCGTTCGCGGACACCCCGGTCATCGTGAACGCCGCGTGCCCGGGCCTCGTCGCGACGGACTTCAACGGCTTCGCAGGCGAGCGGACGGCGGCGCAGGGTGCCGCGACCGCGATCCGGCTCGCGACCCTGCCGGACGACGGCCCGCGCGGCGGGTTCTTCGAGGACGCGGGCGTCGTCCCCTGGTGACCTCGAGCCCGAATCACGAGGCGGGAAAAACCGAATTCCGATTGCGATTCATTTGCGAACCGCGATAGGTTTTGGCGACATCCGAGAGATACTCGGAATTTCGCAAGGGAGCGGAGACCTCATGAAGAACATCCTCAGCCGGAGCATCAAGATGGCGGTGGCAGTCGCAGTGGTCGGCGGAGCAGTCCTCGGGACAGCCAGCACGGCGAGCGCCGACACGATCACGCTCAACAAGGGCGCGAAGGGTGCCCCGAACTGCAGCAAGGGGACGCAGCAGGTGTTCACCACTCCGCTCACGTACTACATCTGGGGGCGGACGAACGGGTCGAAGACGAAGTACGTCGGCACGCTGTGGGTCTACCAGTCGCAGATCGGGTGGCTGTCCTCGAACACCACCTACAAGTACAACTGCTGACCCACCGCCATCGCGGCGACGACGAGGCCCTGCTCATGCTCCGTACGGTTCGGAGGTGAGCAGGGCCTCTTCGTCGGTCAGGTGCTCCCGTCTCCGAGGCCGTGGCCCGACGTCAGGAGGTGCGACCCATGGACGAAGCATCGACAGTGGGCGCTCCCTCGCCGTCCACGATCAGGCGACTCCGGTGGTCGCCGCCGCCCGGACTCTGCCCTCGCGGGTCACCGGCTCGGCGCGGCGCTCGCCGCACGCCTCGGAGCGTTCTGGCGCTGAGCCACGCGGGGCTACTCCGCGTCGCCGTCCTCCTCCGGGTTGAAGTGCGAGTCGTCCCCGACGTGTCCCGCGGCGAGACCGTCGGGCTCGTTGGGGATGGTGCCGTCCTCGCCGAGGCCGTCCGGCTTCGGGGTGCCCTCGGAGTCGTTCTCCGGTGCGGTGCCGTCGGTGTCGCTCATGGTCTGCTCCCTCGCAGTGGTCGACCCGGGACCACCGTGGTCCCGGTGCTGCTGACTCGGAACGTACGTGGCGTCCCTGACGAGATCCCCGGGGCACGCCTTGTGGATGGCCCGACGCCTAGGCTGACCACGTGAACTCGGCGCGCCAGCAGCTGTCCGCGCTCGTCGGACCGGGCGCCGCGCCGCTCGTGACCGGGATGCCCGTGGCCGATGCCTCCCGGAACGCTGCGGTCCTCATCCTGTTCGGCGAGCTCGACGACGTTCCGAGCGACCGTGCCGCCGACGACGCGTCGGTGACGCGGGACCTCGACGTCCTGCTGCTCGCCCGGGCCGCCACGCTCCGCGCACACCCCGGCGAGGTCGCGTTCCCGGGCGGTCGGGTCGACCCCGGCGACACGGACGCGATCGCCGCCGCGCTCCGCGAAGCACGCGAGGAGACCGGACTCGACCCGGCCGGCGTGGACGTCCTCGGCACGATCGCCCCGGTGCCGCTCGCGTTCTCGCGGCACCTCGTCACGCCGGTGCTCGGGTGGTGGCGAGCGGCATCTCCCGTCCGCGTTGTCGACGAGGCCGAGTCCGCCGCGGTCTTCCGTGCCCCGGTGGCCGACCTGCTCGACCCGGCGCACCGCGGGGTGACGGTCATCCGCCGCGGCGGGCAGGAGTGGCGTGGCCCGGCGTTCACGATCGACGACGTCTCGGGCGAGCACGTCGTCTGGGGGTTCACGGCGATGCTGCTCGACGCCCTCTTCGACCGCCTCGGCTGGGCCCAGCCGTGGGACGACCAGCGCGCGATCGCCCTGCCGAGCCGACGGACGTGACGGTCCCCGACGATCAGTCGAGCCGTTCCACGGCGTCGGGGACGATGAGCCGCCAGAGCCCGTCGCGCTCCTCGTGGAGGTACAGCCGGTAGGCACCGGGCTCGCCGAGCGGATCACCCTCGGAGTACTCGACGGCCTGCCCACCGGTGGTGCACTGGTCCGACGGTGCGAACACGTCGAGCGTGCGTGACGGCGCCGTCCCCTTCCGGACGTCGGTCACGGTGGCCGCGTGCAGCCGGTACACGCCGTCGACGTCCACGGTCCGGTCGGTCGCGCTCACCCGGGCGTCGACCACGAGGGCGGCCTCGTCCGTCCGCGCGTCCTCGGTGTCGAGCTGGACGTAGTCGCGGCAGGAGCTCGTCTGCAGCGCGCAGCCGGTCAGGCTCGCGACGAGCAGCACCAGCAGTCCCGCCCCGCCACCGATCGTCCTCCGCACGGCGTCCCCTCCCCTTGCCCTGCGCACACCCTGCCACACCGTCACGTACTGTTCGACTGTGCCCACCGACCCGCGCGACTGGTTCCTCTCGAGGGAGGAACGCGGCAACCTCGCCACGAGCATCCACGCCGGGCGCGCGAGCGACGACGCCACGAGCGCAGACACCGGAAGCGCAGCCCCCGACGCCGAGGGCGACACCGGCCGCGACGCCGCCCCGTGGTCCGAAGGCAACCACGTCCGCCCGCTGGTGCACGGCGCCCCCTACTTCGCCCGCATCGAAGCCGAGCTGTCCGCGCTCGAGCCCGGCGACCGCGTGTTCTTCACGGACTGGCGCGGCGACGCCGACGAGCGTCTGCTGCCCGACGGCCCGACGATCGGCGACCTGCTCGCCGACTCCGCGCGCCGGGGCGTCGAGGTCCGCGGGCTGATCTGGCGCTCCCACGGCGAGCGGATCTCCGCCTCGATCAGCGCCCGCTCGAACGAGTTGCTCGGCCGGAAGATCAACGACGCCGGCGGCGAGGTCCTGCTCGACCAGCGGGTGCGGGTGTTCGGTTCGCACCACCAGAAGTTCTTCGTCATCCAGCACCGTGCCGACCCGTCCCGCGACGTCGCGTTCGTCGGCGGCATCGACCTGTGCCACAGCCGTCGCGACGACACCGCCCACGAGGGCGATCCGCAGCCCGTGTCGATCGACGCCCGCTACGGCGAGCGCCCCGCCTGGCACGACGCGTCGATGGAGCTCCGCGGCCCGGTGGTCGCCGACGTGCTCGCGGTGTTCGCGGAGCGGTGGGACGACCCGCTCCCGCTGGACCGCAGTCTGCCGTACCGGATGCTCCTGCAGCGTCTCGTGCACATGCCCCGTCGCCCCGAGCCGTTGCCGGAGCGCACGCCGCCACCCCCTGCTGCGGGGAGCCACGCCGTGCAGCTCCTCCGGACCTACGGGGTGAAGCACCCGCCGTTCCCGTTCGCCCCGCTCGGCGAGCGGAGCATCGCACGTGCGTACGCGAAGGCGTTCACCCGGGCCCGGTCGCTGCTCTACATCGAGGACCAGTACCTGTGGTCCCGTGAGGTCGCGACCGGCATCGCCGAGGCCCTCGAGCGCAACCCCGACCTGCACGTGATCGTCCTGGTGCCGCGGTACCCGAACTCCGACGGTGCCGTCAGCGGCCCACCGAGCCGGCTCGGGCAGATCGACGCGCTGCGCACGCTGCGCCGGACGGCCCCGGACCGGGTCGGCGTCTTCGACCTGGAGCACGAGTCGGGCCGCCCGATCTACATCCACGCGAAGGTCTGCATCGTCGACGACGAGTGGTTCACGATCGGGTCGGACAACTTCAACCGGCGCTCGTGGACCTCCGACAGCGAGCTCACGTGCGCCGTGGTGGACACGAGCGAGGACGGACGCTCGCTCGCACGGGACCTCCGCCACGAGCTCTGGGCCGAACACCTCGCGACCACGCCCGACGATGAGCGGTTCGTCGGGTCCGGAGCGGAACTCCTCGCACTCTGGCGCTCGCACGCCCGCGCGGTCGACCACTGGGACGAGGACGGCCGGTTCGGCCCCCGCCCTGCCGGCCGCATCCGGCAGCACGAGCCGGAGCCGGTCTCGGCGCTGCAGCGCCTGTGGGCGCGCCCCGCCGCGCGCATCGCCGTCGACCCGGACGGCCGGCCCCGCGGGATGCGCGGCTCGACCCGTTTCTGACTGGAGGCGCGGTGCGGGCCCGCCCCGCGCCTCCAGTCCGACATCCGCGGTCGTCCACCGCCGTCGCCTACGGTGGACGCGTGGGGGCACGCGAGGACTGGTGGGACGATCCCGGGGACGACCTGGAGCTGCACCCGGCACGCGCCGAACAGGTCCGGAGCGCTCAGACCCCGGGGACGGCCGACTTCGTCGCCACCGTCCTGCTCCTCGGCGCGGCGGTCCTCGTGAGTCCCGTGGCCTGGTTCGGCATCCTGGTCGGCCAGCTGGCGTTCACCGGGTGCGCGCTTCCCGACCCGGAGTGCGCCACCGCTCCCGACCGCGGGACGATCGTGGCGGGGTGGCACCTCGCCCTCACGATCGTGGTCCTCGTCGGGGGGATCGTCGGAGCGGTGGCACGCCGTGCTCGTCGGCGCACCGGATGGCCAGTGGCCCTCGCGACCCTGCTCGGCGTCCTGGGGGTCTTCGCCGGGGCGGTCGTCGCGCTCCAGATCGCCAGCGGCGGCAACCTGTTCCTGTGACGACCCACGCGGCCGTGCAGGCACGACCGGCGCTCAGCCGAACGGGATGACCCGCACCACGATCGCCACCGCGAGCATCGCCACGGCGACCACCGCCGCCCGCCAGAGCACCTTCTTGTGGTGGTCACCGAGGTTCACGTTCGCCAGGGACACGAGCAGCAGGATCGCCGGGACGAGCGGACTCTGCATGTGCACCGGCTGCCCGACCACCGATGCCCGCGCCATCTCCGCGGGCGTGATGCCGAACGACGCCGCGCTCTCGGAGAGCACGGGCAGGATGCCGAAGTAGAACGCGTCGTTGCTCATGAAGAACGTCAGCGGCATGCTCAGCAGACCCGTGATGCCCGCCAGGTACGGCCCCATCGAGTCGGGGATGACCGCGACGAGCCAGTCGGCCATCGCGGACACCATCCCGGTGCCGTCGAGCACGCCGATGAGGACCCCGGCCGCGAACACCATCGAGACCACGCCGACGATGCTCGGCGCGTGCGCGACGATCTGCGCGGTCTGCTGCTTGAGCTGCGGGAAGTTCACGAGCAGCGCGATCGCCGTGCCGATCATGAAGACGAAGTGGAGCGGCAGGAGTCCGACCACGAGGGCGACCATGACCGCGACCGTCAGTCCGAGGTTGACCCAGATCCGGCCGGGTCGGAGCGTCGGGCGGTTCGGGTCGAGCATCGTCTCGGCCATCGTGCCGGCACCGTCGGGCTCACCGGACGAGGTCGGTCCGTCCACGCCCTCGCCGTCCGCGCGACGTCCGTCCGCCTTCCCGCCACGCAGGCCGAGCGCGACCGTCGGACTGGTGAACATGCCACCGCCGGTGCCGCCGACGGCCGCGAGCATCCGGGACCCGGCACGCGAGCCAGCGGACGCACCGGCCGTCGCCGGCTCCCGTCCGCCGCGTGCCGCCGTGGTGAACTCGATCAGCCCGAGTCGCTTGCGCTCCCGGAGCCCCATCGACCACGCGAACCCGAAGCACAGCAGCAGTCCGACGACCAGGGACGGCACGAGCGGCACGAAGATGTCCGTCGGGTCGATCCCGAGCGCCGCAGCGGCACGCGCAGTGGGTCCGCCCCACGGCACGATGTTGAGCGTCCCGTTCGTGAGTCCCGCCACGCAGGTCATCACCACCGGGCTCATCCCGAGCTTCAGGTAGATGGGCAGCATCGCCGCCGTCACGACGATGAACGTGGTCGATCCGTCGCCGTCGAGTGAGACCGCACCCGCCAGGAGCGCCGTCCCGAGGACGATCTTCGCCGGGTCGTTCCCCGTGACGCGCAGGATGAACCGGACGAGCGGGTCGAACAGGCCGACGTCGATCATCAGCCCGAAGTACATGATCGCGAACATCAGGAGCGCCGCGGTGGGGGCGAGCGTCCCGATCGCCTTGGTCACCATGTCCCCGAGTCCCAGCCCGGCACCGGCGAAGAGGCCGAAGACGGTGGGCACGATGATCAGGGCGAGCACCGGTGACATGCGCTTCGTCATGATCAGGACCATGAAGGTCAGGACCATCGCGTAGCCGAGGATGACGAGCATCAGGACTCCTTCGTCCGTGTCGAGCAGTCCGGGCACGCTACGACCCGGCCTGGAGGCACGGCTCGCTTCTGCGCGTTGGCCCACCAACGCGCGTTGACCGCTTTCTGCGCGTTCTGCTCACGAGCGTCGGCTCGCGATCCGTACGCTGTCCCCGTGACCGACGACCGCTCACGGCGCCCACGGCTCCGCTTCGCCACCGAGGTGCTCCTGCTGCAGCTCCTCGTCGTGGTCGCGGTCATCGCGCTGACGAGTGCGGTGTTCGTCCGGATCGAGGTCGGCCGACTCGAACGGGCAGCGGAGGGGACGGCCCTCGCGATCGCGCAGAGCGTGGCGTCCCAGCAGGACCTGCGCTCCGAGGTCGCCCGGCTCAGCGTCGACGGCACCGCCCTCGACCGAGCCGCACTCGCCGACGGCCCGGTCCAACGGGCGGCACTCGCGACCCAGCGGCGCACGGGAGCGCTGTTCGTGGTCGTCACCGACGACCGCGGGATCCGGCTCGCCCACCCGGACGCCGACCGGATCGGGCAGATGGTGAGCACCTCGCCGGACGAGGCCCTCGACGGCCGCGAGTCCGTGTCCTGGGCACGCGGCACCCTGGGTGAGTCGGCGCGGGCGAAGGTGCCCGTCCGCGCACCCGCAGCCGGCGGGACGGCGACGAGCCGCGCCTCCAGTCCGCTGCCCGTCGTCGGCGAGGTGAGCGTCGGGTTCAACCGGGCCCGCGTGTACGACACGCTCGTCGAGGACAGCGTGCCCGTCGTCGGGGCGGGACTCGTCGCCGTGCTGCTCGCGGTGATCGCGTCGGTGCTGCTCCGCCGACGCCTCGTCCGGCTCACCCTGGGGCTGCAGCCCGAGGACCTGGTGACCCTCGTGCAGAACCAGCAGGCCGTCCTCGGCGGCGTGGGGGAAGGCGTGATCGCGATCGCACCGTCGGGGACCGTGACGGTCTGCAACGCCGAGGCCGCGCGCCTGCTCGACCTGACCCGACCGGTCGGGCGTGCGCTGCCGTCGCTCGCCCTGCCGGCTCCGTTGGCGGACATGCTCGACCGTTCCGCGCCCGTCCCCTCGAGCGCGACGATCGTCGCCGGCCACCGGGTGCTGCTCGTCGACGTCCGCGCGGTCCACCGCGACGGACGCGACCTGGGTCGGGTCGCCGTGCTGCGCGACCGGACCGACGTCGAGGCCCTCACCCGCAGGCTCGACGCGGTCGGTTCGATGAGCGCCGCCCTGCGCGCCCAGCGGCACGAGTTCGCGAACCGCCTCCACGCGATCTCCGGCCTGCTCGACACCGGTGAGGCCGACCGGGCGCGGGCGTACCTGGCCGACGTGCAGGAACGCGGGCCGCTGCACTACCCGGTGCAGCACGCCGATCGGCTGACCGAGCCGTACCTGCAGGCGTTCCTCGGCGCGAAGGGCGTCGAGGCCGCCGAACGCGGGGTCCTGCTCCGGATCGGACCGGAGACCCTGGTGCAGGGCACGATCACCGAGCCCGGGGACGTGACGACCGTCCTCGGCAACCTCGTCGACAACGCGGTGACGGCGGCGCTCGGCGGTGACGACCCGTCGCCGTGGGTGGAGGTCGAGGTCCTCGACGACCGCGAGACGCTGCACCTGTCGGTGATGGACTCCGGACCTGGGGTCGTGTCCGGGGAGGACCTCTTCACGCGAGGCAGGCCGGACATCGACGCTCCTCGGGATCCCGCGCGGGTGCACGGCCTGGGCATCGGCCTGCCGCTCTCGCGGGAGATCGCCCGACGTCGCGGTGGCGACGTCTGGCTCGCGTCCCCCGGTGGGGCCGACCACGGCGCGGTCTTCTGCGCCCGACTCGAAGGAGTGGTTGCACCGTGACCGCGACGTTCACCGTGCTGGTCGTCGACGACGACTTCCACGTGGCCGACCTGCACCGCCGGCAGGTCGACGAGGTCCCGGGCTTCCGGGCACTCGACCCCGTCGGCACGCTCGCGGCCGCACGGTCCGTGCTCGCGTCGACCGTGGTCGACCTGGTGCTCGTCGACGTGTACCTGCCGGACGGCAGCGGACTCGACCTGCTGCGCTCCGTCGACACCGACGCGTTCGTGCTCAGCGCGGCGTCGGACTCGGACACGGTGCGCCGGGCGATGCGTCGCGGTGCCCTGGCCTACCTGCTCAAACCGTTCCCGTCGACGCTGCTCGCGGAGCGACTGCGGTCGTACGCCCGCTTCCGGAACGTCCTGGACGAGCGCGCGACCCTCGACCAGGAGGCCGTCGAGCGGGCGTTCCGGATCCTGCACTCCGGCGATGCTGCGGGTGCCTCCCCGTCTCGAGCGGCGACCGCGGCGCTGGTGCTCGAGCAGCTGTCGGTCGACGTCGAGCGGTCGGCTGCGGAGGTCGCCGCCGGCATCGGGGTCTCCCGGGCGACGGCACAGCGGTACCTGGCGCAGCTCACCGCCGACGGCACCGCGGCGATGCAGCTCCGGTACGGCGCGGCCGGGCGTCCGGAGCACCGGTACACCCGTCGTTGACCCGGCCGGACGGCCGATGTCCGTCGCGGGGATGACGACCGGCGACGGCGTGCTCCGTATCGTGGCTGCCGCCCGGACGGTCGTCGTCACGGGCGACGAGGGGAGAACGACATGCTGGGCAACGTCAGCGGAGCACACGTCCTGGTGATCGCGGTGATCCTGGCGATCGAGGTGCTGGCGCTCGTGCAGGTCTGGCGGGACCGGCGGCGCAGCGACGTCGTCAAGGTCGTGTGGACCGTCGTGATCATCGCGGTGCCGGTCATCGGCGTCGTCGGCTGGGCCGTGAACTGGTTGCTCGGCCGTGCCGCCGACCGGTTGAACCGCTCGAACGGACCCGCCGCCTAGGACCGCTCGTCGCCGATCGTCCGAGCGGCGAGCGCCGAGCCGAGCATCATCGTCATCGCGACGTCGACGAGCCGGTCGCCCTCAGGTCGCGGGATGCGGTGCGACGCGACCAGCGCCGCGATCCCCTGCATGGTGGCGGCGAACAGGAGCTTGAAGGCGTCCCGATCGCCGTCGTCCGTGTCGGCGCGACGAGGGCCCATCGCCTGGTCCAGCTCCGTGAACAGCGCGCCGGCGGCCTCCTGCACGGCCTCGCCTCCCCCGTCCGCCTTCGCCTGGAACATCAACTCCATGAGCGCGGCGTCGTCGATCGCGAAGTCGACGTAGGCCTGCGCGACCCGGTGGAACCGGTCCGGGAGGTCACGCCCCGCGGCGAGCGCTTCCCTCGTCCGCTGCCGCAGGCGGTCGAAGCCCTGGACCGCGAGCGCGTCGAGCAGGGCCTGCCGGTCGACGAAGTGGCTCCGGGGTGCTCCGTGGCTGACACCGACGCGACGAGCGAGGTCCCGGAGCGAGAGCCCGTCGACACCGGCGCTCCGCAGCACCGTCACGGCCTCGTCGAGCAGGGCCGCTCGGAGGTTGCCGTGGTGGAAGGGCCGCTCGGTCATGCCGCCATCGTACCGAGAAGTGGGCATTGACTACTTTCTAGGCAGTGTCTAGATTGAGTGCATGAGCACACAGCAGTCCCTCCTGGTCCTCGGCGCGACCGGGCAGACCGGACGCCACTTCACCCGGCTCGCCCTCGCCGACGGTCGTCGTGTCCGCGCGCTCGCCCGGACCCCCGGCAAGCTCGGGATCGCCCACGACGCGCTCGAGGTCGTCCAGGGCTCGATCACCGAGCCGCTCGACCTCGACCGGCTGCTCGACGGCGTCGATGCCGTGGTCGCCATGCTCGGGGACGTCGTCGCGCAACGCGAGCGGCAGGTGAACACGGAGTTCGTCCGAGCCCTCGTGCCGGCGATGCGCCGCAACGGCACCCGTCGCTTCCTCTACCAGGCGGGTGGCCTCAGTGCCGCCCCCGGGACCCGCCTGGCGCTTCCGCTCCGCCTCGTCCGAAGCACGCTCGCCCGCGGGTACATCGGCCAGCACGAGGACAACGAGGCGGTGATGCGGTACCTCACCGACGAGGCCACGGACCTCGAGTGGATGGTGCACCGGGCCGGCATCGGGTCGGACGGACCGTCGAAGGGGGCCCTGCGTCGCTCCCGACGGTGGATCAGCATCGCCACGTTCGTGGACTGCGCGACCTACAGCCTGCGGATGCTCGACGACGACAGCGCGGTGCACAGCTGCGACGGGAGCGCCTACGCGCGGGGACGCTGACGCCGCACCGGGTCAGACCGTGGCCTGGGTGCCCCGCACCTTCCCGACGACCACGTCGACGATGCCCGCGAGCAACGCCGCCCCGACGAACCCGAGCGACACCCCGAGCCCGAGCGGAAGCCCCTGCGCGTAGTCGCCCTTCGAACTCGCCAGCACCGAGTAGAAGACGCTGCCGACCGCGGCGATCCCGATGGCGGACCCCACCCGGGCACCGACCTGGATGAGCCCGCCCGCCGAGCCGCCCTGCGCGACCGGCACCTCGGACAGCGTGAGCGTCTGGTTCGGCGAGATCGTCAGCCCCGAGCCGATGCCCGCGACGAGCAGCGGCACGACCAGCCACCAGCCGAGGTCGGACCGGTAGTGGTTCGCGACGACCCAGACCACGGCGCCGAGCCCGAGGAGCACGAGGATCGTCCCGATGACGATGAGCTGGCGACCGAATCGGTGCACGATCCGGCCGCCGATCGTCGAGGCGACACCGGAGCCGACCGCGAACGAGACCGACGACAGCCCGGCCAACAGCGCCGAGTAGTGCAGCCCGGACTGCAGCGCGAGCGTCAGGACGAAGAACAACGGGGTGAACCCGGCGAAGTACAGCGTCGCGAGTCCGACACCGAGCGAGAACGACCGTCGGCGGAACAGCGCCAGGTCGATCACCGGCTCCTTGGTCCGTCCGTACCGCCGCTCCCACAGGACGAACAGCACGGCGAGCACGACGGCGACGACCACGAGCCACCACTTCGTGTTCCCCTCCCACACCTGCGACTGCACGAACGGCAGGAGCAGGGCGACCACGGCGGCGCCGAGCAGCACGATGCCGACCGGGTCGAAGTCGTGCCGCTTCCCGCGTTCCGCAGGGCTCGCGGCGGGCAGGTACCGGAAGGCCAGCAGGATCGTGACGAGCCCCACCGGCAGGTTCACGAAGAAGACGAAGCGCCAGCCGTTCTCTGTGCCGAAGGCCGTGATGAGCAGACCACCGACGAGCGGGCCGATCGCCGTGGCGATGCCGACCGTGGCGCCGAAGAGCCCGAAGGCCGTGCCGCGTTCCCTGCCGCGGAACAGCTGCTGGATGAGCGCGGTGACCTGCGGGGTGAGCAGACCGCCGGCGAGCCCCTGCACGAGGCGGGCGATCACCAGGACGATGCCGTTCGGGGCGAAGCCGCAGAGGGCGCTCGCCAGGGTGAAGAGCCCGACGCCCGCGATGAACATCCGCCGGCGTCCGGTGGCATCGCCGAGTCGTCCACCGGGGACGAGCAGCAGGCCGAACGACAATGCGTACCCGGAGAGGATCCACTGGACGGCCTCGGGGGTCGCGCCGGGCAGCCCGGTCGAGATGGACTGCAGTGCGACGTTGACGATCGAGACGTCGAGCAGCACGATGCCACCGCCGAGCAGGCAGATGACGAGCGCCTTCCAGCGGTTGGGGTCGGGCTGGTCACCGGTGTCGGCCGACCCGGCAGGCGTCTCGGGTGACTCGGGTGCTTCGGCGGTGGCCGCGTGGTGCGCGGCGTGGTGCGCGACGAGCGGAGCCGCATCGGGCTCGACGGGTTTGCGGTGTGCAGCTGCCATGACGATGCCACGCTAGGCCGCGGTTGCTGTCCGGTCCGGAGGATCCGGGGCTCGTTCGTACCCCACCGCCGATCGACTAGGCTGCCCACGAGGGAAAAACGCGGCCGATCCGGTCGTGGCGACACGTGGGCCGTCCGGTCCGCCACTTCTGAGCAGTCAGGAGTGCGCGATGCACGACACCCTGTCCCGTCCCCCGTTCGACACCGAACTCAGCGGCTTCCTCGATGCGCTGCACGCCCGCGGACCGTTCCGCTTCGACCCGGCGATGCTGCCCCGGATGCGGCAGCTCGACGGCACCGAGGCCGAGCTCGACGCTCGGCTCGCCGCACGCGGCCTCGAACGCCACGCGCGGACCATCCCGGGGTACCTCGGTGACCCGATCACGATCGCCGTCATCCAGCGCACCGGTCGGACCGGCACCGCGCCGGTCTTCCTCGCGATGCACGGCGGCGGGATGATGTTCGGCCACCACCTCGGCAACCTGGAGTCCTACGATCCGCTGCTCGAGCACGACGCCGTCCTGATCAGCGTCGACTACCGGCTCGCACCCGAGCACCCGGACCCGACCCCGGTGGAGGACTGCTACGCGGCCCTGCTCTGGACCGCCGCGCACGCGGACGAGCTCGGGATCGACCCCGAGCGGATCGTGCTCGTCGGCCAGAGCGCCGGCGGTGGGCTCGCTGCCGGCACGGCGCTCCTCGCCCGGGACCGACGTGGCCCCGCGGTGTTCGCACAGATCCTGGTGTCGCCGATGCTCGACGACCGGGACGCCACCGTCTCGACGCAGCAGTTCGACGGCGTCGGTGTCGCCGACCGCGACTTCGTCCGCACCGGGTGGAGTGCGTACCTGGGCGACCGGCGCGGCACGGACGCCGTCTCGCCGTACGCCGCGCCGGCCCGCGCGACCGACCTGAGCGGGCTCCCGAAGACCTACGTCGACTGCGGCAGCGCCGAGGTGTTCCGCGACGAGACCGTCACGTTCGCCAGCCGGCTCTGGGCCTCCGGCTGCGACGCGGAACTGCACGTCTGGCCCGGCGCCTTCCACGGATTCACGAGCATGCAGCCCGACGCGCGGATCTCGCACGTCGCCGTGGCGGCGCTGGCCGACTGGACGGCGCGGCTCCTGCAGGCGTAGGGACCACCGGACGGGAGGCGCGGGGCGGGCCCGACCCGCGCCTCCCGTCCGGTGGTCGGTCCGGCGCGTCAGCGGCGGTTCGCCGCCGAAGAACGCTCGGGCTCGACGATGGTGCGGACCGCTTCGGTGGAGATCCGCTCGGTCGTGGCCTCGACGGCGCCCGAACCGCCGTGGTCGTCGGCGGACATCGTGCGCTCGTCGAAGGGCGAGCCGCCGGAGAGCACGCGCTCCACCTGGTCCTTGTCGATCTGCCGCGTCCACGTACCGACCAGGACGGTCGCGACCGCGTTCCCGGTGAAGTTCGTCAACGCGCGGGCCTCGGACATGAACCGGTCGATCCCGACGATGAGGCCGACGCCGTTCACCAGGTCCGGGCGGTGCGCCTGCAGCCCGCCGGCGAGGGTGGCCAGTCCGGCACCGGTGACGCCCGCCGCACCCTTCGAGGCGATGATCATGAACACCAGCAGCGAGATCTGCTCGGGGATGTTCAGCGGCGTCCCCAGGGCGTTGGCGATGAACAACGACGACATCGTCAGGTAGATCGCGGTGCCGTCGAGGTTGAACGAGTACCCGGTCGGGACCGTCACACCGACCACGGGCTTGGAGACACCGAGGTGCTCCATCTTGGCGATGAGGCGCGGCAGGCTGACCTCGCTCGACGACGTCGACACGATGAGCAGGTACTCCCGCCCGAGGTACTTCATGAGCCGGAAGATGTTCACCCCGGTGACGACACGGAGCAGGACGCCGAGCACACCGACCACGAAGACGATGCAGGTGATGTAGAACGCGACCATCAGCGTGCCGAGGGCGACGAGCGCCGACACCCCGGTAGCGCCCACCACGGCTGCGATCGCACCGAACGCGCCGATCGGGGCGGCCCACATCACCATCGCCAGGATGCGGAACACGAGCGCCTGGAGGTGTCGGATCCCCGTGAGGATCGGGGCACCCTTCGGCCCCATCGCCTGCAGCGCGAACCCGACGAGCAGTGCGACGAAGAGGGTCTGCAGGATGCTGCCGCTGGTGAGGGAGGACACGAGCGTCGCCGGGATGATGCTCAGCAGGAAGCCCGACGTCGACGACGTGTCCTCGCCGGTCGCCGCGGGCGCCTCGTACGTGGCCTTCGACATGTCCAGGTGGTCACCCGGGTGGATGAGGTTGCCGACGACGAGCCCGATCGCCAGCGCGAACGTGGACATCGCGATGAAGTAGCCGAGCGCCAGCCCGCCGACCTTGCCGACCGTCGCGGCCTTCGCGATCGACCCGACGCCCAGCACGATCGTGCAGAAGATCACCGGCGCGATCATCATCTTGATCAGCGCGATGAAGCCGTCGCCGATCGGCTTGAGGCCCACCACGAAGGACGGCGCCGCGAGTCCCACGGCGACGCCGGCGGCCACCGCGACGATGACGGCGATGTACAACCAGTGCGAACGGTCGAGGCCGCGGCGTCGGCCGGAGCGCGCCACGGAGGATTGCGTCGATGCCATGAGACTTCCTTGTCGTCAGGACCGGAGCGTCGTCGCGCCGGTCGGCTGTTCCCCGAGGGATCTGCCCACCCTGGTGCCGCCGGCGGCCGGGAGACGGGTTGCGTTCATTACGTTCACGGGCGGTGCCGTCGGTGGCGTCGATGCCGTGGAGAATGGTGTTCCCGCAACGAGGCGAGGAGGCCGGGTGGTGACAGGGAGACGGTGGAGCATCGCTCGGAGGCTCTTCGTGCTCCAGCTGCTGTTCGTCGTCGTCGGGGTCGCGGTGGGCGGCGCCTGGAGCTGGGCCTCGGCACGAGCCGACCTGGAAGCCGATGCGGGCGCCGAGTCCACCGCCGTGGCCGTCGCGATCGCGCGCAACCCGTTCGTGCTCGAACAGGTCCGCACCGCGGACCCCTCGGCGGAGCTGGAACCGTACGCGCTCGACGTGATGCGTCACACGCACACGGACTTCATCACGATCATGGCGCCGGACCGGACCCGGTGGACGCACCCGGATCCCGCCGAGATCGGGCGGCCGTTCCGCGGGACGATCGCCCCGGCGCTCCGGGGGACGACCTTCACGGAGACCTTCGCCGGGACCCTCGGACCCTCGGTGCGTGCCGTCACACCGATCACCGACCGGGACGGGGAGGTCGTCGGGCTGGTCGCCGCCGGCGTCACCGTGGCGAACATCTCGTCCGCGCTGGTCCCGAGGCTCGTGTCCGTCGTCGTGCTCGCCCTGGCCGTGGTCGCCGTCTCGGCGCTGTTCTCGTGGCTGCTCAGCCGGTACCTCGGCCGGGTCACCGGCGGCCGCGGTCCGGAGGAGCTCGCCCGCGTCTTCGCCTCGTACGAGGGCGTGTTGCACTCCGTCCACGAGGGACTCCTCGTCGTCGACCGCTCGGGGTCCGTGGTGCTGCGCAACGACCGCGCCGCGGAGCTCCTGCACCTCCCCGCCGGCGCGGAGCACGACGCCCCGGTCCCCCTCGCCGCGATCGACCTGCCCGACGGGCTCCGGACCTTGCTCGTCTCGGGTGACCGCGCCGTGGACGAGACCCACGCGACGCGGGATCGTGTCCTCGTCGTGAACCAGGAGATGGCGTTCTCGCGGGCGACCGGCAAGCCGCTCGGCACGGTGGTGACCATGCGCGACCAGACCGAGTTCCTGCACCTGTCCGGTGAGCTCGCCGCGACGCGGACCCTCACCGACGCGCTGCGGTCGCAGACGCACGAGTTCGCGAACCGCCTGCACACCGTGGTCGCCCTCATCGAGCTGGGGCGCGTCGACGACGCGATCCTGTACGCGTCGGACGAGATCGACCGGCACACACGGGCACGCTCGGACGGGGACGCGCCGGGCGCCGGCGCCACCGCGGAGGTCATCGAGGTCGTCCTCGCCGGGAAGCAGGCACAGGCGCGCGAGCGTGGGGTCACCCTGACGGTCGACACCACCCGGCTCCGTGGGGCCCTGCCGTCCGACCCGGGCGACGTGGTGACCGTCATCGGCAACCTGGTCGACAACGCGGTCGACGCCGTCACGGAGGCCCGGTCCGAGGACAGCGACCGCGACCGCGACCGCGACCGGAGCGTCTCCGTCACCGCGGAGACCGTCGGCCGCGGGGCCCGCTTCGTCGTCCGGGACGACGGAGCGGGCATCCCCGACATCGACGCCGCGTACGGGCGAGGATGGTCGTCGAAGTCGTCCGGCCCGGAGGGCCGAGGGATCGGCCTGGACCTCGTGCGGTCGACCGTCGCGCGGATCGGCGGCGGGGTCACCGTCACGACCGGCCCGGACGGCACCACGTTCGTGGTCGACCTCACGCCCGGGGAGGCACCCGCGTGACCGACGTCATCCGTGTCCTCATCGTCGAGGACGAACCCCTCACGGCGGAGGCGCACGCCGCCTACGTCTCCCGCCTCGACGGGTTCACCGTCGCCGGTTCGGCCGCGACCGGCCGGGCGATGCTGGAGGCCGTCGCGTCCGATCCGCCGGACCTCGTCCTGCTGGACTTCAACCTGCCCGACGCGCACGGGCTCCAGCTCGTCCGTGCCCTGCGGACCGCCGGTTCAGCGGTCGACGTCATCGCGGTGACCGCGGCGCACGACGCACGCGCCGTCCGGAACGCGATCGCGCTCGGGATCGTGCAGTACCTCGTCAAGCCGTTCAGCTTCCGCACGTTCGCCGAGCGGATGAACACGTACCGCGAGTTCCGCCGCGGGTTCGAGGACCGACGCTCACTCACGCAGGCCGACATCGACCAGAGCCTCGGCACGCTCCGTCCGACCACGGCGCCCGACACCGAGAAGGGCATCGCACCCGAGACCCTGCAGTCCGTCCGGGAGGTCCTGCGGCAGGCGTCGGAGGGCGTGTCCGCGACCGAGGCCGGCGTGGCGTCGGGCATCTCCCGGGTGACCGCACGCCGCTACCTCGAACACCTCGTCACGGTCGGTCAGGTCGACAAGGACGTCCGGCACAGTGGCCCCGGTCGGCCCGAGTACGAGTACCGATGGCTGCGGTGAGCAGCGGCACAGGGCACCTCAGCCGCAGACCACTCCGGTGATCGGACACCGGTTGCCGTCGAGTTCGTCCGTGTACTCGTCGCCGTCCCCGAGCAGCACGTGCCGGTAGGCCGCGTCCCCGATCGGCTCCGCGGAGCGGACGGCTTCCCGCAGGACCGCGACGTCCACCTCGGTCCGGGCGCTGACCGCGACCAGGGTGTCCCCGACGACCGCCGAGACCTCGTGCCCGTGGGGACTCACCCGGTGGGTGAACCGATCGCCGACGGTGCACGAGGTCTCGGACTCGGATGCGCCGTCCGCCCCGACGCCCTCGATCGGTCGACCGCAGACGGCCGTGTCCGCCGCGACGGTGACGACGGTCAGGTCGTCGCCGCTGGTCTGGCCCGGCGCGTGCCCCTTCGACGCCGGCGACGAGAACACCTGCAGGAACCCGGGCAGGCGCTTCTCGATGTTGGCCTCGAAGATCGAACCGTAGCCGGACGGGGCGATCGTCACCGGCCGGAAGTCGGCGCCGATCTCGACCTGGGCGCGGGCGATCGCCTGCTGATCGCGTTGCACGACCCCGTTGTGGGCGCTGACGCCGACCACCGTGGCGACCACGACGATCGCGACGACCCCCGCGCCGGAGACGGTGAGGCCCACCAACCGTGCTCGTCCGGCGTGCAGCAGCAGCGCGGGCGCGGCAGCCAGGACCGCACCGACGGCGTACGGGAGCAGTCCGGGCGACGGGTCGAAGGCGCCGGCACCGCCTCCGCCGCCCAGGAGCCCGGGACCGAAGTCCGCGAGGAGCACAGCGGGCACCAGGACGACCGCGCTCAGCCCGAGCCACGCGCCGGCGGCTCGACGGGTCCCGACCACGGCGACCGCGGCGAGCGCCACGCCGGTCGCCGCGGTCACGACCAGCAGCGCCACGAGCCCGCCGACGCCGGTGAAGAAGACCAGGAACGCGGCGACGTGCGCGAAGTGTGCCGCTCCGACACCGACCACCGCGGCCAGCAGCGCGTGCAACCACGGTCGTGCGGCCTTTGCGGCACGCGGCCCGGTCTCCGCGGGTGAGCCCGTGTCCGTCACGGCACGAGCACCACTTCGTCGTGGCGTTCCGCGGCGTACCGCCGGCCGGGGTAGCGCAGGCCGCCGAAGTACATGTTGGTGTGCGCCACGATCTGCTCCCCCGTGATCAGGACGCCGTCGTGCACGACGTCCTTCGTCGTGTGCGCGTCGGACACCAGCGTGACGTCGTACCCGCGAGCCGCCGCCGCCTGCGTCGTGGTCCGGATGCAGTAGTCGCTCTGTGCGCCCGCGACCACGAGGTGCGAGGCCCCCAGTGCGTCCAGGACGCCGGCGAGACCGGTGCCGGCGAAGGAGTCGCGGTACTCCTTCCGCACGAGCACTTCGTCGTCCCGGCGCACCAGCGGAGCCGCGAGTGCCCACTCGTCGGTCCCCTCGGCGAAGTCGTCGTGGTCCTGCACCCAGACCACCGGGACGTCGCGCGCCCGGGCCCGGTCGACGAGCGCCGCGGCACGACGGAGGGTCCCGTCCGCGTCGAAGCAGTCGCGCACGACGCCGTTCTGCAGGTCGATGACGAGGAGCACTGTCGTTGCCGGCACGGTGCCATCCTCGCAGCGCGAGCGTGTGGTGTCACCGTCCGGCGGGTCGCCCGTCGCCGCGGACGGCGGACCGGAGACACGGGGCGGACCCGACCCGCGCCTCCAGTCGGGTTAGGCTCGCCCGGTCCACCCGACGCGCCGACGGCCCAGCCGGGTCCGATCCCACGAGAGGCACCTGCGATGAGCATGGAAGGCGCGGCCTGGAGCTCGCTGTACAAGATCTCCTCCGCCCGGGACGGCGGGCACGGGTTCTCCCGCGACTCCCTCCGGCGGATCATGACGTTCGCCGTTCCCTACCGGGCCAAGCTGGTGGTCTTCATCGCGCTCTCCGTCGTCGGGGCGTTCCTCGCCGTCGCGACACCGGTGCTCGCCGGCCAGGTGGTCGACGTCATCGCCGCCCGGGGCGCGGTCTCCACCATCGTCTGGCTCGCGGTCGTCATCGCCCTCGTGGCCGTGGCCGACGCAGCCTCGTCCCTGCTGACGCGCTGGTACTCCGCGCGCATCGGCGAGGGCGTGATCCTGGACCTCCGTACCGCGGTGTTCAACCACGTGCAGAAGATGCCGATCGCCTTCTTCACCCGGACGCGCACGGGTGCCCTCGTGAGCCGCCTGAACAACGACGTGATCGGCGCGCAGCAGGCCTTCAGCGGCACGCTGTCCGGCGTCGTCACGAACTTGGTGGCGCTCGTCCTCACCCTCGCCGTGATGCTCGGCACGTCCTGGCTCGTGACCGTCATCGCGGTGGTCATGCTCCCGGTCTTCCTGATCCCGGCCCGCCGGATGGGCAGCCGCCTCGCCGCGCTCCGTCGCGAGGCCGCAGACCACAACTCCGCGATGAGCACGCAGATGACGGAGCGGTTCTCCGCGCCCGGCGCCACCCTGGTCAAGCTGTTCGGCCGGCCCGACGAGGAGGCCGAGGAGTTCCGCGCCCGCGCCGCACGGGTCCGGGACATCGGGGTCCGCACCGCGATGCTGCAGTTCGTCTTCGTCACCGCGTTGATGCTCGTCTCCGCCCTGGCCCTCGCGCTCGTGTACGGCCTCGGGGGTTCGCTCGCACTCGGCGGATCGTTGAACACCGGCGACGTCGTCACCCTGGCACTCCTCCTCACCCGCCTGTACGCGCCGCTCACGAGCCTCGCCAACGCGCGGGTCGAGATCATGAGCGCGGTGGTCAGCTTCGAGCGCGTCTTCGAGGTGCTCGACCTCGAGCCGCTCATCCAGGAGAAGCCCGACGCGTCCGCCGTCCCCGAGGGTCCGGTGTCCGTCGAGTTCGACGACGTCCGCTTCGCCTACCCGTCCGCCGACAAGGTGTCGCTCGCCTCCCTCGAGGAGGTCGCCACCCTGGACACCCGTGGCGGCGAGGAGGTCCTGCACGGCGTCTCCTTCCGGATCGAACCCGGGCAGACCGTCGCCCTCGTCGGCACGTCCGGTGCCGGCAAGTCGACGATCGCGCAGCTCCTCTCGCGCCTGTACGACGTCGACAGCGGCGCCGTCCGGCTGGCCGGCGCGGACGTCCGCGACGTGACGTTCGCCTCCATGCGGCACACCCTCGGCATGGTGACCCAGGACGGCCACCTGTTCCACGAGACCATCGGCTCCAACCTCCGGCTCGCCCGGCCCGGAGCGACGGACGACGAGGTGTGGGACGCCGTCCGCCGTGCGCGGCTCGAACCCCTCATCCGGTCCCTGCCGGACCAGCTGGACACCATGGTCGGTGAGCGCGGCTACCGACTGTCCGGCGGCGAGCGCCAGCGCATGACCATCGCGCGGCTCCTGCTCGCCCAGCCGCGCGTCGTGATCCTCGACGAGGCCACCGCGGCGCTCGACTCGACCTCGGAGGCCGCCGTCCAGGCCGCTCTGAGCGAGGCATTGGAGGGCCGCACCGCGATGGTGATCGCCCACCGGCTCTCCACCATCCGGAGCGCGGACCTCATCCTCGTCGTCGAGGACGGTTCGATCGTGCAGCGCGGTACGCACGACGAGCTCCTCGCCGCGGGCGGACGCTACGAGGAGCTGCACCGCACCCAGTTCGCGGTCCAGAAGAACGTCGCCGCCGACGAGCGCGCGCTGCACGCACCCCGGTGACGGCGCCGACGTCGCGCCACGCCTCGTGTGGCGCCGGACTCGTCAGCGACGAGCGGCGAGGCGGCGCCGGCGCGCGATGACGGTCAGGCCGACGCCAGCCAGGAGCAGTCCTCCCGCGACGCCGAGGGGCACGGTCGGGTCGCTGCCGGTGAACGCGAGCTCACCGGTCGGGGTGGTTCCGCCACCGCCCGCCGCAGCCGTCGGTGTCGCATCGGTGACCGGCGTCGTCACGGGGGCGGACGGCGTCGGGGTGGAGGACGCCGTGGCGGTCGGCTGGACGGTGATGACCACGGTCTGGGTGTCGTTCGGCGCAGTGCCGTTGGACGCGGTGATCGTGACCGTCGAGGAACCCGGCGTCGTGGGGGTGCCGGAGATGACACCGGTGGTCCCGTTGATCGTCAGGCCGGCGGGCAGGCCGGTCGCGGTGTAGGTCGGGGTCGGTGTCCCCGTCGCGGTCACCGTGTACGAGTACGGCGTCCCGGCCGTCGCCGTGCTGGGCGCGCCCGAGGTGATGACCGGCGCGGTCGTCTCGGAGGGAGTGCCAGGAGCGGGGCAGCCAGAGGACGCGGTGATGGTGTTGGTGTCGAGCGTCACGGCACCGGTGCGGGCGAGCAGGCGACCCTGCACGGTCGCGCCGGTCGTGGCCGTCACGGACTGCTGTGCCAGGACGGTGCCCTGGAACTGGGCACCGGTGCCGACCGAGGCCGAGCTGCCGACCTGCCAGAAGACGTTGCACGAGCTCGCGCCGCCGGTGATCGTGATCCGGCTGGCGGAGCCGATGGTGAGCGTCGATGCCGCCTGGAACACCCACACCGAGTCCGCGCTGCCGGCCAGGGTCAGTGCGCCGTTGTCCGAAAGCGCCAACGCGCCGCCGGAGTACACCCCGGGCGTGAGCGAGAGCCCGTTGAGTTCGGTGAGCCCGGTCTGCGTCGGGGACAACGACGCAGCGACGTCGTACGCCGTCGTCGTGTCGCGCTGGGCTTGTGCCGCGGCGGCGTCGGTCTGGTGCGTGGTGCCGTTGACCGAGCCGTTCGGTGCGCCACCGAAGCCCGTGATCGACGTTCCCGGCGACAGCCCGAGGTCGCCGTTGACGACGGACGGGCCGGTGTTGGTGACCGCGCTCGCACCGAGGACGCCGTAGGTCGCGGCCGTGCCGAGGTTCACCGGGCCGTCGATGACGGTCGCGGCTGAGGCTGCGGAGGTCGTCATCACCGACAGCGAGGCAGCGAGACCGATGCCCGTCAGGGCGATGATCGTGGGACGGAGGAAACGGGCGGTGGCCATGCTGGCCCCTGTCTGATCGGGAGAGGCACTGGTTGCACGTCGACGACGCGGGAACGTTCTCCGTCACCGAAGCATGCGCCGTGACGGCTGGGAGCAGTCACAGCATGCACGCGTCTTCCGGACGACGCTGCACCCGCCCGGTGTCACGACGCGCGCTCGTCGCGCCCGACGGTCCGGTTGATCCGGTGCGCCTCGATGAACGCATCGATCGGCCGCCACGTCGCCGCCGGGTTCTCCAGGTGCGGGAGGTGTCCCGCTTCGGGGACGACGGCGAACTCGGCGGTCGGGATCGCCGCGGCGACAGCTCGGCCGTGTGCCGGAGTGACGACACGATCGCTCGCGCCGAAGAGGACCAGCACCGGGACCTCGAGGTCGCCGAGGCGGGCGAGGAGGTCGGGGTCACTCATCGACCGCCCGGCGATCGCTGCCATCGTCCTCCCGTTGGCCTGCTGCACGGCTCGCTGCTCGTCGGTGAACGACGACGGATCGACGAAGCCGCGGTCGGGGTCGTGCCAGGCGACCTCCGCGAGCTGCCGCGGATCCAGGGAGAAGAAGTCGGCGATCGGCTCCCCGTCGACGACGGCCCCGACCCCGTCGATGTCGATGACGGCTCCGACGATCCCGGCGTAGCACTCGTCGGACCGGGCTCGGATCGCCATCTCGAGCGCGATCCACCCGCCGATCGACGATCCGACGACGAGGACGTCCCGACGCCCCTCGGCGTGCAGGCGATCCAGGTAGACCCCTGCGAGAGCACGGATCGAGTCGATGTCCTCGGGCCGATCGGTGCCGTCCCAGCCCGGATGGGTCGGTGCCAGCACGTCGAACGCCGGCGTGAGGTGCGCGACGATCGGGGCGACGGTCCGCGGGCCGCCACCGCCGTGCAGCACGAGCGCGAAGGGAACTCTGGGGTTCATGACCACTCCTGTCTCAACATGTTTATTTAAGCCTGTTGATACAGTAGCACCATGACGACGGACCTGGAGGCGCTCGGACAAGCGATCAAGCGGGCGCAGTACCGCAACCACCGGGCGATGGACGCAGCGCTCCGCCCCATCGGGATCTCACTGGTGCAGTGGGACGCGCTGCGAGCGATCGCCCGCATGCCCCATGCGTCGGGCCACGACCTCGCCGTCGCGACGTTCCAGAGCGACCAGGCCTTCGGCACCCTCGCGGCGCGGCTCAGTGACGCCGGACACATCACCCGGACGGCAGGTCGCGGCCGGCGCCTCGAGCACTCGCTGACTCCGAGCGGCGAGGCCGCGCTGCAGGCCGGACACGAGATCGCCGTGGACGTGCTGGAGGACCTCTTCGCACCGCTCGACGAAGCAGACCGGCGGAACCTCGCCACGGTGCTCACTGCACTCCTCGCGGACGTCCACTAGGGTCCTGCCGTGCTCGAGTTCCCCCTGCTGACCGAACGCTTCGCACTCACGCCGCTCGGCTCCGCCGACCGGGTCGCCTTCACCGCGTACCGGCGTGACCCGGACATCGCCCGCTTCCAGTCATGGAGCCCCGACTGGTCCGACGCAGACACCGATGCCCTCATCGCGGACCAACCGACAGAGCTGCGCTCGCAGTCCGGCGCGTGGCTCCAGCTGGCCGTCCACGATCGGACCACCACGAGGCTCGTCGGGGACGTGGCCGTCCACGCCCTCGCCGACCAGCCCGACACGTACGAGGTCGGCGTGACCCTCGCGCCGTCCTCGCAGGGCGTCGGGGCCGGCCTGGAGGCACTCGGTCACCTCGTCGACGTCCTCTTCCGCGCACAGGGTGCTCACCGCATCACCGCATCGACGGACGTCCGCAACGCTGCCGCGGCACGCCTGTTCCGGCGGCTCGGCTTCCGGCACGAGGGCCGGGCCGTCGACGCCGACTGGTTCAAGGACGAGTGGACGAGTCTCGACACATGGGCCGTGCTGCGCGACGACGGCCGACCGGTTGCGCCCGCTTTCCGCCTCAGAGGTGCTGTGGAAGCGGACCACGACGCCCTCGTCGCGGTGTGGCGGCGAGCCGTCGACGCAACGCACCACTTCCTCGCCGAACGCGACCGCGACGCGATCGAAGAACTCCTGCCCACGCAGTACCTCCCTGCGGTGACACTGATCATCGCCGAGGCGGACGGTCAGCCCATCGGGTTCGCAGGCGTGCACGACGGCGCGCTCGAGATGCTCTTCGTCGACCCGACCCACCATGGTTCCGGTGTCGGTTCGGCGCTCCTGACCGCTGCGGTCCGAGACCACGCGGTCACCCGTGTCGACGTCAACGAACAGAACGCCGCAGCGGCCGACTTCTACGCCCGCCGAGGGTTCGAGGTCGTCGGACGGAGCAGCGTCGACGACACCGGACGGCCGTACCCGATTCTCCATCTGGAACTGCACCCGCCCCGATGAGGTCGGAACTCCTAGGAGAAGACCTGCTGGAACGTGGTGACGGCCCGCACGATCCCCAGCACGATTCCGAGGACCGCGACCGCGATGCCCACCCAGAGCGGCCACATCGGCCGACCGGGCGCTACCTTCCGGACGACCACGTACCGGCCGATGAGGTAGAGGACCGGCGACAGGAGGAACGCCCAGCCCCACGAGAACGGACGCACCACCCCGCGACGCCGCAGTTCGCGGTGGTCGAAGAACGCGAGCACGACCTCGCCGGCGAAGAGCAGGACACTGAAGAGCTGCAGCAGGAAGTACGCGGGCGTGTAGATCGAACTCGGGTCCACCGTCCGGACCCCGCCGGGCTCGAGCGTGGTGTAGCGGAACTCAGGGGTGTACAGGAGTGAGATCGGCAGCGCGATGAGCGGGAGCAGCGCGAGGATCCAGACGAAGACCGTGTCGGTGGGCACGTGGTCGGGGATCCGCGGGCGGCCCGTCTGCGCGGTCGGCCCGTCGACGTGCTGCGTCCACTGTCCACCGTCCCACCACCGGGTGCCGTGCTGTCCGGACGGGTCCGGGTACCAGCCAGGGGGTGTCGTCGACATCGAAGCTCCTCGTGATCCGCGGGAGCGGCAGGCCCCCGGCTCCGACCGTAGAGCAGGTGGGAGCAGACGGCTGCCATTCGGACATGGCGGATCGTTCAGTTCCGTCCGCCCAGCTCCTGCGGCGTTGACTGCGTCCATGATCTCCAAGAGCCTCATCCACCGGGTCGAAGGCGCGACGATCCGTGACCGCGACGGCGCGACGGTCGGCAGGGTGACACAGGTGTTCCCCTCCGACGAGGACGGAAGCGCCGCCTACGTCAGCGTCGCGGTGGGGATGCTCACCCGGCGCCACGCGCTCGTCCCGGTCGAGGACGCCACCTTCGACGGCACGGATCTGCGCGTCGGGTACACGAAGGACGCCATCGACGGCGCGCCGCACCTCGCGTCCGGACACACGCTGTCCGTCGCCGAGGCGAACGCCGTCCGCAGGCACTTCGGGCTGTCCGCCGTCGGCGCAGCGACCGGGGACATGGGCGACCCGGACGAGAACCTCGATCAGGCCGGGACGGGTCCTGCAGGCGCGGACGACACCGAGGGTGCAGGGACCACGCCTCCGGCGTGAGCTCCGCCGGACGGGAGGCGCGGTGGCACCGCGCCTCCCGTCCGCAACGGGGTCTCCCGCTACTGCCCCGGTTCCTCCACATCGTCGACGTCGCGCCAGTTCCCGATCACCGGGAACTCGGTGACCCGCAGCCGGGCGGAACCGTACGGCACCAACCGGAGGTCGTCGTCCGGTCCGTGGTCGAGCACCGGGCTGAAGGGCGGGGTGTCCGCCTGCGCACCGGCCATCCGCCACTCGGTCGCCCGCGCTCCCGGAGCGTGCAGCACGACCGCCGCGCTCTTCCGGTCCCGCAGCGACCACGGCGCATCCGGCACGGCACCACGGGTGACCCGCCACTCGGATGCGTCACGGAGGTCCGACAACGCCCAGTTCCAGGACTGCCGCGCGTGCACCTCCCACTCGCCGATGCCCGGAGCCCCGTCGTGCGACACCCACCGCTCGCCGGGCGAGTAGACCATCGTCAACGGGCCGAGCCGCACCGCAGCCGCTTGCCGCTCGCGTCGGACCACTCGCGCCCGCATCGGCAGCACCAGAACCACGTCACCGGCCGAGGACCAGTCCCGCGACAGCGTGACGTACCCGTCGACGGCGGTGTCCAGTGCGACGGCCACTCCCCCGACGGTCAGGGTCGCCTCGGAGGCCCACGACGGGATCCGGACCTGCACCGCGAACGGCTCGGTTCGTTCGGTCGACACCCGGATCGTCACGGTCTCGTCGAACGGGTACTCGGTGTCCACGGTGATCGCCACCGGGTCGTCCCCGACGGACGTCGACACCTCGGAGGGCGCGTACGCGACCACCCGCAACCCGTCGTCGTCGCGCAGCCACAGGTGCGACACGAACTTCGGCCACCCCTGGTGCAGGTTGGCCGTGCAGCACCCGAAGTGCGGTTCGAGGCCGAAGATCCCGGCATCGTCGGACGAGAAGCTCCACTCCCGACGAGCCACCGACACCTCGACCTGGTTCGCCTGCTGGTGGTACTGGTGCCCGCGCATCTCGGGGTCGCTCGACGCCGGCAGCAGGTTGTACGCCAGGTTCTCGAGCCGGTCGCCGTCGACCGCGCGCCCGTACACCTGGGCGTGCACCGACGCGGTGAACATCATCTCGACGACCTGGCAGGTCTCGATGCCGGCGGTGGCCTCGCGTCCGCCGAGCCACTCGTCGCCGGAGAACCAGCCGTTCGCCTGCCCGTGCCAGCGGTCGAGGTTCCCGAACGACGACTCCGTCCGGCGCGCGTGTCCGTCGACGTCGTGGTCTCGCAGTGCGTCGACGGCCCCGGTCTTCAGGCCCATCGCCACGTTCGGCCCGTGCGTCCGGTGCGAGAACGTCCGCGCGGGTCCGGTGATGAGGTCGTTCGCCAGGTAGTCGTCCCAGCGGATCGTCTGCGCCGCCAGCACGTCGACGAGCTCGAGCAGCCACGCATCGCCGGTCCGCTCGTACAGCCACCAGACGGACAGCGCGTTGTCGGCGCCGCGGGCCCGACCCCAGGACGTCAGCGGGCGCTCCGGCAGGGCACCGAGCTGGTGTCGGAAGTACCGTTCCAGGAACGGCGCGACCCGCTCGTCACCCGTGGCGTCGGCGTGCTGCGTGAGCACCTTGAGCGTGACCATCCGCGGCCACCAGTCGTCGTTGCCCGCCGGTCCGAAGAACCCGTCCTCGCGCTGCGACCCGAGGATCCACTCGATCCACGGCGTCGCGAGGTCGAGCAGCCGCTGGTCGTGCAGCACGTGCGCGAGCGGCACCAGGCCGTCGAGGTAGTACGGCCCGCGCTCCCAGTTCTCGCCGGGCCCGCCGCGCCAGCCGCTGTCCGGGCCGACGTCGGGCCAGAGCGCCTCGAGCTGCCCGGTGATGTTGTCCGCCTGCAGCCGGAGCTGGTCGAGCAGCCAGCCGCGGGGTTCGATGCTCCCGAGCGGCAGGGGCCGGTGCGGCCGACCGCCGGGGGTGGGAGCGTCGGCAACGGTGCCGGTGGTCGGGGTGTCCGTGATGGTCATTTGATGGATCCTCCGATGAGACCTCTGGTGTAGTACCGCTGCAGTGCGAGGAACAGCACGACCACCGGGACGGTCGCCACACAGGCGACGGCGGTGAGGAGCCCCGGGTCGATCACCGGGACACCGGGGATCTTGAAGGACGTGCTGATGCTCGACAGGGCGAGCGGGAGTGTGTACTTGCTGTCGGTCGACAGGAACGTGACCGAGCTGAGCAGGTCGTTCCAGCCGGCCATGAAGCCGAACAGTGCGGTGGTGACGAGGCCCGGCCACGCGAGCGGGAGCATCACCGAGCGCAGGATCCGCCCGGTGCCGGCGCCGTCGATGGCCGCCGCGTCCTCGAGCTCCGAGGGGATGCCGTCGAACGTGTTCCGCATGACGAACACCGAGAACGGCAGCTGGAGCGTCACGAGCACCAGCACCACCCCGGCGAGGGAGTCGAGCAGCCCGAGTTTGCCGAGCACGATCGACAGCGGCGTGAGCAGCCCCTGGAACGGCACGACGAGTGGCGCCAGCAGGAGCACGAACACGATCGTCGAGCCACGGAACCGGATCTTCGACAGCGCGTACGCCGCGAGCGTGGACACGATCGCGACGAGGACGGCGACCGAGATCGCGACCGCGAACGAGTTCACGATGTTCTGCCGCAGGTCCACCGACGGGTCGAACACCTTCGTGTAGTTCCGGAGCGTCAGCGTCGCGATCGACTCGAACCCGATCCCCCGGGCGTCGGCGTCCGCCGGCAGGAAGGAGCGGAACAGGATGTACAGGACCGGTGCGATGAAGAGCAGTGCGAGCACCGTGCCCACGACGACGTACGCGACGCCGCTCGCGTGCACCCGACGACGACGCGGCGGGGTTGCGCCCGGCACGTCGGTCCGGTTCGGTGCACCGGGCCTGGAGGCGCGGCTCGCCTCGCGCCCGCCGGCTGCGGTCGTGCGCCGGGTCACCTCCGTCGCGCTCATCGCTCGTCCTCCTGTCCGGTGGAGCGCAGGGCGCGGAGCTGGACGATCGCGATGACGAGGATGATCACGGTGAGGATCATCGACAGGGCGGCGCCGTAGCCCAGGTCGTAGCGGACGAACGACTGCTGGTACGTGTACATGACGGTCGTCGTGGTCGACCCGCTCGGGCCGCCCTTGGTCAGGACGTAGAACTGGTCGAACACCAGGATCGAGCCGGACACCGCGAGCAGCATGCACAGCGCGAACTGCCGTCGGACGAGCGGGAAGACCACCGAGCCCTCGCGGCGCCACCACCCGGCCCCGTCGATCTTCGCCGCCTCGATCACCTCGGTCGGTACCGCCTGCATGCCCGCCATCAGCAGGATCATCGCGACGCCCATCGACTTCCACACGGTCAGGACGATGACCGCCCAGAACGCGGTGTCGGGCGACGTGAACCACGCGGTGTCCCCGTTCGTCAGGCCGATCGACTTCAGCAGGACGTTGATCACGCCGGTCCCCGGGACGAGGAGCACGTTCGCCATGTACGCCGCGGCGGTGAACCCGATCACGACGGGCATGAAGAACGCCGTCCGGACGAAGGACACCAGGCGTCCCTCGCCGCGGACCATCGTCGCGGCGGCGTAGCTCGCGGCCATCCCGAGCGGCACCGACACCACGGTGAAGAGCAGCGAGAAGCCGAGGGAGCGCCAGAACGCGGTGTCCTGGAACGCCTGTGCGTAGTTCGCGACGCCGGCGACGCTGACCTTGCCGAGCAGCGGCCAGTTCGAGAACGACATCCCGACGAGCAGCACCATCGGCACGACGAAGAACACGACCGCGAGGACCAGCGCCGGCGCCACGAGCACCCACGCGAGGGTCTGGCGGCGACGGCTCGCGGAGCGCGGACGGGAGCGCTTCGCCCCGTCCGCGACCCCGGCGAGCGCCGAGGAGGTGACGGCCGTCACTGCCCGACCTGGCTGTACGCCTGCTCGATGAGCGAGTTGGCCTGCTTCTCGGCGCTCGCGAGGGCCGTCTTCGCGTCGGCGCCCTGGAAGATGACCTTCTGGGACTGCTGCGCCCACGGGCCGTTCGGGTCGTTGATCACCGCGTTGTAGGCGATGCTCTTCGGGAGCTTGCCGATCGCGAGCGTGTCGACGATGTCCTTCGACCAGTCGTCCGTCGCCAGGCCCTTCGCCACCGTGAGGTCCGGCGCGATCCAGCCCTGTGACAGGTCGATCTCGGCAGCCTTCTTCGAGCTGACGAGCCACTTCATGAGCGACCACGCACCGTCCGCGTTCTTCGCCCCAGCCGTCATGCCGATCTCGTCACCGCCGAGGAACGAGCCGGAGCCGCCGTCCACGCCGGGGATCCCGACCGCGCTGCCGAAGTCGGCCTTCTTCGCGGTGAGGGTGTTCGCCCCGCCGAAGACGATGCCGACCTTGCCGTTGAGGGCGTTCTCCTGCCCGACGTTGCCCGGGTCCTGGTTCGGCTGGTCGGTCTTCTGCATGAGCCCGGACTTCCACATGTCCTGGTACCAGTCGACCATGCCGACGAGCTCGGGGCTGGTGAACTCCGCCTTCTGACTCTTGCCCGCCGCCGTCAGGACGCTGCCGCTCTTCGCCCACGAGCTCGGGAATCCGGTCCACGCCTGCCCGACACCGCCGAGGGTCGAGAACCCGGCGACCCCTCCGCCGAGCGCCTGGATCTTCTCCGCCGCGCCCTTCACCTCGGCGAGGGACGTCGGCGGCTTGGTCGGGTCGAGGCCCGCCTTCGTGAACAGCGACTTGTTCCAGAACATCTGCGAGCCGGTGAGGGCCACCGGCAGGGCGTAGTTCTTGCCGTCGAGCGTGCCGATCTCGACACCGGCCGGCGCGAGGTCGCCCTTGTTCGACAGGCTCTTCACCTTGTCGGTGACGTCGGCGAGCAGTCCCTGTGTCGCGAGCAGCGGGGTGTTGACGATGTCGTAGCTGACGAGGTCCGGGACCGATCCCGCACGGGCGGAGTTCGCGAGCTTCGTGAGGTACTGGTCGGCCTGGATCGTGGAGAGCTTGACCTTCACCTCCGGGTTCGCCTTCTCGTAGGCCTTCACCTGGTCGGTCAGGTCGACGCCGCCGTCGCGCTGCCAGAGCGTCACCGTGCCCTTCGCGGCGCCGCCCCCGCTGTCGGCCGTCCCGCTCGAGGAGCACCCGGCCAACCCGAGTGCTGCGATCGTCAGTGCGGCTGCCGCGATCGCGGACCGCCGGATCGTGGATGTCTTCATCGTCATCTCCCGCTGTGCAGCTCGCCGCATCGTTGCGGCAATGTTTGCTGTATTTGCCGAAGGTAGAACGGGACGAAAGCCGTGTCAATGCTTGACGTCCGAATCGTGATGCGGCAATGTTTGCCGAGTGCCGTACGCTCGCATCGCAAGGAGGACGCCGTGGTCAACCGCCGTGAGGTGACGCTCGCCGACGTCGCCGCCCAGACCGGCGTCTCCGTCGGCACGGTCTCCAAGGTCCTCAACGGCCGCGGGCAGATCGCCGAGGGGACGCGGCAACGCGTCGCTGCAGCGGCGACCGAGCTGGGACTGAGCGTGCGCGCCGAAACGCGAGCCGCGCCTCCAGGCCGGTCCTTCCTGGTCGGGGTGCTCTCCACCGACGCCTACGGACGGTTCACCATCCCGATCCTCACCGGAGCCGAGGACACCTTCGGGCCGGGCGAGGTGTCGATGCTGCTCGCCGAGAGCCGTGGCGACCCCATCCGCGAGGCGCACTACGTGCAGACGTTCCTGAACCAGCGCGTCGACGGCATCGTCGTGACCGGTCGCTCCAGCGACCCGCGGCCCTCGATCACCGGACTGCTCGGGGTGCCCGCGGTCTACGCGCTCTCGCCGTCCCTCGACCCGTCCGACGTCTCGATCGTGCCGGGCGACGAAGCCGGCGCCGCACGCGCCATCGACCACCTGATCGGCTCCGGCCGTCGTTCCATCGCGGTCATCTCGGGCGCGCGGCGGCACACTGCGAGCTCGCACCGTGTCGAGAGCGCGAAGCGCGCGATCGCCGCCGCGGGGGCCACGCTCGCCGGTGGCGACGCCCTGTACGGCGAGTGGAGCGAGCGGTGGGGGTACGAAGCCGCCACGCGACTGCTCGGCACCGAGTTCGACGGGGTGTTCTGCACGAGCGACCAGATCGCCCGTGGAGTCGTCGACTGCCTGCGCGAAGCCGGGATCGCGGTGCCGACGCAGGTCGGGGTCGTCGGGGTCGACAACTGGAGCGTCATCACCGATGCGGCGCGGCCCTCGATCACGTCGGTCGACCTCAACCTGCGCGAGGTCGGGCGGCAGGCGGCGGACCTGCTCATGCGGAAGATCGCCGGGGAGGTCGTCGAGGGTGGGGTCCGGACGGCGGAGTGCTTCCTGGTGCCGCGGCAGTCGACGTGAGCGTCTCGGGTTCGTTGGCCGCGGTGCTCGCTGCTGCCGGCCTGCCAAGCGACGGGCACTACGAGGCGAAGGGCGGGTGGGTCAGTCGGGCGTGGGTCGGGACTTCGTACGTCGTGCGGGTCGGTGACGCCGCGGCTGCGGACGCGTACGAACACGAGGCGTCCGTCGTGGTGTTGCTTGCCGGCACCGACGTCCCGCACGCTCGGCACATCGCGCACGGGACCACGGCCGAGGGTGCCTGGTACGTGTCCTCCCGGCTGCCCGGGCGGACACTGCACGATGCGTGGCCGAGCGCCTCGGTCGCCGAGCGTCGGTCGATCATCCACTCGCTCGGGGAGGCGTTGCGCGCACTCCATCAGGTGTCAGCTCCCGCTGGGCTGATGCCGCCGTGGCTTCACGGGGCCCTGGCCGGAGGGGCGTGGCCGGCGTACCACCCGCCGGTCGTGGGTGCGGCGATGGCGCTCGTCGAGGACGCCGGATCGTCCACTGCTGTCCGCTCTTGGGTTTCCTCACACTTGCCGCTGTTCGACGCCGATCCGCACGTGCTCGTCCACGGGGACCTGCACGGGTCGAACATCATGGTCGACGACGGGCGGGTCACGGGGTTGATCGACTTCGCCGAGGCCGTGGCACAGCCGGCGGACGTCGAGCTCGACACGATCCTGCGGTGGTGTGCGCGGCCGGAGGAGTTCCCGCCGACGCCGTCGTCGCGGGGGCTCGATGTGGCGTCGTTGGCCCCGGTGCGGGGGTGGTTGGAGGAGGCGTACCCGGGTTTGTTCGCGCGGCCGTCGCTGGGTTCGCGACTCGCGTTCTACGACCTATGGGTGGAGTTGGCGGTCTTCGGGCACCATCCGGATGCGGCGGTGCGGGCTGTGGCGGAGCGGCGGATCGCGCGGACTCTGCGTAAGCCCGGGCTGCGTCCTTGACCCTCATCCGTTGTTCCAGGACCGCATGCGCCTGACCAGCCGATCGCGCCGTCGGGCCAGGGACCGGCAGGCCGCAGAGGTTCAGTCTTCTTGAACGTACGTCGGGCCACGAGGCGGAGCTGTGACATCGAATGAATCATCGTCAGGTCTCGATCGCGATGCTGCCGAGGACCTGCTGGTGGACGGGAGTCCACAGGTCGACCTCAAGCTCCGGGGACTCGATGCTGACGATCAACGAGTAGTCAACGCCCTGCTCGCTTTGATCGCCCGTCGCCCGATTTTTCCACCAGCCGGCCACCGGGTAGACGGCAATCGCCCCCTTACTCGCGAGGGCTGCAGCGCTCCCGGACCAGATATCAGTGTGGAGAGAGCCTGCGGCTTGCTGTTGATTGCTGCCGAACAGCCAGCCGGACTCGGTGTCGAGGCCGGGTGGCTTCTCGCCTTCGATGCGCGCGCGGGTGTTGATACGTTGACGGAAAGACTCCACATTCTCCTCGGGACGGCGTGTGGCGAACCGGAGTCCGTGCGAGGGGTAGATGTAACGACCCGTCCAACCGCGACTAGATGGATTTGGCTCAACGAAGTAGGAGAGGGTGACCCGCATCCGAACCTGGGCGGCACCAAGTGCGTCGAGCTCCGCAACCGGCCACGGCAGCTCGTGCAGATTCATTTCGCGGGTCTTGCCGGCGTTACTCATCCCCTGACGCTCGTATGGACGAATCGTTGCCTCCGCAACGAGCGTGAGCGCGTCGGCGGCGCTATATAACGCGCGGGTCGTGTCCGGCACCCCCATCCCGTAGCGGCGAAGGAGCCCGGCCAGGGCGGTCTTGCTGGACTCAGCTTCGAGGCGGGACCGCATGGCGTCGGTCCACTCTGCGGAATGAACCACGAGCGCCCGGACAGTCTCGGGGCGCAAGTCTGGATAGGTGGCGTAAATGTCTGCGGCAATCGCCGCGACGGACGCTGTGGCGGCCGACGTGTCGCGCGTTGTGGTGAAGAACCCCTCTCCCGGCGTGCGGAAACGCGTCGTCAGCAGCGCGAGATTCTCCGGAGTGTCCGCCGTGGTCTTGTCTGGTGACGCGGCCACGTTGCCACCGTCGGCAACCACATCGGGTTTGAATGGCCACTTCCTGCGGTCGAAGAGCACTGACGTCCGGCTGACTGGGGAAAGCTCGCCGCGCGGCGCGATGGGTTCGTATCCGGCGAAATCTACCGGCGCGCCGGACATGTCGTCCTGCGACGAATACGCGCCGACGGTGAGGGCGTTCCATGACTGGGCGGGATCCTCGACGGGCTCCAAATCGCTGCGCTCGAGGTGGTCGTCGGCGACCGCGATGTCGCGGATGTTGCCAGCCGAAACGACGAACAGCCGCGGTCGCCGCGGCTCGTCACGGTCGAGGTAGGTGAACTGCGGGTCAGTGTCATCGATAGCGCGGCCGTACGACAGCGCGTCAACCGCCGCTGACCACGAGGTCGGCTTACCCGCTTCAGCCGGCGCTGCGGCGTGGCCATTGGCGGGCAGATATGGGCGGCCCGCGGTAGTCGCGAGCATGAACACTCGCGGACGATCCAAAGCTTGGATTTCGGGCTGGTCCACCGCTCTTGCGGTCACCGCGCCATAGAGGTCTCGGTCATTATCTCCATTGTCAGGAAGGAACTTCACCGACTCCAGGCGATGCCGGAGCTCAATCACGCCCGAACTCAGAACAGCGCCATGAAGATCACCGTAGAGCGCCAACCCGGCCATTTCGGTACCGTGCCGGTTCACGGGCGGAAGCCGCCAAAGGGGGTCTGCAACGTGCAAATCCGAGCTGGCTATTGAATCGGTCAGCAATGGATGCCCGTCCTGAACGCCGGTGTCCAAAATGCAAACGACGGGCGCATCCGACGCTGCAGGTCGCAGGCGGCGACGGAGATCATCAGCCCAATCGGCCTGCTCAGAGGCGGGCAGCTCACTGAGGAAGTTCGCGACGTCGTGGGGTTGCCGAAGCTCGGCGATATCATCCAGCGAACGGAAAGCCTCAGCGAGTTGGTCTGACGTTGCATGAATTAGGACGACTGTCCTGTCGCCGAAGCCGAGATAATGGTCGCTCGTTCGGTGCCCATGAGCCGTGGCGAAGGCAGTGAACCGCTCTAGCTCGTGGCCGTCGCGTCTGCGCAACCAAACCTCCCACCATCGCGCCTGTGAGGGGTCGGTCGGGTAGACGTTGTCCGCGTCCGTCCATAGTTCGCGGATCGTCGCACGACGGATCGCCTGGATGCCCTCAACGAGGGTGGCGTTGCGCGCCCTGTCGCTCTCCGCGGACTCGACGTACTGCGTCAGGCGTTTGAGGAAATACTCCTTTTTGCCATCCGGGATGTAGACGGTCGCGATCTGGACCGTGCCTTCGGCAGAGTTCACCTCGCGAACGACGATCAGCTCTGGCTGATCCCCGGCCCTCTGTACGTCAAGACTCTCCAGCGCGAGCTCAAGGCCCGGAAAGGAGAGAAACGAGACGTAGGTACCCGCGACCGCTGGTGCGTCAGGTTCAGCGGCCACCGCCTTTTCGTACTGCTGGACGAGCGCCGAGCCGTGACGACGACGATCACCCAGAAATCCGGACCCGTCGCTGCCGCCGCCACCGGTGGGTATGGTGAACGGCTCGGAGTGTGGCTCGGTGGGCACAACGATGTGCGGACGGTCACGCTCACCCATTCCGCCTACGCACTCCGGTCACCGGGGCCAGTCGACCGGGGCCTCTCCTCGAGTGTGGAGACCAACTCGCCAGTGAGGACGCGCGTTCTACCCGCAAGGACGCTCCGTTTCGCTGCGTTTTCCGCGGCCGTAACGATCTCGGCATGGCTGAGCCCTCGGGCGGCATCGAGTACGCGTGGCCAGCTGAGGTTATTGATGCTGAACTGCGCTAAACGGTTTTTGATTACCGCTCGCGCACTAGCATCATTGGGGAAAGTAAAGTCCATCACAGTATCAAATCGTCGATACAGTGCATTGTCCAGCAATTGCGGATGATTCGTCGCGGCGACGATGACACTCTCCGAGGCGTCCTCTTCAAGGAACTGCAAGAATGAGTTCAGAACTCGGCGTATCTCGCCGACGTCATTAGCGGCGGCGCGGTCCCCTGCGAGGGCGTCCACCTCGTCGAAGAGGTACACCCCACGGGTTTCGACGAGCGCGTCGAAGATGATCCGCAGCTTCGCCGCTGTCTCACCCATGAACTTAGTGATGATCGTGTCCAAGCGGATCGCGAACAGCGGAAGCCCCAGTTCAGCGGCGAGCACACGCGCGGTAGAGGTCTTCCCAGTGCCAGGGGGGCCGATCAGCAGGAGCCTCCGTGCAGGGCGGAGTCCGTGTCGCGCAAGCATGTCCCTCTGACGCTGCTCGAGTAGAACTTGACGCAGGCGCCCCCCGAGGTCATCGGACAGGACGAGATCGCCCAATCGTGCGTCGGGGTAGCTGACGGTCAGCAACGAGCTCAGTTCACCGCGAGGCTGTGCAACTGGAACCACGGATGCCACGCGTGAGGAGACGAAGCTTCGCTTGCGCAGATCCTCGACGAGGTCGCGGAGGTCCTGCGCGTACTTCGACTGCCCCGACCGTGCCGCTTTTGCCGCAACCTGCATGGCCACCGCGTAGAACTGTGGGTCGTCGCCGTCGGCGTGGCTCTTGACAAGGGCTTTGAGCTGATCGCTAGTTGCCACGGCCCAACCCCCTTCTACGACGAGTGCGGACCCGACCGGACCCCGCGGGCTGACAGACAGTGTACCGGGGCGCCGGGCGCCTACCTCGCAGGACGCCCCCTACCAAGCACATATCGCCATCTATAACACCTACCCCGTCTCCTCGCGAGGCTTTCGCAGGCGCAGCGAAGGCTTCGAGCGGTGAACGTGCCACTGCCGCATGCTCCTGCTCACCAGCGATGTTGATCGCCTTGGCTAGGTTGGCGGTACACCCAGTGCAGCCCGCGCTATTCGCGCGACCACGAAGTCGTCGCTACGCAGACGCCCTGCATCCTGGCTGCGCCACGTAGTGGCTGCGGCAGCGACTCCCAACGCCCTGAGTCGTCGACCAACGGGGCCGCCCTGTCAACCGTTTCCGAGATACTGGGCGATGAGCGTGGTGAGATTGGATACGGCAACATTTGTGCTGACGCCCGTCGCAACGTTGATCGCTCCCTCCTCGACGCGATTCAACACCCGCCGGAGGCGGGATTCCCGCTCCGAAGTTGGTGCTGTCGCCGCCTGTCGGAGTTCTTTGAGACCATCGGGGGACAGGTATCCCGCCGCGGCGGAGACGAAAGTATCGACGTCACCGTGAACCACGGTAGCGTTACCCGAGGCGAGGGTCGTTTTGTCAAGGCTGATCGGACTATTAGAGCCGTAGTTGTTAATCTGGATCACATTCGCACGTACAGCCTCCGCTATCTCAGGATCAGCGACCGTTTGCCCTTCTGGGCTTCCTGCCGCGGGATCCGCATCCTCTAGATCGAGTGCAAGTGACAACAACGCTGTCCTCACCTGACCGATGACGCCTGTCAAGAACGACTGAGTTAGGGTCTGACTTGCGTGGAATAGGTAAAGATCGCCCGGGCGAGGCACCTTCCCCGCACGGATGAGCATGTTCCATGCAGTCACCTTGGCTTGGTCCCACGTCATTGCGGGGTACGCGCCGGAAGAGGCTGGGCGCATCGCGAGATCCTCGAGTTCGGAGATCGGCTGAAATAGTCTGATATCGAACAGAAGCGACCGCATCGTGGCATCCGGGACACTGTTGGCTCCGAGCTGGTGTCGAGCCTGAGCCGTGCCGTACTCGTTTATGAACAGTCCATCTGCTTGAATCGCGAACGGCCCGCGATATGACGGCAGGGTCTCGGGTTCTTTGGTGTCGTACCCGTTGAGTTCGCTTTTAGCCCAATTCTTGAGCTCGTCGGACTGTAAGCGGCTGGCGACGACCAGCGCCTTGCGGAGAAGAGCGTCGATGCTGACACCCTCACCGCTAGCACCGTTGATGATCTCCGCCAGGATGGACATATGCTCTATTCTGCCGTGAAGTAGGCAACGCTGCCACTCCCAGCGACGGGGACGAGTCCGTCCTTCGTTTGTATCGCGTGCGAGGTTCGCGAAGAGCGACCGCATGAACCCGATCCACGACTTCGTCGCATGTCACCCCGACGATCATCCGTGGTCGAAGAGAGACAGACCTTGAATGGTTTGTCCGATAGCCGCTCGATCACCGAGGCAACAGGTCAGCGCCCCGGTGATCGATGAGTCCTGGGACACGTAGCTGGTCCGCAAGACACCTCAATGTCGCGCATCCGGGCGAATTGGCTCCATGGAGCACGCAGAACGCCCCGCCAGCCGAAGCCAGCGGGGCGCTCCCCAGTCCGAGCAGGACCTAGAAGTCCCAGTCCTCGTCCTCAGTGTTCACGGCCTTGCCGATCACGTACGACGACCCCGACCCCGAGAAGAAGTCGTGGTTCTCGTCAGCGTTCGGCGACAGGGCGGAGAGGATCGCCGGGTTCACGTCCGTGATGTTCTTCGGGAACATCGGCTCGTAGCCCAGGTTCATCAGCGCCTTGTTGGCGTTGTAGTGCAGGAACTTCTTGACGTCCTCGGTCAGACCGACCTCGTCGTAGAGGTCCTGCGTGTACTGCACCTCGTTCTCGTACAGCTCGAACAGCAGCGAGAACGTGTAGTCCTTCAGTTCGTCGCGCTCCGCCTGGCCGAGCTGCTCGAGCCCCTTCTGGTACTTGTACCCGATGTAGTACCCGTGGACGGCTTCGTCGCGGATGATGAGGCGGATGAGGTCGGCGGTGTTCGTGAGCTTCGCCCGCGACGACCAGTGCATCGGCAGGTAGAAGCCGGAGTAGAACAGGAACGACTCGAGCAGCGTCGACGCGACCTTGCGCTTCAGCGGCTGGTCGCCCTGGTAGTAGTCCATGACGATCTGGGCCTTCTTCTGCAGGTTCGGGTTCTCCTCGGACCAGCGGAAGGCTTCATCGATCTCGGGCGTCGACGCGAGGGTCGAGAAGATCGACGAGTAGCTCTTGGCGTGCACCGACTCCATGAACGCGATGTTCGTGTAGACGGCTTCTTCGTGCGGGGTGATCGCGTCGGGGATGAGCGACACGGCGCCGACGGTGCCCTGGATGGTGTCCAGGAGCGTCAGGCCGGTGAAGACGCGCATGGTCAGCTTCTGCTCTGCCGGCGTGAGTGTGTTCCACGACTGCACGTCGTTCGACAGCGGCACCTTCTCGGGCAGCCAGAAGTTGTTGACGAGGCGGTTCCAGACCTCGACGTCCTTGTCGTCCTGGATGCGGTTCCAGTTGATGGCCTGGACCGAATCGATGAGCTTCAGCTTCTCGACCAACGCACGTTCCTTCGTAGAGATGGTGACTAGGTGACGGCCTGGAGGCGCGGTGCGGGCTGGCACCGCGCCTCCAGGCCAAGGATGATTGCGCAAGCAATCAGAGCGGAAGCCTCACAGCATGCAGCTGACGCAGCCCTCGACCTCGGTGCCCTCGAGCGCGAGCTGGCGCAGACGGATGTAGTAGATCGTCTTGATGCCCTTGCGCCATGCGTAGATCTGCGCCTTGTTGATGTCGCGCGTGGTCGCGGTGTCCTTGAAGAACAGCGTCAGGGACAGGCCCTGGTCCACGTGCTGCGTCGCCGCGGCGTACGTGTCGATGATCTTCTCCGGGCCGATCTCGTACGCGTCCTGGTAGTAGTCCAGGTTGTCGTTCGTCATGAACGGCGCCGGGTAGTAGACGCGACCGAGCTTGCCTTCCTTGCGGATCTCGATCTTCGACGCGATCGGGTGGATCGACGACGTGGAGTGGTTGATGTACGAGATCGAACCGGTCGGCGGGACGGCCTGCAGGTTCTGGTTGTAGATGCCGTGCTCCTGGACGGAGGCCTTCAGCGCGGCCCAGTCCTCTTGCGTCGGGATGGCGATGTTCGCGTTCGCGAAGAGGTCGCGCACGCGGTCGGTCGCCGGCGTCCAGGCCTGGTCGGTGTACTTGTCGAAGAACTCGCCCGACGCGTACTTCGAGTCGCGGAAGCCGTCGAAGGTCTCGCCGGTCTCGATCGCGATCTTGTTCGACGCGCGAAGGGCGTGGAACAGCACCGCGTAGAAGTAGATGTTCGTGAAGTCGATGCCCTCTTCGGAGCCGTAGTAGACGCGCTCACGAGCGAGGTAGCCGTGCAGGTTCATCTGGCCGAGGCCGATGGCGTGCGACTTGTCGTTGCCGTCCTCGACGGAGCGGACCGACGAGATGTGCGACATCTGCGACACCGAGGTGAGGCCGCGGATCGCGGTCTCGATGGTGCGACCGAAGTCCGGCGAGTCCATCGTCAGCGCGATGTTCAGCGAGCCGAGGTTGCAGGAGATGTCCTTGCCGATCTCCTTGTAGGAGAGGTCCTCGTTGAACGTGGTCGGCGTGTTGACCTGCAGGATCTCCGAGCACAGGTTGGACATGTTGATCCGGCCCTTGATCGGGTTGGCCTTGTTCACCGTGTCCTCGAACACGATGTACGGGTAACCCGACTCGAACTGGATCTCGGCGATCGTCGTGAAGAAGTCACGCGCCTTGATCTTCGTCTTCTTGATGCGCGGGTCGTCGACCATCGCGCGGTAGTTCTCGGAGATCGGGACGTCACCGAAGGGAACGCCGTAGACCTTCTCGACGTCGTACGGCGAGAACAGGTACATGTCCTCGTTGTTCTTCGCGAGCTCGAACGTGATGTCCGGCACGACGACGCCGAGCGACAGCGTCTTGATGCGGATCTTCTCGTCGGCGTTCTCACGCTTGGTGTCGAGGAACCGCATGATGTCCGGGTGGTGCGCCGACAGGTAGACGGCACCGGCACCCTGACGCGCGCCGAGCTGGTTCGCGTAGGAGAAGGAGTCTTCCAGCAGCTTCATCACGGGGATGATTCCAGAGGACTGGTTCTCGATCTGCTTGATCGGGGCGCCGGCTTCGCGGATGTTGGAGAGGAGCAGGGCCACGCCGCCGCCGCGCTTCGAGAGCTGCAGCGAGGAGTTGATGCCGCGAGAGATCGACTCCATGTTGTCCTCGATGCGGAGGAGGAAGCAGGAGACGAGCTCGCCGCGCTGGGCCTTCGCGGTGTTGAGGAACGTCGGGGTCGCGGGCTGGAAGCGGCCGGCGATGATCTCCTCGACCAGGTCGATCGCGAGCTGCTCGTTGCCCTGCGCCAGGCCGAGGGCGGTCATCACGACGCGGTCCTCGAAGCGCTCGAGGTAGCGCTTGCCGTCGAACGTCTTGAGCGTGTAGCTCGTGTAGTACTTGAACGCACCGAGGAACGTCTGGAACCGGAACTTCTTCGAGTACGCCAGGTCGTTGAGCTTCTGGATGAACTCGAGCGAGTACATGTCGATCGTCTCGCGCTCGTAGTACTCGTTCTCGACCAGGTAGTCGAGCCGCTCCTTCAGGTTGTGGAAGAAGACGGTGTTCTGGTTGACGTGCTGCAGGAAGAACTGCTTGGCAGCCTCACGATCCTTGTCGAACTGGATGTTCCCGTCCGCGTCGTAGAGGTTGAGCATCGCGTTGAGGGAGTGGTAGTCCATCCCCGTCTGCGGCGACGTCAGATCGACGTCTGCAACTGCTGCGTCCAAAATGCATCCAATCCTGAGTTGACCGCCGACACGTCGTCAGGGGTCCCGAAGAGTTCGAATCTGTAGAGAACGGGGACGTTGCACTTCTGTGCGATGACGTCCCCCGCGAGGCCGTAGGCCTCACCGAAGTTCGTGTTGCCGCCGACGACCACACCGCGGATGAGCGAGCGGTTGTGCGCGTCGTTGAGGAACTTGATGACCTGCTTGGGGACCGCGCCCTCGCCGTTGCCGCCGCCGTAGGTGGGCAGGAACAGCACGTAGGGCTCGTCCACGTGGAGGAAGGGTTCGCTCGGGTAGAGCGGGATCCGGTCCGCGTCTCGGCCGAGCTTCTCGACGAAGCGCGCGGTGTACCCGGACACGCTCGAGAAGTAGACCAATCGGCTCAAGGTGCGCTCCTGTGGTGAAGGTGCGGAACAGGCGGACCGGAGGGTGTCCTGTGGGCGGTGATCCGGGCCTCCTGAGCGGGTCCGGGGTGACCGTCCACAGGACGGGAGACGACTACGCCAGTTCGGCGCTGAGCGTCGCGATCTTGTCGGGACGGAAGCCCGACCAGTGGTCGTCGTCGGTGACGACGACGGGGGCCTGCATGTAGCCGAGGCTCTTGACGTGCTCGAGCGCGGCCTCGTCCGTGGAGACGTCGTGCACTTCGTACTCGATGCCCTTGTTGTCGAGGGCCCGGTACGTCGCGGTGCACTGGACGCAGGACGGCTTGGTGTAGACGGTGACGGCCATGTTCTCCCCTGGTTTCTTGCTGGTTGGTGCTGGCTGTGGAGGTGGTGCTGGTACCGGCGCCGGGTGTTGCAGGCACCCGGCGTTACCGGCACTGTGCAGCAGGTTCCGGGAGGGGCCGCTGCGATGGCTCCACACTACATCTAGTGGCTGGCGGAGTCACCGACCACAAGAGGAAGTGTTACAGCCATGTAGTTCTCCACAAGCTCCTCCACAGTGTGAACAGCTCGGAGAGGCCCGTGATTCCGCCATTCTCCAGCGCACCACCGACACTTCCCCACAGCCGTGGACAGGTTCGATCCACATGTGTGGAATCAGCGCGTCGGCGTGTCGCGGATGCCTCGCGAGCGGACCGCCGTCCACACCTCCCCCGGACGGGTGACACCCCCTGCCGTCCGGTCCGTACACTCGTGTCGTGAGCACGTACGGCCCCCTCCTGAAGACCCCTGGCGTGGGTCGTGTCATCGCCGCGCAGCTCACCGCACGCTTCCCGTTCGGGATGCTGTCGCTGGCCTACCTGCTGCACGTCGAGCACGTCTTCCACTCGTACGGCGCCGCCGGTCTCGTGCTCGCGACCACGAGTGTGGGGCAGGCGCTCGCGGGCCCGCTCACCAGTCGGTGGATGGGCAGCTGGGGCATGCGCCCGGTCCTCGTCCTGACGAGCCTGGTCGCACTCGCGAGCATGGGCGTGATCGCCTTCGTCGTCATGCCGCTGTGGGGGTACGTGGTCGTCGGGTTCATCGGCGGCCTCGCGGTCCCGCCCGTGCAGCCCGCGGTGCGCACCATCTACCCCAAGATGGTGACCTCGTCGCAGCTCACTCCCCTCTTCTCCCTCGACGCGAGTGCGCAGGAGCTCATCTGGGTCGCCGGCCCGGTCATCACCACGTTCGTCGCGACGCAGGTCGGCACCGTGCAGGCGATCGTCCTGGCGATGGTGTTCCTGGTCGTCGGCGGCACCTGGTTCATCGCCTCCCCCGAACTCGGCCGGGTCCGCATCCCCCGCTCCAAGCGCGCGTTCGGCGTCGTGCTGAAGCGGCCGTCCGTCGTCGTGGCCACGCTGACCGGACTCCTCCTCATCGGGGCGTGCGCCGCGGTGGAGGCGAGCGTCACGAGCGTCTTCGGCGAGGGCAGCCCGAACGCCGGCATCGTCCTGGCCGTCTTCGCGGTCGGTTCGCTCATCGGCGGCCTGACGCTCGGTCACCGTCCGATCTCGCGGAACACGCTGTGGACGCGCATGTCGATCGTGTTCGTGGGACTCGCCCTGGCCGTCGGCGGCACGAACTTCTGGTGGCTCTGCATCGCCCTCGTGATCGCGGGTGCGGGCATCGCCCCGGCCCTCGCCGTCATGTTCGGATCGGTGTCCGCGACGGTGAAGTTCTCCGACACGGCAGAGGCCTACGGCTGGATGGGCACCGGCCAGCTCATCGGGGCTGCGGGCGGTTCGGCGGTCGCAGGCTTCCTCATCGACAGCCACGGTGCGTCGGGCGGCATGATGGTCAGTGCCGTGATGGCCGCCGTCGGGGTCGTCCTGCCACTCGTGACGAAGCGGTGGCTCCCCGACCTGCGCGGTCGCGACGCGAGCCCCATCCCCGACACCGAGCCGGTGATCATCCCCACCTGACCCCGGTCGGGGCGTTGCTTGCGTACCTGCCACGTTCGGGCGTACCTGCCCGGAAGTCTCCACCAGGTACGCCCGATTCCGCTTCCCATCCCGTCCGTCATGGGAAGAAGCGGGCACGAGACCTCGGCGCGGACCCGGACTCGGCCCCCGCGCACCCCTGCGCCCTGTCGTTCCGGGCGTACCTGCCACGTTCGGGCGTACCTGCCCGGAAGTTTCCACCAGGTACGCCCGATTCCGCTCTCCACCGCGGCCGATGTGGGAAAGAACGGGCAGCGCGCATTCTCCACAACCGGCCTGGAGGCACGGCGCGCGCCCGCCACGATCGGCAGGATGGGTGCATGGTCACCTCAGTCCCCCTCCGCGACGGCGCGTCGATCCCCGCGATCGGCTTCGGCGTCTACAAGGTCGACGACACCGAAGCCGAGACGGCCGTCGGTCTCGCGCTGGACGCCGGCTACCGGCACGTCGACACAGCTGAGATGTACGGCAACGAGACCGGCGTCGGGAAGGCGATCCGTGCCTCCAGGACGGACCGTGACGACGTCTTCGTGACGACCAAGGTGTGGAACGACCGCCAGGGGCGCGACGCGACCCTGCGGGCGTTCGACGGCAGCCTCGAGCGGCTGGGGCTCGACGCGGTCGACCTCTACCTCATCCACTGGCCGGCCGCGGCGAACGACCGCTACGTCGAGACCTGGCGGGCACTCGTCGAACTGCGGGAGTCGGGCCGGGCACGCAGTGTCGGCGTCTCGAACTTCCAGGTGCCGCACCTCGAGCGGATCATCGGCGAGACCGGCGAGGTCCCGGCGCTCAACCAGGTCGAGCGGCACCCGTGGCTGCCGCAGCGCGAACTCATGGCGTTCCACGAGCAGCACGGCATCGTGACGGGTGCGTGGTCGCCGCTCGGTCGCGGTCGACTCATCGAGGAACCGGTGCTCACGGGCATCGCGGACGCCCACGGGGTGAGCGTCGCGCAGGTGCTCGTGCGGTGGAACGTGCAGCAGGGGGTGGTGGTGCTGCCGAAGTCAGTGACGCCGTCGCGCATCCGGTCGAACCTCGACATCGACGGGTTCGTGCTGAGCGAGGACGACCTGGCGGCGATCGCGTCGCTCGAGTCGGGGCAGCGGACGGGGTCGCACCCGGACTCGGTGTCGTGATCGACCCGCAGCAGACCGCACGGCAGCAGCTCCGTGCGGACGAGCACCTGTACTGGGCGGGCGTCAGCGATCCGGGGAAGCTGTTCTCCGGCCGAGACGCCTTCCTGGTGCCGTTCTCCCTCTTCTGGGCGGGGTTCGTGGGCTTCGGGTTGGTCGAGAGCCTCCGCCAGGGCACGCTCGGCGTCGCCGTCGTCATCCCGTTCGTGCTGTCGATCGTGGGCCTGCACCTGGTGTTCGGTCGGTTCCTCGTGAAGGCCCACCGCAAGCGCACCACCGTGTACGCCGTCACCAATCGTCGGGCGCTGGTCATCACGCCTCGGGGCACACGGGACGTCCCGGTCGGCAGGACCGATCGGACGACGACGTGGGACCGGGGACGTCGGCACTGCTCCGTCGAGTGGAACAACGGGGATCCGCACGGTGTGACGGCGCTGTTCGGCGGCGCGGCCGCCACCCGCATCTACGCGAACACCGGACTCGACGGACTCTTCGGGCCGCAGGTGTTCGCGTTCTGGGACGTGCGCGACGGAGACGAGCTCGTCCGGGAACTCGACCGGGCGTCAGGCTAGCCCTCGCGGTCCTCCTCGGACTGCCACGGCAGGTGCAGGTCGCCGGGCTCCGGTTCGACGTCACCGGCGTCGTCCGCACCACCCGTGCCCGGTGCCGCGACGACCCGCGACGGGTCGATGCCGTCGGCCTCGAGGTCCGACCGGTCCCGCTGCTGGGTCTGCGACGCGACGGTCTCCCGCTCGCTCGACGGGCTGTACGACGTGTCGGCCGCTCGTTGCTCGCGGTCGTCCACGCCGCCGGCACCGTCGTGGTGCGCGGCATCGCGCAGTTCGTCACTGCGGGCTCGGTCGTCGGACTGCTCCGGGCCGGGTACGTCGGGGGTGTCGTCACGCATGGTGCCTCCTGCGCCGGACGGTAGTCCGTGGTTCCCGAGTACCAGTTCGGTCACGACGGCCGTCCGCTCTGCGAGTCCCCGTTACGATCTCGGCGAGGGGGAACGATGCGAGGAACGCGCGCCGCGACGACGGCGGTCATCGGCACGGTACTGACGGGGCTGCTGCTCACCGGCTGCACGGCATTCGGCGGGGACGACAGCGTCCCGAAGCCGACCCGGCAGGCATCCGAGGGTGCCACCGGTCAGACGCCGCAGCCGGACGGGACGCTCGACACGGAACACGTCACGTCGAAGCAGGTCGTCCCCGCGGGTACCGTCGTCGCCGAGACCGACGCGGTGTCGAAGAGCGGGGACACCAGCATGCACGTCCGGGTCGTCGCCGACGACGACGGCACCTTCGAGGCGCAGTTCTCGGACTACCGGACGACCGAACCGCAGCCGATGACGGTCGAGTTCCGTCGCACGGCGAAGTACGGCGACTACTGGGACAACGCTGCCATGGGTCAGGCGACCTGGGGCGGGGACGCCCCCGTCCCGACGAGCGTGACCCTGCGGACGGCTGGGGCGTACCCGGACTGGCTGCGCTACGTGGTGCTCGTCCCCGCTCCGTCCGCCTCCGGTGACGACTCCGACCGCCCGTGGGTGGGATCCGTCCTGGCGGTCGGGGCCCTGCCCTGGAAGATCCCCGCCCCGTTCCCGGACATCCACGTGACCGTCGGCAAGGACCGCCCCGGCGCGTACGGCTACGTGTTCGGCAAGGACGGCAAGGTCCTCTCCGACGGGGGCACGCCGTCCACGTACCAGGTCGCCCACGGTGACGAACAGTCCACCGTGGCGGAGCGCTTCGGCATCACGATGGCGGAGCTCCGCTGGCTCAACCCCACGATGAAGGTGCGGGACAACGGGTGGATCTACGAGGACACGATCCTCAACCTGGACCCCGCCACACGCTGAGCACCGCGGGGTCGGTGCGGTCCGTTACGGTTGACCAGCACTCGCCACACGCAGGAGGTCCCACCGTGACGATCGTCGCCGCAGCAGACGGCTCAGCCCTCGGCAACCCCGGCCCCGCCGGCTGGGCCTGGTACGTCGACGACGACCGCTGGGCCGCCGGTGGTTGGCCGAACGCCACGAACAACCAGGGCGAGCTCACCGCCGTGCTCCAGCTGCTCCGCGCCACGAAGGACACCGGCGAAGCGCTGCACATCCTCTGCGACAGCCAGTACGCCATCAAGGCCTGCACCGAGTGGCTCGCGGGGTGGAAGCGGAAGGGCTGGCGGAAGGCCGACGGCAAGCCGGTCATGAACGTCGAGATCATCAAGGAGCTCGACGCCGAGCTCCAGGGGCGCACGGTCACGTTCGAATGGGTCCGCGGACACGTCGGCCACGAGATGAACGAGGCAGCGGACGTCCGCGCCCGCGGTGCTGCGACCGCCTACCAGCAGGGCACCGAGGTGCCGCACGGCCCGGGGTGGCCGGGGGTCGAGGTCACCGAGCCGGCCGCGCTGCCCGAGGCGACCCCGCCCGCGACCCTGTTCTGATGCAGCCGCGCGGCGCTCAGTAGGTGCCGTCGCGACGATCCTGACGCGTGATCTGCTCCCCGGACGCCGGGTCGACCCCGCTCCGCGTCGTGGTCGTCGTGCGACGTCCGCCGAACGCCACCGCGAGGCTGATGATGAGCAGGACCACGCCCGCTGCCATGAGGATGTAGCCGATCAACCGCAGGTCGACACCCGCGAGTTGGATGTTCAGGGCGAACGCCACGATGGCGCCGACGACGATCAGGGCGATGCTCGATCCGATGCGCACGATGGTGTCCTCTCGATCCTGGTCGCGGACCGATCGGCCCGGGACTGGCGTCGAACGTACCCGTTCGTCAGAGCGGCCGTTCCCAGAGCGCGACCGTGCTGACGAGGTGGTCGTACCGGTACGGCTGCTCCTCCCCCGTCGGCTCGTACCCGAGCGCGCGCCAGAACAGCTCCGCCACCGACGCGTTCGTCGCGACGACCCCGAGGCGCAGACGCTCCACAGGCACGCGCTCCACAGGCAAGCGCTCAGGCAAGCGCTTCACGTCCGAGTGCCCCGTGCGCGAGCCCTCAGACGCCGCCCGCAGCCGCTCGACGACCGCTTCGTGCATCGCCCGCCCGACCCCCCCGGCCCTGCTCGCCCCCTCGGACGACCAGCAGCCCGATGTACGCCGTGGACGGCACCGGGTACCCGAGCAGCACGTCCGCGAACGCCACGAGCCGCTCACCCTCCCACAACCCGAGCCCGGCCTTCCCCGCCGGGTCGAACCCGTCCGGCACCGACTCGAGCAGGTCCTGCAGGGCGGCGACGTCACCGTCCGCCGAGGCCCCGCCGAGCTCGCGCACCACGGCCGGCATCAGTCGACGTCCACCTCGGTCCACCCGTCGAACCGCCCGATCTCGGTGACCCGCACGACGGCCTCGCCGGCTTCGTCGGACGCGTCGAGGTCGATCGTCGCCGAGAACCCGAAGTCCTTGTCGCCGGCCGGGTCGGCGAAGATCTGCCGCGCCCGCCAGGTCCGTCCCTGTTCGGACAGGACCAGGTACTGCATCGACCGCGCGTCGGCATCCGTCCCGACCTCGTCGTGCGCCTCGTAGTACTCCTCGAGCACGGCGTCCCACGCGTCCTCACCGAAGCCGGCGGCGCCGTCGAGGGCCGCGAGCCCTGCGACGTCGTCCGCGGCGGCGAGCAGCACCCGTTGGAACAGGGCGTTGCGCACGAGCACCCGGAACGCCCGGACGTTGCCGGTGAGCCGAGCCGGAGCGGGCGGCGCGATCTCCTCGTGCTCGGCGGCGGCCACCTCGACGGACCCGTTCAGCAGGGCCTCCCACTCGTCGACGAGGGAGGAGTCGGTCTGCTTGACGACCTCGCCGAGCCACTCGATGAGGTCGTCGAGGTCCGGGGTGCGCTGCTCGTCGGCGATGGTCTGCCGCATGGTGCGGTACGCGTCGGACAGGTAGCGGAGGACGAGTCCCTCGGAGCGGGTGAGCTGGTAGAACCGCACGAAGTCGCCGAACGTCATCGCGCGCTCGTACATGTCCCGGACGACGGCCTTCGGCGACAAGGCGAAGTCGAGCACCCACGGCTGTTCCGCCGCGTAGGCCTCGTACGCCGCTTCGAGGAGCGGAGCGAGCGGGCGAGGCCACGTGACCTCCTCGAGCAGCTCCATCCGCTCGTCGTACTCGATGCCCTCCTGCTTCATCCGAGCGACGGCCTCGCCACGCTCCTTGAACTGCTGCTGCGCGAGGATGGCCCGCGGGTCGTCGAGGGTGGCCTCGACGATGGACACCATGTCGAGCGCGTAGCTGGGAGACGACGGGTCGAGCAACTCGAACGCCGCGAGCGCGAACGGCGACAGCGGCTGGTTGAGCGCGAAGTTCGGCGCGATGTCGACGGTCAACCGGTACTCGCCGTCGACCTTCTCGATCACCCGAGCGTTGATGAGCGTTCGCGCGATGGTCAGGGCCCGCCGGGCCATCGCGAGTTGCCGTGCCCGGGGTTCGTGGTTGTCGAAGACGAGCGACCGGACGGACTCGAACGCCGAGCCGCCGCGCGCGACGACGGAGAGCACCATCGCGTGCGTGATGCGCATCCGGGAGACCATCGGCTCGGGCTCGGCCGCGATGAGCCGCTCGAACGACGCCTGTCCCCATGAGACGAACCCCTCGGGCGCCTTCTTCCGCTTGACCTTGTTCTTCTTCTTCGGGTCGTCGCCGGCCTTGGCGAGCGACCGCGCGTTCTCGATGTCGTGCTCGGGCGCCTCGGCCACGACGTCACCCTCGGTGTCGTACCCGGCCCGCCCGGCGCGACCGGCGATCTGGTGGAACTCGCGGGCGGACAGCTGCCGCATCTTCGTGCCGTCGAACTTCGTCAGGCCGGTGAGCAGCACCGAGCGGATCGGCACGTTGATCCCGACGCCCAGGGTGTCCGTGCCGCAGATCACCGGCAACAGTCCGCGCTGGGCGAGCTGCTCGACGAGCCGTCGGTACTTCGGCAGCATCCCGGCATGGTGGACGCCGATGCCGGCACGGATGAGGCGGGACAGGGTCTGCCCGAACCCGGCGCTGAACCGGAAGCCCGCGATCGCTTCCGCGATCTCGTCGCGACGTTCGCGTGATGCGACGCGAGCGGACATCAACGCCTGCGCCCGTTCGAGTGCAGCGGCCTGCGCGAAGTGCACGATGTAGATCGGCGCCTTGCCCTCCTCCAGCAGCCGCTCGACGGTCTCCTGCACGGGCGTCATGACGTACTCGTACTCGAGCGGCACCGGGCGCGAGACGCCGGTCACGCGGGCGGTGGGGCGTCCGGTCCGCCGGGACAGGTCGTCGGCGATCGTGGTGACGTCGCCGAGGGTCGCGGACATGAGCAGGAACTGTGCGCGCTCGAGCACGAGCAGCGGCACCTGCCAGGCCCACCCGCGGTCGGGGTCGCCGTAGTAGTGGAACTCGTCCATCACCACGACGTCGACGTCGGCGTCCGGTCCCTGCCGCAGTGCGAGGTTCGCGAGGATCTCGGCCGTGCAGCACACGATCGGGGCGTCGGCGTTGACGCTCGAGTCGCCCGTGACCATGCCCACGTTCTGCGCGCCGAACAGTTCGACGAGCTGGAAGAACTTCTCCGAGACGAGCGCCTTGATCGGCGCCGTGTAGTAGCTGCGCTTGCCCTCGGCGAGCGCGGCGAAGTGCGCGCCGGCGGCGACGAGCGACTTGCCGGTGCCGGTGGGCGTGCTGAGGACGACGTTCGCGCCGGACACGAGTTCGATGACGGCTTCGTCCTGCGCCGGGTAGAGCGGACGCCCACCCTCGGCGGCCCACGCGGCGAAGGCCTCGTAGACCTCGTCGGGGTCGACGGCGCCGCCGTCGGCGGCCGGCAGTGCCGCGACGAGCGGTGGGAGCGTGGTGACGTCCGTCATGGGTCCATCCTCCCAGGTGGACGGTGACCACCCCACGGACTGGAGGCGCGGTGCGGGCCCGACCCGCGCCTCCAGTCCGGCGTCTCCGCACCACCAGGGCGTATCTCGATGCGCGCGCATAGACTCGCGTCGTGCGCGAACTCGGCTTCCTCTCCTTCGTCCCGAACCACGGCGGCACCGCAGGTGCGGCCGCCGCCCTCGAGGACGGGCTCCGCCTCTTCGAGACCGCCGAGGCACTCGGCTACGGGACGGGCTGGGTGCGCGGACGCCACTTCGAACCGTTCCTGACCAGCCCGATGACCTTCTTCGCAGCGGCGGCCCAGCGCACGCGCACGATCGGGTTCGGCACGGCCGTGCTCGGCATGCGCTACGAGGACCCGGTGCGCCTCGCCGAGGACGCCAGCACGGTCGACCTCCTCAGCGGCGGCCGCGTGCAGCTCGGCATCAGCACGGGCATCGCCGGGTACGGGCCGATCCTCGACCCCGTGTTCGGCGGCTCGGAGCGGAGTTTCCGCGACGAGGCCGAAGCCCGCGCGGCGCGGCTGCTCGAGGTCCTCGACGGCGACCCGCTCGGCAGCGCCGGGAAGGGCTACGAGAGCATCCCGGCCGGCGCCGACCTGACGCTGCAGCCGCTCAGCCCGGGCCTCCGCGACCGTGTGTGGTGGGGCGGCGGCAGCATGGCCACGGCGGTCCGGACGGCCGAGAAGGGCCTGCTGCTGCACTGCTCGACGCTCAACACCGAGGACACCGGCGCGCCGTTCGCTGAGGCCCAGGCGGCCCAGATCGCGGCCTACCGCGACCGGTTCGCCGAGCTGCACGGCGCTGGTGAACACACCGACCGCACGCCGAGGGTCGCCGTCGGCCGCATCGTCGTGCCGCTCCTCGACGACCACGACCGCGCCGTGCACGAGGAGTTCCTCACCGGGTACGCGAGCGGCATGGACGACGAGGGGCGCCCGCTGTCGGGGACGCCGCCGTTCCGGTTCAGCAGCGTGCTGTCCGGCGAGCCCGCGGCCATCGTGGACGCCCTGCTGGCCGATCCCGCCGTGGCGGCGACGGACGAGCTCGTGATCACCCTGCCCGCGAACGGCGACGCGGCGTCCCACGAACGCATCCTGCGCATCGTGGCCGAGGAGATCGCCCCGGCGGTGCGCGAGGCCCGCTGACCACCGACCGAACAGGGCATCCGGCGGGCCCGCGACGGGAGATGGTGAGGCTCCCGGGAGCCCGGCCGGATGACCATCTCGTCCCTGATCCGTACGGGATGGTGCACTCATCGTTCCACCTACCGTGCGGTTTGTCACACGCAATCGCGGATTGTGGACCGATTTGCTGACACATTGTCAGCAGTTTGTTCGAGCGAGCAAAAACGATCAACCGAAGTCAACCGGTTGACCCCGAAGCACGAATGCGCCCCCGCGCGGACGCGGGGACGCATTCTGGACGCACCAGGGTAGCCAGGGCTCCATCGGCCGGATCAGGAGGCCGTGTCGCTCACGTGACGACCCCGTCTCGGTGCGCGCGCCGACGGTAACCAGCCGCCTGGCGCAGATCGATGTTACTGAATGAACATCGCAAGAGCGCGGAAACCGGACGACTTCAGTGCACTTCGACCCGAACGGTGCCGGATTCGGCCGTGACCGATGCGCCGACGTGCAGCGTGAAGGCGCCGGACTCGTAGGCCCAGGCGCCATCCCGGTGCTCGCCGACCCAGTGCGCGAACGCCCGGGCGGGGACCTGGATCGACACCTCGGTCGACTCGCCTGCACCGAGCCGGACGGGCGCGAACCCGACGAGCCAGCGCGCCGGACGGTCGACCGCCGAGGACTCCCGCGAGGCGTAGACCTGCACGACGTGCTTGCCGGCCCGGTCACCGGTGTTGGCGACGGTCGCGGTCACGATCACCGCGTCGCCCTCGCGGACCGTCGGCGTCGCGGTGACGCCGTCGATCGTCCAGGTCGTGTACCCGAGGCCGTGGCCGAACGGGTACGCCGGCTCGGTGCCGGCGCGGAGCCAGGCCCGGTAGCCGATGTGCACGCCCTCGTCGTAGGACACCTTCCCGTCGACCGGGGTGACGTCGAGCACGGGGACGTCGGCCATCGTCGCCGGCCAGGTGGTGGGCAGGCGTCCGCCCGGCTCCGTCGCACCCGTGAGCACGTCGGCGACCGCGTTGCCGTACTCCTGCCCGCCGAACCAGGTGAGCAGGACCGCTGCGACGTCGTTCCGCCACGGCATCTCCACCGGCGACCCCGCGTTCACGACCACGATCGTGTTCGGGTTGGCCGCGGCGACCGCACGGACGAGGTCGTCCTGGCGTCCGGGGAGCGCGAGCGAGCTGCGGTCGTACCCCTCGGACTCGACCTTGGAGTTCGTACCGACCACGACCACGGCGACGTCCGCGCCGGTGGCCGTCGCGACGGCGGCGTCGATGAGGACCGACGGGTCCTCGTCGGACGGCTCGGTGCCGAACTGGTACGCGAGCACCCCGCCGAGGGTCTCGTCCTGGATGACGTCGTACTCGATCCGGATCGCGACCTGCTGGCCCGCCGTCACGGCCACCGGGACGGAACGCGCCGGCGGGTTGAGGAACGCCGCACCCAACTGGTCGCCCTCGAAGGGGACGTCCTCGTCGAGCAGGAGCTCGCCGTCGATCCACATGCGGGAGCGGCCGGCCGCACCGATGCCGATCCGGACCGTGCCGGTCGTGGGCGCCGTGTACGTCGTCGTGATGTCGAGCCGGTCGGCCTCGCGCGTCGGGGCGTCGCCGCCGAACCAGAACAGCGCGGTGGCACGGCGGTCCTCGACGTACAGCTCCTCGCCGTCCTTGACGAACGCGACGCGGGCACCGGGCTCGCCGGTCGCGGGGTTCGTGATGGTGGACAGCGGGAACTCGGCGATGCCCTCCTGCACGACCGCGCCGATCGCGTGGTCGACCGTGGCACCCGGGAACGCCGAGCGGATCCCGTCCAGCGGCGAGACGACCTGCGACGGCACGACCGTGGCCGAGCCGCCGCCCTGCGTGCGGGCCTGGTCGGCGTTGTGGCCGATCACGGCGATGCGCGACACCGCGTGGGGGTCGAGCGGCAGCACACCGGTGTTGCGGACGAGGACGGTGCCCTCCGCCTCGGCCTCGCGGACGAACGCGACGCCGTCCTCGACGTTGACGGGCTGCGCGGCCACGGGCTCGAAGCCCTCGAGCGCGCCCACACGGGCGGCGAGGGTGAGGATGCGGCGGACCTTCCGGTCGATCGCTGCCTGGGGGACGTCACCGGACTGCACGGCGGCGAGCAGCGGCCCCTCGCTCCACCACTGGTTCGGACCGGGCATCGCGACGTCCTGCGACGCCTTCGCCGAGTCGACCGAGCGGACGCCGGTCCAGTCGGAGACGACGATGCCGTCGAAGCCCCACTCGGAGTTCAGCGGCGTCTCGAGCAGCTCGTTCTCGGACGCGGTGACGCCGTTGATCGAGTTGTAGGACGACATGACCGCCCAGGCGTGCGCCTCGGTCACGGCCTTCTCGAACGCGAGCAGGTACAGCTCCCGCAGGGCACGGTCGGAGACCTCGGTCGACGCGGTGAAGCGGTCGGTCTCGTAGTCGTTCGCGATGTAGTGCTTCGGGGTCGCGGCCACGCCGTTCTCCTGCACGCCCTCGACGTACGACGCCGCCAGGTCGCCGGTGAGCACCGGGTCCTCGCTGAACGCCTCGAAGTGCCGGCCACCGAGCGGCGACCGGTGCAGGTTGATGGTCGGGCCGAGCACGACGTCGACGCCCTTGCGACGGGCCTCGACGGCCGCGGCGGCGCCGTAGCGCTTCGCGATCGCACGGTCCCACGACGCCGACAGGGCGGTCGCGGACGGCAGGTTCAGCGACGGGTCGCGCTCGTCCCAGACCTCGCCACGGACCCCTGAGGGGCCGTCGGACATCAGGATGCGTCGCAGCCCGATCTTCTCGATCGGCCAGGTGGTCCAGAAGTCACGCCCGGTGAGCAGCTGCACCTTCTCCTCGGTGGTCAGCTGCTCCAGGAGCGCGTCGATGCGCTCCGCCAGCGGACCGGAGGGGGTGCTCGCGGTCTGCAGATCAGTCACGGTGATCAGTCCTTTCGTGGGTCGACGGGCGTCAGCGCACGCCGCGGATGCGGGACACCGAGGCGATGCCGAGCAGGCCGACGACGGCACCGGTGATGAAGAAGCCGCTGTAGCCGCCGGTCAGGGCGATCACACCGGGGGCGGCGGCCGGGACGATCGACTGCGGCAGGGCCTGCGCGATGTTCACCACGCCGAGGTCCTTCGCGTTGTCCTGGTCCGAGGGCAGCACGTCGGTGATGAGCGCGAGGTCGACCGCGTAGAACACGCCCATGCCGGCGCCCATGACGAACTCGCCGACCAGGACCATGCCGAGCGACGGAGCGAGTGCGATGAGCACGAGACCGACGACCCCGACGATGCCGGCGACCGCGACGAAGAGCTTGCGGCGTCCGAGCTTGTCCGACAACCAGCCGGCGACGAGCGAGGTCAGGACGATGCCGACGACGTTCCACAGCGTGCCCTGGAACACGGCGTTCGCGAGGTTCGACGCGTTCACGCCGATGTCGTCGCGCAGGAAGTAGGTGAGGTAGCTGACCGCCGTGTACTGCGCGGCGACCATCATGAAGCGTGTCAGCCAGGCCCAGCCGAGGTCCGGGTGCTTCACGGGGTTGAACACGAACGAGCCGAACAGCTGCCCGATGCCCAGCCGCGAGCTCGGGCGGTTCGTCAGGACGCGGTCGCGGAAGACGATGGCGTAGAGCACCACGACGATCGACCCGATGGCCCCGGGGACGATCATCTGCGTCGCCGAGGTCGAGAAGAGCTGCACGAGGAACGTGCCGCCCACCAGGGCGAGGTTCTGCGCGAGGCCGAGCAGCGCCGCGACCCGACCGCGCTGCGAGCGTGTGACGTGGTCCGGCATGACGGCGGTGAGCGCCGCGATCGTGGCGTTGTAAGCGATCTGCGCGACACCCCAGCCGATCACGAGCACGACGGTGGACGACGTCGTCGCGACGACCACGAGGGCCGCGAACCCGACCACGGTGCCACCGATGATCCACGGACGACGCATGCCGAGCCTCCCGGCCGTCCGGTCGCTGAAGCGACCGGCCAGGGGGTTGGCGACCATCGCTGCGAACGCGCCGATGCCGAGGGCCAGGCCGAGGACGCCCGCCTGGTTGTCCGGCGCGATCTCGGCGACCTTGAGCGCCATGGCGACGAGCACCGGCGGCAGCAGCGCGATGAACAGACCGAACATCGCGATCGGCATGCCGAGCGTGTACATGAGCGGCGCACCTCGACCGCGCGTGGGCGCGACTGCGGTCGGGGTGTCGGAAACGGTCAGGGCGTCGTTGGCCACTGCAACCTCCATCGGGTACGCCACCGTCGTCGGTGACTCGCACGCCTTCTTCGGCGGCTCACGTCACCGTACCACCAAAACCAATTAGCACTAGGTTTTCTGCATGGACTCCGGGCTGTACAGTCCTGCCATGGCACGACGGGGTTCGTACGCGAAGGGCATCGCGAAGCGTGGGGAGATCCTCACGACGGCGCTCGAGCTCGTCGCGCAGCAGGGCTTCCGGCGCACGAGCATCAAGGACATCGCCGACGCCGTGGGGCTCACCCAGGCCGGGCTGCTGCACTACTTCGACTCGAAGGACGAGCTCTGGGTCGAGATCCTCCGCCGACGCGACGAGATCGACAACGCGACGGACTGGCACACCTCCGACCCAGCCGAGCTCCTGGCGGCGATCGTCCGGCACAACACCGAGGTCCCCGGGCTCGTGCAGATGTTCGTGAACCTGTCCGCCGCAGCCGCCACCGACCCGGAGCACCCGGCGCACGAGTACTTCCGACAGCGGTACGAGAACTCCCGGCGCGACCTCGCCGCGGACTTCCGGACCATGCAGCAGGAGGGCCGGCTCCGCCCGGACGTCGACCCGGAGCAGCTCACGAGCGTGCTCCTCGCCATCTCGGACGGCATGCAGATCCAGTGGCTCTACGACCCGACGCGCGACATGGCGGAGCACGTCGAGTTGGTCGCGCGGCTCGCGATCGCGCAGGCGGTCCCCTCCTCCTAGCCTGGGCCCACACCGCCGGTTCCGGACCGACGCGCCAGCGACGGGCCGGCCGTGCCGGTGGGGAGAGGGACGGCGCGCGTCCGACGGACAGGTACCGCCAGTGCCTGGTTGCGTCCAGGGCACGCACGGCAGGATGGAGATCCCGACGACGATGTGGAGCGACGCGATGACGCGTGTAGTGGTGACCGGTGGCAGCGGCAAGCTCGGACGAGCGGTGGTGCGCGACCTCGACGCGCACGGGTACGACGTGGTCCTGCTCGACCGCGTCCCCTCCCCCGACAAGCCCGAGCGGGTGCAGTTCGTGCGCACCGACCTCGGCGACTACGGGCAGGTCCTCGGCGCCTTCACGGGCGTCGACGACCGGTACGACCACGTCGACGCCGTGGTGCACCTCGGCGCGATCCCGGCCCCTGGGCAGGTGCCCGACGTCGCCCTGATCACGAACAACGTCACGGCGTCGATCAACGTCTTCCACGCCGCCCGTGCCGCGAAGATCAAGAACCTGGTGTGGGCGTCGAGCGAGACCCTGCTCGGGATCCCGATGGGCGAGCACCACCCGCCCTACCTGCCCGTCGACGAGGACTTCGCGGTCCGGCCGAAGTCGTCGTACTCCCTCGGCAAGGCCGTCGAGGAGGAGATGGCCCGCCACTTCACCCACTGGGACCCCGAGCTGAAGATGATCGGCCTGCGGTTCTCGAACGTGATGGACGAGACCGACTACCCCGCGTTCCCGTGGGACGCCACCCCCGAGGCGAAGACCTTCAACCTGTGGTCGTACATCGACTCACGGGACGGCGCCCAGGCCGTGCGCAAGGCCGTCGAGGCCGAGCTCACCGGGTTCGAGGCGTTCGTGATCGCCAGCCCGGACACCGTCATGGACACCCCGACGATCGAGCTCGTCGACCGGTACGTACCGGACATCGAGCGTCGTGCGGACATCGACGGGGTCAGCTCACTGCTGTCCTCGGAGAAGGCCCGCGAGCTCCTCGGCTACGCGCCCGAGCACAGCTGGCGCGACCACCGAGCCTGACCTCAGGCCCGAGGCACCAACAGCCCGTCGAGCACCAGGTCACGGGCTGCCGGCAGCAGGTCCGCGGCGAGCGCCTGCTCGTCGACGCCCGTGATCTGCGCGAGCGCCCCGACGATCGCGGCCACCGACAGGTCCCCGTCGCACGCACCGACGAACGCGGCGAGCGCCGTGTCGGCGTCGACACGGCGACCGAGCCCACCGCCCTGCACGAGGGTCATGACGGTGGGGTCGTCGTTGCCCGGCCAGTAGTGGCGCTCCTCGGTGACGTCGCCGGCCACGACCAGGTGCGCCGATGCGAGCGCGACGTCGTCGTGGGCGGCCAGCCACGTGGCCGCGTCGAGGGCGCGCGCCACCGTCGCGCCGAGCCCCGCGGGGTTGGAGCCGAGCGCTTCGGGGACGCGCTCGAAGCGGCGGAGGTGCGCCGTGCCTCGCCCCACGGGCTCGGGCTGTGGCTTCCGGACCACGACGTAGCCGAAGCCGACGCCGGTGACGCGACGGTCCTGGAAGTCGTCGAGCCAGGCGTCCACCAGGTCGTCGAACGCGTCCGTGCCGGGCTTCGTACCGCCGTCGCGGATCCAGGTCTCGGCGTAGGCGGCGGGGTCCTGCCGCTCCCGCTCGAGCACCCACGCGTCGAGGCCGCGTCCGTCGGCGTCGGCGTCCTCGAACCAGGAGCGGACGCGATCGAGGCCGTCGACGCCCCAGTGGTACTCCCAGTTGCCGAGCAGCTGCGCGGTCCCGCCGGGCTCCAGGTGGTCCGTCAGCCCGCGGAGGACCGTCTCCACCAGGGCGTCGCCGACCATGCCGCCGTCGCGGTACTCGTACGAGGGAACGCCCTCGCGGCGGGGCGTGATGACGAACGGCGGGTTCGACACGATGCGGTCGAAGCGCTCCCCCGCGACCGGTTCGTACAGCGAGCCGTACCGGAACTCGATCCCGTCGACGCCGTTGAGGTCCGCGTTGAACCGGGCGATGTCGAGGGCACGCCGCGAGATGTCGGTCGCGACCACCTGGTCGGCGAAGCGCCGGGCGTGCAGGGCCTGGATGCCGCAGCCGGTGCCGAGGTCGAGCACGCGGCGGACGGGCACGGGCACCTGCAGGCCGGACAGCGTGGTGGTCGCACCGCCGATGCCGAGGACGTGCTCCTCGCCGAGGGCCGTGCCGAGTGCGAGCTCTCCGAGGTCGGAGACGATCCACCAGCTGCCGGCGCCGAGGTCGTCGACGAAGGCGTACGGGCGGAGGTCCACGGTCGGGCGGACGACCTCGTCGTCGTCGTCCGCCCGGACCAGCCCGGCAGCGGCGACGGCCGGCACTCCGGTCGTCGCGAACGCACGATCAGCGTCGGCCCGCGGGACCGGGAGCCCGAGCACGAAGAGCGTGGCGAGGGTGGTGAGCGCCGTCGTGTCCCGAGCGGCGAGGGCACGGAGCGCGGCCACTCGGGAACCCCGGTGCAGCGACGCGGCGGCTTCCGCGCCCCACAGTGCGTCGACCCGCTCGACCGTGAACCCGGCGTCGGTCAGGTCCTGGCGCAGCGCATCGGTGACGGCAGCGTCCGCGACGATCGTCGGCAGGGTGTGGGCGTCGGTGGCGCTCACGCGGGGACGTCCTCGCGCATGAGCGCCGCGGGGACCTGCCACGCGAACACCAGGTCGAGCAGGCCCGGGAACCGCGCTTCCACGTCGTCGATGCGGACACGGCTCGAGCGGGTGAGGCCCTCCTGCTGCTGCTCGAGCAACCCGGCCTCGCGCAGGACGCGGAAGTGGTGGGTCAGCGTGGACTTCGGCCGGTCGATGCCGACCCACCCGCAGCTGCGGATGCCGCCGGCGGCGTCCACGAGGTACCGGTGCAGGATCGCGAGCCGGATGGGGTCACTCAGGGCGTCCATGACGACGGGGAGGTCCATCTCCGCCACGGACGGTTGCGGCAGGTGTTCGGGGGCATCCACGGGCGCGGGCATGGACGGGACGCTACCACCGTTCGGCTCGTAGTACGACTTGCGTCGTACAGCATGACTCGATACTGTACGACTCTCTTCGTACTGTCCCGTTCGCAACGGAAGGTGGCGCACATGGCGCAGTCAGCTCGCTCGGTCGCCGGGTTCTGGATCCTCGCGGCGATGCTCCTGGTGTCCGTCGCCTCGTCGGCGGTCCCCTCGCCGATCTACCCCGTCTACGCAGCAGAGTGGCACCTCACGCCGCTCATGCTCACCGGCGTGTTCGCGATCTACGTCGCCGGCCTGCTCGCGAGCCTGCTCGTCGCCGGTCGCCTGTCGGACCACGTCGGCCGCAAGCCCGTGCTCGTCGTGGGCGGACTCGGGGTCGCGCTGTCCCTCGGGCTCTTCGCGATCGCGGACGGTGTCGGCGCACTCATCGTCGACCGCATCGTCCAGGGTGTCTCCGTCGGACTGCTCATCGGCGCCCTCGGAGCCGCCCTCATCGACAACTCCCTCGAGCGTTTCCCGAACCTCGCCGGCGTGCTGAACGGTGTCATCCCGCCGATCGCCCTCGCCACCGGCGCCATGTCGAGCGGTGCCCTCGTGCAGTGGGGTCCCGCTCCGGAGCAGCTCGTCTACGTCCTGTTCGGATCGCTCCTCGTGCTCATGGTGATCGCGCTCGTCGTCGTCCCCGAGCGGGTCACCCGACGCCCCGGTGCCCTGCGCTCCCTCGCGCCGCGCATCAGCGTCCCCCGGTCCTCGCGCCGCCTCTTCCGCAGCGTCGCCGGCTCCCTCGTCGCGAGCTGGGCCCTCGGCGGGATGTTCCTGTCGCTCGTCCCCTCGGCACTCGGCGCGGTCTTCGGCATCACCAACCACTTCGCCGCCGGGGCACTCATCGCCGTCGTCACCGGCGTCGGCGCGCTGACCGGGCTCGCGACGCAGCGGATGGACGCCCGCCGAGCGGTCATGGTCGGACTCGTCGCCCTGGTGCTCGGGCCGATCGTCACCGTCGCGTTCGTGATGGCGCACTCCCTGCCCGGACTGGTCGTCGGCAGCGCGATCGCCGGCGTCGGCTTCGGCGCCGGGTTCCAGGCGCCGCTGCGGATGCTCCTCGCCACCGCAGCCCCGACGCACCGCGCCGGACTCCTGTCGACGATCTACGTCGTGAGCTACCTGGCGTTCGGCGTCCCCGCCGTCATCGGCGGTCTGCTCGAGCCGACGGTCGGCCTCGTGCCGGTCATCGCCGGGTACGGCGCGTTCATCGTCCTCGCCGCCGCGATCGCCCTCGTGCTGCAGCTCGTGTCGCGGGACGCCGCCGTGGTGGAGGAACACGCCGCCGAGGTCCTCGAGCGCACCTGCACCGGCACGATCCGGGTGGCGTCCGCCGACTGACCGCTGCGCGGCCGGCCGGCGGCCGGTCCCGCAGTGTGCGAGGTCCCGACCACCGTGCGACGCGCATCGCCCCGCACACTGCGCGGGACCTCGCACACTGCGTGGCCGTCCTCGCACCGTGCTCGTCCTCGCACGGTGCGAGGGCGCGCGGCCCGCAGCGCGCGTCAGTGCCCGGGACGCGGGCGCTTGCGGACGCCGACACTACGGTGGGCGTCGGCGTGTGCCGCATCGACGTCCGCCTTGCCCCGGTCGGCAGCGTTCCGCAGCCACTGCGGCCCGTGCGCCTTCGCCCAGTCCCAGAAGCGGTGCAGCTGCGCCCGGAGCCACGTGATGATCTTGTGGAAGAAGTGGAACTCGCTCGCGAGGATCGTCAACCCGATGAACACCACGAGCCACCCCGGCCCCGGCAGCGGGACGAGGATCAGCCCGATCACGACGACCAGCCCACCGACGATCCCGACCAGCACCTTGTAGAAGAGGTGCAGGTGCGGCCGGGCGTGGATCCAGGCACGGACGTCGTGGAACCACTGGAACCGACGGTGCGGCACCTCGGCGCGTTCGACCGCGTCGGTCCGGTCGTTCGGGTCGCCTTCCATGTGCGGAAATGTAGGGCGCGCGGCTGGGAATCCGCGGCGCACGCGGTGGACGGGCGGTGCGTTCCGGACTGGAGGCGCGGGGCGGGGACGACCCGCGCCTCCAGTCCGTCAGGTGGTGACCGTCTGCAGGGCCGTCACGCGTGGGCGACGCACGTCGCGGCCCACGGGACGGCGTCGAGCCGGGCCTCCGGGATCGGCTCGCCGCCGACCGCGCAGCGCCCGTAGGTGCCGGCGTCGAGCCGCGCGAGCGCGGCGTCCACCAGTCGGAGTCGCTCGCGCGCGTCGTCGCGGACGGCGCCGAGCGAGCCGCGCTCCCAGGCGAGGGTCGCACCCTCCGGATCGTGCTCGTCGTCGGAGTTGGCGTCCTGCCGGGCGTCGCTCACGTCCTGCATGCTCCGCTCGACGTCGGCCAGGAGGCGCTCGTTGCGGGCGCGTTCCGTCTCGAGCGCCTGCCGAGGATCGTCCATGCCGGACACCGTAGTCGTCTCGGAATGGCCACGTAGTCGAATGCGTTCGTATCGACATGACGAAGATCGGGTTCCTGTCGTTCGGACACTGGCGCGACGTGCCGGGCTCCAAGGTGCGCAGCGGCCGCGAGGCCCTCGTGCAGGCGATCGACCTCGCCGTCGCGGCCGAGGAAGCCGGCGTCGACGGCGCCTACTTCCGCGTCCACCACTTCGCGCCGCAGCAGGCCGCACCGTTCCCGCTGCTCTCCGCGATCGCCGCACGGACCAGCCGCATCGAGATCGGCACCGGCGTGATCGACATGCGGTACGAGAACCCCCTGTACATGGCGGAAGAAGCGGCAGCCGCCGACCTCATCTCCGGCGGACGACTGCAGCTCGGCGTCTCCCGTGGTTCACCCGAGACCGCTCTCGCCGGTTACCAGCAGTTCGGCTACGTGCCGGACGCGTCCGACGAGAACGGTGGCGACATGGCGCGGGCGCACACCGACGTGTTCCGCCGTGCGATCGCCGGAGAACCGATGGCGAACGCGAACCCGCAGATGACCGGCTCGGTCGGCTCGCTGCCGATCTCGCCACTGTCCGAGGGACTCGGCGACCGCATCTGGTGGGGTGCCGGGACACGGGCGACCGCGGAGTGGACCGCCGAGCAGGGCATGAACCTCATGTCGTCGACCCTGCTCACGGAGGACACCGGTGTGCCGTTCGACGAGCTGCAGGCCGAGCAGATCGCACGCTTCCGGTCGACCTGGGAGCAGATGGGGTGGGAGCGGACCCCGCGGGTCTCGGTCTCGCGCAGCATCATCCCGATCATCGACGACGAGTCGCGGCACTACTTCGGCGTGCGGGCGCAGGTCGAGGGGCAGGACCAGGTCGGGCACCTCGACGGCGGCCTCGCCCGGTTCGGTCGCTCGTACATCGGGTCGCCCGAGGACCTCGTGGCGGAGCTCGCAGCCGACAAGGCCGTGCGGGCGGCGGACACGGTGCTCGTCACGGTGCCGAACCAGTTGGGCGTCGACTTCAACGCGCGGCTGCTCGCGTCGGTGAAGGACGTCATGCGCGAGGTGGACGCGGCGCCGGTCCCCGCCTGAGCCGCTACGGTTCCGACATGGGTGTCACGCTGGCCGGCTCCGAGATCCTGCACCTGGACGCAACACGGATGTGGGTGCAGACGACCCACTTCGCCGTGTCCGACGCGACCGACGACCGCACGGTCCTCGCGGAGCTGCTCTCCGCCGACGGCTACGGCCACGACTACGCATCACCCTTCGGCGGCCGGAACACCGACGGACTGGTGCCGGTGCACGGCAGGTGGACGCTCGCGAGCATCACGCCGACGTCGTTCGAGCCCGCGGATCCCGACCGCGCCGGCGACGTCCTGCGCACCTGGGCGACGGTCCAGAACTGGACCGATCCGGAGTTCACCCTCACGAGCGAGACCCGCTCCGAGCTCGATCGCGTCATCGGCACGCTCCGTCGTGGCACCCTCCTGCGCCTCGTGCACCCGGGCGACGAGCACGAACACGGCTACGGGTGGGTCACGGGAGACAAGGGCTTCCACGAGTACGTCGTGATCGACCGACCGCACGATCGCGTCTCGGTCGTGGTCGCGTCCGACGACTGACGCGCTGGTCCCCCTTCCTGCTGACACCCGGCCTGGGACTGTGGCCGGTTTCCGCACTCCCGTAGCGTCGAGGGGCACCATCCACCGCACCTCGAGGAGCTCCCCGTGACGCTGCCGGCCGCCGGCTGGTTCCCGGACCCGCAGGACGCCAGTCGCCTGCGCTGGTGGGACGGTCACGCCTGGGGAGCCGCCACGCGAGCGCTGCCGAGCCGTACCGAGCCCATCGTGCCGGTCGTCGTCGCACCGGTGGGACCGTCGTTCTCGGTGCAACCGGCTGCCGTCCGGACGGGGTCCTGGGCGTCGGGCGGCTCGGGCGTGCACCGGTTCAGCGCGTTCTCGTCGCTCGCCGTCCTGTTCGCCGCGCTCTCGATCGTCATGAACCCGTGGGGCGTGTGCAGCGCCGCCGCGATCGTCACCGGCTTGCTCGCGGTGGTGTGGCCGGGCGCGACCGGCGGCTGGCGCGTTCTGGCCCGGAGTGCTTCGGCGAGCGCCCTGGTCGTCGCGGTGGCGACGGCCGCCGTGGCTTCGTCGTCGCAGTTCCACCTGTTCTGACGGACGCGCAGGGGTCCCGAGACCGGTTCGCGAGCGCGCGCACCCGACCGTTCCTGCTCACGGAGTGCGCCGGGCCCGCGGGTGCGCCGTCTGGTACACGTCCCGGAGCATGTCCGCCGTGACCATCGTGTAGATCTGGGTCGTCGCGACGCTCGCGTGTCCGAGCAGCTCCTGCACGACACGGACGTCGGCCCCGCCCTCGAGCAGGTGCGTCGCGAACGAGTGCCGGAAGGTGTGTGGCGACACGTGCTCGGCGAGTTCGGCGCGCGACGCCGCCGCCTGGATCACGAGCCAGGCGCTCTGCCGGGACAGCCGCGCACCCCGGGCGCCGAGGAACAGCGCCGGCGTGGAGGCACCGCGTGCCGCGAACACCGGACGCGCCCGCACGAGGTACGCGTCGACCGCCGCCCGGGCGTAGCTGCCGAGCGGGACCACGCGCTGCTTGTTCCCCTTGCCGGTGACCTTCACCACGGAGAGTTCCCCGCCGGAGTCCGACAGTGTCGTGACGTCGTCGACCGACAGCCCGACGGCTTCGGAGATCCGCGCGCCGGTGGCGTAGAGCAGCTCGAGGAGCGCCTTGTCCCGCAGGCCGACGAGATCGTCGACCACGCCGTCGACCACGCCGTCGGCAGAGCCGGTCGACGCCGCGGCGAGCAACCGCTCCATGTCGTGCACGGAGATCGCCTTCGGCAGCCGCATCGGTGCCTTCGGCGGACGGACGGATGCGCCCGGGTCGAGCTGCAGCCACCCCTCCCCCGCCGCGAACGCCGTGAACGAGCGCACGGAGCTGAGCATCCGCGCGACCGATCGCGGCGCCAACGGACCCGACGGCCGGGTGGCCAGGTACGTCACGAAGCCGGCGAGGTCCGCACGGCAGATCCGTCCGACGTCCTCGAGGACAGCCGACCCACCGGCCCGGTCGGCTCCGTCCGAGTCGACGACCGGGGCAGCGGCGATCCAGGACGCGAACGTCCCGAGGTCCCGCCGGTACGCCGACAGGGTGTGCTGCGACAGTCCCCGCTCGATCGCGATGTGCCGCAGGTAGGTCTCCGTGGCACGGTCCAGGGGCATCACCCCGACAGGCTAACCGGCGTGCGGGCCGAGTCAGTGCAGGGCTGCGTCCGGCTCACCCACGCGGTACCCGGTGAAGGTGACGGTCAGCCCACCACGGGTCGGGGCCGCGCAGAAGAGGCCCGCGGACACCGCGGTGTCCGGTGCGAGCGGCGCGACCCGGACCAGTCGTGGCTCGTCACCGTCCGCCCAGGCGCGGATCGTCACCGCGTCGCCGTCCCTGCTCGCCCGGACCGTCACCGTGCGGCCCGCCCACTCCGGCACCGGTGCGACCGACCAGTCCGACACCCCGTGCGTGACGACGGCGCCGAGCTGCGGCTGCCCGTCGGAGAACTCGACGCCCGCCTTGATCCAGGTCTGCTCGTCGGCCCGGAGGAACACGCCCGCCTGGTCGAACTGCTCCGCGTAGTCCAGCACGAACGACACCTCGACCGAGAACGCTCCGTCGAGGGGCTGGAGCAGCGCGTGCTCGGAGTCGTGCACGAAGCCGTAGGAGGTGGTGCGCCACGCGTCGCTGCCCTCGAGGGCCTCCACCCGGAGGCGGTCACCGTCGAGGACGGTCGCGACGGGCTCGTGCGTCCAGCGAGCAGCCCCGACGAGGTCCGCGAGGCTCACGACGCGCGCCGCTCGGCGGCGTCCACCGCGAGCACGGCCACGACGAGCCCGGAGTTGTGCAGCCGACCGTCGAGGATCGCGTCCACCAGCTCGGCCCGCGGCACCCAGCGCTTCACGATGTCGGCTTCCTCGGCCTCGCGGTCGAAGGCCGTGGCGGTCGGCCGGACACCCCGGGCGCGGTAGATCTGCAGGAACTCGTCGCTCCCACCGGAGGACGTGTTGTACGTCACGAGCGGTTCCCACTCGTCGGCCTCGAGGTCGGCCTCCTCCGCCAGCTCCCGCTTCGCCGCGGTCAGCCGGTCCTCGCCCTCCATGTCGAGCAGGCCGGCCGGCAGCTCCCAGTCGCGCACGCGGACGGGGTGCCGGTACTGCTGGATGACGAGGACGCGGCCCTCGGAGTCCTCGGCGTACACGGCGACGGCACCCGTGTGGTCGATGTACTCCCGCACCATCGTGTCGTCGTGGTACGCGATCGTGTCGCGTCGGACGTCCCAGACCGCCCCCTCGTAGACGACGGTGGAGTCGGTGACCTCGAAGGAGGCTGGTTCGTCGGAGAGGGGCGCGTCAGTCACGCGACCATCCAAGCACGGGCCGCTGACGCGACCGCAGACGCACTGGAGGCGCGGTGCCATCTGGCACCGCGCCTCCAGTCCGATCGTGGCTGGGCTGCGCTTACGCGACCTGCTCCTCGTTCTGCGGGTCGAAGAGGCTGGACGCCTCGTGCCGCGTGATCGCGGCCTCGACGAGCCCCGCGAACAGCGGGTGCGCGTTCGTCGGACGCGAGCGCAGCTCCGGGTGCGCCTGCGTGGCGATGTAGAACGGGTGCACGTCGCGCGGCAGCTCGACGTACTCGACCAGGGTGCCGTCGGGCGAGGTGCCCGAGAACACCAGGCCGGCGTCCGCGATCTGCTGGCGGTACGTGTTGTTCACCTCGTAGCGGTGACGGTGCCGCTCGGAGGCCTCCGCGGCGCCGTAGAGCTCGGCGGCCAGCGACCCGTCCGAGAACGTCGCCGGGTACAGGCCGAGGCGCATGGTGCCGCCCAGGTCGCCACCGGCGATGATGTCGACCTGCTCCGCCATGGTCGCGATGACCGGCGTCGTGGTCTCCGGGTCGAACTCGGTGCTCGACGCGTCGGTGAGGCCGGCCTCGTGCCGGGCGTACTCGATGACCATGCACTGCAGGCCGAGGCACAGGCCGAGCGTGGGGATGCCCTGCTCACGCGCGAAGCGCAGCGCGCCGAGCTTGCCCTCGATGCCCCGCACGCCGAACCCGCCGGGGACGCAGATGCCGTCGACGTCCCCGAGGTGCTTCGCAGCACCCTCGGGCGTGGTGCAGTCGTCCGACACGACCCACTTGAGCGTGACCTTGGCGTTGTGCGCGAAGCCACCGGCACGGAGCGCCTCGGTGACCGACAGGTACGCGTCCGGGAGGTCGATGTACTTGCCGACGAGGGCGATCGTGACGTCCTTCTTCGGCTCGTGCACCGCGTGCAGCACCGGCGTCCACGCCGTCCAGTCGACCGCGCCTGCGTCGAGGTGGAGCGCGTCGACGATGACCTGGTCGAGGCCCTGGTTGTTGAGCAGCGTCGGGAGGTCGTAGATCGACGGGACGTCCACCGCGTTCACCACGGCGTCCTCGTCCACGTCGCACATCAGGGCGATCTTGCGCTTGTTCGCGTCCGACACCGGGCGGTCGCTGCGCAGCACCAGGGCGTCGGGCTGGATGCCGATCGAGCGGAGCGCGGCCACGGAGTGCTGCGTCGGCTTGGTCTTCTGCTCACCCGAGGCGTTCATGAACGGCACGAGCGACACGTGCACGAAGAACACGTTGTTCCGGCCGAGCTCGTGGCGCACCTGGCGTGCCGACTCGATGAACGGCTGCGACTCGATGTCGCCGACCGTTCCACCGACCTCGGTGATGATGACGTCGGGCTGCGGGTCGTTCTGCGCCTGCTCGCGCATCCGCCGCTTGATCTCGTCGGTGATGTGCGGGATGACCTGCACCGTGTCGCCGAGGTACTCGCCGCGACGCTCCTTGGCGATCACCGTCGAGTACACCTGGCCGGTGGTCACGTTCGCGGCCTGCGACAGGTTGATGTCGAGGAAGCGCTCGTAGTGCCCGATGTCGAGGTCCGTCTCCGCACCGTCGTCGGTCACGAAGACCTCGCCGTGCTGGAACGGGTTCATGGTGCCCGGGTCCACGTTGAGGTACGGGTCGAGCTTCTGCATGACGACCTTGAGGCCGCGTGCCGTGAGGAGGTTGCCGAGGCTGGCCGCCGTGAGGCCCTTGCCGAGAGACGAGACGACCCCGCCGGTCACGAAGATCTGCTTCGTCACCTTCGGGGTCGCGTTCGAGGAATTGGTTCCGCCGCTGAGAGTGTCCGCCACGGGATTCCATCGTACGTCAGAACTGCCGGGAGGCGCGACCTCGGTTCGCCGTGGGCGTTGCGTCGGGCGTGTGGCCGGGTTCGCGGGCCGTGGTCGGCCCCGCCTGCCGGCTGGCCGTCAGGCCTTCTGCCCGGCGACGTCCAGCAGCTCGCGTGCGTGCTCGATGCCGCTGGCGCTGTCGCCGAGGCCGGACAGCAGTCGCGCCATCTCCTGCAGACGGTCCTCGCCCTCGAGGCGGCGCACGCTCGACGACGTGACCGCACCGCTGGCGTCCTTCACGACGTTGAGGTGGTTGTTCGCGAACGCCGCGACCTGCGCCAGGTGCGTCACGACGATCACCTGCGTCCGCTCAGCGAGCTTCGCCAGACGCCGTCCGATCTCGATCGCGGCCGCACCACCGACGCCCGCGTCGACCTCGTCGAACACGAAGGTCGGGACGGTCGTGGTGCCCGCCATGACGACCTCGATCGCCAGCATGACGCGTGAGAGCTCCCCGCCCGATGCGCCCTTGCTGATCGGCCGCGGATCCGTGCCGGAGTGCGGCTGCAGCAGGATCGACACCTGGTCGCGTCCGTGCCGGCGGTACTCGCCCGCGTCCGACACCTCGACCACGAGGGACGCACCGGCCATCGCGAGGGTCTTCAGCTCCGCCGTGACCCGCTTCGCGAGGTCGTTCGCGGCCTTGGTGCGCGCCGTCGTCAGGGTGGTGCCGGCGGACTCGAGTGCCTGGAGGTCCTGCTCGACGGCCTGCTGCAACGTGGCGATGCGGTCGTCGTCGCCGTCGAGCTCGAGCAGCCGGTCGCTCGCCCGCTGCCCGTACGCGATGACGTCGTCGATCGTGTCGCCGTACTTCCGCGTGAGCCCGGCGAGCAGCGCCCGACGCTCGTTGATGAGCTCGAGGTCGTGCCCCGCGTCCGGTTCGAGGGACCCGAGGTAGCTCGACAGGCTCGCGGAGGCCTCGGTGGCCTGGATGCCCAGCTCCGTCAGCTGTTCGAGCACCGGCTGTAGTTCGGCGTCGGAGCCGGCGACGCGTTCGATCGCGCGGCGAGCGGACTCGACCAGCCCGACGACGTCGTGCACGCCGTCGAGGGACTCGCTCGAGAGCGCCTCGTGCGCGAGCCCCGCCGACAGTCGGAGTTCCTCGAGGTTCCCGAGCCGCTCGGCACGCTCGGCGAGCTCGGTGTCCTCGCCCGGCTGCGGGTCGGCGGCCTCGATCTCGTCGGACGCCGCGCGGATGCGTTCGGCCTCGGCCACGCGGTCGTCGCGGTCCCGGATCAGCGTCTCGAGCTCGCCGGCGTGCTGCTGCCAGGCGTCGTACGCCGTGACGTAGCGCTGCAGGGCCTTCTCGAGCGCCGCACCGCCGAACCCGTCGAGGGCGGCACGCTGCGCGGTCGCCGAGGTCAGGCGGATCTGGTCGGACTGGCCGTGCACCGTCACGAGCTGGTCGGCGAGCTCGCCGAGCACCGCCACGGGGGCGCTGCGGCCGCCGACGGTCGCACGGCTCCGGCCCTCGGCCGACACCGTGCGCGTGAGGATGAGTTCGCCGTCCTCGACCGCACCGCCGGCGTCCTCGACGCGTTCGGCGACGGCGTCGTGCTCGGGAACGTGCCAGCGGCCCTCCACGACGGCGCTCGAGGCACCACGACGGACCGAACCGGCGTCGGCACGTGCACCGAGCAGGAGGCCGAGCGCGGTGACGATCATCGTCTTGCCCGCGCCGGTCTCGCCCGTCACGACGGTGAACCCGGGTCCGAGCTCGAGGGTCGTCTCACCGATGACCCCGAGGTCGGAGATCTGGATCTCCTCGATCACCGGACGTCCTCGCAGTCGTCGGAGACCACGATGCTGCGCCCACCCACGCCGATCACAGGGTGTCCTCGTCGTCCGTCTGCGGTCCGCGCCACCCGGCGACGGGCAGCTGGAACTTGGCGACGAGACGGTCGGTGAAGGGAGCGTCCTTGAGACGCGCGACGCGCACGGGGTCCGGCGACCGCCGCACCTCGACGCGCGCGCCGGGCGGGAGGTCGTGGGTCCGCCGACCATCACACCACAGCACGCCGACGCCGCTGGTTCGCCGCAGGACCTCGATCGCGAGGGTGCAGTCCGGCCCGACCACGATCGGCCGGGCGAAGAGGGCGTGCGCGCTCAACGGCACCATGAGCAACGCGTCGACGTCCGGCCAGACGATCGGGCCGCCGCCGGAGAACGAGTACGCAGTGGACCCGGTCGGCGTGGACACGACGACACCGTCGCACCCGAACGACGACAGCGGACGGCCGTCGACCTCCGTCACGACCTCGAGCATGCGCTCCCGCGAGGCCTTCTCGATGGTGGCCTCGTTCAGCGCCCACGACGAGTAGACGACCTCGTGCCCGACGACCACGTCGACCTGCAGCGTGACGCGTTCCTCGACGTGGTACTCGCCGGAGAGTGCCCGCTCGACGGTCGCCCGCAGGCCGTCCCGCTCGCTCTCGGCCAGGAACCCGACGTGGCCGAGGTTCACCCCGACGATCGGTGCCCCGGTCCCCCGGACGAGTTCGGCCGCACGCAGGATGGTGCCGTCGCCGCCGAGGACGATGACGATCTCGAGCTGGTCGGACTGGACGTCCACGCCGAGGATGTCCACCTGTCCGACCGACGCCTCGGCCCGCCGGATGTCGGCGTACTCGTCGAAGGGCATCACCGGGACGAGGCCGGCAGCGTGCAGGAGGTCGCAGACCTCGACCGCAGCGTCGATGGAGTCCCGTCGGCCCGTGTGGGACACCAGGAGGATGTGCCGGTCGTCGCTCATGCTGTCCCTTCCGCCAGTGCCGTCGCGCGGTCGATCCATTCTGTCGGATTGGCACCGACACCACGCTGGAAGCGCGCCAGGTACTCGTGGTTGCCGTGGGTGCCGACGATCGGGGACGCTGCGACCCCGGTCGTACCGAGCCCGAGGTCCCAGGCGGCCCAGAGCACGTTCATCAGGGCGTCGCTCCGCAGCGCGGGGTCGCGCACGATGCCCTCGCGGACACCACCGCGACCGACCTCGAACTGCGGCTTCACGAGCAGGACGAAGTCGTCGGCCGGCACGGCCTCGGCCAGGGCGGGCAGCACGATCCTGAGGGAGATGAAGGACAGGTCGCCGACCACCAGACTGGTCTCGCCGGCCGCGGGGTCGAGCGCCGCGTAGTCCTCGGCGGTGAGGTTCCGCGCGTTGACACCCTCGACGACCGCGACACGGGAGTCGAGTGCGACGACGGGGTCGAGCTGCCCGTGACCGACGTCGAGCGCCACGACACGACGGGCGCCGCGGGACAGGAGCACCTGGGTGAACCCGCCCGTGCTCGCGCCCACGTCGAGCACCACGCGGTCGGTCGGGTCGACGCCGAACGTGTCGAGCGCACCCACGAGCTTGCGCGCCGCCCGGGAGACCCACTCGTCCTCGGTGTCGACCTCGATCGCTGCCGCCGGCTGGACCGCGGCAGAGGGCTTCACGACCGCGGTCCCGGAAACCGTCACCCGGCCCGCCTGGATCAGCTTGGCGGCTGCCGTGCGGGACTTCGCGAGCCCGCGCGCGGCCACGAGGGCGTCGAGCCGGACGGGCGACGAGACCTGTCCGACCACGGAGTCGTCAGGCACTCGCGGTGCCACCGCTCTCGAGCCGGGTGCGCAGCTCGTCGTGGAGTGCGGAGAACGCGTCGGCGCGATCGGGCAACGGGAGCGCCTCGACCGCAGCGGTGCGCTGGGCGAAGTCGTCGGGTCCCTGCTCGTCGTTCGGCACGTGGCCCACGCTACTCGCCGCCGTACAGCTTCGGGTCGACGTCGAGGCCGTAGATCGCCAGGCCGGACTCCCAGATGAGTGCTGTCCCCGCACGCAGCAGGTCGATCGCGTCGCCGTCGTCGAGCACGCGCACGACGTGCCCACGCATCGCGACCGTGACGTCGCCGACGGTGGCGTACCGGGTGCCGTCCGGGTCCTCGCGCCGGATCGTCACCGGGTACGGCTCGGACAGGCCACGGAGGTCGGCGAGGATGTACGTGGGACGCGAGCGCTGGTCTGCCGCGAGGACCTGCTTCGCCTTGTCGATGCCGGTCAGCACGAGGACGCTCGGGATGCCGGCGTCGTTCGCGCCCTTGATGTCGGTGTCGAGTCGGTCGCCGATGAACAGCGGGTGTTCGCCGCCGAACCGGGCGACGGCCGCGTCGAAGATCGGTCGCTCGGGCTTGCCCGCCACGACCGGCATCCGGCCGACGGCCTGGTGCACGGCGGACACGAGCGTGCCGTTGCCGGGCGCGATGCCGCGCTCGACCGGGATCGACCAGTCCATGTTCGTCGCGACCCAGGGGATCTCCGGGTCGGCGAGGGCGAACGAGGCCTCGGCCAGGTGCGTCCAGCCGAGGTCGGGCGAGAACCCCTGGATGACGGCTGCCGGGGAGTCCTCCGCACTCGTCGTCACGGTGAAACCGGCGGCCTCGACGATGCTGGTCAGCCCGAGGCCGCCCGTGACGAGGACCGTCGAGCCCGCGGGGACGAGGGTCTCGAGCAGACGCACGCCCGCCTGCGACGAGGTCACGACGTCGTCCTCGGAGACCTCGAGCCCGTAGCGCTCGAGGTGCTCCGCCACGTCGACCGGACGCCGCGAGGCGTTGTTCGTGATGTAGCCGACACGCGCGCTCAGCGAGGCCCGGGTCAGTGCCTCCACCGCGTGCGGGATCGCGTTGCGGCCGCGGTACACGACACCGTCGAGGTCGGTGAGGACGACGTCCACACCGTCCGTCGGCGGCTTCGGCAGGTCAGTTCGCTGCTGAGCCGTCGACGTCGGTGGGGTTGTCGTCGTCGAGTTCGCCGGGCTCGTCGCCAGCGGGTTCGTCGTCGTCGGGCTCGTCCCCGAGGGGCTCGTCGGCGAGTTCGGCGTCGGGCTCGTCATCGACCGCTCCTGCGAGCTCGTCTCCTTCGACTTCGAGCGTTTCCTCGACCACATCAACTGTCTCCCAAGCGTTCTCGTCGGCGACCTCGGCGAGGGCCTCGGCAGCGCGATCGACACGGGCCCACCACTCGTCGGCCTCGTCCTGACGGCCGAGCTCCTCGAGCGTGGCCGCGTAAGCACTGTAGAGGGCCGGGGACCAGGTGTACGCAGTGGACGGGTCGAGCTGTGGAATCTCCAGCTCGCCGAGTGCGGCTGTGGGGTTCCCGAGGTCGAGGCGGGCGCCGGACATGGCGATCGCCAACTCGACCTGCACGGGGGTGTCCAGCGCGGCGCGGTCGACGGACCGCCCCAGTTCGAGCGCGCGTTCCGGTCGGCCCAGGCCACGCTCGCAGTCCACCATCATCGGCAGCTGGTCGTTGCGACCCGAGATCCGTCGGTAGGTGCGCAGCTCGCGGAGCGCGGTGGCGAAGTCGCCGAGGCGGTACGCGGTGATCGCGGCGGTCTCCCGCACGACCCCGACGCGACCGGCGCGACGAGCGGCGCTCAGTGCGTGCTGGTTCGCGGTCTCCGGGTCGTCGTCGACGAGCATCGCGGCGGCGACGAGGTGTCGTGCCACCCAGTCGGCGTTGTCCTTGCTGAGGGTCTTCAGCTCTGCACGAGCGACCTTGTCGAGGTCACGCGCGTCGATCTCCTCGGGGATCTCCGGGTCGTCGTGCCGCGGGCGGATCGACTTCGTGCCGTACGGGTCGCGGTCCTCCCAGTCGTCGCGCGAGGACTCGCCGAACCGGGCACCGGCGTGACGGCTGCCGTCCCCGAAGCGCTGCCGGTCGTCGCGGCCGCCGCGGTCACGGTCGGAACCACCGCGGAACGGACGGTCACCGTCACGGCGCGGACGATCGCCGTCGCGAGCCGGACGGTCCGAACGGAACGGCCGGTCGCCGTCGCGACGGGGGCGGTCACCATCACGTGCGGGACGGTCGGAACGGAACGGACGGTCACCGTCACGACGCGGGCGGTCGGAGCCACCGCGGAACGGACGGTCACCGTCGCGACGCGGACGGTCGCCGTCACGAGCCGGCCGATCGGAACGGAACGGACGGTCGCCGTCACGACGGGGTCGGTCACCATCACGCGCGGGACGGTCCGACCGGAACGGACGGTCGCCGTCACGACGCGGCCGGTCGTCGTTGCTCCGGAAGGGGCGGTCACCGCCGCGAGGACCATCACCACGCGGCGGCCGGCTGGAGTCATCACGATCGCCGCGCCAAGCGGGTCGACGTCCACCATCGCGGAACGACCGGTCGCCGTCACGGAACGGACGCCCGCCGTCGCGCGAGGAGCCGCCGCTCCGGGCGGGGCGATCGCCGTCACGACGAGGGGCGTCCCGACGCTCCCCCTCGCGGCGTTCGAAGTCACGAGGACCGGACGACCAGCGGTTCCCGCCGTCGCGTCGAGGGCCCCGGTCGCCGTCACGGCGAGGTCGGTCTCCGCGGTCGCCGTCGTTCCGCCGCTGATCGTCGTCGTTCGCCACCGTTGCTCCTCGTTGCGTACCCGAGCTCGTGCCCGGGCGATCGTCCGCTGTGTCGTTGTGTTGGCGCCGCATCGGTCACCCGTCGCTCGTCGTCCAGTCCATCACGAACCGGCGCACGAGTCGAGTGACCCACGGCAGAAACAGAAGTAGCCACCGGCCTCCCGAGAACGAGGGTCACCCCTGCGAGTTCTCGATGGAGGGCCGATGGCCACATCTTCTATCTACGTTAAGTCCGGCGGCGTCCTACTCTCCCACAAGGTCCCCCTTGCAGTACCATCGGCGCTGAGAGGCTTAGCTTCCGGGTTCGGAATGTGACCGGGCGTTTCCCTCTCGCTATGACCACCGGAACA